>Ga0213834_100075_pt1 | contig 126725 bp, 112 predicted proteins | sample SWPTP12_FD_160580 | JGI IMG/M metagenome (GOLD analysis project Ga0213834, IMG submission 160580) | Coastal seawater microbial communities from Marineland, Florida, United States - SWP TP1 #2 | ecosystem: Environmental > Aquatic > Marine > Coastal | place: USA: Florida | collected 2016-08-06 | reverse complement strand
AAGGCGTTCCCACCCTGCTCGAAGGCGCCATGCGCTTCGAAGTGGGCAGCGGTTTCGTGCAGATCACTTACACCAAGATCTTCATCCTGATTGCCGCATTCATCGGCATGGGCGTACTGACCTACATCATCAAGTACACCAAGCTGGGCCGCATGTGCCGCGCGACGCAGCAGGACCGCAAAATGGCGTCGATCCTGGGCATCAACACTGACCGGATCATCTCCTACGTATTCGTCATCGGTGCAGCCATGGCGGCATTGGCCGGCGTGTTGATCACCATGAACTACGGCACCTTCGACTTCTTCGCCGGGTTCGTCATCGGCATCAAGGCCTTCACCGCCGCGGTACTGGGCGGCATTGGCTCGTTGCCGGGCGCGATGCTCGGCGGGTTGATCCTGGGGGTTGCCGAGTCGCAATTCTCCGGTCTGATCAACTCCGACTACAAAGACGTGTTCAGTTTCGGCCTGCTGGTAGTGATTCTGATCTTCCGTCCTCAAGGCCTGCTGGGTCGCCCACTCGTGGCGAAGGTATAACCATGTCTGCACCTACTAAACCCATCGATATCAAACAAAGCCTGATCGACGCAGTGGTCGCCGGTTTGCTGGCGCTGATCGTGTTCGGTCCCATCGTCGGCATCGTGCTGGACGGCTATGGCTTCAACATGCAGCCGGGTCGTGTCGCGGCGCTGGTCGGCGTGGTAGTGGTCGGCCGCTTCCTCATGAGTCTGTTTCTGCAGACACCCAAGGGCGTGGCCATCGCTCAGAGTTTCGAAAGCTCGGGTTCGGGCGTGCATGTACTGCCGCCGGGCTACAAGACACGGCTGCGCTTCATCATCCCGCTGATGATTCTGATCGCGGTGATTTTCCCGGTGTTCGCCGACAAGTATCTGCTGACCGTGGTCATCCTCGGGCTGATCTACGTATTGCTCGGTCTGGGTCTGAACATCGTGGTGGGCCTGGCCGGCCTGCTCGATCTGGGTTATGTGGCGTTCTACGCCATCGGCGCCTACGGTCTGGCGCTGGGTTATCAGTATCTGGGCCTGGGTTTCTGGTCGGCATTGCCACTGGCGGCCATCGCTGCGGCGTTTGCGGGCTGTATTCTTGGCTTCCCGGTGTTGCGCATGCATGGCGACTACCTGGCGATCGTGACCTTGGGTTTCGGCGAAATCATCCGTCTGGTGCTCAACAACTGGCTGTCGTTCACAGGCGGCCCGAACGGCGTTCCCGTGCCGTCGCCGACGTTCCTCGGCCTGGAGTTCGGTCGGCGTGCCAAAGACGGCGGCATTCCCATCCACGAATATTTCGGTTTCGAATACAACCCGGACCTGAAATTCATCTTCATCTACACCGTGCTGTTCCTGGTCGTGCTGGCCGTGCTGTACATCAAGCACCGCCTGACCCGCATGCCGGTTGGCCGCGCCTGGGAAGCATTGCGTGAAGACGAGATCGCCTGTCGCTCGATGGGCCTGAACCACGTGCTGGTCAAGCTTTCGGCGTTTACCATCGGTGCGTCGACGGCGGGTCTGGCGGGCGTGTTCTTCGCCAGCTATCAAGGCTTCGTCAACCCGACGTCGTTCACCTTTTTCGAATCCGCGCTGATCCTGGCCATCGTCGTGCTCGGCGGCATGGGCTCAACCGTGGGCGTGGTGATCGCCGCGTTCGTGCTGACCGTCGCTCCGGAAATGCTGCGCAGCTTCGCTGAATACCGCGTGCTGCTGTTCGGCATCCTGATGGTGCTGATGATGATCTGGCGCCCACGTGGCCTGATTCGCATCAGCCGTACCGGTGTACAACCACGCAAAGGCGTGCTGGCAAAAGTGGAGGGCGCGTGATGAGCGACGAAATCGTTCTTTCCGTCGAAAACCTGATGATGCATTTCGGTGGCATCAAGGCCCTCAGCGACGTCAGCCTCGAGGTGCGCCGCAATTCGATCTTCGCTCTGATCGGCCCCAACGGAGCCGGCAAGACCACGGTGTTCAACTGCCTGACCGGCTTCTACAAAGCCACCGGCGGGCGCATCGAGTTGAACGCCCGCGGCAAGAAGACAAACGTCATCCAGCTGCTGGGCGAGCAGTTCCGCGCCAGCGACTTCGCGTCGCCCAAGCGTTTTGGCAGCCGTCTTTTCTACAAAATGTTCGGCGGCACGCATCTGGTGAACCGGGCGGGTCTGGCGCGCACGTTCCAGAACATTCGTCTGTTCAAGGAAATGTCGGTCGTCGAGAACCTGCTGGTTGCCCAACACATGTGGGTCAATCGCAACATGATTGCCGGCATTCTCAATACCAAGGGCTACCGCAAGGCCGAAGAAGACGCCATGAATACGGCCTTCTACTGGCTTGAAGTGGTGGATCTGGTGGACTGCGCCAACCGCCTGGCTGGCGAATTGTCCTACGGCCAGCAGCGCCGACTGGAGATCGCCCGCGCCATGTGTACGCGTCCGCAGGTCATCTGTCTGGACGAACCGGCCGCAGGCCTCAACCCACAGGAAACCGAAGCGCTGAGCGGCATGATTCGCCATCTGCGCGATGAACACGACATGACCATCGTGCTGATCGAACACGACATGGGCATGGTCATGGGGATTTCCGACGATATCGTCGTGCTCGACCACGGCAACGTGATCGCCAAAGGCAAGCCGGAGCAGATTCGCAACGATCCGAAAGTGATCGCCGCGTACCTGGGTGCTGATGAAGAGGAGTTGGTATGAGTAAGCCGATCCTCGAACTGAAAGAGATCGACGTGTACTACGGGCCGATCCAGGCCCTCAAGAAAGTCTCCCTGCACATCGACGAGGGCGAAACCGTCAGCCTGATCGGCTCTAACGGCGCGGGTAAATCCACGCTGCTGATGTCGATCTTCGGCCAGCCAAGGGCGGCCAGCGGGCAGATCATCTATCAGGGCACCGACATTACCCACAAGTCGTCGCACTACATCGCGTCCAATGGCATCGCGCAATCGCCCGAAGGCCGCCGCGTATTCCCCGACATGTCGGTGGAAGAAAACCTGATGATGGGCACGATCCCGATCGGGGATAAGTATGCCAGCGAGGACATGCAGCGCATGTTCGAGCTGTTTCCGCGCCTCAAGGAGCGTCGTAATCAGCGGGCGATGACCATGTCCGGCGGCGAGCAGCAGATGCTTGCCATCGCCCGTGCATTGATGAGTCGTCCCAAGCTGCTGCTGTTGGACGAGCCAAGCCTTGGCCTGGCACCGATCATCGTGAAGCAGATCTTCTCCACGCTGCGTGAGTTGGCGCAGACAGGGATGACGATTTTTCTGGTCGAGCAGAATGCGAACCATGCGTTGAAGCTGTCGGATCGCGCCTACGTGATGGTGAACGGCGAGATTCGTCTGACGGGCACCGGCAAGGAGCTGCTGACCAACGAAGAAGTCCGGAACGCCTACCTCGGCGGGCATTGATTCCTGATTACATGAGTTTGAACGCTGACGCCCCGGGTTGCACGCCCGGGGCGTTTTTGTTTTGGCTGGGGTCCGCCAGTTATTTGAGGCGCCGTTGTACACAGCGTCAGGCAATTGTGGAAAACAATTTTGCAGTGCTCTCAAAGCGCGACAGTTAGCCGCTGCAAATGGTTGTTTTGTCACGGTTTTGACTTGTTCAGTTTTACTGTGGAACTGACTGTGAATAAGTTGGTGGCAGTTGGCTACAAGCCTTTGAATCCGGGGCTTTCAGAGCATTGGTTGATTTTTGATCAATGATTTCGGCCTGTATTTTGAGGGTGTTTGTCAACGCTTTATAAGCTGGTTTTTTATACAGCTGGTGGTGTCGGCAGTCCTGTGGATAACTCTGTGTGCAACCCTTGGAAAGGCCGCCGCAGGTAGCGCAATCTCTGGCTTGTGGCCCTCGATCCTGTCCACTTGAGCAGGTCTGCCTTCGGTTAAGTGTCAGATACGTCCGTGCAGGTCAAGCGAAACTCTCCCGTGAGTTGCCCACAGGCCGTGTGTGACGGGGCATGCAAACAAATGAGTTGCCCCCGGATTTTGTGAGTCTGGCTGTGGATAAGGTGGGCAAAACCGCGTGCAGGCCTTAAGTTGCAAGGCTTTGCTGCAGTTGTACGTTTTTTGTACTGCCTCAATGTCGTACGACGATGGTTGCGCGAAGACTTGATCCAGAGCCGCCCGCGCGGGCATTCTCCAGAACTTTCCTACATCAAACGCAGATTGCGTTAACCCAACGCTTATCCCTATAAGCCGCAACCCTCAGTCAGGAGAACGATATGACTTCTACCGTGTTCATTACCGGTGCTACTTCCGGGTTTGGCGAAGCCTGCGCACGCCGTTTCGCAGAGGCCGGCTGGTCACTGGTGCTGACCGGTCGCCGTGAAGAGCGTCTGCAGGCGCTGAGCGCTGAGTTGTCGAAGCAGACCAAGGTTCACACCCTGACACTGGATGTGCGCGATCGTGAGGCGGTCGAGAAGGCCGTCGAAGGCCTGCCTGCCGAGTTTGCGAAGATCCGTGGCCTGATCAACAACGCCGGTCTTGCGCTGGGTATCGATCCTGCGCCCAAGTGCGATCTGGACGACTGGGACACGATGATCGACACCAACGTCAAAGGGCTCGTCTACACCACCCGCACGCTGCTGTCTCGACTGATCGCTTACGGGCGTGGCGCCAGCATCGTCAACCTGGGTTCGGTGGCGGGCAACTATCCGTATCCGGGTGGCAACGTGTACGGTGGCACCAAGGCATTCGTCGGGCAGTTTTCGCTGAACCTGCGCAACGACCTGGTCGGCACCGGCGTGCGCGTGACCAATCTTGAGCCTGGCCTGTGCGAAAGCGAGTTTTCGCTGGTGCGTTTCGGTGGCGATCAGTCCAAATACGACGCGACCTACGCCGGCGCCGAGCCGATCCAGCCCCAGGACATCGCCGAGACGATTTTCTGGATCATGAACACCCCGGCGCACGTCAACGTCAACAGCCTGGAACTGATGCCGGTCAGCCAGACCTGGGCAGGTTTCTCGATTGATCGCAGTCGCGGCGAGAAGTAAGTCGTTTCCCCGACCGTCTTACGCGCTGGGAGGGTGCTGAGCACGTTCGTGTGGGAGTGAAGTTTCTTACGAAGAGGGGGTTCAACCGCTGAATCTTTAGCGGATGTGCTTGCCTCTTCGCGAGCAAGCTCGCTCCTACAGGTGCTCCGCGTGCCAGAAAACCTTCGGTGTCGCCGTGTTGGATAGACCCAGCGCTGTCTCGCGGCATACGCGGCCCATGTGGGAGTGAGCTTGCTCCCGAAGGCTGATTTCCGGGCGCTACATCTCCACAGCAAGCACCGGCCTCTTCCCGGCTGAAGCCGGTCCTACAGACGTTGCAAGCTTTTTGTAGGACCGGCTTTAGCCGGGAAGGTGTCGGGTCTAACGCCGTTGAACAGAGGGGGCGTTAAAGACAGTTGGCAATCGTCGAATCTCTAGCATTGTCCTCGCCAATTCGCGAGCAAGCTCGCTCCTACAGGGGGCTGGGCACGGCGCAGAATCAGGCGTCGAACGGTGTCGAATTGTGGGAGTGAGCTTGCTCACGAAGACGGTATTTCAGTCGCTGTATCCCTAGCGGGTGTATTTCTCTCTCCGCGAGCGAGCCCGATCCCTCATGAAATCAGCTCAGGCGTTGAAGTACTCGGCCAGGCCGAGGTAACAGGTCGCCAGGTGATACGGCGTGGTGGAAGGCATGTCGCTGCGGCTGATCTGGCCCTGACTGTCCAGACACTCATTCCAGCCGCCGGGATGCAGGAAGCGTTGCTGCAAGGCGTTGAGTTGGCGCGCGAGCAGATGTTCGCTGCCCGGACGCAGCGTCAGCGCCCTCAGGTATTCAGCCTGAGCCCAGATGCGCTGGGTGCCGTCCTTGACCGAACCGTCCACTTCCAGCATCGCGGCGACCGCGCCCGTTTCGTTGTCGACACCCTGCGCCTGTGCGTGAGCAAACGCCGTCGTGAGCGAGCCGTGCAAAGGCGTGCCACGCAAATGCGCTGAAGATTCCAGCAGATAAAACCACTCGAATTGATGACCCGGCTCAGACCAGTTATCCACAGCGTCCAGCGGTTTCTCCAGCATGACGCCGAGTTCGACATCGACGAAACGCCGCTGCATGCCCTGCGCCAGCGCATCGAGCGCCTCCAGCGTGTCGGCGTCTTCCCGCACCTCCAGGGTGGCCAGAAACGCTTCCGCCAAATGCATCAAAGGGTTTTGCAGAGGGCCAGCGTCAAGCGAAGACCAGTCTTCGGCCAGCACGGATTCGTACAACCCGTCCCCATCGGCAAAGCGCTCGGCGATGACCGTCAGCGCGGCATTGAGTACCGATTCGACCAGCGGCTCACGGACCTTGCCCCAGTAGTGCGCGCAGGCGAAGACAATGAAGGCGTGGGTGTAGAGGTCTTTGCGACGATCCAGCGGCGCGCCCTGTGGATCGATGCTGTAGAACCAGCCGCCATGCTCGGCGTCGTGAAAGTGCCGCTGTAACGAACGGAAGAGCGCAGCGGCGCGTTCGCCTGCTTCTGGCACGGCCGAATGACCTATCAGGCTGGAAAACAGAAAAAGCTGACGCGCACAGGCCATGGCCCGGTAGCGCTGCGGCGGCAAAGGCTGATGTTGGGCGTCGACCGCCTCGAACGGCAACGCCATCTGCGCATTCCATCCCGGACCCTGCCACAACGGCACGACCACCCGCATGAAGTGTTGTTGCACCTCGGCGAATAGGGCGGACAGTGAGGACTTGGCGGTAGTGAGGGAAACGTCAGGCATCGGATGGCGTCACGGCAGGGGTCAGATTGCGCGACATGGTAGCAGGAGGTGGGGCGGGCGGGGCAGCGGGGATCGATAGATCCCTGCCGAACCCGCTCGGAAACTGCCTGCCGTCCATCGCAAAACGCGATCCCTGTAGGAGTGAGCTTGCTCGCGAAGACGGCATTTCAACCGCTGGAGATTTAGCGGATATTCGGACGTCTTCGCGAGCAAGCTCGCTCCTACAATTGACCTGACGGTAGACATATATCTGCGGTGTGGTTTTATCGCGTTGTCATCTAGCCCGCAAACAACCAGACGCCGGTCGCCGCCGATAGCGCGCCAGCGATCCGTACAACCGGCCCCACCCCCGATGGCAGAAACTGCACAACGGCATAACCCGCCGATATCCAGATGTTCACATGGACAATTTGGGATTTAAGAATTTCGCGATAGCTGTAATAGCGAGACGATCTAATAGCGTTATTTTCCTGGCGTAGACTAAAAAATATGTTTCTAGTGATAGGCGATTATCGCGTTTGAAGTTGCGTTTTTTTGATTGTCGCTTGTTAGGTGGCTAGTGGGTCTTTTTGAGAAGCTGTTGGTCAGTCATAAACTATGCAGGGGAAATCACATGGAAAATAAATTAAATATTTATGATGGAGAAGAGCTCCTGGGCACCGCAGATGTCTCAGAGGATGGACGCTGGGACTTTAAGGTCGAAGACCTTTCAGTGCGTGATTATTCTTTCAGGGCTGAGACGTTTGACGGTAAAGTTGAATCTAATGATTGGGCAGTTACGGTACAGCAACCGCCATTGTATGAAGATTTTGAATCCGGCCCAGGCGGGCGAATCGGTAATAATACGTCAATGGGATTTCCGACGATGACGGTGAGTAATAACTACCTGGGTGGACCTCCTATGGTTATTGAGGTGGCTGCATACTTCGCCACCCCACCTATGATTACGGGCCGCTCAATCAATATTCGCGGGACAATACCGAACAATTACGTGGCACTGACACTGGCTCGTGAGGCGAGGGTTGTGAAGTTTGGCATCAGGTCGGATCGCAAGGTGCGTACTAGGATAAGCTACTTTAGTGCCAGCGGAGTTCTTCTTTCTGATGAGCTATCGCCCGAGTACGGCGCAGCCACTGCAGTGTGGGTAGAGTTTTCGCCCCCCTCGCCATATGAGCATGAGTTGATAAAAAGAATTAGCTTTTCTTCTGTAGGCAATCAGGATGTTAGCGTAGATAACGTCACTATGTTTGTTTAGGCGTCGTCGATGCTTGCGCTCTCTCGGCGGGCGTTTAAAGAAAGAGGGTTAATTACATTCGCGTAGCGGTGTGAGCCATTCGCGATGTCTGTCGTGCCGCCGCATCGCGAATGAATCCTCTCCTTCAGGTCATTATTGAAAAGAGTTAGCCCGCGAACAACCAGACGCCGGTCGCCGCCGACACTGCACCGGCAATCCGAACGAGCGGTGCGGCGGCGGTCGGCAGAAACCTCACTACGGCGTAACCGGCGGCGTGCAGAGCTGCGGTCGCGCCGACGAATCCAAGGGCATAGCCCCAAGGGCTCGACATTTCAGGCAGTTCCAGGCCATGCGCCACGCCGTGGAACATCGCGAACAGGGCCGTTGCACCGACTGCCATGAACAGTGGAGGACGCACGGCCAGCGCGACTGCCAGGCCCAGCGCAAACACGGAGGCCGCGATGCCGCTTTCCAGTCCCGGCACGTCGAGGCCTTCAAAACCCAGCAGGCCGCCGATCAACATGGTGCCGACGAATGTGCAGGGCAGTGCCCAGCGAGCGGCGCCTTTCTGCTGCGCGGCCCACAGGCCGACGGCAATCATCGCCAGTAAGTGATCGAGCCCGCCCAGGGGATGGCTGATGCCGGCAACCAGACCACTTTCATCGTGGCCCGGATGCGCGAACGCCACAGCGGGGGCAAGCAACAACGTGGCTGCGCCGAGGAATTTTTTGTAGTTCATGGACATGAAGAGTTTTCCTTGAGGGCCTTGGAATGGATGAAATCAGGCAGCGGTCAGCAGGCCCTGGCGCTCGATGAAGGCGATGATGTCCTCCAGGCCATGGCCGGTTTTCTGATTGCTGAACACGAAGGGCTTGTCGCCACGCATCTTTTTGGTGTCGCGGTCCATCATCTCCAGCGAAGCACCCACCAGCGGGGCCAGGTCGATCTTGTTGATCACCAGCAGATCTGATTTGCAGATGCCGGGGCCGCCCTTGCGCGGCAGTTTGTCGCCCGCCGACACGTCGATCACGTAAATGGTGAGGTCCGACAGCTCCGGGCTGAAGGTCGCCGACAGGTTATCGCCACCGGATTCCACGATGATCAGATCCAGTCCCTCGAAGCGGCGATTCAGTTGGTCCACCGCCTCAAGATTGATCGACGCATCTTCGCGAATCGCCGTGTGCGGGCAGCCGCCGGTCTCGACGCCGATAATGCGCTCGGGCGCCAGCGCTTCGTTACGCACCAGAAAATCGGCGTCTTCGCGGGTGTAGATGTCGTTGGTCACGACCGCGAGGTTATAGCGCTCGCGCAGGGCCAGGCACAGGGCGAGGGTCAGCGCGGTCTTGCCCGATCCGACCGGGCCGCCGATACCGACACGCAAGGGTTGGCTGTTCATTCAGTGCTCTCCGTTGATCTTTTTTTGCAATTCTTGGGGGTGCGACGGTCAGGACCTGCATCGTCAGGACCGAAACAGCCGACTGTACTGCCGCTCATGCGCCATGCTTGCCAGCGACAGGCCGAACGCGGCGCTGCCGATGTGTTCGGGATCGAGTGCCGAGGCGTTCTGCTGTGCGTTCTGCAGCAACGGCAACAGCTCGCTGGTCAGGCGCTGCGCGGCTTGCTGGCCCAGCGGCAGGGTCTTCATCAATACCGCGAGCTGGTTTTCCAGCCAGCTCCAGAGCCACGCCGCCAGCGCATCCTGCGCACTGATTTGCCAGGCTCGCGCGGCCAGCGCCCAGCCGAGGGCCAGATGCGGTTCGCCGATCCGCTGCAGAAAGTCTCGCGCCGGCTCATCGAGTTCGGGCAGGCCATTGAGCAGTTGCTGGAGCGAATAACCCATCTGGCGACTTTCCAGATGCAGCTCGCGGGTTTCGCGGCTGGCGCGGTGTTCTTCACTCAACTGCATCAAAGCGGCCCAGTCGTTTTGCGCCGCCGCGTTGCAGTGAGCCAGCAACAGCGGGGCCTCGAAACGCGCGAGGTTGAGCAGCAACTGATCGCCAATCCAGCGCGCGGCGCTGGGCGGATCGGTGACCACGTGCTGTTCCACCGCCATCTCCAGTCCCTGGGAATAGCTGTAGCCGCCGATCGGCAGTTGCGGACTGGCCAGACGCAGCAGCGCCCAGGCCTTGTTCATTTGCGTACGCCGAACTGGTGAATGCGCGGCGCGTAATTGAAGTCCTCTTCACCCGCACGCGAATGGTGGTGACCGCCGCCGTAGGCGCCGTGTTCCGGTTGAAACGGCGCTTCGATGGACTTGGTCGTTGCTCCCAACTGGTCGAGCATCGCCTTGAGCACGTAATCGTCGAGCAGTCGCAGCCAGCCGTCGCCGACTTGCAATGCGACGTGGCGGTTGCCCAAGTGGTAGGCGGCGCGGGTCAATTCGAATGCACTGCTGCAGGTCACATGCATGAGCTGCTCGGGGCGAGCGCAGACACGCACCACGCGTCCGTCCTCAGCTTCAAGAAAGTCGCCGTCGCGCAATGGCTGCTGACCGCGCTCGAGGAACAGCCCGACATCTTCACCTTCGGCGCTGAAACAGCGCAGACGGCTTTTGCTCCGGGCTTCGAAATTCAAATGCAGCTCGGCGGCCCATTCGGCTTGGGGTTCGATTCGTTTATGAATCACCAGCATCGGAAAATTCCAGCAATGTGCGATGCAATTGGCAGAGCAAGTGGCTTGCCAACAGGCAGCGCAAACAGAATTTGCCTACAGACAGTGCAGATGTGGTTGAGGATGGGGCGCAGGAGTGGGCGATCTTGGTGCTTTATGAAAACCAACGCACTGATCTGGGGCGATTGCTGAGTGAACGGGATTCACAGACAAGACGCATTGCTGCGACAGGCGGATTTACTCGGTGCTGCCCAACCCCTGCCAGCGCTTGGCGCCTATAAAGATGAAGCGTAACTGCTGGGTGATCTTGGCGCGGGGCGTCAGGTGCTCCGCCAGCGTAAGAGGGGGCGGGTCGATCAGTTCGGGCAGCATTGCGAATACGCTCTTGACCACCAGATCGGCCATCACGGAAAGGTCATCGGTGTTCAGGTGCTGGAACTTGGGCATCGACGCCAGATCGGTCGCCAGGTCGGCAATGATCGCTTCACGCAGCGTACCGAGCGCCTGACGCACCTTGAGCGAGCCGCCATATTGCTCGCGGGCGAGGAACAGAAACTGAGAGCGATTGGCTGCGACCACGTCAAGGAAGATGCGCACCGACGCATCGATGATGCCGCTGTTGATGTTTTCGTTGTGGCGCACCAAGCGAATGGTTTCGCGGAACGTCTGGCCGACCTCGCTGACCAGCGCCAGGCCCAGATGATCCATATCGTCGAAATGCCGATAGAAGCCGGTGGGCACGATCCCGGCGGATTTGGCCACCTCGCGCAGGCTCAGACTGCCGAAGCCTCGCCCGCTCTCCATCAGACCCCTGGCTGCATCGAGCAGGGCGTGGCGGGTCTGCTGTTTCTGTTCGGCGCGGGGCAACATGAGGCGTGCGTATCTGAAGTAAGGATGGGCAGCACTCTAACAAATGCGTTTGCGCTGCGTCGAACCGGGTTTGTTCAGGCATGAAAAAGCCCGGCACATCGGCCGGGCTTTTCGGGAGACAGCAGACTCAGGAGACGCGCTGATATTGCTGAATCAGGCGATCAGGGCCGTTGTCGGCAACGCGCTGATAACGGCGAGCCAGGTTGTTGCAGTTATCGTCACCCGCAACACGTTGATATTGGTTGATCAAGCGGTCCGGACCTTCCTGAGCCAGGGTTGGCAGGCCAACCTGCTGAGCCGACTTCACTTCGCCGAGCACCGGCTGTTCGCTGGCAGGCATTGCGAATGCGCTCGAGGCGAGAAGTGAAAGGGTCAGGGCGATCAGTTGGCGTTTCATGAAGTGGTGTCTCTAAAAGGGTGGTCAGTGAACATGTTGGCAATTTTACCGGGGCACTCCGGATAAAGAAGTTCAAAGAGCTGATGGTGACCATCGACAAAAATGATTCGGCCGCCGAGGCCTTGCAGGACGCGGCTTTCAGCGTTTTTGAAAAGCCCGCCTGGCAGCGGGTCGCGAGCGCGTACGGAACTTTGTGAGCAGTCATTTCCAGATTTCATCAAACCCACAGGGCTTTTGTCAGTCGAAGGGCTTAAGACGTGTAAGACGCAGCCAGGAAGGGGCGTCGGTATTTGGGGAGAAAACGCAATGACGCGAGGCCGTAAGATTTTCGCCTGGACAGCCGCCATTATGGTGCTTTTGCTGGCCATCCTGATCATTGTGATCGCCACTTTCGACTGGAACCGGCTCAAGCCGACCATCAATGAAAAGGTCTCTGCCGAGTTGCATCGACCGTTCGCGATCAATGGCAACCTGGCCGTGCTCTGGCGCCGCGAGCCTGACGAAGGCGGTTGGCGGGCCTGGGTGCCTTGGCCTCACATGTCGGCTGAAGACATTGCGCTGGGTAATCCCGATTGGTCGAAAAATCCGCAAATGGTCACGCTCAAGCGTGTCGAACTGCGCCTCTCGCCCTTGCCGCTGCTTGCCCAGCGCGTGGTGATTCCGCGCATTGATCTGACCGAACCCAACGCCAGAATCGAGCGTCTGGCCGATGGTCGCGCCAACTGGGTATTCGACCTGCCGAAAAGTGACCCGAACGCCGAGCCGTCAAGCTGGGTGCTGGATATCGGCTCGATAGGGTTCGACAAGGGGTTCGTCAGCTACAACGATCAGATGATCAACACCGCGGTCGACGTGGTGATCGATCCATTGGGCAAGCCGATTCCGTTCAGTGACATCGTCGGCAGCAGTGAAGCCAAGAAGGTTCAGGACAAAGGTGCCTCGGCTCAGGACTACGCATTTGGTTTCACCGCCAAAGGTCAGTATCACGGGCAAAAGCTCAACGGCACCGGCAAAGTCGGCGGCCTGCTGGCACTCAAAGATGCAGCCTTGCCTTTCCCGGTGCAGGCGGATGTCAGCGCGGGCAATACGCGCGTTGCAGTGGCCGGCACTGTCACCGACCCACAGAATCTGGGCGAACTGGACCTGCGGCTTAAGCTGTCCGGCGACAGCCTCGGGAATCTGTACCCCTTGACCGGCGTGACGTTGCCCGATTCCCCACCGTATTCAACCGATGGTCGCTTGATTGCCAAGCTGCACGATGCGGCGGGTGCCTCGTTTCAATACAAAGGCTTCAACGGCAAGATCGGCGACAGCGACATCCATGGCGATCTCGGGTTCGTCGCCAGTCAGCCACGGCCCAAACTCACGGGCGCGCTGGTTTCCAATCAACTGCTGATGGCTGACCTCAAGCCACTGATTGGCGCCGATTCTAACGCCGAACAGAAAAGCCGTGGCGGCGAGAGCAAGCAGCCAGCGGATAAAGTCTTGCCTGTCGAGGAGTTCAAGACCGACCGCTGGAGCGCGATGGACGCCGACGTGGAATTTACCGGCAAGAAGATTGTGCAAAGTGCCGAGTTGCCGTTCACCGACCTTTACACCCACGTGGTCCTCAACGACGGGCAGTTGAGCTTGCAGCCACTGCGTTTCGGCGTTGCAGGGGGCAAGCTCGATGCCGATATCAAACTCAACGGCCACACCCAGCCGCTGGAAGGCCGCGCGAAACTGACGGCGCGCAACTTCAAGCTCAAGCAGCTGTTCCCGACGTTTGAGCCGATGAAAACCAGTTTCGGTGAGCTCAATGGCGATGCCGACATCAGTGGCAAGGGCAACTCGGTCGCGGCGTTGCTGGGGACCGCGAATGGCGAGCTGAAGATGCTGGTCAACGACGGTGCGATCAGCCGCGACCTGATGGAGATTGCGGGCCTTAACGTCGGTAATTACATCGTCGGTACGTTGTTCGGCGACAAGGAAGTGAAGATCAACTGCGCGGCGTCCGATCTGGGCATCAAGGACGGGCTGGCGACGACCAAGCTGTTCGTGTTCGACACCGAAAACGCGATCATCTATATCGACGGCACAGCCAACATGAAGACTGAGCAACTGGACATGAAAGTCAGTCCCGAGTCCAAAGGCTTCCGCGTGTTCTCGCTGCGCTCGCCGCTGTATGTTCGCGGACCGTTCATCAAACCGAGCGCCGGCGTGCAATCAGGCCCGCTGCTGTTGCGCGGCGCGGGCATGGTTCTGTTAGGCGCAGCGGTAGGCCCTGCTGCCGGCTTGCTGGCGCTGGTCGCGCCGAGCGGCGGCGAACCGAACCAGTGCGCTCCATTGCTCGAGCAAATGCGTTCAGGCAAGGCGCCGAAGACTGTTCAGTAGTTTCGACATGTAGTTTCGACATGCGTTGATCCAGCCTGTGGGACTGAGCCAACTGTCTTACCGTCACATCGATCGACGACGTACGCCTTCCCGGCTAAAGCCGGTCCTACGAAAAGCTAGCGGCGACCGTAGGACCGACATTAGCCGGGAAGAGCCAGTGCAGGCCGTTGAGATGCAATGGTTAGAAGTCAATCTCCGTCCGATGGCTGCCCTGATCAAGCTGACTCCCACCGAGGTGTGCGGTGTCGGCTAACTCCGCGGGCAAGCCGTAATTGCGCAGGACAAACCAACAGCCGTGAATCCTGACAGCAAGCCGCTTCTGCCGCAGGCGTAGGAGCGTCGCTTGCCCGCGATCTGCCGGGAACCGGCAGCAAAATCGGTGAATGCTGTCCGTCAGGCGTAATGCCGGGTCTGGTTTACACCTGCTGCGCAGCCGATCGCGGGGGCGTACAAGACAATTGGCTCTCTCCCACACTTTTGCAGCGTGCACATAGTTGCAACCCATAAAAAAGCCAGGACGCAGGTCCTGGCTTTTTGCATTGCTGCTCGACGTTACAGACCGTCAAGAATATCCGCCATGTCATCGGCGTGTTCTTCTTCCTGCGCCAGGATCTCTTCGAAGATCCGGCGGGTGGTCGGGTCTTTGTCGCCGATGTACTGAATGATCTCGCGATAGCTGTCGATTGCGATACGTTCAGCAATCAAGTCCTCGGTGACCATCTCTTTCAGCGTGTTGCCCGCGACGTATTGCGCGTGGGAGTTCTTCGACAGCAGGTCGGGGTTGAGCTCGGGCTCGCCGCCCAGTTGCACAATACGTTCAGCCAGCTTGTCGGCATGCTCGGCTTCCTGCTCGGCGTGCTCCAGAAATTCGGCCGCCGCTACCTGGGCTTTTACGCCTTTGGCCATGTAGTAATGGCGCTTGTAGCGGAGCACGCAAACCCATTCGGTCGCCAGCGATGCATTGAGCAGGCGAATGATTTCTTCACGGTCGCCATCGTAGCCTTCGGTCACGGCACCGTTTTCAACGTTGTGGCGCGCGCGCTCTCGCAGGGTGCTGATGTCGGTTAATTGCTGTACTTCGCTCATCATTATCTCCAGGGGCTAATCCGGTTGCCGTCTCGCTCTTGATGCCGCTGTCGTGTGATGCCTGACAGCGGCCCGGCAAGATCGGGTCTTAAGGTGTGAGTGGCGTGCGCGGGCAAAAGTTTTATTTGTTTTCGAGGTCGCCGCCGCGCTGCCACTCCAACCACTGGGCTTGCGTCGCGTTACATCGTTTTCTCGTTGGTTTCACGCTGCTCGCAGGTCATGAAGCCTTTGCTGTCCACGCGGCCATTGGCGTCGAAGTTCACGTAGTAGGCCTGCTGATGACCTTCTTTGTTGAGGATGTAGTTGTTGCAGGTGCCTGGATGCACCTTGCGCTGCAAGCGTGTGGACGGCTCGCCGCCGATGGTCAGAACCTGCTGCTCGGTCATGCCGGTGTCGACTTGCTTGACCAGCGGCTCATTGCGATAGGTCGCGAAATCCACCGGGTTCTGCAGGGTTGTCGACGTACAGCCGGCCATTGCGGCCATTGCGAACACGACTGCCAGAGATTGCTTGTACATAACCGTCACTCCACAGGAAAGGCCACGTTGGCCGATGCAGTTATGAGCGGCGGGCACGTGAAAGAGTTCGATCGAATTGATGGCGATGGGGCATTACACGCATTTGTCATCATTGAGGCATGGTTTGCGGCTAGTGTCTGTATGGGCGTGCTTTCTCACGAAGTAGTCGATGCAAGCGCAACAAGCCGTCGCCGGCCAGAGGCCTCCCCGGACAAGCTCGCTTCTAAAATGCAGCACAAGGATCAGTCGCTCATGACGCAAGAACAGGCCACGCGTTATCCGATCGTGCTGGTGCCAGGTTTGTTGGGATTCGTGAAACTGGTGGTTTACCCCTACTGGTTCGGCATCGTGCCGGCGCTGCGCAGGGGCGGGGCGACGGTGATCCCGGTAATGGTCTCGGCGGTCAACTCCACCGAAATACGCGGCGAGCAACTATTGGCGCGCGTACAGGAAATTCTCAGAGAAACCGGTGCTGCCAAGGTCAACCTGATCGGCCACAGCCAGGGCGCCCTGACCATCCGCTACGTGGCCGGGGTTCGTCCCGACCTTGTCGCGTCGGTCACTTCCATTGCGGGACCCAACCATGGCTCGGAGCTGGCGGATTATCTGGAAGCGCACTATCCCCCGCACACCGTAAAAGGACGGCTGGTCAACGCAGCGATTCGCCTGACCACGTTGCTCATGGGCCTGCTGGACACCGGCTACCGCGGAACCCGGCTGCCCACCGATGTCGACGCCGCGCATCACTCGCTGACCACCCGCGGCGTGGCACGCTTCAACACGTTGTTTCCTCAGGGATTGCCGAAAACATGGGGCGGGCAGGGCGAGGAGCTGGTCAACGGCGTGCGCTATTACTCCTGGTCCGGCACCTTGCAGCCAGGGCGAACGGATCGCGGTAAGAACCGGTTCGATACCACTAATCTCACCTGCCGAATATTCGCTCGCACGTTCACGAAAGAGCGGGGTCAATCTGATGGCATGGTCGGGCGATTCAGTTCGCACCTTGGCACTGTCATCGGTGATGACTACCCGCTCGACCATTTCGATATCGTCAACCAGCACCTCGGTCTGGTGGGCAAGGGAGCCAATCCCGTGGGGTTGTTTCTCGAGCACGCCGCACGCTTGAAAGCCGCTGGTCTTTGACATTGCAGCCGTTGTTCGTGATCAGTCGATCCATCAGGGATCGCTAAGGAAGTGAGGCGATGAGCGAAAGAGAAACGTACGAAATCGAATACACACTGGCGGGCGAACATCATGTCGATGTGATCGACGATCTGGATGTGCCCATCATCGAGGTGGTCCACGAGCTGGCGCACAAGCACCATGTTGCGGTCGATGACGATCCGCTGGATGCAGGCAACCCGCACGTGGACCTGCCCCATGTGGCGGGAATCACCGACGTCTCGATTCACGCTGCCGGAAGCGCCGACGAAGCCTGATCATTCAGGGCTGCGGACAGGCTTTGTGCGCAATGGCGTGGTCCAGCGTTCCGCCAGGATCACGCCGCCAAGCGTCAGTGCTCCGCCGATGAAGTGATACGACGCCAGTTGCTCGCCCAGCGCCAGCGCCGCGACCAGCGCGGTGAGGATCGGCACCAGGTTGAAGAACAATGTCGTACGGCTCGGGCCCAGAATGCCGATGGCCTTCATCCACAGGAACGGCGCCACCATTGATGTCGGGATGCACGCATACAGCACCAGCGGAATGTTGCTGGGGTTGAGCCCGGCTTTTGGCGACAGCGCAAACAGTGGAAACAGCGCGACGATGGCCACCAGTATCTGCAGGTAAAGCAGCTGCAGCGGCGGCAAGCGCAGCTGCCACTTCTTCAGCAGCGTGCTGTAGGTTGCGTAGGCAAGGGTCGCGATCAGCATCATCAGATCACCCAGATTCACGCCGTGGGCGATCAGTACGCCCCAACTTCCCTGAGAAACCACCAGCAAAACGCCTGCAAACGAGACGATCGCCCCGATCAACGCCCCGGCAGTCAGTGCCGTGCCGAGCGTGGCGATCGACATGCCCAGCGTCATGACGGGCACCAGCGACAAGATGATCCCCATGTTAGTGGCCGTGGTGATGTTGGCGGCGTAGTACGCCAGGCTCTGATAGATCGCCATGCCCAGCACGCCAAGAATCGCGATCTTGCCGATCACCGGTTTGATCTTCGCGCGATTGCGCAGCACGGGTCCGAGAAGGAACGGGGTGAACAGCAAACCGGCCAGCACCCAGCGATAAAATCCGATCTCCGCAGGGAATATTCGACCTGCAGCCGCTTTGGTAATGACGTTATTGCCTGCCCAGATCATGACCGTGAGCAGTGGATAAAGGTATTGCATGGCGGCGCCGCGAGTTGAATAGAGGCGCCATTATCGGCTTGTCGCAACGGGCGTCCAGTCCAGGGTGCGGATTGCTTGAAATATACCGCAACATTTTTGACTACACTCCTCAGAAAGCTGCGCGGGGCGCGGCGGTCCTGGAGAAAGTCGATGAAAATGCTGCGTGCTCCATTACTGGTCATGGGCTTGCTGATGTGTGCTCAAGGTTATGCCGCCACCGCGCAACAGCAGAAGATGACCACCTGCAACGCCGATGCGACGGCCAAATCGTTGAAGGGCGACGAGCGTAAGGCCTTCATGAGTACCTGCCTGAAGGCCGCGCCAGCGCCCGCCGCGACTCAGCAGGAAAAGATGAAAACCTGCAACGCCACCGCGTCGACACAGGCGTTGAAGGGCGATGAGCGCAAGGCTTTCATGAGCGATTGCCTGAAGAAAAAGTGAGGCATTTGTCACCCGACTATTGCCACGGTGCAGGGGCTGAGAGAGCGAATTCGTTCGCCTGGCAGCATTGAAACCAATGCGGGTGTGTTGCCCGCATTGGCCGATGGTGAATGAAGTCGCGTCCACAGTTCGCTGCATGGCAGTCCGCGCGACTAACGACGCGTCTCGACGCTGGTTCTCGACCGGGAAGGCTGGCAGACTGCCCATCTTTTCAAGCCGCTCGTTTTGAGGCTGTATGCCAACGTTTTCGCCGCGTCATGTGTATCTGGCCAGTTGCATCCTGGTGTTCGGTGGTCTGCTGCTGGTGTTACCGCTCAAACTCCTGCCCAGCCTTCTCGCCGGTTTGCTGGTTTATGAACTGGTCGACATGCTCACCCCGCAACTGCAACGTCTGATCGCCGGCGAACGGGCGCGTTGGCTGGCAGTGGCATTGCTGGGCACGCTGGTGGTTAGTGTGCTGGCGTTGCTGTTTGCCGGTGCGATCAGTTTCGTGCTGCACGAAGCCGAGAATCCGGGCGCTTCGCTGGACAAATTCATGATTCTGGTTGATCGCGCACGCGGTCAGCTGCCGCCCTTCATCGACAATTACCTGCCCGCCAGCGCCACCGAATTCCAGGTGTCGCTCAGCGCCTGGCTGACCAAGCACATCGGCGAGTTGCAGTTGCTGGGCAAGGGCGCTGCGCACATGTTCGTCACCCTGCTGATCGGCATGGTGCTGGGCGCAATCATCGCGCTGCAACGCATTCCCGATGTCACCAAACGCAAGCCGCTGGCCGCCGCGCTGTTCGAGCGTCTGCACCTGCTGAGCCAGGCGTTTCGCAACATCGTTTTTGCACAGATCAAGATATCGCTGCTCAACACCGCGTTCACGTCGGTTTTCCTGGCGGTGATCCTGCCGTTGTGTGGCGTGCACCTGCCGCTGACCAAGACGCTGATCGTCCTGACCTTCCTGCTCGGGCTGCTGCCGGTGGTGGGCAACCTGATGTCCAACACGCTGATTTTCATCGTCGGCATGTCGCTGTCGATCTGGGTCGCGCTCGCGGCGCTGGGTTACCTGATCGTGATCCACAAGGTCGAGTATTTCCTCAACGCACGAATCGTCGGCGGGCAGATCAGCGCCAAGTCGTGGGAGTTGCTGCTGGCGATGTTGATATTCGAGGCAGCGTTCGGCCTGCCGGGCGTAGTGGCCGGGCCGATCTATTACGCGTATCTGAAAAGCGAGTTGCGCAAGGCCGAGCTGGTCTGACTGCCGGAAAAACACTGCCTGTAGGAGCGCGCTTGCCCGCGATCGGGTTCTGTCAGACGACATCTATGTCGCCGGTTCAGACCTCTTCGCGGGCAAGCGCGCTCCTACGGTTCCGTGCAGTGGCGTCTCAGCCGTAGCGCTTCTTCGCTTCGATCGCCAGGCCGCTGCCGATGCTGCCGAAGATATTGCCTTCGACATGTCGGGCGTTGGGCAGCATGGCCGACACGCTGTTGCGCAGCGCCGGAATGCCGCTCGAACCGCCGGTGAAGAACACCGTGTCGACATCCGTCACACCCACCCCGGCGTCGCTCAGCAGGCGGGTGACGCTCTCGCGCACACGCTCCAGCAACGCATCGATCGATGACTCGAACAGCTCGCGGGTCAAATCGACGTTCAGGCCGGTTTCGATGCGGTCCATCGGCACGACGCGATTGGCAGCGTGGGTGAGCTGAATCTTGGTCTCTTCCACTTCCATCGCCAGCCAGTGCCCGGCGCGCTGTTCGATCAGCTTGAACAGGCGATCGATGCCCAGCGTGTCCTCGATGTCATAGCGCATGCTACCCAGCGCCAACTGCGACTTCTGCGAATAGACCGAGTTGATGGTGTGCCAGGTCGCCAGGTTCATGTGTGTGCTGGTAGGCATGTAGGCGCCGCTTTTCATCCGGCTGCCGTAACCGAACAGCGGCATTACGCCTTGCAGGCTCAGTTGCTTGTCGAAATCGGTTCCGCCGATGTGCACGCCGCCGGTGGCCAGGATATCGCTCTGGCGGTCATCGACCCGCCGACGCTGCGGGGACAGGCGTACCAGCGAGAAGTCCGACGTACCCCCGCCGATGTCGACGATCAGCACGAGTTCTTCACGCTCAAGCGTCGACTCGTAGTCGAAAGCCGCCGCAATAGGCTCGAACTGAAACGAGACCTCCTTGAAGCCAATCTTGCGTGCGACCTCGGCCAGGGTGTCCTGGGCTTCCTGATCGGCCGCAGCGTCGTCATCGACAAAATGCACCGGCCGACCCAGTACCACGTGCTCGAACGACTGACCGGCCGCGGCTTCCGCGCGCTTTTTCAGTTCGCCGATGAACAGCCCGAGCAAATCCTTGAACGGCATCGCGGTGCCCAGCACGCTGGTGTCGTGCTTGATCAGCTTGGAACCGAGCAAACTCTTGAGCGAGCGCATCAGGCGGCCTTCATACCCTTCCAGGTATTCATGCAGGGCCAGCCGGCCATAGACCGGGCGGCGCTCCTCCATATTGAAGAACACCACCGAAGGCAGGGTGATCTTGTCGTCCTCCAGCGCGATCAGCGTTTCCGCTCCTGGGCGCAGCCAGCCGACCGTGGAGTTGGAGGTGCCGAAGTCGATGCCAAGGGCACGGGCTGGGGATGGGGTGGTCATGTTCTGCGTTCCGGTCAAAAAAACGGCCGCGCAGTGTATGCGAGTGGGCGCCGGATTCGTAGGGCGCGACGTCGGTTTTTCGCGCAACAGGCGTCTATTTCACAACGACAGCTTGAATCAGCGCCCGGCACCCCCAATCTTGCAGGCAACTCTTCATTGCATTCGGCCCGGTTTGAAACCCGTTTCAAGCACGTGAGGCCGTGTGCCGATAACCTTGCAACATTCAGCGCGACCGGCGTTCTCATCTGGTAACGCGGTACGCAACTGTGCTGGATACTCCGGAATGGGTGACCGTTAGATGGACTTCAAAGACTATTACAAGATTCTTGGCGTAGAGCCGACCGCGGACGAGAAAACCATCAAGACCGCCTATCGCAAGCTCGCGCGCAAGTATCACCCCGATGTCAGCAAAGAGCCTGGCGCGGAAGACAAATTCAAAGAAGCGTCCGAGGCCTATGAAGCGCTGAGCGACCCTGAAAAGCGCGCCGAGTACGACGACATCCGCAAGTACGGCCAGCAGGGCCGGTTCCAGCCGCCTCCAGGGTGGCAGGGGCGCGGCGCGGGAGGCGGCGGATTCAACAGCGGCGGTTTCGAGGGCGGAGACTTTTCCGACTTCTTCAGCTCGATCTTCGGCAATCGTGGGCAACAGGGCGGGCGTACGCGCAGCACCGGCCGTAGAGGGCAAGACGTGGAAATGGAACTGGCTATATTTCTTGAGGAAACGCTGTCGACCGAGTCCAAGCAGGTCAGCTTCAAGGTGCCGCAGCACAGTGCCAATGGTCAGCGGATGGCCGATATCACCAAGACCCTGAACGTGAAGATCCCGGCCGGCGTCACCGATGGCGAGCGCATCCGGCTCAAGGGCCAGGGTGCACCGGGCATCGCGGGCGGTGAGAACGGCGACTTGTACCTGACCATCCGATTGGCGCCGCACCCCAAATTCGATGTCGAAGGCCACGACCTGATCATCACGGTGCCCCTGGCGCCGTGGGAAGCGGCGCTGGGCGCGAAAGTGGCGGTGCCGACGCTGACGGGCAAGATCAACCTGACCATTCGTCCGGACAGCCAGAGCGGCCAGCGACTGCGGGTCAAAGGTAACGGTCTGTTGAATAAGCAGGGCCAGCGCGGCGATCTGTTTGCGCAGTTGAAGATCGTCATGCCCAAGTCCACCGATGACGCCACCAAAGCCCTTTGGGAGAAGCTGGCCGACAAGGCCGCATTCGATCCGAGGGCTCACTGGAGTAGCTGATCATGAGCGATACCCTGGTCGTAGACATGCAGGAATTCTGTCAGGTGGTCGATTTGCCGGCCGCCTTCGTCATCGAGATTGTCGAGCACGGCATTCTCGAGCCCCAGGGACAGCGACCGGACGATTGGGTGTTCGACACCTATTCGTTGTCGGTCGCCAAGCGCGCGGTCAAGCTTCACAACGATCTGGAATTGGAATGGGACGGGGTGGCGCTGGCGTTGAATCTGTTGGACGAGCTCGAACAGGTGCGCGCCGAAAACCGCATGCTCAAGCAAAGATTGGGACGGTTTCTGGAAGGCTGAGGGGTTCTTCTTCTTGTCCCGAATCTGGACCGGCTTCAGCCGGGAAGAGGTCGGTTGGCGCACCCTCATATTCGCGGCGTGACGCCCTGCGCTTTCCCGGCTAAAGCCGGTTCTACATTCGAGCGCGGTGCACCTGGGTCATGCGGCGCGGGAGTGCGCGTTTTCCAGGTCAGGCTCTCTTCGGCAACACCACCATAAACGTGGTCCCGTCGCCGAAGTTCGACGTCACGGTGATGCTGCCGTTATGAGCGTTGACCACTTCCTTGACGATGTAAAGCCCCAATCCAAGGCTGGTGGAGGGGTTGCGGGTGCCAGCTTCTTCGTTGAGCGAGCGCACCAGCGGATCGAAAATGCTGCCGATCGCCTCTTGAGCGATGGGCTCGCCATCGTTGTGCACTGAAAGGCTGACGTGGCTTTCGCTGCCCACCAAGGACACCGTGATCTTGTGGGTCGACGCGCCGTGTTGCAGGGCGTTGCCGATCAGGTTCTGCAGCATCTGATCGATCCGTGAGCGGTCCCAGTCGCCTTGAGTGTCGCCGCTGCTGGTGAAATCGGGATCGCAGCCCGGATGCCCCGCGCTGGCTTCATCGATGGCATCGCGGCAGGCCACGGTCATCTCCATCGGCTTGCGCTCGATGGGCAAAGACACGCCCAGTCGACTGCGGACGAACTCCAGCAAGTCGCTGACCATCGTTGCCATGTGCCGGCTGCTGCTCTTGATCCGGGTCACATACGCCATGTCGGCATCGCTCAACCCGGCTTTGCGCATCAGGATTTCCGATGACATGCTGATGGCCTGCAGGGGCGCGCGCAGGTCGTGACCGAGAATCGCGAGAAAGATGTCCCGAGAGCGCGTGACGCGATCGGCGTAGGCCGCGGTGGATTCGGCCAACGCTTCGTCGATGGCCTCGTTGAACCGGATCATGTCGGAAAAATGGCCGATCTGTGGCGCGCCCAGGCTTTCGACCCAGAAACGAATCACGGTGGCGCGCAAGTGTCGGAACTCGGAAGTCATCTGCACCAGATCAAAACCGACCGTGTGACGAAGCTCGCCATGACTGGCGGCTGCCTGATCCAGCGTGGGCGACTTGCCGACGTCCTCTCCCTGAGCCTTGGCGATCTGTTCGGCCTGGGTTTGCGCGGTATTCATGTCCCGCGCCGCAGCAAGCAGGATCGCCTTGGCGTGGTCGCGCAGCTCCACCGAGCTCATCGAATCGGCAGCCGGCGTCAGCGTTGCGGCAAACGTTTCCCATTCGTCGACGATACGGTCCACGTTCCCAACAATGAAATCGGAAAGACGCATGGGGGACTACCTTGCTGGTGGGGCGATGAGGGGCGAGGCGGCCATCTTAACGCCATGTTGTTGCAGGAAGTACAGGGGATTTGTGCATAACCCCCTACATGCACCTGTAGGCCGCGCTCGCCTGCGAGTCGGACTGTCCTGACATGGACGGTGCCGACTTATCGCCATCGCGGGCAAGCGCTTTTGCAGAGAGCTGAGCGTCAGAACAGAAAGTACCGCTGCGCCATCGGCAGTACGTCAGCGGGCTCACACCACAACAACACGCCATCTGCCTTGACCTGGTAGGTCTGCGGATCGACGTCGATCCTGGGCAGGTAATCGTTGTGTATCAGGTCCGCCTTGGTGACGCTGCGGCAGCCTTTGACCACGCCGATCTGTTTCTTCAGGCCCAGTTGCTCGGGAACGCCTGCGTCCATTGCCGCCTGGCTGATGAAGGTGATGCTGCTGGCGTGCAGCGAGCTGCCGTAACTGGCGAACATCGGTCGGTAGTGGACGGGTTGAGGTGTCGGGATCGAAGCGTTGGCATCGCCCATCAAACTGGCGGCGATGGAACCCCCCTTGAGGATCAGCGTCGGTTTGACGCCGAAGAAGGCCGGGCGCCAGAGCACCAGGTCGGCCCATTTACCGACTTCGATCGAGCCCACTTCGTGACTGATGCCGTGGGTGATTGCCGGGTTGATCGTGTATTTGGCGATGTAGCGTTTGGCGCGGAAGTTGTCGTTGCCTTCGCCGTCGCCCGGCAGCGGCCCGCGCTGGCGCTTCATTTTGTCGGCGGTCTGCCAGGTGCGCATGATCACCTCGCCGACGCGGCCCATGGCCTGACTGTCAGAGCTGAGCATCGAGAACGCGCCCAGGTCGTGAAGAATGTCTTCGGCGGCTATGGTTTCCCGACGGATGCGGCTCTCGGCGAAGGCCACGTCCTCGGCGATGCTCGGGTCCAGGTGATGGCAGACCATCAGCATGTCCAGGTGTTCGTCGATGGTGTTGCGGGTGAACGGCCGGGTCGGGTTGGTCGAACTCGGCAGCACGTTGGGGAAGCCGCAGGCCTTGATGATGTCCGGCGCGTGACCGCCACCGGCGCCTTCGGTGTGGTAGGTATGGATGGTGCGATTCTTGAACGCGCCAAGGGTGGTTTCGACGAAGCCGGACTCGTTCAGGGTGTCGGTGTGAATCGCCACCTGAACATCGTATCGATCGGCAACGCTGAGGCAGTTATCGATGGCCGCAGGCGTCGTGCCCCAGTCTTCGTGGAGTTTGAGGCCGATGGCGCCGGCTTTCACCTGCTCGATCAACGGCTCCGGCAGGCTGACGTTGCCCTTGCCGGTGAAGCCGATGTTCATCGGGAAGGCCTCGGCGGCCTGGAGCATGCGTTTCATGTGCCACGGTCCGGGCGTGACGGTCGTTGCGTTGGTGCCGGTTGCCGGCCCCGTGCCGCCGCCGATCATGGTGGTCACGCCACTCATCAGCGCTTCTTCGATCTGCTGCGGGCAGATGAAGTGGATGTGCGTGTCGACGCCGCCTGCGGTGAGGATCATGCCTTCGCCAGCGATGACTTCGGTCGCGGCGCCAATGGCGATCGTGACGTCTGGCTGTATATCCGGGTTGCCCGCTTTGCCGATTGCGGCGATGCGGCCGTCCTTGAGGCCCACGTCAGCTTTGACGATGCCCCAGTGATCGACGATCAGGGCGTTGGTGATCAGCGTGTCGACCACTTCGGCGGCGAGTAACTGGCCTTGGCCCATGCCATCCCGAATGACTTTGCCGCCGCCGAATTTGACTTCTTCGCCATAGACAGTGAAGTCCTGCTCGACCTCGATCCACAGCTCAGTGTCCGCCAGACGCACACGGTCGCCGACGGTAGGGCCGAACATGTCGGCGTAGGCTTGTCTGGAAATTTTCATGCTGCATCCTTAGATGTGTTCTGGATGACCGCAGCGCGGCCTATCGCGAGCAAGCTCTCCTACAGGGCGTTATGTGACTTGTAGGAGTGAGCTTGCTCGCGATGACGTCAGTTCAGAGGACGGAGATCAGAGATTCCCCATCACGCGTCCGGCAAAACCGAAAACCCGCCTCATTCCGGCCAGGTCCACCAGCTCGACCACGCGCGCCTGACCCGGCTCGAAGCGCACGGCGGTGCCGGCGGGAATGTTCAGGCGCATGCCGCGAGTGGCCGCGCGGTCGAAGGTCAGCGCGTCGTTGGTTTCGAAAAAATGGAAATGCGAGCCAACCTGGATCGGCCGGTCGCCGCTGTTGGCCACGCTGAGGGTGATTGTCCGGCGTCCGGCGTTGAGCTCGATATCGCCGGGCTGGATCTGGTATTCACCAGGAATCATGCGCTCTTCCTCGACAGTAACTTGTAGTAAATGGCGGTGGCGTGATATTCGCCGTCCGGGTTGCAGGCGTAATCCGGGAGTTTGCCGGACAGCTCGTAACCCAGCGCGCGATAGAAATCTTCCGCAGGCGAACCCGCGAGGGTATCCAGATACAACAGGCCGCGCTGGTGCTGCTGCGCGGCCTGCTCGACAGCCTGCATCAGTTGCGTCGCCAGGCCTCGACGGCGCGCGTGATGGAGCACGAGCAATTTCTGCACTTCGGCGCGGTTCAGGCCATTGGCCTTTTGACAGAGGGCCAGTTGCACCGTGGCCAGGACCTGTTCTTCCTGCACCACCACCCACATCAATACCTTGCCGTGTTCCACCTCTGTCTTGATGTCTTCCCACCAGCCATAGGCCTCGTCGGCGCCCAGGTCAGCCATGAAACCGACTGACGCGCCGTGATGCACTGCGTCAAGTAACAGCGCCACCAGGCCGTGGCGATAATGCGCAAAGCTTTCACTGGTGACACGTCGGAGCTGAGCGGCGTTCATGAGCAGAAGTCCTTTCAGAGGGGAACGGATCAGGTGTTTGCAGGGGCCTGCGAAGGCGGGGCGGACGCACCCGGTGACAGGTCCAGTTGCATGAAAGTCAAGTCCAGCCAGCGCCCGAACTTGGTACCGACCTGCGGCATCTGGCCGGTGGTGATGAAGCCTTGGCGTTCGTGCAGGAGGATCGACGCTGCATTCCCGCTTTCGATGGCGGCGACCATCATGTGTTTGTCGCAGGCGCGGGCCCGCTCGATCAGTGCGCTCATCAGCAGCGGACCCAATCCTTTGCCGCGTTTATCGGCGCGCACGTACACCGAATGTTCGACGGTGTGACGAAAGCCCTCAAAGGGGCGCCAGTCGCCGAATGACGAATATCCCACCACCTGTTGAAGGTCATCGATTGCTACCAGAATCGGGTAAGCCTGGGCCTGACGCGCGGCGAACCAGGCCTCGCGATTGGCCAGGTCCACGGGCTGTTCGTTCCAGATCGCGGTGGTGTTGAGAACGGCGTCGTTGTAGATGTCCAGCACGGCAGGCATGTCAGTCAGCAGTGCGTCACGAATCGTATAAGTCATGTTCGTTTTCACTTGTTCCAGAGACGTATCAGGCAATCGGTTGGTGCACGGTGACCAGTTTGGTACCGTCCGGGAAGGTCGCTTCCACCTGAATTTCCGGGATCATTTCAGGGATCCCGTCCATCACTTGTTCGCGGGTGAGCAGCGTGGTGCCGTAGTGCATCAGTTGGGCGACGGTCTGGCCATCGCGCGCGCCTTCCAGCAGGGCTGCGGAAATGAATGCCATCGCTTCCGGGTAATTGAGCTTCAGACCCCGTGCCAACCGCCGCTCGGCGACCAGGCCGGCGGTGAAAATCAGCATCTTGTCTTTTTCGCGTGGAGTCAGGTCCATGTTGTTTTCCGTTTCAAAACCAAATAAATGAAAGCGCTGCGAGCTCTGTAGGAGCGTGGCTTGTCCCGCGATCGGTTGCGAAGCAATCGTAATTCCTACTGGCCGGGTATGTCTGACACACCGCGCTTTCCGGGCTTGCTGCCGGTCCCCGGCAGATCGTGGGACAAGCCACACTCCTACAAGGGAACGGTGTCGTTACGTACTCCAGATCCTCGGCGCCACCGCCTCCCGGCCCAGCAGGGCAGGGCGCAGCAGCTTCCATAGTTCGATCAGCCAGGCCCGCGCATGGAGGGCTTCGTCGGCCAGGCAGCGAGCAACGATCAAGCCCGGCAACTGGCTCAAGTCACCGCGTACAGGCGAATGGTCAGCCAGCGCGCGGCAACGGTCCATCAATTCAGCATCGATTTCGCCGGTCACGATCAGCGTCGCGAACACCGGTTTACCGCCAAGGCCAACGGGAGAATCCAGCAGTCCATCGTCGCCGGTGATGCGCTGGCGCTCGTGCCACAGCAACTTCCCGTCGCGGCGAATATCCAGATGCGCCTGAAAGTGGCCCTGATCGAAGCGCTCGCCACTGGCCGGGCGCCCCAGTGCAACCACGTCCCAGTAAAGCAGACGGGCATCGCCCTCAAGATCGATCTGCGTCGTGAGTTCGGCCTTGGCTTGGCTGAAAACGATCGTCTCCTGCGGCAGCCATTCCAGCGTCGCGCCCGCGGCCACACGGATGTTCAGTTGTTGATACGCCGGGCCCGCTGCGCGATACCACTTGGCAGCGCCCGGGCTGGTCAGTTGCGCCCAGGCATTGGCGCCGACGCTGGCGCTGATGTCCAGACGGTCGCCACCGGCAATGCCTCCGGGCGGGTGGACGATGATGTGCTGACAGACTTCCGGACCTTCGGCGTACAGGTGTTTCTGCACCCGAAGCGGACCTTTGTGGCGACGCTGAACAGGTCGCGTGCTGTCGCCGAAGCGCCCATAGCCCAGCTCCAGCTCGGCATGCCAGCTGGGAGTGAACAGCGCGGTGTGGGCAGGAAGATTCATGGGTTCATTATCGTTTTAGCGGGCGTCTACCTTATCCGATCGGCGCGTCAAATGGTGACCAGACCACGCACGCCTTCGGCCTCCATGTTTTCGCCGCGGCCTTGCTGAATGATTTCGCCTCGGGACATGACGATGTACTGATCCGCCAGCTCAGCGGCGAAGTCGTAGAACTGTTCGACCAGCAGAATGGCCATGTCGCCCCGGGCAGCCAGCTTCTTGATCACGGCACCGATTTCCTTGATGACCGATGGCTGAATCCCTTCGGTGGGCTCATCGAGAATCAGCAAGCGCGGGCGGCTGGCCAGTGCGCGACCAATCGCCAGCTGCTGTTGCTGACCCCCTGAAAGGTCGCCGCCACGGCGTTGTTTCATCTGCAAGAGCACGGGAAACAGTTCGTAGATGAACGCCGGGACTTCCTTGGCTTCGGAGCCGGGGAAGCGCGACAGACCCATCAGCAGGTTTTCCTCGACGGTCAGGCGACCGAAGATTTCACGCCCTTGCGGCACGTAGGCAATGCCCGACTGCACGCGCTGATGCGGCTTGAAACCGGTAATCGGCTTGCCTTCCCATTGCACCACGCCTTCCTTGGCGGGCAGCAGGCCCATCAACACCTTGAGCAGCGTGGTCTTGCCTACGCCGTTTCGGCCCAGCAGGCACGTGACCTCACCGATCTTCACGTCAAAGGACAGACCGCGCAGGATGTGGCTGCCGCCGTAGTACTGGTGAAGCTTTTCGATCTGGAGCATGGCTTGTTACCCAGAAACTTGATGATCGTTCCCACGCTCTGCGTGGGAATGCCGCAATGGACGCTCTGCGTCCCCTCTCTGACGCGGAGCGTCAGCGGATGCATTCCCACGCGGAGCGTGGGAACGATCATCCGTGTTGTCACTCACCGGCCGAGATAAACCTCGATCACTCGCTCATCGGCCTGCACTTCTTCAAGCGACCCCTCGGCCAGCACGCTGCCCTGGTGCAGCACGGTGACGTGGTCGGCGATGGTGCCGACAAAGCCCATGTCGTGCTCGACGACCATCAGCGAATGCTTGCCCGCCAGCGTCTTGAACAGCTCGGCGGTGAACTCGGTCTCGGCATCGGTCATGCCCGCCACCGGCTCGTCGAGCAGCAGCAACTGCGGGTCCTGAACCAGCAGCATGCCGATCTCCAGAAACTGCTTCTGGCCGTGGGACAACAGACCTGCGGGGCGCGAGACCGACGCGGTCAGGCGAATGGTTTCCAGCACTTCGTTGATGCGATCGCGCTGTTCACCGTTGAGCCTTGCCCGCAGACTGGCCCACACCGATTTATCGGTTTTCTGCGCCAGTTCCAGATTCTCGAACACGCTCAGCGCCTCGAACACGGTCGGTTTCTGGAACTTGCGGCCAATCCCCGCCTGAGCGATTTCCACCTCGCTCATCTTCGTCAGGTCCAGCGTCTCGCCGAACCACGCGGTGCCGTGGCTTGGGCGCGTCTTGCCGGTGATCACGTCCATCAGCGTGGTCTTGCCCGCACCGTTGGGCCCGATGATGCAGCGCAGCTCACCGACACCGATGTACAAATGCAGATCGTTGAGCGCTTTGAAGCCATCGAAGCTGACGCTGATGTTCTCCAGCGTCAGGATGGTGCCGTGACGAGTGTTCAGGCCCGGGCCTGCGACTTGACCCAGCCCGATGGCATCGCGACTGGTGCCGGCGTCGCTGTTAGGGTCCAGCACCGGATCGAATGCCGGAGTCGGAGTGCTTTTCATTGCTCGCCCCTTTTCTTGATCAGGCCGATAACGCCTTTGGGCAGGTACAACGTCACGACGATGAACAGCGCGCCGAGGAAGAACAGCCAGTATTCAGGGAACGCCACGGTGAACCAGCTTTTCATGCCATTGACCAGACCTGCGCCCAGCAGCGGCCCGATCAACGTGCCACGACCGCCCAGCGCCACCCAGACCGCCGCCTCGATGGAGTTGGTGGGCGACATCTCGCTCGGGTTGATGATGCCGACTTGCGGCACGTAAAGCGCGCCCGCCAGGCCGCACAACACCGCGCTCAAAACCCAGACGAACAGCTTGAAGCCACGCGGGTCGTAGCCGCAGAACATCAAGCGGTTCTCGGCGTCGCGCACGGCCGTCAGCACGCGGCCGAACTTGCTGCGCGCCAGCTTCCAGCCTACGAACAGACTGCCCGCCAGCAATGCCACCGTGAGCAGGAACAACACGGCGCGAGTGCCTTGGGAAGTGATGCTGAAGCCCAGAATGCTGCGGAAGTTGGTGAAACCGTTGTTGCCGCCAAAACCGGTCTCGTTGCGAAAGAACAGCAACATGCCAGCGAAGGTCAGCGCCTGGGTCATGATCGAGAAATACACGCCCTTGATGCGCGAGCGGAAGGCGAAGAAACCGAACACCAGCGCCAGCAGGCCTGGCGCCAGCACCACCAGGCACATGGCCCAGAGGAAGTGCTGAGTGCCGACCCAGTACCACGGCAGTTCGGTCCACGACAGAAAGGTCATGAACGCCGGCAGACTGTCGCCCGACGCTTCACGCATCAGGTACATGCCCATGGCGTAGCCGCCCAGCGCGAAAAACAGCCCGTGCCCCAGCGACAGCAAACCCGCGTGACCCCAGACCAGATCCAGCGCGAGGGCAACGATGGCGTAACACAGGATCTTGCCCACCAGCGTCAGCGTGTAGGCCGAGACTTGCAGCGGGTTGCTTTCGGGCAGCAGCGACAGCAGCGGCAGGGCGATCAGCAGGGCGAGGATGACCACGCCCACTGAGATCGTGACTTTGGTGCCAGCGCGTTGCGCGGCGGTGACCATCATTGGCTGGTTCATCAGTCGATCACCCGTCCTTTGAGTGCGAAGAGGCCTTGCGGACGTTTCTGAATGAACAGAATGATCAGCGCCAGGATCAGGATCTTGCCCAGTACCGCACCGATCTGCGGTTCGAGAATCTTGTTGGCGATGCCCAGGCCGAAGGCCGCCGTCACGCTGCCGGCCAGTTGACCGACGCCGCCGAGCACCACTACCAGGAACGAGTCGATGATGTAACTCTGGCCGAGATCCGGGCCGACGTTGCCGATCTGGCTCAGGGCCACGCCGCCCAGACCTGCGATGCCGGAGCCAAGCCCGAACGCCATCATGTCGATGCGGCCGGTCGGCACGCCGCAGCAGGCGGCCATGTTGCGGTTCTGGGTCACGGCCCGGACGTTCAGGCCCAGGCGCGTCTTGTTCAGTAGCAGCCAGGTCAGCAGCACCACGAACAGCGCGAAGCCGATAATGATGATCCGGTTGTACGGCAGCACCAGATTCGGCAGCACTTGAATCCCGCCGGACAGCCATTCCGGGTTCGCCACCTCAACGTTCTGTGCGCCGAACACCACGCGGATCAGCTGAATCAGCATCAGGCTGATGCCCCACGTTGCCAGCAAGGTTTCCAGCGGGCGGCCGTACAGGTGACGGATGACCGTGCGCTCCAGCGCCATGCCGATGCACGCGGTCACGAAGAACGCGACCGGCAGCGCCACCAGCGGATAGAACTCGATCGCGCCGGGCGCGTATCGCTGGAACATGATCTGCACGACGTAAGTGGCGTAGGCCCCAAGCATCAGCATCTCGCCGTGAGCCATATTGATCACGCCCAGCAGACCGAACGTAATGGCCAGACCCAGCGCCGCGAGCAGCAGAATCGAGCCCAGCGACATGCCGCTGAACGCCTGGCCGAGAATCTCGCCGATCATCAGTTTGCGTTTCACTTGGGCTAGACTGGTTTCTGCCGCCAGTCGCACCGTGGGATCGGTTTCGACATTGGGCTCCAGCAGATTTTCCAGCCGCGTGCGGGCCAGCGGATCGCCGGTTTCACCCAACAGGCGCACTGCGGCCAAGCGTACCGTCGGGCTGGTGTCGACCAGCTGCAGGTTCGCCAGCGCAAGGGTCAGTGCCGAATGCACCGCATCATCCTTCTCGCTGGCGACTTGTTGCATCAGCAGTGGAAGCTGCGCCGGACGCGCGCTTTTTTGCAGGGTCAGCGCTGCGGCCAGACGCAGTTTCGCGTCGGCCGCAAGCAATTGGTGACTGGCCAGCGCGGTTTCAACCAGACCGCGCAGGCGGTTGTTCAGGCTGATCGTCTCGGGTTCGTCAGGGTTCGGGGCGTCGGCCAGCGCCGGGGCATTAGGGTCGACCGCCGTGAAGGTGTCGCCATTCTGGATGAACGCGCGATTGCTGCTGTCAGCGGCGACACGGCCTTCCTGCAGGGCAATCAACAATTCAACGCGCGCCGGATCGGGCCCGGCGGCCCAGGCTTCCAGCAGTTCGGCGCGTTGCGAGGATTCGGCCGCGACAAAGTCACCGGCGTCGCTTGCATGGGCTGCCAAGGGCAGCAACAGGCACAGCGCGAGGATAAGGTGGTGGATATATCTGAGCATATCGGTGTCCTGAAAGCACCCGCATGACATGACGCCGCGGGAAACTCTGTAGGAGCGAGGCTTGTCCCGCGATCGGCGGACCCGTCGTAAAACCTGCAAACACGGTATGAGAGATACACCGCATGTGATGGATTTACTGCCGCTTCGCGCCAGATCGCGGGACAAGCCGCGCTCCTACAGGAGGTGTCGGGCGCGGGGCCCGACAATGTGTCAGTTACTCTTCACCGCGTAATCAGGCTTCTTGTCGTTGCCTGGAATGAACGGGCTCCAAGGCTGGGCACGGATTGGCTCTTTGGTCTTCCAGACGACGTTGAACTGGCCGTCGGATTTGATCTCGCCAATCATCACCGGCTTGTGCAGGTGGTGGTTGGTCTTGTCCATGGTCAACGTGAAGCCCGACGGCGCTGCGAAGGTCTGGCCAGCCATGGCTTCGCGGACTTTGTCGACGTCAGTGGACTTGGCTTTCTCGACCGCCTGGGCCCACATATGGATGCCGACATAAGTGGCTTCCATCGGGTCGTTGGTCACTGCCTTGTCAGCGTTCGGCAGGTTGTGGGCTTTGGCGTACGCCTTCCAGTCTGCGACGAACTTGGTGTTGACCGGATTCTTGACCGATTCGAAGTAGTTCCAGGCAGCCAGGTTGCCCACCAAAGGCTTGGTGTCGACGCCGCGCAGTTCTTCTTCACCCACGGAGAACGCAACCACCGGAACATCGGTCGCTTTCAGACCCTGGTTACCCAGCTCTTTGTAGAACGGTACGTTGGAGTCGCCGTTGACGGTGGAGATCACAGCGGTTTTGCCGCCTGCGGAGAACTTCTTGATGTTCGCCACGATGGTCTGGTAATCGCTGTGGCCGAACGGGGTGTAAACCTCTTCGATGTCGCTGTCCTTCACGCCTTTGGAGTGCAGGAAGGAGCGCAGAATCTTGTTGGTGGTGCGCGGATAGACGTAGTCGGTGCCCAGCAGGAAGAAGCGCTTGGCTGCGCCGCCGTCTTCGCTCATCAGGTACTCGACCGCAGGAATCGCCTGCTGGTTAGGCGCAGCGCCGGTGTAGAACACGTTCGGCGACATCTCTTCACCTTCGTACTGCACCGGGTAGAACAGCAGGCCATTGAGCTCTTCAAACACTGGCAGTACCGATTTACGCGATACCGAGGTCCAGCAGCCGAACACCACTGACACTTTGTCCTGAGTGATCAACTGACGGGCCTTCTCAGCGAACAGCGGCCAGTTGGACGCAGGGTCGACGACCACTGCTTCCAGTTTCTTGCCGTTGACGCCACCTTTGGCGTTGATTTCATCGATCGTCATCAGCGCCATGTCCTTGAGGGACGTTTCGGAGATGGCCATGGTGCCGGACAAAGAATGCAGAATGCCGACCTTGATGGTGTCAGCGGCCTGAGCCGTCCAGGTCAAACCCATCGCGGCGATCGATGCGGACAAGGTGAACGCTTTAAGCAAACTACGACGCTTCATTGGCTAGCTCCATTCTTTGATTTTTTAATAATGACGGCTGTTGGCGGTGCAGATGTTGAGTCTGCTTAGGCTTTAGCAAACGCTGGGCCAAGCGTGTAAACGTCGCAAAATCGAATGAAAGCGTCGCGAAAGCGGCGCCGGTCGCACCAATCTGGGGTCTGGCTGGCGGGATGGTGCGCAAGGTGCGCTGAACTGGTGCGCAGATGTTGTCCGGGTCGACAGGTTTTTACGGCATCAGGAACGTGAGGCGCGCCGCATGAGTGAGCGGGCAAAGAGAAGGGCGGGGCCTGAAACCGGAAATGAGGAGGAATTCATCACTAAACCACCCAAAAGGTTCCAGGCCCCGCAGGACGCAATCTAAGCTGTTGTTGCCGTTTTGGCAAAGCGCGAAATGGCTATCCGATCGAGCAACCATATTGCCATCATGGAAATCCCGACGAGCGGAAAGGCCACGCCGAGGATCACCATTACGATCGTCGCGATTTTCCAGCGCGGAAGGTCATGGCGCAGCGGCGGAACGCCGAACCCGTTTTGTGGCCGACGCTTCCACCAGATGACGATGCCACTCACCGAGCTGAGCAGCACCATCAGGCAGATGAACAGAATGATCGCCTGATTCACCCAGCCGAACATCTTGCCCTCATGCAGCATGACGCCCAGTTCGGTCGCTTTCGACACCGCGCTGTAATCGGTGTAACGCACGTCCGCCAGTACCTTGCCGCTGTATTGGTCCACATGCAGCGTGGCGTCGTTGCGCGGGTCGTCGGCAAAGACGGAAACGGTGAAGACGCCATCGGCCGTTTTCGGCGCTGTAATGCTGTAGCCCGGCTCAATGGCGCGCTCGCGCGCGATGTCGACGATACGCTGCAAGGTGATCGTCGGCGCGGCGGGGGCGCTGGACGTACCGTGGTGATGCATGTGTTCGGCATGGTCGCCCCCGGAAGAAACCGGCATCGGGGTGTTTTCCATCGCCCAAGGCACGGTCTGGACGCTGGCGTTGTTCAGATCCCCTGCCTGCTTGTCAGATTTAGGCACCTCGTTCCACATGGCGGCCGGGAAGGTGTTCCACACATCGGCGTACATTTTTCCCCACATGCCGGTCCAGGTCATGCCGCTGAGGAGCATGAACAGCAGCGCCACCGAGCCCCAGAACCCGGTTACTGCATGCAAGTCTCTCCACAGCACACGGCCCCGGGCCGAGACGCGGGGCCACAGCACGCCGGCCGACGAGCGTCCGCGCGGCCACCACAGGTACAGACCGGAAACCACCAGCACGATCCCCCAGCCCGCTGCGAGCTCCACCAGCCGATCACCGACAGTGCCGATCATCAGTTCGCCGTGCAGCTCGCGGGCGATGGCTTGCAGATTGTCCTTGGCATCCTGGGTGCCGAGAATCTTGCCGGTGTAAGGGTCGATGAACAGGTTAACGTCACGCCCCTCGCGCTTGATCACGAACTGGGCACTGCTCTGGGCATTCACGGGCGGCAGGTACTTGTTGATCGGCGCATCGGGGTAGGCTTCAAGTACCCGCTTCTGCTGATCATCGGCGGTCAGCATGTGGTGACCGGGTTTGACGGTCAGCAGATCGCCGTACATCAACGGATCCAGCTGCGGCTTGAACAGGTAAATGATCCCGGTCAACGCCAGCAGGATCATGAAAGGCGCGACGAACAGACCGGCATAAAAATGCCATCGCCACGCGAGGTTGTAGAACGACACATTTGTTCTGGACATGGTGAAGCGCTCCCGTCAGGGATAAACACGGCGCAATACGCCGAGCCCTGAAGGGTCAGCGATTGCGGATTGTTCGAATCAGGCGACTGACGAAAGCGGAGGGGCGCGGCTGCGTGCGTTCGCGAAAACATTGCGCTGGGCATGGCCCCGTTGCGGAACGGCGTTGTAGAAATCGGCGGGTCTGGGTGGAACCGGTGCGACGACGGCCAGCGTCTGGGTCAGCGCCGGGCAACTGAACAACAGCGTGCAGTATCCGCACTTGGCCCAGATGACATGATCGATATCGGCGGCGGCGTCGTTGCTCTGTTGGTGCGCGCTGTGTTCGCTTGCGCCCATCTCCATCGCGCCGGGCATGTCCATGCCTGAAGGCATCGACATGTCCATCGTGGCGGGCATCCCGGTGTGATGTTCCATCGGCATCGACTGGGAAATCAGCGGCCCGATGAAGATCATGAGCATCGCAAACAGGCTCAGCCACGCGCCCTGCATTCTGCGAGGAGCGTTGGCTGTTCGGTTGCGTGCTGCGGGTGTGGTGCTCAAGCGTTTTCAGAGCCAGCGTGGTGAAGCGTTAATGGGCGTGGGTCGCAGCGGTGCTATCCGGGGCCTGCTTCTGCACCTGAACGTCGACGGTCACATCGCCGCTCTTCTCGAAATGCAGGGTCAGCGGGAAGCGCTGACCGTCAACCAGTCTGGAGCGGTCTTTGAGATCCAGCAGCATGACGTGGTAGGCCATCGGCGCGAACGTGACCTGACTTGCGGGCGGAATTTCGACGGTCTCGACGTGCTGCATTTTCATCAGACCGTCCTTGCTCACGTGCTCGTGCAACTGAGCGGACCCTGCGATCGGGCTGTCCACGCCGGTCAGGCGATCGGCCGCACCGGTGTTACTGATCACGAAGTATGCGGCCACGGTGGGCGCATTCGGCGGCAGCTCCATCGACCAGGGCGAGGCGATCGTCAGCGGGCCCTTCGTAAAATCATGAGCTTCGGCATAGCAGGTCGGCAACAGCAATGCCGCCAACAGCGTGAATATCTTCAACACAACGCAGTCTCCATTTCATTCAGTACGCAGGTTATAGCGCGAGCGAACGATCAGACTCTTGGAGAAGCGCGAGGATTGAGCGTGGGCCACTGCAGACGCGGCGGGGCTTGAAAGACCACCACCGCCGTCGGGAAGCGTACGGGTTCAACGAGTGAAAACAATCCGAAACCCATGCCCGTCGGGACCGCGACCATCGTCAGAGAGCCTGAGCAGCAGGCGCAGTGCTGCATGACCGTGTGGGGCTGAGGGGCAGGGATGTGCTGATCGCCGGTACTGATTTGCGTGGCGAGCACACGGGAGCCGCCGCTGCCGGTACAGAAACTGCCCCATGCCCATTGTTCGCCCTGCGAACGCGGCATGGTCGGCGTCATCGGCATCGCCAGCATCCCGAACAGCAGCGCGAAACACGCAATCCAGGCGATAGCTCGGCGACGTTTAAGGCGTATGACGTTCTTTTGTTGTTCTTTCATGTCGGCCATTTAGCCTGAACGGTCTTGATAAGTAAAAAACTGGGGTGCGGCGTTGTGTCGCGGGTAGTGCTTCCGCCATTCATGCAGTTGATGCATGCAGTTTCAGCCCCAACGCTTTGATCACTTTCATGATAGTGGCGAACTCTGGATTGCCGTTTGTGCTGAGGGCTTTGTACAGACTTTCTCTACCCAGTCCGCTGTCCTTGGCGATTTGAGTCATCCCATAGGCACGAGCAATGTTGCCAAGTGCCTTCCGGACGAGCGCTCCGTCACCTGAATCTTCTTCCAGACATGCATCCAGATACCCCGCCATGTCCTCAGGCGTCTCTAGATATTCCGCCGTGTCATAGGGTTTGAATTCTTCTTTCACATTCATTTCCTCTTACCGAGGCTCTTCGCCATTTCTCTGGCTTGATGGATGTCCCGAGCCTGACTCGATTTATCGCCACCTATTAACAGCAGATAGATCACCTTGTCACGGCGCGTCAAATAAACCCGGTAGCCAGGACCGTAATGTATGCGCATTTCAAAAACACCATCACCGACAGGCTGGCAGTCACCAAAATTGCCTTCGGTGGCGGCGTCTATTCTGGCGAAGATGCGCTGCTGTCCGGCCTTGTCTTTCAGGGACCTGAGCCATCTTGAGAATGAGGTGGAGCGCTCGAAAAAAATCATACGGGAAATGTATCTTGGAGGATACTTTCCCGAAGTCAGGTGCAGCCGCTGGTTCAGGTCGGAACTTTCGTATTAGCCGTGAGGATGTCAAAAGGGTAGAAGGCGGCACTCAGGAAAATTCGCGCAACGCCTCCCGCAACGCCCCTACATCCCCAAACATGCTGTCCGCCTCAGGCAAGTCCGGTCGCTTGAGTATCAGCACTGGCAGCCCGCGTTCCCGTGCGACTTCAAGCTTGGGTTCGGTGGCGCTGCTTCCGCTGTTTTTGCTGATGAGCACGTCGATGTCGCGACGCGCAAACAGATCTCGCTCATCGGCCAGAAGAAACGGCCCGCGCGCCCCGATCACTTCGCATCGTGCGTTGCCAGCGCAGGCTTCGAGCGCCCGCATCGTCCAGAACTGATGCTCCGGAATCTCGTGGATGTGCTGCAACGGTTCGCGGCCGAGGGTGAACAGCGGGCGTTGGAAAGGGGCGAGGGCGGTCATTAATTCTGCCCAGTCGCCGACCTCTCGCCAGTCATCGCCAGGACCCGCCTGCCAGGCGGGGCGGCGTAGCGCCCAGCACGCGATGCTGGCGATCCGGGCAGCGGCCACGGCGTTGCGGCTGATCTGCGCGGCGTAAGGATGAGTGGCATCGACTATCAGATCGATCCCCTTGGCGCGGATGAATTGCGCCAGACCTTCTGCGCCTCCGTATCCGCCCACGCGCACCTGACACTGCAGATCGTTCGGCACTCGCCCGACGCCCGCCAGGCTGTAGATGTGCCGCGGGCCCAAGGTTCGGGCGATGGCGAGTGCTTCGGTCACGCCGCCCAGCAATAACACGCGTTTGTCTGCCCCGGCGCTCACTGGAAAGCTCCGGCGCGGCCGACGATGCCGCCCTGGCGATCGATGGCGAACACTTCGACCTGAACCTGCGCCGGCACGACGCTGCGGGCAAAGGCCAGGGCGTGCTGGCAAACCGCATCCCCCAGCGCGATCCCCGCCGCGCTCGCCATCGCCAGCGCCTGTTGGCTGGTATTGGCTTCACGGATATTCAATTGCAGCGCCTGATCAGCCCCGACATCGGCGGCCCACTGCGCCAGTTGCTCAAGATCGATGCTGGAGTGCCGGCTGTGCAGGTCCATATGCCCGGCAGCCAGTTTGCTGATTTTGCCGAAGCCTCCGCACAGGCTGAGTTTGTCCACGGGCACTTTGCGCAGGTGCTTGAGCACCGCGCCGACGAAGTCGCCCATCTCGATCAGCGCGATGTCAGGCAGCGCATACACGCGGCGCATGGTGTCTTCGCTGGCGTTGCCGGTACAGGCGGCAATGTGCGCATATCCATTGGTCTTGGCGACATCGATGCCCTGATGGATCGAGGCGATATAGGCCGCGCAGGAAAACGGTCGAACGATGCCACTGGTGCCTAGAATCGACAGGCCGCCGAGGATTCCCAGTCGAGGATTCATGGTCTTGAGCGCCAGCTCGCTGCCGTTTTCGACGCTGACCGTGACCTCGAAGCCTGCGCGATATCCGGATTCGTCCGCCAGGCGCGTCAGGTGTTCAATCATCATTCGGCGTGGCACCGGGTTGATCGCCGGTTCCCCGACGCCCAGCACCAATCCCGGCCGGGTGACAGTTCCTACGCCCGGACCCGCGACAAACCGCACGCCGGGTTCAGGTATCAGACGAACCCTTGAAGACAGCAGGGCGCCATGGGTGACATCGGGATCATCACCGGCGTCCTTGATCGTTCCGGCTTCGGCGCCATCGGCAAGCAGGCGACAGAACTCCAGGCGCATCTGAACCTGCCTGCCCTTGGGCAGTGTGATTTCGATGCCGTCGTGCGCTTGCCCCGTCAGCAGCAGTCGCGCGGCAGCCAGCGACGTCGCGGTGGCGCAGCTTCCCGTGGTCAGGCCGCTGCGCAGCGGCGCAGGTTGCTCGCCGGTCTCCTCGCGCATCAGGGCTTGATCGCTTCGAGCAGGGTGATAGGCAGCGCCTGACGCCAAGTGTCGAACTCGCCCAACGGCCTGGCGTGCGCCACGTGGATGCGGGTCAGCTCGCCGCCGTGGCGTTCGCGCCAGTTGACGAGCATCGCTTCGCTTTGCAGCGTGACGGCATTGGCGATCAGCCGACCACCGGAGCGCAGTTGCTGCCAGCAGGCTTCCAGCACGCCCTCGCGGGTGACGCCGCCGCCGATGAATACGGCGTCCGGCGGCTCGAGGCCCTGCAGTGCGTCCGGCGCTCGACCACGTACCAGCTGCAGTCCGGGAACGCCCAGCGCATCGCGGTTGTACTCGATCAGTTGCTGACGGCCCTCGTCGGACTCGATCGCGACCGCGCGGCAACCCGGATGTGCTCGCATCCATTCGATGCCGATCGAGCCGCAACCCGCGCCGACATCCCATAACAGTTCGCCTGGCACCGGTGCCAGGCGGGCAAGCGTGATGGCGCGGACGTCGCGCTTGGTGAGCTGGCCGTCGTGGCGAAAAGCCTCATCCGGCAAACCGCCCACACGCGAAAGACGCAAGGTGTCTGGTTGTGCGCGGCAGTCGATCGCGACCAGATTCAATGCCGCGATTTCGGGGTTTCCCCACTCGCTGGCGATTGCGTCAACGCGTCGCTCGGCGTCGCCGCCCAGATGCTCCAGTACGCTCATCCGACTCGGCCCGAAGCCACGTTCGCTCAGCAGCGCGGCAATGGCCGCCGGGCTCTGGCCATCATTGCTCAGCACCAGCAGGCGTACGCCGTCATGCAGATGGGCACTCAGCGCTGCCAGTGGCCGGGCGACGACCGACAGCGTCACGACGTCCTGCAACGCCCAGCCCAGGCGGGCGGCGGCCAGAGAATAGGAAGAAGGCGCGGGAATCACGCGCATCTCATCCGCGGGCACCTGGCGTGACAGGCTGACGCCCACCCCGAACAGCATCGGGTCGCCGCTGGCCAGGACGCACAGCGGCTCGCCGCGCTGCTCCAGCACAGGCTGCAAGGAAAAAGGACTGGGCCACAAGCGACGTTCAGCCTGGATGCAGAGCGGCAGAAGGTCGAGCTGGCGCGAGCTGCCAAACACCTGACGCGCCTGCAGCAGCGCGTGCCGGGCATTCCTGCCCAACCCTTTGTAGCCGTCTTCTCCGATTCCCACGACTGTCAGCCACGGCGCCATGTATTGCCCTCAAACCCGATGCATGCGAAGGGCCTTTTACAGGACCTGCGAATAAGGTCGGCATGATACCGCGCCGACTGGCCCGATTCGTAAGGCTTTATGTACGCCGAAGTGGGTGATTTCCGAAACTTTCGTAATCGGGCCGGTTGGCGAGCGGTGTTTGCTGACGTCACACACGGCGCTTTCCTATCGTCCATCGCTCTTGGAGCAGCAGAACCCTGAAGCCATGTCCGAACCCTGAGCGTCACCACCACGATTACGCCCCATCCGACAGACCGTCTTTTCATGCCTGCATCCAAAGCAGGCATAATACGGCCCCTGTAACCATCCGTTTCACGATGCCCAGTCCGATCCCATCAGGTGAACCCTTGACCGAGCCGTTGTCCGCTCGCCCGCTTGCCGCACCCCTACGCCCCTCGGCCTGTCCGGGGTTGTTGCGTATCGTGCCGGCGCTGGATGGCGGAATCTGTCGGATCAAACTGCCCGGCGGGGTGATTTCGGCTGAGCAGGCGCAGGCTGTCGCTGACGCCGCCGAGCGGTTTGCAGGCGGGGTGATCGAGGCAACTAACCGCGCCAACTTGCAGATTCGCGGCATCGGAACGGACGCCGACAGTTTGATTGCGATGCTCCTGGACGCCGGTCTTGGGCCCAGCAATGCTGCCAGCGATGACGTGCGCAATCTGATGCTCAGCCCAATGGCTGGGGTCGATCCGCAGCAGGTGCTTGACGTCCGGCCACTGGGCGCTCGCATTTTGCAGTCATTGGAAAATCACCCGCGCCTGCATGAACTCTCGCCCAAGTTTGCGTTGTCGCTGGATGGCGGTGAAGGCTTGGCGATGCTCGAACATTCGCACGATCTGTGGATGTCTGCGCTGGTCATCGGCGGCCAGACGCTCATTGGTTTCGGCCTTGCCGGTTGTCCGGCGAGCCATTCGCCGCTGGCGGCGGTGACGCTCGATACGGCGCACGAAATGGTCATCGCCGTGCTCGAATTGTTCCTCGATCAGGCGCGTCCCGATCAGGTCCGGATGCGAGATCTGCTCAAGGACATCGGCCCGTCGCGTTTCATTGAGCTGCTCGCCGCGCGATTGCCACAGCCGCTTGATACCGACCCGCGTATCACCGGCTGGCAACGGCCTCCCGCCCAGACCAACGCCCACATCGGCGTTCAACCTCAGTTACAGCCGGGCCTCACCTCCGTGGGCGGCGTCGTGCCTTTGGGGCGTTTGACGCCGTCCATGTTGCGCAGCACAGCGAAGCTGTCTGTCGAGCTGAGCGACGGCACGCTGGCCATGACGCCGTGGCAGAGCGTCATGCTGCGCAATGTCCCGGCGCACCAGTCAGGGTCGGCACTCGACGGCCTGCGTGCCGCGGGCCTGTCGTGCGAGGCCGATGAGCCGCTGTCGAAACTCATCGCTTGCACAGGCTCGGCGGCGTGCGCAAAGGGGCTGGCGGACACCAAGGCCGACGCCCTGAAGCTGGCAGCCTTGTTGCAAAGCAACGGCGTCAGTCAGGCGATTCACCTGTCCGGATGCACGCGCTCATGCGCCGCTGCGCACGTCGCGCCGGTGACCTTGCTGGCCGTTTCCGACGGCCGCTACGACCTCTATTTTCGTCACGCAGACCGGCCGGGATTTGGCCAGCTGCGTGAGCGTGACCTCACTATTGAAGCAGTTGGCGCGTTGTTGATCGCCGACTCACGGAGCAGCACCGATGATTGATTACATTCGCGACGGTCAGGAGATTTATCGCAACTCCTTCGCGATCATTCGCGCCGAAGCCCGGCTTGAGCACATCCCGGCCGATCTGGAAAAACTCGCCGTACGCGTGATTCACGCCTGCGGCATGGTCGATGCGGCCGAAGGTTTGCGCTTCTCTCCAGGCGCGGGTGCGGCGGGGCGTAGGGCTTTGGCCGCTGGTGCTCCGATTCTGTGCGATGCGCACATGGTTGCCGAAGGCGTCACTCGCGCGCGGCTGCCGGCCAATAATCAGGTGATCTGCACCCTGAAGAACGAAAGCGTTCCCGAGCTTGCACGTGAGCTGGGCAACACCCGCTCGGCGGCGGCGCTGGAGCTGTGGCGTCCTCATCTGGAGGGCGCGGTGGTGGTGATCGGCAACGCGCCCACCGCGCTGTTCTATTTGCTGGAGATGATCGACGCCGGTGCGCCGAAACCTGCCCTCATTCTGGGCTTTCCGGTGGGCTTCGTCGGCGCGGCCGAGTCCAAGGACATGCTTGCGGCCGACAGTCGCGGCGTGCCTTACGTGATCATGCAGGGGCGCCGCGGAGGCAGCGCCATGGCGGCCGCCGCCGTCAACGCCCTCGCGACGGAGATCGAATGATGCAGGCTCGCGGTCGTTTGATCGGACTGGGTGTCGGGCCGGGTGATCCGGAGCTGATCACCGTCAAGGCGCTGCGTCTGCTGCGCGAGTCGCCGGTGGTGGCGTACTTCGTCGCCAAGGGCAAGAAGGGCAACGCCTTCGGGATCATCGAGGCCCACCTGCAGGCCGCGCAGACGCTCATGCCGCTGGTGTATCCGGTGACCACCGAAACGTTGCCTGCACCGATGTCCTACGAACAGATCATCAGTGATTTCTACGACACCGCCAGCCTGGACGTTGCCGCGCACCTGGATGCAGGTCGCGATGTGGCGGTCATTTGCGAGGGCGATCCGTTCTTCTACGGTTCCTACATGTACCTGCACGACCGGCTGGCCGAGCGATACGAAGCCGAGGTCGTTCCCGGTGTGTGCTCGATGCTTGGCGGCGCTTCGGTATTGGGCGCGCCGTTGGTGTACCGCAATCAGAGCTTGTCCGTGCTCTCTGGCGTGCTGTCGGCCGATGAGCTGAAGCGCAAGCTGGTGGACGCCGACGCGGCGGTGATCATGAAGCTGGGTCGCAATCTGCCGAAAGTGCGCCAAGTGCTGGTCGAGACCGGGCTGGCCGATCGGGCGCTGTATGTCGAGCGTGCGACCATGGCGAACCAGAAGGTCGTGCCGCTGGCGGAAGTCGATCCGATGTCGTCGCCTTATTTCTCGCTGATCATCGTCCCGGGCGAAAGGTGGCAAGGTTGATGCGCGCCTCTGACGGCAAGGCGCCGGCAATCGTCGTGTTGGGCAAAGGTGCGTTGGCCACGGCGCGGCGAATTCAACAGCTGTACCCGGACGCGCTGATCCACGGCCTGGCCGAGCGTGTCGACGGCGTGGACCGCACCTATTCGGAGTTCGGCGCAACGCTGCGGCAGCTGTATCAGCAGGACACGCCTATCGTCGCTTTGTGCGCGGCAGGCATCGTCATCCGCACGCTTGCGCCGGTCTTGCTGGAGAAGGGCGCCGAGCCGCCGGTCCTGGCGGTCGCTGAAGATGGCAGCGCTGTCGTGCCGCTGTTGGGCGGGCTGGGCGGGGTCAACGTCATGGCCCGGGAAATCGCCGCTGCGCTGAACACCTCAGCTGCGATTACCACCAGTGGCGAGCTGCGGTTCGGCACTTGCCTGCTGAACCCGCCTCCAGGCTACGCGCTGGGCGATCTGGAACTGGGCAAGCGATTCGTCAGCGATCTGCTGTCCGGCGAAAGCGTCCGCATCGAGGGTGCGGCGCCGTGGCTGGCGCAGGCTCAACTGCCTGAAGACGAACATGCCCAGCTTGCGATTCATGTCGATTACCGCGAGCGCGACCCCTCAACTCGTGAGTTGCTGATTTATCCGCGCAACGTTCTGGTCGCCGTGGATGGATCGCTGCCCGATCCGGCCGATGCGGTGAAGACTGCGCTGCACGATTCGCGCATCGCATTGCAGGCGCTCGCCTGTCTGGTGGCGAACAGCGGCGAGATGGCGAATGCTGCGCTGCACGCCGCCGCTCACGCACTGGGCGTACCGCTGCGCTTCGTGGAGCAGGCGTCGGCCAGCGAGATGGCGCAACAGGCGTTGCCGCAGCTGTTGCCCCCGTTGACGCCGTTGAAAGGGCTCGCGATCGCAGTCGCGGCACAGCCGCTGGATGTTCAACGGATAGGCCGTAGCCGTGGCCGCCTGGCTGTCATCGGCCTCGGCCCGGGCGCTGCTGAGTTCATGATCCCTGCCGTGAAGGCCGAACTGGCGCGTGCGAATGACGTGCTGGGCTACGAAACGTACGTGCGCATGGCTGGTCCGTTTCGCGCCGATCAGGTGCTTCATTGCACGGACAACCGAGAAGAGATGCAGCGCGCCCGGCATGCCTTCGAGTTGGCCGCGCAAGGCCGTTCGGTGGTTGTCGTTTCATCCGGTGACCCCGGTGTCTTTGCGATGGCGGCGGCCGTGCTTGAAGCGCTGCATGAATCCGATAACAGCGAGTGGCACGCGGTCGATCTGGCGATCCTGCCGGGCGTATCGGCCTCGCTGGCGACCGCGGCTCAGGCTGGCGCGCCGCTGGGGCACGACTTCTGCGTGATGTCCCTGTCCGACAACCTCAAGCCTTGGGGCATCATCGAAAAGCGCCTGGACCTCGCCTGTCAGGCCGATCTCGCACTGGCGTTCTACAACCCGATCTCCCGTTCTCGTCCCTGGCAACTGGGGCGGGCGCTGGAAATCGTGCGTCAGCACCGTAGCCCGCAGACCCCGATCACGCTGGGCCGCGACATCGGCCGCCCGGGGCAGACGTTGCGCATCATCACCTTGGGAGAGCTGACGCCCGAGCAGGTCGATATGCGCACGATGGTGCTGGTGGGTTCATCGACCACGAGCGTGTTCCCCCGCGCCGACGGCTCGCACTGGGTCTACACGCCACGTTGGTATGGCGATAAACCGGTCAAGTGAGCACGTGACCCGCAATGGGTAAGGGGCTCTCAACTGCGGAAGGGGAAACGACTGGTGTTTCTGTCAGCCGTTACCCTGACTTGCGAAGGACAAAAGACCTGCGTCCGTAGGCCGGAACAGCGGTAAGCGTCTGCTAAGAATTGGTGACATGTGGAGGGTGGAGTGCGTGGGTGGTGTTTGTTAGCTTGAGCCCACCCATGAAGGGCAATCTGCTAAAAGGACTTTTTTATGATTCACACCCTGTACGATCGTCAGCCCCTTGACCTCGACACTACCCGCCACCCATCAGCCCTGGATGCAATCGATGCTTCATCCGGACGCCTGAGCCCAAGCTTCGACTCGTCCGAGAGCAGCGGTCCGCAAAGTGCGGTGGTCGCTCCAGAACATCTCATCATTTTCAGTGGCAACATGTCCGCCGAGCATAAGGACTACGTCACCAACTCGCTGCTTTATTCGGACCTGGCCGCGGTGCATCGCACGCGTAAGATCGCCAACCTCTCCGAGCGCCGCAAGGCCTGGTACAAAGACAAGACCGACATCATGAAGGGCCTGGGGTGGGCGGGCTTCGCCGACTCCATGCGCGCGCACTCCGCAAGCTCACGCAAGTTCACAATGGACCAGGTTGGCCTGGAAATCCTCGCCAACGCGCTCGCCGCGGCTGCCGTGCCGGGCATTTCCACCGCAGTACTGCTGAATCTGGCGTCAGATGCGGTCAACAGCCTGCGTCAGGGCGGCGAGCCGCTTCGTTTGTTCCAGAAAGAGTCCCGTACTCATCAGGATGGCAAATTCAATATCGCTGTCTGCATGGAGTCACCACAGGGCGACGTGGTATTGGTCAGCACCAATATCTATTTCATTACATCCCACAGCGTCTCGAACGTTCTGTTCTGGGAGTGGCAGTCGAGCGATGTGGATGTGGCCTCGGCGGGTGACAAATTGGTGCTGAACGAAGGGCGTTTTCAAAGGGGCAAGCAGCGACTGGCCGACCGCCTGGATGACTACATGTTCGATAACATCCTGAACCTGCCGCTGGGTGGCTGACATGTGCGAGCGCATGGTGCCACCGGCTGGCCCATGCGCCTTTTTTGCCGACAACACCAGGAAGGTGTGCAATGGCTTCACCGCGCGTAGAAGCCGCGTTTGCTTACGGTAACCTCATGACCTTTTCCCCCGGCATGTCAGCTGAGGAGAAAAGCTCGATTCTGAACGTGATCACCGTGGCAGACATGGCGGCCAGCAACACGTACGACAGGGATGAATTCTGGTCGGTCTGGATGCACGTCTATACCCAGCGGCTGGCAGCCTACGGCTTGCAGCGCACCAGCTTCATTACCCCCGAATCCAGAGTCCTCGGTCATCCAGACGATTGGGCCGACGAGCTCTTTCAGATAGTGGGCTCTTACGGGTCGGGGCAACTTGCTCAGATGGTCCGCAGGTGTTTTTCCGCCGCCCGGCTGAATCGCACCGTGAGCGCTTTTTTCGATCACTCGGCCGTGGCAGGCAAGGGCCGATTTTTGCAACTGGCGCCTTGCGAAAAAACCGCTGCCGGAGAGGTCGTGGTGCTGATGTGCGGCGTTTATCTGAGTTTCAATACCGATGCGGTGCACGTCGGTGGCAAGCGGGTGATTCTGCACGTCAAAGGAGGCCGGTATGTGCTCAACCGAGACATCAACCAGGGTCGGCGCGACGAGTTGGCGCGCTACCTCGACAATCGCCTGGAACACGTGCTCACCCGCGCTCTGGTGTGAACTACGGCAGCAGGTAACCCCTGATGCCGGTAAAGATGATCTGCGCGGCCAAGGCGCAGACGAACAGCCCCATCAGTCGGCTGACGATTTGCAATCCCTGGTCGCCGAGGATGCGCTCGATGCTGTTGGACAGATACAGCACGACGCCGACGGTCAGGCTCGCCAGCGCGATACTGACGATGGCCGTGAGCTTGTCATCCCAATGAGGCTGGCTCACGCCCATGACCAGCAGTGCCCCGATGGTCCCGGGGCCCACCGTGATAGGAATGGTGAGCGGAACGATCGCCACGTCCTGCTGGACGTTGTCGGTCTGGACCCCTGATTTGCCTTGTGCCATGCCCAGTGCGGAAATGAACAGCACGCTGCCGGCGCCGATTCGGAAGGCGTCGGCGGTAATGCCAAAAACGCCGAAGATCACACGCCCGAAGAGGTACAGCAACACGCTGGAGACCAGGGTCGCGAGGGCGATTTTCCACGCCAGGTGACGACGCTCCTTACGTGAATATCCGCGGCTCAGGGTGATGAAACAGGAGAGGACGAAGAATGGGCTGTAGAGCACCAGCATCTTCAGATAAACGCTGAACAACACGTGAAGCATGGTTTTGGCTCATCGCGGCAGACTGGGACGGGGGCAAGTCTATCAGGCGCCACAGCCCGTTGAGCGTCAGTTTTGCTGATAACGGTCTTCGTCGTGTGCCTCTCGGGCTGCCTGGTTCAGGGCGCGTTGCTCGACCCAGTACTCCACCAGCTCGCGCAACTGAGACAATTCGACCGGTTTGGACATATGCCCGTCCATTCCCGACTGGCGCGCGCGGTCCTTGTGTTCGGCGAGAATATGCGCCGTCAGCGCGACCACGGGCGTACGCACTCGCTGGTTGCCCATCTCCCAGGCGCGCAGTTGTTGAGTCGCCGAAAAACCATCGAGAATGGGCATTTCGCAGTCCATCAGCACCAGGTCATAGCGCTGGGCTTTCATAGCGCTCAGGGCTTCTTCGCCATTGCTGGCGGTGTCGGGCTGCAGGTTCAGCTTACCGAGCATGCCGCGGATGACTTTGGTGGAGATACTGTTGTCCTCGGCCACCAGAATCCTGAAGTCCGAAGGCACATCGACTTCGTTGTTCACGGCCGCAGCAGGCTGGTAGGTCGCGTTGCCTTTGTTGCGCTGGTTCAACTCATCGGCCAGTGTGGTTTTCAGGGTATACCCCGCCACCGGCTTGGCGAGAATGCGTTTCACACCGGCATTGCGGGCGATGACCTTGCTTGGCGCGTTGCTGATGCCGGTCAGCATGATCAGCAGAATGTCGTGGTTGAGGCTCGGGTCTTCCTTGATCTTCGCGGCCAGTTGCATGCCGGTCATGCCGGGCATGTTCTGATCGAGCAACACGATGTCGAAATAGTCCCGCAGGTGAGCCTTGGTTCTGAGCAGCGCCAGCGCTTCCTTGCCCGACGGCACGGCGCTGACGTTCAGCCCCCAGGCGCTGCATTGCTGCACCAGCACCTTGCGGCACGTGTCGTTATCGTCGACCACCAACACCCGCGCGCCCTTGAGCGGGCTGTCCAGGTCCGCCGCCGGTTGCTCCAGACGTTCGGCGTCCAGCGGCAGGCTCAGCCACAGCGTGCTGCCCTGATTGGTACCGCTTTGAATACCGAATTCGCCATTCATCAGCAGGATCAACTGCCGGGCGATCACCAGCCCGAGATGGCCGCCGACTTTACTGGCCGCCAGGAAGTTCTTGCTGTGCAGTTCGGCGTGCAGCAGCGCGTCGCGTTCCTTGGGCGTCAGTGGTGTGCCGCTGTCCTGCACGGCGATGCGAAGGCGCGGTTTTCCGCCGCGTGAGTCGAGGGCGACGACCAACAGAATCTCGCCCTCGTCGGTCTTCTTTAACGCGTTCTCCAGCAGGCTGAGCAAGGTCTGTCGCAGGCGCGTGGGGTCGCCGCTGATCACCCGCGGGACCTGAGGCTGGATGAAGCTGATCAGCTCGACACTCTGCTGCTCGGCCTTGGCGCGGAAGATACTCAGGCAGTCTTCGATCATGGCGTTGAGGTCGAACTGAACGTCATCCAGCTCGATCTGCCCCGATTCGAGCTTGGTGATGTCGAGGATTTCGTTGATCAGCGTCAGCAGTTCGTTCCCGGCGCTGTGGATCGTCTGCACGTAATCACGCTGTTTGACTGACAGCGGTGTACCCAAAAGCAGCTCGGTCATCCCGAGCACGCCGTTCATGGGCGTGCGGATCTCGTGGCTGATCTTGGCCAGAAATTCTGCTTTGGCGTTGATTTCGGCGGTGCTGGCCGCCAGTTCGCGGCTGATGCTGAAATTGTTTTCGGTGATGCTGCGATGGCGCTCGCTCAGGGCAATGCTCATCAGCAGACCGCACAGGCAGAAGACGGCTAGCACGGCGATGATCAACGTCTGCGCCGCGATGCTCGTCAGCCACAGCATCGCGGGCAGTATCACCAGATTGCCCAGGTTGAACACGATCATCGCGATGACAAAGGGACGCGCCGGTGAATAGCCCTTTTGCAGGTGGAAAACCGAGACCAGCGTGATCGTCACGGTCGTCAGCGCCACCAGCAGGAAGGTCAGAATGTTCAACGGCAGGGTGTCGACGAACAGCACCAGCAGCGCGCCGAAGCCAACGATCAACAGCACGCTCATCAACAAGCGGTTAAGCGCTTCGACGCCACGCTGAACGAAGAAACAGTAGGCGAACATCAGGCCGGTGGCAGCGGCGAGCAGCAGCGCAAGGTGCGCGCTGGGTGTCTGGGCCAGATGCCAGTGAGGCAACCAGGGCGCCTGCAGGTTGAGCAAGAGCAGCGCGCTGAGCCCCAAAAACGTTTCGCAGGCCGCCAGCCACAGGCTGCTGACCGAACGCGACTGGGCGAAGCGCGTGATGTTCTGCACGATCAGCATCGCCAGGGAGCCAAAGAAGAGCCCCAGCAGCAGCGGGCGTCGTTCATCGGCTGCGCTGGAGACGGCTGATTCCAGCGAAATATTGGGACGCAGCTCCTGCTCAGACTTCAGCCGCAGATACACATCCAGCGGTTTGTCGCTGAGCGGGACGGGGAGCAGAAAGTCCACGGAAGGTAACGGTTGCGCCTCGCGCGGCACCTTGTTGCCGGAGCGTGAGTGGCCAATCAGGCTGTCGCCCTCGAGCACATACATGTCCACGGTGGCGAGGTCCGGCGCGAAGATGCGCACCAGTTTTTCGTGATTCGAGGGGGCCAGGCGGTAGCGCAGCCAGAGTGCGGCGTCACGCTCGGTGGCGCGAACCTTGTCGAGCTCTACCGGGCTGAATTGGGAATCGTAATGGGAGGAGCGGATGTCGCTGAGTTGCAGGTTCGCCTGATCGTCGACAAGCGCTGACCATCCTGCGCTGACCTCGGCCGATGCCGATGATATCCAGAGCAGGGTCAGCAGGGTAACTGTCAAACGTGTGGCAATCCTGAGCCAGCGCACGGCGAAATCCCTTCGTGAATGAAGCCAGTTAACTCTGGAGGCCACCGCAAGAGCGGGCAGTCATCTGCGATAACAGAGATGACTGCCCGAACCGAGACTTACTCCAGATGTTCGCCGCGTTCCCGGGCAATGGCACGGTAGCCAATGTCCTTGCGGTAGAAACAGCCTTGCCAGTCAATCTTTGCAGCCAGTTCGTACGCGTGTTTCTGAGCATCGCCTACGCTGTCGCCCAGCGCGGTCGCGCACAGAACCCGACCACCCGAAGTCACGACCTGACCCTCTTTCAGAGCGGTACCGGCGTGAAACACTTTGCCCGACAGCTGGGCTGCCGCATCCAGACCATTGATCTGCTCACCCTTCGCGTAATCGCCAGGGTAGCCGCCTGCGGCCAGTACGATTCCGAGGCTTGGGCGTGGATCCCACTGAGCTTCAGTGGTATCCAGCGTCTGCGCCAATGCTGCTTCGACCAGCTCGACCAGGCTCGACTGCAGGCGCAGCATGACCGGCTGGGTTTCAGGATCGCCAAAGCGGCAGTTGAATTCGATGACTTTCGGATTGCCTGCCTTGTCGATCATCAACCCAGCATAGAGGAAGCCGGTGTAAACGTTGCCTTCGTCGGCCATGCCTCTGACGGTCGGCCAGATGACCTGGTCCATCACGCGCTGATGCACATCGGCGGTCACGACCGGAGCAGGGGAGTAGGCGCCCATGCCGCCGGTATTCGGGCCGCTGTCGCCATCGCCGACACGTTTATGGTCCTGGCTGGTGGCCATTGGCAACACGTTCTTGCCATCCACCATGACGATGAAGCTGGCTTCTTCGCCATCGAGGAACTCCTCGATCACGACGCGTGAGCCGGCATCACCAAAGGCGTTGCCTGCGAGCATGTCGCGCACGGCTTCTTCGGCTTCCTGGAGCGTCATGGCGACGATGACGCCTTTACCCGCAGCAAGGCCATCGGCCTTGATCACGATGGGCGCGCCATTTTCACGCAGATAGGCCAGGGCAGGCTCGATCTCGGTGAAGTTCTGGTAGTCGGCGGTGGGGATCTTGTGGCGCGCCAGGAAATCCTTGGTGAACGCCTTCGAACCTTCCAGTTGCGCCGCGCCCTGTGTCGGGCCGAAGCACTTCAATCCACGGGCGCGAAACAGGTCCACGACACCGGCGACCAACGGGACTTCCGGACCGACGATGGTCAGTGCGACGTTCTTTTCGGCGAAGTCAGCCAGTTGTTCCAGCGCGAGGACGTCGATGGCGACGTTCTCGCACTTGGCTTCGATGGCGGTGCCAGCGTTGCCCGGCGCGACGAAGACCTTCTCGACACGAGCGTCCTGCGCGACCTTCCAGGCCAGAGCGTGTTCACGGCCGCCGCTGCCGATGATCAAAACATTCATTTCAAAAACCTCGATGACGCTAATTCTGTGGGTGTCGCTGGCACGTCGACGATCTGAGCGTCGCGTACCAACTCTGGGGGAGCGAGCTCACTCGCGAAAGCGGTGTGTCAGACGACATGGTGTCTCTGGCCGATTGCATTCGCGAGCAAGCTCGCTCCCACAGTTAATCGCTGTATCAATGGCGGAAGTGGCGCATGCCCGTGAACACCATTGCAATCCCGGCTTCATCGGCAGCGGCAATCACTTCGTTGTCACGCATCGAGCCGCCTGGCTGGATCACCGCAGTGATGCCGACCTTGGCCGCGTTGTCGATGCCGTCACGGAACGGGAAGAATGCGTCCGATGCCATGACCGCGCCCTGAACCTGCAGACCGGCGTGCTCAGCCTTGATGGCCGCGATGCGCGCAGAGTTCACACGGCTCATCTGGCCTGCGCCGACGCCGATGGTCTGGCGATTCTTGGCGTAGACGATGGCGTTGGATTTGACGTACTTGGCCACTTTCCACGCGAAGATCAGGTCATGGATTTCCTGCTCGGTTGGCGCGCGTTTGGTCACGACTTTCAGGTCGTCCGCGGTGATCATGCCGATGTCGCGGCTTTGCACCAGCAGGCCGCCGTTGACACGTTTGTAGTCCCACGCCGGGGCGCGCTCGGCATCCCACTGGCCGCTGGTCAGCAGACGCACGTTGGCTTTGCTGGCGACGATGGCCTGAGCTTCGGCGCTGACGCTCGGGGCGATGATCACTTCGACGAACTGGCGCTCGACGATGGCCTTGGCGGTCTCGGCGTCCAGTTCGCGGTTGAAGGCAATGATGCCGCCGAATGCCGACTCGCTATCGGTGGCGTAGGCCAGTTCGTACGCCTGGCGAATGCCGCCTTCAGCGTCAGGGCTGACCGCCACGCCGCACGGGTTGGCGTGCTTGACGATGACGCATGCCGGTTTGACGAAGCTCTTCACGCACTCGAGCGCTGCGTCGGTATCGGCGACGTTGTTGTAGGACAGTTCCTTGCCTTGCAACTGAGTCGCGGTGGCGATGCCGACTTCGGCCGGTTTGGCTTCTACGTAGAACGCCGCGCTCTGATGCGGGTTCTCGCCGTAGCGCATTTCCTGCGCCTTGATGAACTGGGTGTTGAAGGTGCGCGGGAACTCGCTGCGGCCTTCGGTCGACAGGGTTTCAGCGCTCTGATCGACGCTGCCCAGGTAGTTGGCGATCATGCCGTCGTAGGCCGCAGTGTGTTCGAAGGCCTTGAGCATCAGGTCGAAACGCTGAGCGTAGGTCAGGCCGCCAGCCTTGAGGCTCTCCAGCACTTGGCCGTAATCGCTGGCGTTGACCACGATCGCGACGTCTTTGTGGTTTTTTGCAGCCGAACGGACCATGGTCGGGCCGCCGATGTCGATGTTCTCGATGGCGGTCGGCAGGTCGCAGCCTGGCTTGGAAACAGTCGCTTCGAACGGATAGAGGTTGACGGCAACCAGGTCGATCGGCTTGATGCCGTGTTCGGCCATGATGGCGTCGTCGGTGCCGCGACGGCCCAGGATGCCGCCGTGGATTTTTGGATGCAGGGTCTTGACGCGACCGTCCATCATTTCTGCGAAGCCGGTGTAATCCGCGACTTCTACCGCTGCGACGCCGTTGTCCTTGAGCAGCTTGAAGGTACCGCCGGTGGAAAGGATCTCGACGCCGAGGGCTTCGAGTTCACGGGCGAATTCAAGGATCCCGGTCTTGTCGGATACGCTGATCAAGGCGCGGCGGATCGGCAGGCGGGTAGTCTGGTCGGTCATCTCAACTTCCATCAAAAGCAAAAGAATTCAGCAAAAAAGCGACCCGGTCAGGTCGCTTTTTGTGTTTTGGATGCTTACAGCAGATCGTACTGCTTGAGTTTCTTGCGCAGGGTGCCACGGTTCAGCCCCAGCAGCTCGGACGCCTTGGTCTGGTTGCCCTTGACGTAGTTCATCACGCACTCGAGCAACGGCGCTTCGACTTCCGAGAGCACAAGGTTGTAGACATCAGTGACGGCAGCACCTTCAAGGTGAGCGAAATAATTGTGCAACGCCTTCTCGACGCTTCCGCGCAGGGTCTGGCCCTCTTCGCTTGGCGTATTCAGGTGTTGTTTCAAATTGACGTTGTCGCTCACGGGCGTTGTTCCACTCACTAAAGTCTCTGTCATCATCGTCATGCGGCCACCTCTTCTTCGTTCCCTGCTTCCGGGCTTTTATCGCGTTGGGAGAAGAACTCCCGAACGTTGGCGCACTGTGCTTCCGTATCTTCCAAACGATTGAAATGGGCGCGAAACTCCCTGGCGCCCGGCAAGGTTGCGAGATACCAGCCGACATGCTTGCGTGCGATCCGCACGCCCATCACATCGCCATAGAACGTGTGGAGCCCGGCCAGATGCTCTAGCAGAATGCGTTCCACTTCACCCATTGGCAGCGCAGGAAGTTTCTCCCCGGTGCGCAGGTAATGTTCTATCTCGCGAAAAATCCATGGGCGCCCCTGGGCGGCCCGGCCAATCAACAACCCGTCTGCACCGGTCGCGTCGAGGACGTGCCGGGCTTTTTCCGGTGAATCGATATCGCCGTTGGCAAATACCGGAATCGACACCGCCTGCTTGATCGCCGCGATCGTGTCGTACTCGGCTTCGCCGGTGTAGAGATCCGCGCGGGTCCGGCCATGTACCGCCAATGCCTGTATTCCGGCTTGTTCGGCGATCCGGGCGACCGTCAGACCATTTTTGTTCGCCCGGTCCCAGCCGGTGCGAATCTTCAGGGTGACCGGTACCTCGACTGCTGCAACCACTGCATGCAGGATTTCGGTCACCAACTGTTCATCTTTCAACAGCGCGGACCCAGCGGCCTTGTTGCAGACCTTCTTTGCCGGACAGCCCATGTTGATATCGATGATCTGTGCGCCAAGTTCGACGTTGGCACGTGCTGCATCCGCAAGCATCTGCGGGTCTCCGCCGGCGATCTGGACCGAGCGTGGCTCGGGATCACCTTCGTGAATCATGCGCAGCCGGGATTTGCGGCTGTTCCACAGGCTCATGTCACTGGTGACCATTTCCGAGACCACGAGGCCCGCGCCGAGCTGGCGGCAAAGCTGCCGGAAGGGCTGGTCGGTGACGCCCGCCATGGGGGCGAGGATCAAGCCGTTTTGCAATGTGTATGGGCCGATGCGTACCGCCGACATAGGGTGACCTGTTGTGGGGCCGAATCACGAGGTCTGGTCCGAAAAGTGCTTCTGCACCCAATCAGACGGGACCCAGAGTATGAAAAAGGGTGGGCATGATACCCGCTCTCGATGACTGGATAAAGGCTGAATTGGATAAAATCTGAACAGCTGCTTTCTTATCGCGAACAGTTAGGTTCGGGTGCGCATTGTCATAAAACTGTCGTCGGATTTCGGGCGGCGCTGGCCTGATCGCGCTGCCGCATTTCAGTGCGTGGGGCAGGCGGCCAACAAACCCGGATTTTACTCCGGCGAGCGAAAACTCAAACTGTAATTCACCGCCTTCGCTCCCGGATCGAGAATGTCCAGCGCGATGTGAATAGGCGTCTGCGGCGGCATTTCATCCTTGCCGGCGAGTTCGCCGCTCAGGTATTCGCCGGGCTTGAACCGACGACTGGCAATCAGCTGACCACTGGCATCGGCAAATCGCAGTTCAAGCAGCGGGAAGGGCTGCGAGAACGATGCGCGATTGTAGATGATGGCGTCCACTACCAATGCGCCCTGGAATTCAGGATGGCTGCGCACCACCAGATTGCTGCTCTTGAGCAGCTTGATATCGACTTTCGAGGGAACCTTACAGCCCACTTCCGGGCAGATCTGCTGGAACCAGGGACGATATTGATCCTGCCGCGCGAGCTCATCGAAGTGATACCAGACGTACTGACCCGCCAATACGGCCAACGCGATCAGCACCAGGAACATCCACAGTATGCGCCGGCCCCAGCGGGGTTTGGGTTTCTGCCAGGCAAGTTGCAGCGGGTCATCCGTCAGATCCAGCAACGCCTGATCGCGCAGCCCGGGTTCGCTTCGCCCACGTTTGCCGTGAGGCGGCTCTGGGTGGTCGTCTTCTTCATGGTCATGGCGATCTCGCTCGTCATCATCGTCCAGAGCAGAAAAGCGCTCGGAAGTGTGCGGCTCGTCAGGCTCGGCATCGTTGCGCAACCGTTGAGCGTGGGCGGGCTCGTCGTCCAGGTCATCGTCAGGGGTCAATGAGAAGGAAGGCTCGGTGCGATGGTCTTCGTGCTCATCGACGTGCGGATCTGCCCGATCTTCATGGAGGTCCGGGCCGTCGTGGTCTTCGATCACCTCGGCGCGCAGCTCTGGCAACTGGCTGACATCGTCGTGGCTGAGACCCTGATCCCACGATTCCTGACCGACATCCGGCTCATCACGGCGCGCGCTGAATGATTCGACGGCGTCGTGATCGCGGGGCTGGCTCGCGCGCCCGAAGGATTCCGGCAGCTGGATTTCCCGCTGTTCGAGACGGGCGAGCTCGACATCCAGATCATCCAGGTCAAGGCTGTCGAGGTCGACCGGGCGTGGGTCCTGCCTGACCGGCAAAGGCGCGGGCGGAGCAAGCACGACCGACTGCGGCGCAATGACTTCGGGCCTGGCCTCGACTGGCTCCGGCGGCGTTACCCCTGATTCGGTGGTTTGAGCAGTGTTCTGCGCCCCGGCGCGTTGTTCCAGCAGTTGTCTGGCAGCGTTGAACACTTGCAGGCACGAGCCGCAGCGAACCATGCCTCGTGCCACGCTCAACTGGGCGTGGCTGACACGGAAGCTGGTCTGGCAATGCGGGCACTGAGTGACGAAACTGTCGGTCATGCGGGTATCCGGGGTTAACGAGCGCCTGAAATCGGGATCTTAGGGCAAATGGTTTCTAGCGACGACGACCGGTGATCCGCACCCAGCCATCGCGGTTGGCGATCGGGTCAAGGTCGAATGTGTCGGCATAGGCGGCAGCCACTTCATCGCCTTGCTCGGCAAGAATACCGGACAGCGCCAGGCGGCCACCGGGTTTGACCAGGCTGGCCAGCTGAGGTGCCAGAGAAACCAGCGGTCCGGCCAAAATATTCGCGACCAGTACGTCAGCCGGTTCTTGCGGCAGGTCTTCAGGCAGGTACAGCGGGAATTTTTCCGGCGCGACATGGTTGCGTCCGGCATTGTCGCGGGAGGCTTCCAGCGCCTGAACATCAATGTCCGTGCCTATGGCGTGCCTGGCGCCCAGCAGCAGCGCAGCGATGGCGAGAATGCCTGAGCCACAGCCGAAATCCAGCACGTTGCAATCGCTCAGGTCCTGACCGTCGAGCCATTCCAGGCACAAGGCCGTGGTCGGGTGTGTGCCAGTGCCGAAAGCCAGACCCGGGTCGAGCAGCAGATTGACTGCGTCCGGCTCAGGCGCGGCGTGCCAGCTGGGCACGATCCACAGGCGCTGACCAAAACGCATCGGCTGGAAGTTGTCCATCCAGCTGCGTTCCCAATCCTGATCTTCGATGACTTCGTGCGTATGTTCCGGTAGCTCGGCGCCTGTGAGCAGGGTCAGGTGGGCCAGCACCTGATCAGCGTTGGTGTCCGCTTCGAACAGCGCGAGCAGGTGAGTGTGGGACCACAGTGGCGTGGTGTTCAGCTCGGGTTCGAAGATCGGCTGGTCCTCGGCATCCATGAACGTGACCGATACGGCGCCGACTTCGAGAAGGGCGTCTTCGTAGGTTTCGGCTTGTTCTGGGCTGATGGCGAGACGGACTTGCAGCCAGGGCATGGCGGGTTACCTTCGAATTTGAAAAGAATGAGCGGCGCAGCGCCACGAAAGACCGGCAAGTTTACGGGGTTCGCGGGGAAACAACAAAGTGGGTGTCGCGATCTGTGAGGTGCCTGTGATCTGGCGGGGTGGTGAACACGCATGACCGGCTTTGGCCGGGAAAGCGTCAGGCGTCGTAACGCAAGGTTGATGACGTCTACACCGAGGGCTTCCCGGCTGAAGCCGGTCCTACGGGATCGCGCCCCTCAAACACAACAAAGCCGCTCGAAAGCGGCTCTGTGGTCTGTGGCACGTGCTGGCGGATCAGTGTTTCTCACCGGCCAGTTTGTGTTCCAGGTAGTGGATGTTGACGCCGCCTTTGCAGAAGCCTTCATCACGGGTCAGATCACGGTGCAGCGGAATGTTGGTCTTGATCCCGTCTACCACGATTTCGTCCAGGGCGTTGCGCATGCGCGCCATGGCTTCGTCGCGGTCCTTGCCCCAGGTGATCAGCTTGCCGATCAGCGAGTCATAGTTCGGTGGAACCGCATAACCGCTGTACAGGTGCGAATCGACGCGAACGCCGTTACCGCCCGGTGCGTGGAAATGCTTGACCGTGCCTGGGCTCGGCATGAAGGTTTTCGGGTCTTCGGCGTTGATCCGGCACTCAAGCGCGTGACCGTGAATCTTCACGTCATCCTGGGTGTACGACAGCGGATTGCCAGCAGCGATGCTGAGCATCTCCTTGACGATGTCGATGCCGGTGACCATTTCCGAAACCGGGTGCTCGACCTGTACGCGGGTGTTCATTTCGATGAAATAGAACGCGCCGTTCTCGTAGAGGAATTCGAACGTACCGGCACCGCGGTAACCGATGTCGATGCACGCCTTGACGCAGCGAGCCAGCACTTCGGCGCGGGCTTTCTCGTCGATGCCCGGAGCCGGCGCTTCTTCAAGCACCTTCTGGTGGCGGCGTTGCAGCGAGCAGTCGCGGTCGCCCAGGTGGATGGCGTGGCCCTGGCCATCGGACAGTACCTGAACTTCCACGTGACGTGGGTTGGTCAGGAACTTCTCCAGGTAGACCATCGGGTTGCCGAAGGCTGCACCCGCTTCGCTGCGGGTCAGTTTGGCCGAGGCGATCAGGTCCTCTTCCTTGTGCACCACGCGCATGCCGCGACCACCGCCGCCGCCAGCGGCCTTGATGATCACCGGGTAGCCGACCTTGCGGCCGATACGCAGCGCTTCTTCTTCGTCTTCCGGCAGTGGGCCGTCAGAGCCCGGAACGGTAGGCACGTTCGCTTTGATCATTGCGTCCTTGGCCGAAACCTTGTCGCCCATCAGGCGAATGGTGTCGGCTTTGGGGCCAATGAAGGCAAAACCGGATTTCTCGACCTGCTCGGCGAAATCGGCGTTTTCAGCCAGGAAGCCATAGCCAGGGTGGATCGCCGTGGCGCCGGTCACTTCGGCAGCCGCGATGATCGCCGGGATGTGCAGGTAGGACTGAGCAGCCGATGCCGGACCGATGCAGACGGATTCGTCGGCCAGACCCAGGTGCATCAGGTCCTTGTCAGCCTTGGAGTAAACGGCGACGGTCTTGATGCCCAGCTCTTTGCAGGCACGCAGGATCCGCAGGGCGATTTCACCGCGGTTGGCGATCAGAACTTTTTCCAACTTCGCAGGTTTCAACATCGTTGGCTCTCCGCGGTTCAAACGATGGTGAACAGCGGCTGGTCATACTCAACCGGCTGGCCGTCTTCGACGAGGATGGACTCGATCACGCCGCTGGTTTCGGCTTCGATGTGGTTCATCATTTTCATCGCTTCGACGATGCAGAGGGTGTCGCCTTTCTTCACGGTCTGGCCGACTTCAACGAAGGCTGGCGAGGATGGCGAAGCTTTGCGGTAGAACGTGCCGACCATTGGCGAGCGGGCAACGGTGCCGTTGAGCTTGGCTGCGGCTGGCGCTTCGGCAGCGGCAGCGGCGGCTGGAGCAGCGGCCGGAGCAGGTGCAGCAGGCGCTGCGACCGGGGCCGGCGCGTAGTACTGCTGTGCCGGAGTCTTGCTGTGACGGCTGATACGAACGGATTCTTCGCCTTCACGGATTTCCAGCTCGTCGATGCCAGACTCTTCCAGCAGTTCGATCAGTTTCTTGACTTTACGGATATCCATTAATCATCAACTCCCAGGGGACGGTCAGGGGTATTCGGTAGCCGGTTCAGGCTGTGTGGCTCAGTGCGAAACTGCGCCGTTCACGCCTTTGAACGGGTGGCCAGTTGTTCCAGGGCGGCCTCCAGGGCCAGTCGGTATCCGCTGGCGCCAAGGCCGCAGATCACTCCTACAGCGACATCTGAAAAGTAGGAGTGATGGCGGAAAGGTTCGCGTTTGTGCACGTTCGAGAGGTGCACTTCGATGAATGGGATGCTCACTCCCAGCAACGCGTCACGTATTGCAACACTTGTGTGAGTAAAAGCGGCCGGATTGATCAGGATAAAGTCCACGCCTTCATCGCGGGCAGCGTGGATGCGGTCGATCAATTCGTACTCGGCGTTGCTCTGCAGATACATCAGATGGTGACCGGCTTCGCGCGCACGCTTTTCCAGATCCTGGTTGATGTCGGCCAACGTGATCGAGCCATAGATGCCCGGTTCCCGGGTGCCCAGCAGGTTCAGGTTAGGTCCGTGGAGAACCAGAAAAGTCGCCATCGTGTGTTCCTTGTTGTGTGCGTTTTCGACGCTCGCATCAGATGCGAGCCGTTGATGCGCAGCGACTATGCCGGAAACCGCAATGGACTGTCCAGTTACCGGCAATATTCAGCACGATGTCCGATATTCACGCAAAGTTTGTGACTATGAGGTTAAATTTGGTCATTTGCTCTAGACAGGCGCTCAGAGAAGGCCTGAACGTTGATTTCGCCGACGACACGAACATTTTCCAGCTCGTTTCCATCTTTTCCGAAAAACAGCAGTGCTGGCGGTCCGAACAATTTGTAACGGTCGAGCAGCGCACGTTGCTCAGCATTGCTGTCCGTCATGTCAAAGCGAATCAGGCGAAACCCCGTAAGCTGGCTGACGATCTTCGGGTCCGGCAGCACGTCATGTTCGATCACTTTGCAACTGATGCACCAGTCGGCGTACCAGTCCACCAGCACCGGTTGTCCGGCGTTTTTCGAATCTTCGAGGATCTGTTCCAGCTCACTCGTCTTACTGATTGTCTGCCAACGGCCGGTCGTATCGGGGGCGGAAGTCTGTGTCCCAGAGGCCACCTTGTCGTTACCCAATGGGCGCAACGGGTCGGTGCGCCCACTCAGCGCGCCGTACCAGCAGGACAGAGCGTAGACCAGCAAAAACAGGCCCAGCAGTTGCGCAAGACGGCCACGGGTGGATTTTTCGCCGAACTCCAGCGCACCCAGAAACAACGCGACGCCCGCCCACAACAGGCCGATCAGGAGCAAGGTGGCCTGGCCGGGAATGACCCGACTGAGCAAGCCGATAGCCAGCGCCAGCAGTAAAACGCCAATCGCGTTCTTGACCGTGACCAGCCAAGGCCCGCTCTTAGGCAGCCAGGCCGCGCCACCCGTTGCGACCAGCACCAGCGGTGCGCCCATGCCCAGCCCGAGCGCGAACAGTTTCAGCGCGCCGCCCACGGTATCGCCGCTGGCACTTATATAAAGCAGCGCGCCCGCCAGCGGAGCCGAAACGCAAGGCGAAACCAGCAGACTCGAAACCACGCCCAGCACTGCGGCGCCCCACAGCGAGCCGCCCTGCGTGTTGCCGGCGATTCGGTCCAGACGATCGTTCAGGGCGCGAGGCGGACGCAACTCGAACGCGCCGAACATGGCGATGGCGAATATCACGAAGAACAGCGAAAAAGGGACCAGCACCCAGGCCGATTGCAGTCGTGCCTGCAAATTGAGGCTGGCGCCGAACATGCCCATCAGCGCGCCGAGCATGGCGAAACAGATCGCCATCGGCAGCACGTAAGCGAGTGAGAGCGAGAACCCGCGCAGGCCGCCAATCTGCCCGCGCAGTACCACGCCGGAAAGAATCGGCAGCATCGGCAACACGCACGGCGTGAAGGTCAGGCCGATTCCGGCGAGGAAAAAAAGCGCGAGTTGTTTCCAACTGAAGTCCGCCGCGCCTGCGCTCGGGGGTAGCGAAGGGTCCGATTTGGCAGCGGTTGTCCCTGCGATGCTCAAGCGTTCTGTTTCCGGCGGGTAGCACAGGCCTTTGTCGGCGCACCCCTGATAGGTCACGACCAGCGTGAAGGGGCGTGTGTCGCCAGCCTTGCGCGGCAGGTTGATGTCCAGAATGCCGTGATACACCTCGACATCGCCGAAGTACTCATCGTGCTTCTTCTCGCCGTCGGGTAACTGGGCCGCACCCAGGCCAATGTCGGCCGGTTCGGTGCGGAATTGAAAGCGGTGACGGTAGAGGTAATAGCCTTCGGTGGCGACGAATTGCAGCTTGATCGACTCGGCAGTGCTGTCGATGAGGTTGAGCTGGAATGCCTCACGGACCGGGAGAAAGTCCTTGCTGTTGTCGACGGCGCTGCCCAGTGCCGGGCTGCCGAACGTCGAGCCAGGCCTGTTATCCAGCAGACTCGCGCTGAAGGCGGGCAGGGCGAAGGTCAGCAGTATCAGACAAAACAGGCGGCGCATGGTGGTCTCGCATGACAAAAGTCCGCGCATGATAGCGGAGTGTTTGCAGGCGTGCAGGCGCACCGAGTCGTGCGGGATATTTGCGTGCGGCCGAAGCCCGTGGCGCGGGCTCGCCGGCGATGGCGCGGGTGACTAAACGATATCAACCTGCGTGTGCTTGCTCGCGCCGGACGAGGTGAATCCTTCCTGCAACCCATGCACCTGATTGCGGCCGGCCTTTTTCGCCCGGTACAGCGCCTCGTCGGCCTGAGACGCCATCATCAGTGCATCGTCGTGTTCGCCCAGCTCGACGACACCGGCGCTGAACGTGCAGAACAGGTCGACAGGCTGAGCGGGGTAATGGATTTCGGCGAAGCGACGACGGATTTCATCGAGGACGTCATGAGCGGCCTGCAGATCGGTGTCGGGCATGACGACGGCAAATTCCTCACCGCCGTAACGACCGATGTAGTCAGTCTTGCGCAGCCGCTGCTTGAGAAACAGTGCGAGGCTTTTGATCACCCGATCGCCCATGGGGTGGCCGTGGCTGTCGTTGACCTTCTTGAAATGATCGATATCGAGCATCGCAAAGCTCAGCGGCTTGCTTTCGCGACGCGCCCGAAAGCTGCAATCTTCCAGTAATTGCAGGATGTGCGTGTGGTTGTACAGCCCCGTCAGACTGTCGCGCACCATCCGTGCCTTGAGGTTGCGCGCTCGCGCAGCGCGGTTGCGAACGGTGGTGATCAGATGACGCGGCTTGATCGGTTTGGTCAGGAAGTCATCGCCGCCTTCGCTCATGGCGTCGAGTTGTTTGTCCAGATCGTCTTCGGCGGACAGATAAATGATCGGCACGCTGACGTAGCGATCATTGTGGCGAATGACCTTCGCCAGCTCAGTACCGGTGCAACCGGGCATGTACATGTCGAGAATGATCAGGTCAGGCTGGAAATCCGCCAGCTCGGCCATCGTCTGGATGGGATCGAACAATGTCCGCGTGACGATCCCGGCGCTATTGAGCAGGCGCTCGGTGTGCGTGGCCTGGGCGCGGGAGTCATCGATCACCAGCACCTTGTAGGGCTCATATTGGGCCACGCGGGTGAGGATTTCGATCTTCTCCAGCAGGCTCGAGGCTTCGAGTGTCCCGGTCAGAAACTCTTCGCCGCCTGCGCGGACGGCCGCCAGTCGCGTCGGTGTGTCGGTCTCGTGATGACTGAAAAACAGCAGCGGCAGTTTCTGCTCAAGCCCTTCCTGCATTTTCGACGCCAGCTTGAGGCCTTCGCCGACGCCGCCGAAGTCCACGTCCATCACAACTGCCGCAGGCAATCGCTCGGCGAGCGTTGCGTGGAAGGCGTTGACGCTGTCCAGCGACTGCGCGCTCAGGCCGAAGAATTCCAGTTGTTTGGCCAGCCGTTCGCCTCGTTCGTGGTCTTGCAGCACGATGTAAATCGGTTTGCGAAGGGGCGGCAGGGACGTCTGATCCAGTCGATCGCCATGCCTCAGACCGGTGCGGGACAGCCGCTGCATCAGGCGATTGAGGTCCGTGATCAGCACGCTGCTCAGCCGTCCGCGATTGGCTTCCACATCGGCCAGTGACTGCCCGATTGCCGTCGCCAGCTGCGCATGCTCGAACTGCTCGAAACGCTCTGCAAAGCGCAATAGCCGCTGATTGGCTTCGCTCAATTCCGCCATGTCCGAGGCCGACCATTCGCTTTGCTGCAGGCGCTGCCATACCTCCAGGATCTGACGTGCCTGGTGGATGACGCGCTGGGCGAAGTGGTGTTTGAGGCGGTCGCGGCTCGGATCTTCTGCTTCAGTCATAACCTGACTACTTATAGGGGAAACCCCGATACAAATGCTGGCGCTATGCTAGCACTACTTTTATCGCCCAAGTGCACCGCAAGTCATTTTGTTGTCATTTTTTCAGGCCTTGGGGCGTCAATTTTCCAGCTTTCATTGCGAGTTCTGTGCCAGCGCTGACGGAAATTTGATGAGTGGCACGTAAAAACAGGCGCCTCAGCTTCCCGGCTTGACCCGGGAAATCCCTGAGTTCATGCGAAGAACGTCGGGCAGGCCCCGGTCCGACTAACGCCCAGCAGCTTCGCTTTGTGTCTGACGGCACATGCAGGTCACCATACATAGGCGAGACGATGACGTTCCCGGACGCGTCGGTAACGCAACTGGACAACGGGTCGCGTTCCTGCCAAACGCACCTTGCTGTAAGGTTGCGGTCAGAAGCACTGAATTCGTGACTGAAAGGACAAGGCCATGCTGGATTGGAAGAAGCGCTCGGGCAGCGCGGGAACTGAACGCGTTGACGAGAAGCCGGTGGGCAAGGCGCCTCGGGGTTATTGGGGCGGTCTGTTTTTCAGCCGCGCGGTGGGCGCGGTGGTTGGCATCTATCTGGTCGTGACCATCGTGCTGGGTATCTGGTGGAGCAGCGAACCGGCGCTGTTCCCGGTTCAGCAGCAGGCGCAAGCAGCCGCTGAGCGCGAAGGCAAGCAGATGGTGATCGGTTACACCACCGTCGAAACCCTCAAAACCGTCGCTTCGACGCTGCTGGACAAGCCCGGCGGCTACATTTCCAACGACCGTTTTCCTCCGGGATTGTGGATGGACAACACGCCAAGCTGGGAATACGGCGTGCTGGTTCAAGTCCGTGACCTGAGCCGGGCCCTGCGCAAGGACTTCGCCCGCTCCCAGTCGCAGTCGGCTGAAGATGGCGATCTGGCGCGCGCCGAACCGCTGTTCAACTTCGACAACAAAAGCTGGGTGCTGCCTTCGAGCGAATCGCAGTACCGCGATGGTATCGCTGCATTGAGCCGATATCAGGCACGCCTGTCCGACCCGAACCAGAAAGGCGCACTGTTCTACACTCGTGCCGACAATCTCAATAACTGGCTGGGCGACGTGGGCACGCGCCTGGGTTCGCTGTCTCAGCGTCTGTCTGCCAGCGTTGGTCGCGTCAAACTCAACAGCACGCTGAAAACCGAAGCGCAGTCCACCGTGACCGTGAAACCGGGCGAAGTGCCGCAGGTGGACGAAGAGATCGTCGAGACCCCATGGATGCAGATCGACAACGTGTTCTATGAAGCACGTGGTCAGGCCTGGGCGCTGTCGCATCTGCTGCGTGCAATCGAAGTGGACTTCGCTGACGTGCTGGCGAAGAAAAACGCAACGGTCAGCGTGCGTCAGATCATTCGCGAGCTGGAGGCTTCGCAGGAGCCGATGTGGAGCCCGGTGATTCTCAACGGCAGCCCGTTCGGCGTGTTCGCCAACCACTCTCTGGTCATGGCCAATTACCTGTCGCGAGCCAACGCGGCGGTGATCGACCTGCGCCAGTTGTTGTCCCAGGGCTGATCGGTGCCGGTTTCGGATCAGGAAGTGGCTCATCGTGCGGCCTCCGATGCCGAGTTGATCGCGTGGGTTGATCGGCAGGATCAACTGCTCGGTGCGCTGCCGCGTGCCGAGTTGCGCGAACGAGGACTGATCGGGCGTGGCACCTACATCCTGCTGTTCAATTCCTCCGGGGAACTTTGCGTGCACCAGCGCACGCTGAGCAAGGCGATCTATCCGGGCTACTGGGATGTGGCGGCCGGAGGCATGGTTCAGGCGGATGAAACGTACGCGGAGTCCGCCGCGCGGGAGCTGGAGGAAGAGCTGGGTGTGTCGGGCGTCGAACTCACGGCTCACGAGCGGTTCTTCTTCGATCAGCCAGGCAACCGTCTGTGGTGCGCGGTGTTTTCAGCGGTCTGGGACGGACCCTTGAATTTGCAGCCTGAGGAAGTTATCCAGGCGCGGTTTATCGGCATCGAGCAGGTGCTGCTCGAAACCGTCGAAAAGCCTTATTGCCCGGACTCTCTGGCCGCGTTGAAGCGCTATTTGGGCGACGTCGCAAATGTCCCGTAAATTGGCGCATATTTGCACTTAGCAACGCCGCTTTTTGCCGTTACACTGCGCGACTTTTCAAGCTGGACCGCCCTTGCGGTCCAGTAGCGCTGCCCCTGCCTGAGTGGGGCTTCGCGGTCGGCCCGCAGACTGGTGTTCTGACGCTCTGCCCGACCAGACTTTGGTCCTCAAGAAGAGGATTGCCAGTGGCCAAAAAAGCCGCATCGTTCGCCGCCCTCGGTGGCCTGGTATTTTCAACCGACGCCGGTCGGCATTGTCCCGAATGCCGTCAGCCTGTCGACGCCTGCACCTGCAAAACGTCGGTCATCCCGCAGGGTGATGGCATCGCCCGTGTTCGCCGCGAAAGCAAAGGCCGTGGCGGCAAGACGGTGACGACCATCACCGGCGTGCCACTGGCCGAAGACGCGCTCAAGGAATTGGCGACTACGCTCAAGCGTCGATGCGGCACCGGCGGCGCGCTCAAGGATGGCGTGATCGAGATCCAGGGCGATCACGTCGAGACGCTGCTGGCTGAGCTGGTCAAGCAAGGCTTCAAGGCGAAAAAGTCGGGCGGCTGAGTCGTCTGGTCTTCCCGCCCCGGTTTCCGCTGTCGGTCTGGCGCTGCCCCGTTAAAGCAAACTCTGTCTGTTCTCGTGGGTCTACTGCCCCATGCGAGCTGGCGCCAAACCGTCATTTCCACTCTTTACACTGCGCCCAGCCGGTCATGGCTGGCGCTTTATGACTTCTATATAGGGGACTTCGATGTCCGTACGACGCACACGCAAAGACGATGGCAGCCAATGGACCGTGGCGGACAGCCGCAGTGTCTACGGAATTCGTCATTGGGGGGCCGGTTACTTTGCAATCAACGAAGCCGGCCGCGTTGAAGTTCGCCCCAATGGCCCGGGCAGTTCGCCCATCGACCTGTACGAGCAAGTCGACGAGCTGCGCAAAAGCGGCTTGTCCCTGCCGCTGCTGGTCCGCTTTCCTGACATCCTGCAAGACCGCGTGCGTCAGTTGACCGGTGCGTTCGACGAAAACATCGCGCGCCTCGAATACCAGAGCAAGTACACCGCACTGTACCCGATCAAGGTCAACCAGCAGGAAGCGGTGGTCGAGAACATCATCGCCACGCAAGACGTTTCCATCGGCCTGGAGGCCGGCTCCAAGCCAGAACTGATGGCAGTGCTGGCGCTGGCCCCCAAGGGCGGCACCATCGTCTGCAACGGTTACAAGGACCGCGAGTTCATCCGTCTGGCATTGATGGGTCAAAAGCTGGGCCACAACGTTTTCATCGTCATCGAGAAAGAATCCGAAGTCGAGCTGGTGATTGAAGAGGCCGCTGAGCTCAAGGTGGCGCCACAGGTCGGGCTGCGCGTGCGCCTGTCGTCGCTGGCGTCGAGCAAGTGGGCCGACACCGGTGGTGAAAAATCGAAGTTCGGCCTGTCCGCCGCGCAATTGCTGTCGGTGGTCGAACGCTTCACCAAGGCGGGCCTGGACCAGGGCATTCGGCTGTTGCACTTCCACATGGGTTCGCAGATCGCCAACCTGGCGGACTATCAGCACGGCTTCAAAGAAGCGATTCGCTACTACGGCGAGCTGCGCAATCTGGGCCTGCCGGTGGATCACATCGACGTGGGCGGCGGGCTGGGTGTGGATTACGACGGTACCCACTCGCGCAATGCCAGCTCGATCAACTACGACATGGATGACTACGCCGGTGTCGTGGTGGGCATGTTGAAAGAGTTCTGTGATGCGCAGGGTCTGCCGCATCCGCACATTTTCTCCGAAAGCGGCCGCTCGCTGACGGCGCACCACGCGATGCTGGTGATTCAGGTCACCGACGTCGAACGTCACAACGACGAAGTGCCGGAAATCACTGACAAGGAAAGCCTGCCCGAAACCCTGCAGTGGCTGGTGGACCTGCTCGGCCCGACCGACATCGAGATGGTCACCGAAACGTACTGGCGTGCAACGCACTACATGAGCGACATCGCGGCGCAGTATTCGGACGGCAAGATCACCCTTGCGCAAAAAGCGTTGGGCGAGCAGTGTTATTTCGCGGTCTGTCGTCGCCTGCACAACTCGCTCAAGGCGCGTCAGCGTTCGCATCGTCAGGTGCTGGACGAGCTCAACGACAAGCTGGCCGACAAGTACATCTGCAACTTCTCGGTGTTCCAGAGCCTGCCGGACACCTGGGCGATCGATCAGGTACTGCCGATCATCCCGCTGCACCGTTTGGACGAAGAGCCGCTGCGTCGCGCGGTGTTGCAGGATCTGACCTGTGACTCCGACGGCAAGATCAACCAGTACGTCGACGAGCAAAGCATCGAAACCAGCTTGCCCGTTCACGCATTGAACGAAGGCGAAGACTATCTGCTGGGTGTGTTCCTGGTGGGCGCGTATCAGGAAATTCTGGGCGACATGCACAACCTGTTCGGCGATACCGACTCGGTGAACATCTACCAGAATGCCGACGGCAGCGCCTACTCGGCCGGTATCGAAACCCACGACACCATCGAAGACATGCTGCGTTACGTGCACCTGTCGCCGGAGGAGCTGATGACCCATTACCGGGACAAAGTCGCGAGCGCCAAGATCAGCCCGCGCGAGCGTACCCAGTATCTGGACGCGCTGCGTCTGGGACTGACACGGTCCTCGTACCTGTCTTCCTGACACGCCTGCTGGCTGACCGAAACGGGCCCTTCACGGGCCCGTTTTTTTGGTTGCCGATGATCAAATGCGACGTTGGCTGAGCCGAAAGGAAAGCGACTCCTACAGATTTTTCCTGCATTGCTGTCCTCTGCTGTAGGTCCTTTCCTGTTCTGCATTTGTGCCCTCTACTTGGTGCATTTTCTCCGCCAGAATCCGCGGCCACTCATCAGCCGAGGTCATCCGCGCCATGCAATCCCCTGTCAACGCCACGCGTCTGCGTCTGGACATTCAGCGCCCCAAACGCTCATTCGAGGTGCTGTCATGCAAGGGCGCCGAGCCGTTCAACCGCCCTTATTTCTTTGAGCTGCAGATCATCACCGAGCAGGGGCCGCTGGACGCGCACGAGTTCCTGTTCAGCGCGGGCTTCCTGCATCCGCACCCCAGGCAACCCTGTATCCACGGGCACATTCAGAGCATCGTGCGCAGCAGTGGCGCGTCAGGGCAATCCCAGTCGCCAGGGCAGGCGCCGATCCGTTACGACATCACGTTTGGTCCTCGTCTGGGCCTGATGGCTTTCCGGCACAACCGCCGGATCTTTCAAGGCATGTGTGCCAGAGCAATCATCGCGCAGCTGTTGCACGAGCATGGCATCGTCGATGGCCTTTACCTCTGGCAGCGCGCTCAGCCCTGCGCAACTCGTGACTACTGCGCGCAGTATTTCGAGAGCGATCTTCAGCTGCTTCAGCGGTTATGCGAAGAGGAGGGCGTGCACTATCGCTTCGAGCATTCGCCGAAGCGGCACGTTGTCATCTTCGTCGATGCGCCGTCTGATCGTCCGAGTGCGCAGCCGCCCCGCGCAAGCAGTCGATCGCGTGGCCATGCGGCCGGCAAAACCACCTCGCCCCTGCGCAGGCGCGCCACCCTGCAACGCGCCTGTGTGGCGGGCGAGCTGTTTTCGCTCGCCACGCACGATGAAAAGGGCCGGATAAAAGTGCGTTTTGAGTGGGGCCATCAGGGCGAGGGCGCGCGTTTCAACGATTGCTGGATCGTGCTGGCCGACCATCTTGATCGACGCCCCGAGCAGTGGTGGGGCGGGATGGAGGTCGTGGTTGATTTCGTCGATGGCGATCCGGATCGTCCTTACATCAGCGACAGGCTGTGGGACCCCGACATCAATCCGCAGACATGCCCCGATCCGGACGCATCACGGCGCATGATCACCACGCGGATCAACCCTTCCATGCTGATGGGTGACACGAACGAAGTGTGCGTCGACGACCGACTGGTCGTGCGCATGGCCGAACATTCGGAAATGCGTTTTCGGGTCGGCAACAGCGAAGTGACTATCGATTCAAAGAGCATTTCCCTGAGCGGGCTGAGGATCATGCTGACCTCCATCGCCAATGCCGCCGAGCGCCGCAATGACCACCCGCCATTTCCAGGCTCGGGCGCGGGACCGTGTTAATCGAACCATCCGCCGCTGCTGTTCAGGCGTCTGGCGATGTACCCCAGAGTCAGCGCACGCAGCGTCATGAACAGCAGGAAAACCAGCCATAGCCCGTGATTGCCGAAGCCGCTCGCCATCCAGGCGAACGGGACGGTCAGCGCTGCGGTGACCAGCATTGCATTGCGCATTTCCCGGGCGCGGGTGGCGCCGATGAACAGGCCGTCCAGCAGGTAACTCCAGACGGCCAGCAGCGGCAATACGGCCAGATATGGCAGGTAAACGAAGGCGATTTGACGCACGGCTTCGATGTTGGTCTGCATCTCGACGAACAGGTGCCCGGCGAACAGAAAAATCACCGCGAGGGCGACACTGCAGATCAACGACCAGCCACCGGCGACATTCAGCGAGCGACGCAGCGCGTCCCGATCCTTCGCCCCTATGGCGTGTCCGCAAAGCGCTTCCACCGCGTGGGCCAGGCCGTCCAGTGCGTGGGCCATCACCAGCAGCCCGTTGAGCAGCAGCGCGTTGGCGGCCACGGTCGCATCACCCAGCCGCGCACCCTGCACCGTGACCAGGAAGAACACCGATTGCAGCACCAGGCTGCGAATGAAGATGTCGCGGTTCACCGCCAGCAGGGGCCGCCAGCTTTGCCAACGCTTGAGGGCCGACAGCGCCAGTTGCCCCGGATAGTCGCGCAGGCCTTTGTGTGTCAGCGCCAGGCCGAGCAGCGCGCCGACCCACTCAGCCAGCACCGACGCCCGCGCGCTGCCGACGACGCCCCAGTCCAGTCCGATGACGAACCACAGGTTCAGGGCGATGTTGACCGCGTTGGTGGTGAGCAGAATCACCAGCGGCGCCCGCGCGTTTTGCAGGCCGAGGAACCAGCCGACCAGCGCATAGCTGGCCAGCGCAGCCGGCAGGCCGAACAGGCGCGTGTGAAAGAACTCGCGGGTCAGGTCGTCAAGGTCGGGCGAGGGCTGCATCATTCCGAGCGCCAGATGCTGGAAGGGCAAACCGATCAGGCCCAGCAGAACAGCGAACCCCATCGCCAGCAGCAACCCCTGCAGCAGGACCTGGCGCAGCGCCGCTCCGTCGTTGCGGCCTGCCGCCTGCGCAGCGAATCCGGTGGTGCCCATGCGCAGAAAGCCCATGGCCCAGGCCAGAAAGCTGTACAAGGTACCGCCCACCGCCACGGCACCCAGCTGATGAGCGTGCGGCAGGTGGCCGATCACGGTGCTGTCCACCAGCGAAACCAGTGGCACCGATATATTCGACAGAATCATGGGCGCAGCCAGCGCCCACACCTGTCGGTGAGTGACGCGGTTGCGCCAGTCAGTGATGAAATTGGACATGAAGACTCCCGCAGAAGGCCGGCATTGTAAGCCGACTGGCATGAGAACGAACGCACAAAGCCACGGTCTATTCCCGCGCCGCGCTTCACGAACGGGATTGCGGTGCTATAACTTCTGCTCCCTCATCACTGCCGCCCAATGAGTGCCTCATGCTTAACAAAGGATTGTTCCTGGCCTGCGCGCTGGTACTGCTCAGTGCCTGCGATTCCTCCACGTCTGATAAACCCGCACCCGCCCCGGCCCAGCCTGCGGCCCCTCAAGCAGCGGCGGTCGAAACCGCGAAACCCAAACCTGCCGTGGACCTTCCTGCGCTGAGCAAGCGTTACGCCGGACGCGAGCTGACCGTGGTCGATGTCTCGGAAATTCAGCTCGACGGCGCCAGCACGCTGTCGTTGAGTTTCTCGGTGCCCCTGAATCCGGATCAGAAATTCGCCGAAAAGGTGCACCTGGTCGACAGCAAGGACGGCAAAGTGGATGGCGCATGGGAGCTGTCCGACAACCTGATGGAGTTGCGACTGCGGCACCTGGAGCCCAAGCGCAAGCTGGTGCTGACGATCGATCCTGGCTTGGTGGCCGTGAACAACAACGCGCTGGCTGCCGAGTATTCGGCCCGGCTCGAGACGTCCGATCTGCAAGCCACGGTCGGGTTTGCCAGCCGCGGCAGTCTGCTGCCGACGCGCCTGGCGGAAGGTCTGCCAGTGATCGCGCTGAACGTCGACAAAGTGGACGTTGAATTCTTTCGCATCAAGCCTGATTCATTGCCTGCATTCCTGAGCGCGTGGGAAGGTTCGTCCAGCCTGCAGAGTTACGAGTCCCAGGAACTGCTGCCCATGGCCGATCTGGTCTACGGCGGCCGGTTCGACCTCAATCCTGCGCGCAACACCCGTGAAACGGTGTTGCTGCCGATCGCGGGCCTCAAGCAACTGCAGCAGCCCGGCGTCTATCTGGCAGTGATGCGCGCGTCGGGCACTTACCACTATTCCCAGCCCGCGACGCTGTTCACGCTCAGCGATATCGGCTTGTCGGCGCATCGCTACGCCAACCGGGTGGACGTCTTTACTCAGGCGCTCGAAGGCGGCAAAGCGCTCGGCAGCGTCGATCTGGAACTCTACGACGACAAAGGCCGGGTGGTCGGCCAGGGCAAGACTGACAACGCAGGTCATGCTGAACTGCCGCTGCCCGCCAAGGCTCAAGTGCTGCTCGCTCATCAGGGAGAACAAACCAGCCTGTTGCGTCTGAACACCGCTGCGCTGGACCTGGCCGAATTCGATATCACCGGCCCGCAGGCCCACCCGTTGCAGTTCTTCATTTTTGGCCCGCGCGACCTGTATCGGCCGGGCGAGGTGGTGCTGCTCAATGGCCTGCTGCGCGACAGCGACGGCAAAAGCGTGAAACCGCAGCCCATCACAGTGGAAGTGCGTCGTCCGGATGAGCAGGTCAGTCGCAAGTTCGTGTGGGACGCCGATCCTTCCGGACTGTATCAATACCAACTGCAGTTGTCGGAAGAAGCCCCGACCGGTCGTTGGCAACTGGTCTTCGATCTGGGTGACGGCAAGCCGCAGCTTTACGAGTTCCAGGTTGAGGATTTTCTGCCAGAGCGCATGGCGCTGGAGCTCAAGGGCAGCGAAACGCCGTTGACGCCTGACGCGCCGCTGGACGTGGCCATCAATGGTCGCTATCTCTACGGTGCCCCGGCATCGGGCAACCGGCTGACCGGCCAGCTGTACGTGCGGCCGCTGCGTGAAGCTGTACCTGCGCTGCCGGGTTATCAGTTCGGTTCCGTGACCGAAGAAGACCTCAAGCAGGATCTCGAGATCGAAGACAGCACACTGGACGCCAACGGCAAGCTCGATCTGAGTATCGACAGCCAGTGGGCCAAGGCTCGCTCGCCGCTGGAGCTGGTGCTGCAAGCCAGCCTGCAGGAGTCGGGCGGTCGGCCGATCACCCGGCGCCTGACTCAGCCGGTCTGGCCGGCTGAAACCATGCCGGGCCTGCGCGGGCTGTTCGACGGTGAGGCCACCGACGGTGACGCTCCGGTGGAGTTCGAAGTGCTGATGGCCGATGCCCAAGGGCACAAGCTGGCTGCCGACAACCTCAAGGTGCGCCTGGTGCGCGAGCGTCGCGACTACTACTGGAATTATTCCGACAGCGATGGCTGGAGCTATCACTACAACGAGAAATTCCTCAATCTTTCCGAAGAGACCCTCAGCGTGAAGAAGGACTCGACGGCAAAGATCAGTTTCCCGGTGGAGTGGGGTCCGTATCGCGTTGAAGTCGAGGATCCGGCCACCGGTCTGATCAGCAGTGTGCGGTTCTGGGCCGGTTATCGCTGGCAGGACAACGCCGAAGGCGGCGCGGTGCGGCCTGATCAGGTCAAACTGGCGCTGGACAAACCGGCCTACGCCGACGGCGACACCGCGAAGGTGACAGTGACGCCACCCGCTGCGGGCAAAGGCTACTTGTTGGTCGAGTCCAGCGAAGGCCCGCTGTGGTGGCAAGAGATCGATGTGCCGGCTGAAGGCAAGGCCTTCGATGTTCCGCTGGACAAGAAATGGGCGCGGCATGACCTGTACGTCAGCGCCCTGGTGGTGCGTCCTGGCGAGCGCAAGGCCAACGTCACGCCCAAGCGCGCCGTGGGTGTCCTGCACCTGCCGCTGGACCGTTCGCAGCGCAAGCTGGCAGTCAGTATCACCGCGCCTGAGAAGATGCGGCCCAAGCAGCCGCTGAAACTCAAGGTCAACGCGAAGAACGCCGATGGCTCGATTCCCAGGGATGTGCACGTGCTGGTGGCAGCGGTGGACGTCGGCATTCTCAACATCACCGAATACGCCACGCCGGATCCGTTCGCCAGCCTGTTCGGGCGCAAGGCGTATGGCGCCGACCAACTGGATGTCTACGGCCAACTGATCGAAGCCGGTCGCAATCGTCTGGCGAGTCTGGCGTTCGGCGGCGACGCTGCGCTGGCCAAGGGCGGCAAGCGTCCCGAAACCAGCGTAACCATCGTCGCGCTGCAAAGCGCGCCCGTGACGCTGAACGAGCAAGGCGACGCCGAAGTGAGCGTCGACATTCCCGACTTCAATGGCGAACTGCGGATCATGGCGCAGGCCTGGACCGACGAGCGCTACGGCATGGCTGAGGCTAAAACGGTCGTCGCAGCGCCGCTGATTGCCGAGCTTTCAGCGCCGCGCTTCCTGGCCGGAGGCGATCAGACCAAGGTCGCGCTGGACCTGTCGAACCTGTCTGGCAAGGCTCAGAAGCTCAACGTGCAGGTGACTGTCGACGGTCAGTTGAGTCTGGCCGAAGGCGATGCCAGCAAGGCACTGAGCCTGAGCCAGGGGCAGCGCACGACGTTGCAGATTCCGGTGAAGGCCCAGGGCGGTTTCGGCCAGGGCGTGATCAGAGTCACTGTTAACGGGCTGGATCTGCCGGGCGAGAACCTGCCGGCGTTCACCCGCGAATGGACCCTGGGCGTGCGCCCTGCATACCCGGCGATGCTCAGGCAGTATCGCGCGGTGCTCAAGGATCAGGCCTGGAGCTTGCCGGAAGGCGCACTCGAGGCGTTCGAACCGGCGGGGCGCGAGGCCTTGCTGTCGGTGTCCAGCCGTCCGCCGCTGAACCTCGGCGAGCAGATCCGCGCCCTGAAAGCTTACCCCTACGGCTGTCTGGAACAGACCACAAGCGGCCTGTACCCGGCACTGTACGCGGATGCCGTGACGCTCAAGCGTCTTGGTCTGGAAGGTGAGTCCGATGCCGAGCGCAAACGCAAGATCGAGCTTGGCATCGAGCGCCTGCTCGGCATGCAGCGTTATAACGGCAGCTTCGGCTTGTGGGGCGCGGACGGCGAAGAGGAGTACTGGCTCACGGCCTACGTCACCGATTTCCTGTTGCGGGCTCGCGATCAAGGTTACGCGGTGCCGCCGGATGCCCTGAAGAAGGCCAACGAGCGCCTGCTGCGTTATCTGCAGGAGCGCAATCAGATCGAGGTCAATTACAGCGAAAACGCCGATCACACTCGCTTCGCGGTGCAGGCCTATGCTGGCCTCGTTCTGTCGCGCAGCCAGCAGGCGCCGCTGGGTGCGTTGCGCAGCCTGTTCGAGCGCCGCACGGACGCTCGCTCTGGCTTGCCACTGGTGCAGCTGTCTATCGCGCTGGAAAAAATGGGCGACAAGCCACGCGCCGATCAGGCACTGATGGCCGGTCTGGCGGCGGGGCGCAAGGCCGATGACTGGCTGGCCGACTATGGCAGCCCGCTGCGTGATCAGGCGCTGATTCTGGCGTTGCTCGAAGAAAACAAACTGGCGTCCGACAAGGTCGAGGAGCGGCTGTTCGCACTGTCCGATCAGGTTGCCGCTAGCCGCTACCTGTCGACCCAGGAGCGCAACTCGCTGTTCCTCGCCGGGCGTGATCTGCTCGGCAAGCCGGAAGGCCAGTGGGCCGCGACGCTCAATAGCGGCAGCAATAATCGTGAACTGAGCAACGACCAGCCTGGCGTCAAACTCGACAGCTCCGTGCTGGCGTCGCCGTTGACCGTGCAGAACGGCGGCAGTCAGACGCTCTATCAGCAGATGACGATTTCCGGCTATCCGTCCCAGCCTCCCGTGGCGGGCGGCGAGAACCTGGGCATCCGTCGCGAGTACCTGGGCATGGATGGCGAGGCGTTGAACCTCAACGCGCTGAAAAGCGGTGAGCTGGTGCTGGTGCATCTGGAGGTCAAAGCCAAGGAGCGTGTGCCGGATGCGCTGGTCGTGGACCTGCTGCCCGCAGGTCTTGAGATCGAGAACCAGAATCTTGCGCAAAGCTCCGCCAGCCTCGAGGACGCCAGCGAGTCAGTGAAACAGTGGCGTGAGTCCATGGAGAACGCGGGGGTCAAGCATCAGGAATTCCGTGGCGATCGTTACGTTGCGGCGCTGGACCTGCAGGGATTCAACACCGTGCACTTGCTGTACCTGGCGCGAGCTGTGACACCGGGCACCTACCGTGTGCCGCCGCCGCAAGTGGAGTCGATGTACCGGCCAAACTGGCAAGCACTGGGCGATGCGCCTGCTCAGTTGGTGGTGAAAGGGAAGAAGTAGGACGCGCAGATGCGATGTTCTGTTGGAGCGTGGCTTGTCCGGCGATCGGCGACGAAGTCGTCGTAACCCTGTGAATGCGGAGTCTCAGACAGACCCCGGCGCAGGGTTTGCTGCCGGTTCCCGGCAGATCGCGGGACGAGCCACGCTCCTACTGGGCAAATCTGTTGATCAATGAATAATCCAGCTCAGCAGCCACAGCCCGAGAAACAGCCAGATGATCCCCATGATGATCGAGGCGCGCATGAAGGCGCGGATGGCCGAGTAGAGCAGCATCAGGCCGATGATCAGCGCGACGATGCTGATCAGCGACGTGTCCATGCCAAGCGTACGCGACAATCCTTCGACAAAATTGCCACCGGCATGAGTGAACATGTTGAACAACCAGCTGAGCCCGTCGACGACGAAGCGGATCACGGCACCGATTACCTGGCCGAGCCATTCGAAAACGCTTTCTACCTGCATATCTGCTTCCTGATGAAAAAGAGGGATCGAAACAAGGACTGTTCGCTTTGGCCGTTCCTGCCCGTGGCGAGTTCCGTGAAGCATAAAGGCAGTCGGGCATGAAGCGCGGATTTCTTGTGAACGGCTGCAGGACGTCGAATCTCTGGCTGGCCTCTCGTCGCGCACTGCGGTGGGCCGTTACAGGGTTTTTGCTGGTGTGTCTGCTGCTCTGGCTCGCGGACCGCATCTGGCCGCTGCCGCTGCCCAAGGACGATCTGGCGCGCGTGGTGCTGGCTGAAGACGGCACGCCTCTGTGGCGTTTCGCCGATGCCAACGGCGTCTGGCGCTATCCGGTGACGATCGATCAGGTCTCGCCGTACTACCTTGAGGCGCTGTTGACCTACGAAGACCGCTGGTTCTACCAGCATCCGGGCGTGAACCCGATGGCGCTGGCGCGGGCGACCTGGCAGAACCTCAGCGGCGGTCACGTGGTGTCTGGCGGCAGCACGCTGTCGATGCAAGTCGCCCGGCTGCTCGATCCACATTCACGCACATTGCCCGGCAAGTTGCGCCAGTTATGGCGTACTGCGCAGCTGGAGTGGCACTTGTCCAAGCAGGACATTCTGCTGCTGTATCTCAATCGCGCGCCCTTTGGCGGTACCTTGCAGGGCGTCGCCGCGGCGAGCTGGGCGTACCTTGGCAAATCGCCCCGGCAATTGACCCGCGCCGATGCCGCCCTGCTGGCCGTGTTGCCGCAGGCGCCGAGCCGCCTGCGTCCCGATCGGCATCCGCAACGTGCCCAGGCCGCGCGGGACAAGGTGCTCAGACGTCTGGCCGAGTTTGGCACCTGGCCGCAGCAGGCGGTCGACGAAGCGCTCGAAGAACCCTTGTTGCTGGCGCCGCGGCAGGAGCCGAGTCTGGCGCCGCTGCTGGCCCGTCGCTTGAACCGACCCGACAGCCCGCCGCTGATTCGCACCACGCTCGACGCCGGCTTGCAGCGCAGGCTCGAAGACCTGCTGATGGGCTGGCGTGCGCGGCTGCCTGAGCGGACTTCGGCGGCGATCCTGGTGGTCGAGGCGCAGAACATGGCGGTGCGCGCCTACGTCGGTTCAGTGGACATCGGCGACGCCAGACGCTTCGGTCATGTGGACATGGTCAGTGCCCTGCGCTCGCCCGGCTCTACGCTCAAACCCTTCCTGTACGGCAAAGCCATGGACGCCGGGCTGATCCACTCCGAATCGCTGCTGCAGGACGTGCCGAGGCGATACGGCGATTATCGGCCGGGCAACTTTTCTTCAGGTTTCAACGGGCCCGTCGCCGCCAGTTCGGCGCTGTCGATGTCGCTCAACCTGCCCGCGGTTCAGCTGCTCGAATCCTACGGCCCGAAGCGCTTTGCGGCCGAACTGCGCAACGGCGGCGTGCCATTGACCCTGCCGCCACTGGCCGAGCCTAATCTCGCGTTGATTCTCGGCGGCGCGGGCAGTCGTCTGGAAGATCTGGTCGGCGGTTACAGTGCGTTCGCGCGAGGAGGGCGCAGTGCCGATATCCGCTTGCAGCCCGACGATCGCCTGCGCGACCGACCCATGATGTCGCCGGGTGCGGCGTGGATCATCCGGCGCATATTGAGCGGTCAGTCACGCCCTGATCTGGACCCGCACGCAGCGCTCGTACAACGTCCTCAACTGGCGTGGAAAACCGGCACCAGTTATGGCTTTCGCGATGCGTGGTCGATCGGCGTGGGCCCCAGATTTCTGATCGGTGTCTGGATTGGCAGGCCAGACGGCACACCTGTGCCGGGGCAATTCGGGCTCGCCTCGGCTGCACCCTTGATGTTGCAGGTTCACGACCTGCTGGTTAACCGCGATGCTCAGCGCAACATTGCTGCGCCGGTGTTGCCGGTGCCGTTGAGCGTGGGCGTCGCGGCGGTTTGCTGGCCGCTGGGGCAGCCGATGAGCAAGAGCGACCCGAACTGCCGACGTCAGCGTTTTGCGTGGACGTTGGACGGCACGACGCCGCCGACGCTGCAGGCGACCGACCAGCCACTGGGGTTGGGCCTGACGGAAAAAATCTGGGTGAACCCGGCCGGCCTGCGCGTCGCGGCCGGGTGTCCACAGGCGCAGCCAGGCGAGGTCGCGCTCTGGCCTTCGGCGCTGGAACCGTGGTTGCCCAAAACCGAGCGGCGAGAGGCGCGCTTGCCTGCCAGTGATCCCGCCTGCCCGCCGCAAGGTTTGAGCCTTGCGCCGGCGCTGTCCATCGTCGGTGTCCGTGAGGGCGATCAGTTGCGCTTGCCGGCCGGCAGTCAGCAATTGCTGCGTCTGAAGTTGTCGGCGCTCGGCGGCACGGGTCGCCGCTGGTGGTTCATCGATGGCGCGCCGGTTGGCGACACGGCGAACCAGGACAGCTACAGCCACACGTTCACCCGGCTGGGGCGATATCAGTTGAGCGTCCTGGATGAGAGCGGGCAGACGGCGCGGGTAGAGTTCAGCGTGGTGGATTGAAGCTGCGCTCATCGTGACGGACGACGAACCCATGCAATGGTCATCGGCCGCCGGCATCACTTTTTTAGCCTCTTCGGCTAGTCAATTACGACTATATAACTTTCGTTCGATCCCCTTCCTGAAGGCTCGTTGACTGTATCTATCTTGCTGATTTCGTTGGACAAATGTTCGTCAGACGTTGCTGTCATGCGCATTCATACAAGTTGTTAATACCAAGTTATGGATTGCTGGATCCGCGCCTGAGGGCTGATATGAGCCCCAAGGGTAAATGCTTTTCGGCGGGCGTCGGAGAGCAGGATAACGATGCGTTAAGGAAGGATTCTCCCTATGAAAACCCGGATGTTTTATGCCTCATCGGCATTGGCGCTGGTTCTCGCAGTCAGCCTTGGAGGCTGCAGCAGTGGCGGGGGTGGCTCCAAAAGCCACGTCAACGGATCTTCAGCAACCACGGACACGTCTGGAGGCACTGCCGGCGGCGGCAGTGGCAGCGGTGGAGGTGGCAGCACGGGCGGGGGCGGAACGGGCGGAGGTGGAGGCACCACCACGCCAGGCACGCCGGTCGTACGCAGCACTACTGCGCAGACCAGTATCGATCTGGGCACCGTACTCGGCCAGGTCGGCGATGCGGTGGTTGGCGCAGGCGAGGGCGTTTCGTCTCTTTCAATCGCAGGCACCGGTGACCTGACGGCTGGCGCCGGTGGTCTGGTGTCCTCGGTGGGACACGCCACCAACAGCGTGAGCAGCGGCCTGGTGGACGGGCTGGGCACGCTGGGCACCGACAGCAATGCCTTGGGCACAACGCTTTCCAGCGTCGGCGGCGCGACCGGCGAGTTGGGCGGCGGCGTGTCGTCGTTGGGTTCCGGCGTTGCACGGTTCGCCCGCAATTCGGCCATCGAGCAGGTGCCGCTGGTGGGCACGGTGGTCGGCGGCGCAGGTGATCTGGTCGACGGCGTCGGCCAGAAAGTCACGATGCTCGGCGACACGTTGAGCGTCGCCACCACGACAGGTCCGCTGGGTTCTGCCACCCACGCGCTTGGCGACAAACTGGTGCCTGTGGTGGCGATGCTTGAGTCGACCACCACCAAAGTCGGCGCCGCCACGGGCCTGGGCCAGCCGGTCAACGGCCTGCTGCAGAACGTCAAGGGCACGCTCAATAACGTCGGCAATACCCTGAAAGACGGCGCGCAGAACAACCCGGTGACCGGTGGTTTGGGCGGGTCGCTCAGTGGGCTGGGTGACGTGCTCGGCACCGCCGCAGGGTATGTCCACGCCAATGCGGGTTCCGGCGGCAGCGGCAGTTTGCCGGGCTTGCCAGGCCTGCCTGCCTTGCCGTCGCTGGGTGGTGGGCTGCTGGAAAATGTCGGCGGTGTCGTGGTTGCCGCTGGCAGCGGGCTGACGGCAGGCTCGGGCGGCAATCTGCTGGGTGCGGTCGGCCTCAACGGCAGTGCTGGCGGGGTAACGGTGGCTTCGCTGGGGCCGATTCTGGGTGGCAACGGCGTGGCGAACACTGCGATCGGTGCGCCGGTGGCAGCGCTGACTCAAAACGTATCCGCTGGCGTGACACCCGTGCTTAACGGCGTGACCGGCCTGACCCAGAACGTCGGCGCAGCCACAGGCTTGGGTGGTCCGGTGAGCGGCCTGCTGGGTCAGGTAGGCGGTGCCGTCAGCGGCCTGGGCGGACAGATTGGCGCCAGCAACGGCAGCCAGGTGACGACCGCGCTCGGCGCAACGGTTTCAAGTGTCGGCAATACCGTGGCGCAAACCGGCGGCGTGGTGAACGGCACAGGCACGAATGCGGGTGGGCTGGGAGGTCTGCTCAACGGGGTTACAGGCGCTTTAGGCGGCGGTTTGAACGGTGCGTTGGCTAACCGCAAGTAAGTAGTGCTGGGCAGTGTGAGAACTATCGCGAGTCCGTTGTCCGCGATGCAGTGTTCTTTCTCCAGCTTGCTTGGGTAGCGACTTCTCGTACAACGCCTACGCTTGTTTCAGACAGGGGAGTCGGATGATCCCCTGTCTTTTTTATGCCTGTGCAATGCCGCTGCTGTATGGCCATGGAGTGTCCTCATGCGTGCTTGTATGCCTGTGCTGGTGCTGGGTATTTGCGTCGCTCCGGTTGTCGCGAATGCCGAATCGCTTCCTGCTTTCCTCAATAGCAACGACCGTGAACGAACCCTTCCTGTACCCAACCTGCCCGCTGACGCTTATCGTCCGCAGACGCCCGCGCTGCAAGTACCGACGCCTCCCGCCGACGCAACGCCGCTGATGATGGGCACCAGGGTGGCGGTGCGCAAAATCCGCATCGAGGGCGGCACGGTCTACCCGCTGGAGCAATTGGGCGCGGCCTATCAAGCATTGATCGGTCGCGATGCGACGCTGGCGGAACTGATCGAAGCAACTCGCGCGATCACCCGGCGTTATCAGGAGGACGGCTATCTGTTGTCGTACGCCTTTCTGCCGCAGCAGGGCTTTGAGGAGGGCCTGGTGCGCGTGGTGCTGGTCGAGGGCTACGTGCGGGATTACCGGCTCGACGGCGACGTGGGTAACGTCGCGGGTTATCTGCAGCAACTGGTGGACAACATCAGGCAGGAGCGGCCGCTCACCCGCAAGACCTTCGAGCGTTACACCGCATTGATGAGTCGCGTGCCAGGCGTGACGCTGCAAGCTCAGGTGCCGCCTCCGGGAACCACCGATGGCGCGACAACGCTGCTCGCGCAGGCAGCGCGCAAACCCTTCACCAGCACGTTGAGCACCACGGATGACAGCCGCGACGGCTTGCAGGCGTTGCTTGGTCTGAGCAGCAATGCGCAGACCTCGATGGCCGAGCAGTTGACCCTCAGCGGGCTGTTTCCGCCGGGCGATGACAAGGAGCATTACTACCGCCTCGACTACACGCAGTACCTCAATGCCGAAGGCACGCAGCTCAGCGTTTCAGGCTCGCACTACCGCAGCGAGCCCAGCACTCGCGTGGCGCTGGACAACGGGCTTGAGCTCAGGCAACGCCGCGACAACGATCGTTTTTCCGTGGGCGTTACTCATCCGTTGATCGCCGCGCAGAACGAGTGGCTGAGCGCCGGCGCGCGTCTTTATGCCGTCAATGACAAGACCCGCTACAGCGTCATCGGCGCCCCTCTGAGCGTTGAAAGCAAGACCGACATTCGTGCGCTGGCGATCGAGGGCGACTGGCGCAAATCCGCGGATCGCCAGCTGCGAATTCTCAGTGCGGGTGTCTATCAGGGCATCGACGGCATGGGTGCGAAAACCGATGACAACGTCTACGACCTGGATTTTCTGCGCGCGAGGCTTTCCGGCGTGCAGAGCGACAAGTTCTTTGAAAACTGGCAGGGGGTGTTTTCAGCGGCGCTGTACTGGAGCGATGACACCTTGCCGGACAGCGAGCGTGCGCAGTTCGGCGGGCAGAATTTCGGGCGTGGCTACCCCACCGATCAAGCGTCGGGCGACAAAGGCTGGGGGGCGGCGTATGAGGTCAACTACAGCTTCAAGCGAGATGGCAACTGGGTGAAAGTGCTGCAGCCCTATGTCGTGCTGGATGCGGCGCGCAGCTGGTTCAACGACCTGCCGGTCAAGGATTCGAAGCTATCGTCATCGGCCGTGGGGCTGCGGTTCGGCGATGCCCGCTACTACAACATCGCGCTTGAGGCCGCCAAGCCGATGTCCGACGTGGGCCTGGACAGTAACAACCGCAACCCCAGGTTCACACTGAGCTTCAGTTATCAGCTGTAGGAAAAGCACCTTCTCTCACTCGGCCGGCAGGCGAGTGAGAGGATGCGGAAACGGAGACTGCGAACCGACAGACGCTCAAAGAATCAGGCGCTATTGGCCGACTTGATAGACCTTGGGTTCTGGAAACAGATTGTTGAGCGTTTCCAGCAAGCGAACGTGATAGATGGGTTTGCGGAACAGGTCGAGCACCTGCAGGCGCAGCAGGTCGCTGACGTCCTCCATGTCTGCATGGCCCGACGTGACGATCACGGGCAAATGCTGGCGCGATGTGTGTTCGCGCAGTCGCTTGATCAGCGAGATGCCGCTTTCTTCCGGCATCCGCAGATCGGTGATCACCAAGGCGATATCCGGATGAGCGGTCAATAGCTGCAACGCGATTTTGACGGACGACGCCGTGAAGCAGCAAAAGCCTTCGCCCTCCAGCAGCTCGGCCAATTCCTCGTTGGCGTCCTCTTCATCGTCAACGAGCAGTAATTGTTGGCGTGTGGGCTTGGAGGGCATCGTCATTACCTTGCCGGGAACATGGAAGCGTAAACCTGAGTGGGGCGCTCAATCGCTAGATAGCCTTCCCGCCGAGGCCTGTGACTATATCGTTGAATTTGTCTTTTACCGCATTGCCCAGCGGCGTGACAAAGCTGATTACCACAATAGCGACCATCGTCGCGATCACGGCGTACTCGATGGCGGAAGCCGCTTCTTCATTCTTCACGAAACGGCGAATGTGGGCGGAAATATATAACCAAAGGAACATCAGACTTCTCCTCGGCGCCAGGGGGCGCGGCAAAACACGCATGAAGCGTTTATCAATCCGTCGTGCTGACAGCATTGACCCCGTTGCGCCACTACACAATCACGAGAAAGCATTAATCAGAAAGTATTAGTGCCCAGGATCGGCCCATGCCTTCCTGCCTTCGAACGGATTCCCTTAGCTGAAATTTCCTACATCTGATGGCGTTTTGGATGACGTGAACTAACGTTGATATCGAAATGGATGAATGTTCGAAGCCCACTGAGTGACAGATGGACTGCCAACGTTTTCGAAGTTGTAGTAGGCACGGGAGGGCCGTATGAACAGTCGCGTCACCATGGGGCTTGCTGTGCTGTTTTTGCTGGGCGCCCTGTTCGCAGGGTATTGGGGACTGGTACTTAGCCGCCAGACTGCGCCTGTTCCTCAAGTGCCGCTGGATCCGGCCGCCGCGCCTGCTGCCACTCCCGTCGTTGCGGAAAAACACTCGGAAGATCCCACGCGTCAGTCCGTTCTGGTTCTGGGACGGGATGTCCCTGCCTACCAGCCGATCACTGCTGACGATCTTATCGTCGAACGCCTGAAGGTCGCGCCGCCCGGCAGCTTCAGCAAACCCGAAGACGCCGTGGGGCGCATGTCCTGGCGGCCACTGTCAGCCGGCACCTGGTTGACCGACAGCAGCTTCGAGGCCGGCGGCACCCTGGCGCGGATGATTCGCCCGGGCGAACGCGCGCTGGCCCTTGGCGTCGATGAAATCATCGGGGCGGGAGGGCAGTTGAGCCCTGGCGACTACGTCGATGTGCTGCTCTATCTTCCTCCCGACCCGGCAAACAACGACCGCAGCGCGCAGACCGTCGTCCCGGCCTTGCGCGTGCTGACCGTCGGCGCCTTGATGGGACCTGTGAATCCGGGCCAGGATGATCTGAGTGTCAGTCGGCAGGATCATGAACAACAGCAGACCCTCAGGTCCAATGCCCGCAGTGTCGTGCTTGCAGTGCCGGAACAATTGCTTAACCGGCTGATGCTCGCCTCGCAGGCCGGGCCGCTGCGGCTGGCCGTGCGCAGTGCCGAGGAGAAGAACCTGCAGCGTTACTGGGCGGGCGAGGGCAACATTGCCACGCAGCGGGATACCGCAAATCGCAACATCACCCACTTCAATCAACTGAGCCTGGGCTCAACGCGCGGCACTTCCGTGACTGACGGAGCGCCCCGTGGCCTGCGCCCGGTCGAGATCATTCGCGGCAACCAGACTTCGCAGCAAACTCCCTGATCGAGCAAGGATTGCACATTCATGAGCAGCCGTTTCAAGCCGGTTTTAAAGCACTTCGCGTTAGCCTTTTTATCTGTCGGGGGGTATCAGGGATTTGTCGTGGCCGCGCCCAGCGGCTGCGCGGCACTGTCATCGGCGCCCTCGGTCATGGAGATCGGTCAGGGCGTCCAGCAGGACATTCGTTCGCCGGTCGCGATCACGCGTCTGGCGGTGGGCGATCCGAAAATCGCCGATGTCCACGTCAACGGCAATGACAACGGCGGCTTTCTGTTGACCGGCGTTGGCGCGGGCACCACCAGCCTGATGGTCTGGACCGCCTGTTCGTCCTCGCCGCGTCAGAGCATGGTGTTCGTGCGTGGGACGGCCATTTCAGCGATGACCGACCCCAATCTTCCTCCCTCCGAGGATCCGCTGCTGCCCAGTCAGGTGCAGACGGACATCCGCTTTGTCGAAGTCAGTCGCAACAAGCTCAAGGAGGCGAGCACCTCGATCTTCGGCAAAGGCTCCAACAACTTTCTGTTCGGCTCGCCGGGCACCGTTCCCGGCGTCACCGTTACGCCCGGAACGGTCGGCGGCACGCGTCCGGCGATTCCGTTGAACAACAATAATTTCAACATCGTCTGGGGCGGTGGCAGCAGCAAGGTGCTCGGCATGCTCAACGCGATGGAAAGCAGCGGGTTCGCTTACACCCTGGCGCGGCCGAGCCTGGTGGCCCTGAGCGGACAGAGCGCGAGCTTTCTGGCGGGCGGCGAATTCCCGGTGCCGGTACCCAATGGCGAAGGCAATGGCATCTCCATCGAATACAAGGAATACGGCGTGCGCCTGACGTTGACGCCGACGGTGGTCGGCAGCAATCGCATTGCCCTGAAAGTCGCGCCGGAGGTGAGCGAGCTGGACTTCTCGAACGGCGTGACGATCGCCGGCACCACCGTGCCGGCGCTGAACGTGCGTCGCACCGACACGAGCATCTCACTGGCGGACGGCGAAAGCTTCGTCATCAGCGGCCTGATCAACACCCGCAATGTCGCGAGCGTGGACAAATTTCCAGGCCTGGGCGACCTGCCCATTCTCGGCGCGCTGTTTCGCAGTTCGCAGATCAACCGTGACGAGCGCGAACTGTTGATGATCGTCACGCCACATCTGGTTCAGCCGCTGGCCGCCAACGCGCAGTTGCCGACGCTGCCGGGCGAGGGTCTGCGCAATTACGATCCGAACTTCTTCAAGATGTATTTCCTCGAGAACGGCAATTTCGATCGCCGGGGCGGGTTATCGCAATGAGTCAGGGACCGAGCCTGAGCCAGACATTTCTGGCCATTACCCGCAACCCCACGGATTTCGAGTGGTTGCAAGGCGCGCTGGCGCCCTTGGGACAAGTCGTCAGTGCCGGCACCGGCAGCCTCGATGAACTGCTGGCGTTGGTGGACGTGACCTTCGCCAGCGTGGTGTTCGTGGGGCTGGATCGCGAGCATCTGATGAACCAGAGCGCGTTGATCGAAGGAGCTCTGGAAGCCAAGCCAATGCTTGCCATCGTGGCGCTCGGCGACGGTATGGACAATCAGTTGGTGCTCAACGCCATGCGCGCAGGTGCTCGGGATTTCGTTGCTTACGGCTCGCGCTCAAGTGAAGTGGCCGGCCTGGTCCGACGCCTGAGCAAGCGCCTGCCGGCGGTAATGCCAAACCCCAATATGGGCGGATTGACGGTCATTTATGGTTGCCAGTGTGATGGCGATGGTGCGCTGGTATCGGCGCATCTGGCGCTGGTGGCGCAGCAAAAAGGGCAGCGCACGCTGTTGCTGGATCTGGGCATGCCGCGAGGCGACAGCCTGGCGATGCTGAGCCTGGAGTCGTCGTTCAATTTTGGCGACGCCGTGCGCCACCTCCGTCGACTCGATTCGACCCTCATCGACAGCGCCTTCACGACCCACCCCAGCCAGCTGCGCATTCTGGCGTACGCCGAAGATGATCAGTCGCTGGAGCACACCAGCGCCGCCGAGTTGTACATGCTCCTCAGCGCGCTGCGTCAGCATTTCCAGCACGTCGTGGTCAATCTCGTCGGTCAGCCGGACAGCGAATCGCTGCGCACCTTCGTCGCTCACTGCGACCAATTGCTGTGGTACACCGACCAGAACATCATCGAGTGCCGACGCAATCTGGCAATCCTCAACCTGTGGCGCGAGAAGGGACTCAAGCTGCAACACGCAGGCCTGCTCGTGGACAAGTACTTGCGCCAAGTCACGCCCAATTCCGACGCGCTGGAAAAGACCTTCGGCCTGCCGGCCATGGCGGTGTTGCCGCTGAGTCCCGAGCTGCGGCTCAATGCCAAGAATCAAGGCCTTTCGTTGTTCGAGCTGTCGCCGCGCGAGTCGCTCAGTACCGGCCTGCGTCATCTTGGAGAGCGTCTGGCGACGCATTCCGAAGCTGCCGACAAGCCCCGTAGCGGCTGGCTCAGTCGACTGTTGAGGAGCAAATAATGAAAGGCGAAAAGCTGTTCGGCGTGTCCTCAAGACCTCAGGAAAGTGGTGGCGACGGGCAAGGCCTGAAGCTGGTTCTGCACCGCTACATCATCGACGCCATTGAGGAGAGCGGACGCAACCTGCTGGAAGGAACGCGTCCGGCGCTGGCGCAGTTTGTCACTGACAAGGTCGCCGAATACGTCGCCCGCCTGCGTCTGGCCATCTCTCGCTACGAGATGGAGCGTCTGGCTGAAGAACTGGTCGACGAACTGACCGGCTTCGGCCCGCTGGAGGTGCTGCTTCGAGACAAGTCCGTCACTGAAATTCTGGTCAACGGGCCCAACAAGGTGTTCATCGAGCGCGAGGGCGTCCTGCATCATTCCGATCTGCGCTTCATCGATTCTCACCACGTCGAACGGGTCATTCAGCGGATTCTGGCGCCGATGGGCAGGCGTCTGGACGAGTCGTCGCCGATGGTCGATGCGCGTCTGCCCGATGGCAGCCGGGTCAACGCAATCATCCCGCCCATCGCCCTGGACGGGCCCTGTGTGTCGATCCGGAAGTTTCGCAAGGACATGCTCAAAAGCGCAGACCTTGTGGCGATGCAGACGATCGACCAGCCGATTTTCGATTTCTTCGAGAGTGCCGTGAGCAAGCGCTGCAACATCTTGATCAGCGGCGGGACGGGCACCGGGAAGACCACCATGCTCAACGTCCTGAGCCAGCTGATCAACACTCAACAGCGTCTGGTGACGATCGAGGACGTCGCTGAATTGCAACTGGCGCATCCTCATGTGGTGCGGCTGGAGACCCGTCCGCCCAATGCCGAAGGTCACGGCGAAGTGCGCGCCAGCGATCTCATCCGCAACGCCCTGCGGATGCGCCCGGACCGCATCATTCTCGGCGAAATCCGTGGCGTCGAAGTCCTCGACGTGCTGACCGCGATGAACACCGGCCACGATGGCTCCATGAGCACGGTGCACGCCAACAACGCTCAGGATGCGCTGCTGCGTCTTGAGACACTGGTGGGCCTGACCGGGCGGCACATTTCCGAGAAAACGCTGCGGCAGATGATCTGCGCGGCGCTCGACGTGATCATCCAACTGACGCGCATGCCCGATGGCCGCCGCTGCGTCAGCGAAGTGGTGGAAGTGGTGGGCACGCGCGACGACGTCTACGTCACCAACACCCTGTTCAGACTGGACCGGCGAAGCGGCTTCGGCTTTCTTCGCGAGGCCATCAATCCGGCGGGCGACAAGCTGCGCCAGCTCGATTACTAGCGGGCATGGGAGACTGAAGGTGAAGGGAGCCATCGTCCTCGGACTGATTTTCATGCTGCTGATGGGCGTGTCGATGTACCTGTTTTATCGCGGCCTGAGCAAAGGGGCGAACGAGCGGATCATGGCACGTCTGGCTTTCGGGCAGCCTGAGCCCAAGACTGCCCGGCCCGGCCTTGCACGGCTGGAACGGGCGTTTCTGCGTGCAGGCCTGGGCAAACCCACCGAACGGCTGCCGCTTGCGCTGTCAATCTGGCTGGCCTCGGTGCTGCTGGGGTATCTGCTCTACGACGGTTTCGGTGCGGTGCTTGGGGTGTTACTGCCCGTGATTGCGCTGCGCTTTTTCGTCGGCATTCGTTATCAGCGCAGGACGCGCCGTATGGTCGCGCAGCTGCCGCAGTTGCTCGACCACACGGTGCGCAGCCTGAAATCAGGCCGCACGCTGGGTGATGCGGTGTTGCTCGGCATCGACGCATCGGCCAGTCCCTTGAGTGACGCGATGTCCCGGATCAGACGCAACGTGCAGATGGGCATCAGCCTGCCCGATGCCGTGCAGGACTTCGCCGACCTTTACGAGCGTGAGGAATTCCGCCTGTTCGCGCTGGGGCTGCGGGTCAACCACCGTTATGGCGGTAACGCCAGTGAGCTGCTGGAAAACCTCATCAGGCTGATCCGCGAGCGCGAGCAGGGCGCCCGGCAGTTGCGCGCCGTGACCGGTGAAACACGCATGAGCGCGGTGGTGCTGGCGTCGCTGCCGGTGGCGATGGTGGGTTACTTCATGGTGGTCAATCCCAGTTATCTGCTGCACATGTGGAACGACACTACCGGGCAGAAAATGCTGATGGTTGCGTTCGCGATGCAGACGCTGGGCTGTCTTGCGCTGTGGCGCATGTTGAAGAGTATCTGACATGGCCTTGCTGCTCAGCGCCTTCCTGTTCGCCGCCGCCGGCTTCTTTCTTCTGCTGTCGGTCGCCCGGCAACGGCGCAACGACCGTCACGTCATCTCCCGTTTGCAAGGCAAGGTCGCGCGCGACAGCCGGGTCGGCAGCCTGCTGCGGCTGTTGGGCGACAGCCGCTTCGGGCAGCGCTCGGTCAGCCTGGACAGCGAAACGCAGATCCTGCTCAACCGGCTGGGCTGGCGTCGTGCGAGCCAGCGCTCGCTGTTCGCGGCGCTGCAGATCGGTGTGCCGATTGCGGCGGTGTGTGTGGTGATGCTGGTGCAGACGCTGTTTTTCGCTGACACCGCTTACCCGCTCATGGCACCGATGTTCGCGCTGGGGCTTGGGTATCTGGCGCCCAAGCGCATTCTGGCCTCGGCCGCTGCACACCGGCAGAAGCGAGCAGGTGCTGAAATCGGTACGTTCATTCCTTTGCTGCGCATTCTGTTCGAGTCCGGTATGGCCGTGGAACAAGCCCTGCGCGTGCTCAGCAACGAAGGGCGGGAATTGCTTCCGGTGCTGTCCTCGGAGCTGCGCGTGTTGCTGGTGCGTGTCGATTCCGGGCTGGAACTGGGCGAGGAGTTGAACAAGATCGCGGCCATGCTGGCGGTGGATGAGTTCAGCGACACCTGCGTGATCCTCAATCAGCTGATCCACCAGGGCGGCGGCGCGATGAAGTCGCTGCTGTCGCTCAAGGACCTGATCGACGATCGGCGCCTGACCCGCTTGCAGGAGTACATCTCCAAGCTCTCGGGAAAGATGTCGGTGGTGATGATGGTGTTTCTGTTTCCTGCCCTGCTGATCGTGATCGCGGGGCCGGGATTCACTGCAATCGGCAAAGCGCTGTCTGCCAATTAGGGAGCTCGTATGAAGAGTGTCATCGCGATATTGGGATTGGTCCTGCTCAGCGGCTGCGCGAGCGATGGCAGCGCGCGCTGGCTGGCGGGGACGAATGCGGGCGGCTGTGGCAAGCCGACGTCCGACCAGGAGCTGGCGCTGAACATGGCTCAGGACATGGCCGACGAAGGACGCCTGCACGCCAGCCTCGCGCATCTGGAAAGCCTCCCGCCGGACCTTGCCGACGTCAGGCTGCGCAAGGCCCGGGTGCTGCGTCTGCTGGGCAGCAACGAGGCCGAGCCGCTGTACAAAAGCCTGCTCGGCACCTGCCGCGCGGCTGAGGGCGAACACGGTCTGGGGCAACTGGCGGCGGCGCGCGGGGACAACGGTCAGGCATTGATGCACCTGCAGGCCGCCGTGAAGCTGTCACCCACCGACGAGAAAATTCGCAACGATCTGGGCGTCGTTTACCTCAACCAGTTGAAGCTGGAACAGGCACGGTTTCAGTTCCTGACCGCCATCGAACTGAAGCAGTCGGACTCGCTCGCCGCATTGAACCTGGTGACGTTGCTGATCTACCAGGATGACTGGACGCATGCAGCCGAACTGGTGTCGCGGGCGGGGCTGACACCCGATCAGGTCAATGCCGCGCAGGCGCGTGCCGACCAACTCAAATCTGCCCCTGGCAGCTCGCCCGTCAAGGCCGACAAGGTGGCAGCCGTGATTGATTCCACCGTCGTTGCAGGGAGACAGCCATGAGGGGCGTTCTATTACTGGGATGGTGCTTGCTGGCTTCGGCAGGCCTGGCGCACGCCATCGAGCCCGGGCCGTCCTCCGACACGCAGAAGCAGACCGATGCCTGGCTGCAATTGCAGGCCAGCGGCAGGGCGGCGTCCCCCATCCCACAGCCTTCCAGCCCGGTCGAACGCGACCTGAGCATGCAACGCTGGCTGAACAGCTATCAGCATCCGATTCCTGAATTCTTCAAACAGGACACAGGTGGACAAGTGTCGAATGGCGGCTCCGGCGGCAACTGACTTGATTCAGATAAATCTAAAGCCGGCCCTACGAAAACACCCTTTCGAACTACGGCGTATCACCCGACGCTTTCCCGGCTGAAGCCGGTCCTACAAGGCTTGCGGCGTCAGTAGGACCGGCTTCAGCCGGGAAGAGGCCGGTATAGGCTGTGGAGATGCAGCGGCCCGGCGTGAGTCTTCGCGAGCAAGCTCACTCCCACAGGATTTGTGCTGGCCGGGGAATTCGGGAGGCCCGGAGATCCATCTGGGAGCGAGCCAACAATCTTTAACGCCCCTTCGATCTACGGCGTACCACCCGACGCTTTCCCAGCTGAAGCCGGTCCTACGGAGAGCTTGAGATATCTGTAGGACCGGCTTCAGCCGGGAAGAGGCGGTATAGGCTGTGGAGATGCAGCAGGCGTGAATCTTCGCGAGCAAGCTCACTCCCACAGGATTTGTGCTGGCCGGGGTATTCGGGAGGCCCGGAGATCCATCTGGGAGCGAGCCAACAGTCTTTAACGCCCCTTCGATCTACGGCGTATCACCCGACGCTTTCCCGGCTGAAGCCGGTCCTACAGACGCTGCGGGCTTTCGTAGGACCGGCTTCAGCCGGGAAGAGGCCGGTATAGGCTGTGGAGATGCAGCAGGCGTGAATCTTCGCGAGCAAGCTCACTCCCACACGGATCTCCAAGCATTGCCGCGACTCTCCGGCCAGATACGAATCCTGTAGGAGCGCGCTTGCCCGCGATCTGCCGGGGACCGGCAGCAAAACCGGTAAACGCGGTGTGTCAGTCATAACGCGGCGGCTGGTTTTGCGACTGCTGCGCAGCCGATCGTCCGAGTGCGGCCCAGAGCAAGCGCGCTCCTACAGGGTTGCGCGTCACGTCAGAGTACGCCTAAACCCCGTGTGCGAGCTTGCTCGCAAAGGCTGATTTCCAGCCGCTACATCTCCACGGCCTCTGGAAATCGGCCTTCGGACGAACGCGTCACTCAGACACCCTCAACTTACCCATTGCACTCGCCCGAAAGCTGCTCCTTTTGTCAGCGGCAGAACGTGCCGTTCAGGAGCAGCTTGGCGGGAGGCCGTCAGAGGTGTTCAGTGCGCCGTCACGCGCCCGCGGGCCAAGGCGTTGTTGGGCGACATGGCCAGCGCCAGTTGCGTGCGGTTGTGCATGTGAGTCAGCCGCAACACCTGCGATACATACAGTTTGACGGTGTTTTCGGTGATGCCCAGCTCACAGGCAATCTGGTAGTTGGTCTGGCCTTTGCCGACCAGTTTGGCGACGTCCAGCTGACGCGGTGACAGCTGCTCGAAGATGGCGGGCATTTCGAATTCGTTGTCGCTTTCGGTCAGCACGGGTTGGGCGAATCGCCGGGTTCTGTCCAGGTCCTGGCAGAGGTCGTCGATCGACGCGGCCAGAAATTGCAGCTTGTCATTGAGGTGACCCAGGTGCTGGACGTTTTTGCCCCTCTCCGCCAGCGACTCTTCCTGCCGCTGCACGCCCACCAGCAGCTCATTGAGGTCGACCGGCTTCTGGTAGTAATCGGCGATGCCCGCCCGCAAGGCCTTGATCACGTCCTGCTTCTCGGCCTGGCCGGTGAGCATGATCGACTCGAAGATCCGCGTCTTGCCCGCCAGCAGCTTCATCGCTTCGACCAGTTCGATGCCGTTGAGGCCCGGCATGTCCAGGTCGCACAGCACGATGGCGATCTCGGCGTCGTCGCGGAACCGCTCAAGCGCTTCGCGACTTGAATAGCAGGAGACACAGCGATAGCCGCTGCCTTCCAGAAACTCACTGATTTCGTCGACGATGAGTGGCTGGTCGTCGACCACCAGCACTTTTACAGCCGAAAACTTGTTCACTCGCTACTCCCTGCTGCGGCTACAACTGACCGAAACCCGGTGCCATGTTGTCCATCATCACGGCCATCCAGAAGGACTTCACTGTCCGGGCGTACGGATAAACCTAGCCGCACTTTCCGACGATGTACATAGAGTGAACCGGCCACACGACTAGTGGATGAAGGCCACGGTCATGGCGAAACCCAGGAACAGGAACGGCACGAATGGATGCTTGTTTGACGTCGTCGACAACAGACCGGGATAACGCCGTGTAAGTCGTTGACCCATAACGGGCGCGATTTTTTGACGCGTCAGCAGCCAGATCACATTCGTCACGCCAGCGCCGATAAACGTCCCGAGAATATGCAGGCTGTCGCTGGCCAGGGCGACGGCGATCAGAACCTTTACATCGCCTGCGCCCAATCGGTTCAGGGCATAACCGGGCAAGGTCATGGCCAGTGTCAGTAACAACGCCCAACCCGCCTGATCCATCGGCGCGCCGAGCCAGCCGTGGCCGTTTATCAGCAGGTAGACCAGCGCGATCAGCCCTCCCGCAAAGCTCAGTCCATTGGAAACCCGTCTGGCGCGGGCGTCCTGGTCCGCGCACAGGGCGAACCAGAGCAGTAGGAAAAGTAAATTCATTGAGTAAAAAACGTCCTGTTTTCTGGAAAGAATCTATGCTCTTTGCAAGGTAGCACTGTCAGGGCAGACGTCGGCATGCGCAGGATTTTCCGCAACTTTTCTCCATCCAGGCAAAACGGTGCCGCTGCCATCGAGTTTGCGCTGGTCTTCGTGATTTTCTTCGCTGTTTTCTATGGGCTGGTCGCTTACAGCCTGCCGCTGCTGATGATGCAATCGTTCAACAATGCTGCCGCCGAAGCGGTGCGTCAGAGCGTTGCCATCAGCCCCAGCGTCGCTGGATACAAGGGACTGGTGACCAGCCAGGCCAACGATGCGCTGAACAAGCAGTTGGCCTGGATTCCCTCCGCCTTCGGGTTCAGCGTCGGCACGAATACCGCTGTCACGTTCGACGGCAAACTGCTGAAGGTCAGGATTGAATACCCCAAGAGCAAGCTGACTCAAGTCATGCCGGTGCTGACGCTTCCGTTGATCGGCGACGTGCCCAATCTGCCCCCTTCTCTCACTGCTGAAGCGAGCCTGCAACTTGCCCCTTAAAAACGACATCAACCGCTGGCTAGGTCGCGCCGACGCGCCACCGCAGCCTTTGCCCGCGCAAGTGGAGCCTGCTTCGGTCAGTGCAGACTGGCACATGCAGCTGGACGAGGAAGGGCGCGTCACGGGAATCAGCAAACCGATGCGTGCCGCGTTGGGGATTGCCGCTGCGCCGGTGCCTGCGCAGCGTCTGCTGGGCTACCTGATGCCCAGCAGCGCATTGGTGGTCGAAGGCGTTCCGCAGGACTGGCTGGGCCACATGCTCGATCTGGATTTCAAGCGGCCCAACGGTCAGATTCTGCACACGCGGGGCTGGGTTCAGGCTCAGGGACAGCACTGGCTGCTGCAGTTGCTCGACATCGGCGATTTGATGGAAGAGGCGAACATTGCTCAAAGCCGTCAGCAGTGTCTGCGTCTGGCGGGGCAGTTGGCGGAGAAGGTTCGCGGCTGTCATCTGGACCGGTTGCAAACGGTCGCCGCCGAGCAGCTCGAAGAGCTGGCGCAAAGTTACCGCGTGCCTTGCCTGGCGCTCGCGTTGCCCGAGCCCGGCGCCACCGGGTGGCGCATCTACGCGCATTACAACGCGCACACCGCGCCGCAGTTATGGCAGGACGGGCAGCGGCTGGGAACCGATCTGGACTCGCTCGCCGGCACGGTGGTTCATCAGATCGATTTCGAGCGTGAGAGCCCTCTGGCGCATCTGCAAAATGACTTCGGCAATACCGAAGGTTTTCTGGTCCCGCACCACAAGGAAGGCATTGCCAAGGCCTGGCTGTTGTTTGGTTTCTACAACGCCGCCGGGCAGGTGCCCGACCTGGGCGATCGTGAATGGATGAACCTGTGTTCGGCGCTTGCCGGCCCGATTCTGTATCGCCAGGCCGATCAGGCGCACCGGCATCAACTGGAGCGTCTGGCGGTCTTGCAGGACTTGCTGGGAACGGGCTGGTGGGAATTACTGCCGGACAGCGGCGAGGTGCAGTTGGCGCCACAGCTGGCGCGAACCCTGGCCCTGCCTGAGCAAAGCGATGTCCTGTCCCTCGAACAATGGCTGCAGCTCATCCATCCCGCCGATCGACATGAATTCGAGAGCCGCCTGACCCTGCTCAGCGACCACGGCACGCCGATGCTGGCGTGCGTCAGGCTGCAACAGCAGGACGGCGACGCACCGGTCTGGTTGCGCATTCAGGGGCAAGCGCTGGGCAGCGGGCAAACGCGTCGGGTGTTGGGCTTCATGCTTGACGTCAGTGACATCAAGAATCAGGAAACCGAAGCGGCCGCCGCCCATGCGCGACTGGATAACCTGATCGCCAGCTCACCTGCGGTGATTTACGTGCTGGAGTACGACCAGGGCAGCCTCGAGCCCACCTTTTTCAGTGCCAGCCTGACGCCATTGCTGGGCTGGACTCAGGCCGAATGCGGCGACGGCCTGCTCACGCAATACATTCACCCCGAAGACCGCGACATCTGGTTCCAGCGCACGCGCCAGTTGCTGCGCGAAGGCGTTGTCAGTTGTCGATACCGGCTGCGCGACAAGAGGGGCGAATATCACTGGCTGCTCGACGAGGCGCGGTTGCTGCGTGACGATCTGGGCATGCCGGTCGAAGCCGTGGGTTTGTGGCTGGACGTTACCGAGGCCACGCAGGCGACTGAGCGGGTCCGCGAGAGCGAGGAGCGTTATCGGATTCTGGTCGAGGACTCCCCCGCGATGATCTGCCGCTACACGCCGGATCTGCTGCTCAGCTTCGGCAACCGCCCGCTGGCGGACTATCTGGAGTGCACCCCGCAGCAATTGCCCGGGGTGAATCTGGGCGAGTGGTTTTCCGCCGAGCAAAAGGCCGCTTTCCTCAAGCGCATCGCCGAGCTGACCCCCGAGTCGCCGATGGGCAACGCCGAAGTCTGCCTTGAGCTGCCTGGCCGCGAGCATGCCTGGTGGGTGTGGGCTGATCGCGGCGTCTTTGATGAAAGCGGCAAGCTGATCGAGATTCAGGCGGTGGCGCGCGACAACACTGAAATTCGCCGTACCCGCATGCAGCTCAACCAGAGCGCCAAGATGGCGACGCTGGGCGAGATGGCAACCGGTCTGGCACACGAGATCAACCAGCCACTCAACGTGATGCGCATGGCGGTCGTGAACGTGCTCAAACGGCTGAGCAATGGTGATGTGGAAATCGACTATCTGACCGATAAACTCAACCGCATCGACACCCAGGTCCAGCGCGCGGCGCGGGTCGTCAATCACATGCGCGTGTTCGGTCGGCGGTCGGAGATCGAGCAGCAGCTTTTCGACCCGATCGACGCAGTGGAAGGCACGCTGAACATGCTCGCCGAGGGCATGAAGGGCAAGGGCGTGGAACTGCGGGTCGGTGATGCGGGACCTCGCGTGCAGGTGCGCGGGCATGTCGATCAACTGGAGCAGGTGTTGATCAACCTGATGGTCAACGCTCGTGACGCGCTGCTGTCCAGGCAGGAGAAAGACCGCAGCTTCGAGCCGTGGATCGCCCTGACCGTGGAGCAGGATGCGCAGACCCTCTGGCTGGTCGTAGAGGACAACGGCGGCGGCATCGATCCGCGCCTGCTGGAGCGTATCTTCGAGCCGTTTTTCACCACCAAACCTGTCGGCGTTGGCACCGGGCTGGGATTGTCGGTGAGCTACGGCATCGTCGAGCAAATGGGCGGACGGCTGAGCGTCAGTAACTCCAGCGAGGGTGCGTGCTTCCGGATCGCCTTGCCGATCGTGCGCGAGTGATGGCCATTCATCTGCGCCGCCGTACCTCGTCTTTCAGATCACCAGCACTGCCTGCGCGGGGTGGCAACTGAGGTTCGCGCCCACGTTGACGTTGGCGATGTTCACGCCGAGATTCTTCAGGACGATGTTCAGCAGCGGATCGAGCAGCGGGCCGATCAGTGTGCCAAGCAATCCGGTCACGGTGCCGACGAGCACATTAATTGCCCCAGTCACCAGATTGAGCACGGCCCCGAGCAGGCCGCTGTTGGTCGCTGTGTGCAACACCAGCGGATTGTTCAGGCCGGTTCCCAGTTTAGTCACGATATTGGGGTCGCCGTTCAGCGCCAGCACGGGCGAGGGCGGTGCTCCGATCTGTGCCGGCGCGGTGAAGTTCAGCGTGGTCCGGTTTGCCGCAACGGGGAGATTGACCAACAGCCCGGCGCCTCCGCCGCCGAAATCCACTCGCGGCGTTCCGGTGCGCACGTTCAACAACACCAGTTCCTGAGGCGACGGCAGGTCCTTGAGCGACGAACTCCAGACGCTGCCATCGATCTTGCCGATCTTGAGTTTGATCAGCGCGGTGTTGGTGTCTGCGGCCAGGGTCTTGGTTGCATCGGAAGCACAGGTAAAACCCGTCACGTGGCTGTTCGAGCTGGCGGCTTCCAGGCTGATGTCGAGCGTCAACGGGGCGGGCGCGATCTGAACATCGGCGTTCAGCAGCGCCAGCAAAAGGCTGATCGTGCTGTTCGCCAGATTGAGCGCCGGGCCCAGCGAACTCAGGTCCACAGTGGTCAGCGTCCGCACTTGCGCGGTGCGCACGTAGATCTGGTTCGGGTCGTTGCTGTTGGCGGTCGCCAGTCGCGGATCCCCGGCGGCAGAGAGCTGTGACGCTTCGACGATCTTCACTTTGGTGCTCACCCCCACCAGCCCCAGTACGTTGGCAGGCACGGTGGCATATAGCGCGCTGTTGCTGTTGGCGACCTGCACGAAACCCTGAACCAGACCAAAGACGTTCAGGTTGGTGTTGAGGCCTGCGGAGGGCAGGCCGGTTTGCAGGTTCAGCAGGTTCTGAAGCTTGATGGTGGTGCCGCTGGCGATGGTATTCACCGCGCCTAGGCCATTGAGCGCGACCTGTACGGCGGAGTCGTTCTGCGGCAGAACCGTCGCCGCCGTGCTGAGCAACTGCTTGATGGAGATGTTCGTCGCCAGCAGCGAGGTGTAATCGCCCGCTTTGGCATTGATATCGAGGGCCAGACGGTCCAGGTAGTTGAGCAGGTTGATGTTCGCGTTCGCCAGGCCATTCCAACCCGCTGCGCTGATATTAAGCGTGCCGCCGAGCAGTCCACCCCACAGCGTGTTGAGCAGGCCGGCCTGGGTGCTGTCGACGGTGGCCAGGGTGCTATTGATCGTCAGTTGCGCCAGTGGCGGCAAAGGCGGCGTTGCCACTGCGACGGCGCTCAGCTGGATGTCCGCCGGAGTCGGCTCGCTGTCGAACAGGGCGCCGATACCTGCGGCGATGCTGCGCGCCACCGTGTGGCTGACGATCACCTGAATCGCGTCCGCTTTGCTTGCATCGGCGGTGAAAACCCGTCGGCTGTTGGCATCGCTGGTCAGCGTTCCGCAGCGGGTGGTCATGCTGCGCGTGTTGTCGCTGACGGTGAAGCCATTGCGCGTTGCGCTTTGCGTGGCGTAGCCGGTGGCGGTATTGCCGCCGCTGCAAGCGCCGAACAGGCTCGCCGCTTCGAGTGCGGCCATATCGGCGACGCGCTGCAGATTGCGCTTCTCCAGAAACAGACGGCCGCTGTCGATCACCACCAGCATGAACATCAGTGCGAGCGCCATGGTCAGCGCCGCGAGCAGTCCGATCGCGCCCCGCTGCCGATCCCGTCGGGGGCCACAGTACATCAGGGGAGACATCCAGCACTCCTTCGGCAAAGCCGTCGCTACTCACCCGAGTTTGAAGGGAGTGTAGTTGGCGTGCAGGCAGTTACAAGCGGCACGCTACAGGCTTCAAGCAGTTATCGTTGCTTGCGTCTGCAGCGTGCGGTGCAGGGAATGCAGCGACTATTTCGGCGACTATCGGGGCGGGTATTGCTGGAGGATTTTCTGCACGGTCTGGCGCAACGCCAGCTCACGCGCTGCCGGGTTGGCGGTGCCGTCATTGACGATTTGTTCAGTGCTGCCGCGCCAAACCAGCTTGCCGTCCTTGCCATCGAGCATGTCGATCTGCAGCGTCGACACCTTGTAATCGACGTTACGCGTCTCGGAGCCGATTGGCCCGCCCCAGTAACCGCCCCACGGATTGCCCCAATAGCCGCCACCGCCATAGTTGGTGGTGACCATTTGCTGGCGATTCTCGACGATCAGCCACGCCTGCACCTGTACATCGGCACGGGCGCCGGGTGCCGCCATGCGCAGCCCGCGCTGGTCAAGCTGTTCGCCGACCGACTGGCGAATGCGCTGTTCGGTCAGGTCGCTTTTGATGCGGGGATCGTCAGGTTGATATTGCAGGCCGGGTTCTTTCCAGGCCCAGGTTCGATAGCCACCGAAATCCCGCTGGGCGTCGAAGTCACGGTTGACCCGATCGGTCTGGCAGGCGCTGAGCAGCAGGGCGACACACACGACAGCGATACAGCGGAACATGATGATTCTCCAGAAGCACTGACTGATGAGAAGACAGCGTGGATCAGGACGGAGGGTAAGCGGTCAAGGCGCGTTGCACCGCCTGGCGCAGCGCCTTGGCGCGGTCTGACTGATCGCCGCCGCTGCTGGTCTCGGCGCTGGCGCTCCAGACCGGCTGGCCGCTGCGGGCGTCGAACATGCTGATGCTCACGACAACGACCTGCTCCTGATACGTGCGCACGATCGGCACGCTGGCGTAACCGCCGTAACCACGCCGATAGCCATCGTAATAGCCCACCCCGGCGCCGCCGTAGTAAGGATCGTAATAATCGTCGCGCACCTGACGCAGACGGGTTTCCATCCGCGTATTGGCCGTCACGCGCAGGTCTGCGCCTTGCGGGTTCTGCGAAGGGCGCAGGCCGCGCTGATCAAGGCCATTGCTGATGGCTTCGGCCACCTGAGAGGAGTCGGCCCACATCGTGCCGGGCGGCAATTGCCCGTTCAGCCAGGTCCAGTTGCGATAGCGCCCGAAATCCCGAGACGCTGCGGGGTACGCCGTCATGTCGATGGCATTGGCAGCTTGCGGCGGCGCCGGTGGGATGGCGGCAGAAACGGCGGTGTAAGGATTCTGGCTCTGACAGGCAGCCAGGCCAAGACAGGCAGTGAGCAAAGCGAGGCAGCGTTTCATGATGGTCTCCGCAGATAGCCTCAAACAGGTCGGCACATCCAGTGCAGATAACGTCCCAGTCCGGCAAAACTTGGGTGACGCCGATGCGCGAGCTCCATTTCCAGCAAATCTGCGAGTTCGGCCCTGGCCTGAAACTCAACTGGCATGTAATCGTGAAAAACCCGAACGCCACTCTGGGTTTCGACTCGCCACATGCCACCAAGTTGCGCCGCTAATTCGCGCGGATCAAGAGGTTGTTGCGGGGTCAGGCTCTGTTTTTCACCGGCCAGGGTGTTACGGCGCATTTTCTTGAAATGGCCCTTGAGCAGATTGCGGTAAACCAGCGCGTCGCGGTTGTAGAACGCCAGCGACAACCAGCCATCGTTTCGGGTCAGTTGACGCAGCACCGGCAGGATCGTGAACGGCTCGGCCAGCCATTCCAGCACGGCGTGGCAGATCACCAGATCGTAAGGCTCGCTCAGTTGCGACGGCAGATCCTGCCAGGGCGCCTGGATGAATGTGGCCTTCTGGCCCGCGTCGGCGAAACGCTGACGGGCGCCCTCGAGCATGGGTTCTGCAGGTTCGGCGAGGGTGACCTCATGCCCGCGCTCTGCCAGCCACAACGACATATGACCCAGCCCGGCGCCGATATCCAGTACGCGAAGCGGACGGTCCGGCAGGCTTTCCGTCAGGTCCGCCTGCAACACGGCCAACCGGATCGCGCCTTTGGCGCCGCCGTAGATTTTTTCGGCGAAGCGCGTCGCCAACTGATCGAAGTGCCGGTCGCTCATTTGCTGAACCGCTGTTCGCTGTGGGCCAGCTTGGCGCGAACGACTTCGTTCATGTCCAATCCCAGCTCGCTGCACATCAGCAGCAGGTACAACACGATATCGCCCACCTCCTGACCTGCATGCGCCAGTTCATCGGCTGGCAGCTGACGCGACTGGTCTTCGGTTTTCCACTGAAAGATCTCGACCAGTTCGGCCATTTCCACGCTGGCCGCCATCGCCAGGTTCTTCGGGCTGTGAAATTGTCGCCAGTCGTTGGTATCGCGGATGCGATGCAGGCGTTGAGTGAGTTCGTCGAGGTTCATGGGCAGGTCTCCTGAAGGTGCGTAGCTTCAGGGGGATGAGGGATAGACGCAAGGGGCCCGTGAGCGCAGTCGCCCGGTCGAGGTGTAGGAGCGTGGCTTGTCCCGCGATCGGCTGCACAGTAGCCGCAAAACTGGCGAATAGATTTTGCCTGATGTCACGCGACCGACAGATTTGCTGCCGCTTCGCGCCAGATCGCGGGACAAGCCACGCTCCTACGCAAGCATTACTCTCACTCCGACGCTGGCTGCCAGCTCCCCGTCATGTGCACGATCCCTTCCTTGCCTTCAACCTTCAATTGACCATGAGATCCGGCCGCGCTGGCCGACAGGGTCACTTCGCTGGGCAGACGCACGGGCTTCTGGAATTCGACCGAGATGTCCACATTCGAAGCGGGCAGGTGATCATCCAACGCGGCCAGTGCCCGGCTTTTTATCCACAGGCCATGAGCGATGGCCTTGGGGAAACCGAACAGTTTCGCGCTGGCATCGCTCAAATGAATCGGGTTGTAGTCGCCGCTCACCTTGGCATACTGGCGCCCGATGTCGGACGGCGCGAACCACGTCGCCAACTCCGTCATCGGCAGTGGCTCGGGCTCTCGGACCGCTTCGGGTTCACCCTCGACATGCACGCCGCGACACAACATCGTGCTCTCTTCCTCCCAAAGCAGGCCCAGCGCGTCTTCGATCTGCGTGATCAGGCTGAACGTCGCCCCCTTGGCATGGGGCTTGAGATGGGCCACCCGCACACTGACCTGCGCCTTGATCACGCTCCCCAGCGGGCGGCGGATACTGATGCGGTTATGCAGGTGCACAAGCCCCAGCAAAGGAAACGGGAATTCCTTGTCCGTCAGCAGTTTCATCTGTAACGGGAACGCCAGCACATGGGGATACGTCGGCGGCAGCAGGCTGCCGGGCACGTAATCGCAGACCTTGGAAAAGGCCCTGACCTTCTCCGGATCCACCGACACCCAGCATCTGAGGCCCTGATCGGGCAGTTGCGTGCCGCTGACCTTGCGGCGCAGCGCGGCCTGCATGAACAGCCCGGGCAATGCCGGTGGGGCGTCCAGATAGCGCCAATGTGCACTCATCGAGTTTCTCCCGTTCTACAGACTCGTTATCAGCGGCTGCGCTGCACTTGCAGCATAGAAGGTTCAGGCGCCGATGACGCTCTGGCCGCACACGCGGAGCACTTGCCCGCTGACTGAGCCTGAACCCGGCTGGCTCAACCACGCCACAGCCTCGGCGACGTCCTGCGGCAAGCCGCCCTGGCCCAGCGAACTCATGCGCCGCCCGGCCTCCCGCAGGGCAAATGGCATGTGCGCCGTCATGCTGGTCTCGATAAAGCCCGGCGCCACCGCGTTGATGCTGATGCCGCGGGCCTTGAGCGATGGCGCCAATGCACGTGCGAGGCCGATCAGTCCGGCTTTGCTGGTGGTGTAGTTGGTCTGCCCGCGATTGCCCGCCAGCCCGCTGATCGACGCCATGAGAATCACGCTGCCGTTGTCGTGCAATGCACCCGCATCGATCAGCGCCTGAGTCAGCACCTGCGGGGCGTTCAGATTGACATTGAGGACCGAATCCCAGAGGTCGCTCGTCATGTTCGCCAGCGTTTTGTCCCGCGTGATGCCGGCGTTGTGCACGACGATGTCGAGCCCGCCGGGAATGTGTTCGATCAACTGGGTGGCGGCGTCCGGCGCACAGATATCCAGCACCAACGCCTGACCGCCAAGACGTGCGGCGAGGGCTTCCAGGTCCGACTTGGCCTGTGGAACATCCAGCAACACAATATCGGCGCCATCCCGGGCAAGGGTCTCGGCAATCGCGGCGCCGATGCCTCGTGCGGCGCCGGTCACCAACGCTTTGCGCCCGGCCAGCGGGCGACTCCAGTCCTGCACCTGATGAGAACAGGCGCTCAGGCGGATCACCTGCCCGGATATGAACGCGCTTTTAGGCGAAAGGAAAAAGCGCAGCGCCCCTTCGAGCTGATCTTCGGCGCCGTCTTCCACTTGCAACAGCTGAACCGTGCTGCCGTTGCGCATCTCCTTGGCCAGCGAGCGGCTGAAGCCTTCAATGGCTTGCTGAGTACTGGCTGCCAGGGGATCGCTCTGCGTATCAGGGGCGCGGGCGAGAATCACGATGTGCGCGCTGCTCTCCAGCTTGCGCAGGATCGGTTGAAAGAACTCCCGCAGCTGTGACAGTTGTGAGGCGTGGCGCAGTTCACTCGCGTCGAAGACCACGGCCTTGACCTTGGATCCTTGCTCTGCGGACCAAGGATGAGCGCCCGTCACAGCGCCGCCGAAGCTGAGCAGCACGTCGGTCATGCGCGGCGCAAAGCTGCTCACGCGTTCGGCCAGCGGGCCACCACTCAACAGCAAGGCGCCTTCCACCGGCCGCAGACGCCCGGCCTGCCAGCGTTCCAGACGTGCAGGGGCGGGCAGCCCGACAGCTCCGACCAGCTTGCGACCGATGTCCGAGTTGGCGAAGTCAATGTAGCGATCGGATGCCATGGAACACTCTCCTTGAGTCTGGGTTCAAACCAGTGGACCACGATGGTAGGTAATAGGTCCTACGCTGTTAGCTGCCAAAGCTTGTAGGGTGAGCCAGCTGTCTTTAACGCCCCCGACGACCTACGGCGTAACAGCCGGCCGGTCCTACGGGAAGCTTGCAGCGTCTGTAGGACCGGCTTTAGCCGAGAAGGCTGCGCAGCAATCGCAAAATCCACCACCGCGTTATGCCTGACACATCGCGTTCTTCGGTTTTGCTGCCGGTCCCCGGCAGATCGCGGGCAAGCGCGCTCCTACGGTAGGTGCAACAACTCGGGGTCTGGGAAAAATGGGACCTTCAACCAACTGATATCCGGTGGGCGTGAGCTTGCTCGCGATCGCTCTTGGACAGGCTGCACAGCGTCTGGCCCGATACGGCCGTGTTTGCGTCACCGATGCCTGCAATATCCAGAAAAGAAAAAGGAGATTTCAATGAGTCAGACACGTCGCGTGGCCATCGTCGGGGGCAATCGCATCCCGTTCGCCCGTTCCAATGGCGCGTACGCCACCGCCAGTAATCAGGACATGCTGACCGCCGCGCTGGAGGGCCTGATCGAACGCTTCAACCTGCACGGCTCGCGCATCGGGGAGGTGGTGGCGGGCGCAGTGCTCAAGCATTCCCGCGATTTCAACCTGACCCGCGAATGCGTGCTCGGCTCACGCCTGTCCCCGCAAACGCCGGCCTATGACCTTCAGCAGGCCTGCGGCACGGGCCTGGAAGCAGCGCTGTTGGTGGCCAACAAGATTGCCCTCGGCCAGATCGAGTGCGGCATCGCCGGTGGCGTTGATACGACCTCAGATGCGCCGATTGGCGTGAATGAAGACCTTCGGCAAATACTGCTGCAGGTCAACCGCAGCAAGACCACGGCAGACAAGCTCAAGGCGCTGAGCCAGTTGCGCCTGCATAACCTCAAGCCCGAACTCCCACGCAACGGCGAACCGCGCACCGGTTTGTCCATGGGCCAGCACTGCGAGCTGATGGCTCAGACCTGGCACATTCCGCGCGATGCACAGGATCAGCTGGCGCTGGAGAGCCACCAGAAAATGGCCGCCGCTTATGCGGAAGGCTGGCAGGACGATCTGCTCACGCCCTTTCGCGGCCTGACACGGGATAACAACCTGCGCACCGACGCCTCGCTGGACAAGCTCGCCTCGCTCAAGCCTGCCTACGAGCGCAGCGCGAAAGGCACGTTGACGGCCGGCAACTCGACGCCACTGACCGACGGCGCCTCGCTCGTCCTGTTGGCCAGCGAAGACTGGGCGCGCGAGCGCGGCTTGCCTGTTCTGGCTTACTGGCGGGACGGCGAAGCGGCAGCAGTGGATTTCGTGCGCGGCGAAGAGGGCTTGCTGATGGCGCCCGTCTACGCCGTTCCACGCTTGCTGGCGCGCAACGGCCTGACGCTGCAGGATTTCGATTACTACGAAATCCACGAGGCCTTCGCCGCTCAAGTGCTGTGCACCTTGAAGGCCTGGGAAGACCCGGACTACTGCAAAACCCGGCTAGGCCTCGACGCGCCGTTGGGGTCGATTGATCGCAACAAGCTAAATGTGAAAGGCAGCTCCCTCGCAGCCGGCCACCCCTTCGCCGCCACCGGCGGCCGCATCGTCGCCAACCTCGCCAAGTTACTCAGCGTGGCAGGGCAGGGACGCGGGCTGATTTCGATCTGTGCGGCGGGCGGGCAGGGGGTGACGGCGATACTTGAGCGTTGAATTCAGAACGTTAGGTGTTTCTGAGATCAGGGTGCGAATTCATACAGAGGGGGCGGTTCGCTCGCAAAAGGATCGGTGGCTGATCTCATGTCGCGAGCGCACCGTTTGATTGTCCACCGATATGAATTTTGCTGCTTCTCTCTTACGGATCGGTGCGCCCTCCCGGGCTTTGTAGCTGGCAGGGTGTGGGCACAAAACATTTAGGAAGTCCAAACGCTGGGAAATCTAGATAAATTCGAAATTGTCGGTGTATTCATAAGCACGTAAATACGTGCTGCCCTTCATTACGTGCCGAAGTTTGGTGGGAGCAGTAACCGTCGTCCGCGACCTTTACACAGCTGATGACTTTGCCATTGTTCAGAATCTCTAGAATCGGCCGCTGGCTCACTCAATAATCCATCGACGTCAAGCCGCGGAATCATCAAGTCTGCATCATCAACATGGACTTCTAGCGGCGACATGAGATGTTCCTCACGACACAACGCCCGCTAGCGCTTTATATGCAAGCGTCACAATTGCTACCCGCCTTTAGATGGAGTCAACCGTCATCAAGCATTTGTGGATGTGCATCGGCAGATGAGTTCTACCGATCAGGGTAACCGATGCTATTCTCGGATGAGTGAACGTAATGGTCGTCCAGCCGCTACTGCCTTGAATAATTCGTTCATCAACCGCTTCAATTCCGTCTTCAGTTTTATAGCGACATTGCCAAGTGTATCCGAGAATCCCTTCATCACTATAGGCGATCGTTATGGAATGGGTGGTGTTCTTCATCGTCAACACTGACTCTCCCGCGACACTTAGGCTCCGCGGAGGGGTCTCACCCGCTGGATATTTAGGCACGAGTTCGAGATGTAGATTGTTACCTTCTCCTGTAAATAGAATATATTTCGTATCCAGGCCCGATGGGTAAGGCCCATTAGCGTAAATCTCAAAATCTTGTACCACATCCATATGGACAGTGCGGGAGATCGTCCAAGGTGTCGAATGCTCGGTGCCAGTACTCGCCAAAATTTCGTGGCTTCCACTGTCGGCGAGATTGAGTGTAAAGATGAAATTTCCTTCGGAATCAGTGTTTGTGTATCCCGCTTCCTTTTCGTTATCAATGATCTGTACGGGCACGCTGCTTCGGCTGCTATGAGTCATTTTCAAATCCTTTTGTTGTCAGGTTGCCTTTATCTGATAAGTGTAGGCCAGCGGGTGCATCGCGACAGTTGCTGCTGATATTGTTTGGCGATAACCGGTCGGTCCGCTATCGCGATTCCGTTGCACCCATTTAAGTTTGTGAATGCTTGACGATAGAGTCGGTCAGCCGCGTTCAACCTGTTATCACCCTACGCGCCCTCTGCCGTTACTGAAGTCGCTGCTCATCTTCAAACGCCTTAATTCAGTCACCGGTCTGAGTAGCGTCAATCATTGATCCGCTCCTCTTGGCCGATGCACTTAACCGCACGGCTGGCAAACGTTTCAAGCAGCGACATAAACTGTCACCTCACGACACAAGGCCCGCTCATGTCGCATAACCCACACCGCCCATTACGCCACGCAGACACCCAGCGTTTGATTCCTGAGCTGGCTGATCTGCCGCGCCCGCTTTACGCCAGGGCCGAAAGCCTGAGCGCTGGTTCGTGGACGCCGACTCATCGTCATGAATGGGTGCAGTTTTCCTACGCTATCAGCGGCGTTTTGGGGGTACATACCGAACAAGGCAGCTTCTTCGCGCCGCCGCAATGGGGCGTGTGGATTCCGGCCGGACTGGATCATGAGGTGGTGACGTCGACGCGTGCCGAGATGCGTAGCCTGTACGTGCGCAAGCAGGACTGCCTTTGGGCGAAGTCGCGCTGTCGAGTGTTGGAAGTCACGCCTCTTGCACGGGAATTGATCAAGGCGTTCTGCCAATTGCCGGCTGATTATCCTGAGGCTGGCAGCAGTGAGTCTCGGCTTGTTCGAGTATTGCTCGACCAGCTTGCTGTTCTACCCGAGGTAGGGTTTTCGCTGCCGTTGCCTCGTCACCCACATTTGTTGAAGCTGTGTGACGAATTGATCAAGACACCCGATCTGTCGTCCTCGCTCTCCAGCTGGGCGGTACGGTTAAACATGTCGGAAAAAACCGTGACGCGATTGTTTCAACGTGAAACCGGACTTAGCTTTCGCAGTTGGCGCCAGAGAGCTCGGCTATTGTCGTCGCTCAATCCGCTGCAGGCGGGTGAGAGTGTGACAAACACGGCCCTGATGTGCGGATATGATTCAACCTCTGCTTTCATTGCCGCTTTCAAGGGCTTTTTTGGTACGACACCAGGGGAGCTCTTCAGCGTCTGAACCATACAGTGCCCGTGTGGCCGAAAAACTACCGCTGTCTGTCGATCGTCGAAATTTGGCGTTTCAGTTCGGCCGATATCGATCTGCGGGCATGAAAGCTGCTTGCCAAGGAGTAGGTCATGTCTTGGGACCAACCGAATGGATTCAATCGGCCTGACCCCCTACTCGCTGGCAAAGGATTGCCGTATAACGAGCAGCAATCGCGTGTTTGGCAACGAAGGACCCAGAATAAAAGCTGATGAAGACTCCAAAACGCATTGAACCCCTGATCGAGGACGGTCTGGTAGACGAGGTGCTGCGCCCACTGATGAGTGGCAAAGAGGCAGCTGTTTATGTGGTGCGCTGTGGCAAAGAGCTGCGCTGCGCGAAGGTTTACAAGGAGGCGAACAAACGTAGTTTCCGTCAGGCTTCGGAGTATCAGGAGGGCCGTAAGGTCCGCAACAGCCGTGATGCTCGAGCCATGGCCAAAGGGTCGAAATTCGGCCGCAAGGAGGCCGAGGACGCGTGGCAAAATGCCGAAGTGGCCGCGCTGTTCAGGCTCGCCAACGCCGGTGTGAGAGTCCCCAAACCGTACGATTTCCTTGAAGGCGTGCTGCTCATGGAAATGGTCAGTGACGAGTATGGCGATGCGGCGCCGCGTCTGAATGACGTGACCCTCGAGCCCGATCAGGCGCGCGAGTATCACGCCTTTCTGATTCAGCAGATCGTGCTCATGCTGTGTACCGGACTGGTGCACGGTGACCTTTCCGAGTTCAACGTGCTGCTTTCTCCGGACGGCCCGGTGATCATCGATCTGCCTCAGGCGGTCGACGCCGCAGGCAACAACCACGCCTTCAGCATGCTGGAGCGCGACGTCGGCAACATGGCTTCGTACTTCGGTCGCTTTGCGCCTGAATTGAAGCAAACCCGTTTCGCTCGGGAAATGTGGTCCTATTACGAGGCAGGCACGCTGTCCCCGGCCACGGTGTTGACCGGTGTGTTCGCAGATCCCGATGACGTCGCCGACGTCAACAGCGTGCTGCGCGAGATCGAAGCGGCGCAACGTGACGAAGCGCGCCGCCAGGCCGCCCGCAACGCCGATGACGCCCCGGCCGATAAAGCCGAAGAACCGCCTCCGCCGTGGATGCAGTAAACCGAAAACGCCAAGTCATCACTGCTTGGCGTTTTTTCATATCAAGGCCTTAATCCATTTTGGAACGACGGTTATATAGCCCTCACAGCCTGGAGTCGATGTCAGTTTTGCTCCCTGAGTTAAAGGGATAGACCAGTGCTGGCGTTACTGCGCCCGCGCTTCATATTGATTGGCGATAGGGGTTATCGCGAAGTGTTTTAACGCTCGGTATATTCTCCGCTCACTTTGGAGCGCAACACCCACCCGACTCCAGATCCTTCAATATCGGGCAGTCCGGTCGGTCATTGCCCTGGCAATGCGCAACGAGGTCCTGCAGCGTGTCTCGCAGTCCGGCGAGCTCTTCGATCTTCTGGTTCAACTCGACGATATGTTTGTGCGCCAATGCTTTAACGTCGGCGCTCGCTCGGCCACTGTCTTGCCACAGGGTGAGCAGCTTGCCGACCTCTTCCAGGGAAACCCGAGATCGCGGGAGCGTTTGATGAAGGCCAAGGTGTGCAGGTCGTTGGCGATCGGCAGAAATTCGAAAGGGGCGCCGGTGATGCCTAAATCCTTTCAGCCGTACCCCGTTTATGGCTCATAAATTAAAAAGTGCACTAGGCTGGGCCCTGAGTCTTGAGTGACTCTCAGCAAGGTAGACGGTTTAACTTTACCTGTGTGTGAGCGATGCATGGGGTAAAGCTTAATTGATATCGCCTGAAGATATCTATACTACACTTCTGGTGTTTGCTTTTGAATTACGCCAAGAGAGATTGATAAAAATTTCATGTGGGCCGTTCAGGTATTCTACACAGCCTGAATTCTCAGCAGTTGCGAAAAAAGGTAATGGGGATCCGATGGATTTAACCTGATGGAGCAGTTGAAGATCGCCGACCTCCCTCGATTCCGGGCCAGCCATGAAGGATCGATTTCGAAGTTTAAATAGTCATTACCGCCAAACGCCGGTGTGGAGTCTGCCGACCACTCGTCGCCGTCAGGGCCAATAGCGCGAACGCCTGCGGTGGTTCCGTTATTGAACTCATTTTGCTTCCATACCCTGAGATTGTCGTGGGCACCATTGATAGTCGGGGCATTTACCGGAAATGTATGTCCCTCGACTGTAAGGATCAGTGTCGGCGAAGGATGCACTTGCGCTTCATCTTTACGTTTCACGGTGTAGTAAATTACTGCAGTTGTGAGAATGGCATCAATGACTTGGTATTTTGATATTGAAAATGGCAGGAGTGCAGGCGGGTTCTCCGCCGCCGTTTGTTCCGAAAAAAGGTTGATGCCGCCCCTGCCCGTCCAGTATAGACCGACTGAATCCCCAAGCTTGATACCATAGTCAGGAATAACAACCTGAATGTCGTCGTTGATCGTGTAGTAATCCAATCGCTCACTATTGGGCAGGCCTGGGGTCGCCCCATTTACATGAGGTACCGACAAATTCAAATTACTCTCCGTCACTGTAACCGCCCATTTATTTGACTTGGCACCGGAAGAGCGTGCGGTAAAAGTGTGCAGTCCAGGAGAAAGGTTGTCTACGGTGAACGACCAGTGACTTCCGTCTATCGTCGCGGCGCCTAAAAGTTTCTCATCATCGTATATGTCAACTGTTTCTGCTGTTGGTGGCTGGTGAATAACTGGAGTCGGTTGTTTCATGATGCATCCCTCCTCTTTGGTGATGAAGGTATAAGCTGTGGATTGAAGCTTGTCAATTTATAGGTGTGGCATATTTTTCATTAGAACTGTTCGATATTTGGCTGTCGATATTTATTTCGAAAGCATTTGAGTACTGTCAATTGTGACAGTGGCCTTTGATGGGCGTTAAGTTGATGATGGAGTGGTGTTCGAAGTTTGAAATTGATCCATCAAGTTGAATGCAGTTATTTCAGGGCGATGCTAGATGAACTAGGATCAGGCGCCAGGAGGCCCGCATCATGTTAAAAATAAGAGCTATGCTTGGTTTTTTGTGTATTGCTTTAATTGCGTCGTGCGCAACGATCGATAACAGCACTTCGCCTCAACCTGCTCCACAAACTCCGGTCATCCAGGAAGATCTGGGGCAAGAGGTTGCCCGCCATCTCACCAGTCGGTACGCGGATGTGCGAACGAACTGCGGCACTGACTCGCAGCCCGCTTTTCTGTGCAGCGGCGTGATGATTAGAGGAACGTCCAGCAATCCGACTTACCACGTATGGAATAATAGCCCAAATTCAATCGCAAAGGGCGGCGTGTCCTTTTCCTACCTGAGGGCTGATTCAACCTTTAACAAGCTGGCATATGGCTACACTAATGGTTTCGTATTTAACGCGTACGTTTATGCGGACACTTCGCTTCATCCGGAAATTTTCTGTTTTTTCCCTATAGATGCTGGTACAAGCATTCGGTCCGACAAGGGATGTGGAGAGGTTCCGGGTTATGCGGGAAGTGGACCTTGTCACTTGCAAAATGTCATCACCGCCGCGCAGTTCTGGACGCATTACAATGCCCATTCATCTAATCGACATTATTATCAATGCGGTTTTGATGTCACCGATAACCGCAATTCGTTAGCCGGTCCGGCATTTGCCGCAGGGGTTGGCGCGATGAAGTTGATGGGAGCCGAATCTTTTAACGAGCAAAACGAAGTCATTGTGGACGCTTGGAAAGATAATCTGGGAAAAACTCTGCCTTTGGAGGCATTTTTTTATCTTTATGGCAGCGACGGCAAGACGGTTGCGCAAAGAAACCAGCAGGACTTATGGACTACCGACGGCGTATTGATCCCGATCATCAGTATCAGACTGTCAAGGAGTGCAGGGGAGGCGACCACATTCCGATATCTGCCTGAGGATCAGACGGAGACTATGCCGCCGGTTAGTCCCAATAAGTGAGAACCTGCAGTCAAGTCTAGATTAATTGCTGACGCGCAATCGTCAGCAGGTCTTGACTGCCTGACTGCCGACAGCCATTGCGAGATCAGTTGTCCTCAGTGACCTTTGGCCGACCACACCCACCCGACTCCAGATCCTTCAATATCGGGCAGTCCGGTCGGTCATTGCCCTGGCAATGCTCCACGAGGTCCTGCAGCGTGTCCCGCAGTCCCGCGAGCTCTTCGATCTTCTGGTTCAACTCGACGATATGTTGGTGCGCCAATGCTTTAACGTCGGCGCTCGCGCGACCACGGTCTTGCCACAGGGTGAGCAGCTTGCCGACCTCTTCCAGGGAAAACCCGAGATCGCGGGAGCGTTTGATGAAGGCCAGGGTGTGCAGGTCGTTGGCGCCGTACAGGCGATAGCCGCTGTCGGTGCGGGTTGCGGCCTGCAAAAGGCCGATGGATTCGTAGTAGCGAATCATCTTGGCGCTCAGGCCGCTGTGCTTTGCTGCTTGGCCGATGTTCATGGCGCGTCTCCTTGATCGGGCGTGTGCCCGGTCATTTTCCAGGTTTTGAGCAGCAAAGCGTTGCTGACGACGCTGACGCTGGACAGGGCCATTGCGGCGCCCGCCAGCACCGGGTTGAGCAGACCGAACGCCGCGAGCGGAATGCCGATGAGGTTGTAGACGAAGGCCCAGAACAGGTTCTGACGGATCTTCGCGTAGGTCCTGCGGCTGATGTCCAGCGCCGCCGGAATCAGCCTTGGATCGCCGCGCATCAAGGTGATACCCGATGCGTGCATCGCAACGTCGGTGCCGCCGCCCATGGCGATGCCGATGTCCGCCGCAGCCAGGGCCGGTGCGTCATTGATGCCGTCGCCGACCATGGCCACCACGCCGGTTTTTTTCAGTGCGAGCACTGCCGCAGCTTTATCGGCGGGCAGGACTTCTGCGTGGACGTCGGTGATCCCCAGTGCTTGTGCGACGACGTTCGCGCTGCCGCGATTATCACCCGTCAGCAGATGACTGCTGATGTTGCGCCTGCTCAGTTGCTCGATGGCCTGAGCGGCGCCAGGCTTCAGAGTGTCCCCGAAGGCGAACAGGCCCAGCACCCGGCGCGCGGGTTTCAGTTCGATCAGCCACGATAACGTGCGGCCTTCGGCTTCCCACTGTTGTGCGGTGTCTGCAAGTGCGCCCATGTCGAGGTCGCTTTCTTCCAGCAGGCGCCTGTTGCCCAGTGCCAGGTCGCGGCCATCCAGCGTGCCTGCGATGCCTCGTCCTGCCAGCGAGCGGCTGTTCTCGACTTGCTCAGGCTTGAGCCCACGCGCGCTGCACGCATCCAGCACAGCGTTGGCGAGTGGGTGCTCGCTGCCGCGCTGCAGTGCTCCCGCCTGTTGCAACAGCATGTCGTCGTTCCCGTCGACAGCCGTCATGTGGGCGATGCGCGGCGTGCCGGAAGTGAGCGTGCCGGTCTTGTCGAAGACCACCGCGGTGACGCTGTGAGCTCGCTCCAGGGCCTCGGCGTCCTTGATCAGAATCCCGTAGCGTGCCGCGACGCCGGTGCCAGCCATGATGGCGGTCGGCGTGGCCAGGCCCAGTGCGCAAGGGCAGGCGATGACCAACACCGCAACGGCGTTGATCAGCGCAGCCTCCAGCGAAGCGCCTGCCAGCAACCAGCCGACCAATGTGATTGCGGCGATCAGCAACACGACCGGTACGAACACCTGACTGACTTTGTCCACAAGCTTCTGGATGGGCGCTTTGGCCGACTGCGCCTCTTCGACCAACCGGATGATGCGCGCCAGGACTGATTCGGCGCCCAGGGCGCGGGTTTGCACCAGTAGCCGACCTTCGCCATTGATCGCGCCGCCGGTGACCTTGTCGCCGGGCTGCTTGGCAACGGGCAGGCTTTCGCCGCTGATCAGCGCTTCGTCAGCGTGGCTTTGACCTTCGATGACCTCGCCGTCCACCGGAAATCGCTCGCCGGGTTTGACCAGCACCTGATCGCCGACCTTCAACGCGCTGATCGCCACTTCACGCTCCTGGCCGTCGATGACTTGAATCGCCCGCTCAGGCCGCAGAGCCTCCAGCGCTCGAATTGCACTGGCGGTCTGGCGTTTGGCACTGCTTTCCAGATATTTGCCGAGCAGTACCAGCGCGATGACCACTGCCGACGCTTCGAAGTACAGATGCGGCATGCTGCCGGGCGTCGCGGCCCACCATTGATAAAGACTCAAGCCGTAACCGGCGCTGGTGCCCAGTGCAACGAGCAGGTCCATGTTGCCGGCGGCCGCCCGAACGGCCTTGTAAGCCGCGACGTAGAAACGCGCGCCGAGAAAAAACTGAACGGGTGTTGCCAGTAGAAACTGAACCCACGGCGGCAGCATCCAGTGCACGCCAAGTGATTGCATCAGCATCGGCAGCACCAGCGGGAGCGCCAGCGCAATGGCCAGCAAAAGATGCCAGCGCTCATTGTCGCGACGTAATCGCTGATCGGCAGCCTGTGTTGCAGGATCCTGCGCCAGGCTGGCGCCGTAGCCCGCCTTGTCGACAGCGGCAATGAGGCTGGCAGGGTCGACCTGCTCAAGCACTTCGACGTGAGCGCGTTCGTTGGCCAGGTTGACGGTGGCGCTCTGCACGCCGGGGACTTTGCGCAACGCGCGTTCGACACGACCCGCGCAACTGGCGCAGGTCATGCCGGTGATCGGCAGATCGAAGGTGACGGGACTGGACATGGAGATCACTCCTTGAGGCTGTTGCCCACAAGGATCAACCTTGCCACGTTGGCAAGGTCAAGTCCCGATTTTTCACAGAGCTAGCGGCAGGTCGGCGTATGCCCCAAGCCTCAGTAATTCAGATCGGCCTTCTTCAGGTACATGCCCTGTGGGCCGGACGCGATGCGGTATTTGAGGACGTCGCCGGCATTGATATGCAGGCGCGTATTGTTCTGCGCCTCGATGCCTGGCGAACAGCCGGGCATCTGGCCGGGCAGTACGCGCAGGCGAACGGACAGGTCGCCCGCCGGCAGGTTGAATGAGCGGGATTCTTCCTGGAACAGGCGACCGACCAGTTGGTCTTGCATGTAGATGCCGATCTCGCAGGACGTTGCGACTTCCAGCCGCTCACGGGAAATGATGAGCACACCGTAGTCCTGATCGGCCTGAGCCCAGGAAGCGGAAGCCAGCAGGCCGATGAAACCTGCGATGCGGAAGGCTGACCAGCGCATGGCCGATTCTCCTGATATTCGTGGATGAAACACTTTGGCTCAGGGCATCGCGGAATACCAGCCCGGCAGATTGACCAGAAACTTGACCTTCCTATGATGGGAAGGTCGAAGATGCCGTCATTCACTGTTTTTCACTGGAATGAGGAGTCACCCATGCAGGTATTCAACGTTCAAGGCATGACCTGCGCGCATTGCGTGCGTGCCGTTACCGAAGCCATTCAGGGTCAAGACCCGTCGGCGCAGGTGCAGGTCGATCTGGCGAAGGGAGAAGTGAAGGTGCAAAGCCAGCTGGCGGCGGAGCGGGTGGTCGGACTGATCGAGGAGGAAGGCTATAGCGCGATGCATACTCAGCAGGCACTGTGACTTTGCACTGAGGGTGGCCGGTTTAGCCTCTTCCCGGCTGAAGCCGGTCCTACTAAAGATCGGCTACAACCGCGTGTACACCTGCGAAACCGGCTTGGGCTCTTCCCGGCTAAAGCCGGTCCTACTGGGGGCGGCTAAAACACCGCGTACACTGCGTGGCCAGTTTGGCCTCTTCCCGGCTGAAGCCGGTCCTACTAGGATCGGCTGAAACCGACCCTACTGAACGCCGCTTACATTCGTAGGACCGGCTTCAGCCGGGAAGGCGTCGGTCATTGCGCTGAAAATCAGCAACCTGCCACTCAATAGTGATACCACTTCAATTCCAGCATGACCTCGTTCACCGGCGAGCTCAGTTGGCTGAATTCGCGTTGCGCACTCAGGCGCAGCCCAAGGTTACGGGACAGTTCCCACTGCTGATTCAGACTGATCGTGCGTCGCACTTCGCCGTTGATGAAATAGTCGCCCTTGGTCTCCAGGCTGAGGTTGCCCAGCCCGTTGCGCCACAGCACGCCGGTGTCGAAACCGGCGGCGGGTGAGACCAGCGCGTCGAAGTCATTGTTGTGCTCGATCCGCACGGTGCCCAGCGCGAAGCCCAGCACGTCGTCACCCAGTTTCCAGGTTCCGCCAGCACCGCCGTTGACATGGCTTACCAGATTCTCGTCGCCGTGCTTGCCCAGCACGCGCTCCAGGCCGCCCGCGACCTGCCATGACCACGGCTGCAACAAGTCATTGCGCGGTGTGAGCGAGCGAATCGTCGCCAGGTCCAGTTGCTGCACTTGCCAGCGGCTGTGCTCGTACTGGCGCAACTTCAGTTGGAGGATCTCGATCTGAGCGCCCAACGGAAATCCGTAAGCGTTGTCGTTCAAGTCGTGATAGGCCATGCGCAGGCCGTATTCGGCGAAAGCCTCGTTGTCACGCGTGCCTGCGCCCAGTTGCCAGGTTCGCGATTCGTGACCGTCCTCAGGCAATCCGGGGCGCTCGATTTCCAGCGCCGGGGGCGGGTTGGTGCTGATGGCCCGCAACAAGTCATAACTGCGCTGCGCTCGCGCCGAATCCCGCTCCTGGCCGTTGGCGCGGTAGCGCTCCAGTCGATACGCCGCGTCCTGAATCAACGCGCGTCGGTCCTTGGGCAGGGCCAGATAATCAGCGCTCTGCATTTGTTGCTGGTCGGCGCTGACGTTGAGCACCCACTGTTGCTCGTCATGGCTCAAGGGCTCGGCACGGCTGAGCAGCTCGCGCTCCTTGGAGGGCCGATAGTCGATTTTTTCCACCAGCCCTGCGTCCTTGACGGCGCGAACGGTGTCGGTCGGAATCGCGGTCAGACGAAATTGCGGCGTCAGGTTCAGGCTCGGACGGGCGACCTGCAGCAACTCCAGCAGGCGATACGAGCAGTTTTCGTCGAAGAAGAAATAGCCGAAGCGAATCTGTTTGAGTTCCCACACATGCTCGACCATGCGCCGGGTTTCTTCTGGCGTCAGGTTAAGGCGGTATTCCCACAGGTCGCGGTTTTCCAGACTGCGGTACTCGGAGAGTTTTTCCTGATAAGGGACCAGCGCGAACAGCCCGGGATAGCCGCCCATCAGGCCTTTCCAGGCGTACAGGATGCTGTTGTCCGAACCTTCGATGTAGGCGCCGAAGTTGATCGCGTAACTGAGCAGCGCGGTTTTGTTGGCCTGCACGTCAGCCTGATCGATGCGCAACAGCGTATGGCCGAACATCGAAGACGGACTGTTGAGATACGCAGCCGGGAAGATCAATACCGTGCTGTCCGGGGCGACGTCGGAGAACCATTTGTTGAACTCCTTGCAATCGACGACGGGCAGATCGGCAAGCTTCAATTCGTCGCGCAGAAAACGCGTGCGCGAGGGGTAAACGCATTGCGGATGCAGGTCTTCCTTACCTTGCACCACGGGGCGATAAATCGCCTCCAGGGTCGCGGCCAGCTCGGCCTTCGGGTCGTGAGCACCGTTGGCAGCGAGGAAAAATTTCGGATCATCAACGTAGCTTCGCCAGCCACCGAGCTTGCCGGCTTCGTAATGGCCGATGGAAATCCAGAATCTGGATTGGGCCAGTTGCTGCAAACGATCATTGTCGACATGAGGCGCGGCATACAGCGGGGCGCAGACACAGAGCGCCAGCCAGGCAAGGCGTTTGAGCATAGATTGGCAACTAATCAGAAGTGGGCAATGACAGTGAAATCCTGCCTTCCGGGAGGAAGGCAGGTGGCACGACTTTAGGCCTGGCTTGCGTATTTAGCCAGAGTCGGATCGTTCTTCAGTACGTCGAGGGTGTTGCTGTGGACATCTTCAGCGGTGGCGTCTGCCTTGTTGAAGATTTGCTGATAGTGCTCGTGGGTGACTGCGGCGAAATGCGCACGGTCTTCCGGTGCAACGCCCAGTACGACCGCGTAGGTCGTCAGTGCTTCGCCCTGGCCCATCGCCATGTCTTTGGAAAGCTCGTCCATCATGCCGTTCATGGCAAACCAGGATTTACCGCCATAAGTCAGCGCGCTGTTGGTGGAGCAGCCGTTGGTGCCCGAGGTCATGCCGAATGTGGCGTTACCCGAGGTGCCGTTGGTGGTGGAAGCGAGGAAGTGAGCCGGAGTGCCGCGTTGCCCTTCAAACAGCATGTTGCCCCAACCGCAGTCCGGACCGCCAGGCGCTTGAGCCATGGCGTTGATGGACACAGCGGCGAAGAGAGTACCAAGAAGAATCCGTTTCATAGCTTTAGTCTCTGTTGTTTCAACCAAGGGTCGGATCCTGGCAAGCGCCAGGGCGGGTCGGTTATTCGATTTGTACCGACCGCGCAGGTTGGAGTTTAGGCACGTTCTGAACGTTCCGTGGTTTATTGCAGATTGTTGCATGTAGTCCAGCGCCGTCGGGGAGAGTAGGCGGGTTCGTCAGGTAGAAAAACATTCCGCCGTCTCTTGCCTTGCCAGTCTGGTGCGGCGAGCGCCAGAATGCCCCCATCTGCCCCGCCTGATGTAAGGATGTCCGATGCCCGATCCTGTTGCTGCCAGCCTGCGACTCGCGCCCGAAGCGCTTACCCGTCCCTTTTCCGCTGAACAGTTCAGCTTCACGACAACCAACGATCTGGAACCCTTTCGCGGCGTGCTCGGCCAGGAACGAGCGGTCGAGGCGCTTCAGTTCGGGGTCGCCATGCCGCGCCCCGGCTACAACGTATTCGTCATGGGCGAGCCCGGCACGGGCCGCTTCTCCTTCGTCAAGCGCTACCTCAAAGCTGAGGGCAAGCGCATGCAGACCCCGTCGGACTGGGTCTACGTCAACAATTTCGATGAGCCGCGCGAGCCCCGCGCACTGGAACTCCCGCCCGGCAGCGCCAGTTCGTTCATCGCCGACATCAATGGTTTGATCGACAACTTGCTGTCGACTTTTCCTGCCGTGTTCGAGCATCCGTCCTACCAGCAAAAGAAAAGCTCGATCGATCGCGCCTTCAATCAGCGTTACGACCGCGCACTGGACGTCATCGAGCGTCTGGCGCTGGAAAAAGACATCGCCCTGTACCGCGACAGCAGCAACATCGCCTTCACCCCGATGCTGGATGGCAAAGCGCTGGATGAAGCCGAGTTTTCACAGCTTCCGGAAGCCGAGCGCGAGCGTTTCCACAGCGACATCTCGGCACTCGAAGAGCGCCTGAATGAAGAGCTCGCCAGCCTTCCGCAATGGAAGCGCGAGTCCAACAATCAGATGCGCCAGCTGAATGAAGAGACCATCATCCTGGCCTTGCAGCCGCTGCTGGCGCCGTTGTCCGAGCAATACGCCGAGAACGCCGCGGTCTGCGCTTATCTGCAGGCCGTGCAGGTCAATCTGCTGAAAACCGTGGTCGAGCAGCTGGTCGACGACAGCAAAGCCGATGCTCAGGCGCGCAAGCTGCTCGAGGAGCAATACTGCCCAAGCCTTGTGGTCGGTCATTCGGCGAGTGGTGGCGCGCCGGTGGTCTTCGAGCCACACCCGACCTACGACAACCTGTTCGGCCGCATCGAATACAGCACCGATCAAGGCGCGCTCTACACCACTTACCGGCAGCTGCGCCCGGGCGCGTTTCATCGCGCGAATGGCGGTTTTCTCGTGCTCGAAGCCGAGAAGATGCTCAGCGAGCCCTTCGTCTGGGACGCTCTGAAACGCGCGCTGCAATCGCGCAAGCTGAAGATGGAGTCGCCGCTGGGCGAGCTGGGTCGCCTCGCCACCGTGACCCTGACCCCGCAGATGATTCCGCTGCAGGTCAAAGTCATCATCATCGGCGCGCGGTCGCTGTATTACACGCTGCAAGACCTGGATCCTGACTTCCAGGAGATGTTCCGCGTGCTGGTGGACTTCGATGAAGACATCCCGATGGTCGATGAGAGCCTGGAGCAGTTCGCCCAGTTGCTGAAAACCCGGACTTCGGAGGAGGGCATGGCGCCGCTGACTGCCGACGCTGTCGCTCGTCTGGCCACTTACAGTGCCCGGCTTGCCGAGCATCAGGGTCGATTGTCGGCGCGTATCGGTGACCTCTTTCAGCTTGTCAGCGAGGCGGATTTCATTCGCAGCCTGGCCAACGATGAGCGCACCGATGCAGGCCATATCGAGCGCGCGCTCAAAGCCAAGGCCACGCGTACCGGGCGGGTGTCGGCACGGATTCTCGACGACATGCTCGCCGGCATCATTCTGATCGACACCGATGGCGCTGCCGTCGGCAAGTGCAACGGCCTGACGGTGCTTGAGGTCGGCGACTCGGCGTTCGGTGTGCCGGCGCGGATTTCCGCGACGGTTTACCCGGGCGGCAGCGGGATTGTCGACATCGAGCGTGAGGTCAACCTCGGCCAGCCGATCCACTCCAAAGGCGTGATGATCCTCACCGGTTATCTGGGCAGCCGTTACGCGCAGGAATTCCCGCTGGCGATTTCCGCCAGCATCGCGCTGGAGCAATCCTATGGCTATGTTGACGGCGACAGCGCTTCTCTGGGCGAGGTCTGCACGCTGATTTCGGCATTGTCCAAGACCCCGCTGAAACAGTGTTTCGCGATCACCGGCTCGATCAACCAGTTTGGCGAAGTGCAGGCGGTGGGCGGGGTCAACGAAAAAATCGAAGGCTTCTTCCGACTCTGTGAGGCGCGGGGTCTGACCGGCGATCAGGGCGCGATCATCCCGCAGGCGAACGTCGCCACGTTGATGCTCGATGAGCGTGTGCTGCAGGCGGTTCGTGCCGGGCAGTTCCACGTCTACGCGGTGCGCCAGGTGGACGAGGCCTTGAGCCTGCTGGTGGGCGAGCCTGTGGGCGAAGCGGACGAAGACGGCCAGTTCCCGGAAAACTCGGTCAACGGCCGCGTGGTGGATCGACTGCGCGATATCGCCGAAATGCTCAGCGAAGAGGACCTCAAGGAGCTCGAAAAAGAGGCGCCACAGTTACAACCAGAGCTGAAAAGTTGACTGTTTGACGTCAACTAACAGGGGCGCCTAGTGGCAAAATGACCATTCGGCGCCCTTTTTATTTTCACGCTTTTCTTACGGGGCATTTCTTCGATATTGTCGTGTTACAGCAGTTGTCAAAGGGACTGACGCGCTCTCTTCGCCGTTCAAGGGAGTGAATACTGCAATCAATGAGGAGCTCGCCATGCCGCGCAGCCTCTGTCTTACTCGCCAATGCCTGGGTCTGGTGACCCGAATCGAATGTGTCGTACGCCCGCTGTCTGGCGATAATGGTATGTGGACCTTGCTCTTCGCAGCGGGAATGTCAGGAGAGCAGCCTTCGGCGCTCAAGGCTCAGGGGCCGTTTCATGGTCCGGTCGCCGCCGAGTCGGTGCTCGATGCGATTGCCGAAAGCCTTGCTCTTCATGGCTATCAGACGGCTGAGGAAATCCCGATCTGGAGCCTGCATCTGCAGGGCGAACTCCGACGAATCAACGGCGATGCCTCTCAGCAACAGCGCAGTACTCCCGTCAATTGAGGTGTGCCGGCAGCACGAAGAATGCGCCGGTTATGGTCCTGCGCGTGCAGGGCACCACGGCGCTTTCGGCGAGCGTTATGTCGGCTAATTGTTTCGAGTGTTGTCAGGGCGGCTTGTAGCGCGCAGCGATCGCCCTATACTCGGCAGCTTTCAATCAACTGTGAGTTTCAATGGAACGCTTTATCGAAAATGCCATGTACGCCTCGCGCTGGCTGCTGGCCCCCATCTACTTCGGTTTGTCGCTGGGACTTCTGGCGCTGGCGCTGAAGTTCTTTCAGGAAATCTTCCACGTCATCCCCAACGTCTTCTCGCTGGCCGAGTCGGACCTGATTCTGGTGCTGCTGTCGCTGATCGACATGGCGCTGGTCGGGGGACTGCTGGTGATGGTGATGATTTCCGGCTACGAGAACTTCGTTTCTCAGCTGGATATCGACGAGGACAAGGAAAAACTCAACTGGCTGGGCAAGATGGATTCATCCTCCCTGAAGATGAAAGTCGCCGCGTCCATCGTCGCTATCTCCTCCATCCACCTGTTGCGGGTGTTCATGGATGCCAAGAACATCGAGCCTCAGTACCTGATGTGGTACGTGATCATCCACATGACGTTTGTGGTCTCGGCGTTTGCAATGGGCTATCTGGATAAAGTCACCAAGCACTGACGGCCCGGCCTGTGCGCGGCGTGATGCCGTGCGCAGCGCGGGTTGACCATTACCGCTCCGGCCTCCTTGTGCTAGGCTGCTCGGCCTTTTGGTTCGGGGCACCTGCGGGTGCTCCATAAGCGGAGCAGTGTCATGTCCGAAGTCAATCTGTCCACCGACGAAACTCGCGTCAGCTACGGCATCGGCCGTCAGCTGGGTGACCAGCTGCGCGACAACCCGCCACCGGGTGTCAGCCTTGACGCCATTCTCGCGGGCCTGACCGATGCATTCGGTGGCAAGCCGAGCCGCGTCAGCCAGGAAGAAATGGCTGCAAGCTTCAAAGTCATTCGCGACATCATGCAAGCCGAAGCGGCTGCCAAGGCTGAAGCCGCCGCCGGCGCTGGCAAGGCTTACCTGGCCGACAACGCCAAGCGTGAAGGCGTGACCACCCTGGAATCCGGTCTGCAATTCGAAGTCATCACCCAAGGCGACGGCGCTCAGCCGACGCGCGAAAGCAACGTGCGCACCCATTACCACGGCATGCTGATCGATGGCACTGTCTTCGACAGCTCCTACGATCGTGGCGAGCCAGCTGAATTCCCGGTCGGTGGCGTGATCGCTGGCTGGACCGAAGCCCTGCAACTGATGAAGGCCGGCAGCAAGTGGCGCCTGTACGTTCCGAGCGAGTTGGCATACGGCGCACAGGGCGTGGGCAGCATCCCTCCACACAGCGTTCTGGTATTCGACGTCGAGCTGCTGGACGTTCTGTAAGGCGGGACAGCTGAGCCGTACGGCTCAAGCGTCAGGCTGAATGATTGCCGAGCAGGCTGCAGGGCTCGCTCGGCAATGTTGGCGCCGTCGTCATGATCAATGCAGTTCCAGCGTCGGGCGCAACGCCCGGGCGTAGCAGAACAGAAACAGATTGCGCACCATTTCCTTCTGAATGCCAGGTTCGCACGAACTCAGGCTGATCACATCCAGGTCACCCTGATCCCGCAATTCATCCAGCGCGTCCTCATGCAATACCGCACACACTTCACCCGTTTCGCGATGCAGGATTCGCAGGTAAGGGTGTGGGCGATCCAGCCAGGCGTCTATCAGATAAGTCATGTTCGTTCTCCTTGAGGTTTCAATGAGAATAATTCTTATCTGAAGAATAGCAAGGATCTATTTGAGATTAATTCGCATCTTTGCGCCGGGGTTGATGTGGATCAGCTGTTCGCTGCTGCGGCGTGCCGCAGGTCGATGATCCGTGCGGGCACAAAAAAGCCCGTCGCGTGGAAGGGCTTCTTCAGGCGCCGAGCCGGATCAGTGAGTGCGGGCGACGGCGAACTCGCTCAGCTCGATCAGCGCATCGCGGTACTCGCTGGCTGGCAGGACATCCAGGCAGGCGATGGCGCGGGCGACATAATCACGAGCCAGTTGCGCGGTGTAATCCAGCGAGCCTGATTGCTCGACCGCTTCGCGAATGCTTTCCAGATCTTCCAGGCCGCCTTTCTGAATCGCCTTGCGTACCAGAGCCGCCTGCTCCGGCGTGCCTTCGCGCATGGTGTAGATCAGAGGCAGCGTCGGTTTGCCTTCTGCAAGGTCGTCGCCGATGTTCTTGCCCAGGGTTTCGGCGTCGCCACGGTAGTCGAGCAGGTCGTCGACCAGCTGGAATGCAACGCCCAGATGATCACCGAACGTGCGCAGCGCTTCGCTTTGTTCGGCGCTGGCGTTGGCCAGTGCAGCGGCGCTGTGAGTCGAGGCCTCGAACAGCATGGCTGTCTTGCCGCGAATCACTTCCATGTAGGTTTCTTCGGTGGTGCTGGCATCGCGCACCTTGGACAGCTGCAGGACTTCGCCTTCAGCGATGACGCGCGTTGCCTTGGACAGGATCTGCATCACGGGCATCGAACCCAGTTCGACCATCATTTCGAACGAGCGCGAATAGAGGAAATCACCGACCAGCACGCTTGGCGCGTTGCCCCACATCGCATTGGCGGTCGAGCGGCCACGGCGCATCCCGGACATGTCGACGACGTCGTCGTGCAGCAGGGTCGCGGTGTGCAGGAATTCGATGGTTGCCGCCAGCAGGCGCAGATGGTCACCGCCGCTTCCCAGTGCCTTGCCGCACAGCAGAACGAGCAGCGGGCGCAGGCGTTTGCCGCCAGCGGAAGTGATGTAGTCGCCGATTTTGGAGACCAGCGGCACGCGCGACGTCAGCTGCTTCTTGATAATGTGGTCGACGGCTGTAAAGTCGTCCGCCACAGCGCGGTAGAAGGCTTGGGGTTGCATCAGCGAGGCGTGCTCCAGAAGGGTTGCGCGGCATGCTAGGTTGCAGGCCCCACCCTGTCAAGGCGTGACGTAACGCAGCTTGCAAGGCGTTCGCGGCTTGCGTACAATCGCGCACCCTAACTTTCCTGGGCAGCACCTGCCTTACGCAATTGCATGACGAGCCTTTCCAGCCCCATGCAGCCATGCCAGCCGATACTCTTCTTATAAAGAGCTGGGTGAGCAGGATTTTCGGAGATATACCATGTCGTACGCAGTAATCGTTACTGGTGGCAAGCAGTACAAAGTCGCCCCAGGTGAATACCTGAAAATTGAAAAACTGGAAGTCGCTACTGGCGAAACCGTTACCTTCGACCGCGTTCTGCTGG
>Ga0213834_100072_pt1 | contig 136111 bp, 102 predicted proteins | sample SWPTP12_FD_160580 | JGI IMG/M metagenome (GOLD analysis project Ga0213834, IMG submission 160580) | Coastal seawater microbial communities from Marineland, Florida, United States - SWP TP1 #2 | ecosystem: Environmental > Aquatic > Marine > Coastal | place: USA: Florida | collected 2016-08-06 | reverse complement strand
CATTGAGGAAGCCTGCTTCGAGAAACGCGTCGACAGCGGGCTTCACCTCCGGAATCAGGACCGCCTCGCCGTTCTCATAGCGCGGCTCGTGCTCGTCATTCTTGCGGTTGTGCGGCGCGAAGTATTTTTCGGCAATGGTGCGCGCAGTGGTGATCGCCGCATCGAACGTCTCGCGACTGTGCTCGGCAAACCGTTCACGTCGGGTCAGCGCTTCGGCATCCAGCACTTCATACAGCTCAAAAGCCAGATTGCGCGAACTGAGCAGCGTCTCGGACATGGCAGCGTACCTTTTGATGAATTGCCGTCGAGTCTAGGTAGGCGCGGAAGGGGTGAACAGGAAGATTGATTTGCGTGATGGAGGGTTAGAAAGGCGGTGGGCTGTGTGGCGCAGCAACGTCGTTCTCCCACCATGGTTGTCGGGTGTACTTAAAACGGAATCATCCTACGTTGATAGAAGGTGCATCCGGCATTCTTGGATTATTGAAGACGGTATTAAGGCCGAGTATTTTCATTGGTCACGTCTTTGTAAGGGGCCGGACATGAGTGAGGTTGTTGCCAAAGGTGAAATAAGGCGTCATCAGTTGCAGCGAATAGAAAGCCCGGTTTTCGCCAAACGTGAAATTCAGAAAGCTTTGAATGAGCCATCCAATATTAGGGGATTGCCCGAATTGATTCGAGAGTGCGGCATCTCTTTAGAAGACTGCCAGTTGGATTACCATAGACGCCGAATTGGTGAAAAGATTAATCGAGGTGATTGGTTTTTTATAGCGGACAGGCCTATTAAGCCGCTCACCTCTGTTGAGCTCGAAAAATATTACGGGTTCAGGTTTTCAGCGCCTCCCTGCCGGCAGCTAAGCATGGCAAGGGCAAATATGTGTCTTCCTCACGGCCCGGGCCGTTGGGTGACCCGCGACATACAGACCGATATCGCAACCAACGCTTTGTCCTTCGCTGCAAACTGGCTCACTTCCAGAGGGGATGAAGGGCGAGTATTTCTTGCTGAGGGGAAGGATTATGCGAATACGTTCCGGACGATGATTCAGGAATGGCAGCCTCTAACGGACGGGGAGAGACACCTCAAAGATAAATCGGTCCATCGCGAATTCGGCGAACTGCGCCACATCAGGCAGCAATTCGTAGAGGCGGATGATCACTGGCAACTATCTGGCAGCTCTTGGCACTGGCCCCCTGTTACGGCGGATATTGAATATGAACTCAAGGAGAACTAATCAGATGAGTCGGTTAGAACTTCCTGCTGGGCGAGTTTACATAGGGTGGGGGATATTTGATGCTATTTATGTTGCTCGTTATATGTTAGTTAGCGTGAGTGCAGGCAGGGTCCCTTATGTTGACGATTTTAATAGCGCCATGGAACTCTTGGCCGTTCATGGGGCCTTGCCTAAGGTTTTGGCGACTGTGGTGTGGGGGTTGGAGATTTCAATTGTATTGAGTTGTTGTTTTTTTTTCTTGCGCTGGCGCACTGCAAGATGGTTGGCCTACGTTCAAGTGCCATTGAGGCTGGTGCTATTTGTTCCCTCTATCTCTGTGCTGTTCATGGGGCCAGATCTTAAAGAGCGGTATGGCATGGCCCTGCTTTTATCGTTGTTAGTCATATCTGAAGGTTTGAAGGTTTGGACGCTATGGGTGAGTGGCAGGGGTACTCATTCCTTGGGGTGATTCTGTAAGTGGCCGTCCTTTCGAGAGATGCAGCAGCACGGCTTGCCGGCGGGGGCGATTTCGAGGGCGCTCCTGCCGGCAAGCTGTGCTGCTACTGAGTCATAGCGGTTTATCGGGGATTACCCAATCGTCATAAGGCTCGCATTACCGCCCGCTGCCGCTGTGTTGACGCTCAGGGCGCGCTCGATCACCAGGCGTTCCAGGGCGATGCCGGTTTCGCCTTTGGACAGGCCTTGCACGCCGATAATCGCGCCGCCACGTTGAGCAACCTGCTCGCAGATGGCGCGCAACTGGTCAGAATCGCCGTGGTGCAGAACGGCGTCGAGCGAAACGTCCTCCTTGCTCCAGTCGGCCACCAGTTTGATGCGCGCCTGCACATCCTTGGGAAGGCGATTGCGCAGCGATTTTCCTGGTTCTGCGTCCGGAACGATGGCCGTGCTGCCCACTGCCATGACAGCGGCAAGTTGTGCCAGCAGGTCGGTTTCGTCTTCAGCCAGGCACAGCACGTGTTCGCGCGGCAGAATGCTGTAGCTGTTGCGCTCGCCGGTCGGACCGATCAGCGCGCGGGTCACGCCGCTTTGCGACTGCTCGGCAAACTGCGCGCACAGGGCTTCCAGCTCAGGCTGCTGCTGGCTTGCCGCCCACGCCTTGAGGCTGTTCAGCGGCTTGAGCATGGCGTCGCGCATCCGCGTATCGGGAGCCACCTGAGCGTCCCGCGCGGCGAACGACTTTTGCACGGCATCGACCGGTCGCGTCGACAGCAGGCGATACAGGTACAGCGGACCGCCCGCTTTTGGGCCGGTGCCCGACAGGCCTTCGCCGCCGAACGGTTGCACGCCGACCACGGCGCCGACGATGTTGCGGTTGACGTACATGTTGCCCGCATTGACGGTGTCGATGACCTTGGCGATGGTCTCATCGATGCGCGTATGCACGCCCAGCGTCAGGCCATAACCGGAGGCGTTGATCTGGCCGATCAACTGATCCAGTTCCCTGCGCTTGTAACGAACGACGTGCAGCACAGGGCCGAAGATTTCGCGCTGCAGTTCGTCGAAGCTTTCGAGCTCGATCAGCGTCGGCATCACATAGGTGCCGCGCTTGATTTCATCGCTGTCGGCAATCGCCACCTGATACACCGCGCGGCCTTTGTCGCGCATGGCTTGAATGTGTTTCTCGATGCCGGCCTTGGCGTCGGCGTCGATGACAGGACCGATGTCTACGGACAGGCGCTCGGGGTTGCCCAGGCGACTTTCGGCCATGGCGCCTTTGAGCATCTCGATCACGCGATCGGCGGAGTCTTCCTGCAGGCAGAGGACACGAAGGGCCGAGCAACGCTGGCCGGCGCTGTCGAAGGCCGACGAGACGACATCAATGACCACCTGCTCGGTGAGCGCCGAGGAGTCGACGATCATTGCGTTCTGGCCGCCGGTTTCAGCGATCAGCGGAATCGGACGTCCTTGAGCGTCGAGACGACCGGCAATGTTGCGTTGCAGCAGACGCGCGACTTCCGTGGAGCCGGTGAACATCACGCCTTTGACGCGATCGTCGCCGACAAGGCGGGCCCCCACGGTTTCGCCGCGGCCCGGCAGCAATTGCACCACGCCTTCAGGAATGCCGGCTTCAAGCAGGATGCGCACGGCTTGAGCGGCCACCAGCGGCGTCTGCTCGGCAGGCTTGGCCAGCACCGGGTTGCCGGCCGCCAGCGCTGCTGCGACCTGACCGCTGAAGATCGCCAGCGGGAAGTTCCATGGACTGATGCATACGACCGGGCCGAGCGGGCGATGAGCGTCGTTGCTGAAATCGTTGCGCGCCTGCACGGCGTAATAACGCAGGAAGTCCACGGCTTCACGCACTTCGGCGATGGCGTTGGCGAAAGTCTTGCCGGCTTCACGGGCCAGCAGGCCCATCAGCGGCTGTATTTCGGCTTCCATCAGGTCGGCCGCGCGCTCCAGAATGGCGGCTCGCTCGGCGGGCGGCGTGGCCTGCCAGATCGGGCCGGCACTCAAGGCGCTGAGCAAGGCGTTGTCGACGTCTTCCAGGCTTGCTTCCTGGACATGACCGACCACATCGCGCAGGTCGGACGGGTTCAATACGGGCGTCTGAGCCCCTGCGCTGACCGGGCTGCCCAGCATTGGCGCGGCTTTCCAGTCGTTATGAGCCGTGGCGAGCAGGGCAGAGGACAGCGACGCCAGGCGATGTTCGTTGGCCATGTCGATGCCGGCGGAATTGGCGCGCTCGCTGCCGTACAGATCACGCGGCAATGGAATGCGCGGATGTGGCAGGCCAAAGCCGCCTTCCTGGGTGGCCATGCGCTCGATCGTGGAGACGGGGTCGGCGACCAGTTCCTGGATCGAAATCGACTGATCGGCGATGCGGTTGACGAACGAGGTGTTAGCGCCGTTTTCCAGCAAGCGGCGAACCAGATACGCCAGCAAGGTTTCGTGGGTGCCGACCGGTGCGTACACGCGGCACGGACGATTCAGCTTGCCGTCGGCGACCTTTCCGACAACCTGCTCGTAGAGCGGCTCGCCCATGCCGTGGAGGCACTGGAATTCGTACTGGCCGGGGTAATAGTTCTGGCCCGCGATGTGGTAGATGGCCGACAGAGTGTGGGCGTTGTGGGTCGCAAACTGCGGGTAAATGACTTCCGGCACGGAGAGCAGCTTGCGGGCACAGGCGATGTAGGAAACATCGGTGTACACCTTGCGGGTGTAGACCGGATAACCTTCCAGGCCTTCGACCTGGGCGCGTTTGATCTCGCTGTCCCAGTAAGCGCCCTTCACCAGACGGATCATCAGGCGATGGCGGCTGCGGCGAGCCAGATCGATCACGTAATCGATCACGTACGGGCAACGCTTCTGGTAAGCCTGAATCACGAAGCCGATGCCGTTCCAGCCCGTCAGTTGAGGTTCGAAGCACAGACGCTCAAGCAGATCCAGCGACAGCTCCAGACGATCTGCTTCTTCCGCATCGATGTTCAGGCCGATGTCGTACTGCTTGGCGAGCAGGGTCAGCGACAGCAGGCGAGGGTAGAGCTCTTCCATCACACGCTCGTATTGCGCGCGGCTGTAACGCGGGTGCAGCGCCGAGAGCTTGATGGAGATGCCCGGACCTTCGTAGATGCCGCGGCCGTGGGAGGCTTTGCCAATGGAGTGAATGGCCTGCTCGTAAGACGCCAGGTATTTCTGCGCGTCGTGCTCGGTCAGCGCCGCTTCGCCGAGCATGTCATAGGAGTAGCGAAAGCCTTTGGATTCGAATTTGCTGGCGTTGGCCAATGCTTCGGCAATGGTTTCGCCGGTCACGAACTGCTCGCCCATGAGGCGCATCGCCATGTCGACGCCCTTGCGGATCATCGGTTCGCCAGACTTGCCGATGATGCGGCTCAGCGAGGAAGTCAGTCCCGCTTCATTGTGGGTGCTGACCAGTTTGCCAGTGAGCAGCAGGCCCCATGTGGCGGCGTTGACGAACAGCGACGGGCTGTTGCCCAGATGCGGCTGCCAGTTCCCGGTGCTGATCTTGTCGCGGATCAGGGCGTCACGGGTGCCCTTGTCAGGAATACGCAGCAGCGCTTCGGCCAGGCACATCAGCGCCACACCTTCCTGCGACGACAGCGAAAATTCCTGCAGCAAGCCCTGGACAATGCCCGCACGGCCGCCGGCGCTCTTTTGGTTACGCAGCTTTTCGGCAATTGAGGCGGCGAGTTTGTGAGTCGCATCGGCCATCTGGGCAGGCAGGCGCGCCTGCTCCAGCAGCATGGGAACGACTTCAGGTTCAGGGCGACGATAGGCCGACGTGATCGCGGCGCGAAGCACCGACTGAGGCAGGATGCTCTCGGCAAACTCAAGAAACGCCTGATGGCCGTTTTCGGCGGGCAGCTCGCCGTGGTCATCGGCGTCTTTGGCATTCAGGCCATTGAGTTCATTCAGGGTTGCACCACCCTCGAGTTTCTCCAGGTAATTGAAGATCGCCTGTTTGATCAGCCAGTGCGGCGTCCGGTCGATGGACTGTGCAGCTGCTTTCAAACGCTCGCGGGTCGGGTCGTCGAGTTTGACACCCAGGGTGGTGGTCGCCATGTCTTGTCCTCATGAAAGCCACGATTCGTGTGGCTATGGATGACGTCAAGAGTAGCTGCGCTCAGGGTGGGGTGCAACCGGGTGCAACCGGTTTTTGCCGAATATTTCTGGCGTGTTTTCCAATCGCCCTGAATGCGCCTCGTGAAGCACCCTTTGTGTGCTTCAGTGCTCGAAACGACCTGTTTCGGCGCCGATGAGCTTATTGCGCCGACTTGCGCGCCATAAAATTGTAAGAAGGTGCAACTTGGCCGGAATTCGGGTTGCACCTGTCCGGCTGTGTCCACTAGCATGCCCCGCCTTGGTGCAGCCAAGTGTTCTCTACGGCGCCGACATCGCGGACGGGCGTTACGTACGCGAACGGTGAGCCTGCGACTCTGCGGTGCGCAGCGCAATCGGCCTCGTTCGCGCCCATAAAAACAACGGCAGGGCATCACAATGAGCGTCAGCAACCCCACCTTGATCACCTTTGTGATCTACATCGCGGCAATGGTCCTGATCGGACTGTTGGCCTACCGCTCCACTAACAATCTCTCGGATTACATTCTCGGCGGCCGCAGCCTCGGCAGCGTCGTCACAGCGCTTTCTGCTGGCGCCTCGGACATGAGCGGCTGGCTGCTCATGGGCTTGCCGGGCGCGATCTATATGTCCGGCCTGTCGGAAAGCTGGATCGCCATTGGCCTGATCGTCGGCGCTTCCCTGAACTGGCTGTTCGTCGCAGGCCGTCTGCGCGTGCAGACCGAACACAACGGCGATGCCCTTACGTTGCCGGATTATTTCTCCAGCCGTTTCGAAGACAGCAGCGGCCTGCTACGGGTCATCTCGGCCATCGTCATCCTGCTTTTCTTCACGATCTATTGCGCGTCGGGCATCGTGGCGGGCGCTCGGTTGTTTGAAAGCACGTTCGCCATGCCTTATGAAACCGCTCTGTGGGCGGGCGCTGCGGCGACGATTGCCTACACGTTCATCGGCGGTTTCCTGGCCGTTAGCTGGACCGACACGGTCCAGGCAACATTGATGATCTTCGCCCTGATCCTCACGCCGATCATCGTGCTGCTGGCGACCGGCGGCGTCGATACGACTTTCCTCGCGATCGAGGCCAAGGATCCTGCCAGTTTCGACATGCTCAAGAACACCACCTTCATCGGCGTGATTTCACTGATGGGCTGGGGCCTGGGCTATTTCGGCCAGCCGCACATTCTGGCGCGCTTCATGGCCGCAGACTCGGTCAAGTCGATCGCTAGCGCGCGGCGTATCTCCATGGCGTGGATGATCCTCTGCCTGGGCGGCACCGTTGCAGTGGGTTTCTTCGGTATCGCCTATTTTTCGGCGCATCCGGAGCTGGCAGGGCCGGTCAACGAAAACCATGAGCGAGTGTTCATCGAGCTGGCGAAGATCCTGTTCAACCCATGGATTGCCGGTGTACTGCTTTCGGCCATTCTGGCGGCCGTCATGAGCACGCTGAGCTGCCAGTTGCTGGTGTGTTCAAGCGCGTTGACCGAGGACTTTTACAAGGCTTTCCTGCGCAAAGGTGCTTCCCAGCGCGAACTGGTCTGGGTGGGCCGGGCGATGGTCCTGCTGGTGGCGCTCATTGCGATTGCGCTGGCGGCCAATCCGGAGAACCGGGTGCTGGGGCTGGTGAGTTATGCATGGGCCGGCTTCGGCGCCGCGTTCGGCCCGGTGGTGCTGATCTCAGTGATCTGGAAAGGCATGACCCGCAACGGCGCGCTCGCGGGGATTCTGGTCGGGGCGATCACAGTGGTGGTCTGGAAGCACTTCGAGTTGCTGGGGCTGTACGAAATCATCCCGGGCTTCATCTTCGCCAGTGCCGCCATCGTGCTGTTCAGCTCGATGGGCAAAGGGCCGACGCCCGGTATGCTGACTCGCTTCGAGGCTGCGGAGAAAGAATACCGAGCGGCCTGATTTCTCTGGCTCATGAAGAAACCCGCGCTCGCAATGACGCGGGTTTTTTCATTTCAGCCTCGGCGCCTGAAGGGCTCAGCCTTTGTTGTGATCGGTATCGAGGTTGAAGAACATGGCTTTGCCGCCTTCGCTGGTATAGCCCGTGTTGTCCTGACAATAGACGCCGGCCTTGAAATACAGCTGCTGTTTGCTCCACGTCGCGCTGATCCGGTCGTTCCAGACCATGCCGCGAGCGGTCACGCTGAGCAATCCCGCCTTGTTCAGATGGATGACGTAATTGAAGGTCTCGTTGAGCGGCACGTCTTCGGCAATGGTGATGACGCGGGCTTTCTTGTCCTTGGGATGAAAGCGCACTTTCGCAACGATGTTGCCCATGTGAGTAGCGTCTTTGTACTGATATTCCACTTTGAGCAGCGGCTGGGTGCTCTCATAAACGTGGATCTGGCCGATGACGATCTTACCGGACGACGGCACCTGAATGACCTTGAGCTTGGCCCGCAGGAAATTGTCCGCGTCGGGGTAATACCAGTTATGGAGGGTGCCGTTGGACCAGGTTTCGCGCAGTTCGGTGCGGGGGTAAATGGCGTTGGCTGTCTTGCTGCCAGTGACCGGAACCCAGAAACTCACATTGGATGAACCGGATTTGAAATATTTACCGTCATAGCCTTGGATCAGTTGTTTCGTCTCAATCGTGGCGGGGGGCGAGCCCACAGGAATGCTCAGATTCCACGTGCCTAAATCAATCATTTTCTCTTTCGTCCGATGTGTCTCATTGCCAGCAAACGCGTCTGGCGCAAGGGTTAGGGGGCGCTCCTTATACGGTTCGAAAATGGATTTGTTAACGTCAATCCGTCGAGTGGCTAGCGTCAATGTGCCTCCATTTTTGTTGCGGGACAGGCAGGCGCTGACGTACGGTGCAGCTACCGTTAGTCGGGAGGTAAACGGATTTGCGATGGCAAAACGGTGGCCTTCCTTCTCTTTTCCACATTCGGGGCTAGAGTATCTGCCTATCGGATCATCGGCGGAGCCTGTTCCCCCGGGCAGTAAGTGAATGATGAGTAGTAGCAGCATGGATCGCGTGCAACCCCTGCCTCCCAATGGCAAGTCAGTCCTATTGGTAGTCGATGACTACCCGGAAAATCTCGTCACCATGCGTGCGGTCCTGCAACGACAGGACTGGGAAATCGTGACGGCCAGCTCAGGCATGGAAGCGTTGGGCCTTTTGCTCGACGTGGACGTGGACCTCGTCTTGCTCGACGTGCAGATGCCGGAGATGGACGGCTTCGAAGTCGCCCGTCTGATGCGCGGCAGTCAGCGCACACGCTTGACGCCCATCATCTTCCTGACCGCCAACGAGCAATCACGCGACGCCGTGCACAAGGGTTATGCCAGCGGCGCGGTGGATTACCTGTTCAAGCCGTTCGACCCCAATATCCTCAAGCCCAAGGTGCAGGCCCTGCTGGAGCAACAGCACAACCGGCGTGCCCTGCAGAAACTCAGCCGAGAGCTGGAGACGGCGCGGGCGTTCAATGCTTCGGTGCTGGCCAACGTCGGCGAAGGCATTCTGGTGGTCGACGAAGACGGCATCATCAGCTTCGCCAACCCGGCCATTTGCCGCTTGCTGGGCATGACCGACGGCGAGCTGCGGGGCACGGATCTTTGCTGCTACCTTCAGGAACCCTGCTTCACCGAATGGAAAGAATCGGGGTTCTACCACCACTACCGCCGCGCCGACACGTATCGCGTTCACGATGCCGTATTGCGTACGCCCGAGGGGCGTCAGGTACCGGTGGCCTTGTCCTGTGCGCCGCTGCCGGAAGAGCAGAAAGCGATGGTGCTCAGCGTGCTCGATATGTCCGTGGTACGCGACCTGTATCGTCAGCTTGAACAACAGGCCGTGACTGACTCGCTTACCGGCCTGCTCAACCGCCGGGGCTTCTATCAGACGGTCGAAGGCATGCTGCTGCGCAACGAGCACTCGGGCAAATACCTGGTGGTGTTGTACCTGGATCTGGACGGTTTCAAGCACGTCAACGACTCACTCGGGCACGACGCAGGCGATCAGGTGTTGCAGTGGGTCGGCGAGCAATTGAAGGATTGTTTGCGCCCTTACGACGTTCTGGCGCGAATGGGCGGCGACGAATTCGTGGTCGTGATTGACGGACTGGATTTCCCCGAGCACGCGGCCAAGGTTGCCGAAAAACTCATCGAGCGTGTCTCGGCTCGCCGTCATATCGACGGGATCGAGGCAACGCTGGGCGCGAGCATCGGCATTGCGGTTTACCCTGACTGCGGCACCAATCTGGATGGTCTGCTGCGGGCGGCGGACATCGCCATGTATGAGGCCAAACGGGCAGGCCGACATCAGTATCGATTCTTCGATCAGTACATGAACGGCCGCGCGCGCTCGCGCCTGATGCTCGAAGAAAGCGTGCGTACCGCCATCGATGGCAAGGATTTTTCGATGGTGTACCAACCGCAGATCAACGTCACCACTGGCCGGATCCGGGGTTTCGAGGCGCTGCTGCGCTGGCAGCATCCCGATGCGGGCGATGTGCCTTCCGGCGTGTTCATCCCGTTGCTCGAAGAGACGCGCCTGATCAACAAGCTGGGCGGCTGGATTTTCGAGCAGGGCGCTGCCCAGCGGCAGCGCTGGAATGGCGTGTTCCCGGACGATCTGATCATGAGTGTCAGCGTCAGTCCGGCGCAGTTCAGCATGCCCAATCTGGCAGCGGAACTGCAGCGGGCCATCCATTTGCACGGTCTGCATCCGCGTCAACTGGAAGTCGAGATCACTGAGCCGTCGCTCGTGCACAATCTGGTTCACAGCCGCCAGCAGTTGCGAAGCCTGCACGACATCGGCGTGCGCGTGTCGCTGGACGACTTCGGCGCAGGCGACAGCTCACTGGCGCATCTGCGCAATCTCGATCTGGATACGCTCAAGCTGGACCGACATTTCATCGGCGGCATGATGGGCTCGCCTCGGGACCTGGCGGTCGCGCGCAGCATCATCGATCTGTGCCGGATGCTCGACATCGACGTCATTGCCGAAGGCGTCGAAACCCAGGAGCAATATGACTGGCTGGTGGCGAACGGCTGCCAGCTCATGCAGGGGTTTTTGCTCGCGCATCCCCTGGAGCCCAAAGAAGCAGAACGCTTCGTGCATCCCGTCCAATTGCCGGTCGCCGAGCGGCTGCTCGATCAGGGCTGACGGGGTAGACTGGCGACTTTTCAGCGACACGACCGGACCATGACCTCCACCGCATTGATGCCGCTCAAATACCTGCAGGCTTATCCGCAAACCCTGCAGGATCAGGTTCGTCAGCTGATCCTGCAGAATCGGCTGGGTGATTATCTGGAGCAGCGCTACCCCGATCGCCACGAAGTGCAGAGCGACAAGGCGCTGTATGCCTACGCGCTGGCGCTCAAGCAGGAGCATCTGCGCAACGCCCCGAACATCGATAAGGTCTTATTCGACAACCGGCTCGACCTCACGCACCGGGCGCTCGGCCTGCACACCACTGTTTCACGCGTGCAAGGCGGCAAGCTCAAGGCGAAGAAAGAAATCCGCGTGGCTTCGCTGTTCAAGGAGGCCGCTCCGCAGTTCCTCAAAATGATCGTCGTGCACGAACTGGCGCACTTCAAGGAATCGGAGCACAACAAGGCGTTCTATAAGCTGTGCGAGCACATGCAGCCGGGGTATCACCAGTTGGAATTCGATCTGCGCGTCTATCTGACCTGGCGCGATCTGCAGTCTGCCGATCGATAGGCGGCCGCCGCAGCACATGGCGCTCGGTGCGCGTTAAGCTGCTTGCTCTCACACCCCAAAGGATCTGGCGATGGACGTCAGCAAGACCAAAAGCAGTTTCTATCGCCGTCTGTATGTGGCGTATCTGATCGACAGTGAAATCGCCGCGAGCGTACCGGCGCTCACCGAAGTCACTGGCATGCCGCGACGCACCGCGCAGGACACGATTGCGGCATTGGCCGATCTGGATATCGTCTGTGAGTTCGAACAGCTGGACGGCGCCCGCAATCATGCGGGCGGTTACCGGATTCGTGACTGGGGCGCAATCGACAAGCACTGGATCGAACGCAACGTGCAGCAGATCAAGGCGGTGTTGGGTTATCCCTGACGCCAAAGCGTTCGGCGCTCGCGTTGGAAAGTCGCGGGATCAGTCCAGATCCCGGCGCATGCCGATGTGCGGAATACCGTCTTCGACATAAACCTCACCCACCGGATTGAATCCGTAACGGCTGTAATAGCCTTGCAAGTGGGCTTGGGCGGACAGATAGATCGGCTGATCGGGCCACTTTCGCTCGGCATGATCCAGCGCCTGCACCATCAATTCGTGGCCCATCCCTTTGTTGCGCATCGAGGGTGCAGTGACCACCCGGCCGATGGTCACATCGCCGTCCTGTTGAATCGGGTCCAGCAGGCGCAGATAGGCAACCAGTTCATCGTTCTGCCATGCCATCAAATGGCAGGTGTCACCCAGCAGATCCTGGCCGTCGACGTCCTGGTACCAGCATTTCTGCTCGACCACGAAGACTTCTGCGCGCAGTTTCAAGATGGCGTACAACTCTTCCTTGCCAAGGTCGGTATGGTGTTTGCAAATCCAGTTGATAGACATGAAGCCGGCTCACGAAAAGAAATCCATGCCGGATACTAAACGCTTATGGGCGTCAGTCCAAAGTGGCCCGAAAAGGGCGGTCGTCGACGCGATTCCTACATTGCTCGAAATTCTTGAACTGCGGCACAAACATCGCCTTCATATAAGTTGTGGAAAGTGCCGAAGAGGTCTTCAATGGAGGCCACTTGCTATTGCCGTAGTCGCTTTTCTGCCGGGCTGATCAACGTGCCCGTCGCTCGCATCAGGGATGTCACCGTGCCGCGTTATCGCAGCTGAAAATTGCAGGCAATCCGTCTGCCTAAGGATCTTGAGCATGCCGCGTTTGCTTCGAGCCATGGCCTTGCTGGGAATGCTGCTGATCGCGGATCAGGCATTGGCGCAAAAGCTGCGTCTGGCCGGCGACGCCTGGGCCCCTTACTCGGATACCTCGCTGCTCAAGGGAGGGCTTTCCACTGACCTGATCCAGACCGCATTTGCCCGCGCCGGTTACGCCACCGAATATGAACAGGTGCCTTGGGCCAGAGCTGTACACGGAGTGAGCGAGGGGCGGTACGACGTGCTGATCAACGCTTGGTACAGCGAGGATCGCACCTTGATCGGGCAGTTTTCGCAGGCGTACCTGATCAACCGGTTGCGTTTCATCAAGCGCAAGGACGCCAACGTCGATTTTCAAGACCTCGTTCAGCTGCATCCACATTCCATCGCAGTGGTGCGCGGCTACGCTTATTCGCCTGAATTCGATGCCGATGCTCTGCTCAAGAAAGTCCCGGTGGCAAGCTTTTCTACCGCCGTGCGCATGCTGGTGGCGGGCAGGGTAGAACTCACTGTGGAGGATGAATACGCGGCGCGGTTCGCGCTCAGTCACGAGCCGGCAGAGGTGCGGGACAGCGTCGAATTCCTGCCCCGCTCACTGAGTGAAAACAGCCTGCACATTCTCGTCAGCCTGAAACATCCCGATCACGAGAAAATTGTCGCGGCCTTCGACAAGGCCATCGCCGCCATGAAAGCCGATGGCTCCTACGACACGCTCTTCAAGCTGCACGGTCTGTGATTGCAGGTTCTTTCACAGGCTCTTTGATCAAATGCGCCGCCAGCGTTCTCAGCGGACCGAGCTGGCGACAGATCAGCGCGAGCTGAGTCTGCACCAGACGCTGCCCCTCATCGATCTCTTCCGGCATTTGCTCAAGCTCGGTGGCCAGCGCTTCTTCTGCATCGCTGTGCACGGCCACCGGCTCGCGCATGGCCAGGCTCTGGGCAATCTCGTCGATGCTCGACGCCAGACTCGCGCCAGCCCCTTCGATCAACTGCTCGCGTACTTCGCTGGGCAATTGGGTTTCCCGGTGCGCGCCAAGTCCCGACAGATAGCTCAGCAGCGTGTGTGAGAGCACCAGAAAGCGGAAGCCCACATCGGCTTCCTTGCGGAAATGGCCCGGCTCCATGAGCATGTTCGCCAGCGTCGTCGAGAGCGCGGCGTCAGCGTTGTGGGCGTTGCGTCGGGCGAGGCGATAGGCCAGATCGTCGCGTTTGCCCTGCGCGTACTGCTGCATGATCTGGCGCAGATAGATGCTGTTGCAGGACAGCGTATTGGCCAGCACCTTGTTGAGCCTGCGACCTTGCCAGTCGGGCAGGAACAGGAACACCGCAAGACCCGCGATCAGGCTGCCCAGCAGCGTATCCATCAGCCGCGGCAGGAACAGGCCGTAGCCGTTGCCGACCTGATTGAAGCAGAACAGGATCATCACCGTGATCGCCGCGGTCGACAGGGTGTAGCGCGTGGTGCGATTGACGAAGAACACAACCCCGGCAAGCACTGCGCACATCGATTGCAGCACCGGCGTGGTGATCAGGTCGAACAGAATCCAGCCCGCCGTGAGGCCGATCGCCGTGCCGATGATGCGTTGCCCGAGCTTGCGCCGGGTTGCACCGTAGCTTGGCTGGCAGACGAACACCGTGGTCAGGATGATCCAGTAGCCCTGCGAAGGATGAATCAGATGCACCATGATGTAGCCGATCACCAGCGCCAGCGGCAGACGCAGCGCGTGGCGGAACAGCAGCGACGTGGGCGTCAGCTGCAGGCGCAGCCGGGTCCAGACATCCTTGAGGTTACGCGGCGAGCGGTCGAGCAGGCTGCTGTCAGTCGCATCGGCCAGGGCATCGGGATTACTGGCATCGCTGAGCAGGCGGTCCAGCGTGCCCAGGTTGTTCGCCAGTGCACGCAGGGAGCGAAGCAGGCCGCGCCAGGCGGGATTGCTTTGAATGCGCAGGTGTTCGAGGGACGCGCGCAGGTCGTCGAGCGCGTGGGCGAAACTGTCGTCGTAGATGAACGGCTGGCGCAACTGAATGGAAATCGACAGATCGCGGCAGGCATTGCCTTGCTGGCGCAGCAGGCGCTGACAGCGGAACAGCACGTCGCTGTGGAAGAAGGCCTCGGCCAGCGAGTTATAGGGATAGTGCGACGAGCTGGCGCGCTCATGGATGTCCTGGGCGAGGAAGTACAGCTTCAGGTAACGACTGACCTTTGAGCCGGGACGACCACTGCCGACGCGGTTGAGGATGATTTCCTTGGTGACGTTGAGCGCAGCGACGACCTTACCGTTCTGTTTCGCCAGTTCCAGACGTTTGGCCTCGACATCCAGCGTACGAATAGGCTCGAACAGGTCGGACTTGAGCTTGAGGTACAGGCCGAGCTCGCGAAACAGCCGCGCCAGCGCTTGCTGCACCGGCTGGTTGGAGAACAGCATCTGCCACAACACCGACAGCAGGCCGTACCACGCGGCGCCAGCCACCAGCAGCATCGGCTCATGCCAGAAATCCGTGACTTCGCCTCCGCGCTGATCCACGCCGATCATGGTGTAGACCGAGAGAATCAACGTGGCGTAGGCGATGGCGCCGTAACGCTCACCCAGAGCGCCCAGCATGGTCAGGCAGAACGCCGCCAGGGCGAACGCGCAGATGAAGACGACGGGGTAGGGGAACAGCAGCTCCACGGAGAGTGCTGCGATGCTGAAGCACACCAACGTCACGGCCAGCGCGTTCAGGCGGCCTTGCCAGCTGTCGTCAGTCTCGGACAGTGCGCTGGCGATGACCCCGAGGAAAAGCGGGATCAGCAGCGACATTTCGTTCTGGTACCAACACAGCGCCATGCTGCCGGTCAGCGCGATGAACACCCTGACGCTGTAGGAGAATTTGTCCAGCGCCCACAGGCGGCGGAAGGTATTGCGCAACGATTTCGATGCCATGAACGCTGACGGCCCTGTTCGCGATTGATTCTGCTGACGGATATGTACAGCGCCGGATGCGCGCTGTACATCCGCTGAGCAAAATTTATTCCGCGAGCCTGGTGGCAAGTTGTCGCTCGAGCACACAACGGTGGGAGTGAGCCGACTGTCTTTAACGCCCCCTTTCGACCCGTGGCGTGACACCCGACGCCTTCCCGGCCGAAGTCTGTCCTACGAAAGGCTCGCAGCGTCTGGAGGACCGGTTTCAGCCGGGAAGAGGCTGGTGCGGGCTGTCGAGATGCGGGTTGCTGCGTTGTCAGCCCAAAAGGTGAACGTCAGACAAACTGCGCTGCCGCGTACGCGGACGCCCAGGCCCACTGGAAGTTGAAGCCACCGAGATGACCGCTGACATCCAGCACTTCGCCGATAAAGTACAGCTTGGGCGATTTCAGCGATTCCATGGTTTTGGAAGACACTTCGCGCGTATCGATGCCGCCCAGCGTGACCTCTGCGGTGCGATAACCTTCGGTGCCCGCCGGCACCACCTGCCAGTTCGACAGCTTCCCGGCGATGTCGGCAAGCTCGGCGTGGGTGTACTGCTTCATGGGCCTGGACACGAACCACTGCTCGGCAATCAGGTTGGCCATCTTTTTCGTGAACAGCTCGCCCAGCAATGTCTTCAGCTCGCTGTTCGGGCGCTCCGCTTGCTGAGTGCCCAGCCATTCATGAGCGTCGTGATCGGGCAGCAGATTGATTTCCACCGTATCGCCCGGGTTCCAGAACGATGAGATCTGCAGAATGGCTGGCCCGCTCAGGCCACGATGCGTAAACAGGATGTTCTCGCGAAAGCTGGTGTCGTTGCAGCTCACCAGACAATCGACCGACGTGCCGGACAGTTCGGTGCACAGCTCTTTGAGCTGGTCGGTAATGGTAAATGGCACCAGCCCGGCGCGGGTCGGCAGCAGGGTGTGGCCGAATTGCTTGCCGACCTGATAACCGAAACCGGTTGCGCCCAGCGTCGGGATCGACAGCCCGCCGGTGGCGATGACCAGAGATTCGCAGTTGATGGCACCCAGCGTGGTTTCCAGCCGATAACCGCTTTCGGTCTTCTCGATGGTCTGCACGGAGGTGTCCATGTGCAGGCTCACCCCGGCGTCATCGCATTCGCTGAGCAGCAGGCCAAGGATGTCGCTCGACTTGTTATCGCAGAACAGCTGGCCGAGTTTCTTCTCGTGGTACGGCACGCCGTGCTTGCCCACCAGCGCGATGAAGTCCCATTGGGTATAGCGCGCCAGCGCCGACTTGCAGAAGTGCGGGTTCTGCGACAGGAAGTTGGCTGGCTCGGTGTACATGTTCGTGAAGTTGCACCGCCCGCCGCCCGACATAAGAATTTTCTTGCCGGGTTTATTGGCGTGATCGATCAGCATGACCTTGCGGCCGCGGTTGGCAGCTGTGAATGCGCACATCAAACCTGCGGCGCCGGCGCCGATGATCACAACGTCAGTAACGGGCAAAGCGGTGTCCTCTGGGGGAATATCGAAACATGATCGTTCCCACGCTCTGCGTGGGAATGCCGTCCCGGACGCTCTGCGTCCAGGCGACGCGGTGCGTCGCACAATGCGTTCCCACGCAGAGCGTGGGAACGATCAGGGGGTATTCAGGTGGTTTTAGAGAATCCGCACCCGCAACGACTTGCCCTTGATCTTGCCGTTGTTCAGGCGATCCAGTGCCTGTTTGGCGATGCTGCGCTCAACGGCCACGTAGGCCTGGAAATCGAAGATCGCGATCTTGCCGACTTGGGCGCCGGGAATCCCCGCTTCGCCGGTCAGTGCGCCGAGAATGTCGCCAGGGCGCAGCTTGTCCTTGCGACCCGAGCCAATGCACAGCGTTGTCATCGGCGGGAGCAGCTTGCCGCCCTCTTTGCGCGTCAACTGATCGTATTGCTGCCAGTTCAGCGGCGCCTTCTGCAGTTCTTCGACAGCCCGCGCACGCTGGCTTTCACCTGGCGCAACGAGGCTGACCGCGATACCGGTCTCGCCTGCACGGCCGGTACGGCCTACGCGGTGAATATGGATTTCGGAGTCACGGGCCAGCTCGACGTTGATCACCATGTCCAGGGCATCGATATCCAGGCCGCGAGCGGCCACGTCAGTCGCCACCAATACAGACGTGCTTCGGTTGGCGAACATCGCCAATACCTGATCGCGATCGCGCTGCTCCAGATCGCCGTGCAGGCCGACTGCCGACATGCCTTTGGCGCACAGGTGATCGACCACTTCCTGAACCTGTTGTTTGGTGAAACAGAACGCCACGCAGGATTGTGGACGGAAATGGTCGAGAACCTTCACCACCGCTTCCAGACGTTGCTCGGGCGCGATTTCATAGAAAATCTGCTCGATCTGGCTATCGGCATGCAGCGCCTCGACCTTCACGGTCTGCGGATCGCGCATGAATTTGGAGGCCAGTTGCTTGATGCCGACCGGGTAAGTGGCCGAGAACAGCAAGGTCTGACGACGCTCAGGCGTCTGCTCGATGATGTCGGCGATGGCGTCGTAGAAGCCCATGTCGAGCATGCGGTCGGCTTCGTCGAGAACCAGTGTGTTCAGGCCATCCAGCACCAGCGAGCCCTTGCGAAGGTGCTGCTGGATGCGGCCGGGTGTGCCAACGATGATGTGCGCGCCATGCTCCAGCGAGCCGATCTGCGGGCCGAAAGGCACGCCGCCGCAGAGGGTGAGCACCTTGATGTTGTCTTCGGACCGGGCCAGACGACGAATTTCCTTGGCCACTTGATCGGCCAGTTCTCGTGTCGGGCACAGCACCAGTGCCTGGCAGCCGAAGTAGCGCGGGTTGATCGGGTTCAGCAGGCCGATGCCGAAGGCCGCGGTCTTGCCAGAGCCGGTCTTGGCCTGGGCGATCAGGTCCATGCCCTTGAGAATCACCGGCAGGCTCTGCGCCTGAATCAGCGTCATCTGGGCATAACCAAGGGACTCCAGGTTAGCCAGCATGGCGGCGGAAAGGGGCAGCGTGTTGAAAGCGGTGTTAGTCACGGAACGGGCCTGCAAAACAAAATGTCGCGCAGTGTATCAGGTCGCAGGCCCCGGCTTGGGGCTGGGGGCGATAAATGGTGAGGGAATCGGTGTGCAGGCCTCGGCAGTCTGCCGGGCACAAAACCTGTAGGAGTGAGCTTGCTCGCGAATGCTGAGTCTCAGCCACCGAAGCTGCGGCGGATGTACCGGCCTCTCGCGAGCAAGCTCGCTACTACAGGTGATCGTTGTTACCCCGGACGTGCATCACGCCTCGATCTCAGGCTCGGTCTGTGGCTTGCGCGGCGGGTTTTCCGGGGGCATGCGTGGTGACAGTTGCAGGAAGATCGAAGCAGCCAGCATCGCCAGCACACCCACGCAAAGGAACGTCAGCTGGAAGGCGCCCAGCACACTGCTGACCTCGCCTGTCGACACGTCATCGGTGAAACCACCCAGCAACGCCGCCGCACACGCCACGCCAAGGCTCAGCGACAGCTGCGCCACCACCGACAGCAGGCTGTTACCGCTGGCGGCGCTGGCGTCGTCCAGGTCAATGAGCGTCACCGCGTTCATCGCCGAGAATTGCAGCGAGTTGACGCCGCCCAACAGCGCCAGATGAATCAGCAGAAACCAGTAAGGCGTGTCGGCGCTCACCAGCGCCATGCTCGCCAGCAAGATGCCCAGCAACAGGGTGTTGCCGGTCAATACGATGCGGTAGCCCAGTCGCTCGATGGCCCTCGTCGCCAGCGGCTTGGCAAACATCGCCGCCAGTGCCAGCGGGATCATGCTCATCCCGGCGTGGGACGGCGAATAACCTAAGGCGACTTGCAGCATCAGCGGCACGAGAAACGGCAAAGCGCCGCTGCCCAGGCGGGCGAACAGGTTCCCCATGATGCCCACCGCGAAACTGCGCGTGCGGAACAGCGAGGCAGAGAACAGCGGCGCCTCGACATGGCCCGCGCGCAGCCAGTACGCCGCCAGACAAGCCATTCCGCCGAACAGCAGCATCACGACGCGCAGGTGCGGCAGATGCAGTTCACCCAGACCTTCCAGGGCGATGGTGATCAGCACCATCGATGCGCCGAACAGCCCGAAACCCACCAGATCGAAACGGGTGCGGCCGCCGCCTTGCAGATCGGGGATGAACTTGCGCACGGCGAAGCAGCCCAGAATCCCGACCGGAATATTGATCAGAAAAATCCAGTGCCAGCTCAGGTATTCCACCAGCCAGCCGCCGACCGTCGGACCCAGCAGCGGGCCGAGCAGCGCAGGCATGGTGATGAAACTCAGGATGCGCACCAGTTCGGTTCGCGGATAGGCACGCAGCACGATGAGCCGCCCGACCGGCATCATCAAGGCACCGCCCAGGCCTTGTACGACGCGGGCGGCGACCAGCATGCCAAGTGAGTTGGACGCCGCGCACAGCAATGAACCGAAGCTGAACAACAGAATGGCGCTGAAGAATATGCGCTTGATGCCAAAACGGTCGGAGATCCAGCCCGAGGCTGGAATCAGCAGCGCGATGGTCAGCATGTACGCGATGATCACCGACTGCATGCGCAGCGGATCTTCCGACAGCGAACCTGCCATCGAAGGCAGGGCGGTGTTGAGAATCGTGCCGTCCAGACTCTGCATGAAAAAGGCGATGGCGATGACCCAAGGCATCCAGCGCAAGGTTCGGGCGTCCAACTGCGGCGTCGAGGTCGGCATATGAAGTTCGAGGTCCTTTTGTGTCGATCATTGCAGGCGTGAGCTTGCTCAAGCCTGCATGGATTGCGTCTGGCTACAGCGTCAGTGTCAGCTTGCTGATCAACGCTCCCGGCAGCAGATTCGAGGCTGTCTGACGTTGACTGTAGGTACTCGTCGACAGGATGAGTTCCCTTTGCGCGGTCAATTGTTCCAGCGAGTCGCCCAGCAGGCTGAAGATACTGTCGTCGAAACGCATGGTGCTGACCGGTGCCTTGATCTTGCCGTCTTCGACCCAGAAGGTTGCAAAGCGGGTCATGCCGGTCATGCGCCCGGCGTTGCGGTCGGAGAAATTCAGGTACCAGAGGTTGCTGATGTACAGCCCGGTACCAAGCGCCTTGAGCACGTCGTCCAGCGCCAGCGCGCCACCGTTCATGCTCAGCGCGCTGGGCGACTCGCCCCAGCCTGCGCCGTTGGCGACAAGGCCATATTCGGCAGCGCTGCGGGAATCGATCAGCCGGTCTCTGGCGATGCCATCCGCCACCAGCGACAGATCGGAGCGCCGATACCCTTCGCCGGAAAACGCCGGCGACAACGACCCGGTCACCTGCTCGTCCAGACTCACCAGAGGGCTCAACGCGGCATGAGCGTCGTACAACCGTTGCAGCGGACTGGTTTTGTTGGCCAGCGACTGGGCAGAAAAGCCGCCCCAGCAGAGCATGCCGATGACTTCCTCCAGCGCAGCCGGAGCGAGATAGGCGCGGTATTGGCCGGGCGCAAGCTTGTGCGCCGGGCGACCGAGAAATTCAAGTTGCTCGCGGGCCAGCGCAAAGCGGCGGGTAAATGCCTCGTCGTCCCATTGGTGACCGGCGTAGTTGGCTTTCACCGCCTGGCCGTTTTCATGAAACAGGGACCAGTCGAAGTTGAAGCTGTTGGCCTGATGCCAGCCCAGCGCGCCGCTGGAACTGGCGAAACCCCGGTAGATCGGACCTGCCGCATAGATGCCGACCAGATCGAGCCCTTCGCCGAGTTGCGCGATGCGGTCCACCACCTGCGCGCTGTCCGGCAGCGGCGTGTCTTGCACGTTGCTGCTGTGCCACGGCTCGTCGTTGAGCGACAGATAAGGATCTTGCGGCAGGAGCGTCAGGGTTTCGCGCAGTTGCTCGAGCGCTTGCTTCAAACGCTGTTGATCCACGTCGCTTTCGCCTGACAGCGTCAGGTCCAGATTGGCGTGGCGACCGTCGGCGATCAGCTTGAAATAGACGCTGGCCTGCTGCACATGCCCCGCCTGCCTGACCTTGCCTTGGTTGAAACGGATGAAATCCGACGCTTCGGCGTTGTAGCTGAGCGTGAAGCGCTCTTCGGATGTGATGGCAGCGCTCAACCCGTCGGCGAGTGCATGGAATTGATCTTGATGGGACATCAGGCGTCACCTCCGAAAACGTCGACATTGGCGAATACGCAGGCTGGCGAAGCGTGGCCCACGCGAACCACCTGATTGGGCTCGCCCTTGCCGCAGTTCGGCGTACCGAGCACCTTGGATGTGCTCGCATCGCCGACCGCGCTGAGGCTGCGCCAGAATTGCGCGGAAATGGCGCGGTAGTTCGGGTTTTTCACCACACCCTTGATCTCGCCGTTCTCGATCAACTGACCCCATTCGCAGCCGAACTGGAATTTGTTTCGCGCATCATCGATCGACCAGGAGCGATTGGTGCTCATCAGAATGCCGTGCTCGATGCCGCTCACCAGTTGCTCCATCGATTGGCCGCCCGGCTCGATGTTGAGGTTGGCCATGCGATCGATCGGCGCGCGGTTCCAGCTGCACGCGCGGCTGTTGGCGACGCCTTCCATGCCGGATCTGTACTGCGACAGCGCGCCACCCAACGGCCGTTCGAGAATGCCGTCCCTGATCAGAAATTGCTTGCTGGCGGGCGTGCCATCGTCGTCGTAACCGTAACTGGCGAGCTGTTCGGGAATATTGGGGTCGAACGTCACGTTAAGCAGGCTGGAGCCATATTGCAGGCTGCCGAAATCGCTGACGTTGACGAAGCTGGTGCCCGCGTAGTTGCGCTCGTCGCCCAGGATGCGGTCCAGCTCCAGCGGATGGCCGATGGATTCGTGAATCTGCAGGATCATCTGATCGGGCAGCAACAGCAAATCACGCGGGCCGGTGGGCGTGTTGGGTGCCATGATCAGTTGCAGCGCCTGATCGGCGACCTGCCTCGCAGCACCGATGATGCCGCAAGCGTCGATGACCTCCGCGCCGCCCTGCTGGCCGAAGTTCTCGCGGCCCAGGCTGCGGCTCTGGCTGTCCTGGCCGTCGTATGCGGTCACGCTCAGCCCCGGAAACACGAAACGGTGCGCCTGACGGATCTGCGCTCCGGCGCTGTTGAGATAGATCTGCTCGACGTTTTCCAATCCCAGACTGACCTGCCAGTTCACCAGGCGTTCGTCATGCGGAACGTTGGCGGACTCACTGCCAAGCAATGCGTAGCAGTCGCTCAACGATGGAAAGGCGCTGTTCAGATTGGGTGAAAGATAATCCGCGCAGCTGGTGGCGACAGGCTGGTCGCTCAGATCGAGCAAGGCGTGCGAGGCCAGCATCCGGGCCTGGTTTTCGGCGCGCTCAAGAGCCGCCTGCAGGCCGCGTTGCGAGAGGTCGTTGGTGGCGGCGTACGCCTCGACGCCATTGATGCGCACCGTCAGCATCGCGCCTTCGTCGGTACTCAGGTGTGGCGGTTCGGCGATGTTCTTGCGCACCGAGAGGTGTTGGCTGGTCTGTTTGACATAACGCAGAGAGAAGAACTGAGCGCCGCTGCGCAGGGCTGCGAACCGCTGCTTGAGGTGAGCGGAAAAGTCGAACATGCAGGAAAGCTCCTTGGCGATTCGGACAGGCAACGGTCCGAATCATAGCGCGCTTGAGCCCTGCGGCGGGACGTGAATTCCCGCACTGTAGGAGCGTGGCTTGTCCCGCGATCTGCCGGGAACCGGCAGCAAACTCAGCAAATGCGGTTTTCCTGGTACACCGAGTTTGCCGATTTTACGACGGGTTCCCTGCCGATCGCGGGACAAGCCACACTCCTACGAGTGCGCGTCGTCCTTAGGCTGTGTGGCCTATCTCCCGCATCGGCGTGCCTCGCACCGGCGCATCGCCTGCCACGTAGTACTTCGCGGTGCTGCGCGGCAAAGGCGCGCGGCCGCGGATTTTGTCGGCGATCTTCTCGGCAATCATGATGGTCGGCGCGTTGAGGTTGCCGGTCGTGATCAGCGGCATGATCGAGGCGTCCACTACGCGCAGGCCTTCCATTCCATGCACGCGGCCCTGACCATCGACCACGGCCATCTCGTCGTTGCCCATCTTGCAGGAGCAGGACGGGTGATACGCCGTCTCGGCGTGCTCGCGGACGAATTTATCCAGCTGCTCATCGGTCTGGACCTCGATGCCCGGGCTGATTTCGCGACCACGATATTTGTCCAGCGCAGGCTGTTGCATGATTTCGCGGGTCAGGCGGATGCCGTCACGAAATTCTTGCCAGTCCTGCTCGGTGGACATGTAGTTGAAAAGGATGCTCGGGTACTCGCGCGGGTTTTTCGACTTCAAATGCACACGGCCGCGGCTCGGCGAGCGCATCGAGCCTACGTGGGCCTGAAAGCCGTGTTCGCGCACGCCCTTGCTGCCGTTGTAATTAATCGCAACGGGCAGGAAGTGATACTGAATGTTCGGCCACTCGAACTCCTTGCGCGAGCGAATGAACCCGCCGGCTTCGAACTGGTTGCTGGCGCCGATGCCCTTGCCCAGGAACATCCATTCAGCACCGATGGCAGGCTGGTTCCACCACAGCAGCGACGGGTACAGGGAAACCGGTTCCTTGCAGGCGTATTGCAGGTACATCTCCAGATGGTCCTGAAGGTTCTCGCCAACGCCCGGCAGGTCGTGAACCACAGGGATATCGAGCTTCTGCAGCAGCGCCGCAGGACCCACGCCGGAGCGCTGAAGAATCTGCGGCGAAGCGATCGCGCCGCCGCACAGCAAGACTTCCTTGCGCGCGCGGGCTTCAATGCGGGTGTCACTGTCGCCCACCAGATAAGCCACGCCTACGGCGCGCTTGCCGTCGAACAGGATCCGGTCGGTCAGGGCGTGGGTGACGATGGTCAGGGTCGAGCGCTTCTTGGCCTCGTCCAGATAACCGCGCGCCGTACTCGCGCGGCGGCCGAATGGCGTGACCGTACGATCCATCGGACCGAAGCCTTCCTGCTGGTAACCGTTGAGGTCGTCGGTACGCGGATACCCCGCCTGCACGCCCGCTTCGACCATCGCCGCGAACAGCGGATTGTTGCCGGCTTTGGGCGTGGTCACGCTGACCGGGCCATCGCCACCGTGAAAATCATTGGCGCCGATGTCGCGGGTTTCCGCCTTGCGGAAGTACGGCAGGCAGTCGAGATAGGACCAGTCTTCCAGTCCTGGGTTTTTCGCCCAGCCATCGTAGTCCATCGCATTGCCACGGATGTAGCACATGCCGTTGATCAGCGACGAGCCACCCAGGCCCTTGCCACGGCCGCATTCCATGCGACGGTTGTTCATGTGCGGCTCTGGCTCGGTTTCGTATGCCCAGTTGTAGCGACGGCCTTGCAGCGGGAAGGCCAGCGCGGCCGGCATCTGGGTGCGGAAGTCGGCGCGGTAATCCGGGCCGCCCGCTTCGAGCAGCAGAACAGTGACGCCCGCGTCTTCGGTGAGACGGGCTGCCAGGGTGTTACCGGCCGAGCCTGCGCCGATGATGATGTAATCGAATTCTTGGGACATTGAAGATGCTCCCTCTTCAGAAAGTGGGCGGTCGAGAGAAGCAGGGGGGAGCAATAGACATGCTCGACCCCTTGCACCCCATGCTAATGCGCCAGCCGAACTGGCCTCGGGACCTGTAGGAGTGAGCTTGCTCGCGATAGCGGCGGATCAGTCAGCAGAGATGCAAGATGTACTGACGCCATCGCGAGCAAGCTCACTCCTACAGTGATGGGGCGGGTCAGAACACCGAGGCGTAATCGCCCAGCTCGACCTGTACCGATTTGATCCGGGTGTACTGCGCCAACGAGCTGATCCCGTTTTCGCGGCCCACGCCCGACTGTTTGTAGCCGCCGACCGGCATCTTCGCGTCGGACTCGCCCCAGGAGTTGATCCAGCAGATACCGGCTTCGAGCTGATGAATCACGCGATGAGCGCGGTTCAGGTCTCGCGTCACGATGCCGGCGGCAAGGCCGAAATCGGTGTCGTTGGCGCGGCGAATCACTTCTTCCTCGGTGTCGTAGCTCAGAATGCTCATGACCGGGCCGAAGATTTCTTCTTTGACGATGGTCATGTCGTCGCGGCAATCGGTGAAAACGGTCGGGGCGACGAAGGCGCCGTTGCCGAACTCGCCCTCGGTCAGGCGATCGCCGCCGATCAACAGACGGGCGCCTTCTTCCTTGCCTTTGGCGATGTAGCCCAACACGCTTTCCATGTGCGCAAAGCTCACCAGTGGGCCAAAGTTGGTGTTGTCGTCCTGCGGGTTGCCGACGCGGATGCGCTTGACGCGTTCGATGATTTTGGCTTCGAAGGCGGACTTCAACGCGCTCGGCACGAAGACGCGAGTGCCGTTGGTGCAGACCTGACCCGAGCTGTAAAAGTTGGCCATCATCGCGATGTCGGCGGCGCGATCCAGATCGGCGTCCTCGAAAATGATCAGCGGCGATTTGCCGCCCAGCTCCATCGTCACTTCCTTGAGTGAGGAACTGGAGGCGCTGGCCATCACTTTCTTGCCGGTATCGGTCCCGCCAGTGAACGAAATCTTCTCGATGCGCGGGTGCTCGGTCAGCCAGGTGCCGACTTCACGGCCGCTGCCGGTCAGGACGTTGAAGACGCCGTCAGGAACGCCTGCTTCGGTGTAGATTTCGGCCAGTTTCAGGGTCGTGAGCGAGGTGACCTCGCTGGGTTTGAAGATCATTGCGTTACCGGCCGCCAGCGCAGGCGCGGATTTCCACAAGGCGATCTGGATCGGGTAGTTCCACGCGCCGATGCCGACGGTCACGCCCAGTGGTTCGCGGCGGGTGTAGACGAACGAAGTGTCGCGCAGCGGAATCTGCTCGCCTTCGATGGCCGGGACCAGACCGGCGTAGTACTCAAGCACGTCAGCGCCGGTGACGATGTCGACGTATTTGGTTTCGGAAATGGATTTGCCAGTGTCCAGGGTTTCCAGCGCGGCCAGTTCGTCGTTGCGCTCGCGCAGGATGTCAACGGCACGGCGCAGGATGCGCGAACGCTCCATGGCGGTCATGGCGGCCCAGATCTTCTGGCCTTTCTCGGCGCTGACCACAGCGCGCTCGACGTCGGCTTCGGTCGCGCGCTGAACCTTGGCAAGGACTTCGCCGTTGGCGGGGTTGATGGCTTCAAAGGTCGCGTCGCTGCTGGCGTCGACGTAACCACCGTCAATGTAGAGTTTTTGCAATTCGAAACGGGCCATAAAGTCCTCGCAGTTGTCTGTGATGGGCGTTGATCGGGTGCGCCGTGCGCAGTGCCGATCTCTATTCGGCGGCCTGCCGTCTATCAGGAGCAGCGCGCCGCTTTTGCCAGTTGCAAATCCATGTATTCGTAGGCGATCTGTTGCGCCTGTTCGGTATCGAACGCATCGCCCGACAGCGCGCCGCGCAGCCACAAACCGTCGATGAGCGCCGCCAGGCCGCGTGCTGCGGTGCGTGCGTCATCCAGTGGCAGGACGCGGCGGAACTGGCAGCACAGGTTTGAATACAGGCGGTGATCGTTGATCCGTTGCAAGCGGTGCAACGAAGGCGAATGCATGCTGGTTGCCCAGAAGGCGAGCCAGGTTTTCATTGCCGGTCCGTTGACCTGGCTGGCGTCGAAGTTGCCTTCGATGATCACCTTCAGATGAGCGCGAGGGCTGTCATCGGTCAGCGCCTGACGACGCTCGGCGACATTGATGATCAGCGCGTTCATCAGATGGCGCATGGTCGCTGCGATCAGGCCGTTTTTGTCCTGAAAGTAGTGACTGATGATGCCGTTGGAGACGCCCGCCAGCTTGGCGATCAGTGCAATGCTGGCGTCGCCCATGCCGACCTGATCGACCGCCGAAAGGGTGGCCTGAATCAGCTGTTGACGGCGTATGGGTTGCATACCGACCTTGGGCATCTGTGAGTCTCCTTGGCTCGCCGGGTGATCGTGAAGGACTGAAAAACGGCCTCCAGTCTAGTGCTTTTTAATTGAACGTTCAATCAACAAAAAACCATGGGCGTGCGGAAAGGTTGTGAATGGCAGCGTCTGCGAGGCCGAAGTCGATCATCTGTGCTGATCGTTCCCCACGCTCTGCGTGGGAATCCCGCCCCTGACGCTCCGCGTCATACCGTTGGACGCGGAGCGTCCCGAGATGCATTCCCACGCGGAGCGTGGGAACGATCAGATCAGATCTGCTAGAGGTATTGCGTTAAGCGTGTGTCGCGATCAACCGTGATTCTTGCCAAGCAACGCGTGGTACAGCTCGCTGTCGCCCAGGATGCCGACCAGCTGGTTGTTCTCTTGCAGCACCAGTTTGTTGCCGGTGTGGTAGCGGATCTGCAGCGCCTCGCGCATGCCGATGTCCGAATGCACGACCGTCGGTTTGCGGCCCAGGTTTTCCACGGACTGCCCCGGTTCCCAGCTTTGCAGATCAACAGCCGCGCCGTGCTGATGCAGGCCCTTGATGGTGTTGCCGTCGGCCAGGTCGATCCAGGAATCGTCGCCCGGATCCAGGCAGACCTGGGAGCCGTTGATGCGCGTGCAATCGTTGATCGGGCGCATCAGGCTGCGGCCGCACAGCACGTTGAGCGGGTTGGTGTGGGCCACGAACGTACGCACATATTCGTCCGCCGGGTTGAGCACGATTTCTTCCGGCACGCTGTACTGGATGATCCGGCCATCTTTCATGATCGCGATGCGCGTGCCGAGCTTGAGCGCTTCGTCCAGGTCGTGGCTCACGAACACGATGGTCTTGCTCAGTTTCTTCTGCAGTGCCAGCAGCTCGTCCTGCAGGCCTTGGCGGATCAACGGGTCGAGCGCGGAGAACGGCTCGTCCATCAGCAGAATGTCGGCGTCCATCGCCAGCGCACGGGCCAGACCGACGCGCTGCTGCATGCCGCCGGAGAGCTCGTCGGGCTTCTTGTTGCGCCATTGGGTCAGGCCGACCAGTTCGAGTTTCTCGTCAACCAGCTGGCGGCGTTCTTTCTCGGGACGGCCCTGCATTTCCAGACCGAAGCTGATGTTCTCGCGAACCGTCAGCCACGGCATCAGGGCGAACTTCTGGAACACCATGGCGATACGCTTGGTGCGCATCATTTTCAGTTCGGCGGGTGTGCAGTTGGCGATGTTGATCTGTTTGCCTTCGTGCTCCACGAACAGCGAGCCGCGGCTGACGGTGTTCAAGCCGTTGATGCAGCGCAGCAGACTGGATTTGCCCGACCCGGACAAGCCCATCAGCACGCAGATCTCGCCCTTGTTGATTTCCAGGCTGGCTTTTTCGACGCCAACGATCTGTCCGGTCTTCTTCAGGATTTCTGGCCGCGTCAGGCCCTGATCCAGCAGCTTGAGAGCCTCACGCGGGTCTTTGGAGAAGACGACGTCTACCTGGTCGAATTTGATGATGCTCATGCGTCGGCCCTCACTTTAGCGTCGGGTTGTTTGCAGATACGGTCGAGCATGATCGCCAGCAATACGATCGCAAGGCCTGCTTCGAAGCCCAGTGCGATATCAGCAGTGTTCAGTGCGTTGACCACAGGTTTGCCCAAGCCATCGGCGCCCACCAGTGCCGCAATCACCACCATCGACAACGACAGCATGATGCACTGAGTGATACCGGCCGCAATGCTGGGCATGGCGTGAGGCAGTTCGATTCGGGAAAGCAGTTGACGACGGGAGCAGCCGAAGGCTTTGCCGGCGTCGAGCAATTCCTGCGGTACGTCGCAGATGCCCAGATAGGTCAGACGGATCGGTGCGGCAATCGCGAACACCACTGTGGAAATCAGACCGGGAACCACACCGAGCCCGAAGAGGGTCAGGGTAGGGATCAGGTACACGAAAGTCGGGACTGTCTGCATCAGGTCCAGGATCGGGCGCATGCAGGTGTAAAACATCGGCTTGTGCGCGGCAACAATGCCCAGCGGCACACCGATGACCACGCAGACCAGGGTCGCGAACAGCACTTGCGCGAGGGTCTCCATGGTTTCCTGCCAATAACCCAAGTTCAGGATCAGCAGGAAGGAAATGACGACAAAGGCGGTCAGGCCCCATTTGCGCTGGATGTAATGGGCAAGCAGAGCTATCAGGCCGATCAGGACGAAGGGGTTGAACCAGGTCAGACCCGAGGTCAGTCCGTGGATCATGGTTTCCAGCGACGATGCGATGGCGTCGAACGTGCTGGCGCCATGTTGCGTCAGCCAGTCAACGAAGCCTGCAATGTACTGGCCTAGGGGGATTTTGTGATCAGTCAGCATGATATCGGTTGTCCGCGTGCGGGATGAAATGAGGACAACAGGCGGGCGTACCCGCCTGCGTGTCGAGTTACTTCGTCAGCTCGGCTTTTGCGGCCTCCAGGCCAGGTTTACCGTCCACTGTGGTCACACCTGCCAGCCAGGTGTCGAGTACTTGTGGGTTCTTCTTCAGCCATGCCTTGGCTGCGGCATCAGGCTTCATCTTGTCGTCCAGAATGTTGCCCATCAGGGAGCTTTCCATCGGCAAGGTGAAGGACAGATTCTTCAGCAGTTGGCCAACGTTGGCGCACTCGGTGGTGTAGCCCTTGCGCACGTTGGTGTAGACCGTCGCCTGGCCGAAGTTGGGGCCGAAGAAATCGTCGCCACCGGTCAGGTACTGGATTTTGAACCGGGTGTTCATCGGGTGCGGTTCCCAGCCCAGGAACACGACGTCGGTGTTGCGTTTGGTGGCGCGGTCGACTTGCGACAGCATGCCCGCTTCGCTGGATTCCACGACCTTGAAGCCTGCGTCTTTCAAGCCGAAGGCATTCTTGTCGATCATGCTCTGGATCAGGCGGTTGCCGTCGTTGCCGGGCTCGATGCCGTAGATCTTGCCGTCGAGCTCTTTCTTGAATTTGACGATGTCGGCGAAATCGTGAAGGCCTTTGTCGTAGAGGGCTTGCGGAACGGCGAGGGTGTATTTGGCGTTTTCAAGGTTGGCGCGGACGGTTTCAACGGTGCCGGCATCGCGATAGGCCTTGATGTCGTTTTCCATGGTCGGCATCCAGTTGCCGAGGAAGATGTCCATGTTCTTGCCATCGGCCAGCGACTTGTAGGTCACGGGCACGGAAATCATGGTGGTTTTGGTCTTGTAACCCAGTGACTGCAGCACCACGCTGGTGACAGCGGTCGTCGCAGTGATGTCGGTCCAGCCTACGTCAGAAAAATTGACCATCTTGCAAGCGGCGGGCTCTGCGGCCTGAGCCAGAACGGGCAGACTCAGCACAACGCCCAGCAACAGCTTTTGTGAACCTTTCATGGTTGGACTCCTTAGGTGTTTTCTTCTCGTCATCAGCCGAGGCTGACGCGTTTTCTGGTGTCGGCGAGTCAAGGGGGAAAACAGCTCTATCACTGCGTCTGGCGATTGAGTCGTTAACGATCATGTAACAGGGAAAAACAAACGCCTACAGGGTGCGTCGTAACCAGTACATAGGGGGTCGTATCCAGTGTCAGTGACGTCGCTTACAGATTTTTTCCCCGCCCGCCGACCGGTTTTCGAGTGTCTATGCGGCAAAAAGTGTCGAAAACAGTGAGGCTTCTTTCTGGCGAGTCGGCTCCTGCGCGCCATGTGCAGCGGCGACGTTCGTGGACATGAGTGAGTCGGTGTGAGACGCCGCCCTTCGAGATAAAAGGCTGATGATGCCGCCATCTCGACGGATGACAGCTTCAGCGTAGCAGTTCCGTCGCCGGCCGCGCGGCGCGCCGGGAACCCTGTTTTGCGGAGGTTTGCGGTTAATGGCTATCAGCGTTTTCGACCTGTTCAAGATCGGTATCGGCCCCTCCAGTTCTCATACCGTGGGGCCAATGCGTGCAGCGGCGTTATTCGTGCAAGGGCTGCGCGAGCGTGGCCAGCTGGCGTCGGTCACGCGCATCGAAGTGCAGTTGTATGGCTCGTTGTCGGCAACCGGCGTCGGTCACGGCAGCGACAACGCAGTGATCATGGGGCTGATGGGCGAGTGGCCTGACGCAATCGATCCATCGCAGATCGGCCAGCGCATCGCAGAGCTGCGCGAAACAGACACGCTGATGCTCAACGGCGATCATCCGGTCGCCTTCGTGTGGCAGCGCGACATGTTGCTGCTCGACGAAAACCTGCCGTATCACCCCAACGCCATGACGCTAATTGCATTCGATGCACGTGGTGAGGCGTTTCGCGACACGTATTACTCGGTCGGCGGAGGGTTTGTCGTTGACGAGGCGCAGGCCGCCAGTGGCATTCTCGATGCCGACAACACGGTACTGCCCTACGACTTTTCCAGCGCTGATGAGCTGCTGATGCTGTGCGAGACAAATAATCTGCGCGTGTCGGAATTGATGATGGCCAACGAAAAGGTCTGGCGCAGTGAAGAGGAGATCCGCGCCGGCCTGATGCGCTTGTGGAAGGCCATGCAGGATTGCGTCGAGCATGGCCTGAAAGAAGAGGGCATCCTGCCAGGTGGCCTGAATGTACGCCGTCGAGCGGCACGTCTGCATCGCAGTCTTCAGGAACTCAATAAACCCAATGTCATTGGCTCGACGTTGAGCGCAATGGAGTGGGTCAACCTGTTCGCCCTGGCGGTCAACGAAGAAAACGCCGCAGGCGGGCGCATGGTGACGGCGCCCACCAATGGCGCGGCGGGGATCATTCCGGCCGTGCTGCATTACTTCGTGAAGTTCAGTGATGAAGTCAGTGAAGCGAACGTGGTGGATTACTTCCTCGGCGCGGCGGCGATCGGCATTCTCTGCAAAAAGAACGCCTCCATTTCCGGAGCTGAAGTCGGCTGTCAGGGCGAGGTCGGGTCGGCATGCGCCATGGCAGCCGCGGGGCTGGCGGATATCCTCGGGGCCACTCCCGAGCAACTGTGCAACGCCGCCGAGATCGGTCTGGAACACAACCTTGGCCTGACCTGCGATCCGGTTGGCGGTCTGGTTCAGGTGCCCTGTATCGAACGCAACGCGATTGCTGCCGTGAAAGCCATCAACGCTGCGCAGATGGCGTTACGCGGGGACGGTAAACACTTCATCTCCCTGGATCGCGTCATCCGCACCATGCGCGACACCGGCGCGGACATGCACGACAAGTACAAAGAAACCTCGCGCGGCGGATTGGCGGTCAGTGCGGTTGAATGTTGAGGCGTTGACTCGGCGGCACCTGATCTGACGCCTTCGTGAGCAAGCTCACTCCCACAGGGTTTGCGTCGTAGGCAGCGATGACTGGCAACGGCCAACCCGTGGGAGTAAGCCAACTGTATTTAATCCCCCCCTTGATCAGCGGCGTAATACCCGATGCCTTCCCGGCTGAAGCCGGTCCTACGAAAAACTTGCAGCGTCTGTAGGACCGGCTTCAGCCGGGAAGACGCCGGTGCATGCTGTGGAGATGCAGCGTCTGGAAATCAGCCTTCGCGGGCAAGCGCGCTCCTACGGGACGTGCGTCCGAGCCACGGCCTGCCGACCCCGCCTAACCTGTGGGAGTGAGCTTGCTCACGAAGGGCTCGTGCCCGTCGCCGATCATGGGAGCGGAGCATCCTCGCAACATGCCGTTGCTCGCTTTTCGCTCACGTTTCGACCCTGCCGCTACCTTTTGGCGCGGAGGCCGCCGGACATGGCGCAAAGCCATGCCACACCGGCGTTATCCGCTGCGCCGCCTGTCACCTGTGCATGCGGTGACACTCCAGCTCGTGCTGGCATTTGGGCACTTCACAAAAGTGCTACTGAATTGCTCAGCCCGCCCACTGTTTACAAGGCCTTGCGTTCAGCAGGTCGCTAATCGAACGCTCATGTCGCTCCCGAATAGACGCATCGCGACGTCGCAATCAGGGTTTATTGAATGCGCATTCAAGTTTAGGCATGGCATTTGCGTTGCAATAACAAAGCTCTCCACTGATGAGAGCAAACAACAAGAGCCTCTTCTTGGGGCCATCAACCGCTTTTCGTGTGAGGAGATACCGTGATGACTTCGTTCAACTCCGGGGCACAACCCCAGAACCGTGCGCCTCAATCCATCGGCTTTTTGCTGCTGGACAATTTCACACTCATTTCCCTCGCATCAGCGGTTGAGCCACTGCGTATGGCTAACCAGCTTTCTGGCCGTGAGCTGTATCGCTGGACCACACTGAGCGTCGACGGCGGCCAGGTCTGGGCCAGCGACGGCCTGCAAATCACCCCTGACGCGGCCATGCACAAGGCGCCGGTGCTCGACACCGTGATCGTCTGCGGCGGCGTCGGCATTCAGCGCACGGTCACGCGCGAACATGTGAGCTGGCTGCAAAGTCAGGCGCGCCAATCCCGCCGCCTTGGCGCTGTGTGCACCGGCAGCTGGGCACTGGCCTGCGCGGGCCTGCTCGATGGTTTCGATTGCAGCGTGCACTGGGAATGTCTGGCCGCGATGCAGGAAGCTTTCCCGCGCGTTGCCATGAGCACTCGCCTGTTCACCCTTGATCGCAACCGCTTCACCAGTTCGGGCGGCACGGCGCCGCTGGATATGATGCTGCACCTGATCAGCCGCGATCACGGGCGTGAACTGTCCGCTGCAATCTCGGAAATGTTCGTCTACGAGCGTATCCGTAATGAGCAGGATCATCAGCGCGTGCCGCTCAAACACATGCTGGGCACCAATCAGCCGAAGCTTCAGGAAATCGTCGCCCTGATGGAGGCGAACCTTGAGGAGCCGATCGACCTCGACGAACTCGCGGTGTATGTCTCGGTGTCCAGGCGTCAGCTGGAAAGGCTGTTCCAGAAATACCTGCACTGTTCACCGTCACGCTATTACCTCAAGCTGCGCCTGATCCGTGCGCGTCAGTTGCTCAAACAGACGCCGATGTCGATCATTGAAGTGGCGTCGGTCTGCGGCTTCGTTTCGACGCCGCACTTCTCCAAGTGCTACCGCGAATATTTCGGCATTCCACCGCGTGACGAACGCGTCGGCTCCAACACGGCACAGCAAGTGGCGATGATGCCGATTCCGCAAGCGATGGTGCTCGCGCCGCTGTCGGGCCCGCTGTCTGCACTGAGCCAGGCGCGTAATGAGTCGACGTTTGCGAGTGTGAGGTTGTAACAGGCTCACGCATTATGTGCGTGCTGTAGGAGCGCGCTTGCCCGCGATTGCAGCGTGTCAGTCGACACATCGGTTGCAGGCAACCTCCACTGCGGGCAAGCGCGCTCCGGCAGAATTACGCCTCGGTGCGGGCCTTGTTATACGTCGCCAGCGCTGGCAGCAACTGCTGATCAATCGCCTGGCGCACCGCCGGGAGGATGGTCGCACTGCCGCTGAGCATTCTTTCCACCAATTGTCGCAGCGCTCGGGCGCGGTCTTCGGTCAGACCACAGACGGCTTGGGCGCACGCCTGTTCGGCGCTGGCGCCGGAGGGCGTTTCAAAGCCGATGGATCTGAGTTGGCCGATGAGATCGTCCTGGTCGATCAGGTCCGCATGCATCATGACGTTGGCTCCTTTTATTGGGAATGATTCGATTCTGGTGGGGCCCGAAGGGCTCGGCAATACCTGTCGTCGGCAATGTCTGACATACGCATAACGGTGTCGTTTTCGGCTATGTAACTGTTTAGTTAATTCGGCATAATGGCCTCATTCACAATTGCGCAGGTCATGGTTTGGTCACCCTCTAGCCTGCGCAAGTGCCTCAGCCCCGGTTTTGTAACGGCTTAACCGGGGATTTTTTTGCCTGCCATTTGGGTGCCCCGTGTGCTGCAGGGTATGAGCAGTCTGCGCGACGGCGGCTGTTTTGGTAAACTCCGCAGCCTTCCAGGAGCCGCCATGAACTACCGTCACGCCTTCCACGCCGGCAACCACGCCGACGTTTTCAAACACATCGTCCTGACTCGATTGATCGCGCTGATGTCGCGCAAAGAGCAGCCATTTGCCTATCTCGACACCCATGCTGGCCTGGGTCTGTACGACCTGCAGGGCGATCAGGCGACACGTACCGGCGAATGGATCGAAGGCATCGGCCGTCTGTGGGATGCCGACGACGTGCCGCCGATGGCCGCGGGTTACATGGACGTCATTCGTCACATGAACCGCAAGACCGGTGAGCTGCGTTACTACCCCGGCTCCCCGGAGTTGGCGCGTCGCCTGACCCGTGAGCAGGACCGTGTGCTGCTCAACGAAAAGCACCCCGAAGATGGCGCGCTGCTCAAAGACAACATGAAATACGACCGTCGCGTCGCGGTGCATCTGGGTGAGGGCTGGTATGTGCCCCGGGCTCTGCTGCCGGTTCAGGAAAAGCGCGCGGTCATGCTTATTGATCCGCCTTTCGAGCAACTGGACGAGATGAAGCGTTGCTCCGTTGCGCTCAAGGAGGCCATCGCGCGCATGCGCCAGACTGTCGCCGCCATCTGGTATCCGGTCAAAGACCAGCGCGCCCTGAAACGCTTCTATCAGGACCTCGCCGAAACCGGCGCGCCGAAGTTGCTGCGCGTGGAGTTGCTGGTGCATCCGCTGGAAACGCCCAACAGCCTCAACGGCTCCGGGCTTGCGATCGCCAATCCGCCATGGGGGCTGGAAGAAGAGCTACGCGAGCTGCTGCCGTGGCTGGCCGAGAAGCTGGGTCAGACTCAGGGTGACTGGAAGATGGATTGGTTGATTGCGGAGTAGCCCATTCTGAATTCTGCGGCGTGTCGACCAGTCTGTTCCCGGCTAAAGCCGGTCCTACGGGGTACGCGATCTTTCGGTAGGACCGGCTTCAGCCGGGAATTGGCCTTCTGCATCACCCTCAATTCTGCGGCGTGACAACTTACGAGTTCCCACTAGAGCCGGTCCTACTCGAGCAACCACTCACAACCCCACAATGGATACTCGTCCCGCTGCCTCACCAGACCTGCCCGTATAGGGTTGCTTACAACATAGCGAGCCATCTCGACGAGGTCCTCTTCGGCCCGCACTGAGTGATCGTGGTAACCCTTCTGCCATGTGAGTATTTTCGCGTCGTGAGCCTTGTTTACTTCGAACGCACTTCTGCCCTTGAGCGCTTGCATGAGCGCGGGGAGCGATTCTGACTTGAGTTCGAACAGCCAATGCAAATGGTCGGGCATAACCACCCACGCTATGGAATGAACACAGTTTGAGGAGTGCAGGCGCTCCATTTCCGTGACCACCCTGCGCGCTATCTGAATATCACTGAATATCGGCAGGCGATCCTTTACCACAGTGGTCACGAGATAGACGGTGCCTGGCTGGGAAAATCGACCGACGCGTAAAGATCGGGCATGTTTGAGTTGCTGCATTCCATTGCTCCTCTTTGTGTGAGGGCAAACAATAAAAGCAGGGGGCAGTTTTAAACATCACGAGTAGTTGTCGTGAGATTTCTAGCGGATGGCGATCAGTAGGATTGGCTTCAGCCGGGAAGAGGCCGGCCGCATCGCCCACATTTCTATGGTGTGACAACCGACGGGTTCCCGGTTAAAGCCGGTCCTACGGGGTACGCGATCTGTCAGTAGGACCGGCTTCAGCCGGGAAAAGGCCGGCTGCATCACCCACATTTCTATGGTGTGATAACCGACGGGTTCCCGGCTAAAGCCGGTCCTACGGGGTAAGCGAAATTTCGGTAGGACCGGCTTCAGCCGGGAAAAGGCAGGCCGCATCGCCCACATTTCTATGGTGTGACAACCGAGGGATTCCCGGCTAAAGCCGGTCCTACGGGGTACGAGAAATTTCGGTAGGACCGGCTTCAGCCGGGAAAAGGCCGGCTGCATCACCCCCATTCTGCGGCGTGACAACTGACGGGTTCCCGGCTAAAGCCGGTCCTACGGGGTACGAGAAATTTCGGTAGGACCGGCTTCAGCCGGGAAAAGGCCAGTCGCATCGCCCACATTTCTATGGCGTGGCAACCGAGGGATTCCCGGCTAAAGCCGGTCCTACGGTAGTCATGAGCAGCGCATCAGGTGCGCGCGGTAGGTCTGCGGTTCTGGCCTAGTTCCCGGCCAGGCTCGGTGGCATGCAAACGCCCGTGCCGCCAATGCCGCAATAGCCCTGTGGATTTTTCGCCAGGTATTGCTGATGGTACGCCTCGGCGAAGTACACGGTCGGGGCCTGGTCGATTTCGGTGGTGATGGTGCCGTGGCCGGCCTTGGTCAGTTCAGCCTGGAACACCTCGGCGCTGGCCTTGGCTGCGGCCAGTTGCTGCGGGGTGGTGGCGTAGATCACCGAGCGGTATTGCGTGCCGATGTCGTTGCCTTGGCGCATGCCCTGAGTTGGATTGTGCAGTTCCCAGAACATCGCCAGCAGCGCTTCATAGCTGACTTTTTCCGGCTCGTACACCACTAATACGACTTCGCTGTGGCCGGTCAGGCCGGAGCAGACTTCTTCATAGGTCGGGTTGGGTGTGAAGCCGCCCGCGTAGCCGACGACCGTGCTGACCACGCCTTCACGTTGCCAGAAGCGACGCTCGGCGCCCCAGAAGCAGCCCAGGCCGAAAATCGCGAATTCGACGTTTTCGAAGAACGGTCCCAGCAGTGGACGGCCGTTGACGAAGTGGGTTTCTGGCAAAGCCATCGGGGTTTCACGGCCCGGCAAAGCCTGCTGGGCGGTAGGGAGTTCGTTTTTGTTCACAAGAATTTCCGAGCGCAAGACCATGAGGCAAATCCTCTCTGGGGGCAGGACAACCGACAGGGTTTGTCAGTGAATGGCAGATATGGGGTCAGTTTCAGCGGATACAAATGCAGGGCGGCAAGTGTGCCGTACCACAGGTGCATGGGGAAGGCCTCAGGCTGCAGGACCGCGTGGATAACGCCTGAGGGCGTTGATCAGGTCCTCACCCGGAATCGGCTTGTCGAACAGGTAGCCCTGACCCACATCGCAACGGTGGCGACGCAGGAAGGCCAGTTGCTCGGCTGTTTCGATGCCTTCGGCGACCACCGTCAGCTTGAGGTTGTGCGCCATGGCGATCACCGCCGACGTAATTTCCATGTCGTCCTGATCATCCGGGATATCGCGGATGAAGCTGCGATCGATCTTGATCACGTCGATGGGGAATTTCTTCAGGTAACTGAACGACGAATAGCCGGTACCGAAATCGTCCATTGCCAGGGTCAGGCCGAGGGTTTTCAACGACTCCAGTTGCAGGCGCGTGTCTTCGGTCGCCTCCAGCAGCAGGCCCTCGGTCAGCTCCAGTTCAAGCAGCGACGGATCGAGTTGTTCCTCGCGCAGAATGTTGGCGAGCGAGTCGACCAGCTCCGGGTCCGAAAACTGTTTGGGCGATACGTTGATGGCCACATGCAGTTTGCCGTAACCGGCGGCGGTCAGTTGTTTGCTCATGCGGCAGGACTGGCGCGCCACCCATTTGCCGATCGGAATGATCAGCCCGGTCTCTTCGGCCACGCTGATGAACTGGTCCGGACGGATCATGCCTTTCTCGGGATGATTCCAGCGCAGCAGCGCCTCCATGCCCAGAAGGCGACCTGTTCGCAGGCACAGCTTGGGCTGATAGAAGACCTCGAGTTCGTTCTGAGTCAGCGCGCGGCGCAGGTTGTTCTCGACGAACAGTTTGTAGCTGGCCTCGGCGTTCAGCGCCTCGGTGAACACTTGCACCTGGTGCTTGCCGTTGGCCTTGGCCTTGTGCAGCGCAAGGCCGGCGTTCTTCATCAGTGTCTGCGGGTCGCGGCCATGAATGGGCGCGCACGCAAGGCCAACCGAGCCGGTGACGCTGATCAACTGGTTGTCGACGAACATCGGCTTGTCCAGCGTCGTCAGCACCTGACTGGCGATCCGCTGGCCTTCCTCCGGGCCGGTATCGTCCAGCAGCACGGCGAACTCGTTACTGGCAAAGCGCGCCAGAATGCCGGTCGGGCTGAGGCTGTTGCGCAGACGCCGGGCCAGGCTGATCAGCAGCTTGTCACCGGTCTGATGGCCGAGGCTGTCGTTGATGCGCTTGAAATTGTCGATGTCCACCAGCAACAGGCTGATCGGCGTCTCCACGTCGCGCGCGAAGTGCTCGTCGAGCGTGCGAATGAACGCAGGGCGGTTGCCCAGATTGGTCAGGTTGTCGGTGTATGCCAGCCGCTCGATGCGCTGTTGCGAGAGCTTGGCCTGGGTGATGTCTTCGTAGATGCCGATGTAATGGGTCAGCTCGCGGTTATCGCCGTACACCTTGGAGATCGACAGCTGGCCCCAGTACGGTTCGAGGTTCTTGCGCCGGCTCTTGAATTCGCCCTGCCAGCTATTGCCGCTCGCCAGGCTTGAATTGGCGTCGAGCAGCAGCGAACCGAGGTTTTCCAGTGCTGGCAGTTCCGACAAGCGATGGCCGTGGACTTCATCAGCGGTGTACTGGGTGATCTCGGTGAAGCTTGGGTTGACGTACTCCACGACGCCGTCGCAATTGACCAGCAGGAAGGCGTTCGCACTTTGCTCCACGGCGCGCTGAAACAGGTGCAGGGCGTTAGTCGCGGTGCGGCGGTTGTGGTTATTGATCGCCTGGGCAAACTGGTCGGCCAGCTCCCCAGCGAACGCAATTTCATCGGACTGCCAGTCCCGCGGCGTGCCGGTTTGCTCCAGGCACAACACGCCGACCACCTGGCCATCTATGCGGATACTGGCGTCGAGGATGGCGTTGATGTCACGAGGGCCCAGGCTCTGGGCCAGTTCGCGCGTGCGCGGGTCGAGCTGCACGTCGTTGGCATCGATGGCGCGACTGGTGTGCAAGGCTTCCAGATAGCTGGGGTAACAGCTGATGTCGATCGGCGCGGGCTTGTGGTACTGATCCGTTTCGCGGCGGTATTCGGCAATGGGTTCCAGCGTCTTGCCGTTGAGATTCCAGATCGCGGCGCGGTCGATGTCGTAGATCTCGCAGGCGCTTTTGGTGATCAGTTCGGCCGCTTCTTGCAACGAATTGTTGGAGCTGTAGCGATGGCGCGCCAGGCGCAGAATCAGGCTCTGTTGTGCGCGCACGCGCTCCAGATGCTGCAGCTGCTCATGCTGAGCGCGCTGGTTCAGCTCCAAAGCGATCTGCAGGCGCGAGTTCTGCACTTCCAGGTCCGGGCTAAAAGCCAGCTCGCTGGCGTCGAAGACTTCATCGACCACCATCAGGTAGCCGCGCAGCAAGTGCCGGTTATGTTGCTTGTAGCCTTCGCCGATCTCGAGCAGGCCCAGAGGGCCGCGCAGCGTGTGCAAGGTGTAGCGGATCAGGTAATGGGTGTTGCTCGCCAGCTGCATCTGCACCGCGTCGTGCAGTTGATAGCGCGCTTCAGGCTCCATCAGGCTGGCGTAAGGCGAGCCGATCAGCGCGCACAGCTCCATCGCTGGCATGCTGAAATGCTTTTCGCAGTTGGGGTCCAGATAAAGCATGGCCCAACTGGCTTCATTAAGCCGCTCGAAACGCAGCATGCCGAGCCGCGAGGGCACCGGCAGCTGCGTCACGACCTCGGCCGCCGGTCTTCCGGCAGCATCAGGTTGGCTTTTCATGAAGGAACTCGCTTTAAGAGTACGGTCGCGCATGGGCAAGGAGCCCATCGTTAAATCGCGTGTCGCAAGGTTGCATCATGGCGAACGGGCTGACAAGTGAGCGCGATGGCTTAGTGCTATAAATCTGTCGGCAAAACCGGGATTAACTGAAGGTTGTTGGTCGGATTTGTCGGAATGGGGCGGTAAGTGGTTGTTATTAGTGTCTGGACGGGTCGCGCGCAGGTACTTGGGTCTTCGAAGGTTCTGTAACGGGTACCCGGCAGATTGCAGGCAGCCGCGCTCCAACGGCCAGGGGAGAGCGCCAACCCATAAAACATCCGCCCAAAAAAAGCCCCGCCAGATAAGCGGGGTTGAGGTACGAGCGTGGCAGCTCGAAAAACTGCGAAGGCCCGCTCAATGAAGAGCGGGCCTTTTGAGGCTTACAGCAGGATCGTGCGGATATCCGCCAGCACTTCGCCCAGACGCTTGGTGAAGCGCGCAGCAGCGGCGCCGTTGATCACGCGGTGATCGTAGGACAGCGACAGTGGCAGCATCAGGCGCGGCTGGAATGCCTTGCCGTCCCAGACCGGTTGCATGGTGGCCTTGGACACGCCCAGGATCGCGACTTCCGGCGCGTTTACGATCGGCGTGAAGCCGGTGCCGCCAATGTGACCCAGGCTTGAGATGGTGAAGCAGGCGCCCTGCATATCGTTGGCCGACAGCTTTTTGGAGCGCGCTTTTTCAGCCAGCTCGGCAGCTTCCGCAGCCAGTTGCAGCAGGCTCTTCTGGTCGACGTTCTTGATCACAGGGACCAGCAGGCCGTCCGGGGTATCCACCGCGAAACCGATGTGGAAGTACTTTTTGCGAATGACGGCTTTACCGCTTGGCGCCAGCGAGCTGTTGAAGTCCGGCAGTTCCTTGAGCAGGTGCGCGATGGACTTGAGCAGCAGTGGCAGCACGGTCAGTTTCACGCCAGCTTTTTCAGCGACGGCTTTCTGCGCAACGCGGAAAGCTTCCAGGTCGGTGATGTCGGCCTGATCGAACTGAGTCACGTGCGGGATGTTCAGCCAGCTGCGGTGCAGACCGGTCGCGCCCAGTTGCATCAGGCGGGTCATCGGCACTTCTTCGATTTCGCCGAAACGGCTGAAATCGACTTCCGGAATCGGTGGGATGCCCATGCCGCCGGCAGCGCCGCCAGCGGCTGGCGCGTCCTTGGACTTGGTCATGATCGATTTGACGTAAGCCTGCACGTCTTCTTTCAGCACGCGACCGTGCGGACCGGTGGCCGTCACGGCGCTGAGCTCGACGCCGAATTCACGCGCCAGCTGACGAACAGCCGGACCTGCATGAACCTTGGCACCGCTGGCTGCAGGTGCAGCAGCCGGAGCGGCTTCAGCTTTTGCGGCTGGAGCGGCGGCTGGAGCGGCGGCCGGGGCGGCAGCAGGGGCTTCAGCCTTGGCCGGAGCCGGTGCTGCTGCCGGAGCAGGAGCGGCGGCCGGCGCAGCGCCAGCGACCTTCAGTTTCAGGATCAGGTCGCCAGTGCCGACTTCATCTTCGACCTTGACGCTGATGCTCTCGACAACGCCTGCCGCTGGAGACGGAATCTCCATCGATGCTTTGTCGGATTCCAGGGTGATCAGGGACTGGTCAGCCTCGATGCTGTCACCGACCTTGACCATCAGCTCGATGATGCGAGCCTTGCCCGACGAACCGATGTCCGGAACGTGGATGTCCTGAACAGCCGCTTCGGCGGCTGGAGCTGGCGCAGCAGGGGCAGCGGCTTCAGCCGGTTTTTCAGCGGCAGGTGCAGCCGGCGCAGGCGCAGCGGCAGCCGGTTCAGCAGCCGGTGCGGCGGCAGCTTCGCCTTCTGCTTCCAGTTCGAACAGCTCGTCGCCTTCTTTCAGGCGGTCGCCCAGCTTGACCTTCATGGCCTTGATGACGCCGGCCTTGGGAGCCGGGATTTCCATGCTCGCCTTGTCAGACTCCAGCGTCAGAACGCTCTGGTCCGCTTCGATGCGATCACCGACCTTCACGAACAACTCAATGACTTCACCTTCACCGTTGCCGATGTCGGGTACGCGAATTAGCTCACTCACAATGTCTCTCCTCAGGAGAACCTGTTCCTCGACTGCGCTGTTCCAGTTGCGACGAAACAGCCTGGATGCTCATTTACCGAAGTAAATTCCGCATCGCCGGCTGTTCCGCGCAATCTGTCAGCGCTCTATACGATCTTTACGCAGACGCTCAGCAGTCCAGCGGGTTGCGTTTTTCAGGGTCGATGCCGAACTTGGCAATGGCTTCGGCCACGACCTTCGGTTCGATATCGCCGCGATCGGCCAAGGCTTCCAGGGCGGCCAGCACAACGAAGTGACGGTCGACTTCGAAGAAGTTACGCAGCTTCTTGCGGCTGTCGGAACGGCCGAAACCGTCGGTGCCCAAGACTTTGTATTCCTTGGTCGGAACCCACTGACGGATCTGGTCAGCGAAGAGCTTCATGTAGTCGGTCGAAGCGATCACCGGACCTTTACGGCCGTTGAGGCATTCTTCAACGTAGCTCAGTTGTGGCTTCTGGCCGGGCTTCAGGCGGTTGCTGCGCTCTACGGCCAGGCCGTCGCGACGCAGTTCGTTGAAGCTGGTAACGCTCCAGACATCGGCACCGACGTTGAACTGCTCGCGCAGGATCTTCGCCGCTTCGCGTACTTCGCGCAGGATAGTGCCCGAACCCAGAAGCTGCACGTGGTGCGCCGCTTCCTTGGTGTCTTCTTCGAGCAGGTACATGCCCTTGACGATGCCTTCTTCGGAACCGGCCGGCATGGCTGGCTGGACGTAGGATTCGTTCATCACGGTCAGGTAGTAGAAGACGTCCTGCTGTTCTTCGAACATCTTCTTCATGCCGTCCTGAATGATCACCGCCAGCTCGTAGCCGTAGGCTGGATCGTAGGTGCGGCAGTTCGGGATGGTCGAAGCCAGGATGTGGCTGTGACCGTCTTCGTGCTGCAGACCTTCACCGTTCAGGGTGGTACGACCGGCGGTGCCGCCGACCAGGAAGCCACGGGTGCGGCTGTCGCCTGCGGCCCATGCCAGGTCGCCGATACGCTGGAAACCGAACATCGAATAGAAGATGTAGAACGGAATCATCGGCTGGTTGTGACTGCTGTACGAAGTACCTGCAGCGATGAAGGAGGACATCGCGCCTGCTTCGTTGATGCCTTCTTCGAGGATCTGACCCTTCTTGTCCTCGCGGTAGAACATCACTTGTTCTTTGTCGACCGGCTCGTACAACTGGCCCACGGAAGAGTAGATGCCCAACTGGCGGAACATGCCTTCCATACCGAAGGTGCGGGCTTCGTCCGGGATGATCGGAACGATGCGCTGACCCACTTCCTTGTCCTTGACCAGCTGCGTCAGGATGCGCACGAAGGCCATGGTGGTGGAGATTTCGCGGTCGCCGGTGCCGTCAAGGATGGCCTTGAGGGTGTCCAGCGGCGGCGTCGGCAGGCTGAAGCTTTCGGCGCGACGCTGTGGTACGAAGCCGCCCAGCGCAGCACGACGCTCGCTCAGGTAACGGGCTTCGGCGCTGCCTTCTTCCGGTTTGAAGAATGGCAGGGATTCCAGCTGATCGTCTTTGACCGGGATGTCGAAGCGGTCGCGGAAGTGACGCAGGCTGTCCACGTCGACTTTCTTGGTGTTGTGCGCAGTGTTCTTCGCTTCACCGGCGCCGGTGCCATAACCCTTGATGGTCTTGGCCAGAACCACGGTCGGCTGACCCTTGTGGTTAACCGCCTGATGATAAGCAGCGTAAACCTTGTACGGGTCGTGGCCGCCACGGTTGAGTTTCCAGATTTCGTCGTCGGACATGTCCGCAACCATCGCCTTGAGTTCTGGCGTGTTGAAGAAGTGCTCACGTACGAAGGCGCCGTCTTTGGCCTTGTAGTTCTGGTACTCGCCGTCGATGACTTCGTCCATGCGACGTTGCAGGATGCCGTCCACGTCCTTGGCCAGCAGTGGGTCCCAGAAACGGCCCCAGATGACTTTGGTCACGTTCCACTGGGCGCCACGGAAAACGCCTTCCAGTTCCTGGATGATCTTGGCGTTGCCGCGCACCGGGCCGTCGAGGCGCTGCAGGTTGCAGTTGACCACGAAGATCAGGTTGTCCAGCTTCTCGCGACCGGCCAGGGCGATGGCGCCCAGGGATTCCGGCTCGTCGGTCTCGCCGTCGCCCAGGAAGCACCAGACTTTCTGCTTGCCTTCCGGGATATAACCGCGGTGCTCCAGGTACTTCATGAAGCGCGCCTGATAGATCGCCTGGATCGGACCCAGACCCATCGAAACGGTCGGGAACTGCCAGAAGTCTTTCATCAGCCACGGGTGTGGATAAGAAGACAGGCCATTGCCATCGACTTCCTGACGGAAGTTGGTCATTTGCTCTTCGGAAATACGGCCTTCCATGAACGCACGGGCGTAGACGCCTGGCGATGCGTGACCCTGGAAGTAGATCAGGTCGCCGCCGTGTTCGTCGGTCGGGGCCTGGAAGAAATAGTTGAAGCCGATGTCGTACAGGGTTGCACTGGAAGCGAAGCTGGAGATGTGACCGCCCAGATCCGGATCGCCGATGTTGGTTTTCACAACCATTGCCAAGGCGTTCCAACGTACCAACGAGCGAATGCGGCGTTCCATGAACAGGTCGCCAGGCATGCGTGCTTCGTGGGTAACAGGAATGGTGTTGCGATAAGGCGTAGTGATGGCGTAAGGCAGCTGCGAACCACTACGCGTGGCCAGCTCGCCCATACGGGTCATCAAATAATGAGCACGGTCTTCGCCTTCTTTGTCGAGAACCGATTCCAGGGCGTCCAGCCATTCCTGGGTTTCGACGGGATCGAGGTCTTGCATGGCTTGCTCCAGGGCGGAAAGGCTTCCAGAATCGGTTGCCTGAGTTTGTTGCGACTGGCCTTGTGGGCAGACGACGTAAAAATTCTTGGATGACCGGAGTGGTACCCGGCGTTGTGTAGTTTTACTACAAATCTTCGGCTAATTCAGCTTTTTGACTTGTATATACAGTAGTAAAACTACAGCTTAGCGATGTTTTCGCTCGCGTTGCTGTGTCAGATAAAACGGTAATTCTGGTTAAAAGATCAAATGAAAAACCTTACAACCAATGCTGGCAGTCAAAGAAAACTAATCGCCAGCAATTTTTAACCTTTGTTCGACAGTCCTGTCAGCGACAGGTGTGGCTACCGAGGCAGGTAGTCTTTCGAACGCCGATCTAGGATAGACCATGAGCCTACCCTCGCTGGCTAAGTTGCCGGCCATCCTGCTGCCGTTGGTCACTCGTGCACAACAGTCGTTCCGCGCATCGCTCGACGCACTGACGGACGTCGACAAGGCTCGGTTCGACGCCTGGCCGCACGCTCGACTGGCGGCGTTCGACCGCGTCTGCGGCGCCAGCGATTTCGTGGCCGAACATGTGGCCCGCGATCCACTGATGCTCCTCGAACTGGCCGAGTCCGGCGAGCTGGAGCGCAGTTTTGGCGCTGGCGAATTACACGGCCAGATTGCGCGAGCGGTCGTTGAAGCGACCACCGACGATGAACTGGGGCGTAATCTACGTCGTCAACGCACGCGCCAGCAAGTGCGAATTATCTGGCGTGACCTGACCAGGCAGGCCGATCTGGTCGAAACCTGCCGCGACCTTTCCGACATGGCCGATGGCAGCATCGACCTTGCCTATCGATGGCTTTATGAGCGTCATTGCCAGCAATTCGGCACGCCGACCGGCCGTCGGACAGGCGAGCCGCAACAGATGGTCATCCTCGGCATGGGCAAGCTTGGCGCCGTGGAGCTGAACCTTTCCTCGGACATCGATTTGATCTTCGCCTATCCCGAAGGCGGCGAGACGCAAGGCGTGAAGCGGGCGCTCGATAACCAGGAGTTTTTCATCCGGCTCGGCCAGCGGCTGATCAAGGCGCTGGACCCGGTGACGGTGGATGGCTTTGTGTTTCGCGTTGACATGCGCCTGCGTCCGTATGGCTCCTCCGGCGCGCTGGTGCTGAGCTTCAACGCGCTGGAGCAGTATTACCAGGATCAGGGCCGTGACTGGGAACGCTACGCGATGATCAAGGCGCGGGTGGTCGGCGGCGATCGGGCCAAGGGTGACGAGCTGCTGGAAATGCTGCGCCCGTTCGTCTATCGGCGTTATCTGGACTTCTCCGCGATTGAAGCGCTGCGCACCATGAAGCAGCTGATTCAGCAGGAGGTCCGGCGCAAAGGCATGGCCGAGAACATCAAGCTGGGCTCGGGCGGCATTCGCGAAGTCGAATTCATCGCGCAGGCCTTTCAGTTGATCCATGGCGGGCGCGACCTCAGCCTGCAGCAGCGGCCGTTGCTCAAGGTGCTGCGTACGCTCGAGGGGCAAGGCTACTTGCCCGCGACGGTGATTGACGAACTGCGCCAGGGTTATGAGTTTCTGCGTTACACCGAGCACGCCATCCAGGCGATCGCCGACCGTCAGACCCAGATGTTGCCCGATGGCGCGCAGGATCAGGCGCGTATCGCGTTCATCATGGGCTTTGCCGACTGGAACAGCTTTCACGAAAAGCTCATGTATTGGCGTGGCCGGGTCGACTGGCATTTCCGTCAGGTCATCGCCGACCCGGATGAGGAAGAAGGTCAGCCAGAAGGTGGCGAAGAGATCGTCGGAGGTGAGTGGCTGCCTCTGTGGGAAGAGTCCCAGAACGAGGAAAGCGCCTGCCGCCAGTTGCAGGAAGGCGGGTTCGCGGACGCGGAAAAGGCCTTGAAGCACCTCAACAATCTGCGCAACAGCGCCCAATTACGCTCGATGCAGCGGCTGGGACGCGAACGCCTGGACGCCTTCATTCCTCGCCTGCTGGCGCAAGCGGTCGAGCACGACAATCCTGATCTGATCCTTGAGCGGGTCCTGCCGCTGGTCGAAGCCGTGGCGCGGCGTTCGGCCTACCTGGTCTTGCTGACTGAAAACCCTGGCGCGTTACGCCGTCTGCTTACGCTGTGTGCAGCCAGCCCGTGGATCGCCGAGCAGATCGCGCGTTTCCCGCTGCTGCTCGATGAATTGCTCAATGAAGGCCGTCTGTTCAGCCCGCCGCAGGCCCCGGAACTGGCCGCCGAGCTGCGCGAGCGGTTGACGCGCATTCCCGAGGACGACCTCGAACAGCAAATGGAGGCGCTGCGGCATTTCAAGCTCGCGCACCGGTTGCGCGTGGCCGCCTCGGAGATCACCGGCAGCCTGCCGCTTATGAAGGTCAGCGATTACCTGACCTGGCTGGCCGAGGCGATTCTGGAGCAGGTGCTGGCGCTGGCATGGCGTCACACGGTTGCCCGGCACGGCGCGCCGCGTCGGCCTGATGGCAGCGTGTGCGATCCGGGTTTCGTGATCGTCGGTTATGGGAAAGTCGGCGGCATCGAATTGGGCCATGGTTCGGATCTGGACCTGGTGTTCATTCATGATGGCGACCCGCAGGCCGAAACTGACGGTCCCAAACCCATCGACGGCGCGCAGTTCTTTACCCGGTTGGGGCAGCGGATCATTCACTTGATTACGACGCAGACCAACTCCGGCCAGTTGTATGAGGTGGACATGCGCCTGCGGCCTTCCGGTGCCGCCGGGCTGCTGGTCAGCTCGCTCGGCGCGTTTTCCCGTTATCAGGAGAACGAGGCCTGGACCTGGGAGCATCAGGCGCTGGTCCGCGCTCGGGTGCTGGTCGGCAGTGCCGATGTGGGTCGCGGGTTCGAGGCTGTGCGTGCCGCCGTACTGGGGCGCGAGCGCGATCTGGACAAGTTGCGCCAGGAGGTCAGCGAGATGCGCGCTAAAATGCGCGACAACCTCGGGACTCGGGCCACTGCGGCGGGCAAGGGGCCAAATGCCTTCGAGGCCACGGCCTCCTTCGATCTCAAGCAGGACGCCGGTGGTATCGTCGATATCGAATTTATGGTGCAATACGCGGCCCTGGCGTGGTCCAGAGAGCATCCCGCGCTGCTTCGCTACACCGATAACATCCGGATTCTCGAGGGCCTGGAAGAGGCGGGTCTGATGCCTGCCGCCGATGCCAGTCTGCTGCGCGAGGTGTATAAAGCCTATCGCTCAGCGGCCCATCGACAGGCGCTGCAGAAGGATGCGGGCGTTGTTTCCGGCGATCAGTTTGCCGCCGAGCGGCGCGAAGTGATGCGGATCTGGGCGCAGTTGGGGTTGAGTTAAGGCATGAAGGATTCTTCACTGAATCCTGGGGCCTCATCGCGAGCGAGCTCACTCCTACAGAGATTGAATATCCCCTGTAGACGCGCGCTTGTTCCTGCAGTGGTCAATTACCCCTGCAGGAGTGAGCTTGCTCGCGATGACGTCAGTGAAAGCGCTGCAAGGTCTGGATGTAATGGACCTATATAAAGCTATGACAGGGAGGCGTCAGGCTGTGTGGAAGCGTCACGCAGTCTGATGAGCCTCCCTGCTCGTTTCTGGTCGTTTTTGGATTGAGCATGAGAATTCTGATCGTAGGGCCCAGCTGGGTCGGTGACATGGTGATGGCGCAAACGCTGTTCCAGTGCCTGAAACAGCGTCACCCGCAATGCCAAATCGATGTATTGGCGCCCGAGTGGAGCCGGCCGATCCTTGAGCGCATGCCAGAGGTACGCACGGCCTTGAGCTTTCCGCTCGGCCATGGTGCGCTGGAGCTGGCGACCCGTCGCCGTATCGGTAAATCCCTCAAAGGCCAGTACGACCAGGCGATCCTGCTGCCGAACTCGTTGAAATCGGCACTCGTGCCGTTCTTCGCGGGCATCCCGAAGCGCACCGGCTGGCGTGGCGAGTTTCGCTATGGCCTGCTCAACGATGTGCGCACGCTGGATAAGCAGAAATACCCGCTGATGATCGAGCGCTTCATGGCGCTGGCCTACGACAAGGACGCCGAGCTGCCGCGTCCGTACCCAAAACCCGCTTTGCGCATCGAGCCCGCCAGTCGTGATGCCGCGCTGGCCAAGTTCGGTCTGTCGCTGGATCGTCCCGTGCTCGCACTGTGTCCGGGCGCGGAGTTCGGCGAATCCAAGCGCTGGCCATCCGAGCATTACGCCAGTGTCGCCGAAGCGAAGATTCGTGAGGGCTGGCAAGTATGGCTGTTCGGCTCGAAGAACGACCACGCGGTCGGCGAGAGTATTCGGGAGCGTTTGATTCCGGGGCTGCGCGAGGAATCGACCAACCTCAGTGGCGGCACTTCTCTGGCCGAGGCCATCGACTTGCTGTCCTGCGCCGACGGCGTGGTGTCCAACGACTCGGGCCTGATGCATGTCGCCGCTGCACTGAATCGGCCGCTCGTTGCCGTCTATGGTTCGACATCACCGGGCTTCACCCCGCCGCTGGCCGATCAGGTCGAAATCGTTCAGCTGGGCATCGAATGCAGCCCGTGCTTCGAGCGCACTTGTCGTTTCGGTCATTACAACTGCTTGCGCCTGCTGGAGCCCGAATCGGTGATTCAAGCCCTCGGTCGCCTGGGCGGCACGCCGGTCGAGGTCGCCTGACTTGCGGGTACTGCTGATCAAAACCTCGTCGCTGGGTGATGTGATCCATACATTGCCTGCCCTGACCGACGCTGCCCGCGCACTGCCTGGCATCCAGTTCGATTGGGTGGTGGAAGAGGGTTTTTCCGAAATTCCGACGTGGCATCCGGCTGTCTCCACGGTGATCCCGGTGGCGATTCGGCGGTGGCGTAAAAACCTTTGGCAGACCCTGAAAACGGGCGAGTGGCGTCAGTTCAATCAGCGTTTGCGCGATACCCGGTACGATCTGGTGATCGACGCCCAGGGCTTGTTGAAGAGCGCCTGGCTGACGCGTTACGTCAAGGCGCCGATCGCCGGGCTGGACAAACATTCTGCGCGTGAGCCACTGGCCGCGCGCTTCTACGACCGGCCGTATCCCGTGGCCCGTGGTCAGCATGCGGTCGAACGTTTGCGTCAGTTATTCGCTCAGGCGTTGGGCTATGACGTCCCGGCAGGGCTCGGTGACTACGGGCTGGATCGCAGCCGTCTGCTCGATGCCGATGGTGGCGCGCCTTACGTGCTGTTCCTGCATGGCACCACCTGGGTGACCAAGCACTGGCCTGAGGTGTATTGGCGCCAGCTTGCCGAGCGCATGATCGGTCAAGGGCTCGAAGTGCATCTGCCTTGGGGCAATCCTGCGGAAAAGGCGCGCGCCGAGCGCATCGCCGTTGGCCTTGATAAAGCGCACGTCCTGCCCAAACTGAATCTGGCGGGCGTGGCCAGAGTGCTGGCCGGCGCCCAGGGCTGCGTTGCCGTCGACACCGGGCTGGGTCATCTGGCCGCTGCGCTGGATGTGCCGACGTTGTCGCTGTTCGGCCCGACCAACCCCGGGCTGACCGGCGCTTATGGCAAATCGCAGGTTCACCTCGCGGGCGATTACCCGGCCTGCGCGCCGTGCCTGCAAAAGAAATGCACTTATCAACCGACGCCTGAAGACAAGCGTCAGTTCGATACCGAACGCGAGTGGCCGATGTGCTTCACTCGCCTGAATCCCGAGCGAGTAGCGAGCCAGTTGGGTTCGCTGTTGCTGGCAAAGGAACATCCGTGATGCAACTGGCATTCGTGCTTTATAAATACTTTCCTTTCGGCGGCCTGCAGCGCGACTTCATGCGCATCGCGCTGGAGTGTCAGCAGCGCGGCCATTCGATCCGCGTCTACACGCTGATCTGGGAAGGTGACGTGCCTCCTGGCTTCGAAGTGCTGGTGGCGCCGGTCAAGGCGATCTTCAACCACCGTCGTAACGAAAAACTGACCGACTGGATGAATGCCGACCTGGCCAGACGTCCCGTGGATCGTCTGATCGGCTTCAACAAAATGCCTGGGCTGGACGTGTACTACGCCGCCGACGGTTGCTATGAGGACAAAGCGCAGAACCTGCGCCACGGCCTGTACAAGTACTGGGGCCGTTATCGCCATTTCGCCGACTACGAACGCGCCGTATTCGCCAGGGATGCGAAAACCGAAGTGCTGATGATTTCCGAAGTCCAGCAGCCGCTGTTCATCAAGCACTACGACACCCCGCTCGAACGGTTTCATCTGTTGCCGCCCGGGATTTCTCAGGATCGCCGCGCGCCCGCCAATGCTGCCCAGATCCGTGCCGAGTTTCGTCGCGAATTCAATCTGGCCGATGACGACTTGCTGTTGGTGCAGATCGGCTCGGGCTTCAAGACCAAAGGCGTTGATCGCAGCCTCAAGGCGCTCGCGGCGCTGCCCCCGGAACTGAAAAAACGCACGCGACTGTTTGTAATCGGGCAGGACGACCCCAAAGTATTCCAGCTGCAAAGCACGGCGCTCGGGTTGAGCGACAACGTCACCTTCATGAAGGGGCGCAGCGACATCCCGCGTTTCCTGTTGGGGGCGGACCTGCTCATTCATCCGGCTTACAACGAGAACACCGGCACTGTGCTGCTTGAAGCGCTGGTGGCCGGCCTGCCGGTGCTGGTCAGCGCGGTGTGCGGTTATGCTCACTACATCGCTGAGGCCGACAGCGGCCTGGTACTCGACGAACCGCTGGATCAGAGCCAGCTCAATCAGTACCTGGCCCGCATGCTCAAGGACGATGCCGCGCGCAGCACCTGGAGCCGGAACGGGCTGGCATTCGCCGACACGGCTGATCTTTACAGCATGCCGCAGCACGCTGCGGATGTGATTCTGGCGGAGCACCACGGATGAAACTGATCCTTGCTGAACCCTTCAAGAGCCTGTGGGCCGGGCGCGATGCGTTCGAGGCCGTCGAGGCGCTGCAGGGCCAGGTCTATCGCGAGCTCGAAGGCCGGCGCACGCTGCGCACGGAAGTCGACGGGCGCGGTTATTTCGTCAAAATCCATCGCGGCATCGGCTGGGGCGAAGTGGCGAAGAATCTTTTGTCGGCCAAGTTGCCGGTGCTCGGCGCCGGCCAGGAATGGCAGGCGATCAACCGTTTGCATGAAGTCGGCGTACCCACCATGACGTCCGTGGCCTACGGCGAGCGCGGCAACAATCCTGCCGCGCAGCATTCGTTCATCATCACCGAGGAGCTGGCGCCGACCGAAAGCCTGGAAGACGTCAGCATCAACTGGCGCAACGAGCCGCCAGAGCCGCGGATGAAGCGCGCCTACATTGCCGAGGTTGCGCGGCTGGTCGGCATGATGCATCGCGCCGGCGTCAATCATCGTGACTGCTACATCTGCCATTTCCTGCTGCACACCGACAAGCCGGTCACGCCCGAAGACTTCAGGCTGTCGGTCATCGACCTGCACCGTGCTCAGACCCGCTCTGCGATCCCGATGCGCTGGCGCAACAAGGATCTGGCGGCGCTGTATTTTTCAGCGATGGACATCGGCCTGACGCGCCGCGACAAACTGCGCTTTCTCAAGGGCTACTTTCAGCAGCCGCTGCGCAGGATTCTGGCCGAAGAGTCTGCGCTGCTCAGCTGGCTGGAGGGCAAGGCCGAGAAGCTGTATCAGCGCAAACTGCGCTACGGGGATGCGCTCTGATGGCGGGCTGGAATCTTGAATCCGCCTACGCTGAGCTGGCTGACGATTTCGGCACGCTGGACGCCGTATTCGCCCTCAAAGGCGAGCGCCTGACCCGTGATCCGCTGTCGGAAGTGATCCGGGTCGAGCGCAACGGCGTGAACTACTACGTCAAACGCTATGTGGCGGCAGGCAAGGGCCTGCGCCGTTACCTGGGGCGCCCTCGGGTCAAGTCCGAGTGGCAGAACCTCAAGCGTTTCGCCAAATGGGGCATTCCGACCGCCGAGGTCGTGGCCTGGGGACTGGAGCGTAATGGCGCCGCTTATGATCGCGGCGCGTTGATCACCCGCGAGCTGCCGCGCACCGAGGATCTGTCCGATCTGGCCAAACACAAGGATCTTCGCCTGCATGACCGCGCCTGGGTCGACGCCATCAGCCGGCAGGTCGCGCGTTATACCCGGACCATGCACGACCACCACTTCACCCACAATGACCTGAAGTGGCGCAATCTGCTGGTAGACGACCAATCGACCGTGTTCCTGATCGACTGCCCCAACGGCGCGTTCTGGGTCAGCTTCATGTTGCGTTATCGCATCACCAAGGATCTGGCCTGCCTGGACAAGGTCGCCAAATATCACCTTTCCGCGACTCAGCGTCTGCGCTTTTATCTGCAGTATCGCGGGCGCGAACGCTTGAACGATTCGGACAAGAAGCGCATCCGTCATATCGTCGGTTTTTTCGAGGGGCGTGAATGAGTGTTTTCATCGCAGACGCCGACCGAGGCTTGCTCGAGCGTCATGGTCTGGCTGATTTCGATTCGCTGTGGGATGTCGAACTCGATGCCGTGGACGAGCCCAATACCGGACGCGGCGGCTGGAGCAGCGTGTTCCGGCTGGAGCTGGAAGGCTCCGGTTACTACCTCAAGCGCCAGAGCAATTACTTGACGCGCACGCTGCATCACCCGCTGGGCGAGCCTTCGTTCTCCCGCGAGTTTCGCAATATCAGCCTGTATCAGAAGCTCGGCATCCCGGCGCTGCACGCCGTGTTTTACGGCGAGAAGAAGGTCGACGGCGAGCGCCGCGCGATCCTGATGACCCGCGCACTGGACGGCTGGAGCGATCTCGATACATTGCTGCAGCAGTGGAACGACCTGACCGCGACCCAGCGCCTGGCGATTCTGCAGGCGTGTGGCACGCTGGCCCGTACGCTGCATCAGGCGGGTCAGGTGCATGGCTGTTTTTACCCCAAACATATTTTCCTCAAGGCCCGTGGCGGCGCCTATCTGGCGCAGTTGATCGATCTCGAGAAAACCCGCAAGTCGATCTTCGGCCAGCGTGATCGGGTCAAGGACATCGAGCCATTGCTGCGTCGGGCGCCGGTCTGGAATGAGGCCGAGATCCGCGAAATGCTGTCCGCCTACCTTCAGGCCCCCGGCGACAGCGGACTGGTGGATGCATGGTGGCAGCGGCTGGCGAAACGAGGCAGTCATAAGCGCAGCGGCCGGTAAGCAGGATTTGGATTGGCATGCAGGTCTGTGACAGTGAGCTGCGTGCCTGATGGGCCACTGATTAGGGTTCGAGCTGATGAAAGAGGGCGCCGATGCGTTTGTCTGAACTGAAAAACGCCGGTCGCACGCCAGCGCTGCCAATGAGCATTGCGCTGGCCGACGCTGCGGGTCCGGCCGAATTGCAGCTGTTGAGCCTGCTGCGCGTGCTGCCGGGGCAGCGTTATGTGGGCGCGGGAATCTGGCGGGGCCGGCCGGTGCTGGCCAAATTGCTGGTCGGCCAGAAGGCGCCCCGGCATTTTCAGCGCGAGCGCGCCGGTGTCCAGTTGCTCGCTGCTCAGGGCCTGACCACCCCGTTGCTGCTCGCCGACGGGCTCGAGGACGGCGAGGGCGGCTGGCTGCTGTTCGAGTTTCTCGATCAGGCTCAGAGCCTGGGCGAGGCTTGGAAGGCGGTGGAGTATCTGCCAGCGCTGGCTGATGAACAGCAAGCCGTGCTGGGTGACGCGTTAGCCGCCGTCGGCCAGATGCACGCCAAGGGGCTTTGGCAGGAAGACCTTCACCTCGACAACCTGCTGCGTCAGCACGGCAAGCTGTACTTGATCGACGGCGCGGGTATTCGCGTGGAGGAGGCTGGCAAGCCATTGTCCCGGCAGAAAGTGCTGGAAAACCTCGGCGTGTTCTTCGCCCAGCTGCCTAAATCGCTGGAACCCTTCACTGAAGAATTACTGGTCTACTACCTGCTGAGCAACGGCGAGCACGGTCTGCCGGTCGAGGCCCTGCAGAAGCAGATCGACAAGGTGCGCAGCTGGCGGCTGAAAGATTATCTGACCAAGATCGGCCGGGAGTGCAGCCTCTTCGCCGTTAAAGACGGGCCGTTTGCCTTGCGCGCAATTCGCCGCGAGGAAGAAGCCGCGATGCTGCCGGTGCTCGACAACGCTGATGCGCTGATCGACAACGGTCATCTGTACAAGACCGGTGGCGCGGCCAGCGTGGCAAAAGCCGACGTCGCGGGGCGAGCGCTGGTGATCAAGCGTTACAACATCAAGAATTTTGCGCACTGGCTCAAGCGGTTCTGGCGCCCCAGCCGTGCCTGGCATTCATGGCGTGAAGGCAATCGCCTGATGTTTCTCGGCATCGCAACGCCCAGGCCGCTCGCGCTGCTGGAGCAGCGCTTCTTCTGGCTGCGGCGCAAAGCGTATCTGATAACCGAGCACCTGCCGGGCCCCGACATCATCGAGCGGTTTGCGCCCTACGTGGCTAATGCCGATGCTCCCGAAAGTGAGTTGCAGGCGCTGGACACGCTGTTTGCACAGCTGATTCGTGAACGCATCAGCCACGGCGACCTGAAGGGGCACAACGTGTTCTGGCAGCAGGATCGATGGGCGTTGATCGATCTGGACGCCATGTGTCAGCACGGCTCCCAGAGTGCATTCGCCGCTGCGTTCGCCAGGGATCGCGCGCGTTTCATGCGCAACTGGCCCGCCGACAGTGCGCTGCACCAATTGCTGGAACAGCGTATTCCCACCGTCTCGAAAACGCTCGAATAAGCCTGAGGGCGCGACTCACCGCAGGGTGAATCGCGCCCGTTCACGCTCAGGCCACGTGTTTGAGTTTCATCTGCACGAGTGCGTCAGTCAGCGACGCGAGGTCATCGAAGGGCTTGAGATGCACCTGAGGCCATGCGTCTCGCTCGATGTAAAACCTGCCTTCGCCATTGAGTCGCACAGGCGTTCGCTTGAGCGTTCTGTCCCGAGAGCGATGGATGATCACTGGTCGCGCCGAATCGCTCTGTTCCAGCAAAAACATGCCGGGATTATAGAGGCGGTCGCCGACCGGAATCGCCAGTTGCGCGCGGGGCTGAAGCTCGATTTCAACCCTGAAATCGTTCTTGAGAAACACCTGCCCGCTCGCGATGCCCTGACTCACTTCCTCGCCCGGATCGAGCATGATGCCGCGGCCTTTGCCTGGCGCCACGTCCATCACACGCACACCGATGGCGCGCTCCAGCTCGGCAATGCCGGGCACGCTGTTCTTGAAGGTGTTGGCGTGGGAATTGCCGACCAGCGCTATCCATTTGTGCGCCCCGATGACGCTTTGATGTTTGCGGATCGTGCGCGAGGCGAAATAGCTGAACACCTGCTGGCGCGTCGAGTCGGACGTCGTCGGCAGATTGCGAATGAAGTAGGACGCCGCGCAATCGATCGCACGCACCTCGACACCGTGGCGTCGGGCTTGCAGCAACAAGTTCTCGAAGGTATAGACGCCCTCCTTGTCGGTGCGGAAGCCCTTGTCCATGGCCTTGATGTCATGCAGCAGGGTCTTGCTCATCAAGCCTGTTTCGGCGAACAGATCGAGGTCAGCCTGATGCAGGTCCGTCAGCAGATGCTCCATGTAGAGCGTCTTCACGTTTTGCTTTGACAGATACTCCAGGTTGTCGAGGATCAGGCGCTTGCTCGCAATCGCAGCATGGGATTCGCCAATGACAACGCCAGAAGTATTTTCGTACAGCTCTTCCAGAAACATGCTGATCGGCGTGTCAGCCTTGATATCCGGCATGGCCACGCGAGTGGGCACCTCGGCGGACAGCAGTTCGCGGGCGCTTTTTTGCAGCGAGGCGCCCAGTTCGAAGAACGTCTTGCGAACCTCTGCCAGCTCGGTTTCCGGAAAGAAGTAATTCGGGTTCAGGCCCCGATGCCGGAAGTAGGCGAGCTCATGAAAGACCGGGCGCATCGCTGCGGGTAATTGATAGCTGTCATCGATCAGCGATATCTGAATGGCGTTGAGTGCCGGGTCCTTCGGCCATTGGGAAGCCTGCGCTCGCGCCCAGTAGCCGTCGGCATGCCACTGGAAACCGTGTTCACCGGCGTAGAGATTGGCCGCCAGCTTGCGCTGCGAGACGAAGGATTTGCGGTGCGGGTCCAGACCCCATTCCAGAGGTGAGCGGCGCTCCAGCAAGTTATAAAGCGCATCATCCAGCGCAGTCGAAGGCTCTGCTGCCGCTGCGCTCGTGCCTGCCGTCGGCGTGGCGTGGGCGCATGGGATTTCTACCCGGAAATCGCCTCGGGTCTGTGCCGCGCCGAGGGCATCATCGGTGTCGCGGGCAATCAGTTGAGCCTGGCCTTGCGGCACCTCGACGACACGAAGACTGATCACCCCTTGCAATTCACTGATGCCCGGCTGGTGCTGCCACTTGTTGGCGATCCGATGGTCGAGCAGGGCGATCCAGCGACGTTGAGGCTGAGCCTGAACGTCATCGCTGATGACCTTGTTGCCAAAAAACGCTGACATCTTGTGCTGCGCCAGCGGGTCGCCCAGTGCCGCGCTCACCTCGTTGTCGGCGAAGTCATAGCTGACTGAGGAGCTGAACGGCTTGACCTCAATGCCGTGCCGATGGGCGGCCTTGATCACGTGGTAGTAATCGTATTTGTCGCTGCGGCTCTTCAGCGCGCCGTCGTTGACGGTGTCCAGATAGTGTTTGAGCTGATGCGAACCGCTGCGGGTCTTGCTCCCCAGCGCTTTGTATTTCTGCAGCTTGTGCACGTGCTGATCAGTCTGCAAATGCTCCAGATAAAGCACCTCGATTTTCTGCTCGGCAAGCAGCGGCATGTTGTCGATCAGCAACTGTTTGCTGGCGATCAGCGTCGGCGCCTCGCCGATGACCAGACCATTGGCGTCTGTGAACGCCGCCTTCAAGAAAGCTTCGACGGAGGTTTCGCTCTCCAGTTGCGGCAGCGCTGGCTTGGTCTTCAGAGCGGGCTGTTCGAAGAACGCCGCTGCGTCTCGGTACAGGTTCTGACGCAGCGTGGAGTAGGTTTCGCGTCCGGCCAGGAAAATGTCGTCGAACATGAAACGAAGATGGCCAGTGCTGTCGCTGTAGCTCTCGGCCTGTCGGACGCTGACGATGCCAAACACGTAAGGCTGCAGGCCTTCGGGCATCTCGTAGTCGCTCAGGCTGCTCGCGGCAGTGGTCGGTCCTGCGGCGGTCTCGTCAAGCGACTGATAGACGGGCAGGACCCCGCCGCGCAGCTTCAACGGTTCGAGGGTTTCCCACAGACCCTGCTCACTGCGTCGTACCGGCTGCCTGCCGAAAAAGGCGAACGGATTGCCCGGATCCACGATCTGCCAGATACGCATGCTGGCGTCATACTGGACCTGAAAAATCTGGTCGTGCATCGCGATGTAACACTTGCCGCGCAGCATCGTCACGCCCTGTGCGTGGGCGGCATCCAGGGGCGTGCCTTCGGCCAGCGAGATGCTTACGACGTAAGCGGGGTTCGCGCTGTCTTGCTGCAAGGCTTTCCAGACTCCGCTGATGTCGGTTTCCGCGAAATGACCGGTGGGCTGCAAGGTGTCCGGCATCAATGCACGGGTGCGGCACAGCGGTACGTGACGACGGGTTTCAGACGCAGCCGCCCAGAACACTTCATCCTGCACGATCACCGGTGTGAGAGGGCCTTCGGTTTTAACGCCCGGCAGGCTGGATGTGGGGACAGATTGATCGCTGCGTGCGACCCTTTTCAGCACGCCGCCGAGGCCCTTCATTCCCGAATACAGATCGCCCGCCGAACCTGCTGTATTCAGCCATGCGCTGAGGACATACAGACTTGCGGCTTCATGGTCGCGCTCGTGCAACGCTGCCAATGCGCGGTAGCTGTCGACACCGGCCATGACCATGCCGACTGCGAAGCTCGCCGGCGGAAAGGGCAGGGTCAGCACGATTGCGACCATCTCCACGCTGCTCCAGATCAGCCGGGCGAGCATGTCGGCGCGGCCGGTAGTCGTGGCCTGTGCGTCGGCGATCTTGCGCTCGATAATGTGGTTGAAGCACACATCGTGCAGATCGGTGAGAGGCCGATCCGCGAAGGCGGGCGCCATGCCTTTGCCCTTCTTCAGGTCGGCCAGTGCGAACGCCAGTGAACGCCCGGCGCCAGCACGACCGCGCTTGAGGTAGTAGTCGCCCATGCCGTCGCGCAGCAAGGTGTTGCTGAACGATTCGAGTGGGCGAAACGCGTATCCGTCCGGCGCCTGCGGTGTATAGAGCAAGGCCTGCGACGCTGCGCCCGGACCTTCAGGGCGCAGCAGGTAACAACCCTGCAGGGTTTCAACCTTCACTGCCACCGCCAGCACATCGACTTTCAGTTGCAGCGGATAAACCGGGTAACGGGCGCGCAGGGCCGGGTCCGTCGAATGCAGGTGTTCGAGGGTACGGCTCAGCCATTGATGCTGCCCGGCATCGATCTGCCCTTTGAGCAGGCTGCGCAATGCATCGGCGCTCATCTGCAGTTGCGTCAGCAGCAGGCTCTGACGTCTGCGCCAGGTGTAGCCTTCGCTTTGAGGATCGAGCAGTTGGCTGCGGATTTTCTCCACGTACTGGTCGAGCACCCATTGACCGTGCACAGAGCGAGCAACATTGCTCGGGGTCAGCTTGCTCAAGTCCACGCCGGCAGGGCCGGTGAACGATGCCGTGGTATCGGCGGTTGGCGTGAGCAGGCTCAGGCTGTCGTCATAGCCGTCACGCAGCATGCGCGTGTAGGTCAGGGTTTCTCGCGGTGAGGTGATGATGATCTGATCGGGATCGACAGAACCGTCGGGCAGCCCCAGCAATTCGTTGATCTTGCGTGAAGCATGGCTGTGCACAAACGCCTCGAAATCCGGCACGTGAGTGTGGGGCTGTGCTTCGTAACGTGAGCGCACGGCAACGAGCGCATCCTCCAGCGCTACCAGTTGCTGGCGCTGTTCCTTCGAGGCATTCAAGTACCAGTCGGGCGTGTGCTGACGTTGCTCGGCCAGCTTCATTTGTATGTGCGCCGACACCAGCCCGCGCAGGCCGGCGTCATAATCGGGACAGGTCGAGTAGCTGACGAAGTTCTCCGGTGGTGCCGGGAGCTCAGCCAACCGTTGCAATTGGGTTACCAGCGCGGCCTGATGCGTGGGCGCGACGTGGGCCACGAGAAACTCGCTCAATTGCGTGCTCCGACTCCAGCTCACCAGTTCATTGAGCAGCTGGCGTTCACTGGTGAAGCGTTGATAGCGCTGAGCGCGCGGAATATCCGCCGCGTACAGCATCAGACTGTCGAGCTCGCCCGCGTCGTTGAGCGTGCGCAGCACCAGAACGCCGCCCAGCGTATCGCGCCCGTTGAGCACCAGTCGCTGGATCGTGACGTTGTGATTTTTCGGCGCCGTGGTCGCCGGATTCAAGGACTCGATCAGCGCATACCCGTCTGGCGAAAGATGCCCCTGAAGCGCCGCAGCATAGCCGTGGGTCAACAGTTGACGATGCATGACCTCGCGCATCTGTCGCTGAGTCGTTTCCGAGCCGTAGATCTGCCGTTGTGCCTGGCCAAACGCGCTGCGCAGATCCAGTTCGTCGATAAGCTTCGCCAGATACGCGAGTGTCAATCGCTCGTGAGCCGACGTGAGCGGGCGGCCGTTCAGCGTGACCTGCGTGTCAGTCAGAAAGCTCGAGCCCGCCAACGAGTCGCCGGGGTGCAAGCCGATCAGCCCAAGCTGGGTCAGCGAGCGGCTGTTGGTATAGGTCTGCGCCACGCCGGGCAGCGGGCGCTGGGTCGACAAGCGCAATTGGTCAGGATCGATGTCATGACCCAGGTCGTTGGCAATGCGTGCGCGCAGGTGGCTGCGGGCGTAATGCTCTGGCGAAGCCGCGTCGCCCATCACGCTGGTCAGCACGCTGATCGCCTGGCCGGTTTCCTCCAGCGCGCGGGCATAGTGCTGACGCTCCTGCACCGTTGCCATCCTCAGCCAGTCAGGCCACTTCTGGCGTTCACTGCGCAGCCAGAGGCGATGATCGATTGCTACGATCATGCCGTCAGGCCCCCAGGATTTCGGCATGCGCATCAGGGCATCCAGACGCGCGGCGAAGGCTTCGGTGCCCGCGACGCTCGTTGCGAACAGCTCGTTGATGTCGCCGTGCTGCTTGTCCAGCAGGCGGTCGAAGGCGTAGTCGAAGGCCGAGCCCTTGACGCGTGTCAGCCGCCAGTCCGAGGCAGTCCAGTTTTCCAGGAAGAGGTCACCCTCAGCCTGAATGCCCGACCAGGCGTCGCGAGTGCTTTCCGGCAGCGTGCGCAGCAAAGGCAGGCGCAGAACGGGATGGTTGATGCGTCGGGTCAGCTCGTCCGTCATCGCCTGTTTTGAAGTGAAGCCTTCACCGCTTTGCCCCGGCAAGGACAGCAACGTCTGGCCGTTCTCTGCGGTGGAGATGATCGCGCCGGCGATCTCGATCCAGCGTCCGTCGTCGATCTGCAACTGCAACGAGCTGAATTCGACGCGCGAGTGCTCGTCAGCCCCCGGCAGGCAGCGTTGATAATCGGCGTGCAACTCGCCTTCCTCAATGCTCAATGACACATCGTCGCGCAGGGCCAGTTCGAGCCCCGTCACAAATAATTCACGTCGCGAAATGTCCCGGGCACTGGCCTGGCTCCAGAACTGCGCGATGCGCGCGTGCAGATGATCGGCCTGTTCCGTTGGCGTCATCCCGATCTGGTCATCCGTACTGATACTGGCCGCAGGCAGATGATCGAGCTCGGCTTCAAGTACCCTGGCCAGCGTCGTCAGGCGATCGAGTGCGGGCGGATTGAGTGTCTGTGTTTCCATGGCGTGTTGCGTTCCTGTCATGAACTCCGCGAAGGGTCGCAGAGCCGGGCGCCGGGCCCGTCGATTCGTTGAGCTTCGAATCAATCAGAACGCTGATGGGGTGAGGTGCTAAATAGTTATCGCGTGGCTTGAACGGAGTGCAGGTCGAGCCATTTATAAGGCGTACCGCGTAGCATTCCGTAATAAAGGTTATATCCGTCAACAAAGCAGGCCGTGCGCATTTTTCCATCCTTGGGAAACGAAAAAACCGGCTGGCTGGCCGGTTTTTTCACCCTGACTGTCGTTGAACTGAATCACCGTGTACAGGGTTGAGTCGTGGGCGAATTCTCAGGGCGAAGATGCTGGCTGTCAACGTCCCCTGCCACTCAGGGATGTTTCGAGATAAGTCCGCTCAGCTGAATATGCGTAAGCCACACCCATCTGAATAGATCGCAACACGCTTCATTTACCCGCGACCAAATCCGGCGCCGTTACGCTATAATCCCGCCCTTTAGCTGCCCGCCGCACTCGCGCCAGGCACACCTTATTTGTCAGGCGCATGACGCCTGCATGCAGACTGAAGAGGCTAGACCCTAGTGGCATTGACGATCCTTGGCCTGTCCGGCGCCCTTAGCCATGATCCTTCCGCGGCCCTGTACATCGACGGCAAGCTGATTGCTGCTGCCGAAGAAGAGCGTTTCGTTCGCGACAAGCATGCCAAGAACCGCATGCCGTACGAATCGGCCAAGTTCTGCCTCGAGCAGGCGGGCATCAAGCCCTCGGACGTCGATGTCGTGGCCATCCCGTTCGCCCCGATCAGCCTGTTCGGTGAGGCGCGCTGGCACTACGCCAAGCGTTACTGGTATGCCCCGGATCGTGCGCTCGACGCCATCCTGATGGGTAACCGTCGCTACAAGCGCTATCGCAACAAGATTGTCTGGTGTCTGGAGCAACTGGGTTTCGATCCGAAGAAGATCAAGATCGAACCGGTCGAGCACCACTTGGCACACGCCTCCAGCGCTTATCACTGCTCCGGCTTTCAAGAGAAGACCGCGATCCTTGGCATCGACGGCAAAGGTGAATACGCCACGACGTTCTTCGGCTATGGCGAAAACGGCAAGATCCACAAGATCAAGGAATTCTACGATCCCGATTCCTTGGGCGGCCTGTACGGTGCGATCACTGAGTTCCTCGGTTTCGAGATGCTCGATGGCGAGTTCAAGGTCATGGGCATGGCGCCGTATGGCGACGCCAGCAAGTACGACTTCTCGCGTCTGGCCAGTTTCGAGAACGGCGAACTGGTCATCAATACCGAGTACGCCAACGTCATCGGCCTGCGTCGTTATAAAGAGAAGGGCAAGGGCTTCTATTTCTCGCCGAAGCTGATCGAGTGGCTGGGCCCGAAACGTGAGGGCGACATCGCCGACGAGCCTTACATCCATTACGCCGCCAGCATGCAGGCGCTGTTCGAGAAGCTGGCGCTGCAGATGATGGATCACTATCTGGGCGACATCCTCAAGGAAACCGGCAAAATTGCCTTCGCGGGCGGTTGCGCGCTGAACGTCAAGCTCAACCAGAAGATCATCGCGCGTCCCGAAGTGAAAGAACTGTTCGTGCAGCCTGCTTCCGGTGATGCCGGGACCGCTGTCGGCGCCGCTGCGTACGTGTCCCATGCTCGCGGCGTGCCAGTCGAGAAGATGGAGCACGTGTACCTTGGCCCTTCGTACAGCAACGAAGATGTCATTGCCGCCTGCGCGCGCCATCCGAGCCAGCCGAAATGGCGCAAGCTCGAGAACATGCCCGAGCAGATCGCCAGGATCATGGTCGATGGCAATCCCGTGGCCTGGTTCCAGGGACGTATGGAGTTCGGTCCACGCGCGCTCGGCGGTCGTTCCATCATCGGTTGCCCAAGCGTGGCCGGCGTGGCCGATCGCATCAACCATCAGATCAAGTTCCGCGAGCGCTGGAGGCCTTTCTGCCCGTCGATGCTCGACACCGTCGCTCCACAGATGATCAAGATCGATCACCCGGCGCCTTTCATGACGTTCACGTTCGAAGTGGCTGAAGAGTGGAAGACCCGCGTTCCGGAAGTCGTCCATGAAGACGGCACTTCTCGCGCCCAAGTGCTCAAGCGCGAATACAATCCGCGCTACTACGACATGATGAAAGCGCTGGAGAACCTCACCGGCAACGGCGTGTCGCTCAACACCTCGCTGAACCGTCGTGGCGAGCCAATGATCTGCTCGCCGACCGACGCCCTGAACATGTTCTTCGGCTCGGACCTGCAGTACCTGATCATGGAAGACATCCTGGTGGTCAAAGACGGCGCAGACTCCTATGACACGCTCGGCTGAGCGCCATGTTCTGCAGTTCTGTCACGGCTATGACGGGCCGTTTCTGGACTGCGCCCGGCAATATGCCAGCCTGTTCGCAGGCAAGGGATACCGTGTCACCACGGTATTCCTGACCGGAGCCGCTGACCCTGAGGTGGCATCCGCCTGCGCCTCGGACGAAGTGTTGTTCATGGAGTACAGCTCCAAGGCCATTCGTGGCCTGAAGCTGGGCGCCATTCGTGATCTGCGGAAAATCGCTGCTTCGCGGGATTTTGTCTTCTGCATCGCTCATCGTTTCAAACCGGTTTATATCGCGCTGTTAGCCACCGGTTTGCCGGTGATCGGCGTGCATCACGCCTACGGTGATTACACCCGACGCAGTCGCAAGCTGTTCGCGCACCTGTTCCGCATGCGCCTGAGCCTTCTCGGGGTGTCGGATGCCGTGCGTGATGATCTGCGAAAAGCTCTGCCGAAATGGCCGACCGGCCGAATTCAGACGCTTTATAACCGCATCGACGTGGACGGGCTCGCGACTACGCTGTTGCCCCGTGAACAGGCCCGCGAAGCACTTGGGCTCGCTCAGGATGCTTGGGTGGTCGGCAATGTTGGCCGGCTGCATCCGGACAAGGATCAGGCCACGCTGCTGCGCGGGTTCGCTCAGGCGTTGCCGAATCTTCCGGCCGACAGCCAGTTGGTCATTCTCGGTACCGGACGGCTGGAGCAGGACCTCAAAGAGCTGGCAATGGAGCTGGGTATCGGCCATCAGGTGATGCTGTTGGGGCAAGTGCCCCAGGCCAGTCGCTATTTCAAGGCGTTCGATGTGTTTGCCCTGAGTTCGGATCATGAGCCGTTCGGCATGGTGCTGCTCGAGGCTATGGTTGCGGGCGTGCCGCTCATTGCGACGGCCTGCGGCGGGGCAAAGGAAGTCGTCGAAGGTGTGGGCATTCTCTTTCCTCTGGGCGATGGCGAACATCTGGCTCAGGGGCTGGTGCATCTGTCGCGGCTGGATGCCGAGCAACGGCAATCGTGTGCTTCGTTGATGATGCAGCGCCTGCACGACACCTTTTCGGATGACGCCGTGCGCAAGGTCTTCTGGCGTTTGCCGCAAGTCACCGATTGCCTGCCGGATATATAACCCGCTTTTAACTGGCAAAAAGAACCAAGGGCGAGTTCACCGTCAGTGCGGGCTCGTATTGCTTTCAAGTTGATCTATCGGATTTGTAATGGTCAGTAGTGTTTGGTCGTCTCGCTTTCGTCTTTGCTCATCACTCTTTGCTGCTCTTGCGATACTTGCCATGTTCCTCGGTTCATTCTGGTGGCCGGGCTCATCAAGTGCGTGGGCGTCGTTTATCCGCATTGCCTTGCTCCTTTCGCTGCTGGCCTCGTTAGGGCTGTTCAACCGCCGTTCGTTTTCGCTGAACCCGCTGATCATCGCGACGGCGGTACTGCTGGGCTATATGTTCCTGAACAGCTTCTTTTCCGGGGATAACTTTCAGTCCACGCGTCGATTGGTACTCATCTGCCTGTTTATCGCAGCGGTCAGTGCAATAAAGCCGCAGTCCGTCCTTAACTGGACGCGCATCATGCAGATCGGCGTCTGCCTCGCGACAGGCTTTGCGCTGTTTTCGATGGTCAATCTCATGACCCACGGCGCCTTCAAGTTTGGTTATCGCGAAATGAAGCTGGCCACCTCTGGCTTGGTCAATGTCGCCGATTTCGGCAATACCATCGTGGCAGGCATGCACTACGCTTTCTTCCTGATCGCAGGCGCGTGGCTGATGCTGACGGCTGAGAAGCGCCGCGAAAGCCTCTTCTGGCTGCTGTGCTGCGCGGTTCTCGCGGTGTACATCTATTTCACCTTTGCCCGCAGCGCCTGGATGGGGTGCGCGGCCGGCTGTCTGCTGCTGGTCTGTGTGATGACTCAAGGGAAAGTCCGGCGCAGCCTGTTGATCGCCATTGCCGTCGGTATCGTGGCGATTGCGATTCTGGGCTTCCGGGAGCTGATGTTCGAAGTGAACGTGCGTGGCGTCACCGGGCGTAATGAAGTCTGGAGCATGATCTTTTCGCGCCTGACGGATCACTGGTGGTTCGGCCGAGGCGCGGGCACGGCGCTGGGTCAGGTGCGCCTGCACACAGGGCAAATCGTCGGCAATACCCACAGTCTTTATCTCGAAGTGCTCTATCAGCTGGGTATCGTCGGTCTCGCCCTGCTTGTGATCACGATGGCATTCGCTGCGGTCAGCCTGTCCCGTGCGCTGGCGCGTTCGAAAGAGGCCGGCCTGTGGATCGCAATGCTCGCGGGTATCGCGGTTGTCATGGTGGTAGAGCTGCACACATTCATCGGCACGCCGGGGCTTGTGTGGATGTGGCTGTGGCTCCCGCTCGCCGGTGCCATCGCCGTGTCGAGGGAGGTTGCACAACGTGAAGGTTGAGAGCAGGGGAGATGCTCGCTGGCTGATCGCACCGGGTCTGGAGTTGCAGCTCCAGGACTTTGCGACGGTACGCGACGCCTTCAGCGGGCCGGTTTTCCTGCTCGCGTCAGGTCCGTCCGCCAGCCATTTCCCGCTACATGATTATCGGACCTGTCCGGTCATCGCCATGAATGGCTCCGTGCTGCGGTGCATCGAGCAGGGCATCCGCCCCTTCTTCTACCTCTGTGATGATCCGAACTTCGTCATTGGGCGCCCGGAACTTGCGATCAAGGGCGCGCTTCATGGCGAGCGTCTGGCAATGAGTCTGGACGTGCTCGAGCAGATTCACGCGGCTGACCGCACGGCTCTGCAGGGCAAAAAGGTCTACTTGCTGGAGCGGGTCAATCGCAGCGACCGCAAACCTATCCTCTCCGATCGCGCGTATGCCTGGTCGATCCGTCACGATCCTGAACTGATCTCGAACTTCTCGCTGTTGCGGCGTAAACCCAACCGGATCGGGTTCAGCCTGAATCTGGCGCGGGGCTATTTCGGCAGCCGGACCATCCCTTTTGCAGGGCTTCAGTTGTCTTGCCACCTGGGGTTTCGCCAGGCGTTTCTGATCGGCGTGGATTTGCGTCAGCAGGGCGGGCGGTTTTACGAGCAGGGTCAGGCTGCGCTGCCGAGCAGCCTGGATGAGGATTTCGAGCAGTACATCTTGCCCAGCTTCGAGTTGATGGCGAAAAGGATTGTGCCGCGCACCGGCTTGCAGGTTTTCAACCTGTCGCTGGAAAGCCGCTTGCCCCATAGCGTCGTGCCGAAACTGACCGCCGAGCAGCTTGATGAGCTGCTGCCACGCGGCTGACGTCGTGTCAGCCGAGCATGGCCTGAAGGTCTGAGACGAAGCGCGGGCTCCGGATCGGGGCCTCAAGGCTCTGGATGTAAGCGTTCAGGAATGTCGCGCCGGCATCCTCGCCCAACAGCCAGGCGCGATCTTCCTTGTAACGAAGCAGGTGCTGAAAGTTGCGCAGCCGTTTGCTGCGGCTCAGCGACGGGCTCTGGCAGCGCATGTCCGAGATGTCGATCAGGCCCAGCGCGTTATCGGGCGTGAGAATGACGTTGCCCAGATGCAGGGAGCGGAAATAGACGCCCTGATCATGCAGCCGTGCGATGAAGGTGCCCAGCTTGGCGCGCAAGGCATCGCCTTCGTTATTCTGCTTGATGGCCTGCCGCAGGGTGATTCCCGCCAGTGGTTCATACCGCACTGCGTCTCTTTTGATGCTGCCGATGCGATAGGTGTCGACCATGTGCGGGCAGTGAATCTGCCGTTGTTCAAGGGCAGCAATGTTGTCGGCGAAGCGCTTGGCATAAGGGAACAGCAGTGCCGAGCTCAGCAGACGCTTGCGACGGAACAGCTTGAGGATGTCGCCATTGGCGAGCAGCAGGACCTTGTCTCCCGACCCATCGGCTTCCAGCACTGTCGCGTTTTCTCGCAAGGCCAGATAGTCGCTGTGTTTCATCGAGTGCATCAGTTCTACTACCTGAAAAATTCGCCATCTTACCCGACTCGGACGGGCTTGGCTCCCCGGCTCGCCATTCGGAGAGCTGTGTTAAGATAGCCGACTCATTTTTTTACGCGGATCCCCATGAGCAGTCCTGAACCTCGCGGCAAATCCACTCTGGCCATCTATTTCCGGTTGCTGACGTACGTCAGGCCGTATATCGGCCTGTTCGTTCTGAGTATCGTGGGCTTCCTGATCTTCGCATCGACCCAGCCGATGCTCGCTTACATCCTCAAGTATTTCGTCGACGGTCTGGCCAATCCAGAGGCGCGACTGTTTCCCGGAGTGCCCTACCTGGGCGACCTTCAACTGTTGCAGGCCGTGCCCTTGATGATCGTACTGATCGCCATCTGGCAGGGCGCAGGTTCCTATCTGGGCAACTACTTCCTGGCACAAGTCTCGCTGGGGCTGGTGCACGATCTGCGTCTGGTGCTGTTCAACAAGTTGCTGACGTTGCCGAACCGGTATTTCGACAACCATAACTCCGGCCACCTGATTTCCCGCATTACGTTCAACGTCACCATGGTGACGGGGGCCGCGACCGACGCCATCAAGGTCGTCATCCGCGAAGGCATGACGGTCATCTTCCTGTTCGGCGCGTTGCTGTGGATGAACTGGGAGCTGACCCTGGTCATGCTGGCCATCCTGCCGCTCATCGCAGTGATGGTGAACAGCACCAGCCGCAAATTCCGCAAACAGAGCAAGAAGATTCAGGTCGCGATGGGCGACGTCACTCACGTGGCGTCCGAGACCATCCACGGCTATCGCGTCGTGCGCAGTTTCGGCGGGGAAGATTACGAAAAAGGCCGCTTTGAAAAGGCGAGCCGCAGCAACACCAAGAAACAGTTGACGATGACCAAGACGGGCGCGGTCTACACCCCGATGTTGCAGTTGGTGACGTACACCGGCATGGCCATCGTGATGTTTCTGGTGCTTTATCTGCGCGGAGATTCTTCAGCGGGCGATCTGGTGGCCTACATCACCATGGCCGGTTTGCTGCCCAAGCCAATCCGGCAGTTGTCCGAGGTCAGTTCGACCATCCAGAAGGGCGTCGCCGGGGCCGAAAGCATTTTCGAACAGCTCGACGAAACGCCTGAACACGACAGCGGCACCGTTGAACGTGAACAGGTCAGCGGCCGGCTGGAGGTCAAGAACCTATCGTTCACCTACCCGGGCACGGAAAAGCGCGTCCTGGATGACGTCAGTTTCGTCGCCGAAGCAGGTCAGATGGTGGCGCTGGTCGGTCGTTCAGGCAGCGGTAAATCCACGCTGGCCGGTCTGATCCCGCGCTTCTACGATCACAGTCAAGGCCAGATTCTGCTCGATGAGACTGCGATCGAAGACTACACGCTGCGCAACCTGCGCCGGCATATCGCGCTGGTGACGCAGCACGTCACGCTGTTCAACGACACAATTGCCAACAACATCGCGTACGGTGATCTGGCAGGGGCGCCGCTGGAGGACATTCAGCAGGTGTCGGCTGACGCCTTTGCCGATGAGTTCATTGACAAGCTGCCGCAGAAGTATCAGACCCTGGTTGGTGAGAACGGCGTCTTGCTGTCCGGTGGTCAGCGTCAGCGCCTGGCAATTGCCCGCGCGCTGCTCAAGAACGCACCGCTGTTGATCCTCGACGAAGCCACCTCGGCGCTGGACACCGAGTCCGAGCGCCACATCCAGCACGCGCTGGACAAGGTCATGAAGGGGCGGACCACGCTGGTGATTGCCCACCGTCTGACCACCATCGAGAAGGCCGACCTGATCCTCGTCATGGATGAGGGCCGTATCGTTGAGCGCGGGACGCACGCCTCTCTGCTGGCACAAAACGGTTATTACACGCGTCTGCACGCCAAACAGTTCGAAGATGAGCCCGCCAGCAACGCCGGTCAGGTAATCGATGCATGTTGAATGCGTTGCGATTCTGGCGTGAACGAGGCTGGACGGTTATCGATGCAGCTGCTTACGAGCAGGCATGGAGCCGGTTTGGCGGCAGCGTGGCGACCCATCCTCGGGTGATCGAACGTCTTGCAGGACTGGTCGGCATACCCGTCAGGTATCTGGGCTGGCAGGCCGATGGCGACATCCTTGCTGCAGTCCCTTGCTGGGGGCGAGATCTGGCGTTGTCCAGAAAGGTGCTCAAGCAGCAGGGCAAGCGAGGATTTTTCGACCTCGGCAACGCCGAAGTCATCCTCCCCGTTGCGCAGGACGTTCGTGTACCAGTGCGCCAGCGCATGAGCTACGTCTCGGAGCTGAATCTGCCCTTGGTCACAACGCTCAAGCCGCAGGCCGAAAGCCTGGCCCTTGCGCGCGAGCCTGAGGATTACTCGAAGAAATTTCGTTACAACCAGCGTCGCGAGCAGCGTTTGCTCGAAGAGGCGGGTGCGGTATTGCGTCCCGTGCTGGATTTCACGCCTGCCGAGCTTGCGGCGATGTACGAGCGGCTGTTTCAGGCTCGCTGGAATTTCGAAGTGCCCGGCAAAGCGCATCTGGGCGATGTGTTCACGCTGATGCGTGAGTTCATGACGGGGTCGGTGATCATGCTCGACGAGCAAGCGATCGCGATTCAGGTGCTGTATCGCGTCGAGTCGCCCAACTGGGTGTCGGTCGAATACGTCAACGGCGGCGTCGATCCTCAACAGCAGGCATTGAGTCCTGGCAGTGTGCTGAGTTACGTCAACACGCAAAACGCCTGGTCCGACGCCCGATCGCTCGACAAACCGCTGCGCTATTCTTTCGGGCGTTCCGACCGCGAATATAAAGATCGTTGGTGCCGGACGGTGCCGGTCTACAAGGTCTGATCTCACATGAGCGGGCATAAGCAAGCACTTCTCAAAAAGCATCGACGCGCCAAGCGTGTGGCGATGCTGTTCATCCTGGCAGCCCTCGTCGCGGCCGGCCTGTTCATCGCCTGGTGGTGGGTTCCGATCCTGCTGGTTGTCTGCTGGGTCGCGCACGAGGCGTGGTTCTCGGATCACCTTTTCTATTCGCCGGCGAGCGACTACCTCTATACGTTTCCTGCTGATGCCGACGTTCGCCCTGTCAGCCTGGTCAACGGCACCTTGCGCCTCGACTCGTCCGTGGACGCGGGGCAGACGCTGGTGCTCGAGCTTGAGCTGCGAAGCACGTGGCTTGGGCGCTGGGTCGATCCGTATGTCAGCATCGGCGACGACCGACAGGAGTTCGAGCGGGGGGCGCGTGGCAAGCGCTATCTGAATCTTTCAGGGCAGCACGCGGCGCTGATGGCTGACGGTTTGCGGCTTGAAGGGCATCACTGCCGCGTCTCGACCCCGACGACACTCTACGTCCTCAGCCACCCGGATTACGCCGACAAGCGCGTCATGGTGCTGGCGCCTCATGCCGATGACGCCGAGCTGGCGGCATTCGGGCTGTACAGCAAGGCGGTCGCCCCGACCATCGTGACCCTGACGCAAGGCGAGATCGAGGCCGAGGGCTATCAGCGGTTGGGCCTGAACCCGGCTGAAGCGGCCCGGTTGAAGGGACGTCTGCGGACCTGGGACAGCCTGGCGGTTCCGCTGTGGGGTGGCGTCGCGCAGGACCGCTGCGTGCAACTGGGCTACTACTGCCTGCAATTGCCCGCGATGCGCGAGGCGCCCACACAATCCTTCGGTTCGCGAGAGTCGCAGGAGAGCGATATCCGCACGGCGCGCCGCCACAATCCGTTCGCGCTGCCGGGCGACGCGGATGGAGAACCTTGCTGGGACAATCTGGTGGCCGATCTGGTGGCGCTGCTCCAGCGTTTCGAGCCAGAGGTGATTGTGATGCCGCACCCAGAGCTCGACCCCCATGCCGACCACGTCGCGACGACGCAGGCGCTGTATCAGGCCGTTGCGCAGAGCACCTGGAAACCGTCGATCGCGCTGCTTTACGCCAATCACCTCCACGACAACGACCGCTGGCCGATGGGCCGGGCAGGCAGCGGCGTAGCGTTGCCGCCGTTTGTCTACCAGACTTCGAGCGACAGCCTCTGGAGCCCGTCGCTGGACGCGTCGACGCAGATGGACAAAGCGATGGCGCTGGCCATGCAGCACGATCTGCAGGGGCGTCCGCCGTTCAAGCGGCTGGCGCGGCGCTGGATCCAGCGCGTGCTCGTCGGCCGCCAATGGCCCGCGACGGGGGAAGACGAGTTCTTCCGCAAGGCCGTGCGTCGCCATGAGGTGTTCATGGTGCGGCCTTTCGCCGACTGAAACGGGTCACACAGGGCAATTCCCGGGAGCCGAGCGCCGTCCGATACAGGCTGTGCTAAGATTCCGCCCTTGTCCATTTCAGCTACGGGTTGTTCGATGAAGTTGTCCATGCCGCGTTTTGATCAGGCACCAGTGTTGGTAGTCGGCGACGTCATGCTCGACCGCTATTGGCATGGCGGAACGTCGAGAATTTCCCCTGAAGCGCCTGTTCCCGTGGTCAAGGTCGATCAGATCGAAGACCGTCCGGGTGGCGCAGCCAACGTTGCGTTGAACATTGCAGCGCTTGGTGCCAAGGCTTCATTGGTCGGTGTGACCGGTGAGGACGAAGCGGCCGTGAGCCTCGCCGACAGCCTGAAGGCCGCTGGCGTGAATGCCTGCTTCCAGCGCATCGCGCACCAGCCCACCATCGTCAAGCTGCGCGTCATGAGCCGCCATCAGCAACTGCTGCGGATCGATTTCGAAGAGTCGTTCACCACCGACCCTGTCGCACTCAGCCAGGAAGTCGACGCGTTGCTCGACGGCGTGAGAGTCATGGTGCTGTCCGACTACGGCAAAGGCGCCCTGAAAAACCATCAAGCGCTGATTCAGGCCGCCCGCGAGCGCGGCATTCCCGTGCTGGCTGACCCCAAAGGCAAGGATTTCACGATCTATCGTGGCGCCACGCTGATCACACCTAACCTGAGCGAGTTCGAAGCTATCGTTGGACATTGTTCCGACGAAGCGGAACTTGTGGCCAGAGGTGCCCGTCTGATGGCTGATTTGGAGCTGGGAGCATTGCTGGTCACCCGTGGCGAACACGGCATGACCCTGTTGCGTCCAGACCATTCGGCTCTTCATCTGCCTGCCCGCGCACGCGAGGTTTTCGATGTGACTGGCGCGGGTGACACCGTGATTTCCACATTGGCAGCCGCCATTGCGGCAGGAGAAGACCTGCCGCATGCCGTCGCATTGGCGAATCTGGCAGCCGGTATCGTCGTAGGCAAACTGGGCACGGCGGCCATCAGCGCGCCAGAACTTCGCCGCGCGATCCAGCGGGCGGAGGGTTCCGAGCGCGGCGTGCTGACGCTTGACCAGTTGCTGCTCGCGACCGATGACGCCCGCGCCCATGGCGAAAAGATCGTTTTCACCAACGGTTGCTTCGACATTCTCCACGCAGGCCATGTGGCTTATCTGGAGCAGGCGAGGGCGCAGGGAGACCGGCTGATCGTCGCAGTGAATGACGACGCCTCGGTCAGTCGCCTGAAAGGACCGGGTCGGCCGATCAACAGCGTCGATCGTCGCATGGCGGTGCTTGCAGGCCTTGGCGCAGTGGATTGGGTGGTCAGCTTTTCAGAAGGCACTCCCGAGAATCTGCTGACCCATGTCCGCCCGGACGTGCTGGTCAAAGGAGGGGATTACTCGGTCGATCAGGTCGTGGGCGCTGACATCGTCACTGCCTATGGCGGAACGGTCAAAGTGCTTGGGTTGGTGGAGAACAGTTCGACGACAGCGATCGTGGAGAAAATCCGGAGCCGCTGACTTCGGCTTTACTGCACCTTTTGGCGTAATTTTAAGGTAAGGCAGTTCGATGAGAGTCATGCTGGTGGTGATGGATGAGCAGCGCGTGATACTGGACCGCCTGTACGAGATCGTGCAGCACCATTGTGACGAGTGCATCATCTATCGCCTCAGCAAGGCTCAGCAGCTGAAGTTGGGGAAGTTTCTGGCGTCGGTCGATTACCAACGCTTCGATCGCGTGGTGATTTTCTCCAGACTGAAACGTCTCGCCCCGCAGGTGCCGGTGCTCAAATGCGTGCCCGGTCTGGTGTTCCTTGAACACGATGCCTATCAGAATTACATGCCCGAGAGTAAATACCGCGGCCGGTATTCGTTGCTCTACAGTCGGCTGCCATGGTCTCGCGTGATCGTCTCGGGCAGCGTCGTGGCCCGTCGCTTTCGCGATGAAGGCATCGATGCGGTGTTCGTCTCCAAAGGGTACGACGACGCGATGCTGTGCAATACCGAGACTGAACGAGACATACCGCTTGGCTTCCTGGGCAGTCTGAAAAGCACTGAATACGGCCGCCGCAAAGCCTTTCTCGAACACATGGCCGCCCAGACCGGCATGCTGGTAACGCGCACTGAATCCGGCGAAGACTATCTGCACATGCTCAACCGCATTCGTATCTTCGTGAGTGCTGACATCGGCATGGGCGAGTTCATGATCAAGAACTTCGAGGCCATGGCCTGCGGCTGCGTGCTGTTGGCGTGGAGTCAGGGCGAGGAAGACGAACTGCTCGGCTTCCAGGACATGCATAACGTTGTGCTGTATCGCTCGGAAAGTGAAGCGCTGGACAAGCTCAAGTGGCTGCAAGACAACCCTGAACTCGCCGAATCCATTGCCCGCAACGGCCAGGCGTTTGCGCAAACCCGCTATTCATTCTCACGCGTGGGCCGTGATCTGGCCGCAGCGATACAGGCCGACATGCGCCCCTGGACGCCGCCCGGTATGATCGCCCGTCTCTGGGCAAAACTGCGTTACGGGATGAAGGTGGCAGGCTGAATGGTGGAGCAACAAAACCCGGCTCAGGACTCGCTTGATGGGGACTCGCTGAATCTGGAGAAACTTCCAGGCGGACATCAGGACGTGCTGGGTATCCTGCCTCCACAGCTGCAAGAGAGTCTGCGTCGCAGCGCTCGCGTGATTCTCGTCGCCAATAATCCGGCCATCCGTCAGGCGGACGTTGAAGCGCTCGGCCTTGACGCCAACGACACCGTCGTGACGTTCAATCAATGCATCAAGGCCGACTTGCTTACCCCCACGACGGTCAACCTGTTCGTGCATGGCTTCAACGGCCCGGACCGGTATTTTTTTGGCCTTCCCGCGCGGCCTGAGATCAATCGGCTGATGCAGCACCCACAGGCCCGCTGTTTCACCCTGTTGGTGGGTTGCACCGGCGACATCAGCCCGCTGCCCGAGGTCGCGCTGTACCACGATCGCATCCCACTGCCCGCGCTCTGGAACTACCCGGTCGAACGTCCGGGAGGCAAGCGCTATGTCGGCCCGTCTACTGGCTTCAACGTATTGGTGCTACTGGACTGGCTGCGTCGGCACCACGGCTATTCATTTGAGTTATTGACCTTGGGTTTTTCCAATGAAGCGGGAAAACTCTGGAGTGGCCACGCCTGGGAATATGAGCGCGAGTGGCTGATGCAGTCGGACGTGGTCCGTATCGCGTTGCAACCGCGCGCCTGGTGGCAGAAAATCCTGCGCCTCAAATGAGTGGCTCACGTTTACATCTGAAAGCGCTGAGTGTTGAACATGGATGGGTTGGCGGAGTGAAATGACGTGTTGAAAATCGCAGTCGCGTTCTTCGGGATTCCTCGTAATTCCGAGATCTGCTTCCCGTCCATTGAAGAAAACATCCTCGCGCAGTTGCCCTCGACTGCTGAGGTTCGCTGTTTCTATCATCTTTATAAAATCGACGAAGTTCACAACCCGCGCTCAGGTGAAGCGGCTGCGCTTGATGCTGACAACTATGCCGTTTTCCAGGGCATGTCTGGTCGGCTTGACTTCACGGACGGTGTGCTGGACCGCTGGGATTTCGAGCGCGTCAAAGAGCAGGGCGACACGTGGGGTGATGAGCACGTTTCGTTACGCAATCTGATCTATCAGCTTAATTCCCTGCGCGAAGTGACAGCGATGGTCGAGACGTTCGAGCCAGACTTCGTGGTGTTTGCCCGCCCGGATAATTTCTACCACAAGCCGCTGCCGGCATATGTATTCAAGCGCCCGCTGGCACGTCGCATGAATGTCTACATTCCGGACTGGCAATGGTGGGGCGGCCTGAATGACCGTTTCGCGATTTGTGGACGGGATGTCTACAAAGCCTACGGCAACCGCATCGAGCGGATATTCGCGTTCTGCGAGGCCACGGGAAGGAAGCTGCATTCCGAGCGGCTGCTCAAATTCGTCCTTCAGCAAGCCGGCGCCAAGGTGTGCCTGATGGACACCACTGCTTCACGTGTTCGCATCACCGGCGCGTATGCGGACGAGTCCTTCTCGCCGAAACGTGGCATGGGCAAGCGCGAGAATCGCTACTTCCACGCCTTCGCGCGCGTGCGCACGTTTCTGGATCGACGGCTCCGAGACTTGCCAGAGCAGTAAACGCCCCGCGTTAACCCTTCAGCTCGCGGATCTTCCTGACAAGCTGGCGCGCTTTCACCCGCAGTCGCTTCATGGGCGAGCGGGTTTTCTTGCCGGGCGCCAGCCCTTGCTGGACGATCCAGTCCTTCCAGCGAATGCGCTCGTCGCGTACCACCCAGCCATCCTGCGCGGCAAAGCTTTCTGCCAGATAAAGGCCCCGGGTGCCGGCCGGTGAAAGCTTGTCGTTTTTCAGGGTGAACAGCTGAGGCAGCGGCGCGCCATTTTCCAGCGGCATCAAGTACAGGTCGGGTTTGCTGCGATTGAGTCGCGCAACCAGCTGGTCGTTCTCAAGGCTCTCATCGACGTGAAAAAGACTGAGCGGCCGCGCCTCTTTCGGCACTTCCAGGCGCATGTCGTAGATCAGTTGCAGTGAGGCAGTAGGCAGGTGCACATACGCGCGGGGGCGTTCGATCAGGGTCATGCTGCCGCAGCGTACCGGGCGAGCGGCACCCGAAAGCGGGCTCAGGCGAAACGGCATGGCTTCACGATAATGCAGAGCTGCAGCGTAGGGCGCCGGCAGCCAGGTGTCGTTGAAGCGGCCGCCCAGCCAGCCTTGCGGCGTCTCGATCAGGCATTCTTCGGCCACTTCTTGAATGGCCGTGTGCAGCGGCAGGTTCAGCTCGTGCGCAGGGACATATCCGGAAATCAGCTTCAACACCACATCGCCGCGATCCTGCCGACGCTGGCGCACGAGCACCCAGTAATCACGGTTCTGCCAGTTGAGCGTCAGGCGCACCGAGACGCCGAGGTTGGCGAGCTCAGTGGAAAAGCGCTCGCTGTTCTCAACTTCGATCTTGCGGCGGCGAGAGAGGGTCTGGGCGAAATTCAGCGGCATCCCGACGCTCTGGTAGCTGAGGCTTTCGGGAGTGGCTTCGACAAACAACGGCAGGGTCTTGAAGTTGCTGGGGTTTTTCCGAATCAACGTTCGCGGCATATCGGCTCCTTCTTGCGTTGGGGTCGGCCGCCCGAGTCAGGCTTGGCGACGAATCACGGCAGCGGCGGTTGCCACGTTATGGGCCAGGTGCAGCGGATTGATCGTCCCGACGATAGCACCAGTGACGCCGGGATGCCCAAACAGCAGCTCGAAACTGGCTTGCACAGGATCGACACCGGGACTCAGGCAAACGTGCCCGCTCGCCAGCGCTTTTTTTATCAGTATCGCTTTGCCGTGAGCAGCAGCGTAGTCGAGGACCGGCTTTTCGCCTTGCTCGTTGAGGTTGTAGGTGACCATTGCGCAATCGCCGTCCTGCAACGCTCGCAACCCGCCCTCGACGGTTTTGCCGGAAAACCCGAAGCCTCGAATCTTGCCTTCGCGCTTGAGGTCGGCCAGCGTCTGGTAAACCTCGCACTCAGTGAGTACGTGCAGGTCGTTGCCGTCCGAGTGCACCAGCACCAGATCGATGAAGTCGGTTTCCAGCCGCTTGAGGCTGCGCTCCACCGACAGCCGCGTGTGGGCTGCGCTGAAGTCGTGGCTGGATTGACCTGCTTCGAACTCTTCGCCCACCTTGCTCACGATAACCCAATCCTGGCGCTGCCCGCGCAACAAAGGGCCAAGCCGTTCCTCGCTGCGTCCATAGGCAGGGGCGGTGTCGATCAGGTTGATACCCAGATCCCGCGTCAGCTTGAGCAGCATCTGCGCCTCGTGATCATCGGGGATCGTGAAGCCGTTAGGGTATTTCACACCTTGATCACGGCCCAGCTTGACCGTGCCCAGGCCGATCGGTGACACATTGATGCCGAGATTGCCCAGTGGGCGATGCAAGTCGTGCAGGGTTTTCATGGCAGCAGCAGATCCCAGACAGGAGTGGCGAGCGGCGGCTTGGGGAAGTCGCTGTGCGTGGGTTGCGGGATCGGGTGAATGGCGTCACGGGACAGTGACGCCAGCACGCGGTCGGCGAAGTCCGGCGCCAGCGCCAGCTTGGTGGGCCAGCCGACCATCAGCCGACCTTGCACGTCGAGGAAAGCGTTGTCCGGGCGCACGAGGCCGGTCTGCTGAGGTTCTGCGCGGTCGACCCGCAGCGTGGCGAATTGCGCCTGACTGAGATCGACCCATGGCAGCAGCTGCGAGAGTTCTTTTTGTGCAGCGGCGATCTGCTCCGCCGGGTCGCGGGCGACACCTTCGGCCTCGGCAATATCGCCGCCCAGATACCACACCCATTGGCCGTCCGCTGCGGGGTGAGTGGTCACGGTAATGCGCGGCTTCGGCCCGCCGCCCAGGCAATGCGCATACAGCGGCTTGAGCGTCGGACCCTTGACCAGCACCATGTGCAGCGGACGACGCTGCATGGCTGGATGGCTGACATCGAGGGTGTTGAGCAGCTCGGCATTGCCACCGCCCGCGCTGAGGACGATGCGCTGGGCGTGGATATCGCGACCGTCTACACGCAAGCCCACCAGCTCGCCTTCGTGACGCAACGGTTCGATGAGGGCCCCGGCCAGCAGGCTGTCGCCGGCAAGCTGGGCCAGGTTTTCAACGAGGCTCGGGACGTCGATGACCAACTCGGCCAGGCGATAGACCTTGCCCTTGAAACGGGGGTTCTGCAGCGCTGGCGGCAGCTCCGAGCCCTTGACCTGGTCGACTCGGCCGCGCACGGCTTTGCTCGCGAAAAAACTGGTGAGATTGCCTGCGATGGTGCCTGGCGACCACAAATAATGGGCTTCAGACAGCAGGCGTACGCCGGACAGATTCAGTTCGCCCTTGCCAGCGAGCGCCTCACGCCAGCGCCGAGGCATGTCGGCAATGGCTTCCGAGGCGCCGGACAGTGCGCCGTGCAAAGCGTACTTAGCGCCACCGTGAATGATCCCCTGAGACTTGAACGTCTGCCCGCCGCCAAGGCCGGCGTTTTCCACCACGACTGTCGAAAAGCCCTGTCGGCGCAGACGTGCGTTGAGCCAGAGCCCGGCAACGCCAGCGCCGACAATCAGGACGTCAGTGGAAATAGCGGATGACATGCGCACCTCGAATGGCGAATCGAAGCGGCCATTATAGGGGAAGCCGCTTTTCAATGACCCCTTTAATGACCCGCCGTTTTCGAGAACAGCTGGATGACCACCACGCCCGCGACGATCAGGCCCATGCCGGCGATGGCGGGCAGATCCAGTTTCTGTCCGTAAATGAACAGCGCTGCAATGCTCACCATGACGATGCCCATGCCTGCCCATACCGCGTAGGCAACGCCCACCGGAATGGTGCGCACGACCAGGGTCAGCATCCAGAAGGCAACGGCGTAGCCAACGATGACGAGCAGCAACGGCAGCGGGGTGCTGAGGCCTTTGACCGCCTTCATCGAGACGGTACCGATGACTTCAGCGCAAATGGCAATGGCGAGCAGGTAGTAAGCAGGCATGGCGAGACTCTCAGTGACAAGCGTTCTTGATTCTTGTGCCCATTCTAGGCGTTGCTCAGATGCGGTAAAGTCATTACCTATCTGACTGGCTGATAGGTTGTGGCTGATGCAATGGAGTCTTGAGCAAATCCAGTTATTCGTCAGCGTCGCTGAGCAGCGCTCTTTTTCTGCCGTGGCGCGCGCTTCGAAACGCGCGCAGTCGGTGGTCAGCAGCGCGATCGCGATGCTCGAATCCGACTTGGGAGTGACTCTGTTCGACCGCAGCAGTGGTCGGCAGCCGCGTCTTACCGAAGCGGGCAGTGCGTTGCTGGAAGAAGCCCGGGAGCTACTGCGCCAGTGCGAACGACTGGATGGCCGGGCGCTGGCGCTGATGCGGGGGCAAGAAGCGCGCCTGCGTCTGGCGCTCGACGAGGCCATGCCTTATCAGCCAGTGCTGGACAGCCTTGAGGCGCTGGACGATCGGTTTCCGAGTGTCGAGGTGCAACTGGCCAGCGGCGCTCAGGGCGACGTTGCCCGCAAACTGCTGGAGCGTCGCGCCGATCTCGGTCTGCTGTTCCATCATGAACAGATGCCTCAAGCCCTGGAGCGGCGAGCGCTGGGCAGCGTTGAAATGGTGACGGTCTGTGCAACCAGTCACCCGTTGGCGGATCAGCCGCTTGTCACGCGCCAGCAGTTGGCGCGGCATCGACAGCTGCTCATTACGCCGCAGCAGAGCGGTTACCCCGGCGGTGAGCAACTGAGCCCGCAGGTATGGCGCGCCGACAGTTTCTACGCCATGGCAGAACTGCTGATGAGAGGACTGGGCTGGGCCTGGCTGCCGCGTCACGTGGTGCAATACCCGACCTATCAAAATCAGATGATCGAGCTGAGCAGCGAATGGACGCCGCCGGCGCTGGTGGTGGAAATGGTCTGGCGACGCGATGAGCCACTCGGGCCTGCCGCGCGCTGGCTCGCCGAATGTTTCACTCATCATTTGAAGGCCATTGGCTGATAAACTCCGCGCCCATGAATAGAACTCTCTACACCTTCCTGTTTCATCTTGGACTCCCTTTTATTGCACTGCGCCTCTGGCTTCGTGCCCGCAAGGCGCCTGCGTACGCGCAACGAATCGGTGAGCGCTTCGCCTTTGGGCTGCCTGCCATGCAGCGTGGCGGTATCTGGGTTCATGCCGTGTCGGTGGGCGAGAGCATCGCTGCAGCGCCCATGATTCGAGCGCTGCTGACGCGATACCCCCAGCTTCCGGTGACCATCACCTGCATGACGCCGACCGGCTCCGAACGCATTCAGTCGATGTTCGCCAACGAGCCGCGCGTGCAGCATTGCTACCTGCCTTACGACTTTCCGTGGGCTGCCTCGCGGTTTCTTGATCATGTTCAGCCGAAGATCGGTGTGATCATGGAAACCGAGCTTTGGCCCAATCACATCCATCAGTGCGCGAAGCGGGGAATACCGACGGTCCTCGCCAACGCCCGGTTGTCAGAGCGTTCCGCGCGGGGGTATGCACGGTTCGCCAGGCTTACGCGGCCAATGCTCGCCGAGATGAGCCTGATTGCCTCACAGACGCAGGTCGAGGCTCAGCGCTTTCTCGATCTGGGCGCGCGTGCGGAGTCGGTGGTCGTCACGGGCTCGATCAAGTTCGATCTGACGATTGACCCGCAATTGCTGGAGCGCGCGGAGCAGCAGCGCGAGGCCTGGGGGCTTGTTCAGCGCCCGGTATGGATCGCAGCCAGCACCCATGCCGGCGAGGATGAAGTGGTTTTGTCCGCCCATCGCGACGTGCTGCAATCGCACCCCGACGCCTTGCTGATCGTGGTTCCGCGTCATCCCGAACGTTTCGGCAGCGTGTTCGAACTCACTCGCCAGCAAGGTTTTTCCAGCGTTCGACGCTCCACGGGCGATCCCGTTACGCATGCAACGTCGGTGCTCGTCGGCGATACCATGGGCGAACTGCTGTTTCTTTATGCGTTGGCGGACATCGCGTTCGTCGGCGGGAGTCTGGTTCCCAATGGCGGGCATAACCTGCTTGAGCCCGCGGCGTTGGATAAACCGGTGTTGAGCGGTCCGCACCTGTTCAACTTCCTCGAAATTGCCGCGATGCTGCGCGGTGCGGGAGCGTTGGAGGAGGCAAGCGACTCGGCAGCCCTGTCTGCAGCGGTCAAGCGACTGATCGAACATCCCGAAGCCGCGAAGGCCATGGCCGATGCAGGGCTGGCGGTGATGAAAGCCAATCAGGGCGCGCTGCAGAAATTGCTGAACGGTATCGGCCGCTTGCTGCACTGATTCCGTGGCAACCGGCTCCTGACGCTGCATCCCCGCCGGATGCACCAGCCTGTTCGTGAGCAAGCTCACTCCCACAGGTTAGGCGGGGTCGCCAGGCCGTGGCTCGGACGCACGTCCTTTAGGAGCGAGCTTGCTCTGGGCCGCACTCGGACGATCGGCTGCGCAGCACTCGCAAAACCAACCCAACGCGTTATGCCTGACATACCGCGTTCACCGGTTTTGCTGCCGGTCCCCGGCAGATCGCGGGCAAGCGCGCTCCTACAAGGGGAATGCGTCGCTGACTGGTATCGAGCCAGGACACAAACCCTGTAGGAGCGAGCTTGCTCGCGAAGGCTGACGATCCACCGTAGCTCATCCAGCGCCAGACCCTCGATCCTTCGGGTCTGACGTCGGATTATCGCTCGGTCGGCCTTTCGAAATTCTTCGCGGCTTCTTTTGCCAGATCAGGCGGGAGGAAGTCTTTGTCCGGGTTGTAGTCCGGTTTCAGGAAGCGCGACAGATCCTGCAAGTCGCCGGGGCTCAAGGTGCCAGCGGCCTGTTTCAGGCGCAGGTTGTCGAGGATGTAGTCGTAGCGCGTGTTGTTGTAGTCGCGCACCGAGGCGTAGAGCTGACGCTGCGCATCCAGCACGTCAACGATGTTGCGTGTGCCGACCTGATAGCCGATTTCCGTGGCCTCCAGCGCGCTCTGGTTGGAAATGATCGACTGCTTGCGCGCCTGCACCTGCTCCACGTCGGTGTTCACCGCGCGGTGCAGGTTGCGGGTGTCTTCCACCACCTGGCGGCGCAGTCCTTCGCGTTGCTGCTCGGTCTGGCCGAGGCGGGCATAGGCTTCGCGGACTTGCGAGCTGGTCAGGCCGCCGCTGTAGATCGGAATGTTCACCTGCAGGCCGATGGTGCGCTGCTCGACGCTGCCATGAAAGCTTTGCCCGGTGTAGTTGGGGTTGGTGAAGCCCAGCGGGTCATTGTCGCCTTTTTCGTACTGCGCCACGGCATCGACTGTCGGCGCATGACCGGCCTTGCGCTGGCGCAGGGTTTCTTCCGCAGCGCTGACAGCGTAATTGCTGGCCAGCAGGTTGAGGTTCTGCTGGGTGGCTGTATCGACCCACGATTTGGCGTCGTTAGGCGTCGGCGCCAGCACCGGCAATGTGTGAACGATGCCTTCGATCGAGTTGTAGTCCCGGTTGGTCAGGGTAATCAGCGCCTGAAACGCATCATCCACCTGACGCTTGGCAACGATGCGTGCTGCGCGGGCCGTGTCATAACTGGCTTGCGCCTGAAGCACATCGGTCTTGTCCGAAAGCCCGACATCGAACCGCTCGTTGGCCTGATCGAGCTGACGCTTGAATGCGGCTTCCTCAGCTTTGGTCGAGGCCAGATTGTCCTGGGCGCGCAGCACTGCGAAATAATCTTCGGCGCTTTGCAGGATCAGGTTCTGCTCGGTTGCGGACAGTTGGAGAATTGCCTGCTCATTGACGTTCTTCGCAGCCTTGAGTTGAAACCAGCGATCGGCGCGAAAGATCGGCTGACTCAGCGTCGCGCGGTAGACCGTGCCGCTGCGGTTGATCACGGCAGAGGGTTCGTCGATCTTGGTGCGGGTGTCGTTGATGTCGGCGCCGCCCGAAATGTTCGGCAGCAGGCCTGCGCGAGCCTGAGGCACGATCTCTTTCTGCGCGTCGTAGTTGGCGCGCGCGGCCGCCAGGTCGGCGTTGTTGTTGACCGCTTCCTGATAAACGCTCACCAGACCGGTCTTGGTCGGCAGTGGCAAGTCAGCTGCCCCGGCCATCGCACTCGAAGCACACGACACGGCAATGGCCAGTGAAAGTTTGCGCAGCATAGACATTCCCTAGTAGTTGTTGTCGCCAAATCTTGGTCCGATGGCTTTGGCGTCGCGTAGCGAGTGTAGTTCCGGACGATGTCGACAACAATCCGGCAAAACAGCCATTTAACAAGCGTTTGAATTCCGCGCTTGGCGTTTGCCACACGCGACGTCTAGACTGACGCCGTTCTTGTCGGGGTGCCTTGCTGTGAGGCTGAGATCGGATAATCCGGATCCCGTTGAACCTGATCAGGTTAGCGCCTGCGTAGGGAACAAGATTTCTCGTCTCCCGGCGAGTCCTCTTGAGTGTCGTCCGGGGTCGTCTTTGTTCAAATTCTGAACAGTCCTCGTCTTTCGATTCTCAGCATCCGTGTCTATTCCAGGGTGCATCCGTCCGTTCGAATCAGGCTCACGCTCCGACAAATCAATCCGCCGCTGGATGATGTCTGGAGAGCCCGTGATGAGTACAACACTAAAAAACGCCAATCTGAGTGAGTCCGCCCAGGTCGATTCAGGGTCGGTTCAGCCGTTCGCCCGTTCGCAGAAAATCTACGTTCAAGGATCGCGTCCGGACATCCGCGTGCCGATGCGGGAAATCAGCCTGGACGTTACCCCCACAGACTTCGGTGGCGAGATCAACGCGCCAGTCTGCGTGTACGACACCTCGGGCCCGTACACCGACCCCAACGTCATCATCGACGTGCGCAAAGGCCTGGGCGACGTGCGCTCGGCGTGGATCAATGACCGTGGCGACACTGAACGCCTCGATGGCCTGAGTTCCGACTTCGGTCAACAGCGCCTGGCCGATGCCGAGCTGACCAAGTTGCGCTTCGCCCACGTGCGCAACCCGCGCCGCGCCAAGGCCGGGGCCAACGTCAGCCAGATGCACTACGCGCGTCAGGGCATCATCACCGCCGAGATGGAATACGTCGCCATCCGCGAAAACATGAAGCTGCAAGAGGCCCGCGCTGCCGGTCTTTTGAAGCAGCAACACGCCGGCCACAGCTTCGGCGCCAGCATCCCGAAAGAAATCACCCCTGAGTTCGTGCGCGAGGAGATTGCCCGAGGCCGCGCGATCATCCCCGCCAACATCAATCATGTGGAACTGGAGCCGATGATCATCGGCCGCAACTTCCTGGTGAAGATCAACGGCAATATCGGCAACAGCGCGTTGGGATCGTCCATCGAAGAAGAAGTGGCGAAACTGACCTGGGGCATTCGCTGGGGCTCGGATACGGTGATGGACCTGTCCACCGGCAAGCACATCCACGAAACCCGCGAGTGGATCATTCGCAACTCGCCGGTCCCGATTGGCACTGTGCCGATCTATCAGGCGCTGGAAAAAGTCGGTGGTGTCGCTGAAAACCTGACGTGGGAGCTGTTCCGCGACACGCTGATCGAACAGGCGGAGCAGGGCGTCGACTACTTCACCATCCATGCGGGCGTGCTGCTGCGCTATGTGCCGCTGACCGCCAAGCGCGTCACGGGGATCGTCAGCCGTGGCGGCTCGATCATGGCCAAGTGGTGTCTGGCGCATCACAAGGAAAACTTCCTCTACACCCATTTCGATGAAATCTGCGAAATCATGAAGGCCTACGACGTCAGCTTCTCGCTGGGCGATGGCCTGCGTCCGGGATCGATTGCCGACGCCAACGACGAAGCGCAGTTCGGCGAACTGGAAACCCTTGGCGAGCTCACCAAGATTGCCTGGAAGCATGACGTCCAGTGCATGATCGAAGGCCCGGGCCATGTACCGATGCAACTGATCAAAGAGAACATGGACAAGCAGCTGGAATGCTGCGACGAGGCGCCGTTCTACACCCTCGGCCCGCTGACCACCGACATCGCCCCCGGCTATGACCACATCACGTCCGGTATCGGCGCCGCCATGATCGGTTGGTTCGGTTGCGCGATGCTCTGCTATGTCACACCCAAGGAACACCTGGGTCTGCCGAACAAGGATGACGTAAAGACCGGGATCATTACTTACAAGATCGCGGCTCACGCAGCTGACCTGGCGAAAGGGCACCCGGGCGCACAGATTCGCGACAACGCCTTGAGCAAGGCGCGCTTCGAATTCCGTTGGGAGGACCAGTTCAACCTTGGGCTTGATCCGGATACGGCCCGTTCCTATCACGACGAAACCCTGCCGAAGGACTCGGCGAAGGTCGCGCATTTCTGCTCCATGTGCGGGCCGAAGTTCTGCTCGATGAAGATCACCCAAGAAGTGCGCGAATACGCGGCCAATCAGAAGATCGAGGCGGTTGATCTGTCTGTGGCCGAAGGTATGCGCGAACAGGCCGAGCGCTTCAGGCAGGAAGGCAGTCAGCTTTACAAAAAGGTCTGACGCGGTTTTACCCCTGTTGATTGATCGTTCCCACGCTCCGCGTGGTAACGCCCTTCTTGACGCTCTGCGTCAAGGGGGCGCTGAGTACCCCGTGCGGCATTCCTACGCAGAGCGTGGGAATGATCGTCGTCTAAACTATTGAGATTGCGACGTGAACACACCCAGCACCTACTCACCCGATATTCCCGTCCCCGCCAGCAAGCGGGTTTTCGGCGGGCGCGATCTGTTTTCCCTGTGGTTCTCCCTCGGCATCGGCCTGATGGTGCTGCAAACCGGCGCGTTGCTGGCGCCGGGGCTCGGCATGTCTGGCTCGATGCTCGCGATCGTCCTGGGCACTCTGGTGGGCGTCCTGCTGCTCGCGGCTGTCGGCGTAATCGGGAGCGACACCGGCCTGTCGTCGATGGCCGCGCTCAAGCTCAGCCTCGGCACCAAAGGCGCGGGCGTGCCGGCGATTCTCAACCTCTTGCAACTGGTCGGTTGGGGTTCGTTCGAGATCATCGTGATGCGCGACGCAGCCAGTTTGCTCGCTGCCGGGGCATTCAGCGAAGGCAGTCTGTGGACAAGTCCGCTGCTGTGGACGCTGCTGTTCGGCGGCCTGGCGACCCTGCTCGCGGTCAGTGGGCCGCTCACATTCGTGCGGCAGATTTTGCGCAAGTGGGGCATCTGGCTGCTGCTCGCGGCGTGCGCGTGGCTGACCTGGAATCTATTCGCCAAAGCTGATCTGGCCGCGCTCTGGTCCCGGGCCGGCGATGGTTCGCTGCCTTTTGCGGTTGGCTTCGATATCGCCATTGCGATGCCGCTATCCTGGCTGCCGCTCATTGCCGATTACTCCCGTTTCGGCAAACGCGCGACGGGCGTATTCGGCGGGACAGTCCTGGGGTTCTTCATCGGCAATTTCTGGCTGATGACGTTGGGCGTCGCCTACACCCTCGCGTTCGCACCCAGTGGCGAAGCCAATGCGTTATTGCTGGCGCTGGCGGGTGCAGGGATGGGCGTTCCGCTGTTGCTGATCCTGCTGGATGAATCGGAAAATGCGTTCGCCGACATTCATTCGGCTGCCGTTTCAAGCGGGATTCTGTTGAAGGCCAGGGTTGAACATCTGGCGCTGGCGATCGGCATCATCTGCACGGTGATTGCGTGCTTCGCCCCGTTGGCGCAGTACCAGAACTTCCTGTTGTTGATCGGCTCGGTGTTCGCGCCGCTGTTTGGCGTGGTGCTGGTGGATCACTTCATCCTGCGCCGTCGCAGCCATGGCGCCGCGACGACCGGTCTGCGCTGGATGACCTTGCTGGCGTGGCTCGGCGGGATTTTCACCTACCATCTGCTCGCCAATCTTTATCCGGATATCGGCGCAACACTGCCAGCGCTCGTCGTCGCTGGCGTGTTGCAAATGATCCTGAGTAAAGCCGTTAGCTCCGGCCAGGAAACAGCTCAGGCTTGATGATCCCGTTGAGCTGTGGATAGGGAATCTTCAGCTCGATGTGGCCCATCGAATAAGGTGCGATGGTGTCCACCGGGTATTTCAGGATGACGGCACCGTACGTCAGGGCGACGTTTGAAGTTCGCTTGAATGGCCACATCTTCTGAAAGTCGGCGTCCTTGTCCAGCTTGGTGCTCACTTGCCAAGCTTGATGCGCCAGTTCGGCTTTTTCCCAGAACGCGCTTTCCTGGCCCGGTACCAGCATGTCGGCCAGCGTCAGAACGCGCTGCTGCTGGCGCGAATAGTTGATGAAGGCACGGCCCGGATTGCCGTGAGCGCCACCGGTATCCAGGTAGCTCGACAGCTCCACGACGACGATTCCGTCATGCTGCTCGCGTACTTTGGCTTGAAGGTAACTGCTGTTGCGCGCCGGGGCACGGCTCAGGAATTGCTCCTGATACGCCTTGACCGTTGGCGGAACGGGACCATCGGTGTCGCTGCGGGTCAATTGCAGGAGCGTGCGCTGAACGATTGCATCCAGTTTGGGCTCGTCCGGGAAATGCACGGTGTCGATGTTCACCAGTGGGCAATCGTCTGTGGTGCAGCCGGGCTTGATCAGCTCGGAGGCGTCACGCTGAACGGTCAGCGGACTGCGCAGATTGGGTTGGAAAAGGCTTTGGCAGGCGCCCAGTATCAGGGCCAGACAGGCCAGTGAAATGATCTTCAGAAACGACATGTTGATCCTTGGCATTGGCATAAAGGGCCATCACTCGGATGTAACGGCAACCAGCTTCGACTACGGGGGGCGCAATCAGTTCGCCACTGGGCCGATTAGAGAACCTTTCGCTTGCCGTCGTCTACCCTGAGGGCCGGATTTGCCAACTCAAAGGGCTGCATCCAGCGCAGCAGCGCGTTAGGATGGGGCCAGGACACAGGTGCTCAAGCAGTGAGAGAAGTATGACTGATACCCCGAAATCGATACCGACGAAGCACGAGATCACTCAGCGCGAAACCTGCTTCAAGGGGTTCTACCAGCTGGATCGACTGCACCTGCGCCACGAACTGTTCGACGGCGGCATGAGCCCGGAAATCAAGCGCGAGCTGTTTGTCAGACACGACGCTGTCTGCGTGCTGCCTTACGATGCCAAGCGCGATCAGGTCGTGCTGATCGAGCAGTTCCGGGTAGGCGTGGTGGGCAAGTACCCCAACCCCTGGCTGATCGAAATGGTTGCAGGCCTGATCGACAAAAAAGAGGAGCCTGAACAGGTTGCTCACCGTGAGGGAGAGGAGGAAGCTGGGCTTGTCTTCGAGGCACTCTGGCCGATCACCAAGTATTTCCCTTCGCCCGGAGGCAGCAACGAGTTCGTTCATCTCTACCTGGGCAAATGCGACAGTGAAGGCGCAGGGGGGCTGCATGGCCTGGAAGAGGAAGCCGAAGACATCCGTGTGTCGGTCTGGTCCTTCGAAGATGCCATGCAGGCTGTGAAAGACGGACGCATCGTCAATGCGGCAACTATCATCGCAATACAATGGCTGGCGCTCAATCGCGCCGAGATAAGGGGGCTATGGTCGTGAATCTTCTGCGCGAGCGCTATCGTGTCGACCTCGCCGGGCTGCAAGCAGCCTGCGAGGCGAACTACGCGCGCTTGATGCGTTTGTTACCCGATATGCGCAATGCACAGCGCTCACGCAAGGTCGCTGTCACGCAAGGCGATCAGATGCTGGGCGTGCTGGCGGTCGAGGTCATACTCGACTGTCCTTACACCACCACGCTACAAGTGCGCCAGGAGCACAGCCTGCCCTGGCTGCCGGTGCCTGTGCTGGAAGTCCAGGTCTATCACGACGCGCGCATGGCCGAAGTCATCGGCGCCGAACACGCGCGGCGTTTTCAGGGCATTTATCCTTACCCCAACGCCGACATGCATCAGCCCGATGAAAAGGCCCAACTCAATCTGTTCCTGGGGGAGTGGTTGAGTCACTGCCTGGCGTGTGGGCATGAGTTTGAGTCGGTGCGCTGAAGTTGTAGGGTTTTTCCAGCTAACTTAACGCTCAAGTCTTCCAGCCTTGTAGGCTGTTTCTGAAAGTTTCGTTGCGCTGGGATTTGCGCTTTATTTTTCAGCCTTCTGAAGTTAGGTTTTGGCGCTCGACTTACTTCAGAGGTCTGTATGAGTTATGTGGGGCGTAATCTCGATTCGTGCAACGCCATCCCTTTTGAATGGCGACATACATGGCTCGTAGTCGTCAGCGGTGATGGGCCAAATTTCTGTGGGCATGCCCTGTTGAAGGCTGGTTATTATTATTTCCACGTCGATGGTTGGGAGAATCGCCCTTATTATTTGACGGAGGCGGAATATAGAAGGTATCTCACGGAGGGCGGAAAGACTGAGCTGTTCAAGCGCAGTGTCTTCATACCGTTCCCGGCGCAGGCGCAGCGAAAACTTGAAGAATTGAGCGCCAAGCCTTGGTACTGGCGAATTATCCCAAATAATTGCGCCAGCTATGTTGAGGAGATTTTCGCGGCAGGCGGTGTCGACGACTCAATTTTGATGAACTGTCCGGTTTTCTGGAGATGAACAGGCTTAAGGCGATTCTTTACGGAGCTCTCCTGGGTACGATATGCCCTATCTTTATCCAGTTGGTGTGTTACCAAGGTGTGCGGCTTCTAGACTCTCTCCAGTGGTCTTTAAGTTTAACCGGATTTGTTCTAGGCATTTATTTGTCGCGATATATATCTTGGGGATGGTCGTTGGGTGGTGGGACGGGTTTTCTGATCGGGCTTTTCGGCCCGCTGCCAATTGGGTTCTTATATTCAGATGTGAGTTACGAAAGAGTATTGCCCTGGCTTTTGATTAGCGCAGTGATAGGTCTTTTTGCAGGAGGCCGTACTCTTGATCGCCTTTTCAAGGAACGCGCCCTGCGCCGAAAAACTTCAGCTCCCAAGCACCACAACTGAGAGCTAGCCCTCACTTCGGCATTTGCCCGTCGGCGCTCCAGCCACCATAATCCGGCCATACCCGCTCAAGGAGATGGCCATTGCCGAGCACACCTCTGAATTCGTCCTCCGTCCTGGTGGTGCAACTGTCCGATAGCCACCTGTTCGCTGAAGCGGACGGCAAGCTCTTGGGCATGGCCACGCGCGACAGCCTGAGCGCCGTCGTTGATCGGGTGCTGGCCGAACAGTCGGCGATCGACCTGGTGCTCGCCACGGGCGATTTGTCTCAGGACGGCTCCGTCGAGTCTTATCAGGCGTTTCGCCAGTCGAGTGAGCGCCTGTCCGCGCCCAAGCGCTGGCTACCTGGCAACCATGACGAACTTCGGGAAATGGCGATTGCCGCTCAGCAGAGTGACTTTCTCGAGCCTGTCGTGGACGTTGGAAACTGGCGTATCACGATGCTGGACTCTGCCGTTCCGGGCTCCGTGCCGGGCTATCTGGAAGACAAACAGCTGCAACTGCTTGCTCAGGCGTTGAGCGAAGCACCTCAACTTCATCATCTGATTTGCCTGCACCATCATCCGGTGCCCATTGGCGCGGCGTGGATGGAGCCGATCGGGCTGCGCAACCCCGAGGCTCTGTTCTCGGTGCTGGAACGCTTTCCTCAGGCTCGGGCGCTGCTTTGGGGCCACGTGCATCAGGAATACGATCAGCAACGTGACGGCTTGAGGTTGATGGCGTCGCCGTCCACGTGTATTCAGTTCGCGCCCGACAGTGAGGATTTCAAGCTCGACGCGCTGGCGCCGGGATATCGCTGGTTGCGGCTGCACGATGACGGCCGGATCGAAACCGGCGTATCGCGGATTGACTCCAGTCTGTTCGAAGTCGACCTCAGTGGTGCCGGTTATTGATGGAAATGCTTCGAACCTCAGCGGTTGATCAACAAACGAGTTTTCCCTGGGTTGTCCCTGTAAACTGCGTGGCTTTGCGTGTTGATGCGCTGCTTCTGGAGATAACCGCGTGAACCAGGATCACCCGACGCTTCTTTATATACATGGCTTGAACAGCTCGGCGATGTCGAAAAAAGCCACACAGCTGGCTGAGCTGATGAAAACCCTGGGGTTGAGCGAGCAGTTGCGGGTGCCAGAGCTGCACCATCATCCGCGTCAGGCAGTGGCCCAACTGGAAAACGCCATCGAAGAACTGGGCGGGCGGCCATTACTGGTCGGCAGCTCGCTCGGCGGCTACTATGCGACTCACCTGGCGGAGCGTCATGGCCTCAAGGCCGTGCTGATCAACCCGGCGGTGAATCCGCATCAGTTGTTCGACGGCTTTCTGGGCACCCAACAAAATCTTTATACCGGCGAGAGCTGGGAGCTGACGCACGATCACGTGGCAGCGCTGGCAGAGCTCGAAGTGCCGGCCCCGCAAGATCCTCAGCGTATCCAGGTGTGGCTGCAGACCGGCGATGAAACTCTGGATTATCGTCGCGCGCAGGCATTTTACCGGGCTTGCGCGTTACGCATCGAGGCCGGGGGCGATCACGGTTTTCAAGGATTCGCGTCGAAACTGCCCGCTCTGCTCGGATTTGCCGGTTTCGCGCCGGAATTGCTCCAGGCGATCGATCTGTCGGTGCTGTAACCCGACCGGATCGACGCATTTGCTGAAACAACAATGTAGAACAGTGTCACTCCGAAATTTCATGAACGACTTGATGACGAGACCCCATGGCCAATCCCAGCGCTAGCTCTTATAACGCAGACGCCATCGAAGTCCTCTCGGGCCTCGACCCGGTCCGCAAACGGCCGGGCATGTACACCGACACCACGCGGCCGAACCACCTGGCGCAGGAAGTCATCGACAACAGCGTCGACGAAGCGCTGGCGGGGCACGCCAGATCGGTGCAGGTCATCCTCCACGCCGATAACTCCCTTGAAGTGGCCGATGACGGTCGCGGCATGCCAGTGGACATCCACCCGGAAGAAGGCGTTTCCGGTGTCGAACTGATCCTCACCAAGCTGCACGCGGGCGGTAAGTTCTCCAACAAGAACTACCAGTTCTCCGGCGGTCTGCATGGGGTGGGTATTTCGGTAGTCAACGCGCTCTCCACCCAAGTGCGGGTGCGGGTCAAGCGCGACGGCAACGAATATGAAATGACCTTCGCCGATGGCTTCAAGGCCAGCGAGTTGGCCGTCGTCGGCACAGTGGGCAAGCGCAATACAGGCACCAGCGTATTCTTTGCGCCGGACCCGAAATATTTCGACAGCCCCAAGTTCTCCGTCAGCCGCCTCAAACACGTGCTCAAGGCCAAGGCTGTCCTGTGCCCGGGCCTCTTGGTCAGCTTCGAGGACAAGGGCACCGGCGAGAAAGTCGAGTGGCATTACGAAGACGGGCTGCGCTCGTATCTGCAGGACTCGGTGAATGAGTTCCTGCGCCTGCCCGACGAGCCCTTCTGTGGTTCGTTCGCGGGTAACAAGGAAGCCGTCGACTGGGCGTTGCTCTGGCTGCCTGAGGGTGGCGACAGCGTTCAGGAAAGCTACGTCAACCTGATCCCGACCGCGCAGGGCGGTACTCACGTCAATGGTCTGCGCCAGGGCTTGCTCGATGCCATGCGCGAATTCTGTGAGTTCCGCAATCTGCTGCCGCGTGGCGTGAAGCTGGCGCCGGAAGACGTCTGGGAGCGGATCGCGTTCGTTCTGTCGATGAAGATGCAAGAGCCCCAGTTCTCCGGTCAGACCAAAGAGCGTCTGTCGTCTCGTGAGGCGGCGGCGTTCGTCTCCGGCGTGGTCAAGGACGCATTCAGCCTGTGGCTCAACGCTCACCCTGAAATGGGCATGCAGTTGGCGGAACTGGCGATCAACAACGCCGGACGCCGACTCAAGGCAAGCAAGAAAGTCGAGCGAAAACGCATCACTCAAGGTCCGGCGCTGCCGGGCAAACTGGCCGATTGCGCCGGTCAGGATCCGATGCGCGCCGAACTGTTTCTGGTCGAGGGTGATTCTGCCGGCGGTTCGGCCAAGCAGGCGCGCGACAAGGAGTTTCAGGCCATCCTGCCGCTTCGCGGGAAAATTCTGAACACCTGGGAAGTCGATGGCGGTGAAGTGCTCGCCAGCCAGGAAGTCCACAACATCGCGGTCGCCATCGGGGTTGATCCAGGCGCGGCCGACATGAGCCAGTTGCGATACGGCAAGATCTGCATCCTCGCCGATGCCGACTCCGACGGCCTGCACATCGCCACCTTGCTGTGCGCCCTGTTCGTGCAGCATTTCCGTCCGCTGGTCGACGCCGGCCACGTGTACGTCGCAATGCCGCCGCTCTACCGCATCGACCTGGGCAAGGACATTTATTACGCACTGGATGAAGCTGAGCGCGATGGCATCCTCGATCGTCTGGTGGCCGAGAAGAAGCGCGGCAAGCCTCAGGTCACGCGATTCAAAGGTCTGGGCGAGATGAACCCGCCGCAGCTGCGTGAAACCACCATGGACCCGAACACCCGTCGTCTTGTCCAGCTGACGCTGGATGATTTCGAGGCCACTTCGGAAATCATGGACATGCTGTTGGCGAAGAAACGTGCAGGCGACCGCAAGACCTGGCTCGAATCCAAGGGCAACCTTGCTGAGGTGCTGGTCTGATGCGAGCCTGGTTTGCAGCCCTGTTGTTGCTCGCTGCCCCAGTCTTCGCCGCACCGTTGCCCGAACTGAAATTGTTGTCCGAGCACCCGGTCGACGACATGATCGGCGGCAATCTGTCGGGGCTGGCGTCGTGCAATGGCGTGTTGTGGACGGTTTCTGACCGCGATGACACCTTGCTGTATAGCCTCGACACCTCGGCGACGGTCTGGAAAGCCCGTGGCCAGGTGATCGAGATCCCGCCGATTCCAGACAGCGGGCTGTCAGCGACCTTGCGTGCGATGGCCAAGGCTTCGGCGATTCTTCGTGGCGGCGATCTGGATTTCGAGGGCGTGAGCTGCGATGCCGCCGGCAACCGTTATCTGGTCAGCGAGGCTTACGCCACGGTGCTCAAGGTGCCTGTCAGCGGGGCGCCGGTCTGGCTGGAATTGCCGGGCAAGCTGGTCAAGGAAGCGCAGTCGGCGGGGATGCTGCAGCACTTCAATGCGATTTTCGAAGGCATCGCGATCAATCCGGCAGGTGATCAGTTATGGCTGGCCGCCGAGCGTGACAAGCGAGGTCTGTTGACGGCGCGCCTAGGTAAAGACGGCTGGGCCTGTGATGCGAGCTGTATTCTGCGGGTCGAGTCAGGCAATGACATTCTGCCGCCGCAAGTGGGCGGGAAGGCCGTTGGCAAAGACTTTGCGGATATTTCGTTGTACAAGGGCAAGTTGTTCGCGCTTGAGCGCGCAGCCTACCGCATCTGCCGACGCTCTCTGGAGACCGGGCAGCTCGAAGCGTGTTGGTCATTCGCAAAGGAAGCGCTGCAACCCAACCGCCTGTATGACCAGAAATACGGCCTGACCGAAGCGCTGGTGATCGATGACAGCGGTGCGTGGGTCGGGGTCGACAATAACTTTGGCGCTCGCGCCGACGGAGAAAAGCGTCCGATCGTCTGGCGCTTCGCTGCGCCAGCCGGTGGCTGGGGCGGCAAGCCTTGACACAGGCGCCACCCGGCAGACGCGCCGGGCGTCTCATGCTGATCATCGTCTGGGCTGCGGGGCTGTTTCTGGCCACGCGTTTTTTCGGCGATTGGGAGCAGCGACAGGAAAACCCGAACACCAGCGTTACTTCACGGCAGGGTGATGGCTATGTCGAAGTGCAATTGACGAGCAACCGTCAGGGGCACTTCGTCATGAGCGGGCAGATCGACTCGCACCCGGTCCAGTTCATGCTCGACACGGGAGCGACCAATGTCGCCATTCCCGAAGAGGTGGCGAACACGTTGCGCCTGGAGCGTGGCGAGCGGGTTCAGGTGAGTACGGCCAATGGCCGCACCGAGGCGTTCCGGACCACGCTGCAACGGCTGCAAATTGGCGACATCGTCTTGAGCAATGTGCGCGCCCTGGTGGTGCCCGGCCTGGACGGTGAGCAGGTGCTGCTTGGCATGAGCGCCATGAAACAACTCGAATTCACACAGCGCGGCGGCACATTGCTGCTGCGTCAGACGACAAAATGATGAGGCCCGCATGAGCGACTCCCTTGACCTCAGCCTGGATGGCGTAGAACGCCGATCACTGGCTGACTTCACCGAACAGGCCTACCTCAACTATTCCATGTACGTGATCATGGACCGCGCCTTGCCGCACATCGGTGACGGCTTGAAGCCCGTGCAGCGGCGGATTGTCTACGCCATGAGCGAACTGGGCCTGGACGCCGACGCCAAGCACAAGAAATCGGCGCGCACCGTCGGTGACGTACTCGGCAAGTTCCACCCGCACGGTGACTCCGCGTGCTATGAGGCCATGGTGCTGATGGCTCAGTCGTTCAGCTATCGCTATACGCTGGTCGATGGTCAAGGGAACTGGGGGGCGCCGGATGATCCCAAGTCGTTCGCGGCCATGCGCTACACCGAGGCGCGCCTGTCGCGCTATTCGGAAGTGCTGCTGACCGAACTGGGTCAAGGCACCGCTGACTGGGTCCCCAACTTCGACGGTACGCTGGACGAACCTGCAGTATTGCCGGCACGTTTGCCGAATATCCTGCTCAATGGCACCACCGGTATCGCCGTGGGCATGGCGACCGACGTTCCGCCGCACAACCTGCGTGAAGTCGCGTCTGCCTGCGTGCGTTTGCTCGATGAGCCCAAAGCCACCATCGAGCAACTGTGTGAGCACGTGCAGGGGCCGGACTACCCGACCGAAGCCGAAATCATCACGCCGCGCGCCGATCTGCTGAAGATCTACGAAGGTGGTCGCGGCTCGGTACGCATGCGTGCCGTTTACCGTGTCGAGGATGGCGACATCGTGGTCACCGCGCTGCCGCATCAGGTTTCCGGCGCTAAGGTACTGGAGCAGATCGCCGCGCAGATGCAGGCCAAGAAGCTGCCGATGGTCGCGGACCTGCGTGATGAGTCCGATCATGAGCACCCATGCCGCATCGTGATCATTCCGCGCTCCAATCGCGTCGATCCTGAAGAGCTGATGCAACACCTGTTCGCCACTACGGAGCTTGAATCCAGCTACCGGGTGAACATCAACATCATCGGCCTGGACGGCAAGCCGCAGCTCAAGAACCTCAAGGCGCTGCTGTCTGAGTGGCTGACATTCCGTATCAACACGGTGCGTCGTCGCTTGCAATTCCGTCTGGACAAAGTGCAGAAGCGCCTGCACCTGTTGGAAGGTTTGCTGACCGCTTACCTGAATCTGGATGAGGTGATCCACATCATCCGCACCGCTGAGCATCCGAAGGCCGAGCTGATTGCCCGCTTCGACCTCTCGGAGATCCAGGCCGACTACATCCTCGACACCCGACTGCGTCAGTTGGCGCGTCTGGAAGAAATGAAGCTGCGCGGCGAGCAGGACGAACTGCTCAAGGAACAGGCCAAGCTGCTGGCGCTGCTGGGCAGCGAGACCAAGCTGCGCAAGCTGGTGCGTTCCGAACTGATCGCGGACGCCGAAACCTATGGCGATGATCGCCGCTCGCCAATCGTGGAGCGCGCCGAAGCCAAGGCGTTGTCAGAAAACGAGCTCATGCCGACTGAGCCGGTGACGGTCGTGCTGTCAGAAAAAGGCTGGGTGCGTTGCGCCAAAGGTCATGACATCGATGCAACAGGGCTCTCCTACAAGGCTGGCGACGGATTCAAGGCAGCAGCGGCGGGGCGTTCGAATCAGTTCGCTGTGTTCATTGACTCGACCGGGCGCAGCTATTCGCTGGCAGCGCATACGTTGCCTTCTGCCCGAGGTCAGGGCGATCCACTCACCGGTCGCCTGACGCCGCCACCTGCGGCGACGTTCGAATGCGTGCTGCTGCCCGATGATGACGCGCTGTACGTGATCGCCTCCGACGCCGGTTACGGTTTCGTCGTGAAGGGCGAAGACCTGCAGGCGAAGAACAAGGCGGGCAAGGCGCTGTTGAGCCTGCCGACGGGTGCCAAGGTCATTCTGCCGCGTCCCGTGCCAGATCGGGAGCAGAACTGGCTGGCGGCGGTCACGACCGAGGGGCGCCTGCTGGTGTTCAAAATTGCCGATCTGCCGCAGCTGGGCAAGGGTAAAGGCAACAAGATCATCGGCATTCCTGGCGAGCGCGTTGCCAGCCGAGAAGAGTTCGTGACCGACCTGGCGGTGATTCCGGAAGGCGCCACTCTGGTGTTGCAGGCTGGCAAACGTACGCTTTCTCTCAAGGCTGACGATCTGGAACACTACAAAGGCGAGCGCGGAAGACGTGGCAATAAGCTACCACGCGGATTTCAGCGCGTGGATGCCCTGTTGGTGGAAACTGGTGCTTAAGAAGCTGATTTGAGCGTCCGATCTTCGTTTCGTCACGAAGATCGACGCAGAATCGCTGGAGTCATCGCGCATATTCACGGATGATATGACGTCTTGAGGTGCAGGCGTGGCTGAGTGCCTTCATGGTTTCTTGAGTATTTGACATCGTGGCGCGCCTTGGGCGCCCACTTGGACGGAATGATGAATTTTCTACGCGTTCCTGTTGTTCTGCTGTTGACTGGCGTTTTAGGTTTGGCCGGGTGCAGCGTTCATCAACCCACTTCGCTCTATCAGCTGGACAGCGGCGAACCTGGGCAACCGAAACAAAGTGCCGGAGTCGCAGTTTTGCTGGGTCCGGTTGCCGTTGCTGATTATCTGCAACGGGAAACATTACTGCAGCGCCAGCCAGACGGCAGTCTGACGGCTTCGACGGACGGTCGGTGGGCGGGCAGTCTGTCGGCCGATATTGATCAACTGTTGCTTCGCCAGCTGGCCTGGAAGCTTGATAGCCAGCGCGTGGTGATGGCGCCGGCTGCTGCCAACTTCACGCCGGACGTGCAAGTCGTGCTGTCGATCACCCGTCTGGACTCGGGCGAGAACCAGCCAGCTGTGCTCGATGCGCAATGGCGTCTGCTGGATCGCCGGGGCACCGTTCGCGACAGCAAACTGGTCCACCTTGAAGAGCCGCATGCTGGCACTTCCGCTGCTCAGGTCAAAGCGCAAGGCGTATTGCTGCAGCGTCTGGCCGATCAGTTGAGCGTGGCGGTGAAGCCGATTGCCAGCCAGCCGCTGGTTGCAGACGAACCGAGAAAGGCCGCCCAGCCGGCCAAGACCCGAACCGATCAGGACAAGCCAAAGATTCCAATGGCTTCCCCGATTCGCACCGATCTTGAAGTGTTCCGCTTCTGATCCAGGCGCAAACAAAAAGCCCGCAGTGATGCGGGCTTTTTATTGGGTGGTGTCCCGTCCTGAATAAGGTTTACACCTTCTGACCTTTCCTCAGGAGGAACCAATGGATTCGGGAAAAAGGCGCAGTCAGCGTGATTACACGCTGGGCTTTAAATTAGCGGTCGTCGATCAGGTCGAAAAAGGCGAGTTGAGTTATAAAGAGGCTCAACGGCGTTACGGAATTCAGGGGCGTTCGACTGTGCTGGTGTGGTTACGCAAGCATGGGCGCCAAGACTGGAGCCAAGGCGCCTCCATTCGTGCCCAGAGGAGCCGACCGATGGACGACCCGAAGCTGCCGCTGACCCCAGATCAGCGAATCAAGGAGCTTGAAGAAAAGCTCGCCCTTGCCAATCAGAAAGCCCAGTTCTTCGAAGCCGTCGTTGACGTGCTGAAGAATGATTACGGTGTTTCCGTTGTAAAAAAGCGATCCGGCAAGTCCTTTCCCAAGGGCAAATCCAAGGCCTGAGCATCGTCAGGGCTTGCCAGTTTCTGGGCATCTCCCGGCAGGCTTACTACAAGCGAAACCGGGTCTGCGACATGCAAACCAACCACGCCCAGAAAGTACTGGGGTTTGTACTGGAAACCCGACTTCAGATGCCACGACTGGGCACACGCAAGCTGCACGGACTGATGCAAGCCGAGCCTGAACTGGCGCGAACGGTGGGTCGGGATCGGCTATTCGACATCCTGAGAGAAAACCGCCAACTGATTGCGCGCAAGCGCGCCTACCACAAGACCACTGACAGCCATCATCGCTTCCGTCGCCATCCCAACAGGCTAAAACCTGGTCTCGACCAAGTAACAGCCACTGGCCCTGAGCAGGTCTGGGTAGCAGACATCACCTATTTGCCCACCCAGCAAAGCGTCGCGTATGTGAGCCTGGTGACCGATGCTTACTCTCGAAAAATCGTTGGTCATCATGTGCATGAAACCTTGCATGCCGAATCGGTTGCGCAGGCGATGCGCAAGGCATTGAGGGGTAGGAAAACGGATCAGGCACTGGTGCATCACTCAGATCGCGGCACGCAATACTGCTCGGATCTGTACCAGAAGTTGCATGCCATGCACGGGGTAAGGTGTTCGATGACAGACGGTTATGACTGTTACCAGAACGCACTCGCAGAGCGGGTGAACGGCATATTGAAAACAGAGTTTTTTGCTGCATCGCCCGAGAGACTTGGCCGAAGCCAAACGTATGGTCGACGAATCGGTAGATATCTATAACCGCAAGCGGCCCCACCAGGCCTTGAAATACAAAACGCCCGATGCGATGCATCGAGCGTTTTAAGGGTGAAACAGGTGTAAACCTATTTCAGGACTGGACAGTGACATACAGTTCGTCAAGATCGAAACCGTATATATCCATTCGCCGCTGACCGTTTGTGGGAGCGCGCTTGCCCGCGAATGCGTGGTGTCAGTCGCCGCAGCGTTGGAGGGATATCGCGTTCGCGGGCAAGCGCGCTCCTACAACGGATTGCGCACGCCCGACGGGGTATTAGACCTTGCGCGCTTCGTGCATGCGCGCGAGTTGGCGTTCGAGCATCGATGGATAGGGCTCCATCAGGCGTTCGACGCAGCTGGCACCTTCCGGGCTGGCGATGGGGCGAATGCGTGCACGCTGACGAATGGTGTGGTCTTCGCTGATCTTGCGTTCCACCAGCAGCAGGTTGCGGCTGTGTTGCGACAGCGCCAGTGCGTCCTGAGCGGTTTCGGTCAACAGCAGGTCGATCTGGTTCATGCCGTGCAGGCCCTCACCCAGCGTCAGCCCCAGCTGCAGTTGCAGGGTGATGCCGCTGTCTGCGACTTCAATCTGCAAGGCGTGGCTCAATGCACGAAGAAGCTCGCCACAGCAGATTGCGTTGGTCAGGTAATCATCGCCGCTGTCCTGGGTGCTGAACACCATCAGCGAGCTGCCGTCGTTCAGCGTGTGAAGCTCGCTGTCGTACAGCGAAGCAGCCTGATCGATACAGTCGCGATAACGCTCGAGCAGCTCGGTCAAGCGGGCCCGTGGCAGACGACGCAGTTGTTCCTGAGAGCCCAACTGCACGGCAAGCACTGCGCTGTATTGCGGCTGTGAAGGAACGACCGGGAGCATCGGCCGCGGCGCAGGCTTCTGGGCCACTGCGGAGTCGTCGCGCAGATCGGCAAACGGATCGTCTTCGTCCTCTTCGTCTTCCTCGGCAACGATACGCCGTGCCGGGATCGCCGTGGCGCGCGGCTTGGGCGCATCATCGAAATCGTGATCACCCAGATCGCTGGTGTCGAACTCGGGCGAGCTGTCATCGTCGGCGTGCTCGGGCTCAGGAACCGGCTCCGGTTCCGGCTCAGGCGGTGCGTAAGATGCCTTGAGCTGACGGGCCAGATCGCCGATTTCATCCTGACGATCCGTTGCCGGCGTGTAGGGGTCGATGTAGCGCAACCACATGCGCAATTGCAGCATGGGCGTGGAAATGTGACGCCCCAGGCGCAGGCTGAGCGCCAATGCCAGCGCTAGCAGAATACCGGCGAGAATGCCCATGCTTTGCAGGCTGATGGTCAGCGGCTGCTGGAATTGGGTCATATCCAGACTGATGCGCAGGGTGCCCGCGACGACATCCTGGAACGTGACCTTGATCTCGTAGAGCCCTTCGGCTTCGCCCAGCAGGCCGTTTTTCGGGCGCTGGCCGGCTTCGGCAAGAATGCGGTTATCCACGCTATAAATAGCGGCGTGAGCGACCAGCGGGTTTTTGACCAGATTGCCCAGCAGCACGTTGAGGCTGAGGATGTCGTTGGACACCAGCAGCTCTGTCGCGGAGGTCGCTGTTTGCGTGGTCAGGGCCTGCCCCAATGCGTCCGCCTGTTCGTGCATGGCTTGCTTGAACTGCAATCCCATCACGCAGGCGTAGATCACCAGCGCCAGCGCGACGAGAATCACGTTGTGGCTGGCGATGCGCAAAGCAATCGGTACACGTCGATGACGCAATGCCCGGAAGATCAGCAAGAAGAAATTATCGGTTTTTACTGGCGTGGGCCGGTTCACTGAGCACGGCTCTCTTGGAGAAGTTGCCGCGCAGTATAGCGAGCGACCCAGTAGCGGCAAAGCGCTCGCTGTGCCCGGTGGTCACTGAAAGTGAGTAGAATGCGGTTTTTTTCCACTGCGGGGGTGCGCCTTGCGCGAAATTGTCCTGATAAACATCACCGGTGAAGACCGTCCGGGTCTCACTGCGGCCATCACCGGCGTGCTGGCCCAAGGTGGCGTCGATGTTCTGGATATTGGTCAGGCAGTGATCCATGACACGCTGTCGTTCGGCATTCTTGTCGAGATTCCGGACACCGAAAGCGGCTCGACGGTACTCGATCAGGTTCAGGTGAAGGCCGACGAACTGGGCCAACAGGTCCTGTTCACGCATGTCAGTGAAGACGACTACCAGCATTGGGTCGACGACCAGGGCAAGGACCGGCACATCGTCACGCTCTTGACCCGCAAGGTCACGGCCGAGCAATTGCAGACGGTCAGTTCGATCACCGAAAGGTACGGACTGAACATTGATCGTATCGACCGCCTCTCCGGCCGGATGCCGCTGGACATGCCAAGTGACAAGGGCAAGGGCTGCATCGAGTTTTCCGTGCGTGGCGAGCCCGCCGACGCTCAGCAGATGCGCGCAGAGTTCCTGCATGTGGCTCAGCAGCTGAACGTCGACATCGCCTTCCAGCAGGACTCCATTTTCCGTCGCAATCGTCGTCTGGCCGTGTTCGACATGGATTCGACGCTGATCGAAGCCGAAGTCATCGACGAGTTGGCCAAGGCTCACGGCGTTGGCGAGCGCGTATCGGAAATCACCGAGCGCGCCATGCGCGGCGAGCTGGATTTTCGCGCCAGCTTCAAAGAGCGCCTGGCGCTGCTCAAAGGGCTGGACATCAAGGTGCTGGACGAAATTGGCGCATCGCTGCGTCTGACCGAGGGCGCCGAAACACTGTTTGCCGAACTCAAGCGTCTGGGCTACAAAACCGCGATTCTGTCGGGCGGCTTCACCTACTTTGCCCGTCAGCTGCAGGCCAAGCTGGGGATCGATTACATCTTCGCCAACGAGCTTGAAGTCGTGGATGGCAAATGCACCGGCGTTGCCGTCGAACCTATCGTCGACGCTCAGCGCAAGGCGGATCTGCTGCGCGAACTGGCGAGCAAGGAAGGGTTGAGCCTGGAGCAGACCATTGCCGTCGGCGACGGCGCCAATGACCTGCCGATGCTGGCGATTGCCGGACTGGGCGTGGCATTCCGGGCCAAGCCGCTGGTCAAGCAGTCGGCCAAACAGGCGATCTCGACGCTAGGGCTCGATGGTGTGCTTTATCTGCTCGGCTTCCGCGACCGGGAAGGGCGAAACGCGTAAACCGTTGTTGATCGGCTATCCCTCAAACCTGCGGATGCGCGCGCACGGTTTGAGGGGCGCGTTGGGAGCGGTGGGCTATTACAGAACCGTCCAGAGCGAATCGAATTCCTGTTCCGGCGCGGATTCGTTCTGTGCGACGTTCTTCTTCGGCCCTTCGAGCATCTGATACTCGAACTGGTTGTAGCTCCCGGTCGTCGCCCGACGATTGCTCAGGCTGGCCCGACGTTCCTCTCCGCTGGTGTTGATCATGACCTTGCAGCCATCGTCGAACGGCAGGCGAGGGGCGACCACCGTTGCCGGCACATCGATGGCGCGCACTTCCGGAAGCAAAAGCGCGCGCAGGTACTGACTGCTCTGCTCGGCCCGCAGCAGTTGCATGCCACAGGCCTGCGCGAACGGCGCGATCAATTCGACACCCATTTGTGTGCCACCACTGCGCACCTGGCGAACCCAGCGCACTACTGCGATGCTCCAGCCATGGCCATGGTCCTGAATGCCGATCATTTCTCCGGCCTGAAGCTGGTCGGGGACTTCCTTGGGCCAGGCCAGGCAATAACCGCCGGGGCTGTGATTGACGATGTGCAGGCTGTACGTCGGGAAGCTCTTCTGAGCATCGGCGGCAGCGCTGGCTTCTGTTTCTTCACGCTGATATTCGATTTCTTCAAACGGCAGCAGGGTGCTCGACGTGCCGCTGCGTTGCACATCCACGGCTTGCGCCCACGGGTCGTGCCGAGTCGGCTCCAGCGGTTGCAGCGTGTATTCGGCCGTTTTGCTCACCGCGGCTACCTGCAGCAGATCGCTGAAGCACTTCTGGCCGCCGACGAAGTAATGCAAAGCGCTCATGCCGACGCAGACGGTCAGCGTGCCCTGGCCCGGCGTTCGCTGGAATGCCCGTTCTGAAACGTCTCCCCAGGCAGCGGCCAGATGTTGCAGAACGTCCGCAGACAAACCTGGTGGCACGTGCAGATATGACTGCGATCGCTGCTCGACGGGCGTTTCGATGTAGCGCTGCAGCGCGGCGGACAAGGGGCGTGGGTCGATGCCAAGCAAGTTGCCACGCTGGTCCTCGGCGTACAGCGAGGTGTAGCGCGGCGCAGTGTCAGTGCTCGGCGACACGGCATACAGGCTGGAGCCCTCGACCAGCGGCTGCTGCAGCGTGACCATCGAGCTCCACGCATCCAGTGCGTCGGCAAGCTTGCCGATGTTGTGCTGACGCATCTGATTGCAGCGCGAGCAACCCATCAACAGTGCGACCGTGTAGGTCTGTTCGACAGTCAGCGTGCGCGTGTGATGAGCCTGATTGTCGGCAACCGGAATATTGTGCAACTGGTGCTGGCGCGCGATCTGGTAGATCTGGTGCAACTCAAGCCACAAGCCGTCCTGCACCGGACAATAAAGCTGGTTGGCACGGATCAGTGGGCCGTTCAGACAGTGCAAGGCCCGCTGCAATGCGGTGGTGAGGAGCGGAATGCGGTCTCTGCTGAGCTTGGGCGCGACACGGGCGATGATCTGTTTGTAGCCGATCGCCAGATGGTTCTGCAGGGCCTGGCACAGGTTGGCGACCTTGCGAGGGCGCTCTTCCAATACGACGGACTGGTTGAGGAAATGCCGCTCCAGATGCTTGCACACGAACGACACTTCCGGGCGCAGCAGCTCGAGCAATTGCATGCGGTTGTCGCTGGGGGTGAGCAGCTGGTTGAGCTCGCCCAGGCCCTGATACAGCTGGCGGGCCATTTCGCCGAGGTTCGCTTTGGGCAGCGTGGCGATCCAGCGTTTGAGGTCTTTTGGCGTCGCGTCACAGAACGACAGGCTCGACTGCGTCGGCACAGGTGCGCGCAACAACAGAGGAAGACTTAAATTACTCATGTGACAGGCAAACTCCAACAACTACCGGCACGGTCGGCGGCGATTTCAACGGTGCGAAGGGCACGTTGGCCGAGCGAAACGAGCAAGTTTACGTCAATTGAAAACGAAGTTTCCTACAACACCGATGAACGACTTTAGCAGCATCAGCTCGACATCGCAGCTTTAATATCAAAGTGACATTGTTGCGCGGCCGATCCATCTGAATGGTGAAGCGCATTGGCGCTGTCGACGAAAGGCCGAGCAGCGCCAAAAAAGCGTTTCAAGATTTTTTTACGCAAGAATCACGCCTGTGTCGGCAATGCCATTGCCTGACCCATCTGCACGGGCGATCCTGCCGCCAGCGTTTCGGCCCATTTCACCTGATTCGGCCCGAACAGCACGATGGCGGTGGAGCCCAGTTTGAAGCGACCCATTTCGGCGCCCTTCTCCAGATGAATCGGCGCACGTGCAGCCTCATCGTAACGGAAGGTCTTGAGCTCGCGTTTCGGTGGCGTGACCAACCCGGCCCAGACTGTTTCGATGGAGGCCACAATCATCGCACCCACCAGCACCACGGCCATCGGGCCACGTTCGGTGTCGAACAGGCAGACTGCACGTTCATTGCGGGCGAACAGCTCCGGAACGTTTTCGGCAGTGGTCTGGTTGACCGAGAACAGACGGCCCGGCACGTAAACCATCTCACGCAGCGTACCGGCCAGCGGCATGTGCACGCGGTGGTAATCCTTGGGCGACAGATAAACGGTGGCGAACTCGCCGCCCATGAACGGAGCCGCCAGGCGCGCATCGCCACCGAGCAGTTCCAGCACGCTGTAGCTGTGGCCTTTGGCCTGAAAGATCCGCCCGTGCTCGATCGGGCCCAGTTGGCTGACGGCGCCGTCAGCGGGGCAGAGGATCGCGCCCGGCGTCTGGTCCAGAGGGCGAGCCCCCGGTTTCAGCGCCCGCGTGAAGAAGTCGTTGAAGTGCTGGTACGCCGTGACGTCCTCCACTTGAGCCTGGGACATGTCGACCTGGTATCGGCGTGCGAACCATTGCGTGAATGCGTTCTTGAACCAGCGCACGCGGCATTCGGCCACGCAGCCGGCGAGCCGCGACAGCAGATGGTGAGGAAGCAGATATTGAAAAAGAATGAACAGACGCTGTTTCATCAAGATTCCTAAAGCGTTTGAAAAAGGGAAAAATGCTGCGACGCCCAGTGGGCGCCCCGTTATTTCTCGACCGGTGTATCCGGATGATTGCCCCATTCTCCCCACGATCCGGCATAGCCTTTGATGCGTGGGTAGCCCAGCGCTTTGGCCACCAGATAGGTGAAGCCAGAGCGATGGTGGGTCTGGCAATGGGTGATGACTTCTTTGTCCGGCGTGATGCCCAGGCTTTCGAGGATTTGCGGCATATCCCGGCGAATGCGCAGGTTGCGCGCCTGATCCATGCCCGCCGTCCACTCGAAGTTTACGGCACCCGGAATGTGACCGCCTTTGGCCGCGACCACTTTCTCGCCCGAGTATTCGGTCGGGCCGCGTGCGTCCCAGATGGCCAGATCCGCAGCGCCGAGGCGACTTTGCAGGTATTCGCGGGTGGCGGTGGGTTCGTCATGCAGCGTCAGCGGAACCGGTCCGCCGGCAAGAGCAGGTACTTCCGTGGTCAGCGGCAAGCCTTCGGCCTGCCACGACAGCAGTCCGCCGTCGAGATAGTGGTATTTCGAGTGTCCGATGACATCCAGCAGCCAGATGAAACGTCCGGCCCAACCGCCGCCTTCGTCGTCGTAGACCACATAGACGGCATCGGGGTTATGGCCGAGTTCGCCGAACAGCGCTTCGAGCTGCGCCTGAGTCGGCAGCAGGCCCGGTGCGGGAGGCAGCCCCAGTTGCGTACGTTTGGGGTCGACGAAGCGGGCGCCGGGAAGGTGGCCGGCCTCGTAACGGGCGGGGCTGGTCAGGTCGACCAGAATCAGCTCTGAAGCGCCGAGGCGTGCCTGCAGATCCGCGGGCTCGATCACCAGTGGCAAGCTTGAGAAGGCAGACATGTGAGGTCTCCAGATCGGAAAAAGAGGCGAATTGTAGCTCAGCCATCAACCATTGCGATGGCTAAAGGTGGTCAGAGCCTTCTCGATACACTGCCCGGTTTTCCCGAATGCTTGCACTGACATTTCCGAGAACAGCCCGCCGCCTTGATCGGCGACCACCAGCATCACAACGCGTCCATTGCTTGCGAGCGAGCGAACAAGCAGGTTCTCGCCGCTGAACAGGTTGCGTAATTGTGGCGGTATCAGCGCCGAAAACTGCGCGTTGTTGCCTGGCGTCAGACGCAGCTGAGTGGCCTGCGCCATCAGACGCTGCAACACGGTGCTGTCTTTGTAGGGGACGAGCAGGGCGGCGGCCGATTTATCCAGGCCGGCAATCTGATGCACGCGCAAGCTGTCGGTCTTGCGATCGATCATCAGCAGCGCCGCCCGTTGCATGCCGCAGGCGACCAGCGCGTCTCTGGCGCAGGTCGTCAGGTGCATGGCGTTGGTGAACAGGCTGGGCTCCTTGAGCAGGTCCGCGCAGTGTTTGCGCCACACTTGCAAGGCTTCGGGAGTGGGAGGCGAGGCGGGCAGCAGACCTTTGTGGACTCTGCGCGCATCCCATGGCCACAACAGCGCTTCAGCCGGATGCCAGACGCCTGGCGCAGCATGTTGACGACCGCTGGCGGCCGCGTTCTGGTGCACCTGTTGCTGCAAATCCATCAAAGGCTGTTGCAGATAAAGGCTGGTCAACAGCTGCCAGCGCAGGTTGTGAGGCGTGTCCCAGGCCTGTTGCGCCGACAGCGCGAGGCCGTTTGCCAGCAGGATGGTGTTGGCCGGCTGATTGAGCCAGCGGCGCAAGGGCAGGTCGGCGTCCAGTTGCTGTTGCTGCTTGAGAGGATCGTCATTCTCGTGGGCGATTCGCAGCACTTTGACCAGATTCCGCTGCTCGCTGATCAGCAGGTTATAGCCCTGTGTCACCCAGATCGGCAGATGCCAGTGGGTAGCCAGCGCCTGGCACAGGTGCAGCAGGCGCACGCCGAACAGGGCTTTTTCCACCGTTTTGGCCGACTCGCCTTTGTGAATGACCCTCAGCTCCCATTCTTCCAGCAGCTTGGGGTGCGCCAGCGCCATCGGCCAAAGAGGCGAGAGAAACAAAAGGCTGCCCAGATGGATGTCCTGCCACAGACGCGCAAGCTGGTTGGCGAACAGGCCGTAAGCCTGTTGCGTGGCGTGCTGGCTGATCAGTTGCAGTTGGCGCAGCGCCACCGGAATGTCCTGCAGTTGCGCACTGGGCAAGCGCGCAAGCAGCGTTTCGGTGCGGGCAAGTCCCAGGCGATTGAGCGCCACCTCAAGGCTTTCCGCAGGCTCTGTCAGGCCGCCGGTGTGGAGATTGGCCTCGCGCAAGACGCTGAGCACCAGTGCCGGGCTGTCCTGCATCAGGTCGGCGATGTCGCGCAGCGAACGACGGCTGTCCGTCAGTGCTGCCTGCACCTTGCTGTGGGCCATCGCTGGCACCGGCAAGGCCAGTCCATCGAGTTGCTTTATCCAGCTTTCGAGCGTTTGCGGGACGGGGAGCGACGAGGCTTTTTCAGAGTGCATTCACAAGGCCCATACGGCTGGGTGGTTTTGATCAATGTCGAATGATGGCATCATGATGGCCTTCGCGTTGCGGTGCCCGGATCAGACGCCAGTCAGGATTTTCGCTTGATTTGACTATAGTCTGGCGCACTCATGCCGATAAGTAGAACAAGAGTTTTGAACGCTTCTCGCACAATGACCTTGAACCCGACTTAAGTAAGTAATCTTTCTCTATGGCAAAAATTATCGGCATCATCGTCGTTTTCGCGAGCGTCCTCGGCGGCTACGTACTCTCCCACGGTCAAATCGCTGCGCTGATCCAGCCTTTCGAGGTATTGATCATCGGCGGTGCGGCGTTCGGCGCATTTTTGCAGGCGAACCCGGGTTACATGACCATGCACGTCATCAAGAAATCCTTGAAGATGTTCAGTTCGCGCTTCACCCACGCTTTTTATCTGGAAGTGCTGGGGCTGATCTACGAGATCCTCAACAAAAGCCGCCGCGAAGGCATGATGGCGATCGAGGGCGATATCGAAGAACCGGAGAACAGCCCGATCTTCGCCAAATATCCCAGCATTCTGAAAGACACCAAGATGATCGCATTCATCTGCGATTACCTGCGCATCATGTCGTCCGGCAACATGGCACCGCACGAGCTCGAAGGGCTGTTCGACATGGAACTGCTGAGCATGAAAGAAGAGCTCGAACATCCTTCCCACGCCGTGACCGGCGTCGCTGACGGTATGCCCGGTTTCGGTATCGTCGCGGCGGTACTGGGTATCGTGGTGACCATGGCGTCGCTGGGTTCCGGCGACAAGGCGGCGATCGGTATGCACGTAGGTGCGGCACTGGTCGGTACCTTCTTCGGTATTCTCGCCGCGTATGGCTTCTTCGGCCCGCTGGCCACTTCCCTGGCGCACGATGCCAAGGAAGAAATGAACGTTTTCGAAGCGATCAAGGCTTCGCTCGTGGCATCCGCCTCGGGTGTGCCGCCGTCACTGGCCGTAGAGTTCGGTCGCAAGGTCCTGTATCCCGCCCATCGCCCCAGCTTCAGCGAGCTGGAACAAGCTGTTCGCGGTCGTTGATCCATGGAAAATAATCAGCCGATTATCGTCAAGCGCGTCAAGCGCTTCGGCGGAGGGCACCACGGCGGCGCCTGGAAAATCGCCTTCGCCGACTTCGCTACGGCAATGATGGCCTTCTTCCTGGTGCTGTGGTTGATGTCCTCCGCCACGCCTGAGCAATTGATCGCCATTGCCGGTTATTTCAAGGACCCCGTGGGCTTCTCCGACAGCGGATCGCCTTACGTCATCGATTTGGGCGGCTCGCCGGAAATGTCGCCTGACCAGACGCTCAACCCTGAGGTCAAGTCGACTCCCGCACCGGATCGCGTGCCTGTCGACGCCGACAAACAGGATTCTGCGGCCGAGCAGGTCGAGCAGGAGCGTCTGGAAATGCTGCTGCAAGAGCTGCAGACCAAGGTCAACGAGAACCCGCAACTGGCGAAGTTCAAGGACCAGATCCTCTTTGAAATTACGCAGGACGGCCTGCGCATTCAGATCATGGATGCTGAAAACCGCCCAATGTTCGACATCGGCAGTGCGCGTCTTAAACCGTATTTCGAAGACATCCTGCTGGCGATGGCAGACACCATCAAGGCGGTGCCGAACAAGGTCAGCATCAGTGGCCATACTGACGCGACGCCTTATGTCGGCAACAACGGCTTCGGCAACTGGGAACTGTCGGCCAACCGCGCCAACGCCGCACGGCGTGCGCTGGTCGCCGGGGGTTATCCTGATCCGCAAGTGGCGCGCGTCGTCGGCTACGCCTCGTCCTCGCTGTATGACAAGGACCGCCCGGAAAACCCGATCAACCGTCGCATCGACATCGTGGTCCTGACCAAAAAGGCGCAGAGTCGTATTGAAGGCGATCAGAACGCAGGCGAAGCGCCCAAAACGGACGCCGCACCTGCTCCCGCCTCACCGACGGCTCCGGCCGGCAAACCTGGCGCATCCATCAGTGCGCCAGCCGTAGACCCACAGGCCTACGCCCAGCCGCACGAAATCCGTCAAAAGCTGAACATCTTCGATCAAGGCCAGTTGAAGATCGACGAAACCAAGAACTGACTCTGACGCAGAGGTCGCCTGGCCCGGCCTCTTCGTGAGCAAGCTCACTCCCACCGGATCTCGGCTGGCTGAAAGACCAGGTTTCCCCACATCTCAAGCTGTTGCCCCCACTGTAGGAGCGCGCTTGCCCGCGAAGGCATTCCTACAGTCTCTGGATATGCAGAGGCAGGGCCGGCCTCTTCCCGGCTGAAGCCGGTCCTACTGACGCTGCAAGCTTCGCGTAGGACCGGCTTTAGCCGGGAACGCGTCGGGTATCGCGCCGCTGATCGAAGAGGTCTTCAAAGACAGTTGGCTCACTAAATCCGGATCTCGGCTGGCTGAAAGACCAGGCTTCTCCACATCCCAAGCTGTTGCCCCCACTGTAGGAGCGCGCTTGCCCGCGAGGGCATTCCTACAGTCTCTGGACATGCGGCGGCAGGGCCGGCCTCTTCCCGGCTGAAGCCGGTCCTACTGACGCTGCAAGCTTTTCGTAGGACCGGCTTCAGCCGGGAACGCGTCGGGTATCGCGCCGCTGATCGAAGAGGTCTTCAAAGACAGTTGGCTCACTCCCACCGGATCTCGGCTGGCTGAAAGACCAGGCTTCCCCACATTCCAAGGTGTTGCACTTCTGTAGGAGCGCGCTTGCCCGCGAAGGCATTCCTACAGTCTCTGGAGATGTGGCGGCAGGGCCGGCCTCTTCCCGGCTGAAGCCGGTCCTACTGACGCTGCAAGCTTTTCGTAGGACCGGCTTTAGCCGGGAACGCGTCGGGTATCGCGCCGCTGATCGAAGAGCTCTTTAAAGACAGTTGGCTCACTCCCACCGGATCTCGGTTGGCTGAAAGACCAGGTTTCTCCACATCCCAAGGTGTTGCCCGCACTGTAGGAGTGAGCTTGCCCGCGAAGGCATTCCTACAGTCTCTGGATATGCAGAGGCAGGGCCGGCCTCTTCCCGGCTGAAGCCGGTCCTACTGACGCTGCAAGCTTTTCGTAGGACTGGCTTTAGCCGGGAACGCGTCGGGTATCGCGCCGCTGATCGAAGAGCTCTTTGAAGACAGTTGGCTCACTCCCGCCGGATCTCGGCTGGCTGAAAGACCAGGCTTCTCCTCATCCCAAGCTGTTGCACGCACTGTAGGGGCGCGCTTGCCCGCGAAGGCGGATTCGTGGGCGCCGCATCTACAGCGGCTTTCCCCTCCGTGGGAGCGAGCTTGCTCGCGAAAGGGCCGGTTCATCTACTTAAAAGAGGATGAGCAAAATCAGGCCTTCGCGCGCGAGCTTTTCCCTGAGTTGGCCGGCGAAGGGGGTGAATTCAGGCGCTCCCGTCTCGGCCTCAGTAACTGCTCTCGGGCAAGCTTGCGATGATCGATCGATAGCTGTTCATACGTTGCTGCTGCACGCGGCCGTCTTCCAGCGCCTTGAGCAGCGCGCAGCCGGGTTCGCGGTCATGCTTGCAGTCGCGGAAGCGGCAGCGGCCAAGCAGGTCGTTGAATTCGATGAAGCCTGCTTCGACGTCGGCACGGCTGACGTGGCCCAGGCCAAACTCACGGATACCGGGCGAGTCAATCAAATCGCCGCCACGCGGAAAGTGGAAAAGGCGTGCGGTGGTGGTGGTATGTGTGCCTTGCCCGGAATACTCCGAAAGGGGGCCGACCCTTGTTCCGACTTCCGGCAGCAGGCTGTTGACCAGCGATGACTTGCCTACGCCTGACTGACCCACGAACACGCTGATATGGCCGTCGAGCTGGTCTTGCAACTGCTGCATGCCGTTTCCGTGATGCGCCGAGACCTCCAGCACCGGATAACCGAGCGTGCGATAGACCGCCAGCAGCGCATTCAGCGCCGGGGCGTTTTGCTCATCGATGAGGTCGAACTTGTTCAACAGCAACAGCGGACGAATGCCAGCGTGTTCGGCTGCAACCAGGTAGCGGTCAATCAGGTTGGCATGTGGCTCGGGCATCGGCGCGAAGACGATCACGATCAGGTCGACGTTGGCCGCAACCGGCTTGAGCTGGCCTCGCGTGTCGGGGCGGCAGAGTTCGGTAGTGCGCGGCAGTTGCGCAACGATGACGCCAATGCCCTGATTGCCAGCCCGCCAGACCACTCTGTCACCCGTGACCAGCGCCGGCAGGTTTGCCCGCAGATGGCAGCGGAATACCTGCCCGCTCAACTCACCTTCCTGAGCCTCGACTTCCACCTGCACGCCAAAATGCGCGATGACCAGGCCTGTCTGTTCTGGGCCCAGATCGCCGCCTTCCAGTGTTTCCAGTGCTTGAGATTCACGTTTGGCGGCACGCGCGGCGCGCTCGCCCTGAATCTTTTCGATGCGCCAGTTCTGGCGGCGGTTAAGTTGGCGTTTGGCCATGGGTGTTCAGTGTTCCATTTATATGATGCGTAAAGCATCCGAAGAGTGAAGCGCGGGGGAGTCTAGCATGCCAGCCTGAGCTAAACTGCGCGCCTACGTTGAGGAGCCGACTTATGCAGAACAAGCAGAACCTGATCTGGATCGACCTGGAAATGACCGGTCTTGACCCGGATAACGACGTCATCATCGAGATGGCCACCATCATCACCGACAGCGAATTGAACACGCTGGCAGAAGGCCCGGTGATCGCCGTTCATCAGAGCGATGAGCTTCTGAACGGCATGGATGAGTGGAACACGCGTCAGCACGGCGGCTCGGGCCTGACCCAACGGGTACGTGACAGCAAAATTTCCACGGCAGAAGCCGAAGCGATGACCTTGGACTTCATCAAGCAATGGGTGCCGGAACGCAGCTCGCCGATCTGCGGCAACAGCATCTGTCAGGACCGCCGCTTCCTTTATAAGCGCATGCCGACGCTGGAAAACTATTTCCACTACCGCAATCTGGACGTCTCGACCCTCAAGGAGCTGGCCGCACGCTGGTCGCCTGAGTTGAAGTTCAAAAAGGGCAGCACGCACCTGGCGCTGGACGACATTCGAGAATCGATTGCCGAGCTGCGCTTCTATCGCGAACACTTCATCAAAGTCTGACCTCAGCCCGCGTCTGCAGGTTGCTACCCAAGCGACATCTGCGTCGTTGCCCTCTTTTGGTGCTCCGGCGCAGTGGTTAGACTGCGCCTCTTTTCGCAGGGACTGCCGCCATGCTGTTGATGCTCTACCTGATCGCCATCACTGCTGAGGCCATGACCGGCGCCTTGTCCGCCGGGCGTCGCGGCATGGACTGGTTCGGCGTCGTGCTGATCGCGTGCGTCACCGCGCTGGGCGGCGGTTCGGTGCGTGACGTGCTCCTGGGGCATTACCCGCTCACTTGGGTCAAGCACCCGGAATACCTGATTCTCACCAGCGTTGCGGCGCTGGTGACCATCTTCATCGCGCCGCTGATGCGTCACTTGCGCTCGCTGTTTCTGGTGCTTGATGCGCTGGGATTGGTCGCCTTCACGCTCATCGGCTGCATGACCGCGCTGGACATGGGGCTGAGCCTGCTGGTCGCCGCGGTAAGCGGCGTCATCACGGGTGTGTTCGGCGGCATCTTGCGAGACATCTTCTGCAACGACATCCCGTTGATTTTTCGTCGTGAGCTCTACGCCAGCGTGTCGTTTGCCGCCGCGTGGTGTTTCATCGCGTGCCAGCAATGGGGATTGCCCATCGAGCAGGGCACCCTCATCACCTTGTTCGGCGGGCTGCTGCTGCGCTTACTGGCCATTCGTTTTCACTGGGAAATGCCCAAGTTCATTTACAAAGATGGGCATTGATAAAGCGGTCTACACCGTTGCAGCGTTCTGCCGGGCTTCATGCTGGCGCAACGCCCATTCCACATGTTCGCGCACCATGTCCGAGGGATAGGTCAGTCGTGCTTTCAGCGCTTCGATCACCGGAATGCTCGCCGGTGCATTGCCCAGCCCGACCGCCAGATTCCTGAGCCAGCGCTCGTAACCCGCGCGTCGCAGCGGCGAGCCTTCGGTATTACTGAGGAAGGTCGTTTCATCCCATAAAAACAGCGTGGTCAACTCGGCGTTGTCCAGCCCGTGGCGGGGTTTGAAGTCATTCTGATCGGTCGGCCTGGCGAAACGATTCCATGGGCAGACAATCTGGCAATCGTCGCATCCGAATACCCGATTGCCGATCAGGGCGCGCAGCTCTTCCGGGATCGAGGTTTTCAATTCGATGGTCAGGTAAGAGATGCAGCGTCTGGCATCCAGCACATAAGGCCCGACGAAGGCATTGGTCGGGCATATGTCCAGGCATGCGCTGCAACGGCCGCAATGCTCAGTGGCGTGGGGAGCGTCCACCGGCAGCGGCAGGTCGACGAACAGCTCGCTCAGAAAGAAATAGCTGCCTGCCTTGCGGTTGAGCACCAATGTGTTTTTACCGATCCAGCCGAGTCCGGCCTGTTCTGCGATGGCTTTTTCCAGCACGGGCGCGCTGTCGACAAAGGCCCTGAAACCAAATGGGCCGATGGCCTGCTGGATGCGCTCGGCCAGCTGCTGGACCCGCTTGCGAATCAGCTTGTGATAGTCGCGCCCCAGGGCGTAGCGAGAGACGTAGGCTTTCTCCGGCTGACTCAGGCGCTGAGCCATCTCAGTATCGCCGGGCAGATAGTCCATGCGCAGCGAAACGACCCTCAGCGTCCCCGGGACCAGTTCGTCGGGATGCGAACGTTTGCTGCCGTGAGCTGCCATATAGTCCATCTCGCCGTGATACCCGGCTTCAAGCCAGCGCTGCAAGTGCTGCTCGTGTTCCGCCAGATCCAGCCCCGAGATGCCGATTTGCTGGAAGCCGAGCTCGCGGCCCCAGTCCTTGATCGATCGAGCAAGGTCGGACAGCTCGGCCGTCGTGAGCGGCGCTGAGTTTGTGGATGGATCTACAGTTATCGCGGACATGCAAAGAGGACACCGGGGCGCAGGTGCGTATAATTCTGCCAGACATCGGAGCTCAAAGACGCATGTTGCACAGCAAACCCCCATTTCCCGACGCACTGTACAGCGCCGCGCAGGTGCGCGACCTCGATGCGCGCCTGATCGCCGCCGGCACGCCCGGATTCGAGCTGATGCAGCGTGCCGCCCATGCCGCCTGGCGTGCACTGCGCCGGCAATGGCCGGATGCCAGGCAACTGACGGTGATGGCAGGGCATGGCAACAACGCCGGTGACGGATATCTGATTGCTGCTTTGGCCCAACGAGCCGGCTGGCAGGTCAGTGTGCTGGCAGTGGGCAACGTTTCGGCGCTGAACGGAGATGCCGAATCTGCTTATAAAGAAGCGCGCGCAGCAGGCGTCGAGATCAAGGGCTGGCAGCAGCAGGCGCTTGCCGGGATTGTCGTTGATGCGCTGCTGGGGACCGGGCTCAAGGGGGACGTTCGTTCGCCATACATCGAAGCGATCCAGGCCATCAATGACTGCGGTCTGCCTGTCATGGCGGTGGATATCCCGTCCGGATTGTGTGCCGACACCGGCAGGTTGCTGGGTCAGGCGGTAAGCGCTGACCTCACCGTGACATTCATCGGTCTCAAGATCGGGCTGTTCACGGGCGATGCGCCGGATGTGGTCGGTGAGCTGGTATTCGATGATCTGCAAGCGAACGCCGATGTCGTTGCGCAGGCGCAGGCCTCCGTCACGCGGCTGGACACGTTCAATCTACCGAAACTCGATGCGCGCCCGCGCACTGCTCACAAAGGCATGTACGGGCGTGTTCTGGTGATCGGCGGCGATCTGGGTTTTGGCGGTGCGGCGTTACTGAGCACTGAAAGCACCCTGCGTTGTGGTGCAGGCATGGTCACGCTGGCAACCCGGCCTGAGCACATCACTGCCGCCCTGGCGCGCTTCCCTGAAGTGATGAGCGCAGGCGTCAGCTCAGCCAACCAGCTTCACGGGTTGATCGAGCCGGCGTCCGTTCTGGTGGTCGGCCCTGGCCTTGGGCAACACAGTTGGGGGCGGGCGCTTCTGTCTGCCGCCGCCAATGCCGATCGGCCGCAAGTCTGGGACGCTGACGCCTTGAACCAGCTCGCGTCCGGACAGGTGAAGCTGCCAGAAAACTGTGTGATCACGCCTCATCCCGGCGAAGCTGCGCGCTTGTTAGGCGTGAGCACCAGGGAAATTCAGAGTGATCGCCCCGCGGCGGCGAAGGCGCTGGCCAGGAAATTCAATGCGGTCTGCGTGCTCAAAGGCAGCGGCAGTCTGATCGCCAGCCCGGACGGACGACTCGCGTTGGTCGATCACGGGCATCCGGCGATGGCGACAGGCGGGCTGGGTGACGTTCTGGCCGGGGTGATCGGGGCATTGCTGGCGCAAAAAATGGCCCCGTTCGACGCCGCGTGTCTGGCCGTCTGGCTTCATGCGCTGGCCGGAGAAAAGTGCGGAGCGAGCGGGCGCGGGCTGGCTGCCGCTGATCTGATTCCTGTTATTCGTCAGCTTCTGGAGGAGCAACAACCGTGTCTGAGTTAACCCTGCACCTGATCGGTGAAGAGGCCATGACCCACTTTGGTGCGCGTATCGCCCAAGTCACTGAAAGCAATGGGATTATTTTTCTTGAGGGCGATCTGGGGGCTGGCAAGACGACGTTGTCGCGCGGAATCATCCGCGGCCTGGGTCACGTTGGCGCGGTAAAAAGCCCGACCTTCACGCTTGTAGAACCTTACGAAATTGGGAGAAATCGCGCGTATCACTTTGATCTTTACCGACTTGTTGATCCAGAAGAGCTAGAATTCCTCGGCATACGCGACTACTTCGAAGGAGAAGCGCTTTGCTTGATCGAGTGGCCTGATTTGGGTGCAGGCTTTTTGCCAAAGCCTGACCTGATCATTACCATTAGGCCGCACGCGGAAGGTCGAGCGCTGACCTTAAGCCCGAAAAGCTCGCGCGGCGAGAAGTGGTGTGCCGCTTTGGCTTTGGAAATCAAATAGATATGGGGTTAGGTATGCGCATGCGCGCGCTGGTTACTGTGATAGGACTGTTGCTGACGACATTGGCTGTCGACGCGTTGGCCGCTACACAGGTACGAAGTGTCCGCTTATGGCGCGCTCCGGATAACACTCGACTGGTGTTCGACCTGTCTGGCCCGGTCCAGCACAGTGTTTTCACGCTCCAGTCGCCGGATCGTCTGGTCATCGACATCAACGGCGCCACGCTGGGTGGTTCGCTCAACATTCCGACCGCCAACACCCCGATTACCAGCATGCGCTCCGCCCAGCGTACGCCTGACGACCTGCGCGTGGTTATCGACCTCAAGAAAGCCGTGACTCCGAAAAGCTTCACGCTGGCCCCGAACCAGCAGTACGGCAATCGCCTGGTGGTCGACCTGTACGACAATCCGGCCGATGCCAACCCGACGCCGACCGTTGCCGACACGCCTGCCACGGCGGCGCCGGCGACACCAGCCGTGCCGGTCAGCCCGTCCAAGCCGGAAATCAAGCTGCCTCCAGTGCCGAATGGCAAGCGCGACATCGTAGTCGTGGTCGACGCCGGCCACGGCGGTGAAGATCCGGGCGCCTCCGGCGGACGTGGTCAGAAAGAAAAGAACGTCGTGCTGGCGATCGCCAAAGAGTTGCAGCGTCAGATCAACGCGGAGAAAGGCTATCGCGCTGAACTGACCCGCACTGGCGACTACTTCATTCCGTTGCGCAAACGCACTGAGATCGCCCGCGCCAAAGGTGCCGACCTGTTCGTCTCGATTCACGCCGACGCCGCGCCGTCTTCTGCAGCGTTCGGCGCCTCGGTCTTTGCCCTCTCCGAACGCGGCGCAACGTCCGAGACCGCCCGCTGGCTGGCCGACAGTGAAAACCGTTCCGACTTGATCGGCGGTGCTGGCGCTGTGAGCCTGGATGACAAGGACCGCATGCTTGCCGGCGTGTTGCTGGACCTGTCCATGACCGCCTCCCTGACCTCCAGCCTCAATGTCGGGCAGAAAGTGCTTACCAACATCGGCCGCGTGACGTCGCTGCACAAGTCCCGGGTGGAGCAGGCAGGGTTCATGGTGCTGAAGTCTCCCGACATTCCGTCGATCCTGGTCGAGACCGGTTTTATTTCCAACGCCGCCGAGGCCAACAAGCTCGAGGGAGCGAGTCACCAGCAGGCGCTGGCCCGCTCGATCACCGCAGGCGTGAAGCAGTTCTTCCAGCAGAATCCTCCGCAGGGCACTTACATCGCGTGGCTGCGGGACAACGGCAAGCTGGCGATGGGGCCGCGCGAGCACACAGTCCGCTCCGGCGAATCGCTGAGCATGCTGGCTGCACGCTACGACATGAGCATGGAAGCGCTGCGCAATGCCAACAAATTGAGTTCCGACGAGCTGAAAATTGGCCAGCAGTTGAAAATCCCGAGCGCAGAACTGGCGGGTGAACCATGACCGACCTACTGCTGGACGATCAGGGCTTCGAGGTTTCCTCCGGCGCCGACAATGCGGCCGAAGCTGCGCGTATTCAATTGCTCAGCCCAAGGCTTGCCAACCAGATCGCTGCCGGTGAAGTGGTCGAGCGTCCGGCATCGGTCATCAAAGAACTGCTGGAAAACAGTCTGGACTCCGGTGCGCGCCGCATTGATGTCGACGTCGAGCAGGCGGGTATCAAGCTGTTGCGCGTGCGCGACGACGGCGGCGGCATTTCGGCGGACGATCTGCCACTGGCCCTCGCGCGGCACGCCACCAGCAAGATTCGCGAGCTCGAAGACCTCGAGCGTGTGATGAGCCTCGGATTTCGGGGCGAGGCGCTGGCGTCGATCAGTTCCGTAGCCCGCCTGACACTGACCTCGCGCACCCGTGACGCCGATCAAGCCTGGCAGGTGGAGACCGAAGGCCGCGACATGGCTTCCCGCGTCCAGCCAGCCGCGCACCCGGTGGGCACGTCGGTGGAAGTGCGCGATCTGTTTTTCAACACACCCGCGCGGCGCAAGTTTCTCAAGGCTGAGAAGACCGAATTCGATCATTTGCAGGAAGTGATCAAGCGCATGGCGCTGGCGCGCTTCGATGTGGCTTTTCACCTGCGCCACAACGGCAAGACCATTCTCAGCCTGCACGAGGCCCGTGATGACGTTGCCCGCGCCAGACGTGTGTCGGCAGTGTGCGGGCCGGGATTTCTTGAGCAGGCGCTGCCAATCGAGGTTGAACGCAACGGCCTGAAACTCTGGGGCTGGGTCGGTTTGCCGACGTTCTCCAGAAGTCAGGCGGACTTGCAGTATTTCTTCGTCAACGGCCGGGCCGTGCGAGACAAGCTGGTTGCCCACGCGGTGCGTCAGGCCTATCGCGATGTGCTGTTCAACGGGCGCCACCCGACCTTTGTGCTCTTTTTCGAGGTCGATCCAGCCGTCGTCGACGTCAACGTCCACCCCACCAAGCACGAAGTTCGCTTCCGTGACGGCCGCATGGTTCACGATTTCCTTTACGGGACGTTGCACCGTGCGCTGGGCGACGTGCGCCCCGAGGATCAATTGGCGGGGACCACGTCGGTCACTGCGCTTGTGCGCCCCAGCGGGCCAGAGGCGGGTGAGTTCGGCCCACAGGGCGAGATGCGTCTGGCCAATAATGTGCTCGAGACCCCACAAGGTCCGGCCTGGAATCCACCCGCTGGAGCAAGCAGCTCAGGCAGTGGCGCCGGTTATCAATATCAGTACACGCCGCGTCCGGCGTCGGTGTTGCCGGCCGAAGAGGCGCGCGCCGCCTACAGCACGTTTTTTGCGCCATTGCCGGGTACTCCGGCCAACCCCGAACCCGGCACGCGCGTTGATCTGCCTGAGTCTCAGGGCGATATCCCGCCCCTTGGCTACGCGCTCGCGCAGCTCAAAGGCATCTATATCCTTGCTGAAAACGCCCACGGCCTGGTGCTGGTCGACATGCACGCTGCTCACGAGCGGATCATGTACGAACGCCTGAAAATCGCGATGGCCAGCGAAGGCTTGAGCGGGCAACCGTTGCTGGTGCCCGAGTCCATCGCCGTCAGTCAGCGTGAGGCCGATTGCGCTGAAGAACACATGGCCACCTTCCAGCAGCTGGGTTTCGAATTGCAGCGTCTCGGTCCCGAGAGCCTGGCGATCCGGCAGATCCCGGCGTTGTTGAAGCAGGCCGAGGCAAACCGGCTGGTGCACGACGTTCTCGCTGACCTGATGGAATACGGCACCAGTGACCGGGTTCAGGCTCACATGAACGAGCTGCTGGGAACGATGGCGTGCCATGGCGCCGTGCGGGCAAACCGGCGTCTGGCGATTCCGGAAATGAACGGCCTGCTGCGCGACATGGAAAACACTGAGCGAAGTGGCCAGTGCAACCATGGACGACCGACCTGGACCCAATTGGGCCTGGACGACCTCGACAAACTATTTTTGCGCGGTCGCTGATGAGTGCTCTTCCTCCGGCCATCTTTTTGATGGGGCCGACTGCCGCTGGCAAGACCGACCTGGCCATCGAGCTGACCAAAGTGCTGCCCTGCGAGTTGATCAGCGTCGATTCCGCGCTCGTTTATCGCGGCATGGACATTGGCACGGCAAAGCCTTCAAAAGCGCTTTTGGACAAGTATCCACACCGGCTGATCGATATCCTCGACCCGTCGCAGAGTTATTCGGCCGCAGACTTTCGCAGTGATGCTCTGCAGGCGATGGCTGAAATCACCGCTCGAGGAAAAATTCCTCTGCTGGTCGGTGGCACCATGTTGTATTTCAAGGCTCTATTGGAAGGCCTGGCGGACATGCCGGCAGCTGACGCTCAGGTTCGTGCACAACTTGAAGCCGAGGCGGCCAGTCGTGGCTGGCAGGCGTTGCACGATGAGCTGGCGAGCATCGATCCGGTGTCGGCGGCCAGAATTCATCCCAATGATCCGCAGCGTCTGGTTCGGGCGCTGGAAGTTTATCGGGTCAGCGGGATGAGCATGACCGCACATCGCGAGCAACAAAGTGCGCAAACTGCTCAAGCTAGCGCTTCGGGGCGTCATCAATTGCCCTATACTGTCGCAAATCTCGCGATAGCACCGACGGATCGCAAGGTGTTGCATGACCGGATCGCTCTTCGTTTCAGGCAAATGCTCGATGAGGGATTCGTGGAAGAAGTTATAGCGCTGCGTTCGAGAGGGGACCTTCACTCGGATTTACCGTCTATAAGAGCTGTAGGGTATCGCCAGGTCTGGGACTATCTGGACGGCAAACTGACCCATGACCAGATGCAGGAACGCGGCATCATCGCCACGCGCCAGTTGGCCAAGAGACAGTTCACCTGGTTGCGAAGCTGGGAAGATTTACACTGGTTGGACAGCCTGGCTTGCGACAATCTGCCACGCGCCTTGAAATACCTGGGATCGGTCTCCATATTGAGCTGAGTCCTTGCAATAGCCGTCTATCCTTGGGGGGTAACGGCCCAAGCCAATGTTTTCGAATTTATTCTATTGATCCTTAAAGGAGTGCGGCACATGTCAAAAGGGCATTCGCTACAAGACCCTTACCTGAACACTTTGCGTAAAGAAAAGGTTGGGGTTTCGATTTATCTGGTAAACGGCATCAAGCTGCAAGGCACCATCGAGTCCTTCGACCAGTTCGTGATCTTGCTGAAGAACACTGTCAGCCAGATGGTTTACAAGCACGCCATCTCCACCGTCGTTCCGGTTCGTCCTATTCGTCTGCCTAGCGCGTCCGAATCCGACCAGGCTGACGCAGAGCCAGGTAACGCCTGATAGGAGTCTGCTTTGTTCTTTGAGCGCCACGGTGGTGGTGAACGGGCCATCCTCGTTCACTTGGATGGTCAGGACCCTGAGGCGCGCGAAGATCCGCAGGAGTTCCGGGAACTGGCTCTTTCGGCAGGCGCCGATATCGTCGCATTCGTAAACGTGCCACGGCATCGGCCAACGGCCAAATATCTGGTAGGCAGCGGCAAGGTCGAGGAACTGCGCGATCTGGTCAAAGCCGAAAAATCGGATATCGTCATTTTCAATCACGTCCTTACACCCAGTCAGGAACGCAACCTCGAGCGAGTATTCGAGTGTCGCGTGCTTGACCGTACGGGCCTGATTCTCGACATCTTCGCCCAGCGCGCGCGCACTCACGAAGGCAAGCTGCAAGTCGAACTGGCTCAGCTTGAGCACATGAGTACCCGTCTGGTTCGTGGCTGGACTCACCTTGAGCGTCAGGGCGGCGGTATCGGCCTGCGTGGACCGGGTGAAACCCAGCTGGAAACGGACCGTCGTCTGTTGCGGGTTCGTCTGCGTCAGATCAAAGGCAGGCTTGAGAAAGTCCGCAGCCAGCGTGATCAGGCGCGTCGCGGTCGTTCACGGGCCGATATTCCCACTGTTTCCATCGTCGGTTATACCAACGCCGGCAAATCGACCCTCTTCAATGCGGTCACCGATTCTGACGTCTACGCTGCTGACCAACTGTTCGCAACGCTCGACCCGACCCTGCGTCGCCTCGAGCTCAACGACCTTGGCCCGATCGTACTCGCGGACACGGTGGGTTTTATCCGCCATCTGCCGCACAAGCTGGTCGAGGCCTTTCGGGCTACGCTCGAAGAGTCGAGCAATTCGGATCTGCTGCTGCATGTCATCGACTCTCACGAGCCTGAGCGCATGGAGCAGATCGAGCAGGTGATGGTGGTGCTGGGCGAGATCGGTGCCCAGGACTTGCCGATGCTCGAGGTGTATAACAAACTCGATTTGCTCGAAGGGGTCGAGCCCCAGATACAACGCGATGCCGATGGCAAGCCGCAGCGGGTCTGGGTTTCTGCTCGTGACGGTCGTGGTCTGGATCTGCTTCGGCAAGCGATTGCCGAACTGCTGGGCAACGACCTGTTCGTTGGAACTTTGCGCCTGTCGCAACGCTTCGCCCGGTTGCGCGCCCAGTTTTTCCAGTTGGGTGCGGTACAGAGCGAAGAGCATGATGAAGAAGGCCAGAGCCTGTTGGCTGTGCGTTTACCCCGAGTTGAACTCAATCGCCTGGTGAGTCGCGAAGGACTGCAGCCGCTGGAATTCATCGAGCAACACACTTTGCAATAAAAGCCTGAAAAAGCGGTTGTGCTGCTTTGACGGGCATTCTGTAGCATTGGTCGGCGCGCCGCGGGCGCGTCTTTGCTTTATCAGATGGAGAGCGCTATGGCTTGGAATGAGCCGGGTGGCAACTCGAATAATCAGGATCCTTGGGGTGGCAAGCGCAAGGGCGGCGACCGCAAGGGGCCACCAGATCTCGACGAGGCCTTCCGAAAGCTGCAGGAAAGCCTGAATGGGTTGTTCGGTGGTGGCAAGAAACGTAGTGGTGACGGCGGCGGCAGTGGCGGCGGTTCGGGCAAGGGCGGTGGCTTCGGCCTGCTCGGCATCGGTCTGGTCGTGCTGCTCGCGATCTGGCTCTACAACGCAATTTACGTGGTCGACGAGCAGGAGCAGGCCGTTGTCCTGCGCTTCGGCAAATACTACGAAACGGTCGGTTCGGGTCTGAACATTTACTTCCCGCCATTCGATCGCAAGTATCTTGAAAACGTGACGCGCGAACGTGCGTACAGCAAGCAGGGCCAGATGCTGACCGAAGACGAAAACATCGTCGAGGTGCCTCTGACCGTGCAGTACAAGATCACCAATCTGCAGGATTTCGTGCTGAACGTGGATCAGCCGGAAGTCAGTCTGCAGCATGCAACTGAAAGTGCACTGCGCCACGTTGTCGGCTCTACCGCAATGGATCAGGTGCTCACCGAAGGTCGTGAATTGATGGCCAGCGAGATCAAGGAGCGCTTGCAGCGTTTCCTCGATACGTATCGCACCGGCATCACCGTGACCCAGGTGAACGTACAGAGCGCTGCGGCGCCGCGTGAAGTTCAGGAAGCGTTCGATGACGTGATCCGTGCCCGTGAAGACGAGCAACGCTCGCGCAACCAGGCCGAAACCTACGCCAACGGTGTGATTCCAGAGGCTCGTGGTCAGGCTCAGCGCATTGTCGAGGACGCCAACGGTTACCGCGATGAAGTGGTGTCGCGTGCCAAGGGTGAGGCGGACCGCTTCACCAAGCTTGTCTCCGAGTATCGCAAGGCTCCCGAAGTCACTCGCGAGCGTCTGTATCTGGACACCATGCAAGAAGTCTTCAGCAACACAAGCAAGGTGCTCGTGACCGGCGACAAGGGTCAGAACAACCTGCTTTACCTGCCATTGGACAAAATGATCGAAAGCAGCCGCACTGGCTCTGCTCCGTCTACCGGCGCAGCAGCGACCGTAGTCGATCCGGGCTCTCGGGCCGCGGACATGCAACAGCAACGCGACACGCGCACTAGGGAGACTCGCTGATGAGCAATAAATCTCTGGTCGCCCTGATCGTCTGTGTCGTGCTGGCAGTCGTTGCGTGGAACAGCTTCTATATCGTTGCTCAGACCGAGCGGGCAGTTTTGCTGCAGTTCGGTCGAGTGGTTCAGGCCGATGTTCCACCGGGCCTGCACGTGAAGATTCCTTACGTGAACCAGGTGCGCAAGTTCGACGGCCGCCTGCTGACCCTCGATGCACCGACTCAGCGTTTCCTGACGCTGGAAAAGAAAGCGGTCATGGTCGATGCCTATGCCAAATGGCGCGTGAAGGACGCTGAGCGTTTCTACACCGCGACATCGGGTCTGAAGCAAATCGCCGATGAGCGTCTGTCGCGCCGTCTGGAATCCGGTCTGCGTGACCAGTTCGGCAAGCGCACCCTGCACGAAGTGGTGTCGGGTGAGCGTGACGCATTGATGGCCGATATCACGGCTTCGCTGAACACGATGGCCGGGAAAGAGCTGGGCATCGAGGTCATCGACGTCCGGGTCAAGGCCATCGATCTGCCGAAGGAAGTGAACCGCAGCGTGTTCGAGCGCATGAGCACCGAGCGTGAGCGTGAGGCGCGTGAGCATCGCGCCAAGGGTAACGAGCTGGCTGAGGGCATCCGTGCCGATGCCGATCGTCAGCGTCGTGTGCTGCTGGCTGAAGCCTATCGCGAGTCCGAAGAGGCGCGCGGTGACGGCGATGCACAAGCCGCCGCGATCCACTCGAAGGCCTATGGTCAGGACCAGGAGTTCTACGCGTTTTATCGCAGCCTGCGCGCCTACCGCGAAAGCTTTGCCAACAAGAGCGACGTGATGGTGCTCGATCCGGGCAGCGAGTTTTTCCGCTATCTGGAGAAAGCCAAGCCGTAATCGCGACCCGCGAACGATGGCTCCGCCGGGCGGCAAAACTGCCCGGCGGGGTGATCGCGCGCTAAAACGTGTGTATGATGCGGCAGCCGGGAAATTCCCGGCTTTTTTGCGTCTACACGATTGATTGGCCGTGGCGTGATTCGTGCGCGGCAGTTTTTTCGAGGACAGTGTTCGCAAAGCTGCGGCGCATAAGGCATCGGGTTGTTTCCGGTCTGGCGCCCGCAGAATGCTGTCTGCTTCACTCAAGGCTCGCCCCGAGGGGTTGGCCGCCCGGATCATAGGGGAAAGGCGTAATGGCAACGGTTGACCGCTGGCTGCTGCCGGATGGCATCGAAGAAGTACTGCCGCCGGAAGCTGCGCGCATAGAAGTGGCGCGTCGTCAGGTGTTGGATCTGTTTCAAAGCTGGGGCTACGAGTTCGTCGTGACCCCGCACATCGAATACCTCGAATCACTGCTCACAGGTGCTGGCCAGGATCTGGATCTGCGCACCTTCAAAGTGGTCGATCCGCAATCGGGTCGGCAGATGGGTTTCCGGGCGGACATCACGCCGCAGGTCGCCCGCATCGACGCGCACACGCTGCGTCGCGAAGGTCCGAGTCGTCTGTGCTATGCCGGCAGCGTGCTGCACGCGCAACCACGTGCACTGTCATCCTCGCGCAGCCCGATTCAGCTGGGCGCCGAGTTGTATGGCGATGCAAGTCCGAGCAGCGACGTCGAAGTCATCAGCCTGATGCTGGCAATGTTGCAACTGGCAGACGTGCCCGACGTCCATATGGATCTGGGCCATGTCGGCATCTATCGAGGTCTGGCCCGTGCGGCAGGCTTGTCCGGCGAGGTCGAGCAGCAACTGTTCGATGCGCTCCAGCGCAAGGCCATCGATGAAGTCATCGCCCTGACCGAGGGTCTCTCGGCGGATCTGGCCGGTATGTTGCGTTCGCTGGTCGGCCTGTGTGGCGGCCGCGAAGTGCTGGTACAGGCGCGCGAGCGTCTGGCAGCGGCGCCTGGGCCGGTGCTCGAAGCGCTGGATGATCTGCTGGAAATCGCCGAACGTCTGTCGGCGCGTTTTCCTGAGCTACCGTTGTACTTCGACCTGGGTGAGTTGCGCGGCTACCACTACCATACGGGCGTAGTGTTTGCGGTATTCGTGCCGGGTGTCGGTCAGTCGATCGCACAAGGTGGTCGCTACGATGACATCGGTGCGGACTTCGGGCGCGCACGTCCGGCGACGGGCTTTTCCACCGATCTGAAGACCCTGGTCACGCTGGGGCGGGCAGAGATCGAGTTACCGTCTGGCGGTATCTGGATGCCCGACAGTACCGATGCGGCGCTCTGGCAGAAAGTCTGTCAGCTGCGCGGCGAAGGTCAGCGCGTCGTTCAGGCATTGCCGGGCCAGCAGGTTCAGGCAGCGAAAGAAGCCGACTGTGATCGGCAATTGATTCAGCACGGCGAGCTTTGGCAGGTAATGCCGCTGGCCTCTTGAGTTTTCCAGTCGGCGGCAGCCGGCACCAGTTTGCGTGAATGAGGACAAGTGTTATGGGTAAGAATGTCGTAGTCCTGGGCACCCAATGGGGTGATGAGGGCAAAGGCAAGATCGTTGATCTGCTGACCGAACATGCTACCGCGGTAGTTCGCTATCAAGGCGGCCACAACGCCGGTCACACCCTGGTGATCGATGGCGAGAAAACCGTTCTGCACCTGATTCCGTCCGGTGTGCTGCGCGAAGGCGTGCAGTGCCTGATCGGTAACGGTGTGGTCGTGGCGCCTGACGCACTCATGCGTGAAATCGACAAGCTCGAAGAGAAGGGCATCCCTGTGCGCGAGCGTCTGCGCATCAGCCCTTCCTGCCCGCTGATCCTGTCCTACCACGTCGCACTGGATCAGGCGCGTGAGAAAGCCCGTGGCGAGCACAAGATCGGCACCACCGGTCGTGGCATTGGCCCGGCTTACGAAGACAAGGTTGCACGCCGCGGCCTGCGCATCGGTGATCTGTTCCATCGCGAGCGCTTCGCCGCCAAGCTGGGCGAGCTGCTGGATTACCACAACTTCGTACTGGTCAATTACTACAAAGAGCCTGCGGTCGACTTCCAGAAGACGCTCGACGAGTGCATGGAATACGCCGAACTGCTCAAGCCGATGATGCTCGACGTCACCGCCGCGCTGCATGAAATGCGTCGCGCCGGCAAAGACATCATGTTCGAAGGCGCTCAAGGTTCGCTGCTGGACATCGACCACGGTACGTACCCGTACGTCACCAGCTCCAACACCACGGCTGGCGGTATCGCCACCGGCTCCGGTGTGGGCCCGATGTTCATCGACTACATCCTGGGCATCACCAAGGCTTACACCACTCGCGTCGGTTCCGGTCCGTTCCCGACCGAACTGTTCGACGACGTGGGTGCCTTCCTGGCCAAGCGTGGCCACGAGTTCGGTGCGACCACCGGCCGTGCCCGTCGTTGCGGCTGGTTCGACGCCGTCATTCTGCGTCGCGCCATCGACGTCAACAGCATCTCGGGCATCTGCCTGACCAAGCTGGACGTGCTGGACGGTCTTGAAACCATCAACATCTGTGTGGGTTACAAGAACGAAAACGGTGCTGTGATCGATGCTCCGACCGATGCTGACAGTTACATTGGTCTGGAGCCTGTCTACGAGCAGGTGCCGGGCTGGTCGGAATCGACCCTGGGCGCCAAGACCCTGGAAGAGCTGCCTGCCAACGCTCGCGCCTACATCAAGCGCCTGGAAGAGCTGGTCGGCGCGCCGATCGACATTATTTCGACGGGCCCGGATCGCAACGAGACCATCGTTCTGCGTCACCCGTTCGCTTGATAAGTCGTTGAAATACAAACGAAGGGTCGCTCAGGCGGCCCTTTGTTTTGCCCGCTTGATATCCATCAGCACAACGGCACGACCCTTGCTGTAAATACCGTCATAAAAGATGCCATCATTTTAATGGCGTTTGTTGTGGGGGGATCTCCTGTGTCGGCCGTTCTTTCTCTTCTGCGCAGCCGCTTGCTGCGGCCCGTATTCATCGCCCTCGGCATTGCCCTTTTGGTGCAGGTGCTGGTGGCGGTCGCCCTTACCCGGAGCACAGTCACTGCGCTTGAGGCCGATCTGGCTACGCGCCTGAGTGTAGATTCGCAACACTTGTCCGGGGAACTGGAGCAGGCGAGCCGCGACGTAACATCCAGTCTGGAAGGTTTATCGCGCAATACGCGTCAGCGATTGAGCGCAGGCCTGTCCGCCCGTCTGAAGGACGAGCAGGGTCAACTGCGTAAGACGCTGGAAAAGGACCTGAAGGATTCGGCGACCGACATGGCCGAGCTTCTCGCTGCCGTCGCCCCGCGCGCCATGTGGGATGGCGACACGCCGACATTGTCGGAATTCGCCCGGCGCGCCCAACGCAATCCTAACGTACTGTTTGTCGTCTACGACGACGCGCAGGGCGAACACCTCACCCGTTACCTCAATCGTGAGAACGAATCGATCAAGGCGCTCCTGGCCAAAGGCGAGGGCGACCGGGCGATGGACAAGGTCCTGAACGCTGCGCAAAAAGATCCTTCCGTTTACTACGTCGAAGCGTCCATCAGCCCCAACGGCGTGGAAATCGGCAAAGTGCGCATGGGCGTCTCGACCCGTGCTGTGGAAGACAACCTCGCAGCTCTGGACAAGCGCTTCACGGCGTTGATCGGCAGTGGCGAGCAATTGGTTTCCGACAGTCTGGGTGGGGCCGCGACTGAAAGCTCGGCGGCGTTGCGTTCGCGCCTGCAAAACGCGCAGTCGTCCGCTTCGGCGATGGCGACCAATACCGGTTTGGCGGTGCAGGAGGCGGCCTCGACGTTGCGCTGGAGAATCGGCGTAGGTCTGGCGCTGGTGGGCTTGGGCGTGTTGATTGCGCTGGCGATCGTTCTTGGGCGCCGAGTGGTGCTGCGACTGCAATTGCTCAACCGCGCGCTGGATGATCTGGCCGCCGGTGAGGGCGATCTGACCAAACGCGTGAAGCTCAACAGCAACGACGAAATCGGTGAGATGGCGGCAGCGGTCAACCGCTTCGTCGATAAGCTGCAACCGATCGTGCGAGAGGCGGGCGACGTCGCTCAGCAGACGGGAGTAGAGATCGGTGCGATGAGCAAGCGCAATGCCGGAGCTGATGCCGCTGCCGAGCTGCAACGGGACGAAGTGGCGGCAAGTCTTCAGGCGCTGTCGCAGATGGCCGACGAAGCACAAGCGGAAAGCCAGGCCATGCAAGCGGCTTTGCGTCAGGTGATCGATATTCGTCAGGCGACGGACGAGAACACGCGCACCTCCAATCAGGTCGGCAATCTGATCGAGGCGCTGGCCGGTCAGGTCGAAACCGGGGCGCAGGTCATTGAGCGCCTGGCCCAACAGAGCGAGCAGATAGAGGTGGTGCTGGAAGTGATTCATGGCATCGCTGAGCAGACCAACTTGCTGGCGCTCAACGCTGCGATTGAAGCGGCTCGAGCGGGCGAGACCGGGCGCGGGTTCGCCGTGGTAGCCGATGAGGTCCGCGCGTTGGCGAGCAAGACGCAAAGCTCGACCGGCGACATTCAGGAACACATCGCCAAGCTGCAGTCTGGCGCGAAAGAGGCGGTCGCGACCATTGGAATTGCGGGGCGTCAGGCCAAGGAAGGGCTGGCCGTGCTGCGTGACAGTGCGCGGCTGCAGCAAACGGTTCAGGCTTCGGTCGAGCAGGTGCATGCCGCCATCGGGTTGGCGACGCGAGCGGCTGAGCATCAGGCCAAGGGGGCGCAAGCGGTGAGAGGGCGCGTGGAAGTGATCCATGCCCAGGCCGAGAAAGCGGCGCAGGCAGTTGTCGAGACGACGGCGAGTGGCAAGACGCTGGACAGACTCGCAGCACAGCTGAAAGCGAGCCTGGGGCAGTTCCGCGCCTGATCCGGTTTTGATCGACTGAGTGCAAACGTAAGTTTGCTCGCAATCGCAATGCATCAGGCTGGGTGCAAGGCGATCGCGAGCACGCTCGGCCTGCGGATGAGGCGAGCGTCAGTTGTAGATTTACGAACCCCAGAAAGCACAAAACCGAGCACTTGGCTCGGTTTCGTTTGATTTGGTGCCCAGGAGAAGACTCGAACTTCCACGACCGTAAGGTCACCAGCACCTGAAGCTGGCGTGTCTACCAATTTCACCACCTGGGCATGGCGCTGATTTAATTAGATTTTTCGTTTCAATGCAACTGAATTTTTCGAAATATCGATCGAGCGTTGCAGGTTGAGTGTTTGGAGCGGAGTTTTAGGATGGCCCGAGCAGGCAGACCCGTATCTCCAATGAGGAGGTCACGCCCATGGCCATTCGATTGCTGTTGAGGACAGGGAAGAGGAACTGATCTACGCTCAGGGCTGTTTTTCAGCGGTGACAGGTTTTCAAACCGCAAAAAGCACAAAACCGAGCACTTGGCTCGGTTTCGTCGAATTGGTGCCCAGAAGAAGACTCGAACTTCCACGACCGTAAGGTCACCAGCACCTGAAGCTGGCGTGTCTACCAATTTCACCATCTGGGCAAGGCGTTGATTTCATTCGGCTAATTTTTCAAAAAGCCGTCTGATTTTCAACTACAACGTGGCAGTGCCGTCGTTGTGGGGCGCATCTTACGGATGAGTTTGGGGGCTGTAAACCCCCGAGGTGAATTTTTTTTTTGAAATAGCGAAATGTCTCAGCAAACGCTGTCTTCGCGTTTCAATCTGGTATATGCCAAACTAATTGCATACAGATAAGGTGAACTCATTCTAATGGCCGATTGGCAGTCCCTCGATCCCGAGGCCGCTCGTGAAGCGGAAAAATACGAAAACCCCATTCCTAGTCGTGAGCTGATTCTGGCGCACCTTTCCGAGCGCGGATCCCCTGCGGCCCGCGAGCAGTTGGTGGAAGAATTTGGCCTGACGACTGAAGATCAGATCGAGGCCTTGCGCCGCCGTCTTCGCGCCATGGAGCGCGATGCTCAACTGATCTATACGCGCCGCGGCACTTACGCCCCTGTCGACAAGCTCGATCTGATCCTGGGCCGCATCAGCGGTCACCGTGACGGCTTCGGATTCCTGGTGCCGGACGACGGCTCCGACGACCTGTTCATGAGCCCTGCCCAGATGCGTCTGGTGTTCGACGGTGACCGTGCGCTCGCGCGTGTTTCGGGCCTGGATCGCCGTGGCCGCCGCGAAGGCGTCATCGTCGAGGTCATCTCCCGTGCCCACGAAACCGTGGTCGGCCGCTATTTCGAAGAGAGCGGGATCGGTTTCGTCGTGCCGGACAATCCGAAAATCCAGCAGGAAGTGCTGGTGACGCCCGGCCGCAATGCCGACGCGAAGATCGGCCAGTTCGTCGAAGTGAAAATCACCCACTGGCCAACGCCACGTTTCCAGCCGCAAGGCGATGTGGTCGAAGTCGTGGGTAATTACATGGCGCCGGGCATGGAAATCGATGTCGCGCTGCGTACCTACGACATTCCTCACGTCTGGCCTGAGGCTGTGCTCAAAGAGGCCGCCAGGCTCAAGCCGGAAGTCGAAGAGAAAGACAAAGAGCATCGCGTCGATCTGCGCCACCTGCCTTTCGTCACAATCGACGGCGAAGACGCCCGCGATTTTGACGACGCCGTTTATTGCGAAGCCAAACCGGGCAAGCTGCGTCTGTTCTCCGGTGGCTGGAAGCTTTACGTGGCAATTGCCGACGTCTCCAGCTATGTGAAGATCGGCTCGGCGCTGGACGCCGAATCCCAGGTGCGCGGCAACTCGGTGTACTTCCCCGAGCGTGTCGTGCCGATGTTGCCAGAGCAGCTGTCGAACGGTCTTTGCTCGCTGAACCCGCACGTCGATCGTCTGGCGATGGTCTGTGAGATGACCATCTCCAAGACCGGCGAAATGACCGATTACGTGTTCTACGAGGCGGTCATTCACTCCCATGCGCGCCTGACCTACAACAAGGTCAGCTCGATTCTCGAACACCCGAAAACGACCGAAGCCAAGCAGCTTCGCGGTGAGTACAGCGAGGTCGTGCCCGATCTCAAGCAGCTGTATGCGCTGTACAAGGTGCTGCTGGGCGCTCGCCACACTCGCGGCGCAATCGATTTCGAAACTCAGGAAACCCGGATCATTTTCGGGTCCGAGCGCAAGATTGCCGAAATCCGTCCAACTACACGCAACGATGCCCACAAGCTGATCGAAGAGTGCATGCTGGCGGCGAACGTGGCGACTGCCGAATTCCTCAAGAAGCATGAAATTCCGGCCCTCTATCGCGTTCACGATGGTCCGCCGCCTGAGCGTCTGGAAAAACTTCGCGCGTTCCTTGGCGAACTGGGCTTGTCGCTGCACAAAGGCAAAGACGGTCCGACGCCCAAGGATTATCAGGCGCTGCTTGAAACCATCAAGGATCGTCCGGATTACCACCTGATCCAGACCGTCATGCTGCGCTCGTTGAGTCAGGCAGTGTACAGCTCGGACAATAACGGCCACTTCGGCCTGAATTACGAGGCGTATACCCACTTCACTTCGCCGATTCGTCGTTATCCGGACTTGCTGACTCACCGCGCGATTCGCAGCGTGATTCGCTCCAAGCAGGAAACGCCGCATGTTCGCCGCGCAGGCGCTGCGACCATTCCGAAAGCGCGCATTTATCCTTACGACGAGGCGGTGCTCGAGCAATTGGGCGAGCAGTGCTCGATGAGTGAACGCCGTGCCGACGAGGCCACTCGTGATGTCGTGAACTGGCTCAAGTGCGAGTTCATGAAGGACCGCGTGGGCGAGTCGTTCCCGGGCGTGATCACGGCTGTGACCGGCTTCGGCCTGTTCGTCGAGCTGACTGACATCTACGTCGAGGGTCTGGTCCACGTCACGGCATTGCCGGGGGACTACTACCATTTCGATCCGGTTCATCATCGTCTGGCAGGCGAACGCAGCGGTCGTAGCTTCCGACTGGGAGATACGGTCGAAGTGCGCGTCATGCGGGTTGACCTGGACGAGCGCAAGATCGACTTCGAGATGTCCGAGAAGACGACCAGCGCTCCGGTCGGTCGCAAGCGCAAAGCGGCTGAACCGGTTGCCGCCCAGCAGCCCAAAGAGAAAGAAAAGGAAAAGGCCACCGCGTCCCGTCCGAGTCGCCGCAGTGCCAACAAGGAACCGGTCGTCGAGGCCTACCGCCCCAGTGATGCCGCCGCGAAAAACGCTGAAGTCCGTAAGAGTCGGGAACTGAAAAAAGCTTTGTTGGCAGAAGCTAAGGGCGGTAGCAAGGCATCGTCGGGAAAGCCGGCAAGGAGTGATTCCGCTCCGGCAGGCAAGACGGCAAAACCGAGCAAACATCGTAAGGGTCCGCCGAAATCGGGCTCGGCGCCTGCCGCGAAGAGCGGCGGAGTGCGCAAACCTAAGGCCAAGTCATGAGTGCGTTGGAAAAAATCTACGGCGTGCATGCTGTAGAAGCGTTGTTGCGTCACCATCCCAAGCGGGTCAAGCAGATCTGGCTGGCTGAGGGGCGCAGCGATCCGCGGGTTCAGGTCTTGGTTGATCTGGCTGCCCAGAATCGGGTTTCCGTCGGGCAGGCCGAGCGTCGTGAGATGGACGCCTGGGTCGAGGGTGTTCACCAGGGCGTGGTGGCGGACGTAAGTCCGAGCCAGGTCTGGGGTGAGGCGATGCTGGACGAGTTGCTGGATCGCACGGAAGGCGCGCCTTTGATTCTGGTGCTGGACGGTGTCACCGATCCGCATAACCTCGGCGCCTGCCTGCGCACCGCCGATGCGGCCGGTGCGCTGGCGGTGATCGTGCCCAAGGACAAGTCCGCGACGCTGACGCCAACGGTGCGCAAAGTCGCTTGCGGTGCAGCGGAAGTGATTCCGCTGGTCGCGGTGACCAACCTCGCGCGTACGCTTGAGAAACTTCAACAGCGCGGTCTGTGGGTCGTCGGCACGGCCGGTGAGGCCGAACAGGAACTGTATCAGCAGGACTTGACCGGCCCGACCATCATGATCATGGGCGCCGAGGGTAAGGGCATGCGCCGACTGACCCGCGAACATTGTGATTACCTGGTCCGTTTGCCAATGGCAGGCAGTGTCAGCAGCCTCAATGTGTCGGTGGCGACCGGCGTCTGCCTGTTCGAAGCCATGCGCCAGCGCAGCGTCAAGGCGGCCGCTTCACGGAAGTAACGAGTTTCAGGCGGCAAACGGTAAGCTGAAACCACCCGCGATCAGCTTGTCGTTTGCGGCTTACAGCTCAAGTCTGCCTTTGTTCAAATAATCACCAATTTCCTTGCGCCGCCTCTGGTGCTTCTCTACAATTGCGCCCCTTGCTGTCATGGCAGGCGCTTTTGTGCCTGTCCCTGTGCAAGATAAACCAGTGTTATTCACTCCTTGTCTGACCGCTTTGGCGGCAGGCTACAACCCGTAAGGAGCATTCATGCGTCATTACGAAATCATCTTTCTGGTTCACCCGGACCAGAGCGAGCAAGTCGGCGGCATGGTTGAGCGTTACACCAAGCTGATCGAAGAAGA
>Ga0213834_100071_pt1 | contig 136715 bp, 134 predicted proteins | sample SWPTP12_FD_160580 | JGI IMG/M metagenome (GOLD analysis project Ga0213834, IMG submission 160580) | Coastal seawater microbial communities from Marineland, Florida, United States - SWP TP1 #2 | ecosystem: Environmental > Aquatic > Marine > Coastal | place: USA: Florida | collected 2016-08-06 | reverse complement strand
ATACATGATTACGTCATTCCTATATGAACCTGACTGAACTCAAGCAAAAGCCTATTACCGATCTGCTCGAAATGGCCGAACAGATGGGCATAGAAAATATGGCCCGTTCGCGCAAGCAGGATGTGATCTTCTCCCTGCTGAAAAAGCACGCTAAAAGCGGCGAGGAAATCTCGGGTGATGGCGTGCTGGAGATCCTCCAGGATGGCTTCGGCTTCCTCCGCTCTGCAGACGCCTCCTACCTCGCCGGCCCAGACGACATCTACGTCTCGCCGAGCCAGATCCGCCGCTTCAACCTTCGCACGGGCGACACCATCGTCGGCAAGATCCGCCCGCCGAAAGAAGGCGAGCGTTACTTCGCACTGCTCAAGGTCGACACCATCAACTTCGACCGTCCAGAAAACGCGAAGAACAAGATTCTGTTTGAAAACCTGACGCCGCTGTTCCCGACCGTGCGCATGAAGATGGAAGCCGGTAACGGTTCCACCGAAGACCTCACCGGTCGCGTGATCGACCTCTGCGCTCCGATCGGTAAAGGTCAGCGTGGTCTGATCGTTGCTCCGCCAAAGGCGGGCAAGACCATCATGCTGCAGAACATCGCGTCGAACATTACCCGTAACAATCCTGAAGTCCATCTGATCGTTCTGCTGATCGATGAGCGTCCGGAAGAAGTGACCGAAATGCAGCGCACCGTGCGCGGCGAAGTGGTCGCCTCCACGTTCGACGAGCCACCTACCCGTCACGTGCAAGTCGCCGAAATGGTGATCGAGAAGGCCAAGCGTCTTGTCGAGCACAAGAAGGACGTGGTCATCCTGCTCGACTCCATCACCCGTCTGGCGCGCGCTTACAACACCGTCATCCCGAGCTCCGGCAAGGTACTGACCGGTGGTGTCGACGCCCATGCACTGGAAAAACCAAAGCGTTTCTTCGGTGCGGCTCGTAACATCGAAGAAGGCGGCTCGCTGACCATCATTGCTACCGCGCTGGTTGAAACCGGCTCGAAGATGGACGAAGTGATCTACGAAGAATTCAAAGGCACCGGTAACATGGAGCTGCCTCTGGATCGCAAGATCGCTGAAAAGCGCGTCTTCCCGGCCATCAACATCAACCGTTCCGGCACGCGCCGTGAAGAGTTGCTGACCGCCGATGACGAGCTGCAGCGCATGTGGATTCTGCGCAAGCTGCTGCATCCTATGGATGAAGTGGCCGCCATCGAATTCCTGGTCGACAAGCTGAAACAGACCAAGACCAACGATGAGTTCTTCCTGTCGATGAAGCGCAAGTAAAGCGCCTCACCGAACCGGCTGTAAAAAAATGGTGTCCCTTGGGGCACCATTTTTTTAGTTTTCATTCGCACATCAGGAGACAGGGAGCGTCATGCATACGTTTGGCAACCGTCGTGACATCGACGGGTTGAGGGCTCTGGCCGTAATACCGGTCGTGCTCTTTCATTTCGGCCTTGGTTTCAGCGGAGGTTTCGTCGGTGTAGACGTATTCTTCGTCATTTCCGGCTATCTGATCACCTCCATCATTTTTCGTGAGATCAGCGCGGGGCGTTTCAGCTTCGTCGATTTCTGGGCAAGACGTGCGCGTCGTATCCTGCCGGCGCTCAGCGTGGTGCTGCTGGCCTGCCTTGTCGTGGGGTGGCTGTTACTGACCCCGAAGGATCTCTCGCAGTTGGGAAGGGCGGTTCGTTATCAGGCCACCTTCATGTCCAACATCCTGTTCATGAGGCAGGACGGTTATTTCAATCCGGCTTCGGATTTCAAGCCGCTGCTGCATACCTGGTCGCTGTCGGTCGAAGAGCAGTACTACGTGTTCTTCCCGATGCTCATGGTCCTGCTTACCCGCTTCCTCAAGCATTGGCGCATGGTCCTCGGCGGCCTTTTGCTGCTGTCCTTCGGCTTGAACGTCTGGATTATCAATCGCAACCCCGACGCTGCGTTTTTCCTGCTGCCGATGCGCGCCTGGGAGCTGCTGTGTGGCGCGATGCTCGCGGTCGTCCCGGCAACCTCCACTAGATTGCGACCTTGGGTCTATGAGGCGGTCAGCGGTCTGGGGCTATTGTCGGTGCTGTATGCGATGTTCGCTCTGGACAAGTTCACGCCGTTTCCCGGCAAGGCTGCGCTGCTGCCGGTACTGGGCGCAGCAGCAATGATCTGGGCCAACGGTCATCGCAGCACGTTAGTGGGCCGCGTGCTCAGCCATCCGGCGCTGGTGGGTGTCGGGCTGATTTCCTACTCGCTGTATCTGTGGCACTGGCCGGTTTTCGTTTATGCGAATGCGATATCGGTAGACGCGATGGTCTGGAGTGAGTCGGTGCTCTGGATTGCATTAAGCGTGGTGCTGGCCCTCCTGAGCTGGAAATTTGTCGAGCTGCCGTTCCGCGACAGGCGTGTGCTGGCCACTCGTAAATCGATATTGGTCGGCGGGCTGGCGGCGATTGTCGTGTTAGGCACTGCCGGGCAGGTCATCCGCTCGGCCGATGGCGTACCGGACAGGCTGTCCGGGCTTGCCAAGGCGTATGCCGACTCACGCGAGTGGCAGGCAGGTCAGTTGCAGTGCCTGATGGACAGCGACAGCAAAGAGCCGATGAAAGTGTGCCGTTTCGGTCCCGAGTCGCACGATGCCCCTGAACAGCTGGTGTGGGGCGACAGCCATGCGGCGCACCTGCTTCCTGCGATCAAGTCGGACGCAGAACTGTACAACCAGCCGGTCTGGCTCATATCGCTGTCCGGGTGCCCGCCGATTCCGGGCAAGGTTTCTCGGAAACAATGCGCGGACTTCAACAAGCGGGTGGCGAGCCTGATTCAGGAAAAGCGCATCCACGACGTGGTCCTTGCCGCGCGCTGGAGTCTGTACCTCTACGGTGCCGAGGACGGCGACATGCGCAACGCCATCTATAAGCGCGAGAGCCGCGAGGTTGCCGAGCAGCGAGTGTCAGCGCAGATTCGCGAGACCGTCGCCAGCATTCGTCAGACCGGCGCCCAGGTATGGCTGGTCAAGGAAGTGCCTTTGCAGCGTCAAGGGACGATCGCGCGGCTGAGCAGCCTGGCGATGGTAGGGCGATCGGCGGCAGACGTGGGTCGACCGATCACCGATCACCTGGCTCGACAGCGCTTCATCAGTGAGTTGTTCGCCAGCCTCAGCGCGGCCGATCCTGATGTGCATGTGCTGGACCCTGCACCCATCCTGTGTCCGGACGGCATCTGTCGGGCTGCACTCAATGGAGTTTCCCAATACAAGGACGAAGATCACCTGTCCGACCACGGCGGGGAGCGCATGAAGCCGCTGCTGGCGCCGGTTTTCCTTGGTGAAAACACGCTTCGGGGCGGCTGATTGCGTGTTCGACAGCTGCTGTCGGCCGCCAGAGCAGGTAGGATGTGCATCTATTTGTTAAGTGGCCGGGTTAATGAAATTCAAGGATCTACGGGATTTCGTGCAGCAGCTTGAGCAGCGCGGAGAGTTGAAACGCATCCAGGTACCCATTTCCCCTGTGCTGGAGATGACCGAAGTCTGCGACCGGACCTTGCGTAACAAGGGCCCGGCACTGCTGTTCGAGAACCCGACCGGCTATGACATTCCGGTACTTGGCAACCTCTTCGGCACGCCCGAGCGTGTCGCGATGGGGATGGGCGCAGAATCCACCGAAGAGCTGCGGGAAATCGGCAAGTTGCTGGCCTTCCTTAAAGAGCCCGAGCCTCCGAAAGGCCTGAAAGACGCCTGGTCGAAGTTGCCGATCTTCAAGAAAGTCATCTCCATGGCGCCGAAGGTCGTCAAGGACGCGCCGTGTCAGGAAGTGGTCATCGAAGGCGATGACGTCGACCTGGGCATGCTTCCCGTCCAGACGTGCTGGCCGGGAGATGTCGGTCCCTTGATCACCTGGGGGCTGACCGTCACCAAAGGCCCGAACAAAGAACGCCAGAATCTGGGTATTTACCGTCAGCAGGTCATCGGCCGCAACAAAGTGATCATGCGCTGGCTGAGCCATCGTGGCGGCGCGCTGGACTTCAAAGAGTGGTGCGACAAGCATCCGGGTCAGCCATTCCCTGTCTCCGTGGCCTTGGGCGCAGACCCTGCGACCATTCTCGGCGCCGTCACGCCAGTGCCTGACAGCCTGTCCGAGTACGCGTTCGCCGGTTTGCTGCGCGGCAATCGGACCGAACTGATCAAATGCCGTGGCAACGATCTTCAAGTGCCGTCCAGCGCCGAGATCGTCCTCGAGGGCGTGATTCACCCCGGCGAAATGGCTGACGAGGGTCCTTATGGCGACCATACCGGCTATTACAACGAGGTCGACAGCTTCCCGGTGTTCACCGTCGAGCGCATCACTCACCGCATCAAGCCGATTTACCACAGCACTTACACCGGCCGTCCACCGGATGAGCCCGCGATTCTGGGTGTGGCGCTGAACGAAGTGTTCGTGCCGATCCTCCAGAAGCAGTTTCCGGAAATCACTGATTTCTATCTGCCGCCAGAGGGTTGCTCGTATCGCATGGCGGTCGTGACCATGAAGAAGCAGTATCCCGGCCACGCCAAGCGCGTGATGTTGGGTGTCTGGTCGTTTTTGCGACAGTTCATGTACACCAAGTTCGTTATCGTCACCGATGACGACATCAATGCTCGTGACTGGAATGACGTCATCTGGGCGATTACCACGCGCATGGACCCCAAGCGCGATACGGTGATGATCGACAACACGCCTATCGATTACCTCGACTTCGCCTCGCCGGTCTCCGGCCTGGGTTCGAAAATGGGACTCGATGCCACCCATAAATGGCCAGGCGAGACCACCCGGGAATGGGGGCGCGCCATCGTCAAAGACGACGCCGTCACTCGCCGGATCGATGACATCTGGAATCAGCTGGGAATAGATTGATGCGCGTAACCTTGCAGCCGTCGGGCGCAGTAATCGAAACGTTGCCTGGCGAGCGGATCCTCGACGCCGCTCAGCGCCTGGGCTACGAATGCCCGCAAAGCTGTCGCAACGGCAACTGCCATATCTGCTCGGCACTGCTGGTCGAAGGCCGCGTGTTGCAGGCGGGCGAAGTCCTTGAGCATGGCGAAATCTACACCTGCCTGGCGGTGCCGCAGGCGGACTGCGTGGTCCTCTGGGACAGCGTTCTGGCCCTTGGTGAATTGCCGGTGCGCACGTTCGCCTGTCAGGTCAGCGAGTGTGTCGAGGTGGGCGGCGATGTCTGGCGTGTCATGCTGCGTGCACCAGCGGGCAAGCCGCCGCGCTATCACGCGGGTCAGTATTTGATGATCGAGCGGGACGACGGCGAGAAGTCGGCGTTTTCCATGGCATCGGCGCCTGAGAGCGGTCGCGATCTTGAGTTTCACGTGCTGGCGAGAGAAGCCAGCGCTCAGAATCTGATCAAGCAGTTGCAACGCGAGGGCATGGCGCGCGTCGAGCTGCCCTTTGGCGATACGCACCTGGGCGAGCTCCCGGACGGTCCACTGGTACTGATCGCCGCCGGCACCGGCATGGGGCAGATGCACAGTTTGATCGAGCACTGCCGGGCCAAAGGTTTTCCGTATCCGGTGCATGTTTATTGGGGCGTTCGCCGTCCGGAAGACTTTTACGAGCTCAAGCACTGGGATGAGTGGAAGACGCTGCCCAACCTGCACCTGCACAAGATCGTCAGTGATCTGTGTGGCTGGGAAGGACGCTGCGGGATGCTGCACGAAGCCGTGTGCGAGGATTTTAAGGACCTTAAGTCGATCTACGTCTACGCCAGCGGTTCGCCGGCGATGGTCTATTCCACGCTCGATGCGCTGGTGCTGGCCGGGATGGATGCGCATCAGATGCGTGCTGACGTGTTCGCCTACGCGCCGCGCGCCTGACCGTCCGCCCGATGGCGGCAGCCGTGGAGAGTTAATTGCATCAGAATAGGTGCGGGGTCGGTTTTTCGGCGTCACGGCCCGCACGTTGCTCGCAACAGTGTCTGATTGTTGATTCGCTGTTGCGTGAGCCGCTTTAAGCAGTACTTTGCACTACGCTGGCGTCATATTGGCCAGCGGGGGAGCCAGATGGGGAATCAAATCAATAGCTTGGTGGAAGCTGTACACGACGGCCTCGGGTTGTCATATCCACCCGTTATCGACCTTGGGCCTAAACTGACCCGCGAACAACTTCTCGCCTCCATGCATGCCACCATGAGCCGCCACAAGGGCGGGCCTGTCTGGCTGTTCGCTTACGGCTCGTTGATCTGGCGTCCGGAATGCTCCGCCGTGGAGCGTCAGCGCGGCCGCGTGCATGGTTATCACCGCGGCCTCTACCTCTGGTCCCACGAGCATCGTGGCACCCCGGAGCAGCCCGGTCTGGTCTTCGGTCTTGATCGCGGCGGTTCGTGCAGCGGCTTCGCCTATCGCTTGCCGGAAGAGAACATCGAGGAATCGTTGCTGGCTTTGTGGCAGCGAGAAATGCCGTTCCCGTCCTATCGTCCTCATTGGCTCAGTTGCCGCCTGGAGGATGGCACCAAGGTGCAAGCGCTCGGATTCGTGCTGGAGCGTCACCTGCCCAGCTACGCAGGAAATCTGCCAGACAGCGTGCTGACCCAAGTGCTGGCAAGCGCCAGCGGCCGCTATGGCACGACGTGGGAGTACGTTGAACAGACCATCCACGCCTTGCGCAGCCACGCAATGCCGGACTTGAGCCTGGAAGAGCGGTTCAAACGGTGCAAACCGATTTTGCTGGCGGTTTAACAGCTGGTCGCGAACGCTGTTTTCAAGCCAAGGCGGTGAGGGAGTTTCGCCCGTCGGCTTGATAAGCGTTGAAGCCTATCAAGCCGTTCTTCCGGACGTTTTACGCCGCAGCCTCACGCGACTGACTCGCCACGCGTGTGTGCTTGAGTGTCGGCGCCAGGAACACGATCGACAGCACGCACGCAGCCACCAGCATGATGAAGCCGCCGTCCCAGCCGAAGTGGTCCACGGTGTAACCCATCAAAGCACTCGCAGCCACCGAACCACCCAGATAACCGAACAGCCCTGTGAAGCCCGCCGCAGTGCCTGCCGCCTTTTTAGGAGCGAGCTCCAGCGCTTGCAGGCCGACCAGCATGACCGGTCCATAAATGAGAAAGCCGATAGAGATCAATGCAACCATGTCGATGGTCGGGTTACCCGGCGGGTTGAGCCAGTAAACCAGAGTGGCGACAGTCACCAGCAGCATGAACACAATGCCGGTCAGGCCGCGATTGCCCCGGAATATCTTGTCCGACATCCAGCCGCACAACAGCGTGCCGGGAATGCCTGCCCACTCATAGAAAAAGTACGCCCAGGACGTCGTGTCTACCGTGAAGTGCTTGGCTTCCTTGAGGTAGGTCGGTGCCCAGTCCAGCACGCCATAGCGCAGCAGGTAAACGAACACGTTAGCCAGTGCGATATACCAGAGCATCTTGTTGCGCAGCACGTATTTGACGAAGATTTCCTTGGCGCTGAATTCTTCCTCGTGGCTCGCATCGTAGCCTTCGGGGTAGTCGTTCTTGTACTCCTCAACCGGCGGCAAGCCAACCGATTGCGGGGTGTCGCGCATGGTGATGAAGGCAAACAGTGCGACGAACAAGGCCACCGCTGCGGGGACGTAGAACGCCGCATGCCAGTCGTTGGTCCAGCCCAGGCCCAGCAGGAACAGCGGACCGATCAGACCGCCGCCCACGTTGTGGGCCACGTTCCATACCGACACCACGCCGCCGCGCTCTTTCTGCGACCACCAGTGCACCATGGTCCGGCCACTCGGCGGCCAACCCATGCCCTGAGCCCAGCCGTTGATGAACAGCAGAATGAACATGATGGTCACGCTCGACGTCGCCCACGGCGCGAAGCCGAAGACGAACATGACCAGCGCGGAAATCAGCAAGCCGAACGGCAGGAAATAGCGCGGATTGGAGCGGTCCGACACCAGCCCCATTAGAAACTTCGACAGGCCGTATGCGATGGCAATGGCCGAAATCGCCACACCCAGCTCACCACGCGTATAGCCCTGATCGATCAGATAAGGCATCGCCAGCGAGAAGTTTTTGCGCAGCAGGTAATAGCCCGCGTAGCCGAAGAAAATACCGGCGAAGATCTGCCAGCGCAGGCGACGGTAGGTTTTATCGACGCGCTCGGCAGGCAGCGGAGCCTGATGCGCAGCTGGGCGGAAGAAGGCAAACATCGAGACACTCCAGTTTTTGTATTGTTATGCGAAAGTGAATATTACATTTTCATTACAGAAAATAGGAAGGCTTCTCATCGGGAAATGTCCCGATTTCAGGCGCGTTGGCGTGTTGGATTACGAACATGGCGCGGATGTGTAACTGGGTGTTCGGCGTTTAGGATCGGTCCTACTCGCGTACAGGAATCGATAACCTTAACCGGGCGCCAGGGAGCGCCTACCATCGCCGCCGTCTGCCGAAAGGTGTCTGGATGTCGAGGAAGTTGTGCGGTTATTAGCGTTCATTCTGTTATTGCTCTGCGCCTTGGAGGCTCACGCACGAGAGCCATTGACTGCCGTATTTGCCCCCAAGCCCGAGTTTCCTCCCGATTTGGCAGAAGCTCGTTACGCCGGCAAGGTCCGGGTCAGCCTCACCGTGGGGCCGAGCGGCACCGTGCAGGCCACACGTGTCGTCGAGAGCGGGCATCCCGAGCTGGCCCTTGCCGTTCAGCGGGCGGTGGTGCAATGGCGATTCAAACCCTGGAACGCGCAGAGCAGCGGACCCAATAAGGAGGAATTCATGGTACTGGTCCTGTTCGGCGCTCGCGGCATCGAACCTTTCTCGAGCGAGATCACGGTCGGCCTGAACCAGACGCTCTGCGCGTACCTGAACCATGAGATCAAGGCCAGCAAACGAGATTTTCCCGAGGCGCAGCTGAGCGACGTTGACGTCTTCTGGTACATGGCTGAATTTCTTGCCAGCGACTACGTGGCGTCGAGAGTGCCTGATGAAAACCAGCGCAATGCGTTACTCGTGCAATTCAAGAAGTCGATTCCACAAGTCGCCACCCTCTGTCGGCGCAAGCCGAACAGCCGCTATGCCGATCATTTGCCCGAGGCCATTCGCAGGTTGATGCTGAACCTGGCAACAGATGAGAACGCCCGGTCAGAAGTAGGAAGTGTGAGGTTGACTGAGAATGTTTTGATTGGAAATGCTTAGGTTCAGTCACTTGACGCGAAGCGCAGACAATTAATCTGCGCTCCGTATCATCAAATGGTTAGCATCAAGTCACCCGGACGGATGCGTCTTGTATCTCCAAGTACGGTCTGATTGCCAGTGAGTATTGGCGCACCGAAGATTCGATACTGCGTTTGAGCTCCAGCGTCGCATGGTTTATTTCTGCCATAGCGGCGGGGCCAGGTACGACGACAACGTGCTCCGCTTGGCGTGGGGCTGCGACGTTCTCAGTGGCATCGGCCGCGGCCGTATTTCCTGCTGATTCCGGAGGCTGCGCAACGACCACCTCCAAGGCAGCCCGAGCCTCCTGTAAAGCGGCCTCATCCATTTTACGCTGGGCCAATTCAGCCGCCGCCTCCACTTGTTGTTTTGCAAGTTGACGGGCAGCGAGTTCAGCCGCGACACGAGCCGCTTCCTCAACCTGGCGTTGAAGTAATTGGCGTGCTGCTTCTTGCTTGAGACGGAGTGTCTCCATCTCCACCGCACGTTGTCTCGCAATCTCTGCCGCGCGCTGTATCTCTGCCTCTTTAATGAGACTTGCCTCAATACCTGCAAGCCCTTTGCAAAACTCATTTAGATACTTGAGGACTACGTAGGTCATTCCCCGTCGTGCCGATTGCCAGTAGGGGTGATTTTCGAGCCCCGCGGCAGGCTTGAAAGTCGCCATTTGTTCAACGTCTGACTTCGACATCGCAGGCATCTTGTCAAACGCGCTGTCCGATTTAGATGGTTTGTAGCCTAGGCGTTTTGCCGCGATGAGTGTTTCGGCGGTCATTTTGTAACGGGCAATTAGATTTTGATCTGAAAGCCCATCAGTATTGCCCGCCGCTATTGTTAATTCCTTTTGAAGGAAATTTGGGAGTAGATCGAGTTGGTGTTTTAGCTGCTGCATGGTTGTACGTCCTTGTCGAAATTTCACTATCTTGCATGCGAAATTAATTTTATTTTTTAAAGCTGGGTTTGCCGTTATCGATGCGCCAGTTTATAACTGTCTTTACGATGCCTTCCGGAGAACTGTCAACGCCCTGCTTTGGGTAGAAGATAAGATCTGAACCGTCTGGGTGTTCGCTGACTTGCTCAAAAAGCAGAACAGCTTGGGTATGTTGATACTCAGTTTTATAATCTACTTTGCAGATTCTATTCACTAGGTCTAGAAAATCCACTTCGGTCATATCTTCGGCTTTCTGACTATTCATGGTGTGCTTCATTTTGACGTAGTTCTCGGTGGATTTTGTCGTGATTGGCCGGAGTATTAAACATTAGGTTGTCAATGTTGTATACGTCACCGCCTTTCGAGATTGGATTGATGTGATGGATTTCAAATCTGATTCTCCCGCCTTTCCTTTCATTTCTCGGGACGTAAGGTGCCATCCCTTTAGCGATGAGTGACAGATTAGCACTGTTCATGTCTTTCGTTAATTCTGGATGTTTCGATAACTCTCGCCATATTGCCCTTTTCAGATTTCTGAACTCGGCGTATTTTTTGCCACTTAGCGCTTCTGCGATCACCGCAGGTACGGGAGAGCCTAAGGCGTTCGTAGCGTTGCTTCGCCAATTAGGATCGACCGTTCCTCCGACCCCACTCACCACTCCAGGCAAATATCTAGGGCTTTTGAACATTACATAAACTGGATCAAGCCCCGACTCTGCAGGAAATACCAGTATGTAATCCTCAGTCTTTTCGATGTCGTAGGTCGGATAATCCCCCAGCGCTTCGGAAACAGGCGTTAACGTAGCTCCGGGATAGCGATTAAGCTTCGGAGTCTCAATTGGAAGATAGGTAGAATTGTTTGTTGGGGTGATGGCAGGCGTCCAGACTATACTTGGTCTCGCATCGCCATCACGAGTAAACTCGTATGTGTTAGTGCTAGGGTTATGTACAAACGCGCGGACAGGAACTTTTGCCCCTATAGAAACACCATCAGATGCAGCCCAGGCAGTAGTGAGATCTCCTGCCGTTTCTTCAAAGGTCATGCGGTGCGTGACGTCAACGGTCCCGTTCCTGCTCGCTATGAATGCCAGATCCACATCTCGAGCGACGCCTAGTTCGGATGCCGCAGTCGCGAGAATCGAAGGCCCCCTTTCTCCATCAGCTAACTCTGTCGGATATAATAAAACCAGCCGTGATAGTGCTCGTCCGAAGGTCTTCGCAATTTGTTGTTTAAAAAACTTTTCCGCGACTGCTTTCGCTTTGTCTACGGTAGTCGGGACTTCCAAGGGAGAGGTGCGCGGCCCGGCAATCACCGTCCACAGCCGGTTTGTTTCAGCCAAACGATTGAGGATTACACGCTCATTATCGGTTTCGCTATACTGACTTTTCCAAATAGTCTCGGCATACCGTCTCGAAAGCGAGGCAGAGTGCTCAGTCAACAGTGTGATAGCGTGTGCGCTCAACTTTGCGTCTAATGCGTCGGCATAAGCCTGAGCCCACGCTTTGTGGACTTCCTGTGCCTGCTCCGCATTATGACTTCGTGAACCTAGGATTGCTTTATATTGGTCGCTAGAGATATGTAAAGGGTCATCACCTGCAAAGGAATGAGCGCTAGCACGCTTGATTCTCTCCCGTTCGGATTTTGTTCCGATCAAGTTATTTATGCGCGTTTTTTCTTCGATGATAGCGGCCAGTAACTGCTCCCCCTGCAATGCAATCGTGGACGCTTCGGACTGCATTCCCGACATTAATGAGATCGGCAGTGCTTCCATTTCCTGAATGTATTGCTGGCTCAGCTCAGCTTTGCGCGTTAGATGAGCATCCGGGAGCGACTCAAGCATTTGGCGATGCGCCGCAAGTGCACGCTCATCTTCTGCTTTTGCCAGGGCCTCAGCCGCTTGCGCTTTAGATCGCAACTCAGCTTCGCGGCGAGCTGATTCGGCGGCAGCAGTTGCTTTGCGCCTGGCCTCTTCCTTACGACGACGTTTTTCCTGCTCACGACGCTGTTTATCTAATCTGCGTAACCGCCTGCGTCTACCCCCAGACAACGTCCCGGGGCGCCCCCCCCTCGCCGCCGCCAGCGCCACCAAATTGAAACGACCAGCCATAGCCGTCCCGGGAGGGGTTAATTCCGTTACCTGACCCGTATGGGTTTCGAGGTGGTTGTCCTCGATCTACCACGATATTTTTTTCTTTTTTGCCGCTCATACAGTTCTCCTTGTGTCTGTATGGCGAGCACGTAACTATGATTCTTCGCTGGACTTGGTATATATATTTATCTCATCGAGATAATTTTCTGTGTTAAAGGCGCGTAGCCGTTTCTCCGCTTTTATGAGAAAGAACCTTTCGACGTTAGAACTTGAGGCTTCACCCCGCCTATCGGCAGGGCCATTTCGGCAGGTATCAGTTATCTAATCCCAATCACCACCTTCCCAACCGCCTTCCTCTGCCCTAACGAATCAATCGCTTCCCCTGTCTCTTCCAGCGGATAAACCTTCGATACCAGCGGCTTCAACTTCCCTTCGCTATACCACTTGAACAGTTGTTGAAAATTAGCCGCGTTGTCCTGGGGCTGGCGCTGGGCGAATGAGCCCCAGAACACGCCGACCACCGAGGCGCCTTTCAGCAAAGCGAGGTTGGCAGGGAGTTCGGGGATTCGCCCGCTGGCGAAGCCGACGACGAGGAGGCGGCCATTCCAGGCGATGGCGCGGATGGCCTGGTCGAAAAGGTCGCCGCCAACGGGGTCGTAGATGACATCGACACCGTTTCCGTTGGTCAGGCGCTTGAGTTCGTCTTTGAGGCTGGATTCGCTGTAATTGATCAGCTCGTCTGCGCCTGCGTTTCGGGCGACTTCGAGTTTGTCGGCGCTGCTGGCGGCGGCGATGACGCGGGCGCCCATGGCTTTGCCAATTTCCACTGCGGCCAGGCCGACTCCGCCTGACGCGCCGAGCACGAGGAGGGTTTCGCCTGGTTGCAGGTTGGCGCGCTGTTTGAGTGCGTGCATCGACGTGCCGTACGTCATGCTGAAAGCGGCAGCTGTGGTGAAGTCCATCGCCTGCGGAATAGGCAGTACGTTGTACCCGGCGACGGCGATCTGCTCTGCGAAACTGCCCCAGCCCGTGAGGGCCATGACTCTGTCGCCGACTTTCAGATGACTCACCTTCTCTCCGACGGCGGCCACGACGCCGGAAGCTTCTCCGCCAGGTGAGAAGGGGAAGGGCGGTTTGAACTGGTATTTGCCTTCGATGATCAGGGTGTCCGGGAAGTTGACCCCGGCAGCGAGCACGTCCAGAAGGATTTCGTTTTTCTTCGGTTCAGGCGCCGGAATGTCTTCCAGCACCAGATTTCTGGCAGGACCGAAGGCTTTGCAGAGCACGGCTTTCATCGAGGGCTATTCCTTTTCCGGTGATGGCCGATAAGTGTAGGTAGCGGGGTTGTCGGGTCAATGAGCATGCCCCGGCCTGATAGGTGTGCATAAGCTGCAGTAAGCTATGCGTCGAACCGGATTGAGGAGTGGACTGTGAAAGCGTGGATTCTGATGTTGTTGGCGTTGTCGATGCCTGTGGTGGCAATGGCCGAAGAGGGCGGTGAGAAGGATGACCCGAACAAGGTCTCTTACGTGGCGCTGACGCCACCATTCGTGGGCAATTACTCGCTGGATGGCAGTCCGAAGCTGCATGTTTACAAAGCCGACGTCGCATTGCGCGTGACGGGCGCCGAGGCGCAGAAACTGGTGAAACAGAACGAGCCGCTGATCCGCAATCAACTGGTCGCGCTGTTCACACAGCAGACGGTCGACAGCATGAGCAATGTCGAAGCCAAGGAAAAGCTGCGTCAGGAAGCCCTCAAGCAGACGCAGGAAGTACTGACCCAAGAGACCGGCAAGCCTGTCGTTGACGATCTGCTGTTCAACAACTTTATTGCGCAATGACGCATTCAGTTGTGTAAGCGCCCCTGATGGGATAAGCAACGAGGCGGTCGGCGTGTTGCTGCTGGCATCGAGCGTTCAGGCGCCTCAGCGCAATGCCAGCACTGCGGCCCATTGATCGGCCGTCACTGGCATGACCGATAGCCGACTGCCTTTTTGCACCAGCGGCAGCTGTTCGAGCGCGGTCTGTTGTTTCAGAAAACCGAGGCTGAGAACGCGTGGAAAGGTTTCGACGAAAGCCACGTCGATGGCGCTCCAGGGATTCTTTTCCTGAGATGCTTTGGCGTCGAAGTAGTGGCTCTTGTCATCAAGTGCGGTGGGATCCGGATACGCGGCCTGGATGATTTTGCCGATGCCGGCGATGCCTGGCTCCGGGCAGCTTGAGTGATAGAAAAAGAACTCATCACCCACTGCCATCGCGCGCAGAAAATTACGGGCCTGATAGTTGCGGACGCCGTCCCAGCGGGTCTGGCCAAGTTTTTGCAAACCGGTAATCGAGAGCTCATCGGGCTCGGATTTCATCAACCAATAGGCCATTTTTGTGGCTCCTGAATGGGGTCTGGACAGTTTGTCCTACGCTTTTGTGACAACCCGACGGTCGGTTGACGCCAGTATTTGCGTGTTGCGTCACGTTGTCGGAGAATGCCGGGATTTTAAGGGCTACACCGTTACGCGGCCCACTCAAAACGTCGCGAACGTCGAGTTTTTGATTCGCTAAAGGGGAGCAATCAATGCAACGCAAGCCGGATTTACTATGGATTTTGGCTATTTTGTTCGGCTTGGGTATTGTCACCACCGGTTACGCGCAGAGTCTGTGGGCCGCGAAGGCGGATGCGCCGGTTGAAGTCACTCAGCAACAGCAGCAACAGTCTCGCCGCTAGTTCTCTCAGGCATTCCTTTTTTGTAGGAGCGCGCTTGCCCGCGATGGGGCCGGCGCGTTTGCTGCACGTGTGCTGCCTGAGTGATTTTCGAGGGCTGGCGCGCGCCTGCAAAGTCAAAACTGATCAGGCCATGTACCAGCGCTTGTCCGACACCGTTCCCTGCAGCGGCACATCCCAACTGGCGACGGCCAGTCTTGCGACCTTCTGACATTCATGGGCCAGACCGAGTAACACCGGTTTCTGCCAGGCCTTGCGTCGTCCCTGATAGGCCAGGCTGCGATCGTAGAAGCCGCCACCCATTCCCAGTCTGCCGCCCTGATCATCGAACCCCACCAGCGGCATTAGAATCAGATCCAGCGCCCAGATCTTACGCTGCTGTCGGGGATTGATGTGCGGCTCCGGAATCCGGAAGCGATTGGGTCGCAGCTTCTCGCCACGACGCACGCGCTGAAAGACCATCTTGGTCCGCGGCCATGCGCTGAGCACCGGCAGATAGGTCGCTTTGCCACGGCGTTGAGCTTCACGCAGCAACAACTGGGGGTCTATCTCACCGTCCATCGGAAGATAAAGAGAAACGTGCCGCGCGCGACGAAAAAGCGGGTTTTGCGCAAGCTGACGGTACAAACCTTCAGCCGCCTGTCGCTGTTGTGAGCGCGTCAATGCACGACGAGCCTTGCGTAATTGGCGTCGCAGTTGAGGGCGGGTAAGGCTGGAAACATCGGTCAGGGAGTCGGCGCCAGAAGAAGTCATGCAGGCGGGTCCGTGAGACATTTGAGGGCGATGGGTGAATCAGGTCCGATTCACGATCCCACCGCCAGACACGGCGTCTGGCGTTGGGTAGAAGATTCGAGACTCCCCGACGAACCGCTGTCGGTGTAGCCCTTGAACCCGAAAGTTCAAGGTGGAGATTGCAGGAGGCTTTAAGGCTTTCCGTCGAGCGGACATGCACACCAACCCCAACGTGCAACCCCCGTGGTTGTGCGTATCGGCTCAGGGACATGACCGACTGGCAAGCACTCCAGGGAGCGGTCGCAAGTATACCGAATCATGTCGGAACAATCAGCCTTGTGCTTTTGGCTCATCCGTGGCAAGGACCAGATCCACACGGTCCAGAAGGTCGCGCACCTGCTCGCGGGTCGAGCCGCTGGTCTGCGCTTCAGGCAATTCCTGCTTGTGCAGAAGATCGTGGGTGATGTTCAGTGCAGCCATCACTGCAATTCGGTCGGCACCGATGACTTTGCCGCTGCTGCGGATTTCGCGCATCTTGCCGTCCAGGTAACGCGCAGCGCTGACCAGATTGGTGCGCTCCTCTTGTGGGCAGATGATCGAATATTCTTTGTCGAGGATCTGCACGGTGATGCTGTTGCCATTACTCATGAGTCTTGCTCCAGGGCCTTGAGGCGCGAAATCATGGACTCGACCTTCTGCCGGGCGATTTCGTTCTTTTCAATGAGGTGAGCGCGTTCCTCGCGCCAGGTTTTTTCCTGAGCTAATAGGAGTCCGTTTTGACTTTTTAGTTGCTCGACACGATTGATCAATAACTCCAGTCGAGCCATCAGCGCTTGCAGGTCGTTGTCTTCCATTGTTTTCCACTGATTACTTTCAGATGAGTGGTGCAGGAGCTGGCGTCTGGACCGCCTTGGAATATCGCCGGATAGCTTGGGCGCGTCTGCCGGTGCTACGATACAAGGCCTTCATTCTAGACATTGCGCCGCTTGGCGCCTAGTTGCCCATGCCTAATCAGAATTCCCCGTATAACGCATTCGCCACTCTGCTCAACGGCAGTGGCCATCCCGTGTCACCTGCCGAATTGCAGGGCCTGTTGCTGGGCCGCAGTTGCGCCGGTGCCGGTTTTGACGCCGATGACTGGATTGCCGACGCGCTCCTGCTCCTTGAAACAGAACCTGAGGCCAACGTGCGTCAGGCCCTGATTGGCCTGCAGGAAATGGTAAAAAACGAACTGACCGGCGACGACATGGCGGTCGTGCTTTTGCTGCCCGGTGACGATGAGTCGCTGGCGGCCCGTACCGCAGCGATAGGCCAGTGGTGCCAGGGTTTCCTCAACGGCTTCGCCCGGGTTGGCGGCCAGTCACTGAGCGAAGACGCCAGGGATGTGTTGCAGGATCTGGCGGCCATCGCCCAGATCCAGGACGCGCTGGAAGAGTCCGAAGACGGCGAAAGCGACTACATGGAAGTCATGGAATACCTGCGCGTTGCCCCCTTGTTGCTGTTCACCGAGTTCAACAAGAAAGCGGCCCCTGAAGCGAAGCCTTCTTTGCATTGATCGCACCCGTTACCAGCCGGTCGGTGTCGCTCGCCAGCGCCTCCGGCCAGTTTGCCCACCCGGAGGACCGCACTTGCCCATGATCCGCATCCCGAAAGCCGAATATGCCCGTCGTCGCAAGGCGCTGATGGAACAGATGGAGCCCAACAGCATTGCTATTCTGCCAGCAGCTGCGGTGGCTATTCGTAATCGTGATGTCGAACATGTGTATCGCCAGGACAGCGATTTCCAGTACCTGAGCGGCTTTCCCGAACCTGAGGCAGTGATCGTGCTGATCCCGGGCCGGGAATATGGCGAGTACGTGTTGTTTTGCCGCGAACGCAATCCCGAGCGTGAGTTGTGGGATGGCCTGCGAGCCGGCCAGGACGGCGCGATCCGTGACTTCGGCGCCGACGATGCCTTTCCGATCACGGACATCGACGACATCCTGCCGGGCCTGATCGAGGGCCGCGACCGCGTGTACTCATCCATGGGCAGCAACCCCGAATTCGACCGCCATGTGATGGAGTGGATCAACGTCATCCGCTCCAAGGCGCACCTGGGCGCTCAGCCGCCGAAGGAGTTCGTTGCGCTGGATCACCTGCTGCATGACATGCGCCTGTATAAATCGGCGGCGGAAGTGAAGGTCATGCGCGAAGCGGCGCAGATATCGGCGCGAGCGCACGTGCGCGCCATGCAGGCGAGCCGCGCCGGTTCGTATGAATTCAGCCTGGAAGCCGAGCTGGATTACGAATTCCGCAAGGGCGGAGCGAAGATGCCCGCGTACGGCTCCATCGTCGCCTCTGGCAAGAACGCCTGCATCCTGCATTACCAGGAGAATGACGCAGCACTCAAGGACGGTGATCTGGTGTTGATCGACGCCGGCTGTGAAATCGACTGTTACGCCAGCGACATCACGCGGACTTTCCCGGTGAATGGCAAGTTTTCCGCTGAACAGAAAGCGATCTACGAGCTTGTTCTCAAGTCGCAGGAAGCTGCGTTTGCAGCGATCAGGCCCGGTAATCACTGGAACCAGGCGCATGAGGCGACGGTGCAGGTGATCACCGCCGGGCTGGTGGAATTGGGGTTGCTGCAGGGCGAGGTCGATGAACTGATCGCCGCCGAAGCGTACAAAGCTTTTTACATGCACAGGGCCGGGCACTGGCTGGGCATGGATGTGCATGATGTCGGCGAGTACAAGGTCGGCGGCGAATGGCGAGTGCTTGAAGTTGGCATGGCGCTGACGGTCGAGCCCGGGATTTATGTGTCGCCGGACAATCAAAGCGTCGCCAGGAAATGGCGTGGAATCGGCGTACGAATCGAGGACGATGTCGTGGTGACCAAAAAAGGTTGTGAAATCCTGACAGGCGACGTACCCAAGACCGTCGCCGAAATCGAGGCCCTCATGGCCGCAGCCCGAACTCAAGCCGCATGAGCCGTTTCAATCTGGCAATTGTCGGCGGTGGCCTGGTTGGCGCCAGTCTCGCTCTGGCCCTGCAGGCCGGGGCGAAAGAGCGAGGCTGGAAGATCGTGATGATCGAACCGTTCGCTCCCGGCGACACGTACCAGCCCAGCTACGACGCCCGTTCTTCGGCGCTGTCGTTCGGGGCTCGGCAGATTTACGAGCGCCTCGGCTTGTGGCAGCAGATCAGCCGCCGGGCCGAGCCTATTCTGCAGATCCAGGTGTCCGACAAGGGTCGATTTGGGGCGGCTCGTCTGTCCTCAATGCAGGAAGGCGTGCCGGCGCTGGGTTACGTCGTCGAGAACGCCTGGCTGGGCCAGTGCCTCTGGCAGGGCCTGGACAGCGATGTGATCAGTTGGCGCGTGCCGGCCGAGGTGAAACAGATGCAGGCGCTGGCCGACGGTTATCGCCTCACGCTCAGCGATGAAACCCAAGTGGACTGCGACCTGGCGGTGCTTGCCGACGGCGGTCGTTCCAGCCTGCGCGAACAGCTGGGTATCGGCGTTCGGACCACGCCCTATGACCAGAGCGCGTTGATTGCCAATATCACGCCGGGCGAGGCGCACTGTGGTCAGGCGTTCGAACGCTTCACCGAAGACGGCCCGATGGCGTTGCTGCCACTGCCGGAAAACCGCTGCGCGCTGGTCTGGACGCGCATGGGTAACGACGTGCAGCGGCTGATGGCGCTGGATGATCGCAGTTTTCTCAACGAATTGCAGGGCGTGTTCGGCTACCGGTTGGGCGCGCTGAAACAAGTGGGCGTGCGCCATGCTTATCCGCTCTCGCTGATCGAGGCTGAGGAGCAGGTGCGCTCGCATCTGGTGGTTCTGGGCAACGCCGCACACAGCCTTCATCCGATTGCCGGACAGGGCTTCAATCTTTCCCTGCGCGACGCTGCTTCCCTCGCCGAGGCGCTGCTGGCCAGCGATGCGACGCCGGGTGATCTGGCGACTTTGCAGAACTACCGCGACCGCCAGCGTCTGGATCAAAAGCTGACTGTCGGCTTCTCCGACCAGGTCACGCGCCTGTTCGGCAGCCAGCAGCCCGTGATCACGGCGGGTCGCAATCTGGGGCTTCTCGGTCTGGACCTGTTGCCTTCGGCCAAGAGCTGGTTTGCTCGCCAAGCCATGGGCCTGGGAACACGAGCCGATGTCTGAGCCCTTCATCCATACGTGGCACTTGCCCAACGCGAGAACGATTTAAAGCATGGAAACGCGCGCAGATCTGCTGATTGTCGGGGCCGGAATGGTCGGTAGCGCACTTGCGCTGGCGCTGCAAAACAGCGGATTGAACATCCTCGTCGTGGACGGCGGCCCGCTGACCGTGAAGCCCTTTGATGACAACGCCGCTTTCGAACCGCGTGTCAGTGCGTTGTCGGCTGCCAGCCAGCGGATTCTCGAGCGATTGAACGTGTGGGAAGGCGTTGTCTCGCGCCGCGTCAGCCCTTATGCCGACATGCACGTCTGGGACGGAAGCGGCACGGGCAATGTGCACTTCTCCGCCTCCAGCGTGCACGCCGATGTGCTGGGGCACATTGTCGAAAACCGTGTCGTGCAGGACGCCCTGATCGAGCGCTTGCATGACAGCGACATCGGCCTGCTGGCGAATGCGCGGCTGGAGCAGATGCGTCGTTCCGGCGACGACTGGCTGCTGACACTGGCGGACGGCCGGACCTTGCGCGCGCCCCTGGTGATCGCTGCCGATGGTGCGAATTCGACGGTACGACGCATGACCGGTACCGCAACGCGCGAATGGGACTACATGCATCACGCTATTGTCACCAGCGTACGCACGGCTGATTCCCACCGAAAAACCGCGTGGCAACGCTTCACCGATGACGGCCCGCTGGCCTTTTTGCCACTCGAGCGCGAAGGCGAGCATTGGTGTTCGATTGTCTGGTCGGTGACGCCCGCCGAGTCAGAGCGCTTGATGAAGCTGGACGACGAAGCTTTTTGTCGTGAGCTGGAGCAGGCGTTCGAGGGATGCCTTGGGCACGTCATTTCAGCCGACCCGCGTCTATGTGTGCCCCTGCGTCAGCGGCACGCCAAGCGCTATGTCGCTGAAGGCCTGGCGCTGATTGGCGATGCGGCGCACACCATTCACCCACTGGCGGGACAGGGCGTCAACCTGGGTTTCCTTGACGCCGCAGTGCTCGCCGAAGTGCTGCATGCCGCAGCCGCGCGGGGTGAGCGGCTGGCAGATGAGCGCGTGCTGAGTCGCTATGAGCGTCGACGCATGCCGCACAACCTGGCGTTGATGGCGGCGATGGAGGGCTTCGAGCGGCTGTTCCAGGCCGATGCCTTGCCTGTGCGCTGGCTGCGCAATACGGGCCTTAAACTCGTCGATCAGTCTGCAGAAGCCAAGGCGATGTTCGTGCGCCAGGCGTTGGGATTGAGCGGGGACTTGCCAGCGTTGGCCAGAATCTGAACGGGTTGCGGCACCAGCGAGGGCGGATGCACTGAAGGCTCCGAGAGCAAGCTCGCTTCCCTGAACGATGCATTGCAGGGCATCTGGCAAAAAAAGCGTGGTCCGTAACATCTGGTAACGGCTAGGTCCGGACTTCGTTGATGCGATTCACTACCATTTCGCCTCATTTCTCAAAGACGAGGCCCCGCATGCTGGCGAGCAAGCGTATTCTGGCTGCCCTGATACTGACCGTGCTCGGCGGAACCGCTCAGGCCGCGGACGACATCGTGGTGTATTCCTCTCGCATCGACGAGCTGATCAAACCGGTATTCGATGCTTACACCGCCAAAACCGGCGTGAACGTGAAGTTCATCACCGACAAGGAAGCGCCACTGATGCAGCGCATCAAGGCCGAGGGGCAGAACGCGACGGCCGATCTGCTGCTGACCGTCGACGCGGGCAACCTCTGGCAAGCGGAACAAATGGGCATCCTGCAGCCCTTCACCTCGCCTGTCATCGATGCGAATATCCCGCCGCAGTACCGATCTTCCACCCACAGCTGGACTGGCCTGAGCCTGCGCGCTCGTACCATTGCGTACTCGACCGACCGCGTGAAGCCTGAAGAGCTGACGACTTATGAAGCGCTGGCGGACAAGCAGTGGGAAGGGCGTTTGTGCCTGCGCACCGCGAAGAAGGTCTACAACCAGTCGCTGACCGCGACGCTGATCGAAACCCACGGCGCCGAGGCATCGGAAAAGATCCTCAAAGGTTGGGTCAATAACCTTTCCACCGATGTGTTCTCTGACGACATAGCAGTGCTTGAGGCGATCAACGCCGGTCAGTGCGATGTCGGTATCGTCAACACGTATTACTACGGCCGCCTGCACAAGCAGAACCCGGATCTGGCTGTGCGTCTGTTCTGGCCGAATCAGTCGGATCGTGGCGTGCACGTCAATCTGTCGGGCATCGGCCTCACCAAATACGCGCCGCATGCGGAGGCGGCCAAAGCGCTGGTCGAGTGGATGACTGGGCCGGAAGCACAGGCGATTTTCGCTGGCACCAACCAGGAATTCCCGGCCAATCCTAAAGTGGCGCCTTCCGAGGAAGTGGCCGGCTGGGGCGCGTTCAAAGCCGACACCATTCCGGTGGAAGTCGCCGGACGGCGTCAGGCCGAAGCGATTCGAATGATGGATCGTGTGGGCTGGAATTGACTCCGTACGCCACCCAACTGTAGGAGTGAGCTTGCTCGCGATTGCTTGCGTTCAGTGCCAACTGCATTGATTGACATGACCCAATCGCGAGCAAGCTCACTCCTACAGGTTCGTAACCAAGCCAAATCGAGATTCTCCCCTTGGCCCATCCCGCCCAGCGTCGCTGGTATCCCCTGGTTTTCACCATCGCTGCACTGGTGCTGCTGCCCCTGAGCGTGCTGCTGTTCTCCTGGCAGACCATCGACCACGAAATCTGGTCGCATCTGTGGGAAACCCAGATGCCGCGGTTGTTGGGCAACACGCTGACACTGGTCGTCGGGGTCGGGCTTGGCGTGACGCTGCTGGGTGTGAGCCTGGCTTGGCTGACTGCGTTGTGTGAGTTTCCGGGGCGGCGCTGGCTGGACTGGGCTTTGATGCTGCCGTTCGCGATTCCGGCCTATGTGCTGGCGTTCGTTTTCGTCGGGCTGCTCGACTTTGCCGGCCCCGTGCAAACCCTGATGCGTGAATGGTTTGGCAGCGGAGTTCGCCTGCCGCGTGTGCGCTCCACCGGCGGCGTGATCATCGTGCTGGTGCTGGTCTTTTATCCTTACGTTTACCTGTTGGCGCGCACGGCGTTTCTGGCACAAGGCAAAGGCCTGATGGAAGCCGCGCGCGTACTGGGACAATCGCCGTGGCAGGCGTTCTGGCGTGTCGCGTTGCCAATGGCGAGGCCCGCGATCGGCGCCGGGGTTGCGCTGGCGCTGATGGAAACCCTGGCGGATTTCGGCGCCGTGTCGGTGTTCAATTTCGATACCTTCACCACGGCGATCTACAAGACCTGGTACGGCTTCTTCAGCCTGTCGAGCGCGGCTCAACTCGCAAGCTTGCTGCTGCTGGCGGTGATGGTCGTGCTGTACGGCGAACATCGGGCGCGAGGTGCAAGCCGGCCAGTCAACGAGCGGCCGCGCGTCAAGGCGCTGTATCACCTGCACGGCATCAAGGCGATCGCGGCGAGCACATGGTGTGGTCTGGTGTTCGCCTGCGCATTTGTGGTGCCTTTGCTGCAACTGATCGTTTGGGTCTGGCAGCGTGGCCGATTCGATCTGGATGAGCGTTATAGCGGACTCATTCTGCATACGCTTTATCTGGGCGGTATCGCGGCGCTGGTGACCGTCTGCGTCGCCATGATGCTGGTATTCGCCCGGCGTCTGGCGCCCACGCGGGCCATACGCTCGGGGGTGAGTCTGGCCAATATCGGTTACGCGCTCCCGGGATCGGTACTCGCTGTGTCCATCATGCTGGCGTTCAGTTATCTCGACCGCGAACTGGTCGTCCCGCTGTCCCAGTGGATGGGCGGAGCAGGCAGACCGTTGTTGCTCGGCAGCCTGGCGGCGCTGGTGCTGGCCTATCTGGTGCGCTTCATTGCAGTCGCGTATGGCCCGCTCGAAAGCAGCCTCTCCCGCATCCGGCCGTCGTTACCCGAGGCGGCACGCAGCATGGGCGTCAGTGGCCCGCGATTGTTTTTCAGGATTTATCTGCCGCTGCTGGTTCCAGGCACGCTGAGTGCGGCGCTTCTGGTGTTCGTCGATGTGCTCAAGGAAATGCCTGCCACTCTGCTGATGCGCCCGTTTGGCTGGGACACGCTGGCGGTGCGCATTTTCGAAATGACCAGTGAAGGCGAGTGGGCCCGCGCCGCATTGCCGGCCCTGACACTGGTCCTTGTCGGTTTACTCCCGGTGATTGGCTTGATCAGACGTTCGGCAAGACCGATCGGCTAGGTGCGGGGTCACTACCTTGCGGCTACAATGCGCCGCAATCGACGTGGTCTGTCAGACAATTCCGCAAATTAGCAGAGGTATGAGACCCCAATTCACGGGGGATTTGCCGATGTCGTGTCTGACTGCGTCTTCGCCAAGCCCGGAAGGAGAAACCCATGGGACAGCGTACGCCCCTCTTTGACCTGCACCTCGCGCTGGGCGCGAAGCTGGTCGATTTTGGTGGTTGGGATATGCCGTTGCACTACGGCTCACAGGTCGAGGAGCACCATCAGGTGCGCCGCGACTGTGGGATTTTCGACGTGTCGCACATGCACGTCATCGACGTATCCGGCAGCCAGGCCAAAGCCTGGTTGCAGCACTTGCTGGCCAATGACGTCGGCAGACTGCAGCACACAGGGCGCGCGCTTTACAGCGCGATGCTCGACACCCGGGGCGGTATCGTCGACGACATGATCGTCTACCTGACCGACGCGGGTTATCGGCTGGTGGTCAATGCCGCCACCGGCGCTAAGGACTTGGCGTGGATGAACGCTCATCTCGACGGTTTCGACGTGCATCTGACGCACCGCTCCGAACTGGCGATGCTGGCGATTCAGGGGCCCAATGCCCGGCAGAAGATCGCCGAACTGGTCACCCAGTCCCGCGCTGAACTGATCCACACCCTGCGACCGTTCGAAGGTCAGCAAGAAGGCGACTGGTTCATCGCGCGCACGGGGTACACCGGCGAAGACGGCCTGGAAATCATCCTGCCTGCCGAGCAAGCCTGCAGTTTTTTCAACGACATGGTCGGCGCCGGTATCTCGCCGATAGGCCTGGGCGCGCGTGACACGCTGCGTCTGGAAGCCGGTATGAATCTGTACGGTCAGGAAATCGACGAACAGGTGTCGCCCCTGATTTCCAACATGGCCTGGACCATCGCCTGGCAGCCCGAAGACCGTGACTTCATCGGCCGTACCGCGCTCGAGTCGGAAAAAGCCAGCGGCGTTGCCTCAAGGCTCGTGGGTTTGGTGCTCGAAGAACGAGGTGTTCTGCGGGCGCATCAGGTTGTCCGAATAGCGGAAGTTGGCGAAGGAGAGATCACCAGTGGTAGTTTCTCTCCTACGCTAAGCAAGTCGATTGCCTTGGCGCGTGTCCCGATGGCGACCGCCGACCGTGCCGAGGTGGAGATTCGCGGCAAGTGGTACCCGGTTCGTGTGGTTCAGCCAACGTTCGTGCGCCATGGCAAGGCTCTGATTTAATAACCGTTCAAAGCAACCCCTGGCGGGTTTCTCCGCTGACCTGATGATGTAGAGAGGATAAAAACATGAGTGATATTCCCGCCGAACTGCGTTTTGCCGAAAGCCATGAGTGGGCAAAAAAAGAAGGCGACCTGATCGTTGTCGGTATTTCCGATCATGCGCAGGAAGCGCTGGGCGACGTGGTATTCGTAGAGCTGCCAGAGATCGGTAAGGTCTTCGCGGCTGGCGATGCTGCTGGCGTTGTGGAATCCGTAAAAGCCGCCTCCGACATCTATTCTCCAGTTGCCGGCGAAGTGGTTGAAGTCAACGAAAGCTTGGGCGACGCGCCGGAAGAGCTGAACAACACGCCTTATCAGTCGTGGATTTTCAAGGTCAAGCCAAGCAATGCTGACGCCGACCTGGCCAAGCTGCTGGACGCTGCCGGTTACAAGGCCGCCATCGGCGAGTAAGCCAATGTGCAGGCATGCCGACAGGCGATGATCGCTGGAACGAAAATGCCGCCCCTGAGGGCGGCATTTTTTATGACACGATGATCCTGATGTTGCGAGCAAACGAGCTCGCGCTCAACGGGATCACTGCTCGGCGACGAGGTTCTTCGCCAGAATCGCGTTCGCCAGATCCATATCCGAAGCATTCAGGCCTGGGTTGTCTTTGCGTACTTGATCCATGGCTGCTTCCAAGTACGGGCCACGGATGGCGCCGTTGCTGGCGACGAAGCTGCCTGCGTCATCCTGAGCGGCAACGATCAGTTTGTGATGCCGAAAGGTGAGGTAGGTAGAGCCGGTGGTTGCACCGGAAGAGATGACGTCGCGCAGGAAGCCGTCAGCCATTGCTGAACCGACAGGCAGGGAAAGCAGAGCTAACGTGGCTACAGCAAGTTTTAGACGCATGACGGGGTACTCCGACTTTTGGGTTGTTCTGACACGATTTGATACGTCCGCTTGCGAGGTAGTTCCGTGGCCCGGTGACTCAAGCCGCTTCGACTTTCAAAATTACGCCGTCCTGCGCGACTACGCGCACTTGCGCGCCTGCCGGTGCATCAGGCCCGACGACCATCCAGACACCATCGCCAACCTTGATTTTGCCGCGTCCGCTGACAATCGCGTCGTGCACCACGAAGGTCCGGCCGATCAGTTCCGTACCACGCAGGTTCAGTCCCGGCTGATCCGACTGGCGCAGAACGTTGCGCTGACGCCGCCACCAGTACAGCGCGGTCAGCACCGACAGCACGGCGAACAGCAGAAACTGCAGCTCCCAACCCATGTTCTGAAACACGTACGTGAGAATGCCGACGCCGGCGGCGGCCACGCCTATCCACAGCAAATAACCGCCTGCGCCGAACACTTCCAGAATCAATAGCACGGTGCCCAGCGCCAGCCAGTCCCAGAACGACAGATCGTTAAGATATTCCCACATGGTCAGACTCGCTTTCCGGCTTCAGGCCTGGGCGTGTCGAAAGTGGCCTTGACGATTTCGCCGATCCCGCCAATCGCGCCGATCATCTGGCTGGCTTCCAGCGGCATGAGGATTACCTTGCTGTTATTGGCTGAAGACAGTTTGCCCAGCGCATCGATGTACTTCTGCGCGACGAAATAATTGATGGCCTGTACGTCGCCGGCGGCAATCGCTTCGGAGACTACTTGCGTCGCTCGAGCCTCGGCTTCGGCCTGCCGTTCCCGTGCCTCTGACTCGAGGAACGCCGCCTGACGTTCGCCTTCGGCTTCCAGGATCTGTGCCTGCTTCTTGCCTTCGGCAGTCAGAATGGCCGATGCCCGCAGGCCTTCTGCTTCAAGAATCTGCGCGCGCTTGATGCGCTCGGCTTTCATCTGGCCCGACATTGCCGCCATCAGGTCGGCAGGCGGGCTGATGTCCTTGATCTCGATGCGGGTGATTTTGATGCCCCAGGGCGCCGTCGCTTCATCGACGATACGCAACAGGCGTTCGTTGATCCCGTCGCGCTGACTGAGCATGGCGTCCAGCTCCATCGAGCCCAGCACTGTGCGGATGTTGGTTTGAAGCAGGTTGCGAATCGCATGCTGCAGGTTGTTCACCTCATAGGCCGCTTGCGCGCAGTTGACCACTTGATAGAAGCACACGGCGTCGATCTGCACCGTGGCGTTGTCCGAGGTGATGACTTCCTGCGGCGGGATGTCCAGCACGGTCTCCATCATGTTGATCTTGCGCCCGATGCGGTCCACGACCGGCACGATGATGTTCAGACCGGGCTTGAGCGTGTTGGTGTACCGTCCGAACCGTTCAACCGTCCATTGATACCCTTGCGGCACGACCTTGACGCCCATGTAGACGATGGCGAGAGCCAGCCCCACGAACAGAAAAACCACAATACCGATTTGCATGACCTGTCCCTGTTAATTGCTGCTGCGTGAATGGTGTGCTGCACCATAAGCCGCCCGGAATTCGCCGCGCGAATGTTTCGTGTATCAAACCACATCACTGGCGCCACCAGCGCAGTCGACCCATGAGCCGCTTTTATCGGCGCACGGTCAGACGATGCCGGAATCCGCCTGGCTGTGGGTGAAGAATAGCTCGCGCATGAGCTCGAAGACCGTGGTCTTCACGGCGGTGTCGAGTGACGTCCACGCCAGGCCTGTCGCTGCCCGATAGTCCCCCAATCGCAGTGGGCGCGATACGACATTCGGTGGCAGGGCGCTGGCGGCGAGATGAGGCAGCAAGCCAATCCCCAGTCCCGCCGAGACCAGCGCCAGCATGGTGGTGAATTCGCCCAGTTCGTCAGCAACTTCCAGCCGACTGCCCTGTTCGGCGATCGCCCGCATCACGCCATCGTGAAAGCCCGCCGCGTAGCGACGCGCCAACACCAGCACCGGCCATTGCGCGAGCGCGTCGACGTCGATGACCGCATGCTCAACCAGTGGGTGATCGCAGGGCAGCGCCACGACGATCGATTCTTGCAGCACCACGCGCGTCTGGACGCCAGCGTGTGGCGCGGGGAGGCGCAAAAGGCCGAAGTCCAGCTGGCCGTTTTTCAGGGCATGAATCTGATCCGGGCCGGGCATGTCCTTGAGCTCCAGCGCGATGCCGGGAAACCGCTGATGCGCCGCGCGGATCAGTGTGGGCAGCAGCTGTGGCAGGACCGACGAAACAAAACCCAGGCGGATCCGCCCCGATTCTCCTCGGCCAAGCCCTCGCGCCACGGCAGCGCAATGCTGTGCCTGATGCAGCGTCACCCGCGCCTCGTCAAGAAACAGCTGACCCACTTGCGTCAGCGTCACCGAGTGACGATTGCGATCCAGCAGTCGCACGCCAAGCCATGTTTCAAGCGCTTTGATTTGCATGCTCAATGCCGGTTGGACGATGGCCAGCCGCTGTGCAGCCCGTCCGAAATGCAGCTCTTCAGCCAGCGTGACAAATGCCCGTAAATGCTTGAGTTCCATATCCGCTCGTTTGGTCATCAAAATCAATGATCAGCCCATCAGCAATGAGCATTGAACGCTGTCGGCTGCCTGAGCTGAAGTTAGGCAGTCGGATGATGCGTCGTCATCCGCCTCATCACAACAGATGATCCCACTCATAGCCGCATAAAAGGGGTGACAACATGGCTGTTCTGGAGAGCTTTCGACTGGACGCAAGGGTTGCGCTGATCACTGGTTCAAGTGCCGGAATCGGTTTCGCTATCGCGCGCGGACTGGCTGAGGCGGGCGCAACCGTGGTGCTCAACGGGCGCAATGCCGACACGTTGCAATCAGCGGCAGCCGCACTCGCCGGCGAAGGCCACGACGTCCACTCGCAATGCTTCGATGTCACCGACAGTGCAGCCGTCGGCGCTGCGATACAGGACATCGAGAGTCGCGTCGGGCCGCTGGATATTTTGGTGAATAACGCCGGCATGCAGCGGCGCGGCCCGCTGGAGCAGTACGCAGAAACCGACTGGCGCGAGTTGATGAGGACCAATCTGGACAGCGCATTTCTTGTTGGGCAGGCCGTCGCACGCTGCATGATTCCAAGAGGCCGCGGGCGCATCATCAATATCTGTTCGGTGCAGAGCGAACTGGGTCGGCCCGGCATTGCGCCTTACGCTGCGAGCAAAGGTGCGTTGAAGATGCTGACCAAGGGCATGGCCATCGATTGGGGCCCGGCTGGCTTGAACGTCAACGGAATCGGCCCGGGCTATTTCAAGACCGAACTGAACGCGGCCCTGGTTGCCAACCCTGAATTCAGCGACTGGCTCGTCCAGCGCACGCCGAGTCGCCGCTGGGGCGAGGTGTCCGAACTGGCGGGAGCAGCCGTTTTCCTGGCGTCCGATGCGTCGAGCTTCGTCAACGGCCACATTCTTTACGTCGACGGCGCCATCACGGCGTCGCTGTAAACTGGAGATACTTCATGCAAGCCATTGTTTGCCACGCCCCCAAGGACCTTCGCATTGAAGACGCGGGTGACGCGTTGCCGCTCGCTCCCGGTCAGTTGCGCGTACGGGTGGCCCGAGGCGGGATCTGCGGTTCTGATCTCCATTACTATCAGCATGGCGGATTCGGTGCGGTACGCCTGAAGGAGCCAATGGTGCTCGGCCATGAAATCTCGGCGGTCATCGAAGAAGTCGGCAGCGCACAGGAGTGCTTCACGGCAGGGCAGCGGATTTCCGTTTCGCCTTCGCGACCTTGCGGGGGTTGCAAGTACTGTCACGAAGGGATGCCGAATCATTGCCTCAACATGCGGTTCTACGGCAGCGCCATGCCGTTTCCACACATTCAGGGCGCTTTTCGCGAGAGCCTCGTGATCGAAGCCAGTCAGGCTCACCTGCTCGCCCCGACGACGACCCTGGCCGAAGGCGCGCTGGCTGAGCCGTTGTCGGTCGGTCTGCACGCGATTCAGCGAGCGGGCGGCGTGTTCGGCAAGCGAGTGCTGGTGACCGGATGCGGTCCGATTGGCAATCTGCTGATTGGCAGCTTGCGGGCAGCGGGCGCGGCGCAGATCGTCGCGGCGGATCTGAGCGACAGTGCGCTGGCGTGCGCCCGACGGATGGGCGCCAGCGAGACGCATAATTTGCGCGATGAGCCCCAGGCGCTCGCGCGCTACACCGCCGAGAAAGGCCATTTCGATGTGATGTTCGAAGCGTCCGGCAGCGCCCAGGCGTTGCGCGACGGCCTGACCTGCGTTCGTCCGCGAGGCGTTATCGTCACAGTGGGTCTGGGAGGCGATGTTTCCATTCCATTGAATCTGATCGTGGGCAAAGAGATTGATGTGCGGGGCACTTTTCGCTTTCATGCCGAGTTCGCTCAGGCGGTCGATCTGCTCAACCGCAAACTGATCGACGTGACCCCGGTGATTTCCCACACCCTTGCGTTTGGCGAAGCCGTGCAGGCTTTTGAGCTGGCGGGCGACAAGCAGCAGGCCATGAAGGTCGTGCTGGATTTCGGGGTGCGCGATTAATCGGCGGACTGTACTCGTAAGCTCTGAGCGCGCCTGTCCGCGATGGCGACGTGTCAGGCGACGAATTGTGCCTGACAATGCGATGGCGGACTTTGCGTGCTGGCTGGTGATCGACCTTGGATCAGCGTTGTTCGCTTTGCGGCGTGACGCGCAAGACTTCCTCGACGGTCGTGAGCCCGACCGCGACCTTCTGCGCACCCGATAACCGCAAACTGCGCATCCCGTCCTTGAAACCTTGTCGGCGCAGGGCCGTCAGGTCCAGATCGGCCGCGATCAGCGACTTGACGGCGTCAGACATCAGCATGATTTCATAAACGCCGGCGCGCCCTCGATAACCGGTGTCCCGGCATTCCGCACAACCCACGGCGCGATGCGCTCCGCTGGGCACCGGCGCCTGCCAGGGGCGCGTCAGGGTCTGCCAGTCGGCCTCGTTGATTTCCACAGGGGCTTTGCAGTGCGGGCACAGCGTGCGCACCAGACGCTGCGCCATCACGCCCAGAATCGTCGCTTTGAGCAGATAGTGCGGCACGCCCAGTTCCAGCAGACGACTGATCGCGCTAGGGGCATCGTTGGTGTGCAATGTCGACAGCACGAGGTGACCGGTGAGTGCGGCCTGAATCGCCATTTCGGCTGTCTCCAGGTCGCGAATCTCGCCGATCATGATGATATCCGGATCTTGCCGCATCAACGCGCGCACGCCGCTGGCGAAGTTGAGGTCGATGTTGTGCTGCACCTGCATCTGATTGAACGCGGGTTCGACCATTTCAATCGGATCTTCGATGGTGCACAGGTTCACCTCCGACGTCGCCAGCTTTTTCAGCGTGGTGTACAACGTCGTGGTCTTGCCGGATCCGGTCGGGCCGGTCACCAGAATGATGCCGTTTGGCTGATGCGTCATGCCCTCCCAGCGTCGCAAGTCGTCGCCGGAGAAGCCCAACTGATCGAAATCCTTGAGCAGCACCTCGGGGTCGAAGATCCGCATCACCATCTTCTCGCCAAACGCGGTCGGCAGCGTCGACAGGCGCAGTTCCACCTCACCGCCATCGGGCGTCTTGGTCTTGACCCTGCCATCCTGCGGCTTGCGCTTCTCGGCGACGTTCATCCGGCCTAGGCTTTTCAGGCGACTGGTAACGGCCATCGTCACCTGTGGCGGAAATTGATAAACGTTATGCAGCACGCCGTCGATGCGAAACCGCACAGTGCCGGCCTCGCGACGAGGCTCGATGTGGATATCGCTGGCGCGCTGCTGGTAGGCGTACTGGAACAGCCAGTCCACGATATTGACGATATGCGCGTCGTTCGCATCAGGTTCCTGATCGCTGGCACCGAGCTTGAGCAATTGCTCGAAGTTGCCCAGATTGCTCACTTTTTGATCACTTGCGCTGGCGCCGCTCACCGATTTCGCCAGTCGATAGAATTCTACGGCCAGTTTCTGCACGTCCACCGGGTTGGCGACCACACGCTTGATCGGCATTTTCAGCACGTGCGTCAGGTCTGCTTCCCACGCGTTTACGTAAGGCTGCGCACTGGCGATGGTGACGGCGTCGCGATCGACGGCGACGGCCAGAATCTTGTGCCGCTGCGCGAAGGCATAAGACATCAATGGCGTCACGGCGGCGACATTGATCTTCAGCGGGTCGATGCGCATGTAAGGCTGGCCGGCCTGTTCGGCGAGCCAGGCGGTGAGGGTTTCCAGATCGAGCTTCTTGCCGGGTCGCTTGAGATTGTCGAACTGCTGGACGCCAATGAATTCAAGCGGGTGTGTATGCACGTTCTGGGCAGTTCGGCGCAGATTCAACGCATAGTCGGCGTTATCCTGGTCCAGATAACCTTGAGCGACGAGGTCGCGCAGCAGTTCGTTCAGATCCAGCCAGCGGTCCTGGGAGGATGGGGCGAGGACGGACATGCGGGCTCCTTTGGACGATACGGCTTACTTCGGTAAGCAAGAGTAGTCCCAAGCGTGCCAGTTGTTGCGTCCTGCAGGTAGCGAAGCGTTGCCAATATTTTCGGCGCGCTCAACCGACAGCGAGTGAGACGGGCTCGGTTAGGACGTGGAAATCGCCCATCGGTTCCAGATCCACTGAGCATACGTTGATCAGGTTGCGCATTTTTTCACCAATTACCTGCGCGCGATGCCACGTCATTCCGCCAACCTCCACCTGCATCATTAGCATGTCCTCCTGTTGCAGCACGCTGACTTGCTGAGGGATCAGGTATTGCATCGCGAACAGGTTCAGCACGCGGCAGATCAGGTCGGGCTCGGCTTCTGCAAGGATCTGGTAACGCGACAGGCACAAGGCATTATCGACGGACCAGGCGTCGTGGCGCAGCGGGGTGCAGTTGACGGCTTCAAGGTGCGGCATGCTGGACTCTCCGGTTCAAGACGGCTGCGCAACAGCAGCGGCGAGCGAATGGTGTGGGAGAAATCTTTACATGGGAGAAAAGAAATTTCTGATCCAACTTCGGCTGTATTACGCTTGATAAGACTCGTTGATGCGCCGTAGTTAAGTAACGGGAATAAATTATGCAAATCGAGCTGGACGCATACGATCGGAAGATTCTTGCTCTGCTGCAGGAAGACGCGTCGCTTTCTAGTGCCCAGATTGCCGAGCAGGTCGGGCTGTCCCAGTCGCCGTGCTGGCGCAGGATTCAGCGGCTCAAGGATGAGGGGGTGATCCGACGGCAGGTTACGCTGCTGGATCGCAAGAAGATTGGGCTCAACACGCAGATTTTCGCGGAGGTCAAACTCAACGCTCACGGCCGCTCGAACTTCACCGAGTTCACCGAGGCAATTCGCGGATTTCCGGAGGTTCTGGAATGTTACGTGTTGATGGGTTCAGTCGACTTTCTGCTGCGCATCGTCACGCCGGACATCGAGGCGTATGAGCGATTCTTCTTCGAAAAGCTGTCGCTGGTGCCGGGGATACAGGAGGTGAACTCCACAGTGGCGCTGTCGGAGATCAAATCGACAACGAGCTTGCCGATCGTGAGGTAGAAAGCCATGCACATTGAGCATGGCCGGCGATGAGCCTGTCGATCGGGAGGTCGGGAGCCGCGCACATCGAGCAGGACCGGCTTTAGCCGGGAAGGCGTCGGTTGGCCTACCATAAAGCTAGCGGCGGTCAAACCGGCCTCTTCCCGGCTGAAGCCGGTCCTACAGATCGGCGATGAGCCTGTCGATCGGGAGGTCGGGAGCCGCGCACATCGAGTAGGACCGGCTTTAGCCGGGAAGGCGTCGGTTGGCCCACCATAAAGCTAGCGGTGGTCAAACTGGCCTTTTCCTGGCTGAAGCCGGTCCTACTGAAATAGCTGGCCGGTCCTGCTGACGGGGCCTTACAACTTCAGCAGTGTCTTCCACGCGCGGCTTTGCAGCACGGTGATGGTCTGCTGAACGCGGGCTTCGAGGATCTCGTCGCTGATGTCCAGGTGCGCCAGTTGCTCCAGCTTGTTCAGCTCGCCATACAGGCGGTCCAACTCGGGCAGATCCAGTGCCTGACGAGCGTAATGCAGCCAGACCTGGATGCGTTCGATGCGCGGCAGTTGTTCGGCGAGGTCTTCAGGCTGCTGCTGGTAGCGCGCCAGATTCAGCGCGGTCGCCTCGTCACCCAGAAAGCGCGGAACCCAACTGCTCAACATCGCGTGGCCTTGGCGGTTACCCCGGTTGTTGCGCTCCACCGTCCAGCTGCGCTCCATCAACCAGCGCGATGTCGTCAACGAAAACAGGCCCCAGCGTGGGTCTTCCAGTTCTTCGATGAACTGCTCATGAGCCGCAGCACGCACGTCGCTGTCTTCCTGACCGGCCTGAACCAGCGTGCGCCAGTCTTCCAGCAGCGCATCGAGGGCTGCGCGCAGGTCGTGAGTCGTCGCGCGAGGCGCGGCCTGACCGAGGCTGCCGGTCAGTGCGCGCAACTCGGCGAGCACCTCGACCCATTCCTGCAGCAGGCTCCAATGACCATTGAAGCGGTATTGTTCCGCCAGACGCTGGCTGCTGCCCAAGAGGAACCAGGCCAAGGCGCTGTAGGCATCGTCCACCGACATCTCGGCGTGCAGCTCCGGCGTCGGCAGTTTGATCGAATAACTGCTGGCGTCGAACAGGCGATACCCGCGTTCTGCCTTGCTGATGTCACACGGCATCAACGCCAGTTTCTCGGCAAGCTCGGCGGCCAGTTCGAGCAAGGCAGCGGGTTCGCCTTCGCGAAGCTCGAGCTCCAGCTCACAGATTTCTTCTTTCTGCTTGCCGACGATGACGTTACCCAGGTCCAGCGCTGCCTCGATCACGACCTTGGTCTTGCCACGGCCCCATGCGATCTCAGCCTTTTCGCGGACAAAGTCCGTCGTGAACAGGGGTTTGATGGTCTTCTTGTCCAGATCGGCGAGTTGTTCGGGCCAGCAATCGCCATCGAGTTTCTTCAGGTCCAGTTTGGCCTTGGGGACGTCCCAGTTGTATTCGTTACGCTCGGACAACCCGGCAACGCTTTGGCCACGCGTCTTCAGCGTCTGGATGATGGCGTCGCCGTCACGACGCAGGCGCAGCGCGACTTTGGCCTGAGCCAGTTCACGCTCGGGCGTGTCGAAATACTGGTTGAACAGCTCAAGCCGCTCCCAGCCACTTTTATTGCGCTTCTTCAGCAACGGGTGCTCGCGCAGGGCAATGAGGGTTTCGCGGCTGACGCGGAGTTTGATTTCGGTTTCTTTCTGCATGGCCGGGAATCCAGGCGCTCTATCGCTGATAAACGTTGGGCGCAGCCGGAATCGACACAGCTGCGTGGGTCGTGCAGTGTACAGGACATCAACCGTGACAGTTTATTCCTGCAAGCCAATGACCCTATGATGGTCCGCGTGTCGTATCCGCACCGAGGAGTCGCTTATGCCGTTACCGTCCATGAAAGAGCAGTTCGCAGCATTGATTGCTGCGCCGTCGGTGAGTTGCACGCAACCCTCGCTGGATCAATCCAATCGCCCGGTCATCGACCTGCTTGCCGGCTGGCTCGGCGATCTGGGTTTCGCTTGTGACATCCAGCAAGTCAGCCCCGGCAAGTTCAACCTGGTGGCGACCTACGGCACAGGCCCTGGCGGTCTTGTGCTGTCTGGTCACAGCGACACTGTTCCGTATGACGACGCCCTGTGGAAGACCGATCCTCTGAAGCTGACGGAAGTGGACGGCAGTTGGGTAGGGCTGGGCAGTTGCGACATGAAGGGGTTTTTCGCGCTGGCGATCGAGGCGCTGCAGCCACTGCTCGATCAGCCTTTCAAGCAGCCGCTGATCATTCTGGCGACCTGCGATGAGGAGAGCTCGATGTCGGGCGCCAAGGCGCTTGCCGCAGCGGGCGCTCCGTTGGGGCGGGCAGCGGTGATTGGCGAGCCAACCGGGCTCAAGCCGATTCGCTTGCACAAAGGCGTGATGATGGAGCGCATCGACATCCTCGGGCGCAGCGGCCATTCGTCGGATCCGAGCCTGGGTCATAGCGCGCTCGAAGCGATGTACGACGCGATCGGCGAGCTCAAGGGGTTGCGCCGCGAATGGCAGGAGACATTCCGCAATCCGCAATTCAGTGTGCCCCAACCGACCATGAACTTCGGTTGCATCCACGGAGGCGACAACCCGAACAGAATCTGCGGCCAGTGCTCGCTGGAATTCGATCTGCGGCCGCTGCCGGGCATGGATCCGGAGATGCTCCGCGCCGCCATTCGCCTGAAGCTTCAGCCGCTGGCCGAGCTGCATCAGGTGCAGATCGACTACGCGCCGCTGTTTTCAGAAGTCGCGCCGTTCGAGCAAAACGCTGACGCGGAACTGGTGCGGGTTGCCGAGCGTCTCACGGGTCATACGGCCGAAGCAGTGGCATTTGGCACCGAAGCGCCTTATCTTCAGCGCCTTGGTTGCGAAACCATCGTGTTGGGGCCGGGAGATATCGCCTGTGCGCACCAGCCCGGCGAGTATCTGGAAATGTCACGTTTGCAGCCTACAGTGCGTCTGCTACGTCAATTGATCGAACATTACTGCCTGAATACCCATTGAGTGCCGCCGAGTCAGACGGCGCCATGTTTCAGAATCACACCAGAAGGAGAGTACGCGTGTTGCGATGCCTGTTCCGACGATAAAGCTCACGCCGTTTTGAGCGTTTCACCCTTCGTCCATCTTCTTACAGGCTTTTTCGGATATGCCCGATTACGTTAATTGGCTCCGCCACGCGTCTCCTTACATAAATGCCCACCGGGACTGCACCTTCATCGTCATGCTTCCGGGCGATGGCGTCGAACACCCCAACTTCGGCAATATCGTTCACGACCTCGTGTTGCTGCACAGCCTGGGCGTTCGCCTGGTGCTGGTTCATGGCTCTCGCCCACAGATCGAAAGCCGCCTGGCTGCACGCGGGCTGACGCCGCATTTTCATCGCGACATGCGCGTCACCGACGCGGCAACACTGGAGTGCGTGATAGATGCGGTCGGCGCGTTGCGCGTGGCCATTGAAGCGCGCCTGTCGATGGACATGGCGGCCTCGCCGATGCAAGGCTCGCGTCTGCGCGTGACCGGCGGCAACTTCGTCACGGCCCGGCCCATCGGCGTGCTGGAAGGCGTCGATTACCAGCACACTGGCGAAGTCCGTCGGATCGACCGCAAGGGCATCAACCGCCTGCTCGATGAGCGCTCCATCGTGCTGCTGTCACCGCTGGGTTACTCGCCAACCGGTGAAATCTTTAACCTCGCCTGCGAAGACGTCGCCACGCGCGCGGCCGTCGACCTTGGCGCGGAGAAGCTGCTGCTGTTCGGCGCCGAGTCAGGCTTGCTGGACGAGCAGGGACGTCTGGTGCGCGAGCTTCGTCCGCAGCAAGTCCCGGCGCATCTGCAGCGGCTGGGCAACAATTATCAGGCCGAACTGCTCGACGCCGCCGCCCAGGCCTGTCGCGGCGGCGTGGCGCGCAGCCACATTGTCAGTTATGCCGAAGACGGCGCGCTGCTGTCCGAGCTGTTCACACGTGCTGGCGGCGGCACGCTTGTGGCGCAGGAGCAGTTCGAACTGGTCCGCGAGGCGTCGATTGGTGATGTCGGCGGCCTGATCGATCTGATCACGCCGCTTGAAGAGCAGGGCATTCTGGTGCGCCGTTCGCGTGAGGTGCTTGAGCGCGAGATCGAGCAATTCAGTGTGGTCGAGCGGGAAGGGCTGATCATCGCCTGCGCAGCGCTGTATCCGATTGCCGATTCTGAAGCGGGCGAACTGGCGTGCCTGGCAGTGAACCCTGAATACCGCCACGGCGGGCGTGGCGATGAGCTGCTTGAGCGCATTGAGGAGCGCGCGCGCGCTCAGGGCCTGAAGACCCTGTTTGTCCTCACCACACGCACTGCTCACTGGTTCCGCGAGCGCGGCTTCGAGCCGAGCAGCGTTGATCGCCTGCCGAGCGCGCGGGCTTCGCTGTACAACTACCAGCGCAATTCGAAGATCTTCGAGAAGGCGATTTAAGCTCCCCGCAGATCGTGTGGCCTGCGCTACTACAGTCGATCAAATGCTTCAGAAACAAAAACGGCGCGCCCCAGGCGCGCCGTTTTCATTCATGCGCTGATCAGTTACTGATCGCCAGAATGCTCGCCTGATAGGCACCGACGAAGGTGTCGAAATCCACCGGTTCTTCGGTCTGTTCCAGCTCGGACTGTTGCGCCAGGGATTCGCGCGCCTTGGTCTCAAAGCCGGTTTGCTCCTCTGCGCTCAAAGGGCGGCTACGGAAATACTCGGCGTGAGCCTGCGCCTGACGCAGAGAGAACGCCGTAAAGCCTTCCTTGTGCTCCGTCATGCTGGCCAGCACCTGCGCCGATGGCGTCAGCGCCGGGTCAGCGACCTTGGCACGCTGAGCGTCCAGTGACCGGGTGTGTTCATCGATACCTTGGCTCTTGTCCAGTAATTGGCTGATCGGCGCAATCTTGTCGAGCAACTCGTTGGCCCATTCCTTCAGGTCAATGGTCTCGGTATTGCGGCTCAGCTTCAGCCCTGGCCGCCGACCCTCCTTGACCACCGTCAGGAAGTTGGTGCTGGCGTTGCCGCACTCGCAGTCGGCCAGTTGCGAGCTTTCCTGCAGCGCGCAAAACAGGATGAACGCGTCGATGAAGCGCGACTGTTGCAGATCGATGCCGACTGGCAGGAACGGGTTGATGTCCAGGCAGCGAACTTCAACGTATTGAACGCCGCGCGCCATCAGCGCCTGAATCGGACGCTCACCGGAGTAGGTGACGCGCTTGGGACGAATGGTCGAGTAGTACTCGTTTTCGATCTGCAGCACGTTGGTGTTGAGCTGAATCCACTCTCCGTCCTTGTGCGTGCCGATCTCGACATAGGGCGCATAAGGCGTGGCCACCGCGCGACGCAGGCTGTCGGTGTAGGTCAGCAGATCGTTGTAGCAAGGCGTCAGGTCGGCTTGAGCGCTGCTCTGATAACCCAGATCGCTCATGCGCAGACTGGTAGCGTAAGGCAGATACAGCGTGTCGGCGTCGAATTGATCGAGCTGATGAGAGCGGCCGCGCAGGAAGCTGGCGTCCAGCGCTGGCGAGGCGCCGAACAGGTACATCAGCAGCCAGCTGTAGCGACGGAAATTGCGGATCAGACCAATGTAGCTTTCGGACTGGAAATCCCGGTCGCTGCCTTCGAAATTATCGGTCTGCTTGAGCAGCGGCCAGACCGCTTCAGGCAACGAAAAATTGTAGTGAATTCCGGCAATGCATTGCATCGTCTTGCCGTAGCGCAGCGCCAGGCCCTGGCGATACACGTACTTAAGCTTGCCGATATTGGACGTGCCGTAATAGGCGATCGGGATGTCTTCCTCGGCCGGCAGCGGGCACGGCATCGAAGGGCTCCAGATGTATTCGCTGCCCAGCTTGCTGTAGGCAAAGCGATGGATTTTTTCGAGACTGTCCAGCGTGTCGGCAGAATTGGTCAGTGCCGGCGTGATGAACTCCAGCAGCGACTCGGAATAATCCGTGGTGATCTGTTCGTTGGTCAGTGCAGACCCGAGCGCTTCGGGGTGCGGGGTCTGGGCCAGACGACCTTCGCCTGTAACGCGCAGGCATTCGCGCTCGATACCGTGCAAGCACTTCTCCAGAAGGGAGAGGTTGGAGTGCTCGCCAAGCAGAGCCAGGCGGCGGTTGAGAAGTTCGCTCAAGTTGGATTCCTTCACGCGTCAGTCGGCCCTATATGGGGGCGATATGGCGGTCTACAAGGGTGAAGAAAGGAACTGGCGTTTTCGCCTCGTTTTTAGCCCTAACGCCGACGCCTGTCGCCTGGTCATTCAATAGGCTGCCATCAGTCAGACAGGCAGTTGATTTCGACACTGTCGAACAGTGCCGAAATTAACCCATATCGGTATCGGACAGCTAGACGATCGCGAACGTGCCTTGTGCTTTAGCGACCAGCTTGTCGTCCTGGCGAACCTCGGCCTCGACCACCAGCGTGCGGCGTCCGGCATGCAGCACGGTGCTGGTGCACAGGACCTCGCCTTCGGACACGGCGCGAACGTAGTTGATCTTGCATTCCACGGTCACGCTGCGCTGATCGAAGCCATGGGAACTGGAGCAGGCCAGTCCCATTGTGATGTCCACCAGGCTGAACAGCGCGCCACCGTGCATCACGTTGCCGCGATTACGCAGGTGAGCTTCCAGCGGCAGGGCGACTTGCGCGACGCCCTCGTCCAGTCGTACCACTCGGCAGCCGAGGGTCTTGAAGTAAGCGCTTTGGGTCAACTCGTCTGGAATATCCATCAGCGTTTCTTCAGTTGCTTGGCGTTGGCGAACAGGGAAGCCATGGCGTTGTTGGCCGGGGCGGCTGTCGCGGTTTCTTTGCGCGGGGCGCTGCTCTGCTGCTGACGAGGTGCCGCGCCAGGGCGAGCACCCCGAGCGCCGTCGACTTTCTCACCTGGCGTGTCGCTCATGCGCATCGACAGTCCTACACGCTTACGCGCAATGTCGACTTCCATCACCTTGACCTTCACCACATCACCCGCCTTCACGGCTTCACGTGGGTCCTTGATGAACTTCTCGGAAAGCGCGGAGATATGCACCAGACCGTCCTGATGCACACCGATGTCGACAAATGCACCGAAATTGGTGACGTTGGTCACGACACCTTCCAGAATCATGCCCGGTTGCAGGTCCTTGAGATCTTCGACGCCATCCTGGAACTCGGCAGTCTTGAACTCGGGGCGCGGGTCGCGGCCAGGCTTCTCGAGCTCCTGAAGAATGTCGGTCACCGTCGGCAGGCCAAAGGTCTCGTCGGTGAACTTCTTCGGATCAAGACGCTTGAGGAAGCTTGCATCGCCGATCAGCGAACGAATGTCGCGGTCGGTTTCTGCCGCGATGCGCTGCACCAGCGGATAAGCTTCCGGGTGAACCGCGGAAGAGTCCAGCGGGTTGTCGCCGTTCATGACGCGCAGGAATCCTGCGGCCTGTTCGAAGGTTTTTTCCCCCAGACGCGCCACTTTCTTCAGCGCGGCGCGGGTTTTGAACGCGCCGTTCTCGTCGCGGTGCGAAACGATGTTTTGCGCCAGCGTGGTGTTCAGGCCGGAAATCCGCGCCAGCAAGGCGACAGAGGCAGTATTCACATCGACGCCGACGGCGTTCACGCAATCCTCTACGACTGCATCCAGGCCGCGCGCCAGCTTGAGTTGCGACACGTCGTGCTGATACTGGCCGACACCGATGGATTTCGGATCGATCTTCACCAGCTCCGCGAGCGGATCCTGCAAGCGGCGAGCGATGGACACCGCGCCACGGATCGAAACGTCCAGATCCGGGAATTCTTTGGCCGCCAGTTCCGACGCCGAATACACCGACGCGCCGGCTTCGGAGACCATGACCTTGGTCATTTTCAGGCCTGGGTATTTTTTGATCAGTTCCGCCGCCAGTTTGTCGGTTTCGCGGCTGGCGGTGCCGTTGCCGATCGCGATCAGGTCCACCGAATGTTTGGCGCACAGCGCGGCCAGTACCGCGATGGTCTGATCCCACTGATTCTTCGGCACGTGCGGATAGACCGTGGCGTGATCCAGCAATTTGCCTGTCGCATCGACCACCGCGACCTTGCAACCGGTGCGCAGGCCCGGGTCCAGGCCCAGTGTGGCGCGAGGTCCGGCAGGCGCGGCCAGAAGCAGATCGTGCAGGTTATGAGCGAACACGTTGATCGCTTCGGTCTCGGCGCCGTCGCGCAGCTCGCCCAGCAGGTCGGTTTCCAGATGCGAGTACAGCTTGACCTTCCAGGTCCAGCGCACGACTTCGGCAAGCCACTTGTCTGCAGGACGGTTCTGATTCTGCAACCCAAAACGCTCGCTGATCATCATCTCGCAGGGATGAAGCGTCCCCGGCAGCTCTTCGCCGACTTTCAGCGCCGAGCTCAACACGCCTTCATTGCGGCCGCGGAAGATCGCCAGCGCGCGGTGCGACGGCATGCTTTTCAGCGGCTCGTCGTGTTCGAAATAGTCACGGAACTTGGCGCCTTCCTCTTCCTTGCCAGCTACCACCCGGGCACTGATCACAGCCTCCTGCTTGAGGAAACTGCGCAATTTCTCCAGAAGGGTGGCGTCTTCGGCGAAGCGCTCCATGAGGATGTATTTGGCGCCTTCGAGCACAGCCTTGACTTCGGCAAAACCTTTTTCGGCGTCGACGAAACGCGCCGCTTCGGTTTCCGGGCTCAGGTTCGGATCGTTGAACAGACCGTCGGCGAGTTCGCCAAGGCCGGCTTCCAGCGCGATCTGGCCTTTGGTGCGGCGTTTCTGCTTGTACGGCAGATACAAGTCTTCAAGGCGGGTCTTGGTGTCGGCCAGCTTGATGTCGCGAGCCAGTTCGGGGGTCAGCTTGCCTTGCTCCTCGATGCTGGCAAGGATGCTGATGCGGCGCTCATCGAGCTCGCGCAGATAACGCAGGCGCTCTTCCAGATGACGCAGTTGCGTGTCATCGAGGCTGCCTGTCACTTCTTTACGGTAGCGAGCGATGAAAGGCACGGTAGAGCCTTCATCCAGTAGCGCGACGGCCGCTTCGACCTGTTGCGGGCGGACGCCGAGTTCTTCGGCGATGCGGCTGTTGATACTGTCCATAAAACCACCTGGCAAATGTGTGTGCAAAAAATCCAGCTGCTGGCGAACCGCCTTGAGCGGGTGCTGCCTGACCTTGAGGGCGGCGCATTATACCCAGCGAACCCTGATTAGGGGATCAGCCGATCAGATGGCCAGAATCGGTGCGTCGCACGATGGCGATCACCTCCCTCGGCCGCGAGGGAGAGCGCCAGTGTGTACTCAGGAAAAATCTGCTAACAATGCACACGGTGCGCATCGCAGCAGCTACGCCATAATGCGCGCCGAGATCAAAGGAGCTTCCAATGAGCAGCACTGCACAAACGGCTGAAGGCGAGAAAATCCTCATCGTTGATGATGACCCGGGCTTGAGCAGCCTGTTAGAACGCTTTTTCAACAGCAAAGGCTACCGCGCCCGCGCTGTGCCCAACGTGGAGCAAATGGACCGTCTGCTGGCGCGCGAAGTGTTTCATCTCGTGGTGCTGGATCTGATGCTGCCAGGCGAAGACGGCTTGTCCGCTTGCCGCCGTCTGCGTGCCGCGAACAATCAGGTGCCCATCATCATGCTGACCGCCAAGGGCGATGAGCTGAGCCGGATCAAGGGTCTGGAGCTGGGCGCCGATGATTACCTGGCCAAACCTTTCAACCCCGATGAACTGATGGCCCGCGTGCGTGCCGTGCTTCGTCGTCAGGCCGCCCCGGTGCCTGGCGCACCGGCCAGCGAAGAAGAAACAGTCACCTTTGGCGATTACGAATTGTCTCTGGCCACTCGTGAGCTTAAGCGTGGCGACGAAGTACACATGCTCACCACCGGCGAATTCGCGGTGCTCAAGGCGCTGGTCATGCATGCGCGCGAGCCGCTGACCCGCGACAAGCTGATGAATCTGGCCCGCGGGCGCGAGTGGGATGCTCTGGAGCGCTCCATCGACGTACAGATTTCTCGTCTGCGTCGCCTGATCGAAGTGGATGCCGCCAAGCCGCGCTATATCCAGACTGTATGGGGCGTCGGTTATGTGTTCGTTCCAGACGGTGCCAACAAGCAGTAACAGCAAGTTCGACAGTCATTTGCCGGGTGTTCGACGCCCGCAACGTTAGCCAGTCACCTCGGTTTTCGCCATCAGCGAACATCGTCGTGACTGGTTTTTGCTGTCTCTTGTGTTCCGCGAATCTCGCGAGCCTGAGCTCGCTCCTGCAAAGTGTGTAGCTGCTGTTATGAAGACACCGCTCTGGTTCCCGCAAAGTTTTTTCTCCCGCACGCTCTGGCTGGTGCTCATCGTCGTGCTGTTTTCCAAGGCGCTGACGCTGGTTTATCTGCTGATGAACGAAGACGTTCTGGTGGATCGCCAATACAGCCACGGTGTTGCGCTGACTTTGCGGGCTTACTGGGCGGCCGATGAAAGCGATCGGCAGACCATCGCAGATGCAGCGGGCCTGATCCGCGTGGTCGGCGGTGGCGTCCCGGAAGGCGAGCAGCACTGGCCTTATTCGGAAATCTATCAGCGTCAGATGCAGGCCGAACTGGGCGCTGACACGGAAGTGCGGTTGCGCGTGCATGCTCCGCCCGCGCTGTGGGTACGCGCACCGAGTCTGGGCGATGGGTGGCTGAAGGTGCCGCTGTATCCGCACCCGCTGCGCGGCCAGAAAATATGGAGCGTGCTCGGCTGGTTCCTGGCGATCGGTCTGCTGTCCACGGCATCGGCCTGGATCTTCGTCAGCCAGCTCAATCAGCCTCTCAAACGTCTTGTCTTTGCGGCGCGTCAATTGGGCCAGGGGCGCAGCGTCCGGTTGCCTGTCGGCGATACGCCCAGCGAAATGACCGAGGTCTATCGGGCCTTCAACCAGATGGCCGAAGACGTCGAACAGGCCGGTCAGGAGCGGGAACTGATGCTCGCGGGCGTGTCCCATGATCTGCGTACGCCGCTGACACGGCTGCGTTTGTCGCTGGAGCTGATGCCGGCCAACAATGAATTCATGGAAGGCATGGTTCGCGACATCGAGGACATGGATGCCATTCTCGATCAGTTTCTGGCGTTCATCCGGGACGGGCGCGACGAGGAGGTCGAAGAGGTCGATCTGGTCGAGCTCGTGCATGAAGTCGTTGCGCCCTACAACAGCCCCGTGGAGCAGGTGCGACTGTGTCTGGAGTCCATCCCTCCGTTTCCGCTGCGGCGGGTCTCGATGAAGCGCTTGCTCAATAACCTCATCGGTAACGCCATGCATCATGCGGGCGATGGTGTTGAGGTCGCGGCGTATGTGTCAGGGGACAGCGGGGCGCCCTACGTGGTGCTGAGCGTACTGGATCGCGGTATGGGCATCGATCCTTCGGAGCTTGAAGGCATTTTCAATCCGTTCATCCGGGGCGATCGCGCCCGAAGCGGCAAGGGCACAGGACTGGGGCTAGCGATCGTCAAGCGTATCGCAGCGATGCACGGTGGCAATGTCGAACTGCGCAATCGCTCCGGCGGCGGGCTGGAGGCGCGCGTTCGATTGCCATTGGGCTTGATGTTGCCCAGGGACGCAGACTGATCTCATGCCGTCGCGCTGAGTGCGCGTGCCTCGAAGCGGCGAGCCTGCACAAAGAGCGTGAATGCCGACACGCCGCGAGCGCGAGATCGCGGCGGTGTCATGGGCCGGCTTTCCGTCAACCTTTGCCCTTGGTGCGGGTCATGTGCGGCCCGCCGTTCTTTTCGATGTACTGAATGATCATCCCTGCGACGTCCTTGCCGGTTGTCGCTTCAATACCTTCCAGTCCCGGCGAAGAGTTCACTTCCATCACCAATGGGCCGTGGTTGGAGCGCAGGATGTCCACGCCGGCAACGCTGAGCCCCATGACTTTGGCGGCCCGGATGGCTGTCATTCGCTCTTCGGGCGTGATCTTGATGAGGCTGGCGGTCCCGCCGCGGTGCAGGTTGGAGCGGAATTCGCCTGGCTTGGCCTGGCGCATCATTGAGGCGATGACCTTGTCACCCACCACGAAACAGCGGATGTCGGCACCGCCTGCTTCCTTGATGTATTCCTGAACCATGATGTCCTGCTTGAGGCCCATGAATGCCTCGATCACCGATTCCGCTGCCGTCGCCGTTTCACACAGCACCACGCCAATGCCCTGAGTGCCTTCGAGCACCTTGATGACCAGTGGGGCGCCATTGACCATCTGAATGAGGTCCGGGATGTCGTCAGGCGAGTGGGCGAAGCCGGTCACCGGGAGGCCGATCCCCCGACGTGACAGCAACTGCAGCGAGCGCAGCTTGTCGCGGGAGCGGGCAATGGCGACTGATTCGTTGAGCGGGAAAACGCCCATCATTTCGAACTGGCGCAACACCGCGCAGCCATAGAACGTGACGGACGCGCCGATCCGCGGGATGACCGCGTCGAAGCCTTCCAGTGGTTTTCCTCGATAGTGAATCTGCGGCTTATGACTGGCGATGTTCATATAGGCGCGCAGGGTATCGATCACCACCACCTCGTGACCGCGCTGGATGCCAGCTTCGACCAGTCGGCGGGTTGAATACAGACGCGGGTTTCGCGAAAGCACAGCGATCTTCATGCAGCACCTGTGGCAGAGGAATTTGAAGCCGGGAAGACCGGCTTGTCCTGAACATATGTAATACCCGGATTGACCACCAACTGGCCGTCGATCAAGGCTTTGGAACCCAGCAGCAACCGATAGCGCATGGCTTTGCGACAAGCCAGGGTGAATTCCACGGGCCAGACCCGATCACCCAGCGCCAGCGTGGTGCGGATCACGTAGCGCACCTGAGCATGCCCGTTAGAGCTTTTGATGGTTTTCATCGCCACCAGTTGCGCTTCGCAGCGTCGATGGCGCAATTGCACCACGGTGCCCAGATGCGCGTTGAAACGCACCCATTTCTCGCCGTCGCGTTCGAAGGGTTCGATTTCCGTGGCGTGCAGGCTGGAGGTGCTCGCCCCGGTGTCGATTTTCGCGCGCAGGCCCGCTACCCCTAAATTGGGCAGCGCCACCCATTCGCGAAGGCCGATGACTGTGAGATGGTCGAATGTCTTCAAAGCGGTTCCGTACGTTTACCCGTTCTGCCAGACGCCAGGGTCGATCTGCGCCAGTGCCTTGAATGCAGGTTTGGCGAACCAGTAGCCCTGCATCAGATATATTCCGGAGTCAGCCAGAAAGTCTCGTTCTCCGGCCTCCTCGATGCCTTCGGCGACGACTGTAACGCCCAACTCCGTACACATTGTGACAACCCCGCGAACGATAGCCTGACGCACGCGATCCCGGTGGATGTCGCGCACCAGCGCCATGTCCAGTTTGATGAGATCGGGTTGAAAGTCCGCCAGCAACGTCAGCCCCGAATGCCCGGCACCGAAGTCGTCGATCGCCGTCTTGAACCCGAATTCGCGGTATTCACGCAGAATGTGAGTCAGATGACGACTGTCCATGTGCTCGCTTTCGACCGTCTCGAAAATCAGTCGATCAAGTGGGAAGTTGTGCGAGCGAGCGGCTTCCAGCGTGCTGCGGATGCACAGCTCCGGACGATAGACGGCATTGGGCAGGAAGTTGATGGACAAGTGCTCGGTCATGCCCAGCCTGGCGGCAGTTGAAATTGCCCTGGTCCGGCACAATTGATCGAATCGATAGCGGTTGCTGTCGTCGACCTGGCTCAAGACCGAGTGCGCACCCTCGCCGGCAATTCCGCGCACGAGCGCCTCGTAGGCGAAGATCGACTGGTCGCGCAGATCGACGATCGGCTGATAGGCGAAATCGAAATCGAAGGTCAGCTCAGGGCTTTCTTTGCAGCCCTTACAGCCACCGGTCAGCGACGTTGGGAAATCTGTCACGGCGTACTCCAATGTCGGCGCCATTTATCTTGGCAGGCAGTTTAAACGAGGGCTCGGATAACTGCGTGCCCCGCGTGACGTAGTACAGTTCTGACTATTACCAGATTGAGGAATTCAGATGACGCAAAAGTCAGACGAGGACGACAAAGTTCGTCTGGACAAGTGGCTCTGGGCAGCCCGTTTTTTCAAGACCCGTGCGCTGGCGAAAGCCGCAATCGAGAGTGGCAAAGTGCACTGTAGAGGCGAGCGCTGCAAGCCAGGCAAGGAGCCGCGCGTCGGCGACGAGCTGCAGATTCGCGCAGGCTTTGATGAGCGCACCGTCGTGGTTCAAGCCTTGTCCATCGTGCGGCGCGGCGCTCCCGAAGCTCAATTGCTATACAGCGAAACGCCTGAGAGTCTCGCAAAAAGGGAGCAGGCGGCGCAGATGCGCAAGGCAGGCAGCCTGGGCGTGACCACTGACGGCAAACCGACCAAGAAGCAGCGCCGTCAGTTGTTTCACTTTCGATCCGGAGATGACTGAAGGTTTCTGGCCGGAGCGCGGTTGTCCAGAATTGCAGCGAGTCGCGTGACAACTGCAACTGCTTGAACGCAATGTCCCGCAAGCGCGCTCCTGCAGGCGCTTATCCCCGCGCGCCAGGCTTCATGATGCTCAGGCAGTTGAGCAGCGGCACCTTGGCGAAGACGTTGAAGATGGGTGCCGTCACCTGCAACAGGAAACGGGTGACCACGGCCACGAATGGTGTGTAGCAGCTCCATGCCAGGGCGAGCAACGCGATCATCACGCCACCGATGTAGTCATCCTGGCCCCAATGTGCGCCAGCGACGAGGCGCGGCATCATGAACAGAAACGCCAGAACCCAGATGATCACGCGTTGACCGACAGTGCGGCTGAACGCAGTCATGAACATCGCCCAGATCAGCAAAACCGAAGCGTGGTCGCCGGGAAAGCTCTGGCTGGAGCGGTCTTTGAGCTCCCATTTGTCTTCCAGCGTGGGGAATATATCGCTGAGTTTGATCGCGTCGGGAATCACCATCGAGGCGCTGTCATGTTGAAGCGAGGTGTGATCGATGATTTTCGAGAACACCGTCCGGATGACCAGTAACAGAATCAGCGTCAGGACAAAGCCAATCAGCGCGGCGCGGGTCTGCACGGCTTTGAAGACCCAGTCACCTTTGATCAGCAAGGCCAGAAGGATCAGACCGACGACGATATCGAAGGGGCGCATGCTGGCAATCGTCCACATCCACAGCCACACTTCGTTTTGCTCAAGCGGACGGTTGAGCAGATGAAACAGCCACTCATCGAATTGAGTAAAAGCGGCATGCCCGGTCGGCCAGACCCAGACCAGCAGTAGCGCCAAGGCCACCAGGTTGCACAGCAGGAATTTTTTGGCGTTCCACTTGGGTTGGAACAGCGCGGGATAGTCCATAAAATGCCCCCATCGGCATGACAACGCACCAAGCGGTGCTAAACCGCGTTTTATAGGCGTTTGTCATCAACTTGTCATCACTTCAGATACCTATTTCTATGCATGATTTCCCGGATATCGATTACACCCAGCGTTTCATCTTCGACGAGAGCGACGTGCGCGGTGAGCTGGTCGCGCTCGAGCGCAGCTACGCCGAGGTGCTCGCCAAGCATCCTTACCCTGAGCCGGTCGCCCAGTTGCTTGGCGAGATGCTCGCCGCCGCCGCCCTGTTGGTCGGTACGCTGAAATTCGACGGATTGCTGGTGCTTCAGGCGCGATCCCTCGGGCCGGTTTCTCTGTTGATGGTCGAGTGCTCCAGCGAGCGTGAGATCCGTGGCATCGCCCGCTACGACGAGAGCCTGATCACGCCGGACGCCACGCTTAAAGAATTGATGCCCGACGGCGACCTCACGATGACTATCGACCCGCGTCAGGGTAAGCGCTACCAGGGCATCGTCGGGCTGGATGGCGTCGACCTGTCGGCCTGCCTGTCCGAATACTTCGTGATGTCCGAGCAATTGCCTACACGCTTCTGGATCAAAGCTGACGGCAAGCGCGCACGTGGCCTGCTGCTTCAACAGCTTCCGCCTGCACGTCTCACCGATGCCGAGGAGCGCGAAGCCAGCTGGCAGCACGTCAACACCCTCGTCGACACGCTCACGGCCGAGGAATTGCTGAGTCTGAACAACGAAACCGTGCTGCATCGGCTGTTCCATGAAGACCCTGTGCGCATGTTCGATGTGCAGCCTTTAGTGTTCCGTTGCAGCTGCTCGCGCGAACGTTCTGCCAATGCGCTGGTCAGTCTTGGTCTGGAAGATGCACAGCAATTGGTAATCGAACATAACGGCACCGTTGAGATCGATTGCCAGTTCTGTAATCAGCGCTACCTTTTCGATGCAACCGATGTAGCACAGCTGTTTGCAGGGGGCGGAGTAGACACCCCTTCAGATACCCGTCATTGATGTAGTGCCGACGTCGGGCTGAATGGTTTCCGCCCGGCCGGCTTGGTTCTTCATTATGTAGTTCTGACAGGAGGGCCCTACCTTTTCTGGGCTTTTCTGGCATAATCCGGCCCACTTTTTAGCTGTAGTAGTTTGGGTTTTTCTACTACAAAACGTTTGGAGCACTCGGCCAGCGGGCCGACGGGGAATCTCATGACGCAAGCCAACAACGCCGTTTACACCGATCTCAGTGTCGACGAACTGGTTAAAGAAGCCCTCAAACGCGAAGAAGGCGTACTGTCCGATACCGGCGCGCTCGTCGTCGAAACCGGCCACCGCACTGGTCGTTCGCCAGTTGACCGTTTCATCGTCGATGAGCCGAGCACCACGGCCGCAATCGCCTGGGGCCCGATCAACCGCAAATTCCCTGCTGACAAATTCGATGCCCTGTGGGCACGTGTCGAAGCGTTCAACAATGCTCAGGAACACTTCGTTTCTCACGTCCACGTAGGCGCGGCGGCCGACCACTACCTGGCGGTCAAGATGACCACTCAGACTGCCTGGCAGAACCTGTTTGGCCGTTGCCTGTTCATCAACCCGGCTCAGTACAACCCTGCCGGTCGTCAAGAGTGGCAAGTGCTGAACGTTGCCAACTTCGAATGCGTGCCAGAGCGGGACGGCACCAACTCCGATGGTTGCGTCATCATCAACTTCGCACAGAAGAAGGTTCTGATCGCGGGCATGCGTTATGCCGGCGAGATGAAAAAAGCGATGTTCTCGGTGCAGAACTTCCTGCTGCCGGCCGCCGACGTATTGCCTATGCACTGCGCGGCCAACATCGGCGAAGAGGGCGATGTCACGCTGTTCTTCGGTCTGTCCGGCACAGGCAAGACCACGCTGTCCGCAGACGAGAGCCGTTACCTGATCGGTGACGATGAACACGGCTGGGGCGAAGGTGTTGTGTTCAACATCGAAGGCGGTTGCTATGCCAAGTGCATCGACCTGTCCGAGAAGAACGAGCCTGTCATCTGGAAAGCCATCAAGCATGGCGCAGTGCTGGAAAACGTCGTTCTGGATGCCGCTGGCCACGCTGACTACGCCGACAGCAGCCTGACTCAGAACAGCCGCGCCGCCTACCCGCTGGAGCACGTCGAGAAGCGTTCCGAGAAGAACCTGGGCGGCGAGCCGAATGCCGTGATTTTCCTGACCTGCGACCTGACCGGCGTTCTGCCGCCAGTCTCGATCCTCAGCGAAGAACAGGCGGCTTATCACTTCCTGTCCGGTTACACCGCGCTGGTCGGCTCCACCGAAATGGGTTCCGGCGCTGGCATCAAGTCCACGTTCTCCACCTGCTTTGGCGCACCGTTCTTCCCGCGTCCTGCTGGCGAATACGCTGAACTGCTGATCAAGCGCATCCGCGGCTTCGGCTCCAAGGTTTACCTGGTCAACACCGGCTGGACCGGCGGCGGCTACGGCGTCGGCAAACGCTTCAACATCCCGACCACGCGCGGTGTCATCGCGGCCATTCAGAGCGGCGCGCTGATGGGTGCAGAAACTGAGCACCTGGAAACCGTCAACCTGGACGTGCCGAAGTCAGTACCCGGCGTCGATACCGCACTGCTCAACCCACGCAACACCTGGGCTGACAAAGCGGCCTACGACGAAGCGGCCAGAGCACTGGCCGGTCTGTTCATTGAGAACTTCAAGAAGTTCGAAGTGAGCGACGCGATCAAGGCAGCGGGTCCGAAGCTGTAAGATCGGTTTACACCGAACAGAAACCGCCCTTCGGGGCGGTTTTTTTATGCGTTAAAAATGTAAGAAATTAAACGCGCATGTTTAGCGATGTTCAATATGAGCAGTGCTATGACTATGGCCGTATAATTTAAAACTGTTTGAGTATTGTCGAAATTAATGTTTTTGGAACGACAGATAATTAATAAAGTGTCTTCATGGTATGCTGAAATATCAGAAACCTACATCAAGGATGAGTATAGATGGATGAGTTTTGCGATACCCTTACCAACGATAGCCCAACGTGGGGACTGCTTGATGTGCTCAGATGGAAGATGCTACCGGACTCCTTCGGCGGTGGCCTGAGCTACATACAGAATTTTAAAGACGCGTGGGTATCTCATAATAAACAGATTATTAAAGAAGCAGCGATCAGGCACGCGATACCGATCCAACTCCTCGCAGGGGTTTGCTGGATCGAGACGGGCGGAGATCCCAATTTTGTTGATAGAGTCGCTTTTGAAGTGCGGGTCTTTGATCATTTCGGGAATTTGCCGACAGTGATAACCAGTCCGCCGTCTAAAACCAGCTTCGGGTGGGTCAGTATACAGCTGCGAACGGCGGCTCACACGATAGGACTAAAGCCGGAAGAGATGAGTGTAAGTCAGTTGCGCACTTTGTCTAGTTGTCTTGAACGTGATGTCTACAATATTGAAATAGCTGCGAGGCATTTGCGGATGCTTGCCGATCACGATAATTATACCTTGATTGGGCTTGAGGAGGTTCGAGTCATCGGAGCTCGCTACAATCGAGGTATGGAACTGCCTCTGGATAAGATAAAACAGAACACCCGGTATGGTGATTTTATTGTAAAGAATTGGTCGCGCTTCAATCGGCTTGTTATGTGAATGCTATGAATAAAAGAAAAGTGTTTTTTCGCGTTTTTTTGATTGCTATCTATTCTGCTTTCTTGCTCATCTATGCCGCGTTCTATGGATCTAAATATGGTTGGATGGATCACGGTCAATTTGACTCTCAGTCCTCAGCATTCATAGAGAATGGCTCGGGCAGTCGGTCGGTTTTGAGAGGTATTGTGGTGACGTTATGGCTTGGTGTGCAGATAGTCATTGTGCGGTGCCTTTCCAGGCGTGAGGCTGTGCTGACGATGGTCTTGTTTGCGCTGGTGATAGTAGCTTATTAATAGTCATTAGGTCCGCCACTTACAGTGGCGGGCCTTGTGATGGGCTTCTAAGGATCTTGTTCTGTTTTTATCACGCGAATGGTCTATTAGCAGTCCTGTCCCAGCCCCCTGATACGATGCCTGCACTTCCTCCATCAATCCTGCGTTGCTGAGTGTACTCGAATTTGATACGTCCATAGTTAAGGGTTATCGCTTCAACTGGCAGGCCTGCATATTCTGCACCTTGACCACTCACCGTTGAAATTAATAATTCTTCGAGAATAATGTCTAGGTATTTGAATTTCTCAGTGCCTGCACGGTGTATGCGAATTGTAACTTTCGGGATGTGTGATCCTCGACAGCAAAATTCGAAGAGCTTCGGTGTTGACCGATCAATATATTTGGTTATCTTGAAGTCGCCCAGTGTTACACCACTGGCGGAGGCGCCGCCGTTTGAGCTGGCAGATAGGCTAATCGCTTGGATAGCGTCGTAGTGATATGAAAGAAGCTCGATCCAGCCTTTATGGTCGGCGTCTAATGACTCACCTTCGACACCTTCTATTTGCATGTATGCGTCAAATGCCATGTTAGCTCCCTGCTTTTCATTGGTTGAGAATTGCTTCGCAGCAAGTCATATGATCAATTTTACTCTCGCCTATGAGCCTCAATTTCCTTGGTCACCCAGCGTCCCTGCACAATGGCGTGACGTAGCATTGCGAAAGTCAAAGCGATGTTTCCATGCCGGTCAGCATTGCGAAGCCACTTCAGCAGGTCATACCCTTCTGGTTTGAAGTATCGATACGCGTCGTAATCCTCGAACTTGATCGTAAACAGCTCGCCGAGTTCTGCCATCAGCTCTGCTGCATCGTCGCCATCGCATCCCAGATCATGATTGATGGATGTGCTCAAAAAGAGTTTTTCGTAGTCCAGCGCACCAATGTGACTGACCAGTAGCGTCAGCAAGTTCGTTGTGTGTTCATCGGAGGGAAGTGGCTCAAGCAATTTCATCGTAATAAGGCCCGGTCCAGATCGCTTTGCGCTAGGTCGCACGTAACGTATGCCTGGTCTGAGATCCTATTGCGATGAATCATTTTGCACGGCCCGATACGGCCACGCCTGATGTAGGAGGGTTCCGAAAATCCGATCGGAAGAGGATTTCCGGACCTCGTTACTCACCCCGCCTTGGCCGTAACCGGGAAATCCTGGGTGATGTCAAAGCTGCCCTTGGCCACAACGCTTTTGGCGTTGCACAGTTTGGCGTCGAAGCCCGGGTGGCGTTCGCCGTGCTCGGCGGCGTAGGCGGCCGACTCTCGCGTGCATTCGTCATTGGGTTGCTCAGGTGAAAGCGCGGCGTTGAACTGGAAGGTGCCGACGAGGCGATAGCGCTCCAGCAATGTGTTTGAAGATTCCAGCTTTTCTATTTTGCTGAAGTCCAGTCGTACGTTGCTGTTCGCGCCGCTCTTGTCGGTGTCGAAGTACTGGTAGTAGGAGCCAGTGTCGTAGGACGCGCTGTTTTCGTCGTGGGCAACTTCTACGCGACCGCCCTGAAACATGATCGCTTGCTTCTCCTGATCAGGATTGTCGAAGGAGAACCCGAGAATCGGTCCGATGCTGACCTCGTTACGATCGCCTTCTGCTTCCTGGTCTGCACTCAAGGTCAGCCAGTTCGAACCGGGCAGCTTGCCGGGCAAAAATCCTACGCCGACCTGGTCGCCTTTGGCTTCGTAATGCAGATTGAGCGCCCCGCTGACATCCACCGTCATCGACTTTTCCAGACCGCGCGCCGCGCCGGAGGCACTCGTGGTTTTTCCAGCTTCTTTATCGCCGCATCCGGTAAGCGTTGCGATCAGGGCTGTGAGGACTAACGGCAGGTAGCAAGTGCGGGTCATGACGGTTTCCTGAAGTGAGCGGCGTTGAAAGCCTCTGCCTGGCGGAAGGTATGACCATCAGAATCGGTTTTTGTCGAAGCGAGAGCGCAAAATCTTCCTCGCAGATTCGGCGATCCAGCGCGCAGCGTGAGGTGCGCGCGTTGCCTGTCTTCGGTGCAAAGGGTGGCTGCCCGGCGCCCGGATCACGGCTGATACGCGCGGGTTGCCTCGCAATATTGCTCTTGCGCCAGTTTGTTTTTCTCGTTTTTGTCCTTCGCCAGTCGTTTGGTCCAGTCGCTGCACATGTCTTTGAAGTAGGGCACCGCCGCGCGGCGGCATTCACGGTATTCAGCGCTGTCTGTCATGAAATTCATGCAGACGCTGCTGGTTTCGATGTGGTTGTTGTAGATGCGGTAGCGCGCTTCGTAGCGGTTGCGACCATCGATTTCCCGGATGAAGACGCCTGCGACTTCGTAACGACGGCCTGAGTCGGATTTGGGTTTGGTCGCGCCGGCTTTGTACTGCGCCAGGTATTGCTCCGAGACCATGCCTTTGGCGCGCGGCGTGTTGTAATCAGTGGTTTGCTGCGTGTCACCGAATCGACAGTTAATGACGTCGCGGTCAATGACGTTGCCGTCTTTCAGGCAGTTATTCAGCGAGCGTGCGGGTGGGGTTTCTTGCGTTTGCTCCTTGGGCGCGACGTAGACGACCTGCTCGACTGTGCGCACTTGCGGCGCTGGCAACGCCTGGGCTGGCTCGGCGACTATTTCCGGTTTCAGAGGCCCGGCAACAGCCACCGCAGCAGGCCTGGATGTGTGAAACATCTGAAAGATCAGAAAGATGATTGCCACCAGCAATGCCAGACAGATCAGAATACTGCTGAGCGGCCAATTACCTCTGGCAGGTGCGACCTTTCGTTTTGCTGGGTGAGAACCCAGGACGACATCGAAGTGGTCCGGTTTCAGACGCTGCATGACGAGCCCGTCATCTTCGGGCTTTGGCTTGGCTTGCATTGCCTCTCCTTGGCGAGTCGTCTGACGTGGGCCGGTAACTGGACCTGCGCGTGCGAACGACTGGTAGTACGGATGTTGATTGCCGCGAGATTAATAGCCGCGATTGTGTTTTGCCAGCACTGCGTATCGAAGTCGTAGCAGGGATGTATCCTGTTCGACATTTCTGTAACGGTTCAGGTGTATTGCGCCCGGGCCCATCGCGCTAAGGTTCATCCCCTTGCGACGGTCAATGGAGTGGCAGCACATGCATCAAACCCTTGAGCAGGTTTTCGGTTATCGGCAGTTTCGTGACGGACAAGAAGCCGCCATCAGCGCGGTTTTAGCCGGGCGTTCGGCGGCAGCGATTTTTCCCACGGGCTCCGGCAAGTCCCTGTGCTATCAATTGCCAGCGCTGTTGCTGCCGCATCTCACACTGGTCGTATCGCCCTTGCTGGCGCTGATTCAGGATCAGTTGGCCTTTCTTCAACGCCACGGCATCGCGGCTGCCAGTATCGATTCGGCGCAGAGTCGGGACGAGGTGGCGGATGTCATGGCTCGTGCACGCTCCGGCGAGTTGAAGATTCTGATGATCTCGGTTGAGCGCCTGAAGAATGAGCGCTTTCGGCATTTCATTGCGCAGGTGCCAATTTCGTTGCTGGTGGTGGATGAGGCGCACTGTATTTCCGAGTGGGGCCACAACTTCCGTCCTGACTATCTGAAACTTCCGGACTACCAGCGCGAGTTCAACATCCCACAAGCACTGCTGCTTACGGCGACAGCGACACCTCATGTTATTGCCGACATGCAAAGCAAATTCGCCATCGCCCCAGACGACGTCGTCACCACCGGCTTCTATCGGCCGAATCTTCATCTGTGGGTCGAGCCGATTGCCGGACGCGACAAGCGCCGGCGGCTGGTTCAGTGGCTCACAGAGCGAGCTGGGCAGCCGAGCATCGTTTATGTAACGCTGCAAAAGACCGCCGAATTCGTGGCCGCGCATCTGGCCGAGAGCGGTGTGCCGGCGCAGGCCTATCACGCCGGTCTGCCGCACGATAAACGCGAGGCGATCCAGCGACAGTTCATGGAAGGACGGCTCAATTGCATCGTTGCGACCATCGCGTTCGGCATGGGCATCGATAAAAGCGACATTCGTAACGTCGTGCATTTCGACCTGCCCAAATCCATCGAAAATTACAGCCAGGAGATTGGCCGCGCAGGGCGTGATGGCGCGGCGTCGCAGTGTCTGGTGCTCGCGAACCGCGACAGCCTCAATGTGCTGGAAAACTTTGTGTACGGCGATACGCCAGAGCGTGAAGGCATCCAGCACGTGCTCGAGGATTTGCAGAGTGCGCGCAACGATGGCCAATGGGAGTTTCTGCTGACGCCCCTATCGGACGCGAGCAACATTCGTCAGTTACCTTTGAAGACGTTGCTCGTGCAGCTTGAGTTGCGCGGCATCATCGCGCCGCGTTACTCATATTTCGCCGAATATCGTTTCAAATACCTGATCGAGCCCCAAGACCTCGTGCAGCGTTTTCAGGGTGAGCGTCAGCAGTTCGTGGCAGCCATTGTCGAAACGTCGAGCCGGGCCCGCACTTGGGCGACGGTTAATTTCGATGCGATGTACCAGCAGCATCAGGCCGAGCGCGGGCGCGTGGTGACCGCGCTGGATTTCTTTCAGGAAAAAGGCTGGATCGAGTTGGAAAGCAAGCAGATGACGGAGGTTTACAGCTTGCTTGCAGCGGATTTCGATGCAGGGGCGTTGAGCGAAGAGCTGCATGATTATTTCGTGCACCACGAAAGCACTGAGATTGCTCGCATACACGCCATGCTTGATCTGTTTGCCAGCGAGGATTGCCTGAGCCATCGGCTTGCACAGTATTTTGGCGATGCCCGAGCGCCGACGCGTTGCGGGCATTGCTCCGTGTGTGCCGGGCATGTCGCACGTCTGCCGGAGCCACCGCCGCTTACGCCTCTGGATCAGTATGACTTTGCTGACGTCTGTGGCGAGTTCGTTGCCAGGCATCTCGAAGCGAGAGGCCATGACCCAAGCGCTGAATGCCTGACGCGATTCCTGTGCGGAATCAGCGTGCCGTTGTTCACACGACTCAAAGCAAGGAACATCGCAGGGTTCGCTGTCCTTGAAGATCATCCCTATGCAGCGGTACGCGACTGGATCAGGTCCAGAATCGAGGCTTGATGATCACAGCCTGTGCTCTGGGCGCCATCCTGCCAGCTACTCCTTGAAGTCGAAGAGGACCACTATGAGTGATACCCCGCAACGCTCCGATTACCGGCACTTTCAGCCAATTACCACGCGCTGGCACGACAACGACATCTACGGCCACGTGAACAACGTCACGTACTACAGCTTTTTCGATAGCGCGGTGAACGGCTATCTCATCGAGCGAGGCGGCCTGGACATTCATGACGGCGAGGTAGTGGGATTCGTGGTGAGCTCGTCCTGCGACTATTTTGCGTCCATCGCCTATCCCGACAGGATCGAAATAGGTCTGCGCGTGAGCAAGTTGGGCAACAGCTCGGTGCAATACGAGCTGGCCGTCTTCAAAGCCGAGGAAGAGGAGGCGCGGGCAGCGGGACGCTTCGTGCATGTGTTCGTGGATCGTGCTTCGAATCAGCCGGTGCCGATTCCGGCGAGCCTGCGCTTGGCGCTGGAGCAATTGCTGGCCTGAAATGAAAACCGGCCGCGAGTTCGGCGGCCGGTTGTGAAGCAGGTGGTGCGACGCGGGTCAGCGGTGACGCCAGTCGCGACCATGTTTGCGATGACCATAGGCGTGGCCACGGCCGTGATGGTAATCGCGGCGGTCGCCACGATAGCCACGGCGGCGGTCATCGTCGTGACGGCTTTCGTCGCCCATATAGTTACCCAATGCGCCGCCCGCGCCGCCGCCTGCTGCTGCACCGATCAAGCTGCCAGTGCTGCCACCGACGCTGCGACCGATAACATTTCCGCCTGCAGCGCCAAGACCGCCGCCGATGGCCGCTTCAGTGCGGTTGCGGCGGTTCGCGCCTACTGCGCCACCGGCCGCGCCGCCCAGGCCTGCGCCAATTGCCGAACCTGTGCTGCCACCAATCTGTTGGCCGACGACTGAACCGAGTACCCCACCCAATGCGCCACCCACGCCGGCCGTCACGTTGTCGCCTGCGCAGGCGAAACCGGTGGCCAGGGAGAGAGACAACAACAGAATCGAGGAATACTTCATGTATGAATGCTCGTAGGGAAGACGAGGCGATCCTGCAATCATGAAGAAAATGTCACAATCGAATTCCGACGAATAGCACGACGTGTATACAAAACTCTAAGTTATTGTTTTTATGCGGGAACTTAGTGAATTTATTTCAGTCCTACGCTACTTCACACAGGCCCGAATCATGCGATTCGGGCCTTTTTTGTGGCCGGGTTTTACGGCTGTTGTGCGGATGATCGGGGCAGACCGTCGCTCGCGGGGTGTCTGAAATTTTGGGGTGACCGGTTTTACGACTGCTGCGCAGCCGATCGCGGGCAAGCGACGCTCCTACGCCTTCGGCAGAGTCAAAAGCAATGCTAGCGGGCATCAGACGGATTCTGAAGCTGCTCGCAATCGCACTGCTGCCGAAGGCGTGGAGCTTGTTCGCGAACTGCCGGGCACCGGCAGCAAGGCCGGTGCACGCGGTGGGTGTCTGACGCTCCGAAGACCGGTCAGATGATCCGGGCCACTTCGCTGTGTCGCTCCAGCTTGATCGCCACGAATTTCGACGTCGGGGTATGGCTGCCGTCGCCAACGCTTTCCAGTGGCACCAGCGGGTTTACCTCGGGGTAATACGCAGCAGCCTGACCCGCCGGAATGTCGAACGGCAAGAGCGTGAAACCCTTGACCCGACGCACCACCTCATCACCCCAGATCGACACGATATCGGCCTTCTGGCCCGGCACGAAGCCCAGACGGATGATGTCGGCCTCGTTGAGGAACATCACGTCGCGTTGACCTTTCACGCCGCGATAGCGGTCATCCAGGCCATAAATCGTCGTGTTGTACTGATCGTGCGAGCGCATCGATTGCATGATCAGGTCAGGCACGATGCCGGTACCCCGAATGCTTTCGTGCAGCAGATCGCTCGGCAACGCGTTGGGTTTGAAGTTGGCGCGCGCACTAGGCGTGTTCCAGCGACGCGCACCTGCAGCGTTCCCCAGATAGAAGCCGCCCGGATTCTTGATCTTCTCGTTGAAGTCCTGGAACGACGGAATCGTGTCCGCAATCAGGTTGCGAATGCGGCTGTAATCGGCGACCAGCCAGAGCCAGTCAACCGGCTGTTTGCCCAGCGTGGCGTTAGCAATGCCCGCCAGAATCGCCGGTTCCGAACGCATGTGTGGCGACAGAGGTTTGAGCTGACCGTTCGAGGCATGAACCATGCTGAACGAGTCCTCGACGGTCACCGCTTGTGGACCCTCGGCCTGAATGTCGATGTCGGTGCGGCCGTAGCACGGCAGAATCAGCGCCTCTTTGCCATGCATCAGATGGCTGCGGTTCAGCTTGGTGCTGATCTGAACGGTCAGGTCGCAGTTACGCAACGCTTCGAACGTGCGCGGGCTGTCCGGCGTCGCTTGAGCGAAGTTGCCGCCCAGACCGATGAAAACCTTGGAGCGGCCTTCGAGCATGGCGTGGATGGCTTCAACGACGTTGTGGCCATTTTCACGAGGGACTTTGAACTCGAAGCGTTTCTCCAGTGCGTCCAGGAAAAACGCTGGCGGACGCTCGTTGATGCCCATGGTGCGGTCGCCCTGCACGTTACTGTGGCCGCGTACCGGGCACAGGCCAGCGCCCGGCTTGCCGATGTTGCCTCGTAGCAGCATCAGGTTGGCGACTTCCTGAATCGTCGGTACCGAATGACGATGCTGGGTAATGCCCATCGCCCAGCACATGATCACGTTCTTGCCTTTGACGTACATGCGCGCTGCACGCTCGATGTCGTCCAGCGGCAAGCCCGACTGCTCGACGATGAACTCCCAGGTGGTGTCATCGATAGCGGCCAGATAATCCGAAATACCGTTGGTGTGTTCGTTGAGGAACGCGTGGTCGAAGATCGCCGGCTGATTGTTGGCCTGTGCCTCGCGCTCCCATTGCAGCACGAATTTGGCCATGCCGCGCAGCAGCGCCATGTCCCCGCCCAGCGCCGGACGGAAGTAAGCGGTGTTGGTCGGTTCGGAGCCGTTGCTGAGCATCTCGATCGGGTGCTGCGGATGCTGGAAACGCTCCAGGCCACGCTCTTTGAGCGGGTTTACGCAGACCACCTGAGCACCACGTTTGACCGCCTCACGCAGCGGCTCGAGCATGCGCGGGTGGTTGGTGCCCGGGTTCTGGCCGAGGACGAAAATGGCATCGGCGTGTTCGAAATCGTCGAATGTCACGGTGCCTTTGCCGACGCCCACGCTTTGCGACAGCGCCACGCCGCTGGCTTCGTGGCACATGTTCGAGCAATCGGGGAAGTTGTTGGTGCCATAAGCGCGCACGAACAGCTGATACAGATACGCCGCTTCATTGCTGGCCCGGCCCGAGGTATAGAACTCGGCCATGTTCGGGCTCGGCAGATTGTTCAGGTGCTTGGCGATCAACGCGAACGCGTCGTCCCAGGCGATCGGCTTATAGCGGTCGGATTCAGCGTCGTAGGCCATCGGCTCGGTCAGACGGCCCTGATATTCCAGCCAGTAATCGCTTTGCTCAAGCAGGGAGCTGACGCTGTAACGCGCGAAGAAGGACGGGTCGACACGGCGCTTGGTGGCCTCCCAGTTAACCGCCTTGGCGCCGTTTTCGCAGAACTTGACCATGCCGCTTTCCGGCGAGTCGCCCCACGCACAGCCCGGGCAGTCGAAACCGCCGTTCTGGTTGGTCTTGAGCATCATGCGCAGGTTTTTCAGCGCGTTGTCACTGGTCAGCCAGGCTTGGGTCACGCTGATCAGGGCGCCCCATCCACCGGCCGGACCTTTGTAAGGCTTGTAGCGCGGGACTGGGGTCTTGTCGGCTTGTTTGTGCATGCTCACGCTTTGTTCTCCAAGGCAGGGCTGTAAACCCGTGGCGCGCTGTGTTTAGGCAAATGGATCAGATTGAGGTTGTGACGACGTGCCCATTGCAGCGCCAGGCCCGTAGGCGAGGACAGGCTGACAAGGGTCTGAATGCCGGCACGCAAGACTTTTTGAATGAGTTCCAGGCTGCAACGGCTGGTGACCACGGCCAGGCCGCCAGTGGTCGGGATGTTCTGGCGGATCAATGCGCCGATCAGTTTGTCGAGGGCGTTGTGGCGGCCGATGTCTTCACGGCCCAGCAACAGTTGGCCCTGATCGTTCATGAACATGGCCGCATGGACCGCGCCGCAATGCTCGCCCAGCGGCTGAAATTCGCTCATGCGCTCGCGCAGCCCGTCCAGCCACTGGGCCGGAGGCAAAGGCGCGCCGGGCAGCACGTTGAGTTCGGGAAGCGCCTGTTCAACCGCTTCCACGCCACACAGCCCACAGCCGCTGGTGCCGGCGAGCTGTCGACGCTGGGTTTTCAGGTTCCAGAATGCGCGGCTGGCGATCTCGACTTCTGCCGTTTGCGCAGAGCCGCAGCCGCCGAGTTTGATGTCGTAGATTTCGTCTGCGGACTCGATGATGCCGCTGCCAATGCTGAAGCCGACGATGAAATCTTCCAGATCAGTCGGCGTCACCAGCATCACCGCCTGACTGATGCCGTTGTAAGCAATAGCCAGCGCCACCTCTTCGGCAAGCACGTTCGGCTCGCAGGTGTCGTGGGCAAGATTGGAGTAACTGTAAGACTGGCTTGCGGCGGGCGCGGGCAGTTGTTTTGCGGGCGCCGTGGTCTCCGTGTGCTTGGCTTGCATCAGGAATTACCGGCAGATTATTCAAGCCCTAAGCCTAGGCCTCCGGTCGGATAACGTCTAATCGCTAGTACTGATGCCGTGATAGATGACGTCGATCAAGAAGGCTCGATCATTTTCTGGTACAGCGCAAAACTGGCTTCGGCGAGTGCAGAGCGGGGCGCCGAGCGGCGCATGATCAGGCCCAGGCGGGCTAGCGTCTGAGCTTGTTCGATGGGCTGCAGGCGCAGGTGTTCGGTGAGGGTTTCCAGACCGCCATCCAGCGGCATGATTGCGCAGCAGAAGCCGCCATGAACCGCCTGCAGCAATTGATGCACCGCGTCGGTCTGGAGGATGGGCTGCGGATGCAGGCTGCGGCTGTGGAAGTTGTGATCGATCGACTGGCGAAAATGCATGCCGCTGGTGAGCATGCCCAGCGGCAACTCGATGAGGCTTTCCCAACTCAGCGGTTCTTCGCTGAAGCTGAAATAGCGCTGGTCGTACATCAGCCCCATGCGTGTTTCCGCCAGCTCCAGCGAGTCGAAGCGCTCGGTGTCGAGACGGTCCAGATAGGAGACGCCCAAGTCCAGACGGTTGCTCGCGAGCTGGTCCAGAATCTGCTCGGAACTGAGCGCCGACAGCTCGAAGCGCATGTTCGGATGAGTGCTGTGCAGGCGTTGCAACAGGGGCAGTGGATCGAAGTTGGACAGCGGCACCACGCCCAATCGCAACGTACCGACCAGATGACCCCGACAGGCAGCGGCTTCGGCCTGCAAGCCGTCGTAGGCTGCCAGTACCGTACGCGCCCAGGCCAGCACACGTTCGCCCGGTGCGGTGAACCCTTCGAAGCGCTGACCCCGGTTCACCAGTGGCAAGTCCAGCTCTTCCTCAAGGCTGCGCAGGCGCATGGACAGGGTTGGCTGAGTGATGTGGCACCGTGCGGCGGCCTGTCCGAAGTGACGGGTTTCGTCGAGGGCGATCAGGAATTTCAGCTGTTTGATGTCCATTGTCACTCCGCAAGGCACAGGGCTGGCCCGGCGATTCTAGCGCGGCAGGATGTCGCATGGGGGGTTGATTGCCGCCAGCTGCGTCAGTTGCGCGTGGGCAGCCTTACCCCTGCAATGCGCCGTGCCGCGGCTTACAAACCCTGAATCAGCTGGCGATAATCTTCGACTGCCGCGAATTCCTCGGTGTCTTTTGGCCCCTTGCGGCTGTCGGGTTCCCGGACCGCCAGCAGGTGTTTGACGCCGTAGCGTCCCGCGCTGCGCAGAATCGGCAGGGTGTCATCGATGAACAGGCTGCGCGCGGGATCGAAGTTGATATCGGCATGCAGCGCGTCCCAGAACTGCGGGTTCTCCTTGGGGAAACCGTAATCGTGAGAACTGATCAGACGCTCGAACCAGGGCGCCAGTTGCAGACGCTCCATTTTCAGCGAAAGCGAGTCTCGATGGGCGTTAGTGATCATGATCACGCGCTTGCCGGCCTGTTTGATGGCCGCCAGAAAGGTCTCCACGTCCGGCCGTAATGCGATCAGATGGGCAATCTCGACCTTCAGGTCCTTCACCGACAGCTTGAGTTCCGCACTCCAGAAATCAGTGCAATACCAGTTCAGCGTTCCCGCGTTCTTTTCGAACAGCGGCATGAGTTCCATCTTCGCCAGGCTCAGGCTCACGCCGTGCAACTGCGCATAGCGCTGGGGCAAATGCTCCAGCCAGAAATGGTTATCGAAATGCAGATCCAGCAGCGTTCCGTCCATATCCAGCAAAACGGTGTCGATATCGCGCCATGGCAAAGAAGGCATACAGGTCCTCGGCATTGAAAAAGTCACGGTGGCTTTCCGACGACGACATTCGGAAAACCCACGGTATAGTACCCCGTCTACGCCAAGGAGCCTGTCATGCGCCAGAAACCCACCGTGCTTGCCCGCGAAATCGTCGCCAGTAGTCGTCTGTTCCGAGTCGAAGAAGTGCAGTTGCGCTTCTCCAACGGCGTCGAGCGCGTGTATGAGCGTCTGGTCGGCCGTGGCAACGGTTACGGCGCCGTGATGATCGTGGCCATGCTCGATGCAGACCACGCGGTACTGGTCGAAGAATACTGCGGCGGCACCGATGAATACGAGTTGTCGCTGCCCAAGGGGCTGGTCGAGCCAGGCGAAGATGTGCTGGCCGCCGCCAACCGGGAACTCAAGGAAGAGGCAGGATTCGGGGCGCGCACGCTGGAACACTTGACCGAACTGTCGCTCTCGCCCGGTTACATGAGCCAGAAGATCCAGGTGGTGCTGGCGACCGATCTGTATGAAGAGCGTCTGCCTGGCGACGAGCCTGAGCCGATGCGAGTGGACAAGGTCAATCTGCGCGAGTTGTCGAGTCTTGTGCAGCACCCGCAGTTCACAGAAGGGCGGGCTCTGGCGGCGTTGTACCTGGCCCGCGACCTGCTCGCCCAGCGTGGGGATTTCAAGCCATGAGCCGAGCATTCGCCGATCTTCCGCACCCTCTGATGGCCCCCGTCGTCGAGCTTTGTCGTCGCGCGGGCGAAGCGATTCTGCCGTTCTGGCGCGCCGATGTGCACGTGATGGCCAAGGCTGATGAATCGCCTGTCACGGCTGCGGATCTGGCGGCCCACGACGTGCTGGCCGCCGGTTTGAAGGCGCTGGCTCCGGACATTCACATTCTGTCTGAAGAAGACGCCGACATCCCGCTGAGCGAGCGCGGGCAGTGGCAGCGCTGGTGGCTGGTGGACCCGCTGGATGGCACCAAGGAATTCATTTCCGGCAGCGAAGAATTCACGGTTAACGTCGCGCTGATCGAAAACGGTCGCGTGGTGTTCGGCGTGGTGTCGATGCCGACCACTCAACGCTGCTATGTCGGCGGCGCCGGGCTGGGTGCGTGGCGCAGTGACGATGACACGGACCTTGCGCCCATTCGCGTGCGCGACGTGCCGCCGAAGGGGGAGGCGTTCACGGTGGTCGCCAGCCGTCGTCACTCAAGCCCCGAGCAAGAGCGATTGCTGGCCGGGCTGTCTGCCGCAGTTGGCGAATTGCAACTGACCAACGTCGGCAGCTCGCTGAAGTTCTGCCTCCTGGCCGAAGGCGCTGCCGATTGCTACCCGCGTCTGGCGCCCACGTCGCAGTGGGACACCGCCGCCGCGCAGGGCGTGCTCGAAGGCGCAGGCGGTGTGGTGCTCGATCTGGCGGGAAATACGTTCGACTATCCGGCGCGTGAGTCGCTGCTCAACGGTTATTTTCTGGCGTTGCCGGCAGAGGCCGCATGGCGCGAGGCGTTGGTCGAATTGGCGAAGGGCTGACACTGCGTGTCGCCCAGGCGTAGATCCTGTGGGGAGGAGCTTGTTCGCGAAGCCTGATTTCCACCCGCTGCATCTCTACAACATGCACCGGCCTCTTCCCGGCTAAAGCCGGTCCTACGCACGCCGCAAGCTTTTCGCAGGACGGGGTGCGGCCGGTCCTACGCACGCCGCAAGCTTTTCGCAGGACGGGGTGCGGCCGGTCCTACGGACGCCGCAAGCTTTTCGCAGGACGGGGTGCGGCCAGTCCTACGGACGCCGCGAGCTTTTCGCAGGACGGGGTGCGGCCAGTCCTACGGACGCCGCGAGCTTTTCGTAGGACCGGCTTTAGCCGGGAAGGCGTCAGTTTTGTCGACGTGGATCGATGGGGCATTAAACACAGTTGGCTCACGCCCAGAAGTGTTCGCAGCGCAGTCAGCGATGCAACACATACTGGCCGACAAACTCCACCGCCGACTCATCCGAGTCCTGCGCCACGATGCGGGTGTTCAGAGACAGCCGCGCGCGCCCTCGGCGCTGATACATCTTCACGAACCTGTCCCACGTCGCATCGTCCGGCGCGTCGCAGATCGCCACGCCATCGCGCTTGACCGGGAGGGGATAGCTGATCTGCCCCTCCTGAATCACGATATGGCCGTCGTCGATGCCGGCTTCCTTCAGGCGCAGATACAGCCAGCCCCAGCCCGCCAGCACCGCGCCGCAATACAGGCTGCCGCCGAACAACGTGCTCTTGTGGTTGATGTTCTGTGCCAGCGGCAGATGCAGGCGCAACTGATGGTTTTGCCAGCTGATCACCTGCATGCCCATGTCGCGGGTCAGGGGAATGTCCTGGTGCAGAACCTCCTGCAGCTCGCGGGCTTTCGAATGTGGATCAATCGTTGTCATCGGAACCGCCACCACTGAACGTCAGGCCATGTTTACGCAACTTGTCGTGCAGGGTCTTGCGTGGCACGCCCAGCGCTTCGGCCAGGCTGCGAACGGAGCTGTGCGGGCGGGTCAGTTCGGCGGCGATCAGGGCGCGTTCAAACGCCTCGACCTGCTCGCTCAGCCCGCCGCCGGACGAAGGCAGGTCATCCTGTGGAGCGCCTTCCAGCTCAAGCTCGAGTCCCAGGGCAAAGCGCTCGGCGGCATTTTGCAGCTCGCGCACGTTGCCCGGCCAGCTGTGTCGCAGCAGCATCGCCCTGTGTCCCGGCTGAAGTTCGTGGCGCGGCAACCCGTGGCGCAGGCTGGCGCCATCGGCGAAATGCTGGAACAGCACCAGCGCATCTTCGCCCCGTTCGCGCAACGGCGGAATACGCAGCGGCGCGACGTTGAGCCGGTAGTACAAGTCCGGCCGGAATCTGCCCTGATCAGCGGCTTGCCGAAGGTCTTCCTTGGTCGCCGCAATGACCCGGATGTCCAGCGGGATCAGCTGATTGCCACCGAGCCGCTCGACCACCCGCTCCTGCAACAGACGCAGCAGCTTGACCTGCACGTCCATGCTCATGCTCTCGATTTCGTCGAGGAACAGCGTGCCGCCGTTGGCGAATTCGAATTTGCCGATGCGGCGCTTTTGCGCGCCCGTGAACGCGCCGGGTTCGTGACCGAACAACTCGCTTTCAACCACTGACTCCGCCAGCGCTCCGGCGTTGATCGCCACGAACGGGCCATTCCGGCGGTTGGACAGATCATGCAATGCGCGCGCGACGACTTCTTTGCCAGCGCCGGTTTCACCCAGAATCAACACATCGGCCTTGGTGGCCGCGAGTGCGCCGATCTGATCGCGCAATCGCTGGATCGACGTGCTGAGGCCGACGAGCCGTGTGCTCAATTGCTGGCGGTCGCTGAGTTCCAGACGCAGGCTGCGATTGTCCAGCACCAGACGGCGCAACGCCAGGGCGCGCCGCACGCTGTCGAGCAGGGCGTCGCTGGCGAAGGGTTTTTCAAGGAAGTCATACGCGCCCGCGCGCATCGCCTGCACCGCAAGCGGTACATCGCCGTGCCCGGTGATCAGCAACACCGGAAGCTCAGGGTCTTGCGCGTGCAACTGATTCAGCAGTTCAAGGCCATCGATGCCGGGCATGCGAATGTCGCTGACGATCACGCCCGGCCAGTCGCGCTCGATTCGGGCCTGCACACCTTTGGCGTCGCTCAGCGGCAGAATTTTCAGGCCGGCCAGATCCAGGGTCTGGCTCAGTGCCTGGCGCAAGTGCGGGTCGTCGTCGATCAGCACAACCTGTATGCGGCTGTCGATGGCGGTGTCCGTGGTCATGCAGATAGATCCTCCGGCGGTTGAAGGTTGACTCCCGAGGCACCGGTGCGCATACGCAACGTCAGCAGCGCGCCGCCTTCGGGATGATTGGCGAACAGCAGCTCGCCGCCCAGTGCGCGCATCAGCGTATCGCAGATCGCAAGCCCGAGCCCCAACCCCTGTGTGCGGGTCTTGGTGGTGAAAAACGGTTCGCGGGCATGTTCCAGCGCTTCCCTGGAAAAGCCCGGACCGTTGTCCCGAATGTACAGGCTGACGCCCTCGGCATTGTGCTCGGCACTTATCCACAGTTTGCGCGGCGGGCCTTTTTCGGTCAGTGCATCCAGCGCGTTCGCGAGCAGATTGCCCAGCACCTGGCGCAAGCGCGTCTCGCCTGCCTGAACCCACAACGTGGCGTCGGGCAGGTCACGGATCAGCTCCACTTCCATTGCCCGGCGACGCTTGGCAAGCAGCGCCAGTGCATCGTCCAGCGCCGGTTGCAGCGCCACGCTTTCAGGGGCATGACGATCCCGCCGTGCGAATGCGCGCAAATGAGCAATGATCGAGGCCATGCGCCCGGTCAGTTCGCTGATCAGTTTCAGGTTGCCCCGGGCGTCGTCAGTGCGTTGATGATCGAGCAGCACTTCGGCGTTCTCTGCGTAGCTGCGGATCGCCGCCAATGGCTGATTGAGTTCGTGACTGATGCTGGCCGACATTGTCCCCAGCGCCGACAACTTGCCTGCCTGAACCAGCTCGTCCTGAGCGCGGAAAAGCTCTTGTTGCGCCTGCTCGCGCTCCAGCACTTCCTGACGCAGGCGTCGGTTGAGCCCTTCCAGATCGCTGGTACGCTCGATTACCCGCGCTTCCAGCTCACGCCGTGCCCGCGCCTCGAAGTCGATCCGGTCCAGATAATGTCGGCGCCGCTGCATCATGATGCCCAGCAGCAGCATCAACACCAGCAGCGTCGCGCCGCCAACGGCGACAACCGTGCGCACAGGCCGTGACACCAGCACCTTGGGCGCGAGAATGTTCACGCTCCAGCCGGTTTCATCAATCTGCTGGGTTTGCGTCAGCCAACCGTTCTCGTCCAGTTGCAGCGGCCTGGGATCCCGGGTCGGGTAGGGCTGAATGGCGATGATCGCTTGCTTTTCTTCTTCGCTGAGCGGCCGGGTGGCCCTGAAGCGCCAGCTGGGGTTGGAGGTCAGAATCACGACACCGTTGTGGTCGGTGACCAGCAGTTGTTCAGGAGTCTTGCCCCACAGCGTTTCAGTCAGGTCCAGATCGACCTTGACCACGAGCACGCCGATCACGGTGTTGCCGTCGCGCACGGCGGCGGCGAAGAAGTAACCGCGTTTGGCCGACGTGGTTCCCAGGCCAAAGAAACGGCCGAGATTGCCTGCCATCGCGTTGCTGAAGTAAGGGCGGAACGCGAAGTTGCGACCGACGAAACTGTCGCGTTTGTCCCAGTTCGAAGCGGCAAGGGTGTCGCCGTTCGGCGCCATCAGGTAGATCACTTCGGCACCGGTCTGGCGCGCGGTATTCATCAACAGCTGGTTGGCGTTGTCCTGGGTGTATTTGTCCTGAGGGTTGGCGAGCATGGCGCGCAGGCCGGGGAGGTCGCCCAGAATTTGCGGCAAGACTTCGTAGCGGTGCAGGGTGCCGAGCAGGTTGGCGACGTACAGATCGAGTGTCTGGCGATTCTGGCTCAACAGTTCGTTGCGATAGTAATGCTCGGCCAGACGTTCGAGCGGCCACAGCAGCGGCGCCAGGCACAGCGCAAGCAGGGCGAGGCTGCGCCATCGGGGGCGGCGTGGTAGAGAGGAAGTGCTGGTCATTGAATCGCCCGAGTGGTCCGTTGCGATGCCTGGTTCATGCCGTTCAGGTTACGTTGCCTGAACCGGCCTCTTCGTGAGCAAGCTCACTCCCACATTGAATGCCGTTCGCTTTGGAGCAAACTTTGCCAAAAAGGAATGGTATTCGCTGTGGAGCAATTCACTCCATCAGGAAATGGCATCCGGGGGAATGGCTCAATTCTGCAGGGGAACGTATTCCTTGTGGGAGTGAGCTTGCTCACGAAGGCGGCCGTTCAGGCGCAGCAGCGTGCTCCGCCCGGCTGCCGTGGCATCGGTTGGCGCCATTATGCCTAGCGCTGCTGCGCTAAGCACTCCAGCATTGCATCGTGCCAGTCTGGTTGGCTCACGCCCCATTCACGCTGCAGGCGACTGCAATCCAGGCGCGAATTGAGCGGGCGAACGGCGGGGGTCGGGTAGGCGCTGGATGGGGTGGGCTCAAGGACCGCGCATGGCTTGCCGTCTTTGACCAGTTGCTCGCCAATGGCTTGAGCGAAGCCGAACCACGAAGTCTCGCCACTGGCCGTCAGGTGATACACGCCCCAGGCGCCGGGCCTGCCTTCGCGCCAGCGCTCGATCAACTGCCGCGTGCTCTGGGCGATGGTGCCTGCCCACGTCGGCGCGCCGATCTGGTCAGCAACGATGGTGAGCTTCTCGCGCTCCTGCAGCAGGCGCTGCATGGTCAGCAGAAAGTTGCGTCCTGTCAGCGAATAGACCCAACTGGTGCGCAGAATGAGTGACTGACCGCCCGCTGCCGTGATCGCCTGCTCACCCGCCAGCTTGCTCTTGCCGTACACCCCGAGAGGGTTTGGCGCGTCATGCTCGTTCCACGTTCCATCTTTGCTGCCATCGAATACATAGTCGGTGGAGTAGTGAATGAACGGGATCCCCAGCGCTGCGGCTTCTTGAGCAAAAACGCCCGGCGACGTCGCATTGATCGCGAAAGCCAGATCCGGTTCGCTCTCGGCCTGATCCACCGCCGTGTGCGCGGCAGCGTTGATGATCAGATCCGGCTGAATGCGGCGGACCACCTCGCCGATAGACTCGGGCCGGCTCAGGTCCAGTTGCTCGCGACCCAACACGATCAACTCGCCCAGATCCTTCAGGCTCTGCTGCAACGCCTGCGAGACCTGCCCGTGCTGTCCGCTGATCAATATCCGCAGCGGTGCACTCATTCGAAGACGTCCGCGTCTTTGAGGGTCTTCCCGACCTGATCCTTGGCCGACAGCTTCGGCGGCTCCGTCAGGCCCCAGTCGATGGCCAGTTCTTCATCGTCCCAGCGAATGCAGCGCTCAGCCGACGGCGTGTAGTAGTCAGAGGTCTTGTACAGGAATTCGGCGTAATCGCTCAGCACCAGAAACCCGTGGGCGAATCCTGGCGGGATCCACAGCTGCCTGGCGTTCTCGGCGGACAGCTCAAGCCCGAACCATTTACCGAAATGGCTCGAGCCGCGACGGATATCCACAGCGATGTCGAGCACCTTACCCGCCGTGACCCGCACCAGTTTGCCCTGCGGGTTTTCGATCTGATAATGCAGGCCGCGCAACACGCCTTTCTGCGAGCGTGAGTGGTTGTCCTGCACAAATTGCGCGTCGACCCCGGTTGCCTCGGCGAAGGCCTTGGCATTGAAGCTCTCGTAGAAGAAGCCACGCTCATCGCCGAACACCTTGGGTTCGATGATGAGGACTTCTGGCAACTCAGTCTCGATGACGTTCACTGGCTTTCCCCTGCGACTTTGAACAGGTACTGACCGTAGCCGGTCTTGCCGAAATAGTCAGCCCGTTTGAGCAGGTGTGCGCGGTCGATCCAGTCATTCTGGAACGCGATCTCTTCAAGGCATGCGACCTTCAGGCCTTGTCGGTGCTCGATGGTCTGCACGTATTGCGACGCATCGAGAAGGCTGTCGTGAGTCCCGGTATCGAGCCAGGCGAAGCCGCGGCCAAAGCGCTCGACGCGCAGATCGCCGCGCTTGAGGTAGGCGTTGTTGACGTCAGTGATCTCAAGCTCGCCGCGGGGCGATGGCTTGACGTTCTTGGCGATCCGGATCACTTCGTTATCGTAGAAATACAGCCCGGTGACGGCGTAGCTGGACTTCGGCGCCTTGGGTTTTTCCTCGATGGACAATGCGTGCCCGTCCTTGTCGAAGTCGATCACGCCAAAGCGTTCCGGGTCTTTGACCCAATAGCCAAACACAGTTGCGCCGGCTTTCTGCTCAGCTGCGCGCTTGAGTTGGTCGCTGAAGTGCTGACCGTGGAAGATGTTGTCACCCAGAATCAGGCAGACCGAATCATCACCGATGAATTCTTCGCCGATCAGAAACGCCTGCGCCAGCCCGTCAGGTTTGGGCTGCTCGGCATAATGGAAATGCACGCCGAACTGGCTGCCGTCGCCCAACAGCGCTTTGTATTGGGGAAGGTCCAGCGGCGTCGAGATAATCAGGATTTCCTTGATGCCCGCCAGCATCAACACCGAGATCGGGTAATAGATCATCGGTTTGTCGTAGATAGGCAGCAGTTGTTTGGAGACCCCGAGGGTGATGGGGTGCAAACGGGTGCCGGAGCCACCAGCCAGTACAATTCCTTTAGTCATGCGATCAGATCCTTCACGTTGGTGCCCAAGCGTTCACCTTGATAGCTGCCGTCCTGCACGTTGCGGCACCATTCCAGGTTGTCCAGATACCACTGCACGGTTTTGCGCAGCCCGGATTCAAAGGTCTCTTCCGGCTTCCAGCCCAGTTCGCGCTCGATCTTGCTGGCGTCGATGGCGTAGCGCATGTCATGGCCGGGGCGATCGGTGACGTAAGTGATCAGGTCCGCGTAGTTGGCCACGCCTTTGCGCTGTTCCGGCGCCAGTTCCTCGAGTAGCGCGCAGATCCCGTGCACGACATCGATGTTCTTCTGCTCGTTGTGGCCACCGATGTTGTAGGTCTCACCGACCTTGCCCTCGGTGACAACCTTGAGCAGTGCGCGGGCGTGGTCTTCGACGAACAGCCAGTCACGCACTTGCAGGCCGTTGCCATAGACGGGCAGCGGTTTGCCGGCCAGGGCATTGAGGATCACCAGCGGAATGAGTTTTTCGGGAAAGTGGAACGGACCGTAGTTGTTCGAGCAGTTGGTGACCACGACCGGGAGGCCGTAGGTGCGCTGCCAGGCCCGGACCAGATGGTCCGAAGCAGCCTTGCTGGCCGAATACGGCGAGCTTGGCGCATAAGGTGTCGTCTCGGTGAACAGGTCGTCGACCCCGTGCAGGTCGCCATACACTTCATCGGTCGAGATGTGATGGAAGCGAAAGGCCGCGCGTTCGGCTTCAGGCAAGGTCTGCCAGTAGCCACGGGTCGCTTCGAGCAGGCTGTACGTGCCGACGATGTTGGTCTGAATGAATTCTGACGGTCCATCGATCGAGCGGTCGACATGCGATTCGGCCGCCAGGTGCATGATCGCATCGGGTTTGAAGCGCGCCAGCACTTTGCTGACGCCGGCCTGATCGACGATGTCCTGCTGAACGAACTCATAACGAGTGTTGGTTGCGATGCTCTGCAGCGATTCGAGGTTGCCTGCGTACGTCAGTTTGTCGAAGTTCAGTACGTCATGGTCGGTGTTGTTGATCAAATGGCGGATCAGCGCAGAACCGATAAAACCGGCGCCACCGGTGACAAGTATTCGCATAGCTAAACCTTCTTCCCTGGATGGACGTCAAGATACGAAGCATAGCTTGTGGGCGGGCGGTGCCCACGCGCAAGGCGCAAAGCGCCCATCGGCCATGAAATTAATTGATTGCCAAGCCCTGAAAGCGTCATAAAACCGCCGCGACTGTTTCACGGGCTTAACGGCTACGCTATCTATCGATCAGTTCTGGTTTTTCTTTATGACCCCTCGCGGTGGGGTTGCCTAAAACCCGTGCAACTGGCGATATTGCCTGCTTCCTCTCGTTTACAGGGCTTTCGCTCATGCCGCTCGCCACCTTGATTCGTCGATCCAGTCTTCCGTGCCCGGAAATCAGCGCTGCGCAGGCTGCCGGATTGCTGGCGACGTATTACGGGCTGTCGGGATCGTTGAAGGAGCTGGGTAGTCATCAGGATCGTAATTTCCTGCTCGATTGCAGTGACGGGCGGCGTTTCGTGCTGAAAATCTGCCACGGCGATTACTCGACGGCAGAGCTGCAAGCCCAGCACGCAGCGCTGGCGCACCTGCGCAATCGGCCTGACGTGCGAGTCCCGGCGGTGCAGCGCACACTGGATGGTCAGGACCTGCTGTCCATCGAAGTCGACGGCAATGCGGTGCACGCCCGGCTGCTGGAATTCATCGACGGCCAGCCCCTTGCTCATGTCTCGCACCTGAGCCCTCACGTTGCCACCCGGTTGGCCGAACTGTGCGCCAGAGCCGACAGGGCGCTGGCCGACTTCGAACATCCGGGGCTTGCGCGCATTCTGCAATGGGACCCGCGCCACGCCAGCGCGCTGATCAAGCATCTGCTGCCGGTCATCGACAGCGCCGAGAAGCGCGCTTGCATCGCTGAAGCAGCCGAGCAAGCGCACGCCCATCTGTTGCCGTTGATCAGCGCGCTGCCGGTGCAGGCCATCCACATGGACATCACCGAATACAACGTGGTCTGGGAGCGCGACGCTCATCATCAGTGGCAACTGAAGGGGCTGATCGACTTCGGCGATCTGGTCAGCACCTGGCGCATCGCCGACTTGTCGGTGACCTGCGCGGCGTTGCTTCACCATGCCGAGGGCGACCCGCTTTATATAGTGCGGGCCATCAAGGCGTATCACGCGATCAACCCGCTTGGCAGCGAAGAGCTGCAAGCGTTGTGGCCGCTGATCGTGGCGCGTGCAGCCGTGCTGGTGCTCAGCAGCGAGCAACAGGCGAGTATCGAGCCGGACAACGCCTACATTCAGGCCAACCTTGCCAGCGAATGGAACATCTTTGATGTGGCGACTTCGGTACCGGTGGCGTTGATGCAAGCGGCGATTCTCGACGCCGTGGGCGAACGTGCGGAAGAGGACGTCGTCGAGACATTTTCTCCCCTGTTGCCGAGTTTGAGCGATCAGCCTTTCACAATGATCGATCTGGGTGTGCTCAGCGAACATTTCGATGCGGGCAACTGGGAGCAGTCCGGAATCGACGAGCGTTTACTCAAGGAAGCCGCGCAGCGCCATGGCCTGACAGCGAGCCGCTACGGCGAATATCGGCTGTCGCGAACCCTGCCGGACAGCGCGAAAGAGCCGGAGACATTCGCCCTGCATGTGGAATTGCAGATTCCCCACGGCACCGCCGTGCACGCGCCGTTCGCCGGCTCGCTGCGCCACACCGCAGATGGTGCGCTGCTGCTGAAGGGCGCCGAGTCGAGCCTGCGTCTCTGGGGCGTGCGTTCGGACTTCGATTCGGGCGTCGAATTCGGGGCCGGCGACGTCGTCGGTCAGGGCGGCGGTTCGCTGATCGTGCAGCGGTGTTCGCTCCCGGATCTGAGCCCGCCGTTGTTCACAACACCATCGCGCGCGGCCGCGTGGCGCACGCTGTGTCCTTCACCCAGGCGCTTGCTGGGCTTTGACTGTGACGCCCCGGCGCTGGAAAACCCGGAAGAGTTGCTGGCGCGTCGGGATGCCAGTTTTGCCCGCTCGCAAAAGCATTATTACCAGGCGCCACCGCAGATCGAGCGGGGTTGGCGCAATCATCTGATCGACATGCACGGCCGCTCCTATCTGGACATGCTCAACAATGTCGCGGTGCTCGGTCACGGTCATCCGCGCATGGCGCAGGTCGCGGCGCGGCAGTGGTCATTGCTCAACACCAACTCGCGTTTTCACTACGCGGCCATCGCTGAGTTCTCCGAGCGGCTGCTGAAGCTCGCGCCTGAGGGTATGGACCGGGTATTTCTCGTCAACAGCGGCACCGAAGCGAACGATCTGGCCATCAGGCTGGCGTGGGCTTACAGCGGCGGGCGCGATGTGCTGAGCGTGCTGGAGGCCTACCACGGCTGGTCCGTGGCGACCGATGCGATCTCTACTTCCATCGCTGATAACCCGCAAGCCCTCAGTACGCGCCCGGATTGGGTTCATCCGGTGGTTGCGCCCAACACTTGGCGTGGCGAATTCCGAGGCCCCGACAGCACACCGTTCTATCTGAAAAGTGTCGAGGCGCACCTGAGCCGGCTGGCCGAGCAGGGACGCCAGGTTGCCGGATTCATCTGCGAGCCGGTGTATGGCAATGCCGGCGGGATTTCGCTGCCGCCCGGGTATCTGCAGCAGGTCTATCAGAAGGTGCGCGAGCAGGGCGGCGTGTGCATCGCCGACGAGGTGCAAGTCGGCTATGGCCGTCTGGGCCACTATTTCTGGGGCTTTGAGGAACAGGGCGTGGTGCCGGACATCATCACCATGGCCAAGGGAATGGGCAACGGCCACCCGCTCGGCGCTGTCATCACGCGTCGCGAGATTGCCGAGGCGCTGGAGGCTGAGGGGTATTTCTTCTCGTCTTCGGGGGGAAGCCCGGTCAGTTGCCGGATCGGCATGGCTGTACTGGATGTCATGGAAGAGGAGCAGCTTTGGGAGAACGCGCGGTCGGTGGGCGATTACTTCAAGGAGCGGCTGATGGCGCTCATTGATAAACATCCACTGGTCGGCACTGCCCATGGTTCCGGCTTCTATCTGGGACTGGAGCTGGTGCGTGATCGCCAGACCCTGGAGCCTGCCACCGAAGAAACCACGTACCTGTGCGATCGGTTGCGCGAGCTGGGGATATTCATGCAGCCGACTGGCGATTACCTGAACATCCTGAAGATCAAGCCGCCGATGGTGACCACCCGTCGCAGCGTGGATTTCTTCGTGGATAACGTGTCGAAGGTGCTGAGCGAGCTCGAAGGCTGAGTGTCCCCGATGCGTCAGCTGACAGATTATTATCCGCCAGATTTGACAACCTGCAGCCCTAAAGGCAGGAAATGGCTTTTTTATTCGATTTTTATCGTCTATAAGGTGCGTTCTCTGCCGCTAAGCTTCGACGAACAGATGGAGTCCTGAATACCGTGACCACTCTCAACAGCACACCCCGCGTCGATGGCTTTTATATGCCAGCCGAATGGGCCCCGCAAACCCAGACCTGGATGGTCTGGCCCGAGCGTCCGGACAACTGGCGTCTGGGCGGCAAACCGGTGCAGAGCGCCCATGTCGCGGTGGCCAAGGCGATCGCCCGTTTCGAGCCTGTGACTGTCGCGGTGTCCGCGGCTCAGTACGACAACGCCCGGGCCCGTCTGGACGTGCCGAACATTCGTGTCGTCGAGATCAGCAACGACGACGCATGGGTGCGCGATACCGGCCCGACCTTTGTCATCAATGACAGCGGCGAAGTACGGGGCGTGGATTGGGATTTCAACGCGTGGGGTGGTTTCGACGGCGGCCTGTATTCGCCCTGGAACCTGGACTCCGCGCTGGCAAGCAAGGTGCTGGAAATCGAACGCTGCCCTCGTTATGCCACCAAAGGTTTCGTGCTTGAAGGCGGCTCGATTCATGTCGACGGCGAAGGCACGCTGATCACCACCGAGGAATGCCTGCTCAACCGCAATCGCAACCCGCACCTGAATCGGGAAGAGATCGAAACGGTGCTGCGCGATCATCTGTCGGTCGAGAAGATCATCTGGCTGCCGGACGGTCTGTACAACGACGAAACAGACGGCCACGTGGATAACTTCTGCTGTTACGTGCGGCCTGGCGAAGTCCTGCTGGCCTGGACGGATGACCCGAAAGACCCGAACTTCCCGCGTTGCCAGGCGGCAATGGGTGTTCTGGAAAACGCCCGTGACGCAAAAGGCCGGCCTTTCATCGTGCACAAAATGCCGATCCCCGGTCCCTTGTTCGCCACGCAAGAAGAGTGCGATGGCGTTGATCAGGTGCACGGCAGCCAGGAGCGCAACCCTTCGGTGCGTCTTGCCGGATCGTATGTGAACTTCCTGATCGTCAACGGCGGAATCATTGCCCCAAGCTTCGAAGATCCACTGGACGAAACGGCCCGTCAGATCCTTCAGAAATTGTTCCCGGAGCATGAGGTCGTGATGGTGCCGGGCCGCGAGCTGTTGCTGGGCGGCGGCAACATTCACTGCTTGACCCAGCAACAGCCGGCGCCACATCGCCGCTGAGTTGGTTCACTTCTTGCTGTCATGAAGCCCATCGAACGATGGGCTTTTTTGTGGGTAGCGTTTTCTCGAGTGCCCCGCGAAACAGCGCCATCGGGTTACCTGAACAGTTACCCGGTTCGTTCGTCTGTAACAAAAGCGCCGTAGATTTCGCGGTCCAAGACGCAAGAGGTTATCCCTATGAACGCAGGTCATGAGTCGCGAGTGACTCGAGGTTTGTCTGCGAGCAGTGAAGCACGGCAGATGATGGCGGACTGGTTACGGATAACCCAGGCTCCCCGTTTACAGGAGCAGGCACAGACACCCGATTACCGGGACATGTTGGTCAAACGCTACCCACGCGGCCTGATCAACGATGCAGAGCTTGAGGCACTGCTGGGCATTCTTCACGGCTGAAACGTGCGCCTTTCACCTGTCGGGAAGGGCGTAAGCCGTATGTCTGTTCGGGGTTCATCAAATTGACATGCCCGTATGCGGCGGATAGCATTCGCGCCTCCACCGCCTGTGGCCAAGCGCCATGTACGTGCATCAGTAGTCCACTGCGATGATTTCGTGCTGGCTTCCGGAGTGCTTTTTTCGTTCCGGGAGACGCAATTACCTGTCCGGGTATTTGCCACAGCGCGCGATTAATCTGCTCACAAGGACAACAAGATGAAACAGCGTATCGGTTTGCTCGCTCTGGGCATCTTCGCCGCCAGCCACGCCATGGCGGACGGCCAGGCAGACGCCAACGGCTTTGTCGAAGACAGCAGCCTGAAGGTCAATCTGCGTAACGCGTACATCAATCGCGATTACAAGAACGGCCCTCAAGACCGCGCCGAGTGGGGCCAGGCGTTCATGGCCAACTATTCGTCCGGTTTCACCCAGGGCACCGTCGGCGTGGGCGTCGATGCATTCGGCCTGTACGCGGTACGTCTGGACGGTGGCAAGGGCAAGAGCGGCGCCGGCGGTATCGACTTCTTCAAGCAAGGCGACAGCGGCAATGCAGCCGATGACCTGCAGCGCTTCGGCGGCGCGGTCAAATTCCGCATTTCCAACACCGTGCTCAAATACGGCGACATGATGCCCGAGCTGCCGGTGCTGAGTTACGACAACTCGCGTCTGCTGCCAGAAACCTACACCGGCACCATGATCACATCCGAAGAGATCAAGGACCTCAAGCTGGTGGCTGGCCGTTTCACCGGTCTGACCCGCAAAAGCGCCGAAGGCCGTGACAGCGGCGACCTGAAGAGCATCAACGTCTACGGTGCCGCCTACAAGTTCACCGACGCCCTGAGCGGCGCGTTCTACGCCTCCGACGACGAAGACACGCTGAAGAAGCAGTACGTGAACCTGAATTACGTCTGGGCACTGCCGAAAGATCAGTCGCTGACCTTCGACTTCAACGGTTACAAGACCAAGCTGGACAAGGACGTTGCGGTCAATGACGACCGTGACAACAAGATCTGGTCCCTGGCCGCGACGTGGGCTGTGGGCATCCACTCCTTCACCATCGCGCACCAGCGCAGCACGGGTGAAACCGGCTACAACTACGGTGGCTACCGCAACAACGGCGGTTTCAGCGATGGCGGTAACACCATTTACCTGTCCAACTCCTACTGGTCGGACTTCAACGGCAAGGATGAGCGCTCCTGGCAGGCCGGCTATGGCGTGAACCTGGCCACCGTCGTCACGCCTGGCCTGAGCTACAAGGTTGCTTATGTTCGTGGCGACAACATCGACGACAGTTCAGGCCGTGGTCGTGGCGAAGAGCGCGAACTGTTCAGCCAACTGAGCTACGTCGTGCAGAGCGGTCCGGCAAAAGACCTGTCCGTGCGTCTGCGCAACTCGTTCCTGCGCGTTTCCAACGATGTCGATCAGTACAACGTTGGCGGTAACGAAACCCGCATCTTCATCGACTACCCGATCAACGTTTTCTGATGTTGAACGGCTGTTGAGCTGACGTTGCAAAGAGCGCCCCGGTCCCGTGACCGGGGCGTTTTTGTTTCGTCGGTCGATCTTCCGTTAACATCGCACTTTCCCACTTTCGCCGGTCACCCTCATGGCCCTTGCCGCGCCGCCCGATCTCTCCGACACCGCCGTCGCGGTGCAGCCTTTGTCCCGAACGTATCCGCGCGGTTTGTACATTGAGCCGCATGAACACGACTGGGGACAGGTGCTGTATGCGATGTCGGGCGTGATGTGGGTGGAAACGCCGCACGAGGCGCTGGTCGTGCCACCGCAACGCGCCGTGTGGTTGCCGCCCGGCGTGCCCCATGGCATTCGGGTCGTCTCGGACCTGGAAATGCGCAATATCTATCTGCGTCCCGCGTTGGCTCACACGCTGGACACGACGGTTCAGGTGCTGGAAGTCGGCCGACTGCTGCGCGAACTGATCGTTGGCCTGGTCGCCGAGCAGGACAAGGACTCCGAGTATTACGACGCCCTGGCCGGGCTTGCGCTGCTCGAGCTCAAGCGGGCCAGGCGTTCGCTGTTGAAGGTGCCAATGCCCGATGACAGTGACCGCCGGCTGATGAATGTCTGCCAGGCGGTGATGGTCGAGCCCTCGATTGATATTCCGTTCGAGCAGCATGCGGAAAATGCGGGAGCGAGCGTTCGAACGCTGTCGCGCCTGTTTCTGGCCGTACTCGGCATGGGGTTCGCGGAGTGGCGGCGGCAGGTGCAACTGGCGACTGCGGTGGCCGAGATCATTCAAGGCGTGCCGGTCAGCGTGATCGCCCGATCCATGGGTTACTCGCCCAGCAGCTTCAGTGACATGTTCCGCCGCGAACTGGGCATGGCGCCGTCGCAATATCCCTTGGGTGAGCAGGCAGGCTGACGCCGCTGATCACTGTCCGAAATTCAGAAGTACTTGGCCGGTAGCCTTTTCGGCCTCTCCTTACACTCTGGTTATCGCTTGACGCCGCCGCGCCGCAATTGTGCCGCGCGCCGCCAGATTTCCGGAGTTCGCCATGAGTTACATCATCTCCCTTGCCATCGGTATCGCCGTCGGATTGCTGTACGGCGCCCTGGATTTTCGCTCACCGGCGCCGCCTTTGGTCGCGCTTGTCGGCCTGCTCGGCATGCAGGCAGGCGAGAAGCTGTGGCCGATGGGCCGGCAGTTGTTCGCCAACCTGATTTCTTGAATCGACCCGAATCTTCCGTCTGACACCTGGATTTGACGCTATGAAAGCACTGCAATTTTCCCGAACCGGCGACCTGGCTGCGCTGGAAGTCGTCGAGCTGCCAACACCCGTGCCTGCAGAAGGTGAGGTGCTGGTGCAGATCAAAGCGGCGGGCTTGAACCCCAGCGACGTCAAGAACGTGCTCGGGCGCTTCCCGTACACCACGCTGCCCCGCGTTCCAGGCCGCGATTTCTCCGGCGTGGTGATTGAAGGCCCGCAGGAACTGGTCGGCCAGGAAGTGTGGGGCACCGGCAATCAGATCGGTTTTTCGCGCAATGGCTCCCACGCCGCTTACATCACGCTCTCGGCCAAAGGTGTCGCACTCAAACCCAAGTCCTTGAGTTTCGCTCAGGCCGCCAGCCTTGGCGTGCCTTACACCACTGCGTGGGACGCGCTTGAGCGCAGCCTCGTGGGCGCCAACACGCGCCTGCTGGTGATTGGTGCGAATGGCGCGGTGGGCAGCGCGGCCATTGCCTTGGCACGGGTGCGGGGCGCGCAAGTGCTGGCGGCGGTGCGTCGTCCCGAGCAGCTTAAAGCGCTGCGCGAGCAAGGCTTCGAGGCGATTCTGCTCGAAACGCCTGAGCAGCTGGGCGCGCAGGTCAATGAAGTGTTTCCGGGCGGCGCCGAAGTGATTTTCGACACCACAGGCTTCTGGCTGCCGGCCGCGGTGCCAGCGCTCGCGCAGTTCGGCCGCATTGCGATCATTGCTGCACCGGTGGACGGCCATGTGCAACTGCCGGCGCTGGCGCTCTACCGCAAGGGCGGCTCGGTGGTGGGCATCAACTCGCTGTTGTACGGCGTTGAGGCCTGTGCTCGCATGCTGGAGCAGTTCGGCAAGCTGTTCGACGACGGCACGCTGCCATTGCCCAACGGACTGATCGAGTCACCGCTGGAAGACGGCCCCGCGCGTTACGCCCAAGTGAACGCAGGCGCAGCCGAGAAAGTCATTCTGCTGCCTTGATCGGCAATCGCCGGGCAGGCAGACAACGTCTGTCCGGCGTTCACCAGGCCGGCAGACCTTTCAGGTACGAGGCCTCGGTGCGGGCAGCGGTGCCATCGCTCTGCAGCGTGTCGAGCGCCTTTCGCAGGCTCTCTACCATCTGTGAATCGCACTCTTTCGAGCAGGCCAGATACAGGTTTGCAGTCATCAAAACACGGCTCATCACCAGCGGCCGGTCGCTGATCTGCTTCCAGATGTAGCGCGTTTCCGGCACCCCGTTGAACCAGGCATCGACGCGCCCTTTGAGCAGCATCTGTGCCGGGTTGTCACCGATTTTCAAGGGATAGATCTGCGAGGCCGGGAAGCCTTCTTCGCGCAGCCGGGTTTCCTGCGCGGTTCCAATGCCGACGGCGATCAACTTGAAGGCCTTGCGCGCCTCGTCGAAGCTGTCGACCCGACGATCGAGGCTGAAAAATGTCCGGTCCATCGTCAGAAGCGGGGCAATCCAGGTGAAGCTGTTCTCGCGGCTTTGAGTGCGGGTCAGCGGCGCAATCAGCAGGTCCTTGCCATTGGCCACATCGCGCTGCGCCCTGGGCCAGGGCGGGGAGAGAAAGATTGCTGAGTAACCGGCCATGTCCATCGCCTTGAGCGCCAGGTCGCCGGCGATACCGTGTCGGTCACCGTCGTTGAGCATGGTCAGAGGCGGGGCTTCGGGGACGTAGACCGGAACGCTCGGTGCTGCGAGCAGCGCAGACGACCACACTGCTAAAGCGCCGGTCAGGTGACGGACACAGCTGAAGATCCATTTCATGGCAGTAGCGCTCAAGGTAAATGCCGGGCCTGTCTGGCAGGCCGCGTGCCTGGCTCATGTCATCGCTGCATGGCCGTCTGTATCGTCGATATCCGCGCCTGAGGCGTGGCCATCCTGAATGCAGGTCGGCGCTGATCAGGTCTTGTTGTGTTCGTTGGTGTAGCGGCCGCTCAGCTCCCAGCCGCATTCAAGCAGCATGTCGATCCAGTCTTCATAAGAATCGTCGACATCGAGCAGATTCATGAATTGGTCTTCGATGTGGCAGCGGAAGGTCTGCTCTTCAACGTTCCACTCAACGTCCCGAATGCGCCAGGCGCGCTGATCGGGCAGCTGGATGTTCAAGCCATGGAACGGCACGAACGGCAACTCCACTTCGAACAGCAGTTTGGACCATTCAGAAGAAATCTCGGGGGTCTGATGGGTCCATAAATATTTGATCAGTCTGACTTTATGCACGGGGTGACCTTCTATCGTGTTGCGGGGTTGCAGCGCTTTGTCTCCTCGACAAGCGAAACAGGCCGACGGCTATGGCTATACGTTACTCGAAGGATACGAAATCGGGGAGGGGGCGTCTGGATCAATATGATGCCCGACGGCGCCAGTGGCGACGCGGTTCTTGAGCAAGGAAGCCAGATATTGGCGCAAAGGCGAGGGGACCGTCTGGCGGAATGGCGGGTGGCGACTGAAATGAAATGAATGGCGTCAGTCCATACGTGCTATTGAATGGTTAGCTTTACCTCCTCTATTGCGCGCCCCAGTCTTTCCCGCAATGGATCAATCAAGCACCAGACCTGGTCAGCATTCAGCTTTTCTGTATGGGCTGCCTCAAGCAGTTGAGCCACCAGAACAAGCCCAAGATTGGCGTCTGCCACCCTCTGAACCGCGGCGTTCAGTCCGTTCAGCTGATTCTGTATCTCATCGAGCCTGCACGACCATTGCTGCACAGTCGTGGCCGACGCGGTCGTGTCCCCTTGGACAATGATCTGGAGCTCGGTTTGAAGGCTTTGGATTTGCGCTTCGATGTTCATGGCCAGCTCTCCCTGAGCTCTTGTGCGTGGCGTGTTCCGGTAGGAAACCCACGAGCGCGTTCATCGCGCTACAGATTTGGCATGACTGGGCAGGACTGATTATTTTCCGATCCTAAGTATCTCTTAGTACGGGGTCAACCTGATTCTAAGAATCTCTTAGCCTTTTAACGGCTAGTGAATGAGCATTTTTAGTAAACGGCTGAAAGAGGCCCGAACGGCGGCTGGATTATCCCAAGAGCGTTTAGGTATCGAAGCAGGCATTGACCCCGCATCTGCGAGCGCGCGGATGAATCAGTACGAAAACAACAAGCACGTCCCTAACTCGTTGACCATCATTCAGATTGCGGCGGCGTTGAACGTTCCACCCGCTTACTTTTATTGCGTTGACGAGGATGAAGCCAGGATGCTGCTTCTTTTTTTCCGGCTGGATATGCCAGGCAAAAAAAGGATCCTGGCGTTGGCGATCGAGTTGCACGACACCGTTCATACCGCGCGGTAACGACGAACACCCCCTGAATATATGCGCTGCTCCTGGCCTGTTGTGTTCTTTTTCCTGAACTGACGCAGCGGCGATTGCGTGTATTCTTGGGCGCTCGCAGCTGTCGGGACCCTCCTCATGCTTCACAAGAACCTGATCCGTCGTCTCGATCTGATCACCCTCAAACTCTTCGTCGCCGTGCATGAGGAAGGCACCTTGACGCGTGCGGCTGCACGAGAGGCGATTGCCGTTTCGGCCGCCAGCAAGCGGCTGATGGAGCTTGAGGAAGTGCTGGGCATCGGTCTGTTCGTGCGCAATGCCAAGGGCATGCTGCTCACGGCGGCGGGCGAAACGCTGCTGCATCACGCCCGCCGCATGCTCTCTGATCTCGAAAAAATGGGCCTCGAGCTCGATGAGCATCTTCAGGGCATGCGCGGCTATGTGCGGATGCTGGCGAACCTCTCGGCGATCATTCAGTTTCTGCCTGAAGACCTGCACGACTTCACCACCAGCCATGAACGGGTGAAGGTCGACCTCGAAGAGCGGCCCAGCAATGGCGTCGTTCAGGGCTTGATCGATGGCATGGCGGACATCGGAATCTGTTCCGAAGACACCGACGTTCAAGGCTTGCACAGCGTGGCGTACCGGCGTGACGAGCTGGTTGTGGTGATGCGCGCGGACCATCCCCTGGCGGGGCTTGAATCCGTCGCGTTCGAGGACACCCTTGGCTGCGATCACATCGGCCTGCACGCCGCCAGCTCGATCAACATGCGCACCCAGAATGCAGCCCGCTCCCACGGAAGGCCTCTGCGCGTGAGAATCCACGTGCCAGGCTTCGACGCGATGTGCCGAATGGTTCAGGCCAACATGGGCATCGGCGTGCTGCCGCGCAAGGCGTTCGACCTGCTCGGCACGCCCCTTGGCCTCTGCGCGGTGTCGCTGAGCGATGCATGGGCCCGTCGCACGTTGATTCTCGTCGTGCGCGACCGGGCAACGCTGTCACCGGTCAGCGCGTTGTTGTTCGATCACTTGCGTGGGACTTATCGCTGAAGCGTTCGCGGTTTGCGAACGCCTCTTGCCAACATACGGTTGGATTTGCGGATTCGCCGTCCTCTAGTCTTGGTACAAATTCCAAGAAACACTCGAGGTATCCGCTATGACAGGCCCCCTGAACGGTGTGCGCGTAATTGAAATAGGCACACTGATCGCAGCGCCTTTCGCCGCTCGCCTGATGGGCGAATTCGGCGCCGAGGTGATCAAGATCGAATCGATGGGGCAGGGCGACCCTCTTCGTAAATGGCGAAAGCTGCACGAAGGGACTTCGCTGTGGTGGTACCTGCAGTCGCGCAACAAGAAATCCCTGTCCCTGAACCTCAAATCCGCTGAAGGCATCGAGATCGTCAAACGCCTGGCTGAAAGCGCCGACGTGTTGATCGAAAACCTGCGCCCCGGCGCGCTGGAGAAACTCGGCCTGGGCTGGGACGTGCTGCACGCCCTCAATCCCAAGCTCACGCTGGTGCGCATATCGGGTTACGGCCAGTCCGGCCCTTATCGCGATCGTCCGGGTTTCGGCGCCATTGGCGAGGCCATGGGCGGCATTCGGTACACCACCGGCACGCCTGGCTCGCCGCCCGCGCGCGTTGGCGTCAGTCTGGGTGACTCGCTGGCTTCCATGCATGCGGTCATGGGCGCGTTGATGTCCCTGCTGCGCGTGAGGACCGGGCAGGGCAATGGTCAGATCGTCGACGTTTCGCTGGTTGAAAGCGTGTTCAACCTCATGGAAAGCCTGGTGCCCGAGTACGACATGCTCGGCCATGTGCGTGAGCGCAGCGGCGGAGCGTTGCCTGGCATCGCGCCTTCCAACACTTACCCAACTGCAGATGGCGCCTATGTGGTGATCGCGGGAAACAGCGACCCGATCTTCAAGCGGCTGATGCAGGTCATTGGCCGGCCTGATCTGGCTGACGCGCCCGAGTTTGCGCAGAACGATGGCCGCGCGGCACAGAGCGACATGCTCGACGCGGCGATCAGCGGCTGGTCGTCAAGCCTGCCGATCGAGGACGTGCTGCGCGCGCTGGAACAGGCCGAAGTCCCCGCCGGCCGGATTTACAACGTCGCCGACATCGTCGCCGATCCGCATTATCAGGCCCGCGAGATGATTCTCGACGCCGAGCTGCCCGGTGGCGCTCAGGTCAAAATGCCGGGCATCGTGCCCAAGCTGTCCGAAACGCCGGGCTCGGTGAGCTGGCAAGGTCCCGCATTGGGCCAGCACACCGACAGCGTGCTTGGTGCGCTGGGCCTGACGGCCGCCGATATCGCTCAACTCAAAACCGATGGGGTGGTGCAATGATCACTGACTTTTCAGAGCGCCTGATCATTCAGGAAGTGTCGCCCCGCGACGGCCTTCAGATCGAACCGAAGTGGGTCGAAACCGCTGACAAGATCGACCTCATCGACCAGCTTTCTCTGGCCGGTTTCAGCCGCATCGAAGCCGGCTCTTTTGTATCGCCCAAAGCCATTCCTGCGCTGCGCGATGGCGACGAAGTATTTCGCGGCATCAAGCGGCAGCCGGGCGTGATCTATGTTGCGCTGATCCCCAACCTGCGCGGTGCGCAGCGGGCGATGGACGCCGGCGCCGATGAGCTGAATCTGGTGATGTCCGCCAGCCAGACCCACAATCTGGCGAACATGCGCATGCGCTGCGAACAATCGCTCGACGCATTTGCCGATGTCGTCTCGCTGGTGGCGGGCAGTTCTCTCAGCCTCAACGGCTCCATCGCCACGACATTCGGCTGCCCGTTCGAAGGCAAGATCGATGAAGACCGCGTGCTGCAGATCGTCGACGCGTACCTGGAACTGGGCATGCAGGGCATCTCCCTGGCCGACACCACCGGCATGGCGAATCCGCGTCAGGTGCACCGCTTGGTGCAGCGCGTGCTGACTCGCCTTCCGGCGTCTGCGCTCACGTTGCATTTTCACAACACGCGTGGCCTGGGCCTGAGCAATGTGCTCGCCGCGTACGAAGCAGGTGCGCGGCGGTTCGATGCATCGCTGGGCGGACTGGGCGGATGTCCTTTCGCGCCCGGCGCGTCGGGCAACATCTGCACGGAGGATCTGGTGAACCTGTGCGAAGAGATGGGCATCGACACCGGCATCGACCTGCTGCACTTGCTCAAGCTCTCGCGTGGCTTGCCTGCGCTGCTGGGACACGAAATGCCAGGCCAGGTCGCCAAGGCGGGCCGCAACTGTGACCTGCATCCGGCACCGAAGAACCTGGCGACCTGAATCCGGACGCGCCGTAAATCCTGTAGGCGTGAGCCTGCTCGCGATAGCAGATGAACTGTCCGCATCCCTGTGGAAGGCCTGACGCCATCGCGAGCTCGCGCACTCCTGCACATCCAGAACGAATGCGCTTGAAGCTGCATTCGTCCAGACAACAAAAACAATAGGGCTCCCTTTGGGAAGTCCAGCTGGAGTAACCGCAATGACTATCTCTGTTCTGAACCCGAACAGCAGCCTCGCCGAGGTTGTCAGCGCCGAAAAGGCGCTCATCCGCAAAGTCGCATGGCGCCTGATGCCGTTGATCATGGTCTGCTACCTGTTTGCATTCTTCGACCGCATCAACATCAGCTTCGCCAAGTTCCAGCTGCAGACCGACCTCAGCCTTAGCGATACCGCGTACGGCCTGGGTGCGAGCCTGTTCGTCATCGGTTACGTGCTGTTCGAAGTGCCGAGCAACATCATGCTGTACAAGGTCGGCGCGCGGCGCTGGATCGCCCGCATCATGATTTCCTGGGGCGTGGCCACCGCGCTGATGGTCTTCGTCAACGCCGAATGGCAGTTCTATGTGCTGCGTTTCATCATCGGCGCGATGGAAGCCGGTTTCGCTCCGGGCGTGCTGTTTTATCTGACGCTGTGGTTTCCGCAGACCTACCGAGGGCGCATCACGTCCACGCTGTTTCTGGCCTCCGCGTTCGCCGGCTTGCTGGGTGCGCCGATCTCGGGTCTGGTGCTCGGCGGCATGGATGGCGTGATGCAGATGCGCGGCTGGCACTGGCTGTTCCTGCTGGGCGGCCTGCCGTGCATCGCGCTCGGATTCGCAGTCTTGAAAATCCTCAAGGACCGCGTGGCCGACGCTCACTGGCTGACCGATGCCGAGAAGACCTACCTGTCCAGCCGCATCGCCCAGCATGAGCCGAACAAGCACGGCGGCTCGCTGCTGACCGCTTTGAAGATGCCCGGCTTCCTCATGCTCGGCCTGATCTACTTCCTCATTCAGGTTGCGTCCTACGGCCTCAACTTCTGGGCACCACAGCTGATTCGCAGCGCCGGCGTCGAAAGCCCGGTCATGATCGGCCTGCTCACGGCGATTCCGTACATCTGCGGCGCGATCAGCATGGTGGTGATCGGGCGTCTGTCGGATGCCAGCGGCGAGCGGCGCAAGTTTGTGTGTGGTCTTGTGGTGCTCGGCGCTGTCGGCTTCTTCTGCGCCGGCATCTTCGCCCAGCACACCAGCATGCTCGTCCTGTCACTCGCCATGCTTGGCGGCGGCATCGTCGCCTCGATCCCGGCCTTCTGGACCCTCCCGCCCAAACTGCTGGCCGGTGCAGGCGCAGGCGCTGCAGGCGGCATCGCGCTCATCAATACGTTGGGTCAGTTCGGCGGCATCGTCAGCCCCGTGATGGTCGGCCACATCAAGGACATCACAGGCAGCACCACGCCTGCCCTGTATGTCATCGGCGTAAGCACTGTGATTGCGGCGGGATTGTTACTGTGGGCGTTGCCCGAGAAACTGCGCACCCTCGACAAGAGCCACGATTGAGCCCTGCACGCTGCGCCTGAAGTCAGGCGCAGCTTCCCAGGCTGCGACAGTGAATGACGCGACCCGGACGTTTCGTGTTATTGAGATGCCTTCTGCAGCACAGCTTTGTGCAGTTCAAGATTCTGCTCCGCCGAGCCCTCATAAGGCTCGATGCCGACTTCCTTCGCCAACTCCTTGCGATGCTCGAAACTGCTGTCCAGGCCCAAGGCCTTCAACAAATCGACGATCGAGTTCTGCGGCTTGAGCTCCGGATGAGCCTGCGACAGAGATTCAAGCTTGGCAGTGACCTGGTCTGCACTCGGTGCTGCAGGTGCGCCAGCAGGTGTCCCGGTGGAGGACGCCGTGCTTCCGGTAGGCGGAACGGCCGACGGCTCAGGCGCTGACTGCGGCGTCGCGCTGGCCGACCCGATCCCGAGTTTTTCAAGAATAGTGCTGAGAATGCTCATGTTAATTCCTTATTTTCAGTGATTGTTCTTCAGGGCGGCCGACAGGCAAATGCCCGACTGCGCATCAAGCCTTCCCCTTCTTCGCGGCAACCGACGTCTCGTCACACACGCCCTCACCGACACCAGAAACACAAAGCGACAGCCACCACCCCACGCGGATCCTGGCCGTGAAGTCGAGGCATGAATGGGGACGGTCGAAAAGGCATCCGTTACCGGAAATGGGATCGTCACTGCCTTGTGCGTTGGAACGGTCCATGACGTGCGGCAGATCAGTCAGCGTGCAGCGTAGCCGCTATGTACTTGAGTTGCGGGCAATGGGTTCGGTTCCGGGGGATGTGGGGTGGTGCGGGATATCGGACGAGTGGCGTTTCTGCGGGTGATCGCGCGACGGCTCCCAGCGCTTGGTTTCGAGTCCCGGTTTTCGAATTCAGCGGCAAACCCGCCTTGCGCACCTTTAGTGATCGTTGTCGTGGGGCAGGGCGGTCTGTAAGCGCTGCCCCCAATTTACGAAGCTCAAACCTTGACGGGGGCTATCTTTTTGCAGCTGTCCTTGCGGCTTGGGTACTCCTGGCATTTGCTGAGCACCGCCTTGATCTGGGTTTCGTCTTTCAATTGCTGGTTGGCCATCAACTTCTCAGTGATGAAAAGCTCTTCCGACGCCAGGTTGGTTTCCGCCAGGTCGATCATTGCCAAGGCTGAGCGCGGGTCTCCGTTTTTCAAGTGATAGACGATTTTCAGCTCATAGACGGACGGACCAGCCAGCGTCCAGTCTTTGATGGCCTCCAGATCTGCCAATGCTTCCTTACGCCTGCCTTGCGCCAAATGCACGCTGAAAGCAGCGCGACGAACACCGGGTTGATCTCTCACCGGCGACGAAAGCGCGCGCTGGGTAAAAGCGTCAGCTTCCGGTATCTGGTTTTGTGCCAGCGCCACTGTCGCCGCATGAGTATCCTTGTAGCCCTGCAGCGCGCGAACGACGGCGGGAGCTTCGCGCATTTTTTGCCAGCTGTGCGCATCGACCCTGGCGCGCCGCGTTTGCCGATACTCGCGTTGCACGTATTGCCTCAGCTCTTCATCCCGGTCCAGTGCAGACATGTGCGAGCGATTGAAATATTGGGCTGTGGCGGTAATGCTGGTGGTCACCCCATCCTTGAGTATCGTATCCACTTCCTTGGTAAAACCGTTGACGTTCATCTGCGTCAGCGACTGCTGCATGGCTGTTTTGCGGGCTTCAATGAAGCTGGTCAGCAGCGGTTTCTGTTTGCCCTGAAAATCATTCAGCCGTTGCAAGCTATTGCTTGCAGCGCGTGGCGCATAACCGGCACGAACCATCAGATCAGTGCCCAGCAGGTCGGCCTGGTCTTCCTGAGTCCGGCCCCATGCCGTACTCCAGACGTTGTCAGAAAATGAGTTGATCATTGCGGTATACAGCACGGTTTTGCCGATGGTCTGCTGCGTGCCTAAAGGGTCCTTGCTGATGAATTTCATCTGCCCCGAACTGCGATCCACACTTGTGTCCGCAATCGATTTGCCCAAAATGACGGTCGTGGCAAGCATCGTCATCATCTGTTTCTGCTGCAAGAACGCTGCGCTACGGTCATGGTGGTGCAGCAATACATGGCTCATTTCGTGGCCCAGCATGGCTGCGATCTCGTCCTCGCTTTCGACGTTTTCGAGCATGCCCAGAGGGACCAACAGATTGCCATAGGGGTCAGCGGACGGACCGAATGCATAGCTGTCAGTGATCTTGACCTGCAAGGTGGGCAGTGCCCCGGCCAGCCCTTGGACAGGCGCACAACAATGGACTGCAGATAGGTTTGCAGCATCGGAATATCGACAAGGTTTTCCTTGCGCGTCTCGTCCGCTGGCACGGCATGGCCGTCGTAGCTCAGCCGTTGCTGGCTCTGACGCTGCGCATCCAGCTTGTAATAAGGCTGGACCGCCGCGTTTGCGATGTAGGGCCCTGTGAATCTCGATTGCGTTGAAGGGCCTACCAGGTTCATCAGCGCATCATCAGCGCCTTTCAGTGTGCCGCAGCCGGCGAGTGCCAAGCCGATCAGTCCGAGCAAAGCCAAACGAGATCCCTTCACGTGTCGACTCCTTATTTATTACAGCCTTCACCAAACCCCATGGTGGAGTGGTTTTTCTCCAGTCCCTTCTCACTGCCACTCAGCCGTTCGCATGGCATCTGCACCACTTTCAACGGAGGATTGATACGCAGATCCATCGGGTCCAGCCAGACTTTGCGCCCGGCCATGTCCACTTGCACCAGCTCAAGCGCCTCGTTGTACTGCAGTATCGGCAACACCTGAGTCGGTGCGTCCTTGCGTGCGATTTCCCGCTCGACTTTTCCCTGGTCATCGAGAATGGATACCGGGTCCGCGAGAAACGCTTCAACGTTGGCGACGGCAGCGGCGCAAGTCTGGCTCGCCAGAACGGCGATCAATACAGCGGTCAGTCGGAACATGGTCAAATTCCCTTTTGGTATCGGCGGATAATGATCTTGGGTAGTGGTTTGAGTGCTTCGCCCACCAGCACCAACGAGATAAGCAGGACGCCCAGTACGTTGACGGGGGTGTAATGGCTGGCATTCAGGACCCGGCTGAGCAGCCACAGGAAAGCTATGAGCACGATCCAGGAAAGCAGACGCGACAACACTTCCAGCCGGATTCGCGTGAGCCAGCCTTTGCGTCGAGCCTTGTGAGCAATTTGCGCGTGGAAGGCTTTAAGACCGGCAATCATGCCAACCAGCAACAGCCCGAAAAGGTCCTGCCAATTAATGTCCGTTTTCCCGAAGCTGGCAGGGTCACGGTCGTAATCCATGCCCATGGTGATCAGGTTATCCAGCGCCATGGCGTGGAGAAAAACTCCGGGAACCTGACCATGCACGGGCGATTCGGTGAGATCTCCAGCGGATGTGATGTTCGCACCGACCAACACCATGCGACCGGCGAGCAAGCGCCCGATCAGTGCCCGATCCTTTTCATCCGTGACCTCAAGATCAGAGGCTGTCAGGGTCAAGGTGTAGCGGCACACCTGACGTTCGTCGTCATTGCTATCGAGCCTCCAGAACATCGCGCGGGAGAGCTGCTTCCAGAACTCATCAAACGCACTGCCAGATAGGGCGCAGTCTTTGGCATTCGCCACATCGGCCTGCTCTGGAGGCACCTTCAATCCCCACTGTATGGCTACAGGAGGCTTCGCTAATGCCGTCGTTGTATCGGAAGGCAAGCCAACACACCCATGACTGCTGCAATATTGGCGATACAGCGCCAATGCGGGCGTTTCCATCGCGCCAAGCGAAGTGTCCACGGCTAACGGATAACGTTCACCAATGCCGCTCCACGCTACGAGGGCGGGCGTGCTGACATCGGTCAGCGCCGGGATCGTGTTGGCCCGACCGTCGTGTCCGCGGACCTGACCGGTGTTGGCCAGGAAAAGCGGAATGCCCCGACGTTGATACCTATCAAAGACGTTCGCCAATAACTGGCTGCCCTTCAGCGGATCGTCGGCAGAGTGATCATGGCTGTACAGAAAATCGACAAACACCGCGCCGGGCTTAAACGCCAGTAAACGCTTGAACAGCTTGCTCTGCTCGTCATACGGCAGCGGCCAATACGTGTGATTGCGCTGCAGATAAGCATCATCCAGCAAAACCACCGCGATCTCATGCTGACCTTTATTTTCATAGCGGCTGGCAAACATTCGATTGAGCCATTGCTCTGAAGCCTGATCGCTCGAACTTGACAGACCAAATGGGTCGAGAAGCGCCAGCAAGACAAAAATCAGCCCCATCACGAGCTGGCCGCATAACGAAAAGCATGGGAGGCGGCGCGACATCCGTGTCTCTACTAAGTTCAAATGTGTCGGCTTTTTAACGGCTCTGTATCGGGGGTGTCAAGGGAATGGATCCTTATTGACGCCGGTAAAATGTCGTATTTATGGGCAAAGTGCCACCTCATATGTGGCTTTGCGCCAGTATTTGCTGGGGCTTCTCATACAGGCGCATTGCAGGTACAGGAAAGGAAATTTTTTTTTGCGGGGTCTTGGTGGAGGGCGGCACAACAGAGCTTAACGATTGCTCTTGCAATCAGATTCTTTTGATCTGCGCCGGCGACTGATTGGTGAAAGGTCCGCACGAATCACTCTGCAAGCCGGGCATTCCTGGCTTGTTTGTTTGGGTGCATGTCTGACTTACCGGATCCGTTCAGAAGGCATCGCTACAGTGAGTCCGCACCCAAGTGACCCTTCAATGTCCGTATTGACGAAATCTCAAACTCCGCGCGTCCGAGGAGTTGGGAACTGAGTCAAGGAATCGGTACACGGCCAATCCTGTCAACGCGCGGCGGCAGGCACTACCTGACACCACTTGATTGCTCGTAACGCCTCTTCCGTGGGAACAAGCGCGTACCGAGAGTAAAACCGAGTCCCGCCAAAACTGGCGTCATCGGGTTCGCCAAGGGTCTGCCCATCGTTGTAGGCGGAGGTGCCAATCTGATCGGCGATGAAGTACACCTTGCCGTTCTCCACATTAATATCGAACCGCTTGTTGACCTTGCCGCTGATGAAGGGTGGTGAGGTGGAGTCGACTGTGTGTTTGCCCGCAGCAATGATGGATTTGAAGTAACCACCGGAGGGCAAGCTGCTGATGACTCTGCCGTCGATCTGGATGGTCGGGGCTACTCCGTCGCCGATGCTTGCGGCGGTGCGATAGAAGTAGACCGTGGCGTGGTCCGGGCTGGACTCTGCCGGGGGCGTGAAGAAGGGTTGGCCTTTCAGATCAGGGCCGCCTATGCAGCCTGCCAGCAGAGAGAGAGTTGCAAGCAGGCACAGCCACAGTAGGGCGGGGCGTTTCATGAGGAACGTTCCTTATCAGCGGATCAACACGTTGCGCCGCCCTTCGGAGAAGGGGGCGAGTCGACTCAGAGTTTGCAGAGGCCTTTACCGCTGTCGGTCGCATCCGAGCTGGGCCAAGGCTCGAAAGCACTCTTCGGCGTAAGGTCCAGGATGTTCCGGCCGACGAGGATCGGGTATTTCCGCTTAAGATTTTCCAGAGTCTTCTCGGCGTTGCTCACGTTGCTCAGGCAAAAGCGCAGCGCGTCGGCGCGAAGATCGCCGATGTAGGCGGTTTCCCCCGCCCGCACTGTGAATACCACAGGCGCTGCACGCGCCATCGAGCGTCCTGCGTAGTACACGTATGACCACCCCGTGACTTCATAATCTCCAGGCGGCACTTCATACATATAGAGATTACCCAGCAGGTTCGGCGAGGGCTGATCGTCTTCGTTGCCAAGGGTCGTCAACCGCAGGTGCGTGCCTGGCTCGCCATGCTGCTTGATGTCCACCACCAGTCCATGAGGTTGTGTCAGAAAGCCTTCGGTGATGGAGCCAACAATGATGGCTTTGCTCGGATCCGGTGCGCGTTTGCCGTCATAGCGCGAGGTGATGCAGCCGTTGAGGAGAGTGATGGAGAGAGCAATGCATGCCCAGGTGAGAAGTTGTCTGCTGGCTTTCCGTAGCATAGGTCTTTCGATTCCATGTTGGATTGGTGAATAAAAGCAAGGGACTTCAAAACAAAAAAGGCCCACCTTTCGGTGAGCCTTTCTCGCTGAGTCATGGTGCCGGCACCAGGAGTCGAACCCGGGACCTACTGATTACAAGTCAGTTGCTCTACCAACTGAGCTATACCGGCGTGTGGGCGCTGATTATAGGGATTTGATCGATCGAGTAAAGCCTTAATTTCAGTTTTTTTGCGCTGCTTATGCGATGTCGTGCTGACCGTTATTCACAATGGGCCGGTGGGGCGGGCGCTGAGTACCAATTTTGTAAAATTTTGCGGGTTCGTTCGCAAGCTACTGTTTTTACAAAAATTTAACAGCTGTATAAAAAGTGAACAAATTGTTAAACCGGCTGCAAAGCGCGTTTTATGTACGTTCGCCGGAATTTCTTCAACAGAGTTATCCACAGGGCAGGATGCTTGAAGTGTTTCATTTTCGCTCGGCGAGGATGAGCAGGTTGCGCGGGGTGATCTGGCTTTCGCAGAAGGTGCCGATGCGTACGTGGTAATTGCGCTGCTGAAGATAAAGCGCGCGGTCGAGGATCAGCCAAAGCTCCAGCGGCCGGCGAAAGAGGTTGCGCAGCAGTTCGAGATTCCGCACTTCGGCCAGTCGCTGCCATCCGGCCGCTTCAAGGGCATCCCAATTCTGGTGAGCAGGCGGCGGCAGTTGTTTGAGTGCGGCGAGGTCGCGGCAGTAGTCGGCGAATGGTTTATCCAGCCAGGCGATCGGCAGAGAAGGGGTGGGCAGGTATTCGTCGGTGCCGCGCAGTTGCCTTTGCAGCAGGTCGAACGCCAGGCGTCGCGCCATTGAGTGGTCGCGCTGGCGTCGGACACGTGCCCCAGCGGTGACAGTTTCGCTGAGTGGCAGGCCCAGGTCATCGATGGAGAGTTGCAGCGCGGAGGTCTGGCCCTCTGCAGACAGCGGCTGATAGTGATCGCAGGCGATGCGGTTATAGCAGCAGGGGGCGATGGCGATGTTCTGGCAGCCGGCGTCGCTGGCGAGTTGCATGAGGCGCACGTGGAGGTCGCCGCAGGCATGAAGCGCAACGGGAGTGTGCGCGGATTGCAGCCGAGTCGCTGCTTGCGCAGCCATGACGTCCTGATGCACATGCAGGGCAGGTACGCCGAGTTTCTGGCTGAGCCGCTCGCCGGCGTCTACCAGCTTCGCATCGTACTCAAGGCAGGTCAGCGCTTGGCCATCGTGAGCAAGGCGTCTGCCGAGATGGCCTTTGCCGGCGCACCAGTCGAGCCAGTGCGTGGGTGTGTTCCTGAAGCTGAGGCTGCTGGCGAACGCTTCGATCTGCTGCCATTTACGGCCGGGAACGTCGACGCTCATGCGCGATGACACGTTCTCCAGATCGATGCGAGGCAACGCCTCTACTTCGCTCAGCGCTTTCGATTGTCTGGCGATCTGCGTAAACGGCTCTGGCGCGTCGAGTTGTTCCGGGTGGTTATGCGCTGCTTCTGCCTGTTCCAGCGAGCGCTGCCGTAACCAGCTCGACAATTGCGGATGGTGCGCTTCCCATGGCAGATGGCGATGGGTGAAGGGTTTCGGGCGCCAAAGGTGTTGGTGCGCGAGCAGGAAGGCATCGAGCGCGTGGAAGCGAGGTTTCAGGTCGGCGGCGTGAAGAGGCATGGTTGGGCGGCGGTCTGGGCTGTGGGGGCAAGCTTACGGGCTTTGCCGCCTGGGCGGCAGCCTTCGTGCGCAAGCTCACACTCTCAGGCCTGGGTCAGATCATCGCCCTTGACTGGCATTCACGCGCAAGTACCGCTCCAGCAGCTTGAAGCCCTGCACCAGCACGAAGGACATCACCAGATAGATCATTCCAGCGATGAAGAACGTCTGTTCTGGCATGTAGGTCCGGGCGTTGATAGTGCGGGCCATGCCGGTGATGTCCAGCAGCGTGACGGTGCTCGCCAGTGCGCTGGCCTTGAGCATCAGAATGACCTCGTTGCTGTAGGCCGGCAGGCCGATACGCGCTGCGCGAGGCAGGACGATATAAAGCAGCGCCTTGCCTCTGGACATGCCCAAGGCTCGCGCTGCTTCGATTTCGCCCGGCGGAACGGCCTGAATCGCGCCGCGCAGGATTTCGGCGATATAAGCGGTGGTGTGCAGGGTCATGGTCAGCGCGGCGCAGAAAAACGGATCACGCAGATAGGGCCACAGCGGGCCATGCCTCACGGCCTCGAACTGCGCCAGCCCGTAATAGACGAGGAACAGCTGAACGAGTAACGGCGTGCCACGAAAGAAGAAGATGTAGGCATAAGGAAGCGCCCGCACATAGGCGTTGCGCGAGGCGCGCGCGATGCCCATCGGGATCGCAAGGATCAGGCCGGCAACGACGGCGATGGCCACCAGTTCCAGCGTCAGTGTGGCGCCCTGAAGCAATTTGGGCAGCCACTTGAGGACGAATTCCCAGTTCATGAAGCGCTCCTCGCGTAGCCGACCGATGCGCGCTTTTCCAGCCACGCGAGGCTGATCATCGACAGCGCAGTCATGCCCAGATACATGAACGCAGCGACCATATAGAAAGTAAAAGGCTGTTTGGTGGTGGTCACGGCGATCTGCGCATGGCGCATGACTTCTTCCAGGCCGATGACGGACACCAGCGCGGTGTCTTTCATCAGAATCATGAACAGGTTGCCCAGCCCCGGCAGCGCGATGCGCCACATCTGCGGCAAGACCAGTTTGATGAAAATCCGTGCTCGCGACATGCCCAGTGCCAGCCCGGCTTCGCGGTGCCCTTTGGGAATCGACAGCATCGCACCGCGAAACACTTCGGTGGCGTACGCGCCGAAGCACAGACCCAGCGCGATGACGCCTGCAGCAAAGGCACTCAGCGACAGGTTGGGGATGCCGAACACCTGGCCGATCGCGCGCATGCTGCTGACCGTGCCGAAGTAAATCAGCAATACCCACAGCAGTTCAGGGATGCCGCGCACCAGTGTCGAATAAGCACCGCCCAGCCATTGCAACGCCCGGTTAGACGAGGTTTTGGCCAGCGCGCCGAGCAGCCCCAGCACGAGGCCAAGGCAGAGGGCGCAAAGGGCGAGTTGGAGGGTCATCAGCACACCAGCCGCGAGGGCAGGGCCGAATCCTTGTAAATCGAGGTTCATGGCTTTGCTTGGTCAGAGGACAGAAACCGCCGCGCTGATGGAGCCGCGACGGTATCGATCGGGCAGATCAGAGGATGCTGAAAGGGAAGTACTTGTCGTTGATCTTCTTGTAGGTGCCGTCTTCGATGATGCCCTTGAGGGCTTCGTTCAGCTTCTCGCGCAGAGGGTCACCTTTGCGCAGGGCAATGCCGATCTTGTCATCCTCAGACAACGGTTCACCTTTGAACTCGAAGTTCTGGCCTTCTTTGCTTTTCAGCCATTCGTAGCTGGCGTATTTGTCGCCAAGCAGCGCGTCGACTCGACCGGAGGCCAGGTCCAGGAAGGCGTTCTCTTGAGAGTCATACGTCTGGACGGTAACAACGTCGCCCCAGTTATCAGCCAGCCAGGTGCCCGACAGGGTTGCGCGCTGGGCGCCGATGGTCTTGCCAGTCAGTGCTTGCTTGATGGCGTTGACGTCACCGCTCAGATTCGTCGCCTTCGGTGCAATGAATTGCAGCTTGTTCGAGTAGTACGGGTTGGTGAAGTCGACCGCTTGCTTGCGCTCATCGGTGATCGACATCGAAGAGATCAGGAAGTCGAACTTCTGCGCGTTCAGGGCTGGAATGATGCCGTCCCAATCGGAGGTGACCACTTCGCAGGTGACCTTCATCTTGGCGCACAGCGCGTTGCCGATCTCGACGTCGAAGCCCACGACCTGTCCGCTGGCGTCCTTGTTGTTGAACGGCGGGTAGGCACCCTCAACACCCATTTTCAGGGTCTCGGCAGCAAAAGCGCTGGAGCCGACTGCCAAGGTGGCGGCAGCGGCCAACAGAAGATTTTTCAGGGTCTGCATCGGTGTTGCTCCGTTAGCGATTGCTGGACATGAATTGTTTGCAGCGCGCCGACTGCGGGTCATCGAAGACCTGCTGCGGCGATCCTTGTTCTTCTACCCGCCCTTGATGCAGGAACACCACTTCGCTGGAAACCTGCCGGGCGAAATTCATTTCATGAGTCACCATCAACATGGTCCGGCCTTCCTGCGCCAGACCACGAATCACATTAAGCACTTCCTGCACCATCTCCGGGTCGAGCGCCGAAGTAGGCTCATCGAACAGGATGACTTTAGGCTGCATCGCCAGCGTGCGGGCGATGGCGGCGCGCTGTTGCTGACCGCCCGACAGTTGCGCCGGATACGCATGGCGTTTGTCGGCGATCCCGACCTTGGCCAGCAATGCTTCTGCCATTTCGATCGCTTCGGCCTTGCTTTGCCCCCGCACACGGCGCGGCGCCTCGATGATGTTATCGAGCACTGTCATGTGAGGCCATAGATTGAAGTTCTGGAAAACGAAACCGATCTCGCTGCGCAGGCGATTGATCTGACGGTTGTCGGTCGAGATCAGTTCACCCTTGCGCGAAGCTTTGAGTTTGAGCGCTTCCCCTGCCACGAGAATCTCGCCCTGATGCGGATTCTCCAGCAGGTTGATGCAGCGCAACAGCGTTGATTTCCCGGAGCCGGAGGAGCCCAGAATTGAAATCACGTCACCCTCGCGCGCGGTAAGCGATATGCCCTTGAGCACCTCGAGCTGACCGTAGCGTTTATGCAGATCGCGGATTTCCAGGGCGGGCGTGGCCTCAGCCATGTGCAGTCCTCTGTTTTCAATAACTGGCTGGCGCACGGGAACCGAGCTGCCCTTGCGCAAAAAGGGCGCGATGGTGCCAGCTTTAAACGCCGTGGGGAAGGGTATTTCGGCCAGCGGCGGGATCGATGGTCTGATAAATGCGCTTATTTGGTGCTAATCAGTCGCGTGTGTGTATTTTCGGTGCGACAAAACGTCTCTATCCTGTTGCGCTCGGTAACAATTCCTACAGGAGTGGCTAAATGCTATTCCATTCAGGGACTTACCCGACGCCTCTGCAACAGGCATATCCACGCACGACGTCGCTTTTGAAATATTTTGGCGTAGTTTTTGCGTAAAAAATAAATAACAGGACTGTTGTCTTCTCTTTACGAACGGTCGCTTCACGTCCTGATCCGTATGAAAACTCCTCAAAGGTCGCTTCCATGAGCAGTACCCCAAATTCTTCAAACCTCGATCAGGGGCTCAAATCGCGGCATATCACAATGCTCTCGATTGCTGGCGTGATTGGCGCCGGGCTATTTGTCGGCTCCGGCCATGCCATCGCCGAAGCGGGCCCTGCCGTGCTGCTGGCATACGCCGCAGCGGGCACTCTGGTGGTTCTGGTAATGCGCATGCTCGCGGAGATGGCGGTCGCTTCGCCTGACACCGGTTCCTTTTCCACCTACGCCGACCGTGCGATCGGTCATTGGGCAGGTTTTACCATCGGCTGGCTGTACTGGTGGTTCTGGGTGTTGGTGATTCCGCTGGAAGCCAACGCCGCCGCCACGATCCTGCACGCATGGTTCCCTGACGTCGCAATCTGGGTCTTCACCCTCGTGATCACCCTGTTGCTGACGGCAACCAACCTGTTCAGCGTGAAGAACTACGGCGAGTTCGAGTTCTGGTTCGCGCTGATCAAGGTGCTGGCGATCATCGGCTTCGTCATCCTGGGCGTGGCTGCGGTCTTCGGCCTGCTGCCTGCCAGCCAGGTCAGCGGCGTCAGCCATCTCTACGACACTCAGGGCTTTTTGCCGAACGGCATGGGCGCTGTGCTGGCCGCCATGTTGACCACGATGTTCTCGTTCATGGGCACTGAGATTGTCACCATCGCGGCCGCCGAATCGAAGAACCCGGGCCAGCAAATCACTAAAGCCACCAACTCCGTGATCTGGCGGATCTGCCTGTTCTACCTGGTCTCGATCTTCCTGGTCGTGGCGCTGGTGCCTTGGAACGACAGCCGACTGGCCGAGGTGGGTTCTTACCAGACGGTCCTCGATCTGATGGGCATTCCGAACGCCAAGCTGATCGTCGACCTGGTGGTTCTGGTGGCGGTGACCAGTTGCCTGAACTCGGCGCTCTACACCGCTTCGCGCATGCTGTTCTCGCTCGGCAAGCGCGGCGACGCACCTGCCGTTTCCCAACGCACTAGTAAGGCCGGTACACCGTACTGGGCGGTGCTGCTGTCGACGGCGGCAGCCTTCGCGGCGGTGTTCGCCAACTACGTTGCGCCTGCTGCCGTGTTCGACTTCCTGCTGGCAAGCTCCGGCGCCATCGCGCTGCTGGTGTATCTGGTGATCGCCGTTTCTCAGCTGCGCATGCGCCGCAAGCGCGAAGCCGAAGGCCAGGCCATCGACTTCCGCATGTGGCTCTTTCCGGGGCTGACCTGGGCTGTGATCGTGTTCATCGTCGCCGTGCTGACGATCATGCTGTTCCAGGAAGGCCATCGCATGGAGATCATCGCGACCGGCTTGCTGAGCGTCGTCGTCGTTGCGGCCGGCCTGATCGTGTCGAACCGCCGCAAGGCGGTGAAGGCGGGGAAAGTCGTGCTCAATTGAGACGTGAATGAGCCGGGTTCGCCGGCAAGATAAAAACGGCTGCCCTCAGAAATGAGGGTGGCCGTTTTTTTGTACGCACATTGGGTGACGATGCGGCTGCGATGAGGTGGGAGCCACTCGCCCGTGATCACCTTTCTGGACGCATTCTTCCCAGCACCGATTTCCCCCGCACCTGATGCATCACCACTGCCGACAGATGCAGCGCCACCAATCCCGCCAAAACCGCGCACAGCACGTGATGCAGGTCATGCAGCCGCAACAGGGCTATCTTCGAGTGAATCAGCTGTGGCAGCGGTATGAGCGCCATCAGCGTGACTGGATGGCTCATCATCAGCACGCCGGTGATCAATACCCCAGACACCGCTGCGTAGATCAGCGTGTGCGCCGCACTGGCGAGCCATTCCTGCGGTTGGCGAGGGCGGTGAGGTCTGGCCCGGAGCGCCAGCCAGGTTCGCCAGGCAAAGAAGGGAATGAAGAGGCTCGTCAGCTGAGGATTGAAAAACTCCACCCACTGCCGAAACGGATGATCCGCATCGAGAAGCGCGACACCGAAGCCACTCAAGGTCGCCCAGAGGATTACAACAGCAGACAGCCAATGCAGAAGAATTCGGGACCTTGTGTAGCGGTGAACGTCAGGCGCAGTGGACGCTGAAAGGGAAGGATGGGGCATGGTCAAAACGGGAGCCTTGTTGAGAAGGAGTTGCATTCTCGTGGTGGCGCAAAGCTACCGTCTTGACCGGTGTCATGCAAATTAAAAAATGCAGTATCAGCGGCGGCCTGCGTCTCGCGCATTCTTGCGCTGCAGGATGTCAGACGCTTCGTTGTACGCGTCCTGGAATTCGTCGCTGCCTAGCCACTCGACCGTTACGTCCTCTTCTTCATCGTGGAAGATGCCGCGATAGGTGATCAACAGGGCCATCAGGAAATCTGTCGCCGGGTCTTCTTCTTCCTCGGCAATCACAAGCTCCAGCACCGGGTATTGCAGGAAAACAACGCACATTGCCAGCAGGCTGATGGCCTCGGCCTTCTGCATCGCCTGGAACAGGTCGTCGTAGTCGGCCGGCTCGAAGCCGTTTTCCATGATGTCCTTGAAGTCGAATTTCGCCAGATCCAGGAAAACATCGTCGAAGGGTTCATTCACGAACGCGTGGTTGAGCACCGGGTGAACCGGGCTCGGCTTGCCCTTGCCGGAACGGTTCTGCTTGGCCTTGGCTTTGGCCCGCTGGGCGCGTTTCTGCTGTTTGTCTGGGGAGGCCATGCGTGTTCGGTCCTTATGCGGGCGAGGGTGGTGTCGCGAGGGGCTATTGAATCGCAGCTCTGGGTTTTTACCAAGCGCGGCAGGATGAAACAGAGCTGAATAAATCGCGCCCAATAAAAAACCCCTGAATCTTTCGATGCAGGGGTTTTTCGGTATTTGGTGCCCAGAGACGGAATCGAACCGCCGACACGGGGATTTTCAATCCCCTGCTCTACCGACTGAGCTATCTGGGCAACGGGGCGCATTAGACGTGTTTTTCAGGAGGTCGTCAAGCGTGTTGTTGAAAAAAATTTGAATTATTTCCTCCGCTTACGATGAACACTGTCTGCAAAGGGTTATTCGGACGGCGGAACGTAGCCTTCGGCCTTGGCGTATTCCTCGCCCGAGAGGTACTTGTCCATCTCGGTCTGCAGAAACTTGCGGTCTTCAGCGTTCATCATGTTCAGACGACGCTCGTTGATCAGCAGCGTCTGGTGCTTCTGCCAGTCAGCCCAGGCTTTCTGCGAGACGTTGTTGTAGATGTCCTCGCCTTTGGCGCCCGGGTAGGGTGGGCGTTCCAGGCCTGGCAGTTCTTCTTTGTACTTGCGGCACATTACGGTGCGGGTCATGACGACTCTCCTGCATTCAATACGTCGGCTGCATGTTTGAGCAGCTTCTTGACCGGGGCGGCGAGGCCCAGGCGCGGCGGGGTGGCGAGGTTATACCAGAGCCAGTCGTCCTCGGCCACGTGATGGGCGGACTCCTCGACCCGGACCAGCCAGGGTTCAATGGTCAGCTGGAAATGGCTGAAAGTGTGCACCAGCCCCGGTAACGCCTGGTGCTCGCCCATCGCCAGCGCGTGCTGATCGGCCAGATGCTGCATGTCATCGAAGTCTTCCAGTTCCGGCAAACTCCACAACCCTCCCCACAGGCCTGTCGAGGGGCGACGGTACAGCAGGATTTCGCCCTGATCGTTGGCAAACATCGGCATCAAGGTCCGCTTTTGCGGCACGGTCTTGCGCGGCTTGGGGATCGGGTAGCGTGTTTCCTGACCCAGCATGTGCGCCTCGCAGCCTCGCTCCAACGGACACAGCAGGCAACTGGGCTTGCTGCGTGTGCAGAGCGTCGCGCCCAGGTCCATCATCGCTTGAGTGTAGTGATTGACGCGGCTGTGCGGTGTGAAGCGCTCTGCGGTGATCCACATCTGTTTTGCGACCTTGGGCTCACCTGGGTAGCCCTCCTGAGCGGTGAAGCGCGCCAGCACGCGCTTGACGTTGCCGTCCAGGATCGGCGCCCGCAGGCCCATGCTGATGCTGGCGATCGCGCCGGCGGTCGACAGGCCGATTCCGGGCAACTCGGTGAGCTTTTCAACGTCGCGCGGGAATTCTCCGCCATGCTCGGCAACGACGATCTTCGCGGCCTTCTGCAGGTTGCGGGCGCGGGTGTAGTAGCCCAGCCCCGTCCACAGGTGCAGCACTTCGTCTTCGGGCGCGTCGGCCAGCGCCTGCACGGTCGGCAGCGCCTCCATGAATCGGTCGAAGTAGTTGAGAACAGTGCTGACCTGGGTCTGTTGCAGCATGATTTCCGATACCCAGACGCGATAGGGCGTGATGTCGTGTTGCCAGGGAAGATCGTGGCGACCGTGCCTGTCGTACCAGTCGAGGACGGCGGTGGAGAACTGCTCGGGTTGCATCGTGGTTCCGGACTGAGAGAAATGGCGCATCCATGTGTAGGAACCCGGACTACTGCGGGAGCGAATTCATCCGCTCCTGCAGTAGTTAAGCGGGCTGACTATCTTACCGCTTGAACAGTCCCTTGATGGCGTCCTTGAGCTCGGGACTGACCTTGTCGCCGAGTTTTTCATCGATTTTGTCACCGATCCGGTCCGTCGCCAGCTTTGCAGCGACGCGGCCCAGGCCTTCGTTATCCAGTCGGCAGGCCTTGGCGCCCAACTCCAGCGGGCCTCGGCAGAGGATCGGCCATTCAATGCCGACAAAGCGTGGATTCACTTCGCACGCCGGGTCCGGCATGTCGCTCTTGTCGCCTTCGATGATCACGCCGACGCGGTAATTCATGCCCATCACTCGCAGGTCGATGTCACCGTCGCCGTTGACGGTCAAGCCGGGAGTGCGGACTTTCAGGTCCGGATTGCTGGCCACGCCGTTGCGCAACACCAGGCTACCGTTGAGCTGCTGGAATGGCGTGTCCTTGCCACGAGGTTCGCCGCTCAGGGTTTTGCGATTGAGGGTCGAAATGCCTCGACACAGCTGCTGTTCCAGATTGGCATTAACCAGCACGCCATCGTTCAGGGCAAAGCTGGCCGTGCCGTTGAGGCTCTCCACCAGCGCCTTCTCGCTGTTGCCCTTGGCGGTGACGTCGCTGGTCAGGTTCATCAGGCCGCGCAACGGTGGTGCAGTGCCCTGGCTCTGAATGAAGTGCTCGACCGGCACTTTGACGATGCGGGTCTGCACGCTGGCAAGCGGAACCTCGGGGCGAACATCCAGATTGCCCTTCACCTCGAAATTGCCGTTGTAGAGATCGCCACGCAAGCTGTCGAGCCGGACGACACCGTCCAGCGCCGACGTTTTCAGGGCGGCATTCTGGATGGGCAGCTTCTCGACGGTCAGCTTGCCGAAGGTCAGATCTGCATCGACGTCGAGTTTGCGCATGCGCTCCAGTGGAAGCAGTCGTGCGTCGCTCCAGGCGACTTGCGTCGGCTGGTTTGGCAGCGGCGAAGTGCCCGACGCGGCCAAGGCCTCGGCTTCGCCGCTCTGGACCTCGGATTTGCGCGCCGCACCGGCATTCTTCGCCTGTTCGCTTTGGGGCGGACGATAGCGGTCGGCGTCGAGGGTGTCGGCGCGCAGCTGCAGTCGCAGCGACTGTCTGGCGAAATCTTCGACCGCCACGCGGCCGGTAACCGTGCTGTCATCCAGCCGCAGCGTCAGGTCGTCCAGCGACACGCTGCTCGGCGTGGCGGCAATGCGGCTGACCATTTCGAACTTGCTCAGGCTGCCTTCGCCAAGCGTCGGCACTGGCTGGCCGATGTTTTCGAGGAAGTCGCGCAGGTTGAACTGAGCGATAGAGATGCCGCCGCTCAACTGAGGCGTCTTGTCCAGATCTCGCACATGCAGCTCGCCGAGAGCGCGCAGCTGATTCGCGGACAGTTTCAGATTCGTCCATTCGGCGACGTTTGCGGTCATGTCCGCGAGCAGCTGACCCTGGGCCGAGAACGTAAGCGTCTTGCCCTGCAGCGGATCACCCGCCGCCTCGCCGCTGAAGCGCATGTCGTCGAGCTGGTAGCGCTTGAGCGCCCGGTCGAATCGCAGTTTGCCGGTCAGCTCGGTTTTGGTCCGCACCACCGGCTGGTTGGTGCTGAGAAAGGCCGTCAGCTTGACCGGGATGTCGGTGGCGTTATGAATCGGGCCGGTGCTCAGCTGAATGCTTTCGGCGGAGAATTGCCGGGCTTTGGGAATGTCGTTGAAATCGATGCGGGCGTTGTTCACGGTCAGGCTGTCGATGTCCAGCTTGAGCGGCTGCCAGGGCTTGTCGGGCTTGGCCGCTGCCGAATCGACGGTGGCCTCGGGCTTGCTTTGCGGCGCCGATGGAGCGTTGGTGCTGGCGGGGACCTTGCCGATGTCTTCCCAGTTGCCGTGGCCATTTTCATCGCGGGTCAGCGTCAGGTTCAGGCCCTCGACACGCACGTCGCTCATTTGCACTTCTTTGCGCAGCAGCGGCAGGACCCGAACGGAAAGCCCGAGCATCTGCAGGTCGGCGAACGGTTTGGTCGGCTCGCTCAAGGTGGCGACGCTGGCGTCATGCAACTCCAGACCCAGCCAGGGGAACAGGCTCCAGCCGATGTCGCCGTTGAGCGTGAGCTCGACGTGGGCGCGATCGCGGACCAGTTTGCGAATCTCGTCTTTGTAGTCGTTGGGATCAAACAGATGGGTCAAGGCAAAGCCGAGAGCCACGATGATCAGCAACAGCCCGAGAATGAAGAGTCCCAGGATTTTGCCGAACGCTTTCATGGGCGAGTCCTTGTATTCGAGTCGTTCAAAATTTAGCCCGCGAGTATAGCGTTCTCATGGGGACGTCGGTTTCAGCGGCGGCATTCGCGCGCAAGCGTAGCCAATGTGAACACAAAAAAGGCGTCAGCTGCGCAGCGCGTTCCGCGACTGACGAGAACGTCGTCGCAAGGCTTCGCACGCTGGGGCGCCTGATACTGCCGATGTGCTGGTTTCACGACTGCTTTACAACCGATGACGGGCAAGCGTTGCTCCCGACGTTCGATTGGACTGCTCGAGGATGACAGATGGCATAAAAAAGGTAGTAGCAGAATGCTTTCTGTCACGTCTCAAATGGTAATCTTTCGCCGTTCGCCAGTCTTGCTGCGTCGAATTGTCACGTAATGAGACTTTCTGCCGATAAAACCGCCAGTGCCTGCGTGCATAAGAGGGGTGGCAGAAAGATGTCGCTGTTCTTGCGGGACACCACTACAAAATTAGGGGCATTAATCAATGACTACAAGCACTGCTCTGGGCGGCACTGTCGCTCAGCCTGCGTTCTTGTCCAAAGAGCGCATCATCGCCAAACGCGGTTTCAACCGCTGGCTGGTTCCGCCGGCGGCACTGGCCATTCACCTCTGCATCGGCATGGCCTACGGCTTCTCGGTGTTCTGGCTGCCGCTGTCCAAAGCCATCGGCATCAAGACCGCCGTCGCTTGCGCACCGGACATGGGCTTCTTCGAACAAGTGTTCTCGTCCAGCTGTGACTGGCCGATCTCGATGCTTGGCTGGATCTACACGCTGTTCTTCATCTTCCTGGGCTGCTCGGCGGCGATCTGGGGCGGATGGCTGGAACACGCCGGCCCACGCAAGGCGGGTGTGGTTTCCGCACTGTGCTGGTGTGGCGGTCTGCTGATTTCGGCGCTGGGTGTCTACACCCACCAGATCTGGCTGATGTGGATCGGTTCGGGCGTCATCGGCGGTATCGGCCTGGGCCTGGGTTACATCTCGCCGGTCTCGACGCTGATCAAGTGGTTCCCGGACAAGCGCGGCATGGCGACCGGCATGGCCATCATGGGCTTCGGCGGTGGTGCCATGGTCGGCGCTCCACTCGCCACCGCGCTCATGAGCCACTTCGCCACCCCGGACAGCGTCGGTGTATGGCAGAGCTTCGTTGCCATGGCCGCGATCTACTTCGTCTTCATGATCGGTGGTGCGCTGGCATACCGCGTTCCGCCTACCGGCTGGAAACCTGAGGGCTGGACCGCTCCGGCGAAGAAAACCAACAGCGCGATGATCACCAACCGTCACGTGCACGTGAGCGTTGCCTGGAAAACCCCGCAATTCCGTCTGGTCTGGCTGGTGCTGTGCCTGAACGTTTCGGCCGGTATCGGCATCCTCGGCATGGCCTCGCCGCTGCTGCAGGAAGTGTTCGGCGGCAAACTGCTGGGCAGCGATCAGGGCTTCGCGCAACTGGACGCCTCGCAACTGGCGGCCATCGCCGCTATCGCTGCAGGCTTCACCGGTCTGTTGAGCCTGTTCAACATCGGCGGTCGTTTCTTCTGGGCGTCGTTCTCCGACTACATCGGCCGTAAAGCCACCTACTTCGTGTTCTTCGCGCTGGGCTTCCTGCTCTACGCGGCCGTTCCGACGTTGGGTCATCTGGGCAGCGTTGCGCTGTTCGTGGCTGCGTTCTGCGTCGTGCTGTCGATGTACGGCGGCGGCTTCGCGACCGTTCCGGCTTACCTGGCCGACCTGTTCGGTACTCAGATGGTAGGCGCGATCCACGGTCGTCTGCTGACTGCATGGGCAGCGGCTGGCGTGCTGGGTCCGGTACTGGTGAACTACCTGCGTGAGTATCAGCTGAGTCACGGCGTTGCGCGCGCCGATGCTTACGACATCACGCTGTACATCCTTGCCGGCCTGCTGGTACTGGGCTTCATCTGCAACATGCTGGTGCGCCCGGTGGCCGACAAATACTTCATGACCGACGCTCAGCTGAAAGCCGAGCAGGCAATCGGTCACGATGCAGGCGCCGACCACACCACTTCCCTTGAGTGGAAAGCCGACGCAAGCACCAAGCCTCTGGCGATCCTGGCCTGGCTGGCAGTGGGCATTCCACTGGCATGGGGCGTGTGGATCACCCTGCAGAAGACTGCGGTGCTGTTTCACTAAGTTGCTGTTGGAATCGGCCTGAGCATCTTCAGGCCGACGCAAAATCTGTGGGAGCGAGCTTGCTCGCGAAAGCGGTCCGACAATCGACAGAGATGTTGAATGAGCGGGCCCATTCGCGAGCAAGCTCGCTCCCACATTCGTTTTGAGGTCGCTTGCATGTGCCTGTATGCACATGTCTAACGCTCGCGGCGCCGGATTCAGCCCGTCAGTGATCTCACCCTTCGTGTTTCTGTTTCCCCGCCACACGCCTATAATGTCCGCCTTTTCGCCCAATGATTTTGCGGAGCTGGTGATGGCCGAACGTAAGGCGTTCGTCGAGCGCGACACCCTGGAAACTCAGATCAAAGCCTCGATCAACCTGGATGGCACCGGAAAGGCCCGATTCGATATCGGCGTTCCTTTTCTTGAACACATGCTCGACCAGATCGCCCGTCACGGGCTGATCGATCTAGATATCGAGAGCAAAGGCGACCTGCACATCGACGACCACCACACGGTGGAAGACGTCGGTATCACCTTGGGACAGGCCTTCAGCAAAGCCATCGGCGACAAAAAGGGCATCCGTCGCTACGGCCACGCCTACGTCCCGCTGGATGAAGCGCTGTCGCGCGTGGTCATCGACTTCTCCGGTCGTCCCGGCCTGCAGATGCACGTGCCTTATACCCGTGCCACGGTCGGCGGCTTCGACGTGGACCTGTTCCAGGAATTCTTCCAGGGCTTCGTCAACCACGCCAACGTCACCCTGCACATCGACAACCTGCGCGGCCACAACACTCATCACCAGATCGAAACCGTCTTCAAGGCGTTCGGCCGCGCGCTGCGGATGGCGGTTGAGCTGGACGAACGCATGGCCGGCCAGATGCCTTCGACCAAGGGCGTCTTGTAATGCAGACCGTTGCAGTAATCGACTACGGCATGGGCAATCTGCACTCAGTGGCCAAGGCGCTGGAGCACGTTGGCGCCGGAAGGGTGCTGATCACCAGCGATGCCGACGTCATCCGTGAGGCCGACCGAGTGGTGTTCCCCGGCGTTGGCGCGATCCGCGACTGCATGGCTGAGATCCGCCGTCTGGGGTTCGACGCGCTGGTGCGTGAAGTCAGCCAGGATCGTCCGTTTCTGGGCATCTGCGTCGGCATGCAGGCGCTGATGGATCGCAGTGAAGAAAACGACGGCGTGGACTGCATCGGCGTGTTTCCAGGTCAGGTGCGCTTCTTCGGCAAGGACCTTCACGAAGACGGCCAGCACCTGAAAGTCCCGCACATGGGCTGGAACGAAGTGACGCAGGCAGTGGATCACCCGCTGTGGCACAGCATTCCGGATCAGGCGCGATTTTATTTCGTGCACAGCTACTACATCGACTCGCCGAACCCGCGGCAGATCGTCGGGCGCGGTCATTACGGTCGTGATTTCGCTGCGGCGCTGGCCGATGGCTCGCGCTTCGCGGTGCAGTTCCACCCGGAGAAGAGCCACACCCATGGCCTGCAATTGCTGCAGAACTTCGCCGCGTGGGATGGCCGCTGGTAATGAGCAAGAAGAACAAGGCGCCGATCCTGACCCTCACTCCCGAGCAGGAGAGTGAGGCGTGCCACAAGATCAAGCGCTTCATGGAGGACCGCTTCGAACTGGACCTGGGTTCATTCGAAGCGGCTGAAATCCTGGAATTGTTCACTCGCGAAATTGCGCCGCATTACTACAACCGGGCGATTTTCGATGTGCAGGCGCATTTGAAAGAGCGCTTCGAAAGCATTGAAAGCGACGTCTGGGCGTTGGAAAAGAACTGAGAGCAGCTTCGACACGCAAGCTGCAACAATGATTGACGCGCGCCTGCTGGCAGCTTTCAGCTCGCAGCTCGCAGCTCTTTTGACGAAGGAAAAAGCATGCTGATTATCCCCGCTATCGACCTCAAAGACGGTGCCTGTGTGCGCCTTCGCCAAGGCCGCATGGAAGATTCCACGGTGTTTTCCGACGATCCGGTGAGCATGGCTGCCAAGTGGGTCGAAGGCGGTTGCCGCCGTCTGCATCTGGTCGACCTGAACGGCGCGTTCGAAGGTCAGCCGGTCAACGGTGATGTGGTTACCGCCATCGCCAAGCGCTACCCAAACCTGCCGATCCAGATCGGCGGCGGCATTCGCTCGCTGGAGACCATCGAGCACTACGTCAAGGCGGGCGTGAGCTACGTGATCATCGGCACCAAGGCGGTCAAAGAGCCTGAATTCGTCGCCGAGGCCTGCCGCGCGTTCCCTGGCAAAGTGATCGTCGGTCTGGACGCTAAAGACGGCTTCGTCGCCACCGATGGCTGGGCGGAAGTCAGCTCGGTTCAGGTGATCGACCTGGCCAAACGTTTCGAAGCGGACGGCGTGTCGGCCATCGTTTATACCGACATCGCCAAAGACGGCATGATGCAGGGCTGCAACGTTCCGTTCACGGCCGCGCTGGCGGCAGCCACGAAGATCCCGGTCATTGCGTCCGGCGGGATTCACAACCTGGGCGACATCAAGGCGCTGCTCGACGCAAAGGCACCGGGCATCATCGGCGCCATTACCGGCCGCGCGATCTACGAAGGCACGCTGGATGTGGCTGAAGCCCAGGCGTTCTGTGATCAGTACTCGATCTGATCTGTAGGAGCGCGCTTGCCCGCGATGACGTTGTAGCAGTCGCACATCCGGGACTGACACGCCGCCATCGCGGGCAAGCGCGCTCCTGCAGGTGTCCAAACTTTCGGAGATTAGGCCATGGCCCTCGCCAAGCGCATCATCCCTTGCCTCGACGTCGATAACGGCCGCGTGGTCAAGGGCGTGAAGTTCGAGAACATCCGCGACGCCGGTGATCCGGTGGAGATCGCCCGTCGTTATGACGAGCAGGGTGCCGATGAAATTACCTTTCTCGACATCACCGCCAGTGTCGATGGTCGTGACACCACGCTGCACACCGTCGAACGCATGGCCAGCCAGGTTTTCATCCCGCTGACCGTCGGTGGCGGCGTGCGTAGCGTTCAGGACATTCGCAACTTGCTCAACGCCGGTGCCGACAAGGTGTCGATCAACACCGCGGCGGTGTTCAACCCCGAGTTCGTCGGCGAGGCGGCTGCGCGTTTCGGTTCGCAGTGCATCGTCGTTGCCATCGATGCCAAGAAGGTGTCCGCGCCGGGCGAGGAGCCGCGCTGGGAAATCTTCACCCACGGCGGTCGCAAGCCGACCGGGCTGGATGCGGTCATGTGGGCGAAAAAGATGGAAGGCCTGGGTGCCGGTGAAATCCTGCTGACCAGCATGGATCAGGACGGCATGAAAAACGGCTTCGATCTGGGGGTCACGCGCGCCATCAGCGACGCGCTGGGCATTCCGGTGATCGCTTCGGGTGGCGTGGGCAGCCTGCAGCATCTGGCTGATGGCGTGATCGAGGGGCACGCGAGCGCCGTGCTGGCCGCGAGTATTTTCCACTTTGGCGAATACACCGTGCCGGAAGCGAAAGCGTTCATGGCCAGGCAAGGCATCGTGGTTCGCTGATAGCCGCGGGTTTGTGCCTGTCAGTGAATGATCGCTCCCACGCTCTGCGTGGGAGTGACTTACGTGACGTTCTGCGCCACAGGGTCGCGGAGCGTGCTGCCCTGCATTCCCACGCGGAGCGCGGGCACGATCAATGCGGACGTGCGAACCATCAAAGCGCTGAAACCCCGCCCCAGACGCTTCGAGACACCTCTGTCCTGAAAGCGACCACACCCATTCCCGAACTGGACAACGCCCAAGGTTAACGGCACTCTCTTGCCGTCGTCAGGATCGGGTGCCAGGGATATGTTCAAAGGTGTTTTTCTTGCGCTGATCAGCGTGGCTGCATTGCTGTCAGGAACTGCCCGTGCAGACGATGCGCCGGGTTATTCAATGGTGCTTCTCACCGAAAACTTCCCGCCTTACAACATGGCGACCGACGGCAAGAATTTCGCCCAGGAAAGCAATATCAAGGGCATCGCCGTCGAGATCGTGCGCGAAACCTTCAAGCGGGCCGGCATCGGCTACAACATGACCCTGCGATTCCCGTGGGATCGAATCTACAAGCTCGCCCTGGAAAAGCCCGGTTACGGCGTGTTCGTGACGGCGCGTCTGCCTGAGCGCGAGAAGCTCTTCAAATGGGTCGGCCCGATCGGCCCCGATGACTGGATCATGCTCGCGCGCGCGGACAGCCCGATCCAGCTGTCCTCGCTGGACGAGGCGCGGCAATACAAAATCGGCGCTTACAAAGGCGATGCCATCGCCGAAGAGCTGGACCGTCAGGGCATGAACCCGATTACGGTGCTCAGTGACAAGGACAACGCCAAAAAGCTTGTCGAGGGTCAGATCGATCTCTGGGCCACGGGCGATCCGGCAGGACGTTATCTGGCCCGTCAGGAAGGGGTGACCGGCCTGAAAACCGTGCTGCGTTTCAACAGCGCGGAATTGTTTCTGGCGCTCAACAAAGACACCCCCGATGACGTCGTCGCCAGGCTGCAGGCGGCACTCGATCAGCTGCGCAAAGAAGGCATGGTCGACAGCATTCTCGGCAAGTACCTCTGACGAGCGCTCCGTCAGCGGCGTCGATGCCAGCTGACGGCGCCTTAAGGCATCACTCGGCAATCGCCATCTTCAACGGCTCGCTCAACAGCTTCGCGCCCGAAGCGCTCAGGTGGTTGTCGTCCAGGTAATAGAAGCTCTTGTCCTTGCCGATCTCACAGCTGGTTGCGTTGCAGAAATACTGCTTGGTGCGGATGACCTGCAGCTGACCGTCGTTGGTTTCTTGATCGAGCATCGCCATTTCCCCTGCGTCCCAGGCGTCGATAGCCGTTCTGGGCACGTTGTCGCCCAGTGCGCTGACCACCGCTTTGACGTGACCGAACATCTGGATATCGGGCACTTGCTCCAGAATGAACAGCTTGCTTTCGGGGGTTGTACGGGTGAAGAACTTCACCGTCGAATCGACGCCTCGGGCAACGACCTGTTGTGGTGTCAGGCCCTGCTCGCCTGTTTCAAGCTGCAGAAGGTGATGCTTCTTCTGCAGAACGTTTTTCTTCTGCCAGCCATGCATGTACAGCGTCCAGCGGCCGACCAGAATGATCTTCTCCGGCTGCAGATTGGCGACTTGTTCGGCATACCGCGCGAGCTGTCCCGGCTTGTCGCAGTTGGAGCTGTTGCCAATGCCGTCGTAGCGCTCAAGCCCAACCAGCGGCGGGCAGCCGGGAATCGAGACGAACATGTACGTCATGCCTGCGTCTTCGCTGAATGCATCCACCAGCGGCAGGACGTGCGAGTCGCCGAACAACACCACCAGCCGGCTGCCCGTGCCGATCTTCTTGCAGACCAGTTCCGACCCGCCCGAATCGTAGCCATCGCAGTCCTGCACATTTACGGCCATGGGGTCGACCTGCGGTTTGAACACCGTGTTCAGCGTCCCGCCGATCGCCAGCAGCAGCACGATGCTGGCCACGGCCCACTTGAACACGCCAGCCTGGGAAATCCTGTTCTTGTAGCGAAACGGCGCTTCGATGTATTTCCAGCTGATCCACGCCAGCACGAACACAGCGATGATCAGCAGCGGGAAGATCGCCTCGTCGTAGTTCGAGAACTGCAGCGGCGACAGGCGATACAGCGCGAAAATCGGCTGGTGCCACAGATAGGCGCTGTACGAGAGCAGGCCGATCCAGACCATCGGCTTGAGCGACAGCACCTTGCCGGTGACGCATTGCGGCGAGGCGAACAGAATGATCAGGCAGGTGCCCAGCACGGGAATGACGGTGTAGAGACTGGGGAAGGGCGTAGTCTCTTCGAAGCCGAAGATCGAATACAGCACCATGGCAACACCGAAGATTGCCAGCGCTGCCTTGTAAGGTTTGAACCCCGCTGCGGGCGCTGCGACGCCGGAGGTGCGGAACAGCACCATCGCCGTCAGCGAGCCTGCCAGCAACTCCCACGCACGGGTTGGCAGCAGGTAGAAATTGATCGCCGGATGGTATGTCGCGCCCCATTCGGCCAGCGCCAGCGACACGCAAGTGATGCACAGAATGAACAGCGTCAGGCCCGGCTTCTTGAGTTTCCAGGCCAGCAGCAGGAACAGCGGAAAGAAGATGTAGTACTGCTCCTCGACGGCCAGGCTCCACGTATGCAGCAAAGGTTGTTCGCCCGCCGCGGGGTCGAAGTAGTCGGTGTTGCGCCAGAAGAACAGATTGGACGCAAACACTGCCACCGACATGATGCTGCGTCCCAGGTTCTGAAGGTCGCTGTCGAGCATCCAGGCCATTGCAAACGGCAGCGTGGCGATGATCACGAAGAACAGCGCAGGCAAAATCCGGCGTGCCCGTCGCTCGTAGAATTTGAGAATGGAAAAATGCCCCTGCGCGATCTCCGCCGCCAGGATGGACGTAATCAGATAGCCCGAGATCACGAAGAAGATATCGACACCGACAAAGCCGCCGGAGAAGAACGTGAAGCCTGCGTGAAACAGGATCACCGGGAGCACGGCTACCGTACGCAGCCCATCGATTTCAGGCCGGTATTTCAATACGCGATCGGGTTGGGCGAGAGTCGGATTCATGAGCGCCTTGATCGAAGTAAGGGTGGATCGGGGGTGGCACTCCAATACGGGGCGCTGCATCCATTCGAGATCCAACATAAAGCAGCGCCGGTTTCTGTCAAATTAATGACCTGAATCGGAGGCTGTTTCGATAGCGTGTTTGATGGTGTCAGAAATACGACGATTATCCGGATGCGTCCGCAAACAAGGACTTGCGGCGTACCTAAGCCAGGACTGGAGAAGATATCGGGTCACTCGCAAACGAGAGAACCGACGAACGTAGCGGGTCGGCTGGCGCCAGCAAGCGCTGCCACTTCAAGGAAGGGAAAGCGGCGGGTCAGCGGTACACGCCGTTCTTGCCGTGCCCGGTCATCGCCTGATTGCCCCGGATGCTGATCATGTGGCGCAGTTCGATCCAGTCGATGCCCTGAGCCTTGAGCTTGGGCAGTTCGCGTTCGAGCACGTCCATCGTCACAGGATACGGATGGCCGATCATCACGGCAGAGCCCTGCTTGTGTGCCAGCTTGATCGCAGTCTGCAGCTGAGTGCTGATGGCTTCGGCAGTGCGTTCATCGTCCAGGAAGACGTCGCGCGAGACGCTTGCCAGACCGATCTTCTGTGCCTCGGCGGCGGCGACTGTCTTTGCGCTGGTGCGGCTGTCGACCAGAAACAGATGCCGGCGCTGCAGTTCGCCAACCAGCCAGCTCATCGCCACCGGCTCGGCGGTCATGCGGCTGCCTTCGTGATTGTTGATGCCTGCGGCATACGGCACTTTCAGCAGGGCCGCGTTCAGCCGCGACTCGAGTTCAGGCAGCGCAAGATCGGGACGCCACGCATACGGCCCGGTGGCCGGATCCATCGGCATATGCAGCATGACCGTCTTGCCGGCTTTGTGCGCCTGACGCGCGAAGTCGGTGGCGTGCGGCGTGTCCGGCATGATCGCCAGCGTCACCGGGCCGGGGAGGGCCAGCGCTCGGCTGTCTTTCTCCGGGCTTTGTCCGAGATCGTCAATGATCAGGCTGAGGTACGCGACCTTCGGCTTTTTGCCGTCGGTTGCGGAGGCTTCGGCGGACGTCGCCTGCGCGACGCCCGTCATGACAGCAAGGGCGCAGAAGAGCCCGGTCAGCCAGAGGCGCATATCAATTGCCGCGTGTGACACTCAATCCCTTGAGCAGACTGAGGGCCTGATTCAACTGGTAATCGTCGTCCTGCGGACGCGCCTTGCCAGCCTTGGCCTTGGTGGTCGGTTTGTCCGCGCCGCCGTTGCCGTTGCCCAGGTGGCCAAGCAGGTCGGCCTCTTTGTAGTTGTCGCCGTCGGCTTCGGCCGTGACCTTGGCGCGTTTGACTTCGATGTCCGGGTTGATGCCCTGCGCCTGAATCGAACGGCCATTTGGCGTGTAGTACAGCGCAGTGGTGATCTTCAGCGCGCGATCGTTGGCCAGCGGCAGCACGGTCTGCACCGAGCCTTTGCCGAACGAATCGGTGCCCATCAGGATGCCGCGTTTCTGATCCTGCAATGCGCCGGCGACGATTTCGGACGCCGAGGCACTGCCACCGTTGATCAGCACCACCAGAGGCGCGCCTTCGCTGGCGTCGGCCGGATCGGCCGAGAAGCGCAGTTCGGAATTGGCGATGCGGCCCTTGGTGTAGACGATCAGGCCCTTGGTCAGGAAATGGTCGGCCACTTCGACGGCCGCCTGCAACACACCACCCGGGTTGTTGCGCAGGTCCAGAATCAGGCCGTTCATCTTCTTGCCGTTGTCTTTGCGCAGCTTGGCCAGCGCCTTGCCGACTTCTTCGCCGGTCTTGACCTGGAACTGCGTGATGCGGATATAGCCGTAGCCCGGCTCAAGCATCTGCGACTTCACGCTCTTGACCTGAATGGTGGCGCGCGCCAGCGTCACGTCGAACGGGTTGCCGCCATCGCGTACCAGCGTCAGAGTGATTTTCTCGCCGATCTTGCCGCGCATCTTGTCGACCGCTTCCTGCATGGTCTGGCCTTGGGTCGGCGTGCCGTTGATCTTGACGATCAGGTCGCCGGCCTCGATGCCCGCCTTGGAAGCCGGTGTGTCATCGATGGGCGAGACGACTTTTATGAAGCCGTCCTCGACACCCACTTCGATGCCCAGGCCGCCAAATTCGCCGCTGGTGCTTTCCTGCAGTTCCTGGAAGTCTTCCGGGCCCAGGTAAGCGGAGTGCGGATCGAGGTTGCTGAGCATGCCTTTGATGGCGTTTTCCAGCAGGGTCTTGTCATCCACCGGCTCGACGTACGCGGCTTTGATCCGGTCCATCACCTCGGCGAAGGTGCGCAGCTCGTCGAGCGGCAGCGGGGCCTTGACGGTCGCGGCATTGGCCGGCACTGACGCGGCAGGCGTTGTCGCCGGAGCGGCACCGGCGGCGTGCGCCAGAGGAGCGCCGATAACCACGGCGATAGTCAGGGCCAGCGAGGTGAGGCGGGACGAAAACAGCATGTCTTACGAACTCCTGAGTGAGGTGTCGACTTATCCTTGAGTGCGACACCATTGGGCCGGATCACTAGGGCGACCCTGCTGACGAATAGCGAAATACAGAGCCGGAGTGTCCTGACCGCCACCACTGTTGCCGACGGTGGAGATCGCCTCTCCGGCTTTTACAACGTCACCAGCCTCTTTCAACAGACTCTGGTTGTGACCGTACAAACTCAAATAACCGTTGCCGTGATCGAGAATGACCAGAAGGCCGGCGCCACGCAACCAGTCGGCAAAGACCACACGACCACCATGCACAGCGTGTACCTGACTGCCTGCGGCAGCGCTGATCATCACGCCGTCCCACTTGGTCCGCTCGTCATCGCCGCGGGTTTCACCGAAGCGCGCCAACAATCGACCATCGACAGGCCAAGGAAGTTTTCCTTTTGCTTGTTCAAAAGGTCCGCCATAGGACTGCCCTGCGCTGGAAACCATGGCGCCGGGCGCTTTTACCGGCCGACGCGGCGCTTCGTCGCTGTCGTCTTTGCCGCGACTTCTGGCCAGCGCTTCCTGCTCGCGCTGGCGTTTCTCCGCTTCCTGCTGAGCGAGCAGCGCTTTCTGACGCGCTTCTTCTGCTTCGCGGGCTTGTCGGGCAAGGGTTTCTTCGATGGTCTTGAGGACTTTAGTCAGGTCTGCCTGATCCTGCTGGCGTGCCTGTAGCTTCTGGTCACGTGCCTTGTAGTCCTGATTCAGCTTGGCGAGGGCGACCTGACGCTCCTGACGGACCGTGTCGAGCTGGGATTTCTGGTCGTCCAGCGAGCTTTTCTGCACCAACAGCTGAGCCTGCTGCAGGTCGATGTCTTTCTCGACCTCGGCCAACTGGCGCAGGGTTTCATTGAAATTACGCAACTGCTCCAGGCGCGCCTGGCTCAGGTAGTCGTAATAGGTGAGGGTGCGGGCAAATTTCTCGGGATTCTGCTGGTTCAGCAGCAGCTTGAGGTATTCCTGCCGGCCGCTTTGATAGGCTGCGCGGGCTTGAATCGCGATCAGGCGCTGCTGTTCAACGCGGGCGCTCTGGAGTTTTTTTTTCTCGCCGTCGAGCCGTTGAAGCTCGGTTTCACTCTTTTTTAGTTCTTTTTGCAGGGCCTCCACCTGCTTTTCCAGCTTGCCCATTTCGGTCTCGGTAGAGCGCAGATCTTTCTGGACGCCGGACTTTTCTTCCTGCAGCTGGCTCAAGGCCTTCTTCAGCTCGGTGATGTCCTGACGTGTGGCATCCAGCTGTTTCTGGGTTTGTGCGCGCTCGTCATCGGCAAAAGCCGGACTGAGCAGACAAATCAAAGCAAAGGCGATCAGGGCGCGAAGCATGAGGTTGGGCGATACCGGGAGTGAAGACGGGCCTAGTATGCCCGCCAGTGGCTGCAAAAAAAACGCTCAGTGGACGAGCCTTTCAGACATTTCATACAAATATCGGGGCTTGCACCTATAAGAACCGGCCTGTCAGTCGCTGACAGGCCGGTTCTAGGGGCCTTACTTGGCGATCAGGATCGAGGTGCCGGTCATTTCTTTCGGAATGTCCATGCCCAGCAACGTCAGCATGGTCGGCGCGACGTCCGCCAGCACACCGCCTTCACGGACTTTCAGGTCACGCTTGCCGACATAGACAAATGGCACCGGCTCTGTGGTATGCGCGGTGTGCGCCTGACCGGTCGTGTCATCGGTCATTTGCTCGACGTTGCCGTGGTCGGCTGTGATCAGCGCTTCGCCACCCACTTTTTCCAGCGCCTCGGTGATGCGACCCACGCACACGTCCAGGCATTCAACCGCTTTGATTGCGGCCTCCATGATGCCGCTGTGGCCAACCATGTCGCCGTTCGCGTAATTGACAACGATCACGTCATAACGCTGGTTTTCGATGGCGTCGACGATCTTGTCGGTCACTTCCGGCGCGCTCATTTCCGGCTGCAGGTCGTAAGTGGCAACCTTCGGAGAAGGAATCAGGATGCGCTCTTCGCCCGGGAAGGGCTCTTCGCGGCCGCCGGAGAAGAAGAACGTCACATGGGCGTATTTCTCGGTCTCGGCGATGCGCAACTGGGTCTTGCCGTTGTTCGACAGGTACTCGCCGAGCACGTTGTGCAGACCTTCTTTAGTGAACGCAGCAGGTGCCGGAATGCTCGCGGCGTATTGCGTCAGCATCACGAAGCCGGCCAGTTTTGGCTGGCGAGCCCGGGCGAAATCTTTGAAGTCGTCCTCGACGAACACGCGGGTCAGTTCGCGAGCGCGGTCGGCGCGGAAGTTCATGAACACGACTGCGTCGCCGTCCTCGACTTTGACCTGCTCGCCGATGCGTGTGGCTTTGACGAATTCGTCGTTCTCGTCACGCCCGTACGCTGCATCCAGCCCGGCCTTGGCGGTCTCGGCCTGGAATTCAGACGTGCCGTCGACGATCAGGTTGTAGGCGGATTCGACGCGGTCCCAACGGTTGTCACGGTCCATGGCGAAATAACGGCCAATGATTGTGGCCGTACGACCTTTGCCCAGACGCTTGTAGGCCGTCTCCATGGTGTCGAGGTACTTGTGAGCGCTGCGCGGCGGCGTATCGCGACCGTCCAGGAAGGCGTGCAGATAAATCTTGTCGGCGCCACGCTTGGCAGCCAGTTCGACCATCGCCACCAGGTGGTCTTCGTGGCTGTGCACGCCACCGTCAGACAGCAGACCCAGAATGTGAACCGCCTTGCCTGCGCCAACGGCCTTGTCCACAGCGGTGCAGATGGCCGGGTTCTCGAAGAACTCGCCGTCGCGGATCGCTTTGGTGACGCGAGTGAAATCCTGATAAACCACGCGGCCGGCACCCAGGTTCATGTGGCCGACTTCGGAGTTGCCCATCTGCCCGTCGGGCAGACCGACGTCCATGCCGGAACCGGAGATCAGGCCGTTAGGCATGGTCTTGTAGAGGCGATCGAAGACCGGCATCTTCGCTTCGTAGACCGCGTTGCCGTGATGGCTGTCGCTGTGACCGAAGCCGTCCAGGATGATCAGAACCAAAGGTTTAGGCGTGGTAGTCATGAATCCCACTCTTGGCAAATAGGTGAAGTAGAAAAAAGATCGACAGTTTAGGTTGAAGTTCAAACGGCGTCACTGCCGTACGGGCTTTGGCCGACCTTGGGGGCTGTGTATACTGGCCGACATTTTAACGCCCTGGAACCTGATGATGGTTGCTCACCTGATTGAATTTGCCACTAACCACTATTTACTGGCTGGCGCTTTTGTCATCCTGCTGGCGCTGTTGATTGCAACGGAGCTTAGCAAAGGCGGCCGTAGCCTCAGCACCGGTGAGCTGACCGCACTGGTCAATCGCGATGAAGCGGTTGTCATCGACGTACGGGCCAAGAAAGATTACGCCACCGGGCACATCGTCGGCGCGCTGAACTTCCCTCAGGACAAGGTGCTGACTCGCACCTCCGAGCTTGAAAAATACAAGTCCAAGACCCTCATCATCGTCGATGCCGCGGGCCAGCACGCGGGCCACACCGCTCGCGAGCTGCTCAAGGCCGGCTTCACCGCCGCCAAGCTATCGGGCGGCATTTCGTCGTGGCGTGCTGACAACCTGCCGCTGGTGAAGTGAAATGGCTGAAGTCGTCGTCTACTCCAGCGATTATTGCCCTTATTGCTCCCGCGCCAAGTACCTGCTGGCGAGCAAGAATGTCGACTTCGAAGAGATCAAGGTCGACGGCAAGCCCCAGCTTCGCGCTGAAATGACCAAAAAAGCCGGGCGTACCTCGGTTCCGCAGATCTGGATCGGTTCGGTCCACGTCGGCGGTTGCGATGACCTCTTTGCACTGGAGCGCGCCGGCAAGCTCGACGCGCTGCTGAGCGCCTGAATTCGAACCCTACAAGACCTCAAAAGTAAGGATCTGAGATGACCGATCAACCGAATAACGGCGCCACTTCCAACGAAGAAGCTCCACAGTTTTCCCTGCAGCGCATCTACGTTCGCGACCTGTCGTTCGAAGCGCCGAAAAGCCCGGCGATCTTCCGTCAGGAGTGGACCCCAAGCGTGAGCCTGGACCTGAACACTCGCCAGAAGCAGCTGGAAAACGATTTCTACGAAGTCGTTCTGACCCTGTCGGTCGAAGTGAAGAACGGCGACGAAATCGCGTTCATCGCGGAAGTCCAGCAGGCGGGTATCTTCCTGATCAAGGGCCTGGACGACGCGTCCATGAGCCACACCCTTGGCGCCTTCTGCCCGAACATTCTGTTCCCGTACGCGCGCGAAACCATCGACAGCCTGGTTGTCCGTGGCTCGTTCCCAGCGCTGATGCTGGCGCCGGTGAACTTCGACGCACTGTACGCTCAAGAGCTGCAACGCATGCAGGAAGCGGGCGAGACCCCGACCGTTCAGTAAGCCTCGCGGCCTGAATGAATGAAAAAAGCGCCTGTGATGGGCGCTTTTTTGTGGGAGTTGGCTTTAGATTCTTACTCTGATGCCCTTCGGGCCTATTCGCGGGCAAGCGCGCTCCTACATTTGTTTAAACGTGCCATGGTCTGACAGACCGTGTTGATAGCCTTGGTGTCCGGCAAGGGATTTTGCGGTCGGCCTTAAAGACTGACAACTCGGCCTATCAGATGCGGCACGTTGCAAAAAATGTAGGAGCGCGCTTGCCCGCGATAGCGCCCGCAGGGCATCCACGCAGCAATCCCACGCCAGGTGCTATTACCGGAACCCCAATTGCCGCCAGCCCTCGTAAACCGCAATGGCCACGGTGTTCGAGAGGTTCAAACTGCGGCATCCTTCACGCATTGGCAAACGCAGGCGCTGTTCGCTGCTCAACGGGTCCAGCACTTCCGGTGGCAGGCCGCGGCTCTCCGGGCCGAAAAGGAACGCATCGCCGTCCTGAAACGCCACATCGTGAAAGGGTCGCGAGCCCTTTGTGGTAAAAGCGAACAGCCGCGGTTGACCGATGCTCTCCAGGCAACTCGCCAGGTCGGCGTGGCGATGCAGTGTGGCGTACTCGTGGTAATCGAGACCGGCACGACGCAGTCGCTTGTCATCGAGTTCGAAACCCAACGGTTCGATCAAATGCAGGCTGCAGCCGCTGTTGGCGCAAAGCCTGATGATGTTGCCGGTATTCGGCGGAATTTCTGGTTGAAAAAGGATCACGTGAAACATGCACGGCTCCGAACATAAGGATGGGGTGCATTCTACCCCCGAAGAGGACCCGAGGCCGAAGCTATGGCCTCGTGTTTTAGGCTCCATCGCGATTATCGGATTCATGGTCGGCTTGATGATCGGCCGGCTGACCACGCCCGATCCCGTGGCATTGCAGCAGGTAGAGGTGCTGCAAGATGGCGTTGCGGTGTGGTTCAACCGCGAGCCGCAGCTGCATGGCGAACACATCGACGGCGCCGTGGCCTTGTTGTTCAACGCCCAGGGGCAAGTGCAGCACGGCGAGCTCAAGCTCAACGGCAAAGACGTGCGCTGGAGAGTGCAAAGAAGCGATAAGGGATTGCTGCTGAACCTGCTGGCGGCCCGTCCGTTGCACGGCCAATGGCGCGGTGCAACTCAGGACGGGCGCTGGAGACTCGAGGTGAGTCTGCGGGAGGAATAAAAGAGGGGAATCCCCGGCCTGCCTGTACCAAGGTCCCCAAAACTGGTGATGCTTAACCTATTGCAGGCAGCGTGCCAGTTTTGGAAATCCTGCGCGGGAAAGGTGAAAGTGCCCCGCAATACCCCGGTTTTATAGCCTCAACCCTGCTGTGCCGTGCTCAAGGAGGGCGTTTCCTCTTTCGTTCTCGCGTTCAGATTTGGGTGTTTATTGATCAGTTTTGCACGCTATTCGCGCATTTTCCGGCGACGGGGGACCAAAGTGATGCACGGCTCAGCCTGTGAAGGCGAACGTGCACACGTAGAGCGGCATCGAGCCCCCTATCAGAACGGCGCATCTCCCAGAATCGTGGCGCGATGCATCACCCGGCGTTGCGGACGGTAGTCGTCCACCGCGTAATGCTGCGTCACGCGGTTGTCCCACATTGCCACGTCGTTTTCCTGCCAACGCCAGCGAATGGTGAATTCCGGCCGCGTGGCATGGGCGAAGAGCATTTTCAAAATGGCTTCGCTTTCTGCGGGTTCCAGTTCGTTGATCCGAGTCGTGAAGCCGTCATTCACGAATAGCGCCTTACGCCCGCTCACCGGATGCGTACGTATGACCGGGTGCGACAGCGGCGGATTCTTGCGCCGGGTTTCCTCCCAGCGCGCGAGGTCTTCGGCCGTGCTGCCAAAGCGTTCCAGAGGAAATGAGCGAGTGAAGTCGTGGGTGGCGGTCAAACCGTCGAGCAGCGCTCGCATCGGCGCCGACAACGCCTCGAACGCTGCGATCCCGCTCGCCCACAGCGTGTCCCCACCATAAGCCGGCAGCTGCTTGGCGCTGAGTACCGCGCCCAAGGCCGGCGTCGGCAGAAACGTGACGTCGGTGTGCCAGATGGCGTTATCGCGCACGTCCGTCACTGCCGTGTCGAGGATCAGCACTTCTGGCTGCTCAGGGACGTTCGGGTAGATCGGATGAATATGCAGGTCGCCGAAATGGGCCGCGAAGCGCGCCTGTTGTTGCGGCGTCACTGGTTGGTCCCGGAAGAACAGCACCTGATGTTCGAGCAAGGCGCGTTCGATGGCATCGCGTTCTGCGCTCGTCAGGTCCCGGCTCAGGTCCACGCCGCTGATTTGCGCGCCCAATGACGGGCTGAGCGTGGTGATATGAATGCTCATGAGGGTTCTCGTGTGTTGGGCGCCGAAGTGTCGGCGTGGTCAGTCATCGGGTTCGGTCGTGGTTTCAGTCAGTGAGTCTGGCCGTGCCACGGCACCAGCTTGCGCTGCAGTGCGCGCAGGCCCATTTCCAGCGCGAAGGCGATCAGGGCGATCACGAGGATCCCTAGCACCACAACGTCGGTGACCAGAAACTGCGCGGCCGACTGAACCATGAAGCCCAGCCCGCTGGTGGCTGCGATCAATTCGGCAGCGACCAGTGTCGACCAGCCGACGCCCAGCCCGATGCGTACGCCGGTGAGGATGTCGGGCATCGCGCTGGGCACGATGACGTGGCGAATCAGCTGCCAGCGGCTGGCGCCGAGTGATTGCGCGGCGCGTATTTTTGCGCTGTCGACAGTGCGCACGCCCGTCGCGGTGGCAATCGCAATCGGCGCAAAGATCGCCAGATAAATCAGCAGGACCTTAGAGAACTCGCCGATCCCGCACCAGATCACGATCAGCGGCAGGTAGGCCAGCGGAGGGATCGGACGATAGAACTCGATCAGCGGATCGAAAATCCCGCGAGCGATCCGGTTATGACCGATGGCGATTCCCACGGGAATGGCCGTGAGCACCGCGAACAGCAGCGCCAGGCCAATGCGCTGCAAACTCGCCCCCAGATGCTGCCAGAGCGTGGACTCCATGTAGCCTTTGGTCATCAGCAGCCAGGCTTTTTCGAGCACGGCCGATGGCGGCGGAAGAAACAAGGGTTCGACCCACTCCAGTGCGGTTACCAGCCACCAGCTGCCTAGCAGAACGGCGAGCGTCAGCACGCTGATGCTGCGAGTGCTGAGGTGAAAGCCTGATGCTCGATGGGGCTTTGTCGGCAGACGGGTGGTGATCGTGTCGGCCGGGCTGGGCGTCTGGAAGCCACTCATGCCAATTGCTCCCGAATTGTCTGGCGCTGGGAAAACACTTTGGCGAGCACGTGCTCGCGGGTTTCGATGAAGCGTGGGTCCGACTTGATCGCGCGTGCCGACTCGCCCGCACTGTAACGTTGGCCGAAGTCCAGCTGCAGGTGCTCGACGATTTGCCCAGGATCAGGTGCCAGCAGGATCAGGTCGGTTGCCAGGAAGACCGCTTCTTCGATGTCGTGGGTAATCAGGAAGACGGGTTTGGCGCTGCGTTGCCAGATTTGCAGGAGCAGTTCCTGCATCTGTTCGCGAGTGAATGCGTCCAGTGCGCCGAAGGGTTCGTCCATCAACAGGACGCGTGGATCGGCAGCCAGCGCGCGCGCCAGTCCGACGCGCTGCTTTTGCCCGCCGGACAATTGCCAGATGCGGCGCTTGTCGAAGCCGGCGAGGTCAACCAGCGCCAGCATCTCCCGCGCTTTGCTTTCACGTTGTTCGCGGGGCACGCCGGCCAGTTCAAGGCCAAAGGCAACGTTGGCCAGCACGTCTTGCCAAGGCAGCAGCGCGTCATCCTGAAAAACCACGCCACGCTCCGCGCTCGGGCCTTCGACCGGGACATTGTCCAGGGTGATACGCCCTGCGCTGGGCGTGACGAAACCGGCAATCAGATTGAGCAGTGAAGTCTTGGCGCTGCCGGATGGCCCGAGCGCTACCAGCAATTGCTTGGGGCCAAGACTCAGGGAAATGTCCGACAGCACCGGTTTGGCCGCACCGGGGTACTGTGCGCTGATGCGCTCCAGCTGCAATAAGGCCATGGCAATGACTCCGCTTCTATATATAGGTGTGTGCTGCGTGGGGGGGGCGGACCGCCGCTTACTGCGTCACGAACTTCGCGCTCACGTACGGGGTGTAATCGGCCAGCACTGCGTCGACCTTGCCTTGCTCTTTCAGGAACGCAGCGGTTTTGGTGATCGCCTCGGTGGTGGGGGCGCCCAGCTCTGTGGCCTGATCGGCTGCCAGCGGATAGACGTTGCCTTGCAGCAGGCCAGGGATATCGGTCGGTTTGGCGCCGGACAATTTCACCAACTTGTCGACATTGCTGCTGTTGGCCAGCCACGCGGCAGGGTCCTTGCGGTATTCGGCGTAAGCATCAAGCGTGGTTTTGGCGAAGGCTTTGACGATGTCGGGGTGTTTGTCGGCGAAATCCTTGCGCACGATCCAGGCATCGAAGGTCGGTGCGCCGACTTTGGCGAGCTCACCGGAGGTGATCAGTACCTTCCCGGTTTCCTTGGCGACGCCCAGCGCCGGATCCCACACGTAGGTTGCGTCGATGTCGCCGCGCTTCCAGGCAGCGGCAATCGCGGGTGGCGCAAGGTTAACGATCGTCACTTTCGCCGGGTCGATGTTCCAGTGTTTCAGCGCTGCCAGCAGGCTGTAGTGGCCAGTGGAAACGAATGGCACGGCCACTTTTTTACCGACCAGATCCTGCGGGCTGTTGATGCCGGAGCCGTTACGCGCCACCAACGCTTCGGCCGCGCCAATTTGCGTGGCGATCAGGAAGGTCTCCACCGGCACCTTGCGCGTCGCTGCCGCCGTCAGCGGGCTTGAACCGAGGTAGCCGATCTGCACGTCGCCACTGGCGATCGCAGTGATCACGTCAGCACCGTTATCGAACTTGCGCCAGGAGATGTCTGAACCGGTTGCTTTTTCGTAGGCGCCATCGGCCTGGGCAACCTTGGCCGGATCCACGGTCGTCTGATATGCAACCGTGAAGTCCGCGGCGTGGGCGAGCAAAGCTGAACCTGCCAGTGAAAGCGCAGCAAACAGGCGAAGGGGTTTAAGCAGTTTCATGATGACGCTCCGGATCAGGGCAGGCCGAGGACTGAATATCGCGGAGCGTAAATGATCTAAGAATCCGGAAATAAATAACTTTTTCGCATGTGCTTAGAGAGAATTTCCCGAGCGCCGCAGCGCGGGACCACAAAAAATCAAAAAGATGCAATCGCTTGACGAGATTTCATCGAAATGTCACAAACTGTAAATAGGATCGCGAGGTCCGTTCCAGGGATGCTTTTGCCCTACACCCGCATGCTTCGCATCGCAAGGCTGCGCAGGGGCCATCATGGATTTTTCAAGCGAGAGAACCAGACGGTTGGCGTTCACAGTCATCCGACGAATGCGCTCTCGCTCTCTCGGAAAAAAGAGACGAATAGCAGGGTGACAACTGTAACAATTGCGTCTACGCGGCTATAAAAGTCTTATTTTTCAGAGAGTTGATTTGGTGTTTCTCATGTTATTTCGCAAGCTGCCCGTGACTGGGCGGTCGAGAACCGGTCGTACGATGTGGCAAAACTTATCGATCTGACGAACGGGGTAGAAATATTTTTTGGGAATTAGCTTTCGAGGCCGATACACTCCGCATCGGACGGCTGAAACGACTTGTGACATATAACTGCTTGGCATAAAAGCAGGTCAAACAAGTCTTTTTAGGTTTAAAGGATTTCCCTTACCTTGCAGCCAGCTGAAAAGGCGGTCTAGTCAATTAGTCTTGGGGCCATTGACTCGCCGAGTCAGGTCCAGCGCTAATCGCGCATCCGCGGTCTTGAGCCTTCGGTCTCAGAACCAAGGAAATACAAAAATTAGATTCAAGAGGAGCGATACACAATGAAGAAGTCCACCCTGGCCTTGGCCGTATCTGTCAGTGTTTTGGCCACGCAGGCTGGTGCAGCTGGTTTCATCGACGACAGCAAAGCATCGATCAGTTCCCGTACCATGTGGTTTGAAGGCGACAACCGTGATGGTGGTGCCGACCAGCGTGAAGCGGGCGAAGGCCTTATTTTCAACTTCATCTCTGGCTATACGCCAGGTACTGTGGGCTTCGGTCTTGATGTTCAAGGCATCTACGGCCTTCATCTGGATGGTGGTAAAGGTCACCACCCGGATAACAGCAACTTCTTCCCAAGCGACAGCGATGGCTCTGCTGTAAGTTCGTGGAGCCGTGGCGGTGCTAACGCCAAGGTCAAGATTTCCAAAACCGAGCTGAAAGTAGGTAATGCTCTTCAGCCAAACCTGCCGATCCTGGTTGCGAACGATGGCCGTCTGCTGCCACAAACCTTTGAAGGCGGCATCCTGACTTCCAAGGATATCGACACCCTGACACTGACTGCAGGTAAGTTGACCAAAGCAGCGGGTCGTGCTTCCAGCAACTATGACAACCTGTCAGTAGGCGGCGGTACTAAAGGCTCCAACAATTTCCAGTTCGCCGGTGCTGACTGGAAAGCTACCAAAGACCTGACGCTGCAGTACTACTACGCCAACCTGGAAGACTACTACAAGCAGCAGTTCTTCGGTCTGGTGCACGTCCTGCCGATCGCTGAAGATCAGTCTTTCAAGACTGACCTGCGCTATTTCCACAGCACGTCCGACGGCAAGAACAGCCAAACCACCAACACGGGTTACAAGTTCGCCAACGGTTATAACGATAACGGCGAAGTCGATAACAACACCTGGACCGCAATGTTCACCTATACTCTGGGTGGCAACGCATTCCTGCTGGGTTATCAGAGCGTCAGCGACGACGGCGGTATGCCGTTTATCAGCAACGGCAGTGTAGTTGACAACCGTGGTCGTAACGAAGGTGAGGGCGGTTCCAGCGTCTACCTGTTCACCGACAGTATGATCACCAACTTCACCCGTGCCGGTGAGAAGACCCGTTTTGGTCAGTACTCGTATGACTTCGCTCGCTTGGGCGTTCCAGGCCTGAAAGCTGCCATCGCTTACTTGCACGGTGATCAGGTGCGTCTGAACAGCGCAACTGCCGGCCGTGGCTCGGAGTGGGAACGTGACATGCGTGTGGACTACGTCTTCCAAGATGGCTTCATGAAGGGCTTCGGCGTGACTGTACGTCGTGCAAACCTGCGCTCGGATGATGATCTTGTTGGCAGCCAAGCTAACACTGACCAGACCCGCGTTATCTTCAACTACACCTACGCCTTTAAATAAGCGTAGCGAGTCGTTGAGTTGAAAAGAGCCCCGCTTCGGCGGGGCTTTTTTATGCCCGTCCATTAGCATCGCTACTTTTTTTATACCGGAAAGGCTGCTCGCCATTGCCATTCGGTCTTTTATTTTTTCCACGCAGGCATGCACAGTAGGGCGATAAAACATCACCAAAGGAGCTGACGACATGGGCCTCAAACTTGGCGATATCGCCCCCGACTTCGAACAGGATTCCAGCCAGGGACGCATCAGGTTTCACGAGTGGCTGGGCGGCAAGTGGGCCGTGCTGTTTTCTCACCCGGCCGATTTCACGCCCGTTTGCACCACCGAGTTGGGCTTCACCGCAAAGCTCAAGGACGAATTCGACAAGCGCGACGTCAAAGCCATCGCGCTCTCCGTGGACCCGGTCGATTCACACCTGAAATGGATCGATGACATCAACTCCACGCAAAACGCACTCGTCAATTTCCCGATTCTGGCGGACGCCGATCGCAAGGTGTCCGAGCTCTACGACCTGATTCATCCCAACGCCAGCGAGACGCTGACGGTTCGCTCGTTGTTCGTGATCGACCCGAACAAAAAAGTGCGCCTGACCATTACCTATCCTGCCAGCACCGGCCGTAACTTCCATGAAATCCTGCGGGTGATCGACTCGTTGCAGTTGACCGACAACTACAAAGTCGCGACGCCTGCGAACTGGAAGGATGGCGAGGACGTGGTCATCGTTCCCTCGATCAAGGACGAGGACGAGATCAAGCAGCGTTTTCCAAAAGGCTATAAAGCCATTACCCCTTACCTGCGTCTGACGCCTCAGCCCAACCGCTGATCCACCGTTTCAACCACGACATTCGGGCCGATTTATCGGCCCTTTTTTTTCGAAAGCCGAAATCGCCGCTTGAGCCAAGCGCCGCCAGCGTGGGGATTGAGCGTGGTCACGTAGGTTCTGTATTCAACGTGGGTGCTCCGGGCTGTTCGTCAGCGGGCTCACTTCCACCAGCGGCAACCGGCCTTGGTTGCTGTGATCGAGTGGACTGCCTGGCTTGGGGCTTATCCAAGACTTGCACCCATATTCACTTTGGTGCTAACCAAATGAATAAATATGATTTTAGTGAATAACAAAGCCCTGTTAAGGTCTGTCCGTCTCGCTGAAATCGCGAGCAATGAATCCCACTCAACACCTCACTGGTCCGCCATCGGACGAGCAGGTGCAACCTGTTAGCTACACAGCAAAGGAGCGTGCCATGGGCACCGTCATTTTGCGTCGAGGCCTGGTCGCTCTGTTTGCTGCGGCGGTCACTTTCGGCGTCCTCACCCAAGCTCAAGCCGACACCTTGCGGATCGGCTATCAGAAATACGGCACGCTGGTTCTGCTCAAAGCCAAGGGCTCACTGGAAAAGAAACTCGCGGATCAGGGCGTCCAGGTGCAATGGACCGAATTTCCCGGCGGACCGCAATTGCTCGAAGGGCTGAATGTCGGCTCGATCGACTTTGGCGTCACCGGCGAAACGCCACCGGTCTTCGCGCAGGCCGCTGGAGCCGACCTGCTGTACGTCGCTTCGGAGCCGCCCGCGCCAACCAGCGAGGCGATTCTGGTTCCCAAGGATTCGACGATCACGTCGGTCAAAGACCTCAAGGGCAAGAAGGTCGTTCTCAATAAAGGCTCAAACGTGCATTACCTGCTGGTGCGGGCGCTGGAAGAGGCAGGCCTCAAGTACACCGACATCCAGACCGTGTTCCTGCCGCCGGCGGATGCGCGGGCAGCGTTCGAGCGTGGCAGTGTCGATGCGTGGGTGATCTGGGACCCGTATCAGGCTGCCGCCGAGCAACAACTTCAGGCGCGCACCTTGCGCGATGGCAAAGGCATCGTCGACAACAACCAGTTCTACCTGGCAACCAGGCCATACGCGCAACAGCACCCGAAAGTCATCCAGACCCTGGTTGAAGAAGTGCGGGCAGTGGGTGAATGGTCCAAGGCCAACCCGGACGAAGTGACCAAACAAGTTGCGCCTCTGCTGGGCTTGCCCGAAGACATCACGAAGGTTTCAGTCAAGCGCCAGGGCTACGGCGCATTATTCATCACTCCTGAAACCATCGCCGCCCAACAGAAGATCGCCGACACGTTCTATCAGCTCAAGTTGATTCCCAAACCGCTCAGCATCGCCGATGTGATCTGGACGCCACCCGCCGCTGTCGCGAAAGCGCAGTAAGCCAAGGCAATGAGAGGAGACAACTCCATGAGCGTGGAAAAAGTGACACACAAACTGGCGCCTTGGCTGCTGCCCGTCTTGTTGCTGGCTATCTGGCAACTGGCGGTCAGCGCGGGCTGGCTGTCCACCCGGATCCTCCCGGCGCCGAGCGCTGTGATCGAGGCAGGCGTAACGCTGGTCAAGAGCGGCGAAATCTGGAACCACCTGGCCATCAGCGGCTGGCGTGCAGGCATCGGCTTTGCCATCGGCGGCGGGATCGGTCTGGCACTGGGCTTCATCACCGGCCTGTCGAAATGGGGCGAACGCCTGCTCGACAGCTCAGTGCAGATGATTCGAAACGTACCGCACTTGGCGCTGATTCCGCTGGTGATCCTGTGGTTCGGCATCGATGAAAGCGCGAAGATTTTTCTGGTCGCGCTGGGGACTTTGTTCCCGATTTATCTGAACACCTATCACGGCATTCGCAACATCGATCCGGCGCTGGTGGAAATGTCGCGCAGCTATGGCCTGTCCGGATTTGCCTTGTTCTGGCATGTGATCCTGCCCGGCGCAATGCCTTCGATTCTGGTCGGCGTGCGCTTCGCGCTGGGATTCATGTGGCTGACGCTGATCGTCGCGGAAACCATTTCCGCAAGCTCCGGCATCGGCTATCTGGCGATGAACGCCAGGGAGTTTCTGCAGACCGACGTCGTGGTGCTGGCGATCGTTCTGTACGCCGTACTCGGCAAATTGGCAGACCTCGCGGCACGCGGTCTGGAACGGGTCTGCCTGCGTTGGCACCCGGCGTATCAAGTGGCTAAAGGTGGCGCCCGATGAGCAATCTCCAACAACCGGCAAACCTGTTGCGCGGGATTCCCTTGCAAGTGCGCAAGCTGAAAAAGACATTCGGCTCGCGAGAAGTGTTGAAAGACATCGACCTGCACATTCCGGCCGGGCAGTTCGTGGCAGTGGTCGGCCGCAGCGGCTGCGGCAAAAGTACTTTGCTGCGCCTGCTGGCAGGTCTTGATCTGCCCACCAGCGGTCAACTGCTGGCGGGCAACGCGGCGCTGGCCGATGCGCGCGAAGACACCCGGCTGATGTTTCAGGAGGCGCGGCTGCTGCCCTGGAAAAAGATCATCGACAACGTCGGTCTGGGCCTGAGCGGTGACTGGCGGGGCAAGGCTCTGGAAGCCCTGGATGCCGTCGGCCTGGCCGAGCGCGCCAACGAATGGCCGGCTGCCTTGTCGGGCGGCCAGAAGCAACGTGTCGCACTGGCCCGTGCGTTGATTCACCAGCCGCGGCTGTTGCTGCTGGATGAACCGCTCGGCGCGCTGGACGCACTCACCCGTATCGAAATGCAGCAGTTGATCGAACGACTCTGGCAGCAGCATGGCTTCACGGTGTTGCTGGTCACTCACGATGTCAGCGAAGCGGTCGCCATCGCCGACCGTGTTCTGTTGATCGAAGAAGGCCGCATCGGTCTCGATCTGCAAGTCGACCTGGCCCGGCCGCGTGCTCGCGGTTCCTATCGTCTGGCGGCTCTGGAAACCGAAGTGCTTAACCGCGTGCTGTCGATTCCCGGCAGCCCGCCAGAACCCGAACCCACCTCACCACTGCCCACGCAGCTGCGTTGGGCGAACTGAATCCAGGCGCAATGTTGCGCCCGGCACTGATCTCAAAAAGGAAGCCATACCATGACAATCAAAGCCATCAACGTCCGTAACCAGTTCAAAGGCACCATCAAGGAAATCGTCACCGGCGACGTGCTGTCCGAAATCGACGTTCAGACCGCGTCGGGCATCGTCACCTCCGTGATCACCACCCGCTCGGTCAAAGAGCTGGAGTTGGTCGTGGGCAGCGAAGTGATCGCGTTCGTGAAATCGACCGAGGTGTCGATCGCCAAGTTGTGATCCATGCGTTGTGAACAACCCTGAAGGGCGCGAGCCCTTCGGGGTTTTTTGCTGTGGGCAACCTGATCAGTCGGCTCGCCGGCACCCTGTATGAGTGAGCCAACTGTCTTTATCGCCCCTTCGATCCACGCCGTAACACCCGACGCCTTCCCGGCTAAAGCCGGTCCTACTAAAAGCGTGCAGAGTCCGTAGGGCCGGCTCCAGCCGGGAAGAGAGCGGGCTTGCTGTGAAGACGCCGCGTCTGGAAGTCAGCCTTCGCGAGCAAGCTCGCTCCCACAAGATTCGTGTCTGACCGGAGAATTCGGCAACGCCACGAGATCCATGTGGGAGTTAGTCAACTGTCTTTAACGCCCCTTCGATCCACGCCGTAACACCCGACGCCTTCCCGGCTAAAGCCGGTCCTACGAAAAGCGTGCAGCGTCTGTAGGACCGGCTCCAGCCGGGAAGAGGCCGGTGCGTGCTGTGAGGATGCAGCGTCCGTAGGACCGGCTTTAGCCGGGAAGAGGGCGGTGCGTGTTGTGGAGATTCAGCGTCTGTAGGACCGGCTTTAGCCGGGAAGAGGGCGGTGCGTGCTGTGAAGATTCAGCGCCCCGGTTTTGGTCTTCGTCCGATGACGGCACCGCGCAAGGGTGATGGGTTACAGCTCTACTGAGCGCTTGGGCAAGAAGGGCGGCAGGTAAAGCCCGAGGTAGGCGTCAAAGACTCGCTGGCCTTCTTCGGCCATGCGCGGGGTGATCGCGCTGTGCAGTTGCACCGAGCGTGCATAAACGCGGTCGGCGAGTTCGAGGGCGAGGGCGAACACTTCGATGTCGTCTGGCAAGGCCGGCAGCTGGAAGTGTCTGGCGAACAGCGCGTGCATGAGGTTGCCCAGTTCGACGTCGTGCTGACGATCCGCCTGAGTGACTTCGGTCAGCCCGTGCTGAGCGAGAATCAGCTGTCGAGCGGCGGCGTCTTCGCTATAGATCGTGAGCATGCGCGTCTCGACCAGTCGCGACAGATCATGCCACGTGTTCAGCTGCGCGTGATCGATGGGCTGCTGCAGACTCTCGCGGAAGGCGCCGTGAATGTCTGCCGTCAGCCCTTCGAGCAGCGCCGGAACGCTGGCAAAGAAGTGATAGACCGAAGACGGCGGAATCCCTGCGCGTTCAGCCACGCTATAGATCGACAGGCTCGCCACGCCATCGGACGCCAGCAACGTGCGTGCGGCATCGAGGATCGAATCGATCCGTGCCTGACTGCGTGCGCGGGGTTTGCGGGGTGTGGCGGGGCGGGTCATCGCTAGCTCTCTCGGACTGGGCCGGGGGCATTCTACAGCGGTGCCGGGCAGAATGCAGACCTTGCCGAAGCTGCCGTCCAAAATAAAAAACGCCCCCGATCCTCGCGAATCGGGGGCGTTCTTTTTATTTCACACCGCGATCTCAAACCGTCAGACCGTGTGCAGATACCAGTTGTATTCGAGGTCGGAGATGGAGTGTTCGAACTCTTCCAGCTCACTTTCCTTGCACGCGACAAAGATATCGATGTACTTCGGATCGATGTACTTGGCCATGATTTCGCTGTCGTCCAGCTCGCGCAGCGCATCGCGCAGGTTGTTCGGCAGGCTCTGTTCGTGCTGCTCGTACGAGTTGCCTTCGACCGGCGCGCCGGGCTCGACCTTATTGGTCAGGCCGTGATGAATGCCCGCCAGCACCGAGGCCATCAGCAGGTAAGGGTTGGCATCCGCCCCGGCAACCCGGTGCTCGATACGCACGGCATCGGCAGTGCCGGTTGGCACGCGCACGGCGACGGTACGGTTATCCAGACCCCAGGTCGGCGAGTTGGGAACGTAGAACTGAGCACCAAACCGGCGATACGAATTGACGTTCGGGCAAAGGAACGCCATCTGCGCCGGTAGGGTCTCGAGCACACCGCCGATCGCATGACGTAATGCGGCGTTCTGCTCGGGATCCTCGCTGGTGAAGATGTTCTTGCCATCGCGATCGAGGATCGAGATGTGGACGTGCAGGCCATTACCCGCCTGGCCAGGGTACGGCTTGGCCATGAAGGTCGTGTCCATTTCATGGTCGTAGGCGATGTTCTTGATCAGACGCTTGAGCAGCACTGCGTAGTCGCAGGCTTTCAGGGCGTCAGCAGTATGGTGCAGGTTGACTTCGAACTGCGCAGGCGCACTTTCCTTGACGATCGCGTCGGCCGGAATCCCTTGCTCTTTCGCGCCTTCCAGAATGTCCTGGAGGCAGTCGACGTATTCGTCCAGGTCATCGATCAGGTAAACCTGAGTCGAGTGCGGACGTTTGCCGGAAATGGGCGAGCGTGGCGGTTGAGGGCGACCGTTCACGTTTTCCTGGTCGATCAGGTAAAACTCAAGCTCGAAGGCCGCGCAGATAGTCAGGCCCATCTCGTCGAACTTGGCCACGACCTGACGCAGCACTTCCCTTGGATCGGCGAAGAAAGGATCGCCTTCCAGTTCGTGCATGGTCATCAGGAGTTGGGCGGTAGGGCGCTTCTGCCAGGGTTCGTTGCAGAGCGTGTCAGGGATGGGATAACAGATTCGGTCAGCGTCACCGATGTCCAGACCCAGGCCGGTGCTTTCCACCGTCGAGCCATTGATATCCAGTGCAAAAAGAGAAGCTGGGAGGTTAATGCCTTTTTCGTAAACCTTATGGAGGCTGGTGCGTTCGATGCGCTTGCCGCGCACCACTCCATTCATATCTGCAATCAGAAGGTCAACGTATAGAACCTCAGGATGTTCCTTAAGGAACGCGTTCG